>Ga0210040_10000025_pt1 | contig 629848 bp, 569 predicted proteins | sample CryGeyCG12114_NA_FD_185462 | JGI IMG/M metagenome (GOLD analysis project Ga0210040, IMG submission 185462) | Groundwater microbial communities from aquifer - Crystal Geyser CG19_WC_8/21/14_NA (SPAdes) (version 2) | ecosystem: Environmental > Aquatic > Deep subsurface > Groundwater | place... | reverse complement strand
TGGGAACCAGGAGGCTACCTCCGACGAGCGTATTGACCCGGGGTTTCCCGGACATGACTGGATCATTTCCGGCGTGTTACACGGGCGCGGTCGGTGCCCCGATGGCGCGGTCCAAGCGCCCTGCTCGCGCGCTCCAAGCGCCCTGCTGGCGCGCCGCGCTCCACGCGGCCCGCTGGCGCGCCGCGCTCCACGCGGCCCGCTGGCGCGGCCGACGCGCTCCGCTCGCGCGGTCCCGTACCCTGGGGAACATGCCGAGTCCCGCTCCGTCCGCTTCTCCCGACGCAACGGGGGAGTGGCCGGGCAGGGACCTCGGCCTCCCGAGCTCCGGACCGCGGAGCGTCGGCCGACTCGGCCGCCGCCTGCTCGCCCTGGCGATCGACGGGGTGCTGACGGATCTCATCGCCTTCGTGTTCCACGTGTGGTCGCCCGCGGAGCCGTCTGCAGGCATCAACTGGGGCCTCGTCGGGATCTTCGCGGGCCTCCAGGTGGTGTTCCTCGCACTGCTGTCCGGGTCGTTCGGGCACGTCTGTGTGGGACTGCGCGTGGTGCCGACGCGCGGCGGGTATATCGGCGTCGTCCGTCCGGTCGTGCGTACCGTACTGCTCAGCCTCGTGATCCCGGCGGTGATCTTCGACCGGGACCAGCGCGGCCTGCACGACCGCGCCGCCGGTACCGTGCTCGTCCGGCGGTAGGCCGCCCGTCGGGCGCTCGTCCGCCGGCATGCCGCCGCCCGTCGGGCGCTCGTCTGCCGGCATGCCGCCGCCCTCCGGGCGCTGGTCCGCCGGCATGCCGCCGCCCTCCGGGCGCTGGTCCGCCGGTTCCCAGCCCCGCGAGGTGCTCGTCCGCGAGATCCCAGCCGCCGCGAGCCCCTCTGCCTGTGGCTCGTCCGGCGGGAGCGCGTCCGGCGGGAGCGCGTCCGGCGGGAGCGTGTCCGGCGGGAGGCGGAACGACGAAGCGCCCCCGTCCGGTCGATGGGACGAGGGCGCCGTGTCGTGCCGCAGCCGGTCAGCGCGGACGACCGGCGCGCATCCTCGACGGGTCCATGCCCTTCGGGATCGCGGACGCCGGGCTGTGCGTGAGCGAGTCGAGACGGTTCGACACGGCGAGGACCTCGTTGCGGTTCAGCGACCGCTTCATGCGGTTCAGCCGACGGGGAAGCTTGTGCAGCGTGACCTGGTCGTCGCCGTCGCCGACGGAGACCACGTTCACCGCGACGTTCGGCACGATGCGCTTGACTTTCCGGCGCTCGTCCTCGACCAGCCGGGTGAGGTTCCCGACCTGGCCCTCCGTGATGAGCACCACCCCGGGCGTGCCGACGGCACGGTAGATCGCTGCCTGCGAGCGGGCGTGCACCGCCACGGGCATCTCGCTGGCCCGCCACGTCCGTCGCATGGAGTTCTTGAGCACGGCGCCGACGGCGCCCGGTTGCCCCTTGATCTGCGAGTAGGCGGCCCGCTCCGCGAGGCGCCCGAGGACGATCAGGAAGAGCAGGACGCCGAGGAGCACACCCGCCAGGATCCAGAGGATCACCGCGAAGACCGACTGGTCCGGGATCAGGAACGCCAGGAGCAGACCGATCACGACGGGGACGCCGAACGCGAGCGCGAACCACACCACCGATTTCGGGTCTGCGCGCCGGGTCATGGTGAAGACCTGGTACATCTGCTTGAGGCGCCCGGGCTCCTTCGGCGTCGTCTCGGAGGTCGTTCGTCGTGCCATGCGACCAGGATACGGCCTGCAGTGCCCGCTGGCGCGCGCCCCGGGGAGGGGCTGTGGGCGAACAGTGTCCACAGGTGCCCCTGTGGACGGGCTCCGTCCACAGATCGATCCCACGAGCGGGAGGAACGGCTCCGGTCTCGCCACGATGGGCGCCATGGATTCCACCGCTGTCCGCTCCGCGCCCACCTGGTCCGACTGCATCGACCCGGTGCACCGAGACGACTTCCTCCGCTGGGTCGTCACACGGGATCCAGCGCCGTCGCCGCATCTGCTCGGGGTGGACGCCGTCGCGAGCTGCGCGGACGGTCTGCCGACGGTCCGGCGCAGCCCCGCGTCCGGCGTGCCCCTGCCGGACGCGCTGGAGGGAATCGGCACGCCGACCGCCGGAACCGCGGTGACCCTCACGCTGCCGCTCGTCGAGCTGCTGCTGACCTGTCGCAGCCGCGGGATCATGCTCGGAGAGGTGCGCCCGGACGACGTCCTCGTCGACACGAGCGGCTCGGTCGTGGTCGTCGACACGCCACCGGGGACGACCATGGACAAAGCAGCGGGCGCTGACTCGCCCGGCACCGGCACCGGCACCGGCACGCAGGGTGTGCTCCTGGCATGCCGATTGGTGTGGGAACGCGTCGATCCGCGCACCTCCTGTCGGCCCGCGATCGACGCCGCGATCGCTGCGGCGCGTGCCGACCCCGACGCGGGGCTCGCCGCTCTGGAGGCCGCGGTGCGGACCGCGGCGCCACCGCGCCCGGTCTGGTGGGCGGTGCCGTCATTGCTCCCCATCGCCGGCGCACCAGAGGGCGCCCTCGACCGAGCGGGAGGCGGCTCGGAGGAAGGCAGCGGCCCGGTGACACGCCTGCTCGGTCTGGTCCGGGCCGGCGTCGAACTGGGCGTGGTCCTGCCCGTGGTGGGGCGGATCCCAGCCAATCGGCTGCTCACCGTGGTCGTCGTCATCGTGGGGCTTGCGGTGGGACTGGCCGTCGGCCTCCACGGACCGTCCCCGTCGACAAACGGGTCCGGGGGCGTCACCTCGTGGTGACGCCCCCGGACCCGGGATGCGCGTTCAGGTCGAAACCGGGATCAGTACCCCAGGTTCGGCGCGAAGTTCGCTTCCTCGAGGCGCGTCTTCACCGCGACCAGGTAGCGCGCCGCGTCGGCGCCGTCGATGATCCGGTGGTCATACGACAGCGCGAGGTACACCGACGAGCGGATCGCGATGGCCTCCTGCCCGTCGACCTTCACGACCGCGGGCTTCTTCACGACGATGCCGGTACCGAGGATCGCCGACTGCGGCAGGAACACCACGGGCGTGTCGAACAGCGCCCCACGGGATCCCGTGTTCGTGAGCGTGAAGGTGCCTCCAGACAGCTCATCGGGCTTGAGCTGGTTGTCGCGGGTCCGCGCTGCCAGGTCGGCGATGCTCTGCGCGAACTGGGCGAGCGAGAGCTCGGCGGCGTCGCGGATGACCGGCGTCAGGAGCCCGCGCTCGGTGTCCACGGCGATCGCGAGGTTCTCGGACTCCGGGAAGACGATCTCCTCGCCGTCCACCGTCGCGTTGAGCTTCGGGTGCGCCTTCAACGCCTCGGTCGCCGCCAGGGCGAAGAACGGCATGAAGCTGAGCTTCGCGCCCGTCTTCTCCTGGAACTCCGCCTTGTGGGCGTCACGGAACTGCGCGACCTTCGTCACGTCCACCTCGACGACGCTCGTGAGCTGCGCGGTCGACTGCATCGACTGCACGGCACGCTCGGCGACGACCTTGCGCAGACGCGTCATCTTCTCGCGGGTACCACGGAGCGGAGAGACGGCGGCGACGAACGGGCCCGCCGCGGTCGACGTCGCCGCGCCCGTGGCCGACGCGGCCGCCTTCGCCTGCTCGGCGGCAGCGAGCACGTCCTCCTTGCGGATACGACCGCCGACGCCGGAGCCGGTGACGGTTCCCAGGTCGACACCCTGCTCGTTCGCGAGCTTGCGGACGAGCGGGGTGACGTAGCCGGAGACGGCGGCAGTGGCCCCCGGGCTCGGCACCGTGGCCGACGGCGCGGAGCCCGAAGCGGCGGGGCTCGGTGCCGCGGGGCTCGGAGCGGCTGCCGGCGGGGGGACCGGGGCGGCAGCCGGGGTCGGCGCTGCCGCCGGCGGTGCTGCAGGAGCGGCCGGGGCAGCAGGCATCGGCTCCGCCGCAGGGGCGGACGGTGCCTCGGGTGCCGGTGCGGGCTCCGGGTCGTTCTGCTCCGTGCTCGGGGCGGCTTCCGGCTCCTCGGCGTCGGCTGCCTCGGCGTTCGCCTGGTCGGCAGCCGCGTCGGCGGAGTCGGACGGGTCGGCAGCGGCGGACCCGCCATCGGTGGACCCACCTCCGGCCGATCCGTCGCCGATCCGCACCAGCGCGGTGCCGACCTCGACGGTCTCGTCCTCGGCGACGAGGATCTCCTCGACGACACCGGCGACCGGCGACGGGATCTCCGTGTCGACCTTGTCGGTCGAGACCTCGAGCAGCGGCTCGTCGACCTCGACCCGATCCCCGACGTTCTTCAACCATCGGGTCACCGTGCCCTCGGTGACGCTCTCTCCGAGCGCCGGGAGGTTGACGGATTCGCTCATCAGGTGGACTCCTATTCGCAGGCTGTGTTGGTGGTGGTGTGCTGTGGTGCCGGTGTCACAGGGCGTGCAGCGGCTTGCCCGCGAGGTGGAGGAACGCCTCGCCGAGGGCCTCGTTCTGCGTGGGGTGGGCATGCACCAGGGGCGCGATGTCCTCGGGGTAGGCCTCCCAGTTGACGGCGAGCTGGGCTTCCCCGATGAGCTCGCCGACGCGGGCGCCGATCATGTGCACGCCGACGACGGGACCGTCGACCACACGCACGACCTTGATCGACCCGGACGTCCCGATGATGTGGCTGCGGCCGTTGCCGGCGAGGTTGTAGTCGTAGGCGTCGACTTTGTCGGCACCGTACTCGGCTTCGGCCTTCGCCTGGGACAGGCCGACGGAGGCGACCTCGGGGTCGCAGTAGGTGACCTTCGGGATGTTCTTGTCCTCGACGATGACGGGGTTCTTCCCGGCGATCTCCTCGGCGACGAAGATCCCCTGCTGGAAGCCGCGGTGCGCGAGCTGCAGCCCGGGGACGATGTCGCCGACGGCGTAGACACCCGGCACGTTCGTCGCGAGACGCTCGTTCGTCAGGACGTACCCACGGTCCATGGTCACCCCGACGTCCTCGAACCCGAGGTTCGCGGTGACCGGGCCACGGCCGACGGCGACGAGGAGGATGTCCGCGTCGAACGTGGTCCCGTTCTCGAGGGTGACGTGGACGCCGTTCTCGTGCTGCTCCACACCCTGGAACCGGACGCCGAGGGAGAACCCGATGCCGCGCTTGCGGAAGGCTCGCTCGAGCTGCTTCGACACCGACTCGTCCTCGTTGGGGACCAGGTGGGGCAACGCCTCGATGATCGTGACGTCGACGCCGAACGACTTCCAGACGCTCGCGAACTCCACGCCGATGACGCCGCCGCCGAGGATCGCGACCTTGTTCGGCACGTAGTCCATCTGCAGTGCCGTCTCGGACGCGATCACGCGACCGCCGATCTCCAGGCCGGGGAGGCTCTTCGAGGTGGAGCCCGTCGCGAGGACGACGTTCTTGCCGGTGATCGTCTGATCGCCGGCCTGGACCGTGGTGGGGGACGTCAGCCGGCCCCAGCCATTGATCACGGTGATCTTGCGGGCCTTGATGAGCCCCTGGAGGCCCTTGAACTTGGAGGACACGACCTCCTCGCGGTACTCGATCACCTTCGGCATGTCGACGCCGACGAAGTCGGCGACGACGCCGTACTTGCCGGCGTCCCGCGTCGCGTCTGCGATCTCGGCCGCGTGCAGGAGCGCCTTCGTCGGGATGCACCCGCGGTGCAGGCACGTCCCGCCGAGCTTGTCGCCCTCGATAAGAGCGACGCTCATGTCGAGCTCCGCGGCCCGGAGGGCAGCTGCATATCCGCCGCTGCCGCCGCCGAGCACCACCACGTCGTAGGTCTGTTCCGTCACCTGGTGCAACTCCCTCGTGCGCGAGAGGGCCGATCGGACCCTCGTGGACGCCGCGGTTGTGCGACGTCCGACGGTCGGACCTCCTGATTCAGGCCCCGTCCCGTCAGTGTTCAGCGGGCCGTCAGGACGACCGTTCCCGCCGGGACGACCCTACTCCTTGGACTGGAGGTCTTCTGCGAGGGCGATGAGCGTCCGGGTGACGACCCCCGTCGGGCCCTTGCTCAGCCACCCGTACGGAACGCCCTTGTTCTCGGACGGTCCGGCGATGTCCAGGTGGGCCCAGGGGAGGCGCGAGCCGTCCTCGTCGTCCCCGACGAAGCGCTCCAGGAACCTTCCGGCGAGCAACATGCCGGCGGCGGGCTGACCGGGGGTCGCGTTCACCATGTCGGCGACCTCGCTGGCCAGCCGGGCGTCGAGCTCGTCCGGCAACGGCATCGGCCAGACGAGCTCGGCCACGGACGACGCGACGCGCTGCACGTGTGACACGAGCTCATCCGAGCCCATCAGGCCCGTCGTGCGCTCACCGAGCGCGACGACCTGCGCTCCGGTCAGGGTCGCGACGTCGACGATCGCGTCGGGACGCTCCAGGGAGGCGGCGGCGAGCCCGTCGCCGAGGACGAGCCGCCCCTCCGCGTCGGTGTTCGTGACCTCGACGGTCTTGCCGTTCTTCAGGGTCAGGACATCGCCGGGCCGGGTCGCGGAGCCGCTCGGCATGTTCTCCGCCAGGCACAGCCACGCCGTGACCCGAACGTCGAGGCCGAGGCGCGCGGCGGCGACGGTCGCGGCGAGCACCGTGGCCGCGCCGGTCATGTCGTCCTTCATCCCGTTCATGGAGGCGGCCGGCTTCAGCGAGAGACCGCCCGAGTCGAACGTGATGCCCTTTCCGACGAGGGCGAGGTGCCTGGTGGCATCGGCCGGCGCGTAGCGGACGATGACGAGTCGGGGCGGGCGGACAGAGCCGCGGCCGACACCGAGGATGCCGCCGTACCCCTGCTCGGCGAGCGCCGTCTCGTCGAGCACCTCGACGGTGAGGGGGAGGCCCGCCGCCGCCTCGAGGGCAGCCTCCGCGACGTCCTCCGGCGCCATGTCGGCCGCCGCCGTGTTGACGAGGTCGCGCACGAGGGCGACGGCGTCCGCGACGATCGCGGGGCGCACGGCGGCGTCCGCAGCCACGTCGCCGACGGTGAGCACGGTGACGCGCTGGTCGCCGCGTGCCGGGCCGGTGGTTCCCGCGCCGCGGTGCCGCGTGAACGTGTAGGCGCCGAGCGCCGCGCCCTCGAGCGCGGCGTCGACGAGCTCGGCGGAGTCGAGGGGGAGCGCGAGCGCGATGGTCGCCGCGTCCGCGAGCTGACGGACGGCGCTGCCGGCGGCGGCGCGCATCGCCGCGGCATCGGTGCCGGAGCCGAGGCCGATGAGGGCGATGCTCCGCGCGGCGATGCCGGGGGCGGGGATCCGGACGAGCTGGTCCTTGCCGCCCTTCACGCCGATCGCGGCGAGGTCGACGTCCGTGCCGAGATCGACGACGGTGCCGTCGGCGCTCGGCGCGATGGTGGGAGGAGCGCCATCCGTGCCGGGGCGCACCCCGAGGACGAGGACGTCGGCGTCGATGTCGGTGGGCTGTTCGGAGGCGGTGCTGAGCGTCGGTCGGGCCATGCGGTCAGCCTATCCGGGCTCTGTTCGCTGACGGCGTCCACAGGTGCTGCGGGCGGGTCTGCGGCCCGCCTAGCATTGGAGCGATGAATCATCCCGAGGACCTGTACACGCTCGACGGCGCCGCACCGGACGTGCCGCCCGGCCTCCACCTGGTGGCGGGCCTGACCGGTTTCGCCGACGCGGGCGCCGCGGTCGCGCAGATCACGCAGGGGTTCCTCGACGACCCGGGCGCGCAGCTCGTTGCCGAGTTCGACCCGGATGTGCTGCTGGACTACCGGGCTCGCCGCCCGGTGATCACGTTCGACCGCGACCACATCAGCGCGATCGCACCGCCTCGGCTGACGCTGCACCTGCTGCGGGATGAGCTCGGCGAGCCGTTCCTGCTGCTGTCCGGCTACGAGCCCGACTTCCAGTGGAACCGGTTCGTGCGTGCGGTCGTCGACCTCGCCGAGGATCTGCGGGTCGCCGACACCACCTGGGTCCAGTCGATCCCGATGCCCGTCCCGCACACGCGTCCGATCGGGATCACCGTGAGCGGCACCCGAGCGGATCTCGTCGAGTCGATGAGCGTCTGGAAGCCGGAGACCGAGGCACCCGCCAACGTCATGCACCTGATCGAGCACCGTCTGGCCGAGCTCGGACGCCCGGTGACCGGTCTCGTCCTCCTCGTCCCGCACTACCTGTCCGACACCGAGTACCCGGACGCGGCGGTCACCGCGCTCGCTGGCATCGCGGCGGCGACGGGGCTGATCTTCCCGACCGACCGCCTCCGCGAGCTCGGCCGGGACTTCATGGCGCGCGTCGACGAGCAGGTCGCCGGGAACGGGGAGCTCGAGCGCCTCGTCCACGCTCTGGAGGAACGCCACGACACGTACATGGAGGGGAACCCGATCGGGTCGCCCCTGACCGGCGTGGACGGCGAGGTACCCACGGCAGACGCGATCGCGGCGGAGCTGGAGCGCTTCCTGGCGGATCGTCGCCCAGACGGCGACGCCGCATAGCACCCAGGTCGTCTTCGCCGTGAACTCTCGCCGCTCGTGGGTCGTGTGGGCCGTCGCCGTGCTCGCGTACGTCCTCGCGGTCCTGCAGCGTTCCTCCCTCGGTGTCTCCGGCGTCGACGCGCAGGAACGGTTCGCGGTCTCGGCCGCCCTGCTGTCGACGTTGGCGGTCGTGCAGATCGCGGTGTACGCCGGGCTGCAGATCCCGGTCGGCATCGTCCTCGACCGCGTCGGGCCCCGGCGGCTCCTCCTGGTCGGCGCTGTGCTGCTCACGCTCGGGCAGGCCGTCGTGGCCGTGTCGGGCACGATCGGGCCCGCGATCGCCGGCCGGGTGCTGGTCGGCGCGGGCGACGCCATGACCTTCATCTCCGTGATCCGGCTGCTGCCGATGTGGTTCTCCGGGCCGATCCTCCCGCAGATCTCCCAGTGGACGGGCAATCTCGGCCAGCTGGGGACGATCGCCTCGGCGTTCCCGTTCGCGGTGCTGCTGCATCGTGCGGGGTGGGGCCCCGCCTTCGGCGTCACGGCGGCGGCGAGCGGCGTCGGGCTCGTGCTCGTCGCGGCGTTCGTCCGCAACGGGCCGATCCCGGTCCGGACCGACGCGATCCCGCTGCCCGGCTCGTGGGCCGCCGCATTCTCCACGTTCGGGCAGGCGTTGCGGCACCCGGGAACGCAGCTCGGGTTCTGGTCCCACTACGTCACCCAGTCTTCCGGCACCGTGTTCGCCCTGCTCTGGGGCGTGCCGATGCTCGAGAAGGGGCTCGGGTACTCGCCGACGGTGGCCGCGAGCTTCCTGACCGTGATCGTCGTCGTCGGATTCGTGGCCGGTCCCGTGCTCGGACTCCTCTGCGCCCGGTTCCCCCTGCGTCGGTCGAACCTGGTGCTCGGGATCGTCGTCGCGCTCGGTGTGACCTGGACGGCGGTCCTGGCATGGCCGGGGCACCCGCCGACGTGGCTGCTCGTCCTGCTCGTGGTGGCGTTGGGAGTCGGCGGCCCAGGATCGCTCATCGGCTTCGACTTCGCGCGGACGTTCAACCCGGTGGGCTCACTCGGGTCCGCCAACGGCGTCGTGAACGTCGGCGGGTTCCTCGCCGCGTTCGTGATGATGTATTGCATCGGCACGGTCCTCGACCTGGTGCACGGGGCGACGGGCGACGGGATCTTCTCGTGGTCGGCGTTCCGGATCGCGTTTCTCGTCCAGTACGTCGTCGTCGGCTTCGGGGTCGTCATGCTCATCATCGCTCGGCGCCGTACGCGCGCCCGTGTGCACGCCGAGGAGGGAATACGCGTGGGCCCCCTGTGGGTTGCCCTGATGGCCCGGTTGCGACGGCGACCGGCGAGACCGACCAATGTACGCCGTTCCCGGCAAGACGTGCCATAATGGAGTATGGACCCGTTCTGGTCCTCGTGTATTGACACTGCGCTGGTCGCCGTGGGCAGGCAAGAGGACTTGACATGGGTCCTCATGCTGCCCGGAATGGCTGGATCTCCTGGAGTGCGCCTTCGTCGAAGGCGCGACCGAGAGGACCTTGGCAGGGGACGTCACGACCCCAGGACGTGACACGACGAGAGAGGTGATCGCATGGCTGCCCGGAGCACGACGATCGATCCGACCAAGGCCACTGACGTGGTCGACGCAGACGCGGTCGACACCGCGACGACCCAGGCGGCGCCGAAGAAGCGCGCGGCCCCGAAGACCACCGCCAAGAAGCCGGCGGCCAAGAAGCCGGTCGCCAAGAAGCCGACCGCGGCGCGCGGCAAGACCGCCGTGGATGCCGACGAGGACGCTCCCGACACCGGTGACGTCGCTGCCGAGGACGTCGCCGCCGAGGACGTCGTGGTGGAGGCCGTCGAGGACGCCGACGCCGCGGACACCGACGAGACCACCGACGCCAAGGTCGCGTCCGTCGTGGCGCCGAAGGGCGCGCTCGTCATCTCCCAGGACGACGACGACGAGGTGCCCGTCTACTCGTCGACGATCACCGGCGCCACCGCCGACCCGGTCAAGGACTACCTCAAGCAGATCGGCAAGGTCGCGCTCCTCAACGCCGCCGAGGAGGTCGAGCTCGCGATGCGCATCGAGGCAGGCCTGTTCGCCGAGGACAAGCTCTCGCACACCACCGGACTGTCCAAGCAGGAGGAGCGCGAGCTGAAGTGGGTGGCCCGCGACGGCCAGCGTGCCAAGAGCCACCTGCTCGGCGCGAACCTCCGCCTCGTGGTGTCGCTCGCCAAGCGCTACACGGGCCGCGGCATGCAGTTCCTCGACCTCATCCAGGAGGGGAACCTCGGTCTGATCCGCGCGGTCGAGAAGTTCGACTATACCAAGGGGTTCAAGTTCTCCACCTACGCCACCTGGTGGATTCGGCAGGCGATCACCCGGGCCATGGCCGACCAGGCGCGGACCATCCGCATCCCGGTGCACATGGTCGAGGTGATCAACAAGCTGGCCCGCGTGCAGCGGCAGATGCTCCAGGACCTCGGTCGGGAGCCCACGCCCGAGGAGCTCGCGCGTGAGCTCGACATGACGCCCGAGAAGGTCGTCGAGGTGCAGAAGTACGGTCGTGAGCCGATCTCCCTGCACACCCCGCTCGGCGAGGACGGCGACAGCGAGTTCGGCGATCTTATCGAGGACACCGAGGCCGTCGTGCCGGCGGACGCCGTCGGGTTCACGATGCTGCAGAAGCAGCTCGAGAGCCTTCTCGACTCCCTGTCCGAGCGCGAGGCGGGCGTGATCCGCATGCGCTTCGGACTCGGCGACGGCATGCCCAAGACGCTCGACCAGATCGGCGACACCTTCGGGGTCACGCGGGAGCGGATCCGTCAGATCGAGTCGAAGACGATGGCGAAGCTCCGCCACCCGTCGCGGTCGCAGTCGCTGCGCGACTACCTCGAGTAGGCCGCTCGTGCGTTTCGTCGTCCCGATCATCATCGGGCGCATCCTCCGCCTCCTCGCGCGGGCGAGGGGCGGAGGGTCCGCGTATCCCGGCTTCATCGTCCTGAAGCTCGTCCCGGGCTTCCTGCAGTTCGTCACCCGCCAGTTCCCGAACGGCATCGTGTTCGTGCTCGGCTCCAACGGCAAGTCGACGACCACGCACATGATCTCCGAGATCATGCGCGCGCACGGCCTGCGCGTGTTCACGAACCCGTCGGGCGCGAACCTGCCGCAGGGGATCGCCTCGGCGCTCCTGTCCGAGGTCGGGCTGACCGGCAGGCTCAAGGCGGACATCGGCATCCTCGAGGTCGACGAGGCCTTCGCGGTCGAGCTCTCGGGCATCCTCTCGCCGGCGACCGTGACGATGCTCAACGTGCAGGTCGACCAGCTCTACCGTTTCTTCGAGACCGAACGGGTCGCGACCATGATGCTCGACACGGCGAAGACCGCCGCCCAGAATGTCGTCACGAACCACGACGACCAGTTCCTGGACGCCTACGTCCCGCAGGCAGGGCAGCGCGTGCTCCGGTTCGGCGCCGCTGACGACATCGTCGCCGCCGCCCCGAACGGGCTCCAGAACGCGGATGACTTCGCCCGGTCCGACCGGGAGACCACCATCGCCGATGCCGAGGTCGTCGAGCACGCCGGAGACGCGGCCGTGATCCGACTCGATGGGACCGACATCGCGGTGCGGCTGCCGGCACGCGGACTGCACTACGCCGTCGATGCGGCCGCGGCAGCCGCCACCGCCGCTGCGGCGCTCGGCACGCGATTCCGTCCGGAGGCCGTGACTGCGGCCTTCACCGCGATGAAGCCCGCCTACGGCCGCGGTGAGCGGATCCCGATCGGGAACGAGGCCGCCGAGTTCACGATGTTCAAGAACGCGGCGAGCCTTCAGCTCAACCTCGACGCATTCGGGACCCCGCCGGAGCAGGTCCTCATGGCGATCGACGAGGGCACGCCGGACATCTCGTGGATCTACGACATCGACTTCTCGCACCTCGATCACGTCGACGTCGTCTCCGGCGACAAGGCGTGGCAGATCGCGCTCGCCCTCGAGCACGCCGGGGTCCGGATCGGCACGGTCGAACCCGACGTCGAACGGGCGATCCAGGCCATGCAGGCCCTCGGCCCCACGACCGGGGGCACCAAGAACTTCATCGTGAACTACGAGATCATGATGCTCGCGCGGAAGGCCCTGGGCCACCCCGACCTGGAGAGGACGGCATGACGGCCGATCGCCTCACGATCCTGCACGTCTACCCGCGACAGATGGGCGTGTCGGGCGACCGCGGCAACGTGACCGCGCTCGTGGCCCGTGCCGCCGCTGCGCACCTCGACACCGAGGTCCTCACGTACACAGTGGGCGATCCGCTGCCCGCCCTCGCCGATGTCATCGTCGTCGGGAACGGGCCGCTCAGCGCGATGCGATCGCTCGGCGACGATCCGTCGCGACTCGCCCCGGCCCTCCAGGCGCTGACGGGTGCGGGCGTCCCGCTTGTCGCGGTCGGCGGCGGGTACGACCTGGCGACGCGGGAGGTCGTGGCGACCGACGGCGCACCGGTCGCCGGGTTCGGCGTGTTCGACGCCCGGGCGGTGCGCGGCGCGGAACGCCGGGTCAACTACTTCCTGCTCGACACGCACTACCCCATGCCGGACGAAGACCGCCGAGTCGCGGGATTCGAGGACCACGCGACGCGCATCGAGAACAGCGACCCCGCAGCGGTGTTCGCCGACGTCGTCTCCGGAGGAGGCACGCAGGACAGCGCCCGCGGGCGGAACGGCCGGCCAGTGGAGGGATCCATGACGGGCACCGCGTTCGGAACGCACACACAGGGCCCGCTCCTGCCGCTCAACCCGCACCTGACGGACGCGGTGCTCACCGCTGCCACGGCGCGGCTGGGCCGCGAGTACACGCCCGACCCCGCTCGCACGGCGACGGTGGACGACTACGCACGGAAAGCGCGTGCGACGATCGAGCGCTACGTCGACAAGGCGTTCAAGCGCATCTAGCGTTCACGCACGTCTCGGCGGGAGCGGCCGATGCCGCGACGACGCCGGAGATGTGGCGATGCCTCCGCGAGGCGGGGGAGCGGCGACGCCGTGACGACGCCGGAGATGTGGCGATGCCTCCGCGAGGCGGGGGAGCGGCGACGCCGTGACGACGCCGGAGACCAGGAACGGCCGGATCCCGAGGAGGATCCGGCCGCTGTCCGGCGCGCACGGGGGCGGCGGGAGTCGTCTCAGGAGGCGCTGCTCGTCACGTGGACTCGCTGCTTACCTGGACTCGTGCTCACTTGGACTCGTAGAGCTTGCTCGACTCGTCGTGCCACTCGATGGCGGTGGCAGCGAGCTTGTCCTTGAACTGCGCGCCGTGGTGAGCGCAGAAGAACAGTTCGCCGCTGGCCATCGTGGCGCGGATATAGGCCTGGGCGCCGCAGCTGTCGCAGCGATCGGCAGCCGTGAGCTGGTTGCTGTTGCGGTCGTCGATGGAGAGGTCCTGCACGGTCTGGGTCACTGCTGTGCTCCTCATGGATCGGAAGGCGATGCCGGGTGGTCTCCCCATTTGAACACGGAGACCCGGTCTTCGTTGCATCCACCGACAGGTTGTGCGGTGCGTTTCGCTGAGCGCGGACTCCCCGCCTCCAGAGCGGGGTGGCGACGCTCCGGGTCCCGTTGCGCTGGGTACGCTCGGAAGGTGAGTTCCGACTATTCCGCCCGACACCTCTCCGTGCTCGAGGGTCTGGAGGCCGTGCGCAAGCGGCCGGGCATGTACATCGGGTCCACCGACTCCCGCGGCCTGATGCACTGCGTCTGGGAGATCATCGACAACGCGGTCGACGAGGCGCTCGGCGGCCACGGCGACGAGATCTCCGTTCGGCTGCACGCCGACGGCAGTGTCGAGGTCGGCGACACCGCCCGGGGGATCCCCGTCGACATCGAGCCGAAGACGGGGCTGACCGGGGTCGAGGTCGTGTTCACGAAGCTGCACGCCGGCGGCAAGTTCGGCTCGGGGTCATACGCCGCCTCCGGGGGACTGCACGGCGTCGGCGCCTCGGTCGTCAACGCCCTCTCCGAGCGGCTCGACGTCGAGGTCGACCGCAACGGCAGGACGTACGCCATGTCGTTCCGTCGCGGGGAGCCGGGGTTGTTCGACGACACTGCCGGGATCGGCCCGGACGCTCCGTTCGCACCGTTCACCTCGGGCAGCGAGCTGCGGGTCGTCGGCAAGGTCAAGCGGGGGGTCACCGGGTCCCGCGTCCGGTACTGGGCTGATCGGCAGATCTTCACGAAGGACGCCGCGTTCCGCGTCGACGAGCTGACGAACCGCGCGCGGCAGACCGCCTTCCTGGTGCCCGGGCTGGGTATCACGATCACGGACGAGCGGCCGGAGGCGGTGGCTGCGGCGGCACCGGCCGCGGCCAGCACCGATGGGGAGGCGCCGGTCGGCCCCGTCGTCGAGCGGTTCCGGTACGAGGGCGGGATCAGCGAGTTCGTGGAGCATCTCGCGCCGGACCGCGCCGTGACGGACACGTGGCGCATCAGCGGGACGGGGTCGTTCACCGAGACCGTCCCCGTCCTCACCGACAGCGGAGCGATGGTCTCCACCGAGGTCGAGCGGTCGTGCGAGGTCGACCTGGCGCTCCGCTGGGGCAGCGGCTACGAGACCGTGTTCCGCAGCTTCGTCAACATCATCGCCACGCCGAAGGGCGGCACGCATCAGACCGGGTTCGAGAACGGCGTGATGAAGGCCGTCCGGGCCCAGGTCGAGGCGAACGCCCGCAAGCTCAAGGTCGGCTCGGACAAGGTCGAGAAGGACGACGTCCTCGCCGGGATGACCGCCGTGCTCACGGTGCGGCTCCCGGAGCCGCAGTTCGAAGGGCAGACGAAGGAGATCCTCGGCACGCCCGCGGTCCGGCAGATCGTGTCGAACGTCGTGTCGAAGCGCCTCACCGAGATCCTCACGTCGACGCAGCGCGTCGAGAAGGCCCAGGCGGCGCAGCTGCTTGAGAAGGTCGTCACGGAGATGAAGTCGAGGATCTCCGCCCGCGCGCACAAGGAGACGCAGCGTCGGAAGAACGCGCTCGAGAACTCGTCGCTGCCGACGAAGCTCGCGGACTGCCGCTCGAACGACGTCGCCTCAAGCGAGCTGTTCATCGTCGAGGGCGACTCGGCGCTCGGCACCGCCAAGCTCGCGCGGAACAGCGAGTACCAGGCGCTGCTGCCGATCCGCGGCAAGATCCTCAACGTGCAGAAGGCCTCCGTCAGCGACATGCTCTCGAACACGGAGTGCGCGTCGATCATTCAGGTGATCGGCGCCGGGTCGGGGCGCACGTTCGAGCTCGACCAGGCCCGCTACGGCAAGATCATCATCATGAGCGACGCCGACGTCGACGGCGCACACATCCGCACGCTCCTGCTGACGCTGTTCTTCCGGTACATGCGCCCCATGATCGAGGAGGGGCGGGTGTTCGCCGCGGTGCCGCCGCTGCACCGCGTCGTCGCGCTGAATCGCGGCAAGGCGAACGACACCATCTACACGTACTCGGAGCAGGAGCTCACGGCCGTGCTGAAGAAGCTCGAGAAGGCCGGCAAGAAGTACCAGGACCCGATCCAGCGGTACAAGGGGCTGGGGGAGATGGACGCGGATCAGCTCGCCACGACGACGATGGACCGCGCGCACCGCACGCTCCGGCGGGTCCGGGTCTCGGACGCTGAGAACGCCGCCCGGGTGTTCGAGCTCCTGATGGGAAACGACGTCGCCCCGCGTAAGGAGTTCATCCTTGCCGGGCAGGGGCTGGATCGCGACCGCATCGACGTGTGAGCGGAGGCACCGTGGGGTGTCGGAAATCGTCGGGCCGGCACCGCGGCTCCGACGATTTCCGACACCTCACGGTGCGGGCGCGGGCGCGGGCGCGGGCGCGGGCCCGCACCCGATCGTGGCGACGACGGCCTCGAGCGGGCTCCCCGACCCGTCCCGCTTCGACAGCCAGTCGGGCAGCGTGCGCGGAGCGCCGTCGGGGCCGACCGCGCGCGGCGGCGCGACCCCGACCCACGCGACGGATAGGGCGTCCTCCCCCTTGAGGAACGCGTGCGCCCGCACCCCCATCGTCGCGCGGCCCTTCGCCGGGAACTCGGACAGCGCGGACACCTTCGCCCGCCCGGGATCGGTCCCGGCGAGCGTCCCGGTCGTGATCGACACCGTGGCGACGACGGCGTCCGCCGACGGTGCGACCGACGAGAAGTGCAGCACGGACGCCCCGGAGGCGAGCGCGACGCCCGCGACACCACCGGCAGCCAGCCCCTGCGGCCGGACGGCCGACGCCGGGAACCGGAGAAGCTGCGCGTTCGACGTGATGAACACCACGTCGTCGGACTCCGGCCCCTGGGCGGCTCCGACGACGGCGTCGCCGGACTTCAGGCCGATGGCGACGAACTCGTGCTTGTCGGGCCATGCACCCGCGACGACCCGCTTGACGATGCCCTGCACGGTGCCGATCGCGAGCGAGTCCCCGGACGCGAAGTCGACGAGCGCGACGACGGTCTCACCGGACGAGAGTCCCAGGTAGTCGCGGACGCGGACGCCGGCGTCGAGACGCACCGACGCCGGCGGGACGGCGGGCAGGTCGACGGGGGAGAAGCGCACGATGCGTCCGGACGACGTCAACGCCCCGACCGAGGAGCGCACCGTGGTGTCCGCCGTGGCGCGGATCGCGTCGTGCTTCGACCGGCGCGGCGTGCGCACCACCCGGTCCGCCCCGTCCGTGCCCTCGGCGAGGTCCACGCGGACCAGGCGGCCCGTCGTGGACAGCAGGACCCGACACGGCGCGTCGACGATCTCGAGCTCCACGGCGGCTTTCCGTCCGCCCCGCACCGGCGCATCCGCCTCGGTGAGCAGCGTCCGGCGCGGGGTCGCGAAGCGGTCGGAGACGTCGGTGAGCTCGGTCGCGACCTGGTCCCGGAGGCGGGCGTCGGACGCGAGCAGTTCCTCCAGGGCGGTGATCTGCGCGCGCAGCTCGTCCCGCTCGGCCTCGAGCTCCATGCGTGAGAACTTCGTGAGTCGACGTAGCCGCAGCTCCAGGATGTACTCGGCCTGCACCTCCGAGAGGTCGAAGACCTCACGGAGGCGGGTGCGCGCGCCCTCGGAGTCGTCGGAGGTGCGGATGACCTGGATCACCTCGTCGATGTCGAGGATCGCGACCAGGAGCCCCTCGACGAGGTGCAGCCGTTCGCGGCGGCGGGCGAGGCGGTACCGCGACCGGCGCGTCACGACCTCCAGCCGGTGGGCGACGTAGACCTCGAGCAGGTCCTTGAGCCCGAGCGTCTGAGGAGTCCCGTCGACGAGGGCGACGTTGTTGATGCCGAACCCGTCCTCGAGCGGGGTGTGCTTGTACAGCTGCTCGAGCACGGCCGTCGGGTTGAAGCCGGTCTTGATGCCGATGACGAGGCGGAGGCCGTGGTTGCGGTCGGTCAGGTCGGTGACGTCGGAGATGCCGGCGAGCTTCTTCGCCTGCACGCCGTCCTTGATCTTCTCGATGATCCGCTCGGGGCCGACGAGGTACGGCAGCTCGGTCACGACGAGTCCGGTCTTGCGGGCGGTGATGCTCTCGACGTTCACCGTCGCACGGGTGCGGAAGCTGCCGCGACCCGTGGCGTACGCGTCCCGGACACCGGCCAGTCCGACGATGGTGCCGCCGGAGGGCAGATCCGGTCCCGGCACGAACTCCATGAGCTCCTCGAGCGTCGCGTCGGGGTGGCGCAGCAGGTGCTTCGCGGCCTCGATGACCTCGCCGAGGTTGTGCGGCGCCATGTTCGTGGCCATGCCGACCGCGATGCCGGAGGCGCCGTTGACCAGGAGGTTCGGGAACGCGGCCGGCAGCACGCCCGGCTGCATGAGCTGGTTGTCGTAGTTCGGGACGAAGTCGACGACGTCCTCGCCGAGGCCCTCGGTCATCGCCATCGACGGCTCCGCGAGACGCGCCTCGGTGTAGCGGGCGGCGGCGGGCCCGTCGTCGAGGGAGCCGAAGTTGCCGTGCCCGTCGACGAGCGGCACCCGCATCGTGAAGTCCTGCGCCATGCGCACCAGCGCGTCGTAGATCGCACCGTCGCCGTGGGGATGCAGCTTGCCCATCACCTCGCCGGTGACGCGGGCGCTCTTGACATGCCCGCGGTCGGGGCGGAGGCCCATCTCGGCCATCTGGTAGAGGATCCGTCGCTGCACGGGCTTCAGGCCGTCGCGCGCGTCGGGAAGCGCTCGCGAGTAGATGACCGAGTATGCGTACTCCAGGAACGAGCCCTGCATCTCGTCGGAGACGTCGACGTCCTCGATGCGCTCACCGTCGGGAAGGCCGACTGCTGCCGTGCGTGCCATGGGTCCTCTCTGTCGCGCGCCGCGTCGGATGCGGCAGCGTCCGCCGTTCGGCGCCTCCGCGCGCGTGCGCGTCTGCAAGACTGAACCGGATGACCCAAATCGTACCGACCGTGCCGGCCGAGGCCGTGAACCTCGCCGACGTCGTGCCCAGCTGCCTCGCGGCGATGGGCGTGGGCGTCGACCCGGCGGACGCCGGGGCGAGCGGCACGCGGACCGTGTTCGGCCGGGAGGCCCGGATCGCCCTGCGTCCCGTTCGTTCCGCGATCGTCGTGCTCGCGGACGGCCTCGGGGCGAACGCCGTGGCGGCGCGCGCCGGACACGCGCGGTTCCTCGCCGCAGCGAAGCGCCGAATGCGCAGCGGGTTCCCGACGACCACGGCCGCGGCGCTCACCACGCTCGCGACGGGCGCATCGCCCGGCGAGCACGGGGTCGTCGGCTACAGCGGCTTCGAGCCGACCACGGGGGCGGTCGTCAACCTGCTGAGCGGCTGGGGCGACGAGGTCCCCGCCGGGTGGCTGCAGACGCCGAGCCTGTTCGCCGCAGCCACAGCGGCCGGGGTGGACACCGCGTCGGTCGGGCCGAAGCGCTACCGTGCGACCGGCTTCACCGAGCGGGTGCTCGCCGGCACGCGGTACGTCGACGCCGACACGGTCCCGGCACGGGTCGACGCGGCCCTCGCGGCGGTCGATGCGGGTGGGCAGACGCTCGTCTACTGCTACCTGCCGGAGCTCGACTCGATCGCGCACCGGCACGGGTGGCAGACGGACCGGTGGACCGCGATGCTCGAGACCGTCGACGCCGAGCTGTCCCGGCTCGCCGCAGCCCTGCCCGCCGACGTCGGCCTCGTGGTCACGGGCGACCACGGCGTGCTCGACGTCCCGGAGGAGGCGAACATCGCCATGGACCCGGAGCTGCTCACGGACGTGGTCGCCGTCGCCGGCGATCCGCGGTGCCGCCAGCTCACGGTCGCGCCGGGCACGGACGTCGACGCGCTCGTCGCGGCCTGGCGCACCCGGTACGGCAAGCGCGCCATCGTCGCGAGTCGGGCCGAGGCGATCGCCGCCGGGTGGTTCGGCCCGGTCAGCGACGTCGTGGTGCCGCGGATCGGCGACGTGCTGATCGTCGCCCGCGCCGCATGGGCATTCAACGACGACCGGGCGCTCGCGGAAGGTGCGGTTCCCGAGCGGATGATCGGCCAGCACGGCGCGCTCTCCGACGACGAGGTCTACGTCCCGCTGCTGCTCGCGGGTGCATTCGCCTAACGCGGCACACGCCACTGCGCCGAGAGCGCCGGCTGCCGCCCCGAGAGCGCAGGCAACCGCGCCAAGAGCGTCACCCGTCACGCTGGCAGCGCGGGCGGTCGTGTCGGGCGCCGGTCAGGACAGGTCGTCGTCCGACCGCGTGCCGAAGACGATCTCGTCCCAGCTCGGCATCGAGCGTCGCGCGCGCTTCTTGCGCTCAGCGCGCGACTCGCCCTCGGCGGGCTCCGGGGCAGACGTCGGGCGGCCGGAGGATCGGGCGTCCCGGCCGCCGGATTGCAGCGTGTCGACCGGGACGTCGACGACGCTCATCGCGCGGCGCTGCGGGTCGTCGTCCGGCCGGTGCTCCCCGCCGTCCTGCTGTTCCGTGAACGCGGCGGACTCGCGCTCACCCCGCCGCCGGCGGAGGGCCTCCAGGAGGTCCGCGGTCTCGTTGCCGGGTGCGCGCTCCTCCACGGTCGGCGCGACCCCGATGCGGGGCAGCGGCGCACGGAGCGGCTGCTGCCGTTCCGCGACCTCGGGGTTCACGGCATTCTCGACGGTGCCGGATTCGGGCGCGTCCATACGGAACGCGCCAGAGTCGAACCGGGAGGAGTCGGTGTCGCTCTCTGCGGCCTCGACGGCTCGGAGGCGCGGGCTGAGACCCTCGTCATTGTCGGCGTGCGACAGGCGGTGGGCGTCGCCGTTGTCCGGCGTCAGCGTCGAGGTCTTCGGGTCGAAGCGCCAGCGAGCGTCGTGCTCGACCTCCTCGGCGGTGTAGCGGACGCCGATGTGCCACCCGTCCTCCGGGTGCTTCCAGCTCGACCACGAGACGTCGACGGCGCCGCCGCTCTCGAGCCGGACGCCGATGGCCTCGCCGAAGACGTCCGGCGCACCGGTGTCGGACGGCGTGACGGTGACCCGTCGTGCGGCGTCGAGGATGAAGGACCGCTCAGCGAGCACCGGCCCCTCGAATCGCCGGACGTACTCGACGTCGATCTCCATGGCCTCCGCGACCTGGTCCGCGGTCAGCCCGCCGCGGATCTTCGCCTGGACGTCCTTCGGCGAGATCCGCTTCTGGGGTTCTCCGTCCGGGCTCGCCTGTCGCACCTGCCCGGGCAGGGTCGACGTCACGGCGAGCCGGAACTCGCTCCCGGAATCGGTCGCCAGGAGGAGCGCGCCGGACTCGACTCCGATGACTCTCACGTCTTGCATATGTCCGCCTTCCGCTACGTGCGTACGGTGAGGAGTATGCCGTCAGGAGGGCACGATCCTGCGGACATCGCGGGCGCGCCGCGGACGAATTCCCCGGCCTCCGGACGACCCCGTGGTCGCCGCCGGATGCGGGAATGCCGCATGTCCCGGCGAGGTTGCACCGCCAGCACCGATGATCGCTCAGCAGGGTTTGCGAATCGACCGTCGGTGATGCAAACTGTCGCCGCCGAATCCGGCGACGACCTTCTTCACAATGAGAAACGGATGGGCATGGCCACCGACTATGACGCCCCTCGCAAGACCGACGACGACTCGGAGTCGATCGAGGCGCTGAAGGAGCGCGTCCCCGACAAGATGTCGGGCGTCGTGGACGTCGACGACGCCGACAACCCCGGAAGCTTCGAGCTCGCCGGTCAAGACCTCTCCGACGTCGACCTCGACGTCGTGGTGCTCCCGCCGCAGGTGGACGAGTTCACGTGCGTCGAGTGCTTCCTGGTGAAGCACCGTTCGCAGCTCGACCACGAGACCAAGCTCGGCCCGATCTGCATGGAGTGCGCCGCGCTGTGACGCGGGCGTGACACGCACGACGACGGCGCCGGCTCCCCTCAGGGAGTCGGCGCCGTCGTCGTGCGGCCCCTCGTCCGGTTCGCCCCGCCCGGTCCGCCCCGGCGCCCCTACTCCGCGAGGGCGGCGACCACCCGGTCGGGGTGCCGCACCGACACGAGCCAGTAGGGCGTCGGGTCCTGCGGGTCTGCGACCTCCACGCGGACGACACCGGAGACGTACCCGCGGAACAGGATCCAGGCGCGGGCGTCGAGCTTCGGCCCGCGTTGCGTCGTCGCCGCCGCGCCTTCGAACCCCTCGACCGCACCGACCGCTGCCCGGGGAAGACGTGCACGTCCGGCCCGGAACTCCGTGTCGGTCACCTCGACGACGGGAGCGAGCACCCAGAGCATGACGAGGACACCCAGGTAGAGCGCCGCGGCGACGACGACGCCGGCGACCGGGCTGATGGGCAGGAACACGAGCAGGGCTGCGGGGATCACGAGGGCGGTCGCCAGGTACAGCAGCGGCGGGGCCCAGAGTCGTTCGCGGTAGACGGTCACGCCTCCTATTCGATCACGATCACCGACTGCCCCCGGTCCACCGACCGTGCACTAGCCTCGTCACGTGACTGCAGCCGTCGACGTGCTCTGGACCGGGGACACCGCCCCCGGCTACGCCCATCCCGGTGACGCGGGTGCCGACCTCGTGTCCACGGAGGCCTTCGTGCTGGCTCCCGGCGACCGCCGGCTCGTCGGCACGGGCCTTCGGATCGCGCTTCCGGAGGACACGGTCGCGTTCGTCGTCCCGCGAAGCGGGCTCGCTGCAAGGCACGGGATCACCATCGTGAACAGTCCCGGCACCGTCGACGCCGGCTACCGCGGCGAGATCAAGGTGGCGCTGCTCAACACGGACGCGTCCGAGCCGTACGAGGTCGCCGTGGGCGACCGCATCGCCCAGCTCGTCGTGATGCCCGTGCTCCGTGCCGCCTTCGTGCCGGTCGACGAGCTGCCGTCGAGTGTGCGCGGCCAGGGCGGGTTCGGCTCGTCCGGATACGGTGTCCCCCGCAGCGGAGGCGTCGGCACGGCACCGGGCACCGCGGATGACGCCCTGAGGGGCCGCGCCCGGCCCGACATCGACCACGAGGAGGGAACCCGGCCATGAGGATCGGCAGACGCAAGCGGAGCACCGAGCCCGCGGACGAGGTCGACGTCGACGTCGACGAGACGAGCCCGGAGGTGGACATCGCGGACGACGCCGACGCGGCGTTCGATGAGACCGTCGCGGTCGTCACCACCGAGAAGTCCGCTCCCGCCGACCGGGAGGACAACGGCCCGCTCGACGAGACCGAGGCCAATCCGGTCCGTCCGTACATCGACCTCGGCGGAGTGAAGATCCTGCCGCGCGAGGGCCTCCATCTCCGTCTCGAGGTGGAGGAGGGGTCGAAGCGCGTCGTCGCGGTCGGCCTGGACTACGCGGACTCCACGCTCCAGGTGCAGCCGTTCGCGGCGCCGCGGACCACGGGGCTGTGGCACGAGATCCGCGAGCAGATCGCCGAGCAGATCCAGCGCCAGGGCGGCGTCGTGTCCGAGATCGACGGGCCGTTCGGCCCTGAGCTCCGTGCGGACGTGCCCGTGGTCGGCGAGGACGGGGTCATCGACAGCACCCGCCCCGCCCGCTTCATCGGCGTCGACGGCCCGCGCTGGTTCCTCCGCGGGGTCATCGCGGGCAAGGCCGCCGAGGACCCGGGTGCCGCGGACGACATCGAGGAGCTGTTCCGGGGTGTCGTCGTCGTGCGGGGCACGAACCCGATGCCCCCACGCGACCTCATCCCGCTGCACATGCCGAAGGCGACGCCGACCGCCGGCATCTGACCGGCGTCCACCCCAGCCTGGAGGCACCGTGCAGGTTCCCGACGACAGTCGCCACCCCGTCGATCCCGCTGCGGCGGGAAGCGACGGCGCCGATGCCGGACGCGCCGAGCCCCTCTCCCTGCACGCCCAGCTGCGGGACGCGGTCGCCCGGGCCGGCATCGCGCAGGTCGCGCCGGGGGAGGCGCCGTCCGGGGCGGCCCTGCTGACCGCGGTGGGCGGGGTGCGCGGCCTCGCCGAGTCGATCCTCCCCGGATTCGCGTTCCTCATCGTGTACACGGTGACCGCGCAGCTCGTGCCGAGCGTGGTGATCCCGGTCGTGGTCGCGCTCGTCTTCGTCGCCGTCCGGGTCGCGCAGCGGCAGTCGCTCGCGACCGCACTCGTCGGGATCGTCGGCGTCGTCGTCTCGGCCGGTCTGGCGCTGTTCACGGGCAAGGCGGAGAGCAACTTCCTGCCGGGCATCGTCATCAACGCCGTGTGCCTCGCCGTGGTCCTCGGAACGCTCATCGTCCGCCGGCCGCTCATCGGGCTCGTGGTCGGGCTGCTGCTTCCGGCCGACGACCACCCGGAGCAGGGCGGTTGGCGTGCCGACCCGGTCAAGCGGCGGGTGCTCACGGTCGCGACGTGGCTGTGGGCCGGGCTGTTCGCCCTCCGCCTGGCGATCGAGATACCGCTGTATCTCACCGCGCAGGTGGAGCTCCTCGCGGCGATCAAGCTCATCACCGGCGTCCCGCTCTATGCGGCGGTCCTGTGGGTGACCTGGCTCCTGGGCCGTACCGTGTTCCGAACCGGTGCCGACACCTCCGCGGTGTAGCATCTGTCTCGACATCAAGACAAAGGAGGCTCGACTGTGGCCGATACACAAGGAGCTGTGAACAGCTTCGATTCGAAGGACTCGCTCTCGGTCGGAGGTGTCGAGTACGCGGTGCACCGCATCGACCGCGTTCCCGGCCACGAGAAGCTCCCCTACAGCCTGAAGGTCCTGCTCGAGAACCTCCTCCGTACGGAGGACGGCGCGAACGTGACCGAGGGGCAGATCCGCGCGCTCGGCTCCTGGGACCCGGCAGCGGACCCGGACACCGAGATCCAGTTCACGCCCGCGCGCGTGGTCATGCAGGACTTCACCGGTGTGCCGTGCATCGTCGACCTCGCCACGATGCGCGAGGCCATGGCCGAGATCGGCGGGGACCCGAAGAAGATCAACCCGCTCGCCCCGGCCGAGCTCGTCATCGACCACTCGGTGATCGCGGACCTCTTCGGCAGCACCGACGCACTCCAGCGCAACACGGACATCGAGTACGAGCGGAACGGCGAGCGCTATCAGTTCCTCCGCTGGGGCCAGACGGCGTTCGAGGACTTCAAGGTCGTCCCGCCGGGCACCGGCATCGTGCACCAGGTCAACATCGAGTACCTGGCACGCGTCACCTACACGCGCCAGATCGACGGCGAGCTCTTCGCCTACCCGGACACGCTCGTCGGCACGGACTCGCACACCACCATGGTCAACGGCCTCGGGGTGCTCGGCTGGGGCGTCGGCGGCATCGAGGCCGAAGCGGCGATGCTCGGCCAGCCGGTGTCGATGCTCATCCCGAAGGTCGTCGGCTTCAAGCTCTCCGGCGCGATCCCCGCCGGCGTCACCGCGACCGACGTCGTCCTCACGATCACGCAGATGCTCCGCAAGCACGGTGTCGTCGGCAAGTTCGTCGAGTTCTACGGCGAGGGCGTCGCGGCCGTGCCGCTCGCGAACCGCGCCACGATCGGGAACATGAGCCCGGAGTTCGGCTCGACGGCGGCGATCTTCCCGGTCGACGACGTCACGCTCGAGTACCTGCGGCTCACCGGCCGCGACGACGCGCAGATCGCGCTCGTCGAGGCCTACTCGAAGCTCCAGGGCCTCTGGCACGACCCGTCGATCGAGCCGAGCTTCTCGGAGTACCTCGAGCTCGACCTCGCCACCGTCGTGCCCTCGATCGCCGGGCCGAAGCGACCCCAGGACCGCATCGAGCTCGATCAGGCCAAGGACCAGTTCGAGGTCGACCTGGCCACCTACGCCTCCATGGAGCACACCGAGATCGACGAGGCCGTGGCCGACACGTTCCCGGCATCCGACCCGGTGGCCGCCCCGCCCGGGGACGAGGACGCCGTGGAGGACACGGAGTACACCGAGGCACCGGCGCCGTCCTTCGCCTCGAGCGCGCCGACGACGGCATCGAAGCCGGTGCAGGTCGCGATCGGCGAGGGCGACGCCTTCACGATCGACCACGGCGCCGTCGCGATCGCCGCGATCACCTCGTGCACGAACACGTCGAACCCGTCGGTGATGATGGCGGCCGGACTCCTCGCCCGAAACGCGGCGAAGAAGGGCCTGACGTCGAAGCCCTGGGTGAAGACCACGCTGGCCCCCGGATCGAAGGTCGTCACCGACTACTACGAGAAGGCCGGACTGACCGGATACCTGGAGGACCTGGGCTTCTACACGGTCGGCTACGGCTGCACCACCTGCATCGGCAACTCCGGGCCCCTGCCCGACGAGATCTCGCAGGCCGTCCAGGACAACGATCTGGCCGTCACCGCCGTGCTCTCCGGCAACCGGAACTTCGAGGGCAGGATCAACCCCGACGTCAAGATGAACTACCTGGCGTCGCCGCCGCTCGTCATCGCGTACGCCCTCGCCGGGTCGATGCACTTCGACTTCGACAACGACGCGCTCGGCACCGACACGTCGGGCGCACCGGTCTACCTCAAGGACATCTGGCCTGACGCCGCCGAGGTGCAGGAGGTGATCGACTCGTCGATCGACACCGAGATGTTCACGCACGAGTACGCGTCGGTGTTCGAGGGCGACGAGCGGTGGAAGTCGCTGCCGACGCCGACCGGCGACACCTTCCAGTGGGACGCCGAGTCGACGTACGTGCGGAAGCCTCCGTACTTCGACGGGCTCACCATCGAGACCACCCCGGTCAGCGACATCACCGGGGCACGGGTCCTCGCCAAGCTCGGCGACTCGGTCACGACGGACCACATCTCGCCCGCCGGGTCGATCAAGGCGGACAGCCCCGCCGGGCACTACCTCGGCGAGCACGGCGTGGATCGCAAGGACTTCAACTCCTACGGGTCCCGGCGCGGCAACCACGAGGTGATGATTCGCGGCACGTTCGCGAACATCCGGCTCCGCAACCTGCTCCTCGCGGACACGAACGGCGGCGCCGGCGTGGAGGGCGGGTACACCCGCGACTTCACCACCGCCGACGGGGAGCAGGCGTTCATCTATGACGCGTCTGAGCACTACCAGGCGCAGGGCACGCCGCTGGTGATCCTCGGCGGCAAGGAGTACGGCTCCGGGTCCTCGCGCGACTGGGCGGCGAAGGGCACGAGTCTCCTCGGCGTGAAGGCGGTCATCACCGAGAGCTTCGAGCGCATCCACCGCTCGAACCTGATCGGCATGGGTGTGATCCCGCTGCAGTTCCCCGCGGGCGAGACCGTCGACTCGCTCGGGCTCGACGGCACCGAGGTGGTGTCCATCACCGGTCTCGCGGCATTAAACGACGGGATCACGCCGCGCACGGTGCACGTCACCGCGACGCCGTCGGAGCACTCACCGGCCGGCAAGGCGCCCGTCGAGTTCGACGCGGCGGTCCGCATCGACACCCCCGGTGAGGCGGACTACTACCGCAACGGCGGGATCCTGCAGTACGTGCTGCGCTCGCTCGTCTGAGCGTCGTCGCGTGTGGCCGGTGAGCACGCCCACGCGAGATCCTCGGGAGGCTCGGTGCCGGTCGGCGCCGGGCCTCCCGGCCGTTCCGCGGGTCCTGCTGCACCCGACGGGCGGCGCGCGCACGCGCGTTCCCGGCCACCTCCCGGCGACACGCATACACTGGGCGTTCCTGCTGCACGAAAGGAGCGTGGCGTGAGTCTGCTCTCGAGCATCCGGTCGCCCCACGACCTGAAGCGTCTCTCCGACATCCAGATGACCGAACTGGCCGCGGACGTCCGTCGGTTCCTCGTCACCGAGGTGTCCCAGACCGGTGGCCATCTCGGCCCGAACCTCGGGGTCGTCGAGCTCACGCTCGCGATGCACCGCGTGTTCGACTCGCCGAACGACGCGTTCGTGTTCGACACGGGGCACCAGTCCTATGTGCACAAGCTCGTCACGGGACGGCAGGACTTCTCGCGCCTTCGACAGCGCGGCGGCCTGGCCGGATACCCGCAGCGGAACGAGTCCGAGCACGACATCGTCGAGTCGTCGCATGCGTCGTCCTCGCTGTCCTGGGCCGACGGCATCTCCCGGGCCTTCCAGCTGACCGGTCAGCAGGACCGCACCGTCGTCGCCGTGGTCGGTGACGGCGCGCTGACGGGCGGAATGACCTGGGAGGCGCTCAACAACATCTCCGACGACAACGGCCGTCGGCTCGTGATCGTCGTCAACGACAACGGCCGCTCCTACGCGCCGACCATCGGCGGCATGGCGCGCTTCCTCAATCAGGTACGGACCCGCCGCGAATACCGGGAGCTGTACGAGAAGAGCCGCGCGTTCGCGGACCACTTCGGGCACCCGGGCCGTGCCGTGTACCGGGGCATGCGTGGCGGCCTGCACGGGTTCCTCTCGCGCTTCACGAACAACGAGGCGCTCTACTCGAACCTCGACATCAAGTACATCGGCCCGGTCGACGGACACGACGAGAAGGCACTCGAGGCAGCCTTCCGGCAGGCGAAGGACTACGGCGCCCCGACGATCGTGCACGCGATCACCGAGAAGGGCCACGGGTTCGAGCCGGCCCTCCGCGACACCGCGGACCAGTTCCACGCCGTGGGACAGATCGACCCCGAGACAGGGGAGTCCCTCGAGACCGCGGCGGGTCCGACCTGGACGTCGGTGTTCGCCGAGGAGCTCGCCCGCTGCGGGGACGAGGACGAGCGGATCGTCGCCGTCACCGCCGCGATGCTTCGCCCCACCGGGCTGCACCGGTTCCAGGAGCGACACCCGGAGCGCGTCTACGACGTCGGCATCGCGGAGCAGCACGCGGTGACGACCGCAGCCGGCCTGGCCTTCGGCGGCCTCCATCCCGTCGTCGCCCTCTACGCGACGTTCGTGAACCGGGCGTTCGACCAGGTGCTCATGGACGTCGCCCTGCACCGAGCGGGCGTGACGTTCGTGCTGGATCGCGCCGGCGTCACCGGCCCGGACGGTCCGAGCCACCACGGCATGTGGGACCTCGCGATCCTGCAGGTCGTCCCGGGCATCCGGATCGCCGCGCCGCGCGACGCGTCGACGCTGCGGGAGGAGTTCGCGGAGGCGGTGCGCGTGCAGGACGCACCCACCGTCGTCCGGTTCCCGAAGGGCCAGGTCGGCGCGGACGTGCCCGCCCTCCGCCGCCTCGACGACGGCGTCGACGTGCTCCGCGACGCCGGCGGTGACTCCGACGACGTCCTCATCGTCGCGGTCGGACCCATGTCGACCGTGGCGCTCGACGTCGCCCAGCTCCTCGAGGCCCAGGGCATCGGCACCACGGTCGTGGACCCGCGATGGGTCGTGCCGATCGCACCGTCGCTCGCGGGCCTGGCTCGCGCGCACCGGCTCGTCATCACCATCGAGGACGGGATCCGGGTCGGCGGGGTCGGCACCCGGCTCCGCCAGGACCTGCGCGCTGCCGGCGTCGACACCGGCGTCACCGAGCTCGGGCTGCCGGACGAGTTCATCGATCACGCGAGCCGGTCGCAGATCCTCGACCAGGTCGGGCTGTCGGCGCAGTCGATCGCGCGGGACGTGATCGACCAGGTGGTCGGGACGAAGCTGCCGAAGGCCAAGCCCGCTGCCTCCCGGTCCGCCACGGAGGCGTCGCGCCGGTAGTCTGGAGCTGACGGGAGTCGGGCGGCCGACGGAGCCGGGTCAGTCTTGGTTGCGGTGCGGCCAGCGACCGTCGGCGACGAACGCCGGGTTCTTCGCACGCCGCATGTACTCCTGGAACGACGTGGCCTGGTCGGAGCACCAGCCGACCTGCAGCCGGTGGAGCTCCTCCGCGCTGATCGCGAGCCGGTCCTGGTACCGCTCGGCGAGCCGCTGCGCGACCCGGCCGGCGGCGACCGCGTCGGCGCCGGCGTCATGGGCGTCGTCGAGCGCGACGCCGTAGAGCTCGGCGCAGACCTCGAGGGTCCGCTTGCCTTTCCGGTACGTGTCGACGGCCTTGTCGATGACGAGCGGATCGACGATGTTGCCGATCACGGGGGCGGCGAGCCCATGACGCTTCGCCTCGCGGTCGAGCACCGTGAGATCGTACGGGGCGTTGTAGATCACGAGCGGGATGCCGCGTGCGAAGACCGCCTCGACCGCGGCGACGATCTCCGCGACGACCTCGCCCGCCGGACGGCCCTCGGCCTGCGCGCGCTCCGTCGTGATGCCGTGCACGGCCGCGGCCTGCTCCGGGATCGGGATACCCGGATCGGCGATCCACGACCCGTGCGCGATGGTCGTCCCGGTCATGTCGAGCAGGCCCACGTGCGCGCTGACGATCCGCGCGGTCTCCACGTCGACGCCGGTGGTCTCCAGGTCGAACACGCCGAGCGCATGCCACCACGGGCGGTCCCGGAGGTCCTGCGCGGCCGACGCGGCGGCCGGTGCGCCGCTCGACGACGGTGCGGCGCCCGGCAGGGGGAGCTGCTCGGAACCGGTCGTGGGTGCCGCAGGTGGGGAGCTGGTCACGCCGCCAGGCTACCGGGCACCGGTGACACCGTCGTCGCATCCCGGAGCGGGCGGGCGCCTCGACCGGGATGCGACGGTGCGGGTCAGCTGCGCGGACGGCCGACGTGCAGCCAGTAGAACGCCTGCGTGCCGAGCGTCAGGGTGACGCTCCCGTCCTCGTCGAACGCGGGGAACTCGCCGCCGCCGAAGAGATCGTAGAGCGGCCGGCCGGCGTACTGGGGTGCGCTGACCGTCACCGAGGTGGGGTTGTGCGCGAACGAGAAGACGCAGACGATGTCCTCCGCCGAGTCGCCGAACTGCGTCCCGGAGCCCTCGTAGGATCGCGCGAACGACAGCACGGCGTCGTTGGACGATGCCAGGACCTCGAGCGATCCGAGCCCGAAGGTCGGGTGGGCCTTCCGGACGTGGATCACGTTGCGCACCCAGTGCAGCAGCGACCGCGACTGCGCGAGCTGCGACTCCACGTTGACGAGGTTGTAGTTGTAGACGAGGGACTGCACGACGGGCAGGTAGAGCTTGCCCGGGTCCGCGGTCGAGAACCCGGCGTTGCGGTCCGGCGTCCATTGCATCGGGGTGCGGGACGCGTCGCGGTCCGGCAGCCAGATGTTGTCGCCCATCCCGATCTCGTCGCCGTAGTACAGGAACGGGGACCCGCCGAGCGAGAACAGCAGCGCGTGCACGAGCTCGAGCTCGGCGCGCGAGTTGTCGAGCAGCGGCGCGAGTCGACGCCGGATGCCGATGTTCGACCGCATGCGCGGGTCGTAGGCGTACCAGCCGTACATCGCCTGCCGGTACTCCTCCGACACCATCTCGAGTGTGAGCTCATCGTGGTTCCGGAGGAACACCCCCCATGCGGCGGACTCCGGCACCTCGGTGGTCTCCGACATGATCCGCTCGAGCTCGCTGGCGTTCTGCGCCCGCAGCGAGTAATAGATGCGCGGCATCACCGGGAAGTCGAACGCCATGTGGCACTCCGGCTCCTCATCCGTGCCGAAGAACGCCGCCGTCTCGCGGGGCCACTGGTTCGCCTCGGCGATGAGGACCCGGCCCGGGTACTCGTCGTCGACCATCGTGCGGAGCCGCTTCACGAAGTCGTGGGTCTCCGGCTCGCCCTCGCCGTTGCCCTCCTCGGACTCGAACAGGTACGGGATCGCGTCGAGCCGGAGCCCGTCGACGCCCATGTCGAGCCAGTGCCGGACGATGTCGTACACGGCCTCCTGCACCGCCGGGTTCTCGAAGTTGAGGTCGGGCTGGTGCGAGAAGAAGCGGTGGAAGAAGAACTGCCGGCGGACGGGGTCGAAGGTCCAGTTCGACTCCTCCGTGTCGACGAAGATGATGCGGATGTTCGAGTAGTCCTCGTCGGTGTCCCGCCACACGTAGAAGTCGCCGTACGGCCCGTCCGGGTCCTCGCGGGACTGCTGGAACCACTCGTGCTGATCGGAGGTGTGGTTGATCACCATGTCGATGACGATGCGCATGTTCCGCTCGTGCGCCTTCGTCACGAGATCGCGGAACTCGTCGAGCGTGCCGAACTCGGGCAGGATCGCGCGGTAGTCGGAGATGTCGTACCCGCCGTCGCGCATCGGCGACTGGAAGAACGGCGGCAGCCACAGCGCGTCCACACCGAGCCACTGCAGGTAGTCCAGGCGGTTGATCAGCCCCGACAGATCCCCCGTCCCGTCCCCGTTCGAGTCCGCGAAGGAGCGGATCATGCACTCGTAGAACACCGAGCGCTTGTACCAGCGAGGGTCGAGCGTGAGTCCTGGCGTCTGGATGGGGGCAGTGAAGGTCACCGTGCTCCTCGTGGCTGCGTCGGAGAGACGGACCGGCGATGGTCCATGGAGAGCCACCCTATGCTGCGGCAGGAATGCTTGTCCGCGCGCCACGGGGCGCGTCCCGCACGCACGGGAGCGCACACCCGTCGCGGCCCGAGGCATCGACCGTAGACTGACGAGGATGCCCCTCCCGATCGTGTCCCCGTACCAGGCGCTGCTCGCCGCGACGCCGGTCGAGCACCGTTCGGTCGTCATCGAGGGGCTGACGACGCACTACTGGGTGTACGGCGATCCGACCGCCGCCGCCGCCCGTGCCACGCGGGTGCCGACGATCCTCGCGGTGCACGGCTTCCGCGGCGACCACCACGGGCTGGAGTCCCTCGCGGTGCACCTTGCCGGCTTCCGGATCGTCGTACCCGACCTGCCGGGCTTCGGCATCTCGGACCCGCTCCCGACCTCCGACATGAGCGGATTCGTCGCGTGGCTCGTCGCGTTCCACCGCGCGCTCGGACTCGACCGGGACACGGTCGTCCTCGGGCACTCGTTCGGCAGCATCGTCGCAGCGGCCGCGGTCGCCGTGGGTCTCGACACCCGGCGTCTCGTCCTCGTGAACCCGATCGCCGCGCCCGCGCTCCGGGGGCCGCGTGCGGTCGGCACGTGGATCGCGATCGCGTACTACCGGGCCGGCGCCTGGCTCCCGAGGCCGCTCGGGCTCGCCCTCCTCCGCAACCGCGTGATCGTCCGGGCGATGAGCCTCGCGATGCTGAAGTCCCGCGAGCCGCGACTCCGACGGTGGGTGCACGACCAGCACGACCGCTACTTCTCCGCGTTCGCGGACCGCCGGGTCGTCCTCCAGGCCTTCCGCGCCTCCGTGACCCATGACGTGTCCGAGTACGCCGACCGGATCGCCGTGCCGGTGCTCATGATCGCCGCCGACCGCGACGACATCACCGCCGTCTCCGAGCAGCGCGCGCTCGCTGCCCGCCTCGCCGCGAACGGCACGGATGCCGCGCTCGTCGTCATCCCGGAGGTCGGGCACCTGATCCACTACGAGACGCCCGCCGCCGCGGCAGACGCGATCCGGTCCTCCCTGGCGTCTCCGGACGCAGCCGGCGATGCCAGGGGGGAGGACCGGTGACGGATCGGCTCCGCGTCGCCGTCGACTGCCGCTACGTCCGGGTGGGGCGGCACGACGGGATCAGCCGGTTCACGGCCGGCATCGTCCAGCACCTGCCGCGGCGGCACGAGCTCGTCCTGCTCATCAGCGACGAGCGGCAGCGCGAGTCGCTGCCCGAGGACCTGCCGTGGGCGCTCGTGTCCGCCCCGACGAGCGCCCGGGAGCCGCTCGTGGCCCGGCAGGTGAACGCGCTCGGCGTCGATGCCGTGTTCTCCCCGATGCAGACCATGGGATCGCGCGGCAGGCGCTACGCGCTGGTCCTGACGCTGCACGACCTGATCTACTACCGCAACCGGACCCCGCCGCGGGAGTTCGCCTGGCCGGTCCGCCTCGGATGGCGGGCGTTCCACCTGGTGTGGTGGCCGCAGCGGATGCTCCTCAACGGCGCGGACGGGGTGGTGACGGTGAGCCGGACGACCGCGGCCCGCATCGCGCAGCACCGCCTGACCCGACGGCCCGTCACCGTCGCATACAACGCCGCGGACCCGCACGAGCCCCGACCCCGGAACGGCCGCCGGGACCGGGCCCTGGTCTACATGGGGTCCTTCATGCCGTACAAGAACGTCGGCACGCTCGCCCGGGCGGTCGCGCTGCTGCGCGACGGGACCGCGACGGCGCCCGGTTCCGAGGACTGGATCCTGCACTGCATGTCGCGCGTGTCGCCCGCCGACCGGGCACGGCTCGAACGGCTCGCCCCGCCGGGCGCGATCGTGTTCCACGACGGCGCCTCGGACGAGGAGTACCTGCGGGTGCTGCGGACCGCGACGGCCCTCGTCTCGGCGTCCCGAGACGAGGGGTTCGGGATCCCGCTCGTGGAGGCGATGGGCGTCGGCACCCCCGTCGTCGTCAGCGACATCCCCATCTTCCGCGAGATCGGCGGCGACGCCGCCGAGTACTTCGACGCGTCGTCGCCGTCGGCGGTCGCCGCCGCGGTGCGGCGCCTGGAGGGCCGGTGGCAGTCCGCCAGCGACGCCTCCGTCGCGCAGGCGCACCGGTTCACGTGGGCGGAGTCCGCCGAGCAGGTCATGCGGGCCGTCGAGGACGCCGTCGCCGCGCGCACGGGAAGCTCCTGATCAAGCGCCAGCACGCCTCTCGCCGAGCTTCGTTCAGGTGTCGGAAATCGTCGGGGCTGAGCGGCGCGCCCGACGATTCCTGACTCCTCGCAGCCCGGCCGTCCGTCAGACCTGGCCCGGCGGGTCGGCCGTCCGTCAGACCTGGCCCGGCGGGTCGGCTGCCTCGAGCGGGTTCTGGTACGCGAACCCGTAGCGGCCGGCGGCCTCGGACTGCTCCTCGATGGGATCGTCGAATCGCACGAGCTCCGCGCTGAACCGGTCCGGATCCCAGCGGAAGGAGTGGATCGACCCGTTCCGGATCGGCGTCGCCAGCGAGTCCGCGGTGCCGGGCGCCACCTCGTTGACCACCGAGCGGATCACGGCACCGTGGGTCGCGACGATCACCGTGCCAGCGTCGAAGCGCACCGCGATCTCGCTGAGCGCCTCCATCGCCCGAGCGAGCAACGTCTGCCGGGACTCGCGTCCTGGAACGTGTCCGTCCGGGAACGCGACGGCGATCTCCTCACCGGTCATGCCCTCGGCGTCGCCGTAGGAGCGCTCGACGAGACCGGGGTCGGTCGCCGGTTCAGCAAGGCCCAGCCGAGCGGCGATGATCGCGCCGGTCTCGAACGCCCGAGACAGCGGCGACGCCACCACGGCGTCGAAGTGCCGGCGGACCAGGAGCTCGGCCGCGTCGGCAGCCTGCCCTCGGCCCGTGTCGTTCAAAGGGATGTCCGTCGAGCCCTGGATGCGTCGCTGCTTGTTCCAGTCGGTCTCGCCGTGCCGGACGAGGTAGAGGTGGGTGGTCAACGCAAGTCCTCTCGCGAGACGCCAGCGTGCGCCTCCAGGCAGGATCGACCGGCTCTGGTGAGTCGTGCGTCAGGGGAGGAGACGTTCGGCGAGCGCCGTCAGTGTCTCGGTGGTGCCGGCGTCCAGCCTAACGGTCGCACGTCGGTCGCTGCGGGTCGCGCCGCGGTTGACGATGACGACCGGCTTCTTGCGGCGCACCGCGTGATCGACGAGCCGCACGCCCGAGTTCACCACGAGCGAGGAGCCGATCACGAGCAGGGCGTCCGCCCCCGCGACGATCGAGACCGCCTCGCGGAACTTCTCGGGGGGCACGAACTCGCCGAAGAACACCACGTCCGGCTTGAGCATCCCCCCGCACACCGAGCAGGCCGGGACGGTGAAGCGCTCCACGCCGGACACCTCGACGTCGCCGTCCGGCGCGAGGGTCACCGACCCCGGCTCGTCGATCCACGGGTTGTCGCGGTCCAGCGTCGCCTCGAGGTCCACGCGCGCGAAGGTCTGCCCGCAGGTCAGGCAGACCACCCGGTCCATCGACCCGTGAATCTCCACCACCCGCCGCGACCCGGCCCGCAGGTGCAGGCCGTCGACGTTCTGGGTGACGATGCCGGACACGACGCCGGCGTCCTCGAGCCGGGCGAGGGCGCGGTGCCCGTCGTTCGGCTCGGCGGAGGAGAACGTCCGCCAGCCGAGGTGGCTGCCGGCCCAGTAGCGCTGCCGCTTCGCCGGGTCGGAGCGGAACTCGGAGAACGTCATCGGGGTGCGCACGACGGATCCGCGCCCGCGGTAGTCCGGGATGCCGGAGTCGGTGCTGACACCTGCGCCGGACAGGACGGCGACCCGTCGGCCGTCGAGCGCCGCGACGAGGGCGTCCAGCGCAGCCGGGGAGGAGGCGCCCCGCGGCGAGGTGGAGCCCGGGTCGGGCGTGGGGTCGGCCATCGGGTTCACGCTACCCTCAACAGCCGTGCGCCCCGTGCGCTTCCCGTCCGCCTGCCCGGAAGGAGCCTGACGTGCAGATCGAACGCATCGACACGCTCGACGACCCCCGCCTCACCGACTACGCCGGCCTCACCGACGTGGCGCTTCGCCGTGTGACCGAGCCCGAGGGCGGGCTGTACATCGCCGAGTCGAACACCGTGATCGAGCGCGCGGTCGCCGCGGGGCACCGCCCGCGCAGCGTCCTGGTGCAGGAGAAATGGCTCGTCCAGGTGCTGCCGCTCGTCGCCGCGCACGACGGTCCGGTGTTCGTCGGCCCGGACGCGCTGCTCGAGGACCTCACCGGGTTCCGCATGCACCGCGGCGCGCTCGCAGCGATGCACCGGCCGGTGCTGCCCACGGTCGCGGATGTGGTGCGCGACGCCCGACTCGTCGTTGTCCTCGAGGACATCGTCGACCACACGAACGTCGGCGCCGTCTTCCGGTCCGTCGCCGGCCTCGGTGCGGATGCCGTGCTCGTGTCGCCGCGGTGCGCGGATCCGCTCTACCGTCGCAGCGTGCGGGTCAGCATGGGGACGGTCCTCCAGGTGCCGTGGACCCGGATCGGCGAGTGGCCGGCCGCCGCCGAGGAGCTCCGTGCCGCGGGCTTCCACCTCGCCGCGATGGCGCTCACCGACCGGTCCGTCGACCTCGACGCGTTCGCCGCGGGCGTTCCCGACCGGGTCGCGCTCGTCATGGGCACGGAGGGGCAGGGGCTGAGCCGGGAGGCGGTGGCCGCGTCCGACACCACCGTCCGGATTCCCATGCACCACGGCGTCGACTCCCTGAACGTCGCCGCGGCGAGCGCGGTCGGCCTGTGGGCGGTGGCCGCGGCGCAGCGCGTCGCCCGCGCGTCCCGGGGCGAGTCCGCTTAGGATCCTGCAGCGTGTCCCGTGTCGTCCGTCGCCCCCGCCAAGCAGTCCGGCGGCCGGCAGTCGTCATCGTCGTGGCCGCGATCGTCGTCGTCATCGCGTACCTCGTCGCCGCCGCGGTGGTGCCGTTCGCGCCGGCCACGGCCCGCACCACGACGTACGCCGCGCCGACGGCGACGCTCCCGTCGCTGTCGTTCCCGCAGTACGGGGCGACGGCGGTCCAGGCGCCGGGCTTCCCGGACAGCCTGCAGACCAGTGGCGATGCCGCACCCCGGTCGATCGCGAGCATCAGCAAGGTCGTCACGGCGCTCGTCGTGCTGCAGGACCACCCGCTGACGCGGTCCGACGACGGGCCGACGATCACGTTCACGCAGGAGCAGCACGACCTGTACGACACCTACCTGGCGCAGAACGGCGAGGTCGCGCAGATGCCCGTCGGCCTGCAGCTGTCCGAGAAGCAGACGTTCCAGGTCATGCTCATGCAGTCGGCGAACAACTACGCCGGCGCGCTCGCGCTCTGGGCCTTCGGGTCGATGGACGGGTATCGCGCGGCGGCGAGCACCTGGCTGGCCGCGCACGACCTGTCCGACACGAGCATCGCCGAGCCGACCGGGCTGAACGCGGCGAACCGCTCGACCGCGACGGACCTCGTGCACCTCGGCGAGCTCGCGCTCGCGAATCCGGTGGTCAAGGAGATCGTCGGCACGACGACGACCATGGTCCCCGGTGTCGGCGAGATCGAGAACTCGAACAAGCTCCTCGGGATGGACGGCATCGAGGGCATCAAGACCGGCACGCTCGACGAGGCCGGGGCGTGTCTCCTGTTCGCGGCGACGTACTCCCGCGGCGGCCGGGAGGTGACCGTCGTCGGCGCCGTGCTCGGCGGCGTCGACCACGACTCGCTCGACGTCGACGTGCAGCGGCTCCTCCACTCGGTGGCGGACAACTTCCACGTGATCACCCTCGCGAACAAGGGGCAGACCTTCGGGCGCTACGCCACGCCGTGGCAGGACCACGCCGACGCGGTGGCGAGGCGCGCCTCCACCGTGCTGGTGTGGGGGCGCACGACCGTCGCCGCGAAGACGAGGCTCGACGGCGTGACGTTCGGGAACAAGGGCGACCGGGTGGGGACCGTCCGGTTCCGGATCGAGCACCATGGCGCGGTGCAGGTGCCGCTCGTGCTCGACGCGGACCTCGCGGATCCGGGCGTGTGGTGGAGGTGGGCGAACCCGTTCCAGGGGACCTGACGCGGCGCGGGCCGACGCCGGCGCGACCTGCGCCGGGCGTGCCGTGCCGTGCCGGGTGTGCTCGGGCGCACGCGGTCGGACTGCGGTCAGGGCGCGTCGGCGGTGTTCTCGATCACGGTCGTCAGGTCCGGCCGCTTGGGCGAGACGCCGTCGCCGGAGGAGGTGTGCCGGATGCGGCGCGCCACCCACGGCACCAGGTAGTCCCGGGCCCAACCGAGATCCTCGGCGCGGGCCTCCCGCCACGGGCGAGCGGCGAGCGGATCCGGGTGCTCCGGGCGCACGTCGTGGTCGACGCCGAGCGTGTCGAGCACGGCCGCGGCGATCGTCGCATGGCCGATGGGGGAGTGGTGCAGGCGGTCCGGCGCCCACATCCGTGGATCGCGCAGCACGCGGAGCGCCCACATGTTCGCCACGAGCGCGCCGTGCCGCAGGGCGATCGTGTGCAGGTGCTCGTTGTAGATGGCGGCCTTGCCGCGGACGAGGCCGAGCACCGGTGTCATCCCCACGTCGGGACCGGTGAACAGCACCACGGTGGCACCGTCACTGCGGAGCGTCCGGACCAGTCCCTCGACGCGCTCGGCGACCTCGTCCGGGTCGCTGCCGGGCCGGATGATGTCGTTGCCGCCCGCCGACACCGTGATGAGGTCCGGGTGCAGCGAGAGCGCGCGGTCGGCCTGCTCGTCGATGATCTGCTGCAGCAGTCGCCCGCGGACGGCGGTGTTCGCGTACGCGAAGCCGTCCGTCTGGTGCGCGAGCACCTCGGCGACGCGGTCGGCCCACCCCCGGAAACCGCCCGGCGCACGCGGGTCCGGATCGCCCACGCCCTCGGTGAACGAGTCGCCGATGGCGACGTACCTGGACCACGGATGACGACCTGCCATCCGACCAAAATAGTCTCGTGTCATGACCGACACCTCAGCGACCGGAATGACCCGCGGAACGCTCGACGACGCGCTCCTCGCGCGGATCGCCGCGCGGGCACCGGAGTACGACCGGGACAACCGGTTCTGCCAGGAGGACCTCGACGAGCTCCGCGCGGACGGGTACCTGCGCCTCGGCGTTCCGCGGAGCGCCTCCGGCTCGGACCTGGGGCTGCTGGACACGGTCCGGGTCCAGCAGCGGCTGGCGGCGGCGGCGCCGGCGACGGCGCTTGCGCTCGGGATGCACCAGGTGTGGGTGCAGGCCGCGCGCGTGGTCGCCGATCGGGGCGAGCCGTTCCTCCAGACCGTCCTGGACGCGGCCGCGGCCGACCGCCTGCTCGCGTTCGGGACGAGCGAGCCCGGGAACGACGCGGTGCTGTTCGACTCGCGCACCCGGGCGGTGCCGGACGGCGGCGGCGGCTGGACCTTCACCGGCACGAAGGTGTTCACGTCGCTGGCTCCCGCCTGGGATCTGCTCAGCGTGTTCGGGCGGGACGACAGCGACCCGGACGCTCCCGTGCTCGTCCACGGGTTCGTCGAGCGGTCCGAGCCCGGGCACCGCGCGCTCGACGACTGGGACACGCTCGGCATGCGCGCCACGCAGAGCCGGACGACGCTGCTCGAGGGCGCGCACGTGCCCGCCGCGCGGATCGTCCGGGTGCTGCCGGTCGGGCCGAGTCAGGACGTCCTCGTGTTCGGGATCTTCGCGGCGTTCGAGCTGCTCGTCGCCGCCGCGTACGTCGGCGTCGCGGCGCGGGCGGTCGAGCTCGCCGTCGCGCAGGTCCGCGGGCGTGCCGCGCTCGACGGCACGCCGCGGTCCGCGGATCCGGACGTCCGACGCGCTCTCGCCGACATGCAGGGCAGCGTCGACGCCGTCCGCCTGCAGGTCGAGACGCTCGCCCGAGACGTCGACGAGCAGGCCGATCACGGGTCACGGTGGTTCCCGCTTCTGGTCGGGACGAAGGCGCGGGCCGTCGACGCGGCCGCGCATGTCGTCGACGAGGCGATGCGCGTGGTCGGAGGCGGGTCGTTCCGGTCCGGGAACGAGCTCGCCCGGTTGGCGAGGGACGTCCGTGCGGGCCAGTTCCACCCCTCGTCGCGGGATTCCGCGGCACGGACCATCGCGACCGCATTGCTCGGTCCGCTCCCGCGCTGACGAGCGCCGTCGGTGACAGCGCCGATGTCGGTGCCGTGTGCCACCATCGATCCATCGGGCGGGCGCGGAGCAGCCGAACGGACGCGACGGAAGGACGTGCGTGAGCAAGCAGGACGGGAGCACGCGGCTCGTCACGGCGACGCCGTCGGAGGACACCACGGCGACCGTGCTCCACGTCGACATGGACGCCTTCTACGCGTCGGTGGAGCTGCTCGACCGTCCCGATCTCGTCGGACGACCCGTGATCGTCGGCCACGACTCCGACCGGTCCGTCGTGACCGCCGCGACCTACGAGGCGCGCCGGTTCGGGGTCAACTCCGCGATGCCGATGTCGATCGCCCGGCGCCGCTGCCCCCAGGCCGTGATCGTCGAGCCGCACTTCGAGAAGTACACGGCGAGCTCCCGCCGCGTCATGCAGGTCTTCGACACGTTCACGCCCCGGGTGGAGCGCCTCGGGATCGACGAGGCGTTCCTCGACGTCGCCGGCGCGCTGCGCCAGCACGGCACGCCGTGGCGGATCGGGACCCAGATCCGCCACGCGGTGTTCGCGGCGACCGGTCTGCGCTGCTCGGTGGGTGCGGCCGCCACCAAGTTCGTCGCCAAGCTCGCGTCGAGCCGCGCCAAGCCGGACGGCCTGCTCGTGGTGCCGGCCGCCGACACGGTCCGGTTCCTCCACCCGCAGCCGGTGAGCGCGCTCTGGGGCGTCGGTGGCGCGACCCAGGAGACCCTCGCCCGCCGGGGCATCCGGACGATCGGGGACCTGGCGACCACGCCCGTCGCCTCCCTGGTGAGCGCGCTCGGTCCCGCGAGCGGGACTCGCCTGTTCGAGCTGGCCTGGGGCCGTGACCCGCGGACGGTCGAGACCGAGTCCGCGGAGAAGTCCGTCGGGCACGAGGTGACGTTTCCCGTCGACGTCACCGACCGGGACATCCTCGCGCGCGAGCTCCTCCGCCTGGCCGACCGGGTCGCGGCACGCCTGCGCGCGGGCGGCGTGCAGGCCCGGACCATCGCCATCAAGGTGCGGTACACGGACTTCACCACCCTGACCAGGTCCCGCACGCTCGCCGAGCCGAGCGACGTCGCGCACCGCATCCACCGGGAGGCCGTCGAGCTGTACGACCTGCTCCATCAGCCTGGACAGCGTGTGCGGCTCATCGGGGTGCGCGGCGAGAACCTCGTGCCGGCGGGCGCGTCGAACGCGCTGTGGGACGACGACGCGCCGTGGCGGGAGACCGAGTCGACCGTGGACGCGATCACCGCTCGCTTCGGCGCGGGCGTCCTCCGGCCCGCGTCGCTCGTCCAGGAGCATGCCACTCGGGTCCCGCACGCCCGACAGGACGACGGCTCGTGAGCGCGGGACCTGTACGATCTGATCCAGTGAGCGCAGCGGAGTGGAACGGGGACGATCGCCCCGACATCGACGGCCAGGAGGTCCTCCTCGGGTTCGCCGAGGAACCGTTCGACGCGAGCCCGCAGGGTGTCCGCGACCGTGCCGAGGCGGCCGCCGCGGCGGTGGTGGCGGGGAACGCGGCCGCGGAGCACCTCTCGCCGGCGTTCCCGGAGCGAGCGGCCTGGGGCACCGCCGCCAAGCTTCGCGCCTGGCAGGTCGAGGCCCTGACCACGTACTTCGAGACCGAACCGCGCGACTTCCTGGCGGCGGCCACCCCGGGGGCCGGCAAGACGACGTTCGCGCTCCGGCTCGCCACCGAGCTGCTCGCCCGGGACACCATCGACCGCATCACCGTCGTCGCGCCGACCGAGCACCTCAAGCGCCAGTGGGCCGACGCCGCGGACCGCGTCGGCATCCGCCTCGACCCGATGTTCAGAAACGGCGACGGCGTGTTCGGCCGGCACTACCAGGGCGTCGCGATCACGTACGCCCAGGTCGGCATGAACCCCGACGTGCACCGTCGCATCACCGAGGGCGGCCGGACCCTCGTCATCCTCGACGAGGTCCACCATGGCGGTGACGCGCTCACCTGGGGCGACGGCATCCGGGAGGCGTTCGGCACGGCCGCGCGACGCCTCTCGCTCAGCGGGACCCCGTTCCGCTCCGACACCGCCCCGATCCCGTTCGTGCGGTACGCGCCGGACGAGCAGGGGATCCGCACCTCGATCTCCGACTACACCTACGGGTACGGCCGCGCCCTCGCGGACGGCGTCGTCCGTCCGGTGCTGTTCATGGCGTACGCCGGTCAGATGCGCTGGAAGACGCGCATGGGCGACGAGATGTCCGCGTCGCTCGGCGAGCAGGTCACGAAGGACATCACCGCCCAGGCGTGGCGGACCGCGCTCGCCCCCGACGGCGAGTGGATGACGGCTGTCCTCACTGCGGCCGACACGCGCCTCACCGAGGTCCGTCGCGGGGTGCCGGACGCGGGCGGGCTCGTCATCGCGACGGACACCGCCTCCGCCAGGGCGTACGCGCGGATCCTGCAGCGGATCACGGGGGAGCGGCCGACCGTGGTGCTCTCCGACGAGGCCGCCGCCTCGGACCGCATCGGCGCGTTCGCGGCCGACGACTCACGGTGGATGGTGGCGGTCCGGATGGTGTCCGAGGGCGTCGACGTTCCGCGCCTCTGCGTCGGCGTCTACGCGACGAGCGCGAGTACGCCACTGTTCTTCGCGCAGGTGATCGGCCGGTTCGTCCGCGCCCGACGACGCGGTGAGACCGCGTCGGTGTTCCTCCCGTCCGTCCCGAGCCTCATGGCGCTCGCGGCGAGCCTCGAGCTCGAGCGCGACCATGCGCTCGACCGTCCCAAGGACGCCGACGACGGGATGTACAACCCCGAGGACGCGCTCGTGGCGGAGGCGAACCGGGACCAGAAGGCGTCCGACTCGCTGCTCGACCTGCAGCCGTTCGAGGCGCTCGACTCGCAGGCATCGTTCGACCGCGTGCTCTACGACGGCGGCGAGTTCGGCACCGGCGGTGCGATCGGCAGCCTGGAGGAGCTTGACTTCATCGGGATCCCGGGCCTGCTCGAACCCGACCAGGTCCGTGACCTCCTCCGGCAGCGGCAGGCGACCCAGGCCAAGCGCGCGCGCAAGGACGGCATGCCGAGATCCGCTCCTCCTGCCCAAGAGCGCCCGCTCTACCTGACGATCAAGGAGCAGCGCGCCGAACTGCACCGGCTCGTGTCGATCTGGTCCCGGCACGCGAACGAGCCGCACGGCGCGATCCATGCCGAGCTCCGTCGGATCAGCGGCGGCCCTGCGGTCGCCCAGGCGAGCACCGAGCAGATCCAGCGACGGATCGACATCCTCCGCTCACGGATCGGCGGCCGACGGTGACAGCCGGGAGGCCCACCGCGGCGGCATGCCGACGGAGGGCTCGGGCCGCGTGATCGTGCCCGTCGACGACACCACCTGGTTCGTGCGTCGCCACGAGCACGCGTCGCCCGTGGCGATCATCGACCGGTTCGGCGGCGGGTACCGCCTGCGCCGGTTCTCCCTGGCGGAGGCGCGCCGCACCCACCTCGGCGTGTACACCTCGCTCGAGCTCGCCGAGATCGCCTGGTGGCGACGCCCTGGAGCAGACCGGTCTGCCGCCACGCCTGCCGATTGATGACGCCGTGGGCGGATCGCGGGTAAACCAGAGATATGGCTGACTCGATCCCTCACGTCCTCGTCCTCGGAGGTGGCTCCGCCGGGTACTCCACGGTGCTGCGCCTTCAGAAGCACGCGACCACCGTGCCGATGCGCATCACGCTCGTCGACCAGAACACGTACTACACGTACCTGCCGTTCCTGCCGGAGGTCGCCGGCGGGCACATCGCGCCGCGCGACGTGACCGTCGAGCTCCGCAAGGCGCTTCGCAAGACCCGCGTCATCCAGGGCACCGTGACCGGTGTCGACTCCTCGGCGAAGACCGTCTCGGTCGCGACGGCCGGCGGCGACGACCGTACGCTCGGCTACGACCATGTCGTCCTCGCGCTCGGTTCCGTGACGCGCGTGTTCCCGACCCCCGGTCTCGCCGAGCAGGCCGTCGGCTTCAAGACGGTGGAGGAGGCCGCGTTCGTCCGCGCGAAGCTCCTCGACAACATCGCGAAGGCCGCTGCGACGCGGGACGACGAGGAGCGTCGTCGCCTGCTGACGAGCATCTTCATCGGCGGTGGCTACACCGGCGTCGAGGCGATCGGCGAGCTCTTCGACGTGTCGCAGGCGGCGATCGCGTCCTACCCGTCCCTCGCGGGGGAGCAGCCGCGCTGGGTGCTCATCGACGCGCTCGACCGCGTCGCACCCGAGGTCGGTCCGGAGCTGTCCCAGTGGACGCTCGAGTCGCTCCGCGCGCGCGGCATCGACGTCCGCCTGAAGACCACCATGCCGAGCTGTGAGGGCGGCGTGGTGAAGCTCAGCGACGGCGACGAGTTCGCGGCCGGCCTGATCGTCTGGACCGCCGGCGTGAAGCCGAACCCGGTCCTCGACGCGACCGACCTGCCCCGCGGCCCGAAGGGGCACCTCGCGGCGAACGCGAAGCTCCAGGTCGAGGCGGAGGACACCCACCAGGTCGTGGAGGGCGCGTGGGGCCTCGGCGACGTCGCGCAGGTTCCCGACCTCACCGCCGAGAAGCAGCCGGCGTACTACCCGCCGAACGCGCAGAACGCGGTGCGCCAGGCTGTCGTCGCCGCCGACAACATCGTCGCGACGATCACCGGCAAGCCGCTCGAGGAGTACCGCCACCCGTCCATCGGCACGGTCGCCTCGTACGGTGTCGCCAAGGGCGCCGCGAACATCAAGGGCATCAAGATGACGAACCTGATGGCCTGGCTCGCGCACCGCTCCTACCACGTGTACGCCATGCCGACGCTGAACCGCAAGGTGCGCATCGTGCTCGGCTGGGTGACGGGCGCCGTCTCCGGACGCGACTCGACGCCGATGATCAAGGAGACGAACCCGCGGCGCAGCTTCGAGGAGGCCGCGAAGAGCTGACGCTCGGGGGCGGATGACGCAACGGGAGGGACGGCGCCAGCAGGTGCCGACCCTCCCGTTCGTCGTCGCGCGTGCTCGCGCACGTCGCGCAACCAGAAGCGGCCCCTCCCGTTCGGGAGGGGCCGCTCTGTCTGTGTCCGAGGGGGGACTTGAACCCCCACGCCCTAATACGGGCACTAGCACCTCAAGCGAGCGCGTCTACCATTTCCGCCACCCGGACTGGGTGTGGCCGCTCTGCCTGCGGGTTTCGCCGGCGCGGCTGCCGAAGAAAGACATTAGCACGGGTTCGATGCCTGCCCGCACACGGCCGCACATCCCGGGCGTGGCCGCGAGCGCGGTGCGAGCAGGGCGGCCGCACGCCGCTGCCGGGGGAGCGGGCACGGGTAGCGTGGGGCCATGACCTCGGAACAGCGGAGCACCCCGGAGCCGGACGCCGAGCTGGAGGCCACCGCCGCCATCGCGCGAGACCTCATCCGCTTCGACACGACGAACTTCGGCGAGGGCCGCTCCAACGGGGAGGCCGACGCCGCCGCCTACGTGGAGGCCGCGCTGCAGCGACTCGGACTCGCACCGCAGCTGTTCGAGTCGGAGCCGGGGCGTGTCAGCGTCGTCGCGCGGGTCGAGGGCCGCAACCGGCAGAAGCCGGCGCTCGTCGTTCACGGCCACCTGGACGTCGTGCCCGCCGATCCGGCCAACTGGACGGTCGACCCGTTCGGCGGCGAGATCCGCGACGGCCTGCTCTGGGGCCGCGGCGCCGTGGACATGAAGAACATGGACGCCATGATGCTCACAGCGCTCGGCGACGTGATCCAGGAGCAGGGCGCTCCCGAGCGCGACCTCGTCATCGGGTTCTTCGCGGACGAGGAGTCCGGCGGTGTCCTCGGCTCCCATTACGTCGTCACCGAGCACCCGGAGGTGTTCGCGGGCGCGACCGAGGCGATCAGCGAGGTCGGCGGATACTCGATCACGCTCGGCGACCGGCGCGCCTACCTCCTGCAGACCGGTGAGAAGGCACTCATGTGGGTCAAGCTCGTCGCCAGGGGCACGGCCGCGCACGGTTCGCACGTCATGCGCGACAACGCGATCACCAAGGTCGCCGCCGCGGTGGCGCGGATCGGGAGCCGGGAATGGCCGGTCCGCATGTCCCGCACGACCGAGGCGATGGTCGCCGAGGTGGCCCGGTTCCTCGGCGTCGACCCCGAACGCACCGGCCCGGACGAGATCGCCCTCGCCACCGGCTCGGCGTCCCGGTTCATCCACGCGGCGCTGCACACGACGTCGAACCCGACCGTGCTGCGCGCCGGATACAAGCACAACGTCATCCCGGACGCCGCCGAGGCGTTCATCGACATCCGCTGCCTGCCCGGCGACGAGGAGGACGTGCTCGCCGAGGTCCGCGCGCTCGCCGGCGACGACGTGGAGGTGGTCGTCTCCTTCCGGGACATCGGCCTCGAGACGGACTTCGCCGGGGACCTCGTGGACGCCGTGAAGGACGTCCTCGGCCGCCACGACCCCGGCGCCCCGGTCCTGCCGTACCTGCTGTCGGGCGGCACGGACAACAAGGCGCTGTCGACGCTCGGCATCGCCGGATACGGCTTCGTGCCGCTGCAGCTGCCGGCCGGCATCGACTTCCCCGCGATGTTCCATGGTGTCGACGAACGCGTCCCGCTGACATCGCTCGCATTCGGTCGGCGCGTTCTCGGAGATCTCCTGGCCACCTACTGACAAGATCGTCCACGGTCCGGGCCATGCAGGAGGCGTTCTGCCGCCTGTGCCGCCCGTCCCGTTCGCCCCGCCCCTGATCGGAAGGACCCCGTGCACCTGCTCGAAGCGCTGTTCCTCGGCCTCGTCCAAGGCATCACCGAGTTCCTGCCGGTCTCCTCGAGTGCGCACCTTCGCATCGTCGGCCTGTTCCTCCCAGATGCGGAGGACCCGGGTGCGGCGTTCACGGCCATCACGCAGCTCGGCACCGAGACCGCGGTGCTTATCTACTTCTGGCGGGACATCACCCGGATCATCGCCCGGTGGTTCCGGTCGCTCGCCGGCAGCGTGCCGCGCAATGACCCCGACGCCCGCCTCGGTTGGCTCGTCATCATCGGGACCGTGCCGATCGGCGTGGTCGGATTCCTGCTCCAGGACGCCATCACGACCACGTTCCGCAGCCTCTGGATCGTCGCGATCGTGCTCATCGTGTTCGGGGTCGTCCTCGGCGTGGTCGACCGGCTGGGGCGCACTGACCGCGGCATCGAGCGGATGACGTTCGGCGGCGGCATCGCCATCGGCATCGCGCAGGTCCTGGCGCTCGTCCCGGGCGTCTCCCGGTCCGGGGCGACCGTGTCGATGGGACTCGCGCTCGGGTACACGCGTGCGGCGGCGTCCCGATTCGCGTTCCTCCTGGCAGTCCCCGCGGTCTTCGCCTCCGGGCTCTTCGAGCTCGCCGCGAGCCTCGACGACACGCACGCGCCGTTCACGCTCCTCGAGACGGGCGCCGCCACGCTCGTCGCGTTCGTCGTCGGGTTCGTCGTCATCGCCGCGTTCATGAACTACATCTCGAAGCGGAGCTTCATGCCGTTCGTCGTCTACCGGATCCTGCTCGGGATCGCGCTCATCATCCTCCTCACCACCGGGGTGGTGCAGGCATGAGGGCGTGGCCGGCGCCGGACGTCCCGGAGGTTCCGGGATCGGGCCGCCGCCCCCGGGTCCACGACACCGCCACCGGGCGCCCGGTGGACCCGGCCGGCGCGGACCGGGCGACCCTCTACGTGTGCGGCATCACGCCGTACGATGCCACGCACCTCGGCCATGCGGCGACGTACCTGACGTTCGACACCCTCGGGCGTGCCTGGCGGGACGCCGGCCTCGATGTCACGTACGCGCAGAACGTCACCGATGTCGACGACCCGCTCCTGGAGCGGGCCGCCGCGACGGACGTCGACTGGCGAGCGCTGGCAGCGTCGCAGATCGAGCTGTTCCGCAGCGACATGGAGGCGCTCCGCGTCGTCCCGCCGGACGACTACGTGGCCGTCACCGACGAGGTGGAGCGGATCGCGGAGGCGGTCGAGTACCTCCTCGAGTCGGAGTCCGCGTACACGGTGCCTACCGACGACGCCGACGGCGAGGACGTCTACTTCGACGTGCGGCGCACGAACGAGGTCTGGACGCTCGGTGACGAGAGCCGCCTCGACCGCGAGACGATGCTGCGTCTTTCGGTGGAGCGCGGCGGCGACCCCGACCGCCCGGGCAAACGCGATCCGCTCGACCCGCTGCTCTGGCGCGCGGCACGGCCGGGCGAGCCGACATGGGACAGCGCGATCGGGGAGGGCCGTCCAGGTTGGCACATCGAGTGCAGCGTCATCGCCGGCGACCGTCTCGGTGCACCGATCAGCGTGCAGGGCGGCGGGAGTGATCTGGTGTTCCCGCACCACGAGATGAGCGCAGGGCACACCGCCGCGCTCGCGCACGCACCGCTCGCGAACGCCTACGTGCACGCGGGCATGGTCGCTTACCAGGGAACGAAGATCTCGAAGTCGCTCGGCAACCTGGTCACCGTCCGGGGGCTCCTGGAGGAGGGTGCGGACCCGCGCGCGGTCCGGCTCGCGCTGCTGTCGCACAAGTACTCCGACGACTGGGAGTGGTTCGCGAACGAGCTGACGAGCGCGACGACGCGCCTGGCCTCCTGGGACGCCTGGGCAGCCGCCGCAGCCACGGCGGACGCTGCAGACGAGGGAGCGGGTGCCGGCGCCGCCGGCACCATCGCACGGATCCGCGACCGTGTCGCGGACGACCTCGACACCCCCGGCGCGGTCGCGGCCGTGGACTCCGCCATCGTCGCGGGCGTGCGCTGCGCGTCGGACGTCGCCGCGGTCATCGACGCGCTCCTCGGCATCCGGATCGGCTGAGGGGACCCGGTCCCGGTCCCGCTCGGTCATGCGGCGCGGGCTGGTGCGGCGCGGACGGCTCAGGCGGTCGGCGGCCGCCAGGGGCCCTCGCCGGCGGGCCCGCCGCCGTCCTTGCCGTCCTTGCCGTCACGCTTGCGGAGGTACTGCTCGAACTCCTGCGCGATCGCCTCGCCGCTGGCCTCCGGCGAGTCCACGGTGTCCCGCGCCTGCTCCAGCTGGCCGATGTACGACGCCATGTCCTCGTCCTCCCCGGCGAGGGCGTCGATGCCCTGCTCCCAGGTGTCGGCGTCGTCGAGGAGCGTCCCGCGGGGCACGGTCACGTCGGTCAGTTCCTCGATCTTGTCCAAAAGGGCCAGGGTCGCCTTCGGGGACGGCGCGTTGTGCACGTAGTGCGGCACGGACGCCCAGAGGGACAGGGTCGGGACCCCGGCCTGCTCGATGGCGTCGGACAGGATGCTGAGGATGCCGACGGGCCCCTCGTACGACGACCGCTCGACCTCGAAGGTCGAGCGCACCGCCGCGTTCTCGCTCGAGACGAAGACGGCGATCGGGCGCGTGTGCGGCACGTCGGCGAGCATGGCACCCACGAACACGACGGCGTCGATCGCGTGGACGTCGACCAGGTCGACGATCTCGGCGGCGAACCCGCGCCACGTGCGCGACGGCTCCGGCCCGACCAGGACGTAGACGTCCCGCTCGCGCTCGACACCGGCGGCGCCGACCGTCGGAGCGACGATCCCGGCGACAGCGGCGGGGCCGTGCATGACGATCCGGGGCCACTGGATGCCGCGCACCCCCTCGTCGTCCGACCCGACGTTCGGACGGTTGAACTGGAAGTCCACGTACCGTTCGCCGTCGAGCTCCCGGAGCTCCTCGAGCCCCAGGGCGTCGACGATCCGCCGTGCGAGCCCGCTCGCGGCCTCGCCGGCGTCGTTCCAGCCCTCGAACGCGACGACGAGCAGACGTCCGTCGCTGAATGGGGAGTGCGCAGGCACGAAGGGGACCTCCCGGTCGGTGGCGGACGGACACGCGAGCCGCGGTCCGGACGCCGGAAACAGATCGCCACCCACCATAGAACCTCCTGAGACGTGATCCCGTGTGCTTCGCCCGGCGCTCGGTGAACGCCCCGGTAGACTCGTCGCCCGTGACTTCGCATCAGCCTGCCGCCCGGCGCGTCCCGGCCGCCGTCCTCTGGGACATGGACGGGACCCTCGTGGACACCGAGCCGATCTGGCAGCGCTCGCAGGTCGAGCTGACCGCCCGGTACGACGCCCCGTGGACGCACGAGGACGGCATGTCCCTCGTCGGCAGCGGATTGGAGCGCTCGGGAGAGATCCTCCGGGAGCGCGGCGTCGCCATGAGCGTCGAGGACATCGTCGAGTGGATGACGTCGTACGTCGTGGAGCGGATGGCTGCGCGGGTGCCCTGGCGTCCTGGCGCGCGCGAGCTCGTCGAGGAGCTGCACGACCGGGGGATCCCGACCGCGCTCGTGACGATGTCCCGCCGCCGCATGGCGCTCGTCACGGCGGGCGCGATCGGAGCCAGGGGGTTCCGCGTCGTCGTCGCCGGCGACGACGTGGAGCACGCGAAGCCCCACCCGGAGGCGTACCGCACCGCTGCCGCCGCCCTCGGGGTCGACCCGCGGCACTGCATCGCGATCGAGGACTCGCCGACGGGTGTCACCTCGGCCGCCGCGTCCGGAGCGGTCACGGTCGGGGTCGAGCACGTCGTCTCCCTGTCGGGCGCCGCCGGCGACGTCCACCTGTCCTCGCTCGAGGGAGTCGACGTGGACGGCCTCCTCGAGCTCGCGGCACCGGGGTTCGCGGCGCGCGCTGCGGGGTCCGCGGCAGCACGAGCGGGAGGCGCGCTGCCGTCCGACACCGCCCTCGCCGCACAGGACACGGGCCGATGAGCGCCGCCACCGGCGCCCCGGCGCGCGGGCCGTTCCGGGCCGGGGACCGCGTCCAGCTGACCGGACCGAAGGGCAAGCTCACGACGCTGTCGCTCGAGCCCGGCGTCGTCTACCACACTCATCGCGGCATGCTCCGACACGACGACGTGATCGGCCGGGAGGACGGGTCCGTGGTCGCCGCGTCGAACGGCGACGAGTACCTCGCGCTCCGCCCGCTCCTCAACGACTACGTGATGTCGATGCCGCGGGGTGCGGCGATCGTCTATCCGAAGGACGCCGCGCAGATCGTCGCCTTCGCGGACGTCTTCCCCGGTGCTCGGGTCGTGGAGGCCGGCGTCGGCTCCGGGGCGTTGTCGCTCTGGCTGCTCCGCGCGATCGGACCGCAGGGCCGCCTGCAGTCGTTCGAGCGTCGGGACGAGTTCGCCGACATCGCCCGTGGGAACGTCGCGACGTTCCTCGGCGGCACGCCGGACAACTGGAGCGTGACCGTCGGAGATCTCGTCGAGGCGCTGCCGGAGGAGACCGAGCAGGGGAGCGTCGACCGCGTCGTCCTCGACATGCTCGCGCCGTGGGAGTGCGTCGACGTCGCCGCCGACGCCCTCGCCCCCGGTGGGCTCGTGGTCTGCTACGTCGCCACCGTCACCCAGCTGTCCCGCGTCTGCGAGGCCATCCGCGACACCGGCCGGTACACGGACCCCGAGCCGAGCGAGACGCTCGTCCGGACCTGGCATGTGGAGGGACTGGCCGTGCGACCCGATCACCGCATGGTCGGGCACACCGGGTTCCTGGTCACCGCGCGCCGACTCGCCGACGGCGCCGTCCTGCCGAACCTCAGGCGCCGCCGCGCGAAGGCCGAGTTCGCCGATGAGGACGTCGAGATCTGGACGCCGGGCGCCGTGGGGGACCGGTCGACGAGCGACAAGAAGCTCCGGAAGGTGGCCCGGCAGGCGGCCGCCCAGGCCCGCCGCGTGTCCGCCGCGGAGGAGATCGCGTCCGAACTCGGCGAGCAGCCCGGCGACGACCGGTAGGCTTTCCGCGGAGCGCCCGCCGGCCGATCGCGCCGTCGGCGCACTGCACCCGGCTCTCGAGCGGGCCCCGAACGCAAGTGGAAGAGAGGGTTCGTGCGTACCATCCCCGCACTCCTGGTCACCGTCGGCCTCGTCGCGTCGCTGAGCGCGTGCGCCTCGGACTCGGCGTCCGCCGGGGGCTGCGACGCCCCCGCTGCCGGCGCCGCATCCGACGCGGTCACGGCCTCCGGGTCCCTCGGCGCGAAGCCGAAGGTTCAGGTCCCCTCCCCGCTGACGACGAACCACACCGAGGTGTCCGTCCTCAAGCAGGGGACGGGGCGCGTGCTCACGGACGGCTCTCCTGCGGTGATCGAGTACACGGTCGTCGACGGCGCGACCGGCAAGACGGCCCAGACCAGCGGGTACGACGGCTCCACCGCTCCGATCACCGTCGGTTCCACGAACGCCGGCGCGCTCGGCGCGGCGCTCGAATGCGCGCACGTCGGCGACCGCCTCGCCATCGTCGTGACGACGTCGGCCCTGCAGAGCGGCAGCTCCTCGTCGAAGAAGCAGCAGGACGCCGCCGTCGTCGTCGCCGACGTCGTCGACGGCTTCCCCTCCCGCGCGTCCGGGTCGCCGCAGGTCGCCGCGGACAACATGCCCGCGGTCGTGCTCGCCCCGAACGGCGCTCCCGGCATCACCGTCCCCACCACGGCGGCACCCAAACAGGACGAGGTGCACCTGCTCCGCAAGGGATCCGGGAAGGAGCTCACCGCGAAGGACACCGCCGTCGTCAAATACACGGCGGTCAACTGGGGCGCGGAGTCGAGCGTCGCCGGTTCCAGCTGGACCGACGGCTCCGGCGCGGTCACGGTCGCGCTGCAGAAGGGCGGACAGATCGCCGAGCCGATCCGCACTGCGCTGCTCGGAAGCCACGTCGGGGATCAGGTGCTCGCCGTGCTGACGCAGGACGGCACATCCTACGTGTACGTGTTCGACGTGCTCGGGACGATGCCCCGCTGACGTGTGCCCAGCCGCGGTCGAGGATGACGGCGTGCGTCGGCCGCCTGCCGTAGGATCGGGCCTGTGTCAGCCACCCGTACGCCCCGTGTTCCGGCGGAGGAACGGCTGTTCAGCCTCGTGCTCGCACTCCTGTCCACGGAGACCGGGCTGACCAAGTCCGAGATCCTTGCGAACGTGCAGGGGTACCGGCAACGGTACGTCTCGGGGGGCGACAACGCCTCGCTCGAGCGGCAGTTCGAGCGTGACAAGGACGACGTCCGGGACCTCGGCATCCCGCTCGAGACGATCGAGACGCCCGGGTCGGCGGGCAACAACCAGACGCTCCGGTACCGGATCCCGAAGGGCGAGTACGACCTCCCCGATGATGTCCGCTTCACCCCGGACGAGTCGGCCCTGCTGTCCCTCGCGGCGATGGCATGGCGCGAGGGCGCCCTGTCGGCGGACTCTCGCCGCGGCCTGCTGAAGCTGCGCTCCGCCGGGGGCGCCGTCGCGGGCTCCCCGGACGGCGACGAGGCTGTGACCCCCGCCCCGGGCGGGAGGGGCGTGGAGGCGTACGCACCGCGCCTCCGCGCCCGGGACGTCGCGTTCGAGCCGCTGCGTTCCGCGCTCGATCGTGCGGCCGCAGTCCGGTTCGACTACATCACGCCCGGTCAGCACGAGGCCCGGCGGCGCGAGGTCGCACCGCTCGCCCTCGTGCAGCACGGCGGACGCTGGATGCTCGCCGCACGCGAGCTGGCGACGGAGCGCACGAAGAACTACCTGCTGTCCAGGATCGTCGGACCGGTGACCGCGTACGGCGCCGGTCGACATGAGCCGCCCGCGGATGCGGGGGAGCGGGCGCTGGCGGAGCTCGACCGGGTGTGGGCGGAGCGGACCGCGACGATCGCCGTCGTGCCGGGATCCGACGCCGCGCGCCGTCTCGTCCGCCGTCGCGGGACGACCTCCGACGATCGGGAGCACCTCGTGCTGCACTACGTCGACCCGCAGATCCTCGCCGAGGAACTCGCCGCGTTCGGGCCGGAGGTCCGCGTGCTCGAGCCGGACGACATCCGCGCCCGAGTGGTCGCCCGCCTCCGCGGCCTCGTGGCGGACCACATGGACCACATGGGCCACGGCGACCGGCTCGGCGACGCGGGGGGTCGCGCGCATGATGCCCGACCCGCCCGCGGCGATGCGGCGACGCCGACGGCGGAGGCCATCCGTGGCTGAGCAGCAGCCGTTGCAGGCGCAGGACAAGCTCGCCTTCCTGCTGTCGCTGGTGCCGTACCTCATCGACCGGGAGCGCGTCTCGGTCGCGGACGCGGCGCGGCACTTCGGCGTGCCTCCCGCCCGGATCCGTCGGGCCGTCGAGCTCATCGCGGTGTCCGGTGTGCCCGGTGAGACGATGCAGTACCAGCACGGGGACCTGTTCGACATCGCGTGGGACGACTTCGACCAGAACGACATGGTCGTCCTGACGAACCTCGTGGCGATCGACGACTCCCCGCGGCTGTCGGCACGCGAGGCCTCGGCGCTCATCGCTGGCCTGCAGTATCTGTCGGCGCTGCCGGAGGCGGGCGACAGCGAGGCGATCCACTCCCTCATGGCGAAGCTGTCCCGGGGCGCCGGCGGCGCCGCGAGCAACGTCGCCGTCGGGCAGGATGCGCACGACGCGACCCTGGCCGTGGTGCGCCAGGCGATGACCGCGCAGCGCGGGCTCACGTTCGAGTACGCCGGTCCGCGGTCCCGGGGCGGACAGCGACGTGTCGACCCCATGCGCGTCGAGTCGATCGACGCGGACTGGTACCTGCGCGCCTGGGACCTCGACCGTGCCGCGTTGCGGACGTTCCGACTCGATCGGATGTCCGGCGCGGCGATCGAGGACCGCGCCGTGACCCGCACCATCGATGACGTCGAGATCCCGGACACGCTGTTCCAACGCTCCGCCGAGGACGTCATCGTCACGGTCGAGCTCGACTCCTCGTCGTTGCCGCTCGTCGCCGACTACCTCGCGGACACGGCCGACGCCCCTGACGCGGGTGGCCGGGTCCGCATCCGGCTCGCCGCGACCGGGTTCGACGGCGTCACCAGGCTCGTCGCCGGTCTGCCTGGGAGGGCCGTGGTGCTCGATCCTCCCGCCGCCCGCGAGGCCGTCCGCGCGTTCGCTGCCGCGGCCCTGTCAGACGAGTGACGTAAACTGCGCCCATGGCCTCGACGACCGCGCGCGGACGCCGGCGCCCGCGCCCCTCCGGCCGGGACGCCGAGGGGCGCATGTCGTTGGGGCAGCACCTCATCGAGCTCCGCACCCGGCTCTTCCGCGCGGTCATCGCGGTCGTGGTGTGTGCCGTCGGCGGATGGTTCCTGACGCCGTTCGTGCTCGACGCCCTTCGGGCGCCGGTCACCCAGCTCGCGGACGCGGGCGCCGGTCACACCGCAGAGCTGAACTTCCCCGTCATCAGCGGAGCCTTTGACCTCCGCCTGCAGATCGCGGTCACCATCGGCGTCGTCATCGCCAGCCCGGTCTGGCTGTACCAGATCTGGGCGTTCATCGTGCCCGCCCTCGTCCGGAAAGAGAAGCTCTACGTCGTCGGCTTCCTCGGCTCCGCGATTCCCCTGTTCCTCGCCGGGTGCTGGTTCGGCTGGTACGTCCTCCCGCACATCGTCGGGATCCTCGGCAGTTTCGTGTCGCACGAGGACACATCGATCGTCGACGCGAGGGCCTACTACGACTTCGTCATCAAGCTCGTGCTCGCCGTCGGCATCGCGTTCGTGCTCCCGGTGTTCCTCGTGCTCCTGAACTTCGTCGGCGTGATCTCCGCCAAGGCCATCATCAGCTCGTGGCGGATCGCCATCGTGTGCATCCTCGTCTTCACCGCGATCGTGACCCCGTCCGCTGATGTCGCCTCGATGTTCCTCCTCGCCATCCCGATGGCGATCCTCTACGCGGGAGCCTGCGGCGTCACCTGGGTGCATGACCGCCGCCTCGCCAAACGGCAGGCCTCGATGGATGCGGAGTACGCCCAGTGACGGACGCCGACCTCAGTCCCGCCGCACGCTTCGCGGCAGCCAGGACGCGATCGCGCTCGCGGAACCTGGAACTGTTCCGCGACGACCTCGCGTTCGACCTCGACCCGTTCCAGATCGCGGCGTGCGGTGCACTGGATGCGGGTCGGAGCGTGCTCGTCGCCGCTCCCACCGGCGCCGGCAAGACCGTCGTCGCCGAGTTCGCCGTGTGGATGGCGATGCGTCAGCCCAGCGCGAAGGTGTTCTACACGACGCCGATGAAGGCGCTGAGCAACCAGAAGTACACCGAGCTGGCCGACGTCTACGGCGAGAGCGAGGTCGGCCTTCTCACCGGCGACACGAACGTGAACCCGCGGGCCCGCATCGTCGTGATGACGACCGAGGTGCTGCGGAACATGATCTACGCGGACTCCGACCTGCTCGAGGACCTCGCGTTCGTCGTGCTCGACGAGGTGCACTACCTCGCCGACCGGTTCCGCGGACCGGTGTGGGAGGAAGTGATCCTCCACCTGCCGAGCGAGGTGCGGCTCGTGTCCCTGTCCGCGACCGTGTCGAACGCGGAGGAGTTCGGCGACTGGCTGCAGACCGTCCGCGGCGACACCGACGTCATCGTGTCCGAGGACCGACCGGTCCCGCTCGATCAGCATGTGCTCGTCGGCAATAAGATGGTCGACCTCTTCGACTCGTCGGGGGCGGCGGCGACCAACCGCGTCAACCCGGAGCTGCTTCGGCTGGTGGGCAGCGCCTCCCGGGCCGGCGACCGCGGGGGACACCGTGGACGCCGCGGCGGACGCGGCGTGCCGTACGACCACCGCGGGCCGCGCCAGGAGCGGATGCACCGCGAGGCGATCGTGCACATGCTCGACGAGCGGCAGCTGCTGCCGGCGATCTTCTTCGTGTTCAGCCGCAACGGCTGCGACCAGGGCGTCCGGCACGTGCTCCGCTCCGGGGTGTCCCTGACGACCGCGCAGGAGCGGCGCGAGATTCGCGAGACCGCCGAGTACCACTGCCGCACCCTGCTCGACGAGGACCTCGCCGTCCTCGGCTACTGGGAGTGGCTCGAGGGCCTGGAGCGGGGCGTCGCCGCGCACCACGCCGGACTGCTGCCCGCGTTCAAAGAGGTCGTCGAGGATCTCTTCCAGCGCAAGCTCGTGAAGGTGGTCTTCGCCACGGAGACCCTCGCCCTCGGCATCAACATGCCGGCGCGGAGCGTCGTGCTCGAGAAGCTCGAGAAGTTCAACGGCGAGGCACGCGTGCCGATCACTCCTGGGGAGTACACCCAGCTCACCGGCCGCGCCGGCCGGCGCGGGATCGACATCGAGGGTCACTCCGTCATCCAGTGGGTGGATGGGCTCGAACCGCAGGCGGTCGCCTCGCTCGCCTCGCGCCGGACCTACCCGCTGAACTCCGCGTTCAAACCGACGTACAACATGGCCGTCAACCTCATCGACCAGTTCGGTCGGGAGCGCACGCGCGAGGTCCTCGAGACGTCGTTCGCGCAGTTCCAGGCGGACCGGTCCGTGGTCGACCTGGCGCGGAAGGCCAGGTCGCAGCAGGAGTCGCTCGACGGCTACCGCAAGTCCATGCAGTGTCACCTCGGGGACTACACCGAGTACGCCGCCCTTCGGCGGGCGCTGTCCGACCTGGAGGGGTCGCGCGTCCCCGGCGGGCGCGAGTCGTCGCACGCAGCCCGGCAGGACCGTCAGACGGCGATCGCCGACGTGCGGCGGCGCATGCAGCGCCATCCCTGCCACGCCTGTCCGGATCGGGAGTCGCACGCGCGGTGGGCGGAGCGCTGGTACCGCCTGTCCCGCTCCACGGACAAGCTCCTCGCCCAGATCCGCTCTCGCACGGGCGCCGTCGCGCAGGTCTTCGACCGGGTGACCGAGGTCCTCCTGCAGCTGGGCTACCTGACGCGCGAGCCGGAGCCGGACGTCGACGGGGAACCCCGGCCGGGCGCCGAGTCCGTCGGCTCCCGTCGTGGGGAGGTCCGGGTGGCGGCCGGCGGGCGTCGTCTGCAGCGGATCTACGGCAGCCGGGATCTCCTCGTCGCCGAGTGCCTGGAGGCCGGTGTGTGGGACGACCTGACCCCGTCGCATCTGGCTGCGATGGCGGCGACGATCGTGTACGAGCCGCGGCGCGAGGACGCGCCGGGCACGGTGCACGCGCTTCCGCGGGGTGCGTTCCGACCCGCGCTCGACGAGACCCTGACGATCTGGGCCCGCCTCGACGACATCGAGCAGGACGCCCGGCTCCCCGGGTCCGTCCCGCCGTCGGCGGGGATCGCCCTCGGGATGTTCCGGTGGGCGTCCGGCTCGGCGCTCGATGACGTCCTCCGCACCCTCGACCTGGCGGCGGGCGACTTCGTGCGCTGGTCGAAGCAGGTCATCGACCTCCTCGACCAGATCCGGAACGCCGCCGACGGCACCCTGTCGAAGACCGCAGGGCGTGCCGCCGATCTCGTCCGGCGCGGCATCGTCGCGTACGCGACCGTCTGACGCGCGTTCGGTGACGACGACGACGCCCGTCTCGATGACGACGACGCCCGCTCCGGAGACGACCGTAGGCTGGCGGACGGACGGGAGGACCGGCCTCCTCGTCGAGGCCCGTCGCCTCCGCCGTCTCCCGCTCCCGGTCGCGTACCCGCTGGCCGTCGCCGCAGGCCTGCTGCTCGACCTCGCCTTCCCGGGGGTCGGCTGGTGGGTGATGGCGTTCCCGGCGGTCGCGCTCATGCTCGTGACGGTGATGGGGCAGCGCGGTTGGGCGGCGTTCGGCCTGGGCTACGTCGCGGGCGCGTCGTTCTTCCTCGTGGACATCGACTGGGCCGCCCGGTATCTCGGGCCGGTGCCCTGGCTGGCGCTGGCACTGTTCGAGGCGCTGTTCCCGGCGATCGGGGGCTGGCTCATCGCCCTCGCGTACCGCTGGCTTCCACGGGCGGTGCCGGGCATCGTCGGCCGACTCGTGCTGACTCCCGCCGTCGTCGCGGCGCTCTGGACGGGCCGCGAGTGGCTGGGCGGCAGCTACCCGTACAACGGCTTCGCCTGGGGCCGTGTGGGGCTCAGCCAGTCTCAGTCGCCGTTCGCACCCCTCGTCGCCTGGGTCGGGGTGCTCGGGCTCACGTTCCTGTGCGTGTTCGTCGTCGCGGTGCTCGTGGCACTCGTCCTCGAGCGGGGGATCGGCCCGTTCATTCGCACTGCTGCGGGCATCGCCCTCGTCACGGCGCTGCTCGCCGTGCCGGCGTGGCCGGCGACCACGGACGGCACCGTCCGCGTCGAGAGCGTGCAGGGCAACGGCCCCGCGGGGTACTTCGACCGCGCGCTGCCCGGCGAGGTCCTGTCCGCGCAGCTGCGCGCGACCCGACTCGATACGACGGGGGTCGACATGGTCGTATGGCCGGAGGCGTCCGCCGAGTTCGATCCTCGCCACACGCCGTCGCTCGCTGCTGCGCTCGACGCGGTGGAGGACGGCACGGGCGCGCCGATCGTCGGCGGCACCATCACCGAGAGCCGGTCGGGGATCTACCACAACACGTCGTTCCTGTGGCAGGACGGTCGGTGGGCGGCGTCCTACGACAAGAAGCACCCGGTGCCCTTCGGGGAGTACGTGCCGGACCGCTGGTTCTATGCGAAGCTCGCGCCGTCGCTCATCGGGCTGATCGGACGCGACTACGCCCCGGGCACGAAGCCGAACACGTTCGCAGTCGACGGGGTGCGGGTGGGCGTGGCCATCTGCTTCGACATCGTCGACGACTCCCTGACCGACGACATGATGGCGGGAGGCGCTCAGGTGATCGTCGCGCAGACCAACAACGCGGACTTTGACGGCACCGACGAGAACCTGCAGCAGCTCGAGATCGCCCGGATGCGCGCGATCGAGACCGGACGCTCGCTGGTGAACGTCTCCACCGTCGGTGCCAGCGCGGTGATCGACCCGTCCGGGCGGACGATCGACTCGGTGCCCGCGTACACGGCCACGTCGATGGTGACCGATGTGCCGCTCGGGACGGCGACCACGCCGGCGAGCGTGATCGGCGCCGGCCTGACGACGGTCATCGTCGTCGGGGGAGCGCTCGTCCTGCTCGGCGCCGCGCCGTGGCGGCGGCGCCGTGCGGCATTGCCGACACGCGAAAGCGGCCGCCCCGGTGAGGGCGACCGCTCAGCACTGCTCCGACGCTAGGCGCCGATCTTCTGCTCGCCGCGACGAGCGCGGAGGAACGCGAGTCGCTCCTCCAGGAGCTCCTCGAGCTCCTCTCGCGTGCGCCGCTCGAGCAGCATGTCCCAGTGGGTCCGGGGGACCTTGACGTTCTCGTCGGCGATTTCGACCGGGTCGCCGTCGTCGCCGAGGAGTCGTCCTTCTTGACCCGATCGGGGTGACGACCACATCGCCGGGACTTCGGCGTCGGCCGAGAAGATCACGTCGAAGGTGGTGCCGGTGTCGGTTCGGTAGACGGCGCGTTTCCGCTCGGAGAACTCCACGCCCTCCTCGCTCTGGAGACTCTGGCTCCCGAGTCGCATTCCTCGAAGACTGCGATCAGCCATGGTAGAACTCCTCTCGCTTCGCTTGCACCTGTAGGAACCGGGGTAGCACGCGGGACCTTCCCCCCGGCGCCCATTCACAGAGGGTTCCCAGTGGCGGGACGCCTAGACGCCGGTATGGACCTGGGGAGTCGTCCCCTCGTCGTCCGGTGCCGGGAGGGTCGCCGGGTCGGTCGCGCCGAGTCGCTCGTTGACGCTGCGATCGGATTCGGCGAGGCGGGCGTCGATGCTCGCGCCCGAGGCGGTGAGCCCGGTGGTGCCGCCCGGGGCGCCGCCGCCGACGAGGCTGTCGTTCGCGAGCCGGGAGATCCGGTTCATGAAGTCGACACCGCCCGGGGCGCCGCTGCCCGATCCACCCCGAGTGGAGCCATCACTGCCGCCACTGGTACCACCGCCGCCGCCGCTGGTACCGCTGCCGCCGCTAGTACCACCGTTGCCGCGGGTACCGCTGCCGCCGCCGTTGCCCGTGTCTCGGCCTGCCGCCGACGCCCCGCCCACGAACCCGCGGGCAATGCCTGAGAGCGCCTCGGTGAACTCGCTCGGGATCATCCAGACCTTGTTCGCCGTGCCCTCGGCCAGCTTCGGCAGCGTCTGCAGGTACTGGTAGGACAGCAGCTTGTCGTCGGGGTCGCCGTCGTGGATCGCAGCGAAGACGGTCGCGATGGCCTGCGCCTCGCCCTCGGCCGAGAGCACCCGGGCCTTCGCGTCGCCCTCGGCGCGGAGAATGGCCGACTGTCGCTGCCCCTCCGCCTCCAGGATCTGGGACTGCTTTGTGCCCTCAGCCTGCAGGATCGCCGCGCGGCGGCTCCGCTCGGCGCGCATCTGCTGCTCCATGGAGTCCTGGATCGACAGGGGCGGGTCGATCGCCTTGAGCTCGACCCGTCCGACGCGGATGCCCCACTTGCCGGTGGCCTCGTCGAGCACGATCCGCAGTTGGCCGTTGATGTTGTCGCGGCTCGTCAGCGCCTGCTCCAGGTTGAGCCCGCCGACGACGTTGCGGAGCGTGGTGGTGGTCAGCTGCTCGACGGCGCCCAGGTAGTTCGCGATCTCGTACGTCGCAGCGCGAGCGTCGGTCACCTGGAAGTAGACGACCGTGTCGATCGAGACGACGAGGTTGTCCTCGGTGATCACCGGCTGCGGCGGGAACGACACGACCTGCTCGCGCATGTCGATGAGTGGCCGGAGCCGGTCGATGAACGGGACGAGGATGTTCAAGCCCGGCTGCAGCGTCTTGTGGTACTTGCCGAGGCGCTCGACCACACCGGCGGTGGCCTGCGGCACGATCCGGATCGCGCGCGAGAGCACGACGATCACGAAGATCACGACGACGACGGCCAACACGATGAGGGCGATCGTTCCTGCGGAGATGGTCATGCGGTGATCCTTTCGGCGAGACGGACCACGGCGGTCGATCCATCGATGGCGGTGACGACGACGGGCGTGCCGAGCGGCGGGGTACGGACGGGCGTGCCGAGCGGCGGGGTGCGGGGGACGCCCGCCGCGGGTGCGGGATCGGTCAGGATGCGCGCCGTCCAGGTCTCGCCGTTGGCGAGGCGGACCTGCCCCGGCGCGTCGGGCGTGAACGCCACGACGACCGTGCCCGAGAGCCCGATCAGCGCGTCGACGTTGGTGCGGTGCGGGTCGGCGTTGCGCCCGAGCATCTGCAGCAGGCGCGGACGGACCACCGCAAGCAGGAGCAACGACACCGCTGCGGCGACCAGGATCGCCGCCCACCAGGGGAGTCCGAGCAACGCGGCGAGGAGTCCGCCCGCGGCCCCTGCGGCCAGCATGAGGAAGATGAAGTCGAGGGTGAAGATCTCGACAACGGCGAGCAACAGGATCAGCGCGATCCAGACGATCACCCAGCCCCCGATGATTCCCGGCACGCAATCAACTCCTTCTCCGGCCACGACATCGCGCAGCCAGCGTTCCCGCGACCGCGCTGCCGGCAGCGGGCCCGCCGGACCAGCTGATCGAGGTACGTGGAACATATCAGCGCCCGGTGACATCGGCCAGGGGGATCGGTGTGGAGGCGTTGCTAGGCTCGTCGTCGGCCCGCTGCGGCGCCCGGAACCGGCGGCCCCCGGAATACAAGGAGAAGATCACTCGTGAGCAACCCTCTCGCAGCCGGCTCGCTCGCCGGCAAGCGCGTCCTCGTCACCGGCTCGTCGCGAGGCATCGGTGCGGACACGCTCGGGTACTTCGCCGAGGCCGGCGCCCGCGTCGTCGTGAACTACCGGAACAAGGCGCGTCGCGCCGAGCAGATCGTCGAGCGGATCGCCGCCGCCGGGGGAGATGCGCTGGCGGTGGGCGCGGACCTCACCGATACCGAGTCGGTCGGCAGCATGATCGCCACGATCGTCGCCGAGTGGGGCGGGCTCGACCTCCTCGTCCTGAACGCCTCCGGCGGTATGGAGTCGGGCATGGGCGACGACTACGCCCTCCGACTCAACCGCGACGCGCAGGTCGACCTGCTCACGTCGGCCGTCCCGCACATGCCGGCCGGTTCGCGCGTGGTGTTCGTCACCAGCCACCAGGCGCACTTCGTCGAGACCGCCGAGACGCTGCCCGAGTACCTGCCGGTCGCGAAGAGCAAGCGTGCCGGCGAGCTCGCGCTCCGTGAGCTCATCCCGCAGCTGGAGGCAGCGGGCATCGAGCTCGTCGTCGTCTCCGGGGACATGATCGAGGGCACGATCACCGCGACCCTCCTCGAGCGCATCAACCCGGGCGCCATCTCCGGCCGCCGCGAGTCCGTGGGCAAGCTCTACAACGTCGCCGAGTTCGCCGCGGAGGTCGCCGCTGCCGCCGTCGAGCCGATCCCGGCGGACCACACCAGGCTTGTCGGCGACGTGTCCGAGTTCGTCGGCTCGGCCTCCTGACTCGCTCCGTCGACTCGCGATCGTGACGCCCGCACCCGGCCTGCGCCGTGCCTCCCGGATCCTGCTGCTGGACCCGCAGGGTCGCGTGTTCCTGATGGACACGAACGCGCCGTCGAGCGACGGTTTCCACCGGTGGCTGACGCCTGGCGGCGGCGTGGATCCGGGGGAGTCGCACCGGGACGCCGCGATCCGCGAGCTTCGCGAGGAGACCGGCATCGTCATCGCCGACCCCGGGGCGCCCGTGCACTCCTGGGACTTCGCCGTCACCTGGGACCAGGCGGACCACGACCGCGGACATGCGGAGTTCTACGTGGTCCGGACCGAGGGGTTCGAACTGTCGGACGCCGAGTGGACCGACGACGAGCGCGTGGACATCCTCGCGTCCCGCTGGTGGTCTGCGGACGAGCTCGACGCGACCGACGAGCCGTTCGAGCCCGCCGACCTGCCGGATCTGGTCCGCCGCTTCGCCTGAGGCTCGTGGCGAGGGTCGCGAATTCTGCGCACGCCGTCCCGTGGGTGGCGGACGACACGTGCGCATGCGCCCGCGTGCGAGGTCGTCGTCCGCACGCGCGAACCGTTGCTCATGGGGCGGCGCGCTTCGTCGCGGCGTTGGCGGACGACAGGTGCGCATGCGCCCGCGTGCGAGGTCGTCGTCCACACGTGCGGACCGTTGCTCATGGGGGTTCCATCCTGCGTCCGGATACGCGCCGATAATGCATATTATGTCAGCTCGTCCGGACGCGGGACCGGGAGGAGCGCCCGTGCAACCCCACGAGCTGCTACATTGCCATACTGACATATCAGTACGGCAAGCAAGGGCGGGACGACATGGCGACGCGGATCGGATCAGATCGAGCAGACCGAGGAAGAGGTGTCGCTGCGCGCGCCGACGTCGGCCGACGGACCCGCAGGGCCCTCCGATCCGCGGCCGGTGGCGCGGCGGTCATCCTCTGTGTCGTCACGGCCGCCTGCACCGCAGGAGGGTCTGGGCACACCCGGTCATCGCAGGCTGCGGCGACCAGCGCCACGCCGGTGGCGATGCCGACCGGCACCGCGGGCGCCGCGCGATTCGACGACGGATACGTCGTCATCGGTGCGGGATCGAAGGTCGTGGACCTCTACCTCGACCCGTTGTGCCCTTACTGCCGCAGATTCGATCAGGCCAACGGGCACCATCTCCTGACCGACGCCGCACACGACTCGATCACGCTTCGCGTGCACCCCGTCGCGATCCTCGATCGACTCTCGATGGGCACGCAGTACTCCACCCGTGCCGCCGCCACCATCGTTGACGTCGCGGCACATGACCCTGCACGGCTGGGCGCCTACCTCACCGCGCTCTTCGAGCACCAGCCCGAGGAGAACACGCCCGGCCTCACCGACGACGAGGTCGAGGACATCGCTGCCGGCGTCGGTGCGCGCCTGCACCCTGCGGACCTCGACCGCGATCGGGCCTGGGTGACCGAGCACACCCGGCGAGCCCTCGCCGGTCCCCTGCCGGGCACCACGGAGCTGCCGGCACTCAGCTCGGTTCCGACCGTCCTCGTCGACGGTCACCACTACGCCGGCGAGAGCGATGATCGCGCCGCCTTCGAGGCCTTCTACGCGGCCCACTGACGCCGCTGCGCGCGGGAGCTGCGATCAGCTGGACGAAGCATCGCCGCCGTGCCGTTCCAGCGCACGTCGGGCCTGCTCGACGAGCGCATCGAGACGAGCGGCGTGCGCGCCGAACGACTCGGCTTCGTTTCGGAGGATCTCGGCGCGGGCGGTCCAGTACTCCCCCTCGTCCGCCTCGACCGCCTGCCGGGCCAGCTCGGTGCATTCGGCAGCGCGGGTGCGGGATTCCTCGGCGGACGAGTGCGCCTGCCGCGCATCCTGCGCCGAGAGCGCGATGGCGTTCTTCCAGTTCATGGTTGTCCCCTCGAGACGAATGGCCGTGCGGGAGTCGGAGGACCCCCCGACCGCCGCGTTATGGCATACCTAACCACGAGCGACAACAGATCGCTCAGCATGTCAGATACTACAGGACACATACGACGGCCAGGATTAATGCCGCGCGTGACATCGCGGGCCCTGCCGCGGCGCAGGAGGCGGCGCCTGCCGAACGACAGCAGCTGCCGCGTCCCTCGGTGCGGCTGGTTCCCCGCTACTCGCCGAATCCCGACTCGACCAACGACACCAGGGCGCTCACGGCCTGCTGCGCGTCGGGACCGGTCGCATCGATCGCCACGACGGACCCCTGCGGCAGTGCCAGAGCCATGATCGTCAGCAGACTCTTCGCGTCGACACCGTTCACGGTGACGGACGCCGCGAACCGTGCCGCCGTCGTGACGAACGCAGCCGCGGGTCGCGCGTGCAGTCCGGACTCGTTGACGAGTTCGACCTCCGCCGACACCGTGCCCGCTCCCCCGCCCGTGCTCGACAGCGACGAGCCCGCCGTCTCGGACGCGGCCGGTGAACCGACCATGTCGTCATCCGGACCGGCCGCGTCGTCCGGCGCCGCGCCTCCCGGTCGTGCGGCCGTGTCGGCTGCGGCGAGCACCTCGGACACCGACTCCGCGGTCTGCGCGGCGACCGCTGCTGCCACGCTCCCCTCGACCAGCGGCGCCTGCGACACCGTCACGCGGGTCCGGTCCTCCACTGGGAGCACGTCGAGCGCGGTATCGACGGTCAGGTAGGCGGACCCGAGGTCGCAGAGCACGACGACCCGGTCTGTGTCGCCCAGCTCGCCGATACCGTCGAGGATCGCTTGGAAATCCGTGCCGATGCCCCCGTCTGCGGCACCACCGGTGGCGACGATGCGCACGTCCGGCGCCATCTCGGCGGCAACCTCGGCGACCCCCTCCGCGATCTTCGCACTATGCGAGACGATGAGGAGCCCGACGTTCACGAGCGCCCCTCGGCAGCCTCGACCGCTGTCCGCAGGATGAGCGCCGTCGACTCCGCTCCCGGGTCGCGGTGTCCCACGGATCGGTCCCCGAGGTAGCTTGCCCGGCCCTTCCTGGCCACAAGCGGCTCGGTGTCGGCTGCGCCGGCAGCTGCCCCACCCGCCGCGGCGACCAGGACCTCCAGGGCGGATCCGCCGGCGGCGGATGCGGCCTCCGCCGCCTGCGCCGCGGGAACCCATGCGTCGACCATCGTCTTGTCGCCGGCGGCGGCCCTGCCGCGCGCGATGACGCCGTCCCGCGCGGCGGCGAGCACGGCGGCGGTGGTCGGCCCGTCGAGTTCGGCAGCATCACCGGCCGCCTGCCCCGCCCGGAGGTACGCGGTGCCGAACAGCGGTCCGGACGCGCCACCGACGCTGGCGATGAGCGCCGTGGCGACGGTCCGCAACACCGCGCCGGGAGCGGTGAAGGGCCCCTCGGAGTCGAGCGACCTGAGGGCGGCCTGGAAACCCCGATCGAGATTCCCGCCGTGGTCCCCGTCCCCGATCTCGCGGTCGAGCGCGATCAGTTCCGCCCGATGCGCATGCACCGCGTCGGCAGCACGCCTTGTCCAGTCGATCGCCCAGTCGGTGTCGAGTGCCATGTCGTTCCTTCCTGCGCCGATGATCGGCGTTCCTCACGGGGCGCCGGGTGACAGACCACACCAAGCTACGCGAGCGCCTGGAGGCGCGGACGCGCCGACGTACCCCGCGGTGCACACGCGTCGCTGTTCCTCGGGCATAGGCTCACTGCTGAATCGCTCGACGGGGAGCGGCATGCAGCCGCTCCCTCTGCGCACACCACCGGAGGTCTGAAATGGACGACATCGGCACCAGGTTCGTGTCGGAACTCGTGGGCACGATGATGCTCGTGATCCTCGGCTGCGGCGTCGTCGCGAACGTCGCGCTCGCCAAGACCAAGGGCTTCGGCGCCGGGTTCCTCATGGTCACCGTCGGCTGGGGGTTCGCGGTGTTCGCCGGTGTCACCGTGTCGTACAAGTCGGGCGGTCAGCTGAACCCCGCGGTGAGTCTCGCGCAGTTCATGCTCGGCAATCTGAGCTTCGGCGACATGCTCGTGTACTGGGTGGCACAGATCGGCGGCGGCGTCATCGGCGGCGTGATCGTCTGGCTCGCCTACAAACGGCACTTCGACGAGGAACCGGATCCGGCCGCCAAGCTGGGGGTCTTCTCGACGGGGCCCGCGATCCGCAGCCACATGTGGAACCTCGTCACCGAGATCATCGGCACCTTCGTCCTCGTGTTCGTCGTCATCGCCTTCACGAACGGGCAGACCCCGGCGGAGCTCGGCGCGATCCCGGTGGCCTTCCTGGTCATCGCGATCGGTGTGAGCCTCGGCGGTCCGACCGGCTACGCGATCAACCCGGCGCGGGACCTCGGTCCGCGCATCGCGCACGCGATCCTCCCGATCTCGGGCTCGAGCGAGTGGTCGTACGCGTGGGTCCCCATCGTCGGCCCCCTCATCGGCAGTGCGCTCGCGACCCTCCTCTCGCTGGCCCTCCTGCCCGTCCTTTCCTGACCCATCCCCGCCCCGTACGGCCCGAGACCCGGACCACACGGGCACCATCCCCGTAAGGAGCAACCGTGGCCGAATACATCGTCGCCATCGACCAGGGCACCACGAGCACCCGAGCGATCGTCTTCGACCACTCCGGTTCGATCGTGTCCACCGGCCAGAAGGAGCACGAGCAGATCTTCCCGCGCGCCGGCTGGGTCGAACACGACCCGATGGAGATCTGGGGCAACACGCGTGAGGTCATCGGTCAGGCCCTCTCGCGCGCTGACATCACCCGCCACGACGTCGCGGCGGTCGGGATCACGAACCAGCGCGAGACCGCGGTGGTGTGGGACCGGACGACCGGCAAGCCGGTCTACAACGCGATCGTCTGGCAGGACACCCGCACGCAGGCGATCGTCGACCGGCTCGCCGACGGCGACACCGACCGCTTCAAGTCGGTCGTCGGCCTGCCGCTCGCGACGTACTTCGCCGGCACGAAGATCGTCTGGATCCTCGAGAACGTCGAGGGCGCCCGGGAGAAGGCGGAGGCGGGCGACCTGATCTTCGGCACCACCGACACCTGGGTGCTCTGGAACCTCACCGGCGGCACCGACGGCGGCGTGCACAAGACGGACGTCACGAACGCGTCGCGCACCCTGTTCATGGACCTCGAGACGCTGCAGTGGCGCGACGACATCCTCGAGACCTTCGGCGTGCCGAGGGCGATGCTCCCCGAGATCGTCTCGTCCTCCGAGATCTACGGTCACGTCGAGTCCTCGAACCTCCTCCGCGAGGTCCCGATCGCCGGCATCCTCGGCGACCAGCAGGCCGCGACGTTCGGCCAGGCGGCATTCGATCAGGGCGAGTCGAAGAACACCTACGGCACCGGCAACTTCCTGATCGTCAACACGGGCGAGGAGATCGTCCGCTCCGAGAACGGTTTGCTCACGACCGTCGGATACAAGCTCGGCGACCAGCCGACGCACTACGCCCTCGAGGGCTCGATCGCCGTCACCGGGTCGCTGATCCAGTGGCTCCGCGACAACCTCGGCATCATCGGCAGCGCTCCCGAGGTCGAGACGCTCGCGACGACCGTCGAGGACAACGGCGGGGTCTACTTCGTCCCGGCCTTCTCCGGGCTCTTCGCCCCGTACTGGCGGCCGGACGCGCGCGGAGCGCTCGTCGGCCTCACCCGCTATGTGAACAAGGGCCACATCGCTCGCGCCGCACTCGAGGCGACCGCCTTCCAGACGCGCGAGGTCCTCGACGCGGTGAACGCCGACTCCGGTGTCGACATCGCCGAGCTCAAGGTCGACGGGGGGATGACCGGCAACGACGCGCTCATGCAGTTCCAGGCCGATGTGCTCGACGTGCCCGTCGTGCGTCCCGTCGTCGCTGAGACGACCGCGCTCGGAGCCGCGTACGCCGCTGGCCTCGCCGTGGGCTTCTGGGCGAACCTCGACGAGCTCCGCGCGAACTGGCAGGAGGATCGCCGCTGGGAGCCGTCGATGGATTCCGACGAGCGGGACCGGACCCTCCGCCTCTGGAAGAAGGCCGTCACGAAGACGTTCGACTGGGTCGACGAGGACGTGCGCTGACCGGAGGTCGGCGAACTGACGTCCGGGGTGTGCGGGTGGGGCGTGCGACACGCGCGGGCCGCGTGAGCGCTGGCTCAGGTTGCCGGATCCGCCCGCACCCAGTCGTCGAGCTTCCGGGCACCGGCGCCGGAGTCGATCGCCGCTGCCGCCACCAGCAGTTCCTCGCGGAATCGGTGGAGGAGCGGCCGGTCCGCCTGTGACGGGTCCTGGGCGAGACGGAATGCGACGAGGCCGGCGGCCGCGTTGAGCAGCACGATGTCGCGGACGGGCCCCCGCTCCCCCGCCAGGACCCGTCGGACGATGGCGGCGTTCTCCTCCGGCTCCCCGCCCAGCAGGTCCTCCGTCCGGGCTCGCGCGATCCCGAGGTCGCGCGGATCGAGGTCGTGCTCTGTGACGGACCCGCCGCTGACCTCCCAGATGTGACTGTGCCCGGTGGTTGTGAGCTCGTCCAGGCCGTCGTCGCCGCGGAACACCAGCGCGGTGGCGCCGCGCGTCTGGAACACGCCGGCGATGATCGGCACGAGCTCCAGCTGCGCCACGCCGACCGCGTTCGCCTCACACCTGGCAGGGTTCACGAGCGGTCCGAGGAAGTTGAACACGCTCGGGACGCCGATCTCCCGACGCACCGGAGCGGCGTGGGCGAAGCCGGGGTGGAACGCGCTCGCGAACGCGAAGGTCAGGCCGATCCGGCGGAAGGTCGCCGCGACACGCGCGGCGTCCGCGGTGAGGTCGACCCCGAGTGCGGCGAGGACGTCCGATGAGCCGGATCGCGAGCTGGAGGCCCGATTGCCGTGCTTGACGACGGGCACGCCGGCCGCCGCGATCACGATCGCCGCCATGGTGGAGACGTTCACGGTGCCAACGATGTCGCCCCCGGTGCCGACGATGTCCACCGCCATCGGGTCGACGTCGAGCGGCACCGCCGCCTCCAGCACCGCATCGCGGAACCCGACCACCTCGTTCACCGTCTCGCCCTTCATGCGGAGCGCCACGAGGAAGGCGGCGATCTGCGCCGGAGCGGCCTGCCCGCTGATGATCTGCTCCATCGCCCACGTGGATTGGCTGATGGTCAGGTCCACGCGCGCCATGAGCGCGCTGATGACGGCGGGCCAGTTCGAGGAGTCCGACATGACTCGATCGTAGTGATTTCGGAAGACCCGCCAGTTCCCTGCGAAAACACTGTCCGTGGATTCGGCCATAATGGGCGTGTGACAAGCACCCCTCTCTCCAGATCCGTCAGCGGACCGGTCCTCAACAGGCCGAACCCCGTCGCCGTGGGGACGATCGTGTGGCTGGGCAGCGAGGTCATGTTCTTCGCCGGCCTGTTCGCGATCTACTTCACGCTCCGCAGCACGTCGCCCAAGCTCTGGGCGGCCGAGACCGCTCACCTGAACGTGCCGTACGCGGCGACGAACACGATCATCCTGGTGCTCTCCAGCTTCGCGTGTCAGTTCGCGGTCTTCGCGGCCGAGCGCTTCCAGGTGCATCGCACCAGCTGGAAGCCGCGGGACTGGGGCATGACGGAGTGGATGTTCGTCACGTACTGCATGGGCGCGATCTTCATCTGCGGCCAGGTCTACGAGTACGCGAACCTCTGGCACGAGGGCATCACGCTCTCCTCGAGCGCCTACGGCTCCGCGTTCTACATGACCACCGGCTTCCACGGTCTGCACGTGACCGGCGGACTCATCGCCTTCCTCCTGACGCTCGGCCGCGGCTTCGCAGCCAAGAACTTCGGGCACAAGGAGGCGACCACCGCGATCGTCACGTCGTACTACTGGCACTTCGTCGACGTGGTCTGGATCTTCCTCTTCGCCGTCGTCTACCTCATCAAGTAGGAATTGGATAGCTCCCACCGCATGTTCACTCGATCTCAGTCCGAGCGCCGGAACGGCGCCAAGAAGGGCCGTCGCTCACCGCTGGCGACCGTCTCCCTCATCGTCGTCGGGCTCATGACGACCGGCGGGGCGTACGCGCTGTTCTCGTCGTCGGCCAACGCCGACTCGTCGCAGTCGTCGACCGTCGCCGCGTCGAGCCAGTCACAGGTGAACGAGGGTCAGAAGCTCTTCGCGTCCAACTGCGCGACCTGTCACGGACTCTCGGCCCAGGGCACGGACGACGGGCCGTCGCTGATCGGCGTGGGTGCTGCGTCGGTCGACTTCCAGGTGGGCACGGGTCGCATGCCCCTGGCCCAGAGCGGCCCGCAGGCCGAGGAGAAGCCCGCGCAGTTCACCGACGCGCAGGTCGACGAGCTCGCCGCGTACGTCGCGTCGCTCGCCCCGGGTCCGGACGTGCCCTCCACCAGCCTCACCGACGGAGACGGCAATGCTGCCGAGGGTGCCGAGCTGTTCCGCGTCAACTGCGCCATGTGCCACAACGTCGCCGGGGCCGGCGGTGCCCTGACCGAAGGCAAGTACGCTCCGAACCTCCAGTCGGTGTCGGGCAAGCACATCTACGAGGCGATGGTCACCGGGCCGCAGAACATGCCCGTGTTCAACGACCTGAACATCACGCCGAAGCAGAAGGCGGACATCATCACCTACCTGAAGTACATCCAGGACAACAAGTCCCCCGGTGGCTTCTCACTGGGCGATCTCGGTCCGGTGTCCGAGGGCCTGTTCATGTGGATCTTCGGGCTCGGTGCGGTCGTCGCGATGACCGTGTGGCTCACCGCGAAGTCCAACTGATCGTCACGTGTCGCACCACACTGAAGGGAACACCATGGCAGAGCACGACGACGACGCAGTGACGCCGTCCTCGGCTGTCGAGATCCACGGCGCCTCGGAGCCGGCCGGCACGGCGGTCGTCCAAGCCGACCCGTTCGTCAACCCTGGCGAGCCGCCGCACCGGCCGCGGCGCACCGACGTCGACCCAAAGAAGGAACGCCTGGCCGAGCGCCAGGTCGCGACCTTCTTCTACCTGTCGATCGTCGGAAGCGTGCTATCGATCGCGGCGTACATCGCGTTCCCCATCGACCGCAACGATTTCAGCACGGTCCGGACCGCCAATCTGTTCCTGGGCCTCGCGATCACCCTTGCGCTCCTGTCGCTCGGCATCGGGGCGGTCTACTGGTCCAAGTCGCTCGTCTCCGACCGTGAGATATCCGAGCAGCGCCACTCCACCCGCGGATCGGAGCCGACGCGCGCCAAGGCGGTCGAGGCCTTCCGACTCGCCGACAAGGAGTCGGGCTTCAACCGTCGCTCCCTGATCCGCAACAGCATGATCGGTGCGCTTGCCGCATTCCCCCTGCCCGGCATCATCCTGGTTCGTGACCTCGCACCGTCCGCGGACCCGAACGAGCTCCTCCGGCACACGATGTGGACGAAGGGCGCCCGCCTGACGAAGGACCCCACCGGCCTCCCGATCAGGGCCTCCGACGTCACGCAGGGCTCCGTCTTCCACGTGATCCCCGAGGGCCTCCTCGATCAGGAGGACATGCTCGAGGAGAAGGCGAAGGCGTCCGTCCTGCTCATGCGCCTCGACCCGACCGAACTGCACCCCGCGAAGGGCCAGGAGAACTGGTCGTACCAGGGCATCGTCGCCTACTCGAAGATCTGCACCCACGTCGGCTGCCCGGTGGCCCTGTACGAGCAGCAGACGCACCATCTGCTGTGCCCGTGCCACCAGTCGACGTTCGACGTCGCGCACAACTGCGAGGTCATCTTCGGGCCGGCGGCCCGATCCCTGCCCCAACTTCCCATCACGATCGACTCCGATGGATACCTGGTCGCTCAGAGCGACTTCCACGAGCCGGTCGGACCGAGCTTCTGGGAGCGCGAGCGCTGATGAGCACCACAACCACCGGTCCGGCGACGCCCGCCACCGCGACGCCGCCGCAGGGCCCGCCGACGCGCAGCTCCCGCCTTGTCGGGGCGGCCGCGAACTACATCGACGAGCGCACGAGCATCTCCGGGCTCGTGAAAGAGGTCGGTCGCAAGATCTTCCCCGATCACTGGAGCTTCATGCTCGGTGAGGTGGCGCTGTACTCCTTCGTCGTCATCCTCCTGTCCGGGACCTTCCTGACCTTCTTCTTCCAGGCCTCGATGGCCGAGGTCACCTACGAGGGGTCGTTCGTCCCGCTCAAGGGCATCGAGATGTCGGCGGCGATGCAGTCGGCGCTCAACATCTCGTTCGACATCCGCGGCGGGCTCTTCGTGCGGCAGATTCACCACTGGGCGGCGCTGCTGTTCGTCGCCTCGGTGATGCTGCACATGGCGCGCGTCTACTTCACCGGCGCGTTCCGCAAGCCGCGGGAGCTCAACTGGCTCTTCGGGTTCGTCCTCTGGGTCCTCGCCATGGCCGAGGGCTTCACCGGCTACTCGCTGCCTGACGACCTACTCTCCGGCAACGGCCTCCGCATCATTGTCGGCATGATCGAGGGCGTCCCGGTGATCGGCGTCTGGATCGCCTACCTGCTGTTCGGCGGGGAGTTCCCCGGCACGGCGATCGTCGGCCGCCTGTACACATTGCACATCCTGCTGCTCCCGGCGATCCTCGTCGCCGTGCTCGGCGTGCACCTCGTGCTCATCATCATCAACAAGCACACGCAGTTCGCCGGGCCCGGCAAGACGAACGAGAACGTCGTCGGCGTCCCGATCCTCCCGGCGTTCGCCGCGAAGGCAGGCGGGTTCTTCTTCATCGTGGCCGGCATCCTGGCGCTCATCGCGTCGCTGTTCACGATCAACCCGATCTGGAACTACGGCCCGTACGACCCGTCGCCGGTCTCGGCCGGTACGCAGCCGGACTGGTACATCGGGTTCGCAGACGGCGCGCTGCGACTGGTGCCGCCGCACTGGGAGTTCGTGATGTGGGGGAACTACACCGTCTCGATGAACATCCTGGTGCCGATCCTGGTGCTGGTCCTGCTGATCACGGCGATCATGCTGTACCCGTTCCTCGAGGGCTGGGTGACCGGCGACAAGCGCGAACACCACCTCGCGGACCGTCCGCGGAACGCCCCGACCCGCACCGCACTTGGGGCGGCCGGCATCACGCTGTACGGCGGCCTGTTCTTCGCGGCGAGTTCCGACCTGATCGCCACCCACTTCATGCTGTCGATCGATCACGTGATCCACGTGCTCCAGGCGATCGTCGTCCTCGGCCCGTTCCTCGCTTTCTGGATCACCAAGCGCGTGTGCATCGCACTGCAGAAGAAGGACCGTGAGATCGTGCTTCACGGCTTCGAGTCGGGGCGCATCGTCCGACTCCCGCACGGCGAGTACATCGAGGTCCACGAGCAGCTCGACGAGTACGAGCGCTGGAAGTTGCTGCACTTCGACGAGTACAAGCCGCTCATGCTCCGCCCGAACGCTCGCGGCAAGATCTCGAGCGCCGAGCGTCTGCGTGCCGGGGTGTCGAAGTTCTTCTTCGAGGACCGGATCAGCCCCGTCACCAAGCCGGAGCTCGCAGCCGCGCACAGCGCCCACCACGGGCCCGAGCTCGCATCCGGTGAGCACACCACCGCACCGCAGGTCGGTGCCCAGCCCGGCACACCCAGCGCGTCGTAACGCCTCACCGAAAGGCCCCGGTCACCACGTGTGACCGGGGCCTTTGTGTGTGCCGTCGGCGACCATGCAACCGGGCTCGGATTCACTGAACGGAGGCATGCCGTCTCCTCCCAGTTCAGGTGACGTTTGCGGCGCGGTGCTGGACTGGTCCATGTCGGTGTGGCAAGGTTGTCCGCGCTGATTCCGTCAAGCGAATGCGAGAACCATGGACTCCCGGACGGCCGAATACCCTCGGCCGAACCACTTCCTGCTCCACCTCTCCGACACTCACCTCATCGCGGCTGACGCCGATCTGTACGGCGACGTCGACTCCGCCGCCCGACTGCAGCAGATCATCGACGAGGTCGAGGTATCCGGCGCACGGCCCGAGGCGATGATCATCACCGGGGACGTCGCCGACAAGGGCGAACGCGGCGCGTACGACCGCGTTCGGCAGATCGTCGAGCCGGCAGCGGCGCGGATCGGCGCGCAGGTCATCTGGGCGATGGGCAATCACGACGAGCGCGGTGCGTTCCGCGAACGACTGTTCGGCCTCCACCCGACGTCCCGGCCCGTCGACTTCGTGTACGACGTCAACGGGCTCCGCGTCATCACTCTCGACACCACCGTTCCCGGCCATCACTGGGGCGAAGTGACCGGGGAGCAGCTCGACTGGCTTGCGGAAGAGCTCGCGACGGACGCGCCGCACGGCACGATCCTCGCGATGCACCACCCGCCCGTCCCGAGCGTCCAGGACCTCGCGGTGCTCGTCGAGCTCCGGAACCAGCAGGCGCTTGCCGAGGTCGTCGAGGGCAGCGACGTCCGCGCGATCATCGCCGGACACCTCCACTACTCGACGACGGCGACCTTCGCGGGCGTCCCCGTCTCCGTCGCCAGCGCGACGTGCTACACGCAGGACCTCAACACGGTCGGTGGCGGCACCCGCGGACGCGACGGCGCGCAGTCTTTCAACCTCGTGCACGTGTACAACGACACGGTCGTGCACTCAGTCGTCCCCATCGGCTCCTACACGACCGTCGGTACGACGGTTCCCGCCGACGAGGTCGCCGCACGACTCGACGCCGCCGGCGTCACGATCGCTCCCGCGGTCGAGCCCGCGCCGGTGACCGCGAGCATCCCGGTGTTCGACGAGGAGTCCCTCGCCGCGGCCGAAGAGCGCGCCCGGCGGTAGCGGCGCCGCCTGGGCGCGGGAGGGCGCCGGACTCGCAGGCTCGCAGGCTCGCCCGGCGAAGGGTCCGCATGGGTGCGATTCGGCGACGGACTCGCAGGCTCGCCCGGAGAAGGGCCGCGCGACGCTTCGCGTCGCCTACGCGGAGCCCTTCTCCCACGGCGCGGGAAACGGGAAGTAGCGATTCAGGAAATCCGTGACGCGTGTGGTTCGCTCGTCATCGGAGATCTCCGGGAAACTGCCGTCGTTCAGGCAGAAGAAGTCCACGTTGCGTTTCTTGAGCAACTCCCCCAGCTCGGCCAGCCCGGACATCATCGTCGTGTCGATGTACGCGACGCTCACATGCTCCTGCATGATCGCTCGCCCCGTCATCAACGCGTAATAGTGGTACAGCGAGTTCGTCACCGAGATGTTGTCCGCCGCCCGGAACGTCGACGCAGCCGTCCGGGCGAACTCGTCCGCGAACTCGTGCTCGAGCTCCGTCATGACGCTCTTCCGCAGCGGTGTCGCCGCGTGCTCGAGGTGCCGCGTGGTGATCGCACCGAAGCGTCGGGCGAGGAGATCACGGTTCACGCGCGCCGAGTTCTCGAAGCCGCTTCGCTCCGGGCTGTTCCCGCCGAGACCGATGCGCGTGTCCGCGAGGATGAACTTGGTGACCGAGCCCGGTGAGAAGAACATGGAGGCATCGACGAGCCTCCCGAAGAACATGTCGTCATTCGAGTAAATGAAATGCTCGCTGAGCCCCGGGATGTGGTGCAACTGCGATTCGACGGCCTGCGAGTTGTGCGTGGGCAGCACGGAGGGGTCCGCGAAGAACTCCTCACTCCGGACGACCTGCACCTTGGGATGCTGCGCAAGCCACTTCGGCGTCGGTGAGTCCGTCGCGATGAAGATCTTGCGGATCCACGGGGCGAACATGTGCACGGACCGCAGCGCGTACTTCAGCTCGTCGATCTGTCGGAACCGGGCCGGAGCATCGTCCCCCTCCCCCAGCACCGCACCGGCCTGCTGCGCCTGCCGCGCACGCTGGTACTCGACCGCGTTGCCGTCGACCCACGAGAACACGATGTCGATCGGGAACCGGATGTCCCCGACGTGGTCGTCGAACATGTGCTCGATCGTGCGCCAGGTCCGGCCGTAGCGCTCGACGTCCGTCTGCACGTACTCGGCGAGCGGCAGGCTCCGCCGCAGCATCGCGTTCTCGACCGGTGCCAGGACCTCGGTGTCCGTGACCCGCCAGAACTCGAGCTGCACGGCGGTGGAGGCGCCGTAGCGGAGCCGCCCGAGCGGCTCGACGCGCGGTCGGAAGATCCGCAGGACGTCCCACCCCGGAGCGCCGAAGCCGTCGTCGGCCACGAGCACGGCCCGCTCCCCCGGCGGTTTGGCGTAGAACGGCTCATTCGCCGCGGCGTCCATCAGCGCGCTCTCGGCGCGCTGCCGGTCGCGCTCGTCCACCGAGACGACCGGGCGGTGGTCATTGCCCCGGATGAGGAGGTGCTCGACATCGGCCGCCGTCAACGCGTCGTCGATGAACAACAGGTCCTCGATCATTGACTGCTGCGGCGTCAGATGTCCGTTGAGGAGCGTGAGCCGGCCCTTGCGGACGACGACGTCAGGGCGATCGAGGCCACCGGAGGACGGCCGAGGGTGCAGCAGCGGGCTCTCGGTCGCCGGAGCGGTCTCGTCTGCCATCCACAGCCTTCATGATCGGGTCGGGATCGTCCGACGTGCCCATCGTCGGAGTGAACCCGACCTTCGAATACTACCGGTCCGCCGTACCCCGTCAGGACGACGGTCAGGTGTCCTCGCGGGGCACCCGGATGACGATCCCCACGACGATGAACGCGGCCGCTGCGACGATCTGGAGGCCCGCCCACACGTCCCCGGGAAACGGCACCTGCACGAGGGGATTCCACAGCGCGGCGATCGCCGCGGCAAGCACGATTCCCACCCAGGAGCGCCCCCGGATGGCGAACACGAGCACGATCAGTGCGAGCACCGTGACGGTCCAGCGCACGACCACGAACGGGTCCGAGTCGATGAGCGCGACACAGGCGAGGAGGACGATCGCGGCGAGGAACGACGGCGCGAGCGCTGGGCGCGCGAACGGCGTGGTGGTCCCGGACAGGCCGGGCGCCCCTCCACTCCGCCGACGGGTGCCGCGGATGTCCGCGTCCTTCCGGTCCTGCTGCGCGGGCGCAGGCCTCCCGCCCATCGCTGACGACCCGATCGGGGGCCTGGCGGGCCGCTTCGCCATCACCCCTGCAGGTCGCCCATGTCGACGATCGAGATCGGCCGGGACATCGGCGGCCGCTCGCGCACGCGTTCAAGCGCCGGGAGGAGCTCGCTCGTGTAGGCGCGGTATCCCTCCTCCGTCAGGTGCAGGTCGTCGTCGGTGTATTCGGCAGCGAGCTGGTCGCCGTCGGCGAGCATCGGCCACATGTCGAGGAACTGCGCACGGCAGGTCGCCACGAACTGCCGCAGGTGCCGGTTCGTCTCCTCGACGCGGGAGGCGAATGCGGTTCCCCGGGGCAGGATGGACACCAACAGCAGGCGCACGCCGGGCAGGTCGCGCCGCAAGGTGACGAGGATCGTCTCGATGTTCCGTACGACGTGCTCTGCGGACGCGCGGTGGTGGCCGAAGTCGTTCGTGCCGATCAGGAGCACGATGACGTCCGGCTGGTGCGCCACGACCTCCTCCAACCGCCCGAGCACGTCGTCCGTGGTGTCGCCGTCGACACCGAGGTTGAGCACGCGCTCGTCGGGGATCCGCTCCTGCCAGTTGCCGCCCGCCGTGATGCTGTCCCCGAGGAACAGGACGAGCTCGCGGTTGTCATGGTCGGTCATGATGCCTCCTGGGTGTGGTTCGTCACCATTGTGGCGGTGCTCGGGCGCGGACGCGACCCGCAGCGTCGCCGATGGCCGGTCGTCGATCGGCTCAGGGCTGGTGCCCGGGACTCTCGCGCTTCCGCCCGACCCCGGCCTCCGGCGCTGCGTCGGCAGCTCCGGCGCCGCGTTCGGCACGCGCCGTGATCCGTTCGACCATGCCGGGGAAGATGATGCCGTGGAACGGCAGGATCGACCACCAGTACAGGCGCCCTGCGAGTCCCTTCGGGAACCAGATCGCGCGCTGGTGGTACTCAGAGCCGCCGTCCTCCGTCGGGCGCACTGACATCTCGAGCCACGCCTGACCGGGCGCCTTGAACTCCGCCCGTAGCCGCAGGAAGGATCCGCGGTCGAGCTGCTCGACCCGCCACCAGTCCAGGACGTCGCCGGTCTGCAGACGTGTCGGGCTCCGACGCCCTCGGCTCAGCCCCACGCCGCCGGCCAGGCGGTCCACCCAGCCTCGGGCCGCCCAGGCGAGCGGCAGCGAATACCACCCGTTGTCCCCGCCGATGGACTCGATGACGCGCCACACCTCCTCGGCCGGCGCGCGCGTCGCCCGACGGCGATCGTCGACGGCGACCACACGGCCCGCCCACTCCGGGTCGCTGGGCAGCGGGTCGCTCGGCGCGCCCTCGAAGCTCGCCCCACGCCAGCTCGTCTCGACCTCTCCGGCACGGTCGCGCTCCAACGCCAGGCGCACGGCCTGGCGGTAGGGCAGCAGACCCTCTGCCGGACGGGGAATGACATCGTCGATGTCGTGCTCACGCTGCACGCACTCGAACTGCAGCGAGGCGATGATCGGGATCGCCAACGCGCGCGGGATCGGCGTCACCAGGTTCACCCACTGCGCGGCGAGCCACGGCGTCATCACCGGGATCGAGGAGATCGGACGTTGCGGAAGCCCGGCCTCCACCGCGTAGCCGTTCATCATCTGCCCGTAGCGGAGGACGTCCGGTCCGCCGATGTCGAAGGTGCGGTTGACGTCCGCGGGAGCGTCGAGCGCGCCCAGCAGGTAATGGAGGACGTCGCGCACGGCGATCGGCTGGATCCGGTTCCGCACCCACTTCGGCGCCGGCATCCACGGCAGCACGTCGGTGAGGTGGCGGATCATCTCGAACGAGGTGCTGCCGGAGCCGATCACCACGCCGGCCTGGAGCGCGACCGTGGGGACGCCGGATGCCATCAAGATGGCGCCGACCTCGGCGCGGCTGCGGAGGTGCTTGCTCGTGGGCCCGTCGGGGTGAAGGCCGCCGAGGTACACGAAGCGCCCGACGCCGGCGTCCTTCCCCGCCCCGGCCATGATCGAGGCGGCACGGCGTTCGGAGTCCTCGAAGTCCCCCTTGGCGCCCATGCTGTGCGCGAGGTAGTAGACGACGTCGACGCCGTGCACGGCGCGGCGTACCGCATCGACGTCATGGAGGTCCCCCTGCGCGACCTCGACGCGATCGTGCCACGGGACGCCCTCCAGCTTGTGCGGGCTGCGGGCGAACACCCGGACGTCGTGGCCCGCCTCCACGAGACGGGGAACGAGACGACCGCCGATGTATCCGGTTGCTCCGGTGACGAGGACACGCATGTCCGGCACGGTACGCTCGGATGCTGTGGACACAGCCGCACTTCCCGCTTCCGCGGACGACATCCGACGCCTCATCGACCACGCGATCCTCAGGCCCGAGCTGCGACGCAGTGACGTCGACGCCCAACTCGACGAGGCCGCCGCCTACCGCGTGTTCAGCGTCTGCGTCCGCCCCTCCGACGTCGCCCACGCCGTCTCGCGTCTCGCCGGCACCGGTGTGCTCGTCGGCACCGTGATCGGGTTCCCGCACGGCACGACGACGACCACCACGAAGACCGCGGAGGCGATCCAGGCGCTCGCGGACGGCGCAGCGGAACTCGACATGGTCCTGAACATCGGCGCGGCGAGATCGGGCAGGTGGGACGTCGTGGAGGCGGACATCAGGGCCGTCGTCGGCGCAGCAGGCGAGACGCTCGTCAAGGTGATCCTTGAGACGGCGTTCCTCACCGACGACGAGATCATGGCGGCGTGTCGGGCGGCGCAGCGCGGCGGTGCCGCGTTCGTGAAGACCTCCACCGGGTTCGCCGGCGGCGGCGCCACCGCCGAGCACATCGCCCTCATGCGGGCGACCGTCGGCGCCGACACCGGTGTGAAGGCGTCCGGCGGGGTTCGTGGCCTCGATGCCCTGCTCGAGATGGTCGGCGCCGGCGCGAGCCGGATCGGGACGAGCGCGTCCGCCCGGATCCTCGACGAGTACGAGCACCGCATGACGACCGGGGCCGCGTCCGCCGCCGGAGACGACACGTCCTCGTACTGACGGCTCCCCGCCGTCCACCCGGCCCGACCGCCGGGCCACCCGTACCGGTCCTCCCACCCGACTCGCACTGGAGCGTCGCATGCCTGACACCGTCCTCGCCCTCGCCGTCGACCTCGGCGGCACCAAGGTGGAAGCCGCCCTTGTCACAGACGACGGTGTCGTCCTGCCCGCGAGCCGGTTCCGCAGCCCGACGGGACCGCAGAAGCGCGCCGAGGAGCTGCAGGCCGCCGTCGACGAGGTCGTCCTGGCCGCGCTTGCCGCCCTGCCCGCGAACGCGGTCCTCGCCGGCGTCGGCATCGGGTCCGCCGGCCCGGTCGACGAGGCGCGCGGCCTGGTGTCACCCTTGAACATGCCGGCGTGGCGGGACTACCCGCTGCGGGACCGCGTCGCCGCGCTGACCCCGGACGGCGTGCCCGTCACCCTCCGCATGGACGGCCTGTGCATCACCCTCGCCGAGCATTGGGTCGGAGCCGCGAAGGGCCGCGAGCACGTGATGGGGATGATCATCTCGACGGGGGTCGGCGGCGGGCTCATCCTGCACGGGCGGACGATCAGCGGCCCGACCGGCAACGCCGGACACGTCGGCCACATCGAGTGCGGCGGGTTCGACGACCGCTGCGCCTGCGGCGGCACCGGATGCCTGGAGGCGATCGCGAGCGGCCCGAAGACCGTCGCGTGGGCACGGACCCAGGGGTTCGCGGGCGTGACCGGCGAGGACCTCTCGGCAGCGTATGCGGCGGGCGACCCGGTCGCACGCGCTGCGGTGGCGCGGAGCGGGCGCGCCCTCGGGCAGGCGATCGCCGCTGCCACGAGTCTCGTCGACCTCGAGGTCGTCGCGATCGGAGGCGGCTTCTCGCACGTGACGCCGGACCTCCTCGCGTTCGCGCGCGCGGCGGTCGCGGAGCGCGTCGAGTTCGGGTTCGTGACGAAGGTGGAGATCGTCCCGACCGGGCTGTCGCAGGACGGGCCCCTCATCGGGGCCGCCGCGCTCGTGCACCGCGCCGACATCCTCCGGTAAGGCCGGCGCGCGCTGACGGGCGTGCCCGCATAGCCGGCGCCGTGGTGGCGAGCGACCACGACGGCCTGTCCACAGAGGGCCGGCGCCCCGCGTCTCCCCGTGGTGACCACCGGGCAGACTCGTCGTATGCCACGGCTGCACATCGCGGGCGAACTCTCCATCGCCGAGCTGTCCGCCGCGCGCCTCGACGGCGATCTCTACACCGTCGACACGTGCTGGGCGTCGGTCGCCGAACCGGAGGACCCGGGGCTCCGGGCGGAGGCGTTCGCGGCCGCTGTGCCGGACCTCCGACTCGTCGCCGAGCGCCTGAGCGCAGCCTGGATCTGGGGCGCACGCTCACGCCCTCCGGCACGGCACCAGGTCTGTCTCCGTCCGGGTCTTCGTGCTCGTGGCGGGCCCGGCCTCCTGGTGCTGCGCCAGACGGACGTGTCCGCGGAGGACCTGTGCTCGTTCGGGTCGGCCCGGGTCACGGCGCCGGAGCGGACCATCGCCGACCTGCTCCGGACCCCTGCCGGATTCGGCGACGTCGAGCGGGACGCGGTGGTCCGCCTGACGCGCATCGCCGACGCGGCCGGGGTCCTGCAGCTCCTTGAGGCAAGCGCCGCGCATCCGCACGGTCGGCGAGCGCTGCACCGGTGGGCGGCGCTCGACGGCGGGACGGACAATGATCCCGGCCGATCGACTACCCGGCGCTGACCCGGTAGACGTCGTACACGGCATCGATGCGCCGGACGGCGTTCAACACGCGATCCAGGTGGGTCGTGTCACCCATCTCGAACACGAACCGGGACAGGGCCAGCCGCTCCGTCGAGGTCGACACGGTCGCCGACAGGATGTTCACATGGTGCTCGGTGAGCACCCGGGTCACATCGCTCAGCAGACCGGAGCGGTCGAGCGCCTCGATCTGGATCTGCACGAGGAACACGCTTTTCGACGTCGGCGCCCACTCGACCTCGATCATCCGGTCCGGCTCCTGCATGAGCGACTGGACGTTCGTGCACGCGGCCTGGTGCACGGACACACCCTGACCGCGGGTCACGAACCCGACGATCTGGTCGCCGGGAACCGGGGTGCAGCACTTCGCGAGCTTGACGAGGATGTCTGGCGCGCCGCGGACGAGCACGCCGGAGTCGCTGTTGCGCAGGGCACGGCTCGGACGTGCCGGGAACGCCATCTCGGTCTCGTCGGTCTCCGTCTCGGTCTCGGTCTGCACGCTCGCGAGGAGCTTCTCGATGACCGACTGCGTCGACACGTGGCCCTCGCCGATCGCGGCGTACAGGGCCGAGACGTCGTCGTACCGCATGCTCGAGGCGACCTCGGCGATGGTGTCCTGGCTCATCAGACGCTGCAACGGCAGGTTCTGCTTCCGCATCGTCCTGGCGATCGCATCGCGGCCCTGCTCGATCGCCTCCTCGCGGCGCTCCTTCGTGAACCACTGCTTGATCTTGTTCCGGGCGCGCGGACTCCGGACGAAGGTCAGCCAGTCCTGGCTGGGACCCGAGTCCGGGTTCTTGGAGGTGAAGATCTCGACGACATCGCCGCTGGACAGCTCGCTCTCGAGCGGGATCAGCCGGCCGTTGACCTTGGCGCCCATGGTGCGGTGACCGATCTCGGTGTGCACCGCGTACGCGAAGTCGACGGGTGTGGCACCCGCCGGCAGACCGATGACCTTGCCCTGCGGCGTGAAGACGTAGGTCTCCTTCGCGCCGATCTCGTACCGCAGCGAGTCGAGGAACTCCGTGGGGTCGCTCGTCTCCGCCTGCCAGTCTGAGATGTGCGCCAGCCACGCCATGTCGGTATCCGAGCCCGGCGAGGTGTCGACGTCGCGCCCGTTCACCCGCTGCTTGTACTTCCAGTGCGCGGCGACGCCGAACTCGGCGCGTCGGTGCATCTCGTGCGTGCGGATCTGGATCTCCACCGCGCGCCCATGCGGCCCGAGGACCGTCGTGTGGAGCGACTGGTACAGATTGAACTTCGGCGTCGCGATGTAGTCCTTGAAGCGCCCCGGCAGCGGCGTCCACCGTGCGTGCACCGACCCGAGGACCGCGTAGCAGTCCCGGACGGTCGGCACGAGGACGCGGATGCCCACGAGGTCGTAGATCTCGTCGAACTCGCGCCCCCGGACGATCATCTTCTGGTAGATCGAGTAGTACTGCTTCGGCCGCCCCATGACGTCGCCACGGACCTTCAAGGCCTTGAGGTCCCTCTTGACGGCGCTGATCACGTTCTGGACGAACTGCTCGCGCTTCGGCGTGCGCTCCTTGACCAGGCTGTCGATCTCGACGTAGAGCTTCGGATGCAGCACCGCGAAGGACAGGTCCTCCAGCTCGAGCTTGATCGCCTGGATACCGAGACGGTGCGCGAGCGGCGCGTAGATCTCCAGGGTTTCCTTCGCCTTGCGGGTCGCCGACTCCGAGTTCACGAAGCCCCATGTCCGCGCGTTGTGCAGTCGGTCGGCGAGCTTGATGACGAGGACCCGGATGTCCTTCGACATCGCGACGACCATCTTGCGGACGGTCTCCGCCTGCGCGCTGTCCCCGTACTTCAAGCGATCGAGCTTGGTGACGCCGTCGACGAGCATCGCGATCTCGTCGCCGAAATCGGCGCGCAGCTCGTCGAGCGCGTAGTCGGTGTCCTCGACGGTGTCGTGGAGGAGCGCGGCGGCGATCGTGATCGCACCGATCCCGAGGTCGGCGAGTATCTGCGCGACCGCGACCGGGTGCGTGATGTACGGCTCGCCGGACTTGCGTTTCTGGCCGTCGTGCGCGCGCTCCGCCACCGAGTACGCCCGCTCGATGAGCGTGATGTCGGCCTTCGGGTGGTGCGTTCGGACGGTGCGGATGAGCGTGTCGACGGCGCCGGCAGGCTGTGCCCGCGAGAACAGCCGCGGGAGCAGCGACCGGAGCGACCCGATCGAACCGCTCGTGCTCGCTCCATTCGGGGCGCTCCCCGGACGCGGGGCGGACTCCGGCCGTGCGGCGACGCCGGGCTCTTCCGGTGACGCTGCTCGCGTGTCCGTCATCGTGCGCCTCCGTCCGCCTGCCCGACCAAGCCTACGCGTCCCGTCAGCGGTCTGAGGCCGGTTCGCTCCCGGCGGCATCCCGCACGACCGCGCCGCCGGCGGCGGCCCACGCCACCATGCCGCCCGCGAGGCTCACCGCGGGAACGCCCGAGCGCTCGAGCGCGTCCGCGACCATGCCGGACCGGTGGCCGGAGTGGCACACGACGATCGCCGGGTCGTCGTCGACCGCGACCTCCGACCAGCGCTCCTGCAGCACGGACATCGGCAGCAGGACCGCGTCCGGGGCATGCCCCTCGTCCCACTCGTGCTGCTCGCGGACGTCGATCAGCCGCGATCCCCCCGCGATCCGGCGCATGGCCTCCTGGACATCGATCTGCTGCATACGGACGACGCTACGCGGTCTGCTTCGCCGCGGCCTGCTTCGCCGCGGCCTGCGTCTTGCGGGCGTCGGCACGTTTGATCTTGTCCTCGCCGAGGCGCAGGTGCGCGTACAGCGGGCTGGCGATGAAGATGGTCGAGTAGGTGCCGACGATGATGCCGATGAACAGGGCGAGCGAGATGTCCCGCAGGGTTCCGGCGCCGAGCACGTACGACCCGATGAACAGGATCGCCGCGACGGGCAGGAGGGCCACGATCGACGTGTTGATCGACCGCACCAGGGTCTGGTTGACGGCAAGGTTCACCGACTGCTCGAACGTCCGGCGGGATCCGTCCGCGTCCCGCGCCGTGTTCTCGCGGACCTTGTCGAACACCACCACGGTGTCGTACAGCGAATACCCGAGGATGGTGAGGAACCCGATCACCGCAGCCGGGGTGACCTCGAATCCGACGATGCCGTAGACACCCGCCGTGATCAGGAGGTCGTGCAGCAGCGCGGCCATCGCGGCCAGGGCCATCTTCCAGGTCCGGAAGTACAGCGCCATGAACACGGCCGCCAGGATGAGGAAGATCACGAGGCCGCGGATCGCCTGATCGAGGACGTCCGCACCCCAGGTGGCGCCGATGTACGAGGAGGCGACCCGACTCTCCGGCACCCGGTACGCATCGGCAAGGGAGGTGACGATGTCGTCGTTCTGCGCCGGCGTCAGCTGGGTCGTCTGGACGCGGATGGAGTCGCGCCCGAGCTGGGAGACGCGCGGCACGACGTCCGGGACCACGTCCTCCACCGCGTTCGTGGCCAGGGACTGGTTCGTGGTCGTCACGTTCGAGACGGTGAACTCCGAGCCGCCGGTGAACTCGATGCCCAGGTGGAACCCGCCGCGGAGCCACGGGACGAGCGCCGAGATGAGGATGCAGGCGATCGCGATGGCGTACCAGAGCGTGCGCCGCCCCACGATGTCGTACGACCGCTTCCCCGTGTAGAGGTCGCTGCCGAACTGGCTGAAGCTCGCCATCAGGAGTCCTTCCCGTCGGTCGTGTCGCCGGTGGTCGTGGTGCCGGCCGCCGCGAGGGCCTTGCGCTCGGCAATCGTCTGCCGACGCTCGGCCTCCTTGGCGCTGCGCTGCCGCTTCCCGTCGACCATCGGCTGGCGGAACTGCGCCCGTCCCCGGTAGACGGCGCCGAGCGCGGCCGGGTCGAGGCCGCTGAACGCGTGGCCCTCGCCGAAGAACCTGGTGCGCGCGATGAGCCGGAGCATCGGGTGCGTGAACAGCGTCACGACCACGATGTCGATGATCGTCGTGATGAGGAGTGTCAGCGCGAAGCCCTTGACGTCGCTGACCGCGAGGACGTACAGCGTCACGGCGGCGAGGAAGTTCACCGAGTCGGAGGCCATGATCGTCCGGAACGCCCGCCGCCATCCGGCCTCTACTGCGCTCTCGAGCGCTCGTCCGTCGCGGAGCTCGTCGCGGATGCGTTCGAAGTAGACGATGAACGAGTCCGCGGTGATGCCGATCGCGACGATCAACCCGGCGACGCCCGCGAGCGAGAGCCGGTAGTCGATCCGCCACGACATGATCGCGATCACGAGGTAGGTCAGGGCCGCGGCGACCGCGAGCGACAGCACGGTCACGAAAGCCAGCGCCCGGTACTGGATCACCGAGTAGATGACCACGAGCAGCAGCCCGATGAGGCCTGCGATGAGACCGCCGATGAGCTGCGCGGATCCGAGCGTGGCCGAGATCACCTCGTTCGACTGCACCGTGAAGCTGATCGGCAGCGCACCGAACTTGAGCTGGTCGGCGAGCGTCTTCGCGGAGTCCGCCGTGAAGGACCCGGTGATCTGCGCCTTGCCGTTCGTGATCGCGCTGTTCGTCGAGGGGGCGGTGATGACGGAGCCGTCGAGCACGATGGCGAACTGGTTCTGCGGTGCCGTGAGCGACACGAGGCGGGAGGTGACGGACCGGAAGTCCTTCGACCCGTCGCCGTCGAACGTCAGGTTGACCGCCCACTCGCCGGTCGAGACGCCCTGCGAGTTCGTGGCGATGCCGGATGTGGCGTTGCTGATGTTCGCGCCCTGGACCTCCACCGGACCGAGGATGTACTTCGCGGCGCCGTCCTGGTCGCACGTCACGAGGGGCTTGCTGTCGGGCGCGTCCGTCACGTCGTCGGGCGCCGCGCAGTTGTAGTTCTGGTACAGGTCGGCGAGCCGGGGGCTCACCCAGTTGACGTCGCTGGCATTGGTGGGCTTCGCGGTCGGGGTCGCGGCGAGCGATGCCGGCGGCGTGTAGGGCGACGCGGACGCACTCGCGGATGCGCTGCCGCCGACCGCGGAGCTCGACGCCGCCTCCGTGTAGATCACCGGGCGGAACGTCAGCTTGGCCGCCGCCTCGATCCGCTGGATCGTCTCCTTGTCGGGCGTGCCGGGGATGGAGACGACGATGTTGTTCGCGCCCTGCGTGTTGATCTCCGACTCGGACACGCCGGTCGCGTCGATCCGCTGGCGGATGATGTTGACGGCCTGCTGGAGCTGCTGCTGGCTGACGTCGTCACCGCCGGTGTTCTTGGCGGCCAGGGTGATCTGCGTGCCGCCCTGGAGGTCGAGCGCGAGCTCCGGGAGCCAGCTGGCGGTGTCGTACCAGTGACCCGTCCCCTTGGTGTTCTGCGCCAGGACGGTCGCTGTCCCGTTCAACGCGGACAGGGCCGCGATGATGATGACCAACCAGGTGAGCGATCGCAGCGCCTTCTTGACGGGTGTCGTACGTGCCACCGGTGCGTCTCGTCTTTCTGTTCTGGCGGTCAGCGGATCTGACCGGCCAAATCGGATATGGGAGGCCTGCCGCGGACTCGTCGGGACGCGAGCCGTTCCAGCCGGCGACGTGCGTCAGCTGGGGAGGATCGGGATCAGCGCTCGTCGCGCTCGCGCTTGGCGGCCTCGATGTCGGCCGGGTCGTCGACCCGCTCGCCGTACACCGGTTCGCCGTTGAGCTCCATCGGCTGCCGGTCGCGGGCGACGGCTGTCACCCCGCTGACCGGCGCATCCGCAGCGACCCCGTCCGCAGCCGCCACGGGTTCGGCGGCGGTGTCCTCGTCGTTCACGACCCGGGAAAGGGTCTGGCGGTGCACCGTGATGACCGTGCCCGGTGCGACCTCGACATCGGCGGTCACCTTCTCGTCATCGACGGAGACGAGCCGGCCGAACAGGCCGAACGACAGCATGACCCGCGCGCCGGGGACCATCTTGGTCGTCATCTCCTCTTGCTGCGCCTTGCGCTTCCGGCTGTTGCGGAACATGAGGAACACGAGCCCCACGAGGATGACCAGCATGATGACGGTCGTCGGGTTGAACTGCATGGCGTGAACCTTCCGGAATGTCGCTCGAAACGGGCGCGAGCAGTCTACGGCACGTGCCTGGACGGATTGCGCCGGATCCGTCGGGAGCTGACTCGTCGTTCAGTCCGTGTCGAGCAGCCCGCCGCTGCCGAGCAGGGACTGTCCCGGTGTCATCCCGAAGTGCCGCCACGCCAGCGGTGTCGCGATACGGCCCCGCGGCGTTCGCGTGACCAGACCGACCCGCACCAGGAACGGCTCGACCACGGACTCGATGGTCTCGGCTTCCTCGCCCACGGAGACCGCCAGGGTGTTCAACCCCACCGGACCGCCGTCGAACCGGGTGAGCATGCCCTCGATCACGGCACGGTCGAGGCGGTCGAGGCCGAGCTCGTCGACGTCGTAGAGGTCGAGCGCGCCCTGCACCGCGCTGAACCCGTCGCCGCCATGGACGAGGGCGTAGTCGCGGACGCGGCGGAGCAGCCGGTTCGCGATGCGCGGGGTGCCGCGGGACCGACCGGCGATCTCGCGGAGGGCGCCGCGGTCGAAGTCGAGACCGAGCAGGTACGCCGCTCGGATGAGAACCTGCTCGAGCTCGTCCTTCTCGTAGAACTCGAGGTGTGCGGTGAACCCGAACCGGTCGCGCAGCGGGTTCGGCAGCAGTCCGGAACGCGTCGTCGCGCCGACGAGGGTGAAGGGCGCGAGCTCGAGCGGGATGCTCGTGGCGCCGGCACCCTTGCCGACCATGATGTCGATGCGGAAGTCCTCCATGGCCAGGTAGAGCATCTCCTCCGCGGAGCGCGCCATGCGGTGGATCTCGTCGATGAAGAGCACCTCGCCGGGCACGAGCGAGGACAGCACCGCGGCCAGGTCGCCGGCGTGCTGGATCGCGGGGCCGCTCGACATCCGCAGCGGACGGTTCGACTCGTGCGCCACGATCATCGCCAGCGTGGTCTTGCCGAGGCCGGGAGGACCGGACAGCAGGATGTGGTCCGGCGTGCGCTCCTGCATGGAGGCCGCGGTGAGGAGCAGCTCGAGCTGGCCGCGGACCTTGCGCTGGCCGACGAACTCGGACAGCGAGCGGGGCCGCATCGCACCTTCGAACGCGATCTCAGCCTCCGACTCCGGCGACGACGAGGTGACGCCGCCGCTCACCGGACTGCCCCGGACGGGCGGAGTGTGCCGAGCGCGGCACGGAGCAGCGCCTGCGTGCCCATCTGCGCCACGGCCGGCTCGTTCGCGATCGCGTCCTCCACGGCGAGGCGGGCCGCGTCCTCCCGCCAGCCGAGGCCGATGAGCGCGATGACGACGTCCTCCGAGGCGGGGTGCGGCGTGGCCGGAGACGGGGCGGGGTCTGCGATGGCGGCGAGCTTGCCCGCCAGGGCGATGACGATGAGCTTGGCGGTCTTCGGGCCGATGCCGCTCACCTTGCGGAACGCGGCGTCGTCATCGTCCGTGACCGCACGGGCGACCTGCGTCGGCGTCATCGTGGAGAGCACGCCCATGGCCGACTTCGGACCCACTCCGGACACGCCGCGCAGCAGGTCGAAGACGTGCAGCGTCTCGATCGTCTCGAACCCGAAGAGCGAGAAGTCGTCCTCGCGGACGATGAGGGCGGTCCGGAGGAACACCTCCGCGCCGTGACGGATCGTGAGCGCATGCTGCGGGGTCACCGTCACCGCATAGCCGACCCCGCCGACCTCCACCACCACGAGCGAGCCGGCGACGTCGATGCAGGTTCCCCGCAGGCTGGCGATCATGCTCCGAGCCTACGAGACCCGGTCGACCGCTCGGCTTCGCGCCACGCCCGCTGTGCCGGCGTGAGCGTTCCTGCACCCCCCGCGGAAGCGGCCGTGGGCGCGCCGACGCGCCACGCATGACAGATCGCCAGGGCGAGCGCGTCGGCCGCGTCCGCAGGCCGCGGCGCTTCGGCGAGGCCGAGGACCCGGGCCACCATCGTCGCGACCTGCTTCTTGTCCGCGTTGCCGTAGCCGCTGATCGCCGCCTTGACCTCGGACGGCGTGTGCAGCGTGACGGGGATCGACCTGGAGGCCGCCGCATGCAGCGCGAGCCCCGCGGCCTGGGCGGTCCCCATGACTGTACGGACGTTCGCCTGCGCGAACACGCGCTCCACGGCGACCGCGTCCGGGTGGAACTCGTCCATTGCCGCGCCGATGCCGGCGGCGATGCGCACGAGCCGCTGTTCCAGGGCCATGGTCGACGGCGTCCGGACGACCGTGACGTGCACGAGCCGGGCACGTCGGTTGGCCGCGACCTCCACCACGCCCACGCCGCACCGGGTGAGCCCCGGGTCCACGCCGAGGACGCGCATCAGCGAAGGGCAGGGCCGCACGCCCGGCGGCAGCACGGACCGGCCGCCTCGACGCGCATCCGCGGCGCCCTATTCCTCGTCGTCGGCGTCGAGCTCTGCCTGCACGTCCGCGGGGATCGCGAGATTGGCGTACACGTTCTGCACGTCGTCGCTGTCCTCGAGCGCGTCGATGAGCCGGAACACCTTGCGCGCCGTCTCAGCGTCGACGTCGATCTTGAGTCCGGGGACGAACTCGGCGTCCGCCGAGTCGTAGTCGATGCCGGCGTCCTGCAGCGCGGTCCGTGCGGCGACGAGGTCGGAGGCCTCGGTGATGATCTCGAAGCCGCCGCCCTGGTCGGTGACCTCTTCGGCGCCCGCGTCGAGCACCGCGCCGAGCACATCGTCCTCGGTGAGGCCGTCGGCCTTGGCGACGGCGATGACGCCCTTGCGCGAGAAGTTGTACGCGACGCTGCCCGGGTCGGCCATGGTGCCGCCGTTCCGGGTCATCGCCGTGCGCACCTCCGCCGCGGCGCGGTTCCGGTTCTCGGTCAGGCACTCGATGAGCATGGCCACACCGTTCGGGCCGTAGCCCTCGTACATGATCGTCTGGTAGTCGATCGACTCGCCGGTGAGCCCTGCGCCGCGCTTGATGGCGCGGTCGATGTTGTCGTTGGGGACCGAGGTCTTCTTGGCCTTCTGCACGGCGTCGACGAGCGTCGGGTTGCCGGACATGTCGGCACCGCCCATCTTGGCGGCGACCTCGATGTTCTTGATGAGCTTCGCGAAGGACTTGGCACGGCGGCCGTCGATGACGGCCTTCTTGTGCTTGGTCGTCGCCCACTTGGAATGCCCGGACACGGTTCTCCTCGTTCGTTCGAAAGATCCCGACCATTCTAGGGTCTGCCAGGCACGGCCGCTGCGGCGCAACGCCACGGCCCCTCGCGCATGCCGCACGCCTGCACCGTGCGCCGGCGCCCGGGGCGCCGCGGGCGGCGTCTCCGGTGCGTCAGGCGTCCGCGACGAGCTGCAGGAAGCGCCGGTGGAAGCGGTCCTCGCCACTGACCTCCGGGTGGAAGGCCGAGGCGAGGACGTTGCCCTGCTGCACCGCGACCGCGCGCCCGTCCGCGAGCTCGCCGAGCACGTGCACCCCGCTGCCGTGGTCCTCGACCACCGGCGCGCGGATGAAGACCGCGTGCACGGGCTCGTCACCGAGGTCCGGCATCGGGATGTCGACCTCGAACGAGTCGTTCTGAACCCCGAACGCATTCCGGCGCACCGTTGTGTCGAGCACGTCGAGCGTCCGCTGGCCCTCCACCCCGTCGCGGATGCGCGACGACAGCATGATCATGCCGGCGCAGGTGCCGTAGGTGGGCATGCCGCCCCGGATGGCGTCGGCCAACGGCTCGGCGAGCCCGAATGCACGGGACAGCTTGTCCATCACGCCGGACTCACCCCCCGGGATCACGACGCCGTGCAGGGCGTCGAGCTCCTCCGGCCGACGCAGCGGCACGACGTCGGCGCCGAGCGCGGTCAGCGACGCGATGTGCTCACGGAAGTCGCCCTGGAGCGCGAGGACCCCGATACGGGGACGACTGCTACCAGCCACGCTCGGCGAGCCGGTGCGGCGCGGGGACGTCGGCGACGTTGATGCCGACCATCGCCTCACCGAGGCCGCGGGACACCTCTGCGATGACCTTCGGGTCGTCGTGGAAGGTGACCGCCTTGACGATCGCGCTGGCGCGGGCCGCCGGATCCCCGGACTTGAAGATCCCGGATCCGACGAACACGCCGTCCGCACCGAGCTGCATCATCATCGCCGCGTCTGCCGGGGTGGCGACGCCACCAGCGGTGAAGAGCACGACCGGCAGGGCGCCGGTTCGGGCGACCTCGACCACGACGTCGTACGGCGCCTGGAGCTCCTTGGCGGCGACGTACAGCTCGTCGTCGGCGAGGTTCCGCAGACTCGCGATCTCCTTGTTGATGGTGCGGATGTGCCGCGTCGCCTCGGAGACGTCACCGGTGCCGGCCTCGCCCTTCGAGCGGATCATCGCCGCGCCCTCGGTGATGCGACGAAGCGCCTCCCCCAGGTTGGTGGCGCCGCACACGAACGGCGTTGTGAACTTCCACTTGTCGATGTGGTTCACGTAGTCGGCCGGGCTCAGCACCTCGGACTCGTCGATGTAGTCGACGCCGAGCTCCTGCAGGACCTGCGCCTCGACGAAGTGCCCGATGCGTGCCTTCGCCATCACCGGGATCGAGACGGCCGCGATGATCTCCTCGATCATCGACGGGTCGGACATGCGGGCGACGCCTCCCTGCGCGCGGATGTCCGCGGGAACGCGCTCGAGCGCCATGACGGCGGTGGCGCCGGCGTCCTCGGCGATCCGGGCCTGGTCGGCGTCGATGACGTCCATGATCACGCCGCCCTTGAGCATCTCGGCGAGGCCGCGCTTGACGCGGTCGGAGCCGGTGATGGAGGTGCCGGGCGTGGGGGTCGCGGTGCTGTCGCTCATGATGCCCCCCATTCTAGCCGTCCGCGGGCTCCGGCGAGGTCCGCTCCGCCCAGGCGTCGGCGACGAGTCGACGGGTGTCGCCGAGCAGCTGCGTGATGGCCTTGGTCCGGGCGATGATCGGGAAGAAGTTCGAGTCCGACGCCCACCGCGGCACGACGTGCTGGTGCAGGTGGGCGGCGACGCCGGCGCCGGCGACCTCGCCCTGGTTCATGCCGATGTTGAAGCCGTCGCAGTGCGCCACCTGACGCAGGACCACCATCGCCCGCTGGGTGAGCGCGCCGATCTCGGCGGTCTCCTCCGCGGTCGCCTCGTCGTAGAGCGGGATGTGCCGGTACGGACAGACGAGCAGGTGCCCGTTGTTGTACGGGTAGAGGTTGAGCAGTACGTAGGCGGTCCGGCCCCGGGCGACGATCAGGCCGTCCTCGTCCGGCAGGGTCGGTGCCGCGCAGAACGGGCAGTCGTCCTTGTGCCCCCGGCCCTCCCCCGCCCGGCCCTGCTCGATGTAGACGGCACGGTGCGGCGTCCACAGGCGCTGGAAGGCGTCTGGGACGGCGGCCTGCTCGGCCGACGACCGGATGACGAACGGGTCCTGACCGGCTCCGGACGGCGCGGCGTCGGTGTCCTCGCTCACGTCAGACCTGGGCACGGTCGCGGATCGCCGTGACGACCCGCTCGATCGCAGCGTCCACCGGGACGTTGTTGTCCTGGCTGCCGTCCCGGAAGCGGAAGCTCACCGCGCCCTGCTGGCGGTCCTCGTCGCCCGCGATGAGCTGGAACGGCACCTTCTGCTTGGTGTGGGTGCGGATCTTCTTCTGCATGCGGTCGTCGGAGTGGTCGACCTCGGCCCGGACTCCACGCTCACGGAGCTTCGCGACCACACCGTCCAGGTAGTCGCCGTACTCCTCGGCGACGGGGATGCCGACCACCTGCACGGGGGCGAGCCACGCCGGGAACGCGCCCGCGTAGTGCTCGGTGAGGACCCCGAAGAACCGTTCGATGGACCCGAACAGCGCGCGGTGGATCATCACGGGACGCTGCCGGGAGCCGTCGGCCGCGGTGTACTCGAGCTCGAAGCGCTCCGGCAGGTTGAAGTCGAGCTGCACGGTGGACATCTGCCAGGTTCGGCCGATCGCGTCGCGCGCCTGGACGGAGATCTTCGGGCCGTAGAAGGCCGCTCCGCCCGGGTCCGGCACGAGCTCGAGACCCGACTCGGCCGCGACCTCGGCCAGGGTCGTGGTCGCCTCCTCCCAGACGGCGTCGTCCCCGACGTACTTGTCCGGGTCCTTCGTGGAGAGCTCCAGGTAGAAGTCCGTCAGCCCGTAGTCGCGAAGCAGCGACAGGACGAAGTTCAGCGTCCGGGTCAGCTCGTCCTTCATCTGATCGCGGGTGGTGAAGATGTGGGCGTCGTCCATCGTGAGGCCGCGGACCCGCGTGAGCCCGTGGATCACCCCCGACTTCTCGTTCCGGTACACGGTCCCGAACTCGAAGAGCCGCAGGGGGAGGTCGCGGTACGACCGCGCTTGCGAGCGGTACACGAGGATGTGCATCGGGCAGTTCATCGGCTTGAGGTAGTAGTCCGACCCCTGCCGGGTGATCTCGCCCTCCTCGTTGCGCGCCTCGTCGAGGTGCATGGGCGGGAACATGCCGTCCCGGTACCAGCCGAGGTGGCCGGACTGCTCGAACAGGTCGCCCTTGGTGATGTGCGGGGTGTTCACGAAGGAGTAGCCCTCCTCCTCGTGCCGACGTCGGGAGTAGTCCTCCATCTCGCGCCGGATGATCCCGCCCTTCGGATGGAAGATCGCCAGGCCGGACCCGATCTCGTCCGGGAACGAGAACAGGTCGAGCTCCGCGCCGAGCTTGCGGTGGTCGCGCTTGGCTGCTTCCTCGAGGCGCAGGAGGTACGCGCGGAGCTGGTCCTTGTCGGGCCAGGCGGTGCCGTAGATGCGCTGGAGCTGCGGGTTCTTCTCTGAGCCGCGCCAGTACGCCGCCGCCACCCGCATGAGCTTGGCGGCGTTGCCGATGATGCGGGTGCTCGGCAGGTGCGGGCCGCGGCAGAGGTCCTGCCACACGACGTCGCCGGACTTCGGGTCCACGTTCTCGTAGACCGTCAGCTCGCCGGCACCGACCTCGACGCTCTCGCCGGCGTCGCCGTCGTTCGCCGCACCCTTGAGCCCGATGAGCTCCTGCTTGTAGGGCTCGCCGGCCATGAGCTCGCGCGCCTCGTCGTCGGTGACGACTCGCCGGACGAACCGCTGCCCCTGGCGGATGATCCGCTCCATGCCCTTCTCGATCGCTTTGAGGTCCTCGGGCGTGAACGGCGAGGCCGTGTCGAAGTCGTAGTAGAAGCCGTCGGCGACCGGCGGGCCGATCCCGAGCTTGGCCTCCGGGTTGATCGCCTGCACCGCCTGCGCGAGCACGTGCGCGGCGGAGTGGCGGAGGATGTCCAGCCCGTCCTGCTCCGCGAGGGTCACGCCGGCCACCACCTGACCGGGCTCGACGGCGGCCGCGAGGTCCCGCAGCTCGCCGTCGACCCGGATCGCGATCACGGAGCGATCGCCGTCGAAGAGCTCGCTGCCCGTCGTGGTCTCCGTCGCGGTCACGGTCGCAGGCCGCGAGGGCTCTGGGGCGGATGATGCGGGTGCGACTGACTCGGTCACGGTGGCGGAACTCCCTCGATCGGTTGGTCCCACAATCGTAGTCGTCGAGCTCCGTCAGGCCGGGACCGCGCCGAGCGTGTGGACGGGGAGGCGCGATGCGAGCCGCGTGCGCCCCTCCAGCCCGTCGAGCTCCAGCAGCGCGGCGAACCCGACCGTGTCGTAGCCCGCGCGCGCGAGCAGGGTCAGGGTCGCGTCCGCGGTGCCACCCGTCGCGAGGACGTCGTCGACGACGAGCACCCGCGAGCCGGCCGGCAGCTGACCGGGACGGACCTCCACCGCGGCCTCGCCGTACTCGAGCTGGTACGCCTCGGTGAGGACGTCGCCCGGCAGCTTGCCCGCCTTGCGCACGGTGAGCACGCCGATGCCGAGCTGCGCCGCTATCCCGCCCGCCAGCGCGAACCCGCGTGCCTCGATCCCGGCGACCGCGTCGACCGCGTCGAAGGGCTCCGCGAGCGCCCGGCAGACCGCCGAGAACGCCACCGGATCGGCGAAGACCGGGGTCACGTCCCGGAACAGCACCCCCGTTCTGGGGAAATCGGGCACGACCGCCGTGAGACGCTCGACGAGGGCAGGTGCGGATTCGCTCATGTCCTCCACGGTACGGCGCTCGTCGTACCCCGTAGGCGACACGCGCCGTTGCTGCGGGGGACAAATCCTTTCAGCGGTCGCCAAGCGCCCATTCGGACTGTGGTTGCGCAATACCCCGTACGCGCGCTGGAGGCCGGACACGAATGCGCGTGTACTTGTCCCTCGCTGGGATGCAGATGCGCAGGGCATCTGCCAGCGTTCAGTCAGGGGATCGTCGTCATGAAGCGCATGCTCCGCGCCGCACTCGTCACAGCCTCGGTCGCCGGACTCGGCGTCGCGACCCTCATCGCCCAGCCCGCCACGGCCTCCGCGGCGACCACGGCCACCGTCACGTCCGCCACCATCCGGACCGCCGCCACCGGGACGATCTACCGCGGTGGTCTGTACGTGCAGCCGGACAGCCAGGCCGCCCAGGCCGCCGCGACGCTCTCGGCGCAGGGCCGGACGACCGAGGCCGCCGCGGCGAGCACGATCGCGAAGCAGCCGGTCGCGATCTGGCTCGGCGAGTGGTTCCAGGGCGACTTCCTCGACCGCATCATCGCGCGGAACCTCGCGAACGCGGAGGCAGCCGGAACGACACCCGTGTTCGTCACCTACGCGATCCCCGACCGTGACTGCGGCGGGTACTCGGCCGGCGGGCTCACTGCCGCGCAGTACGCCGAGTGGAACCGGCGCATCGCCGACGACCTTCGCGGCCACCACGCGGTGGTCCTCATCGAGCCGGATGCGATCTCGATGCTCCCCTCGTGCGAGGCGGACGTCGCCACCCGGCTGCCGATGCTCGCGGCCGCGGTCAGCCGTTTCAGCGAGGCCGGGGTGCCGAGCTACCTGGACGGGGGCAACTCGCAGTGGGTGAAGCCGGAGGTCCAGGCGGGTCTGCTGACCAGAGCAGGGATCGCCAAGGCCCGCGGGTTCTTCACCAATGTCGCGAACTTCTACGGCGTGGACGCGGAGCGGGCCTACGCCGAGCAGGTGTCCGCGCGCACCGCTGGATCGAACTACGTCATCGACGTGTCGCGGAACGGCAGAGGCTGGACGGGGACCTGGTGCAACCCGCCGGGAGCGGGCCTGGGACAGGCGCCGCATGCGACCTACGGCACGACGAAGCTCGATGCCCTGCTGTGGGTGAAGACCGCGGGGGCGAGCGACGGCCAGTGCAACGGCGGCCCCGCCGCCGGCACCTGGTTCCCGTCCTACGCCGTCGACCTCGTCCGGTACGCCAAGCGCTGACCGGAGGCCGTGCCGGCGTCATCCCTCCTGCTGCGGCCCCTGACGCACGCGATCCTCGTCGGTGCCGCGACCCTGCTCGTCCTCGGGCAGCGGGTTGCCGCGTTCGGCGGAGACCCCGCCGCTGTTCGTGGCGACGTAGTCGGCCTCACCCGACTGCGTGTCCCGGCTCAGCGGCTCCGTGAGGTCACCGCTCAGAACACTGTCCGCCACGGGTGCCTGCGATGCGGCAGCGGCGGCTCGGTCGGAGGGGGTCTCGTCGGAACGCACGGTCTGGTCGTGCTCGGTGTCACTCATGCGTCCTGTCGTACTCGGCGGCACTGAGAGAGGCGGTCGGCGCCGAGCGACCCGGTCGGCGCCGAGGACGCGGCTAGGGTGACGAGGGTGCTGACACGCGTGCGACTCCTGGCGGCGTCGTCGCACCCCGGCCCGACCGTGGTCGTGACCCTGCTCGCCGTGGTCCTGGCCGTCGCCCTCGCCTACGGCCCTGGACGCGTCCTCGCCGTCGCCGCCACCGTCTTCGTCGGACAGCTGTCCATCGGGTTCGCGAACGACTGGATCGACGCCGACCGTGACCGCATGGTCGGCAGAGCGGACAAGCCCGTCGCGCGCGGGTTGATCGCCGCCGGCACGGTGCGCACCGCAGCCCTGGTGTGCGCGGCGCTCACCTTCGTCGCATCGTTCGCGCTCGGCCTGCCCGCGGGGATCGCGCACGTCGTGCTCGTCGGATCGGGATGGGCCTACGACGGCGGGCTGAAGCGCACGCCGCTGTCGGTGGTCCCGTTCGTCCTCAGCTTCGGGCTGCTGCCGGCCGTCGTCACCCTGGCCGGTCCGCACCCGGTCTGGCCGGCAACGTGGTGCGTCGCCACCGGCGCCGTCTTCGGGATCGCGATCCACTTCACGAACGTGCTGCCGGATCTTGCCGACGACCGCGCGACCGGTGTCGTCGGCCTCCCGCACCGACTCGGACGGCGTCGCACCGGCGTCGTCGCGTTCCTGGCGCTCGTCGCCGCGGCCGCGCTCGTGCTCGTCGGGCAGGGCGTCGGGCCCGACGCGGTGGCGGGAGTCCGGCTGACGCTCGCCGTGACCGGTGCGGCGCTCACCGCGGTGATCGCGATCGCCGGGATGGCGGTGGCCCTCACGCGGCCCCCGACACGCCTGCTGTTCCGGCTGGTGATGGCGGCATCGGTCCTGCTGGTCGTGCAGCTGGCGTTCTCGGGCACACGGCTGATCGCCTGACCCGTCAGGCGAAGCGCATCGCGTAGACGCTGGCCAGCGCTCGGCGAGCGGGAGAGCCGAGGACCGCCCGCAGTGCGAGCTCACGCGCGCGCAGCCCGACTCCCGCTGCCGGGCGCCCGAGCGCCATGTTGCGCTCGGCCTGCCACGCCGCGATCCTCGCGCTCCGCATCCGGACCCGGGCGAACCGGTCGAATGCGGCCGCGTGGTCCGTGCCCGCCGGCTGTCGGAGCGCGGCGACCAGCACCGGGACGAGCGCCGCAGCGTCGAGCCAGCCGAGGTTCATGCCCTGACCGCCGATGGGACTGATCGTGTGCGCGGCATCGCCGATGAAGGTGACCCGGCCCCGGACCATGTCCGCGGCGAACCGGCGCTCGACGCCGAACGGACTGACCATCGTGCAGGTGGCCGGATCCGGCCCGGTCCCGGTCCGCATCGACACCATCGCCGCGAGCTCGTGTGCGCCGGCCTGCGACCAATCGGTGCCGGTGTGGACCACGAAGCGGCGGGAGCCGCCGGGCAGCGGGAACGACTCGACGACGCCGGCGGGACCGACGTCGATGATCGCGGGGCGGCCGGGTGCGTCGGCAGCGCCCTCGTCCGGGTCGGCGAAGTCCCCCATGACGTACCGGTCCGGATAGCGCCGCCCCACCGTGCGGACGCCGAGCAGGCCCCTGACCGTGCTCCGCGCCCCGTCGGCCGCGACGACGAACGCCGCATCGAGCTCGAGCGATTCCCCAGCAGCGTCCACTGCCGACACCATGACACGGTCGGCGCCGGGTCGGATCCCGCTGACGGAGACGCCGGGCAGGAGGGCCGCGGGCGCGATGGCTGCGAGCCGACTCCGCAGCACCGCCTCGGTCCGGTGCTGCGGCGAGGTCGCGATGAACGGCCAGCGCGCAGCCACGTGGTCGAACGAGAGCGTCCCGAGGTTCCGCCCACGGCTCCGAGCGACCCCGAGGCGCACCCGCTCGCTCCCGGCCAGGATCGGACCCGTCGCTCCGACCCGGTCGAGCACGTCGAGGGCGGGCGGATGCAGACCGATCGCCCGTGAGAGCGACGGCTGATCGCTCCGGCGCTCCACGACGGCGACCTCGACCCCGGCGTCGGCCAGGAGCGCCGCCGCGAAGACCCCGACCGGCCCACCCCCGACGACGACCACATCCAGGCGGCGGTGCGACATGTCGGGAGCGTATCCAGCTCACGGCTGTTGCGATGCGCGCACACAGGATTCCCCCATCCGGGTGGCTTGCGATCCCCCGGGGGGCACGTGTCAGACTTGAACAGCACCCTCGCCGTGGAGTGGTCATCAATCCAGTCCGTTCTTCCACAGCGAATGCGCACCGCAACCCGACCTCCGTCGTCCCGTGGTGTCGAGCGACCTCGGTCGCCGCGACCCGCTGTGCCCGTCGAGGAGGTCCGCCGTGTCCCGCACCGCATCGTCGCCCGTGGTGCATCCGCGCACCCAGCCGATCACCGTCACGACGACGTCCATCATCGGCATCGCCGTCCTCGGTCTTGCGACGTTCCTCGCGATCACGACCGAGCTCATGCCCGTCGGGCTGCTCGGATCGATGAGCGCCGATCTGCGGGTCAGCGAGTCGACGATGGGGATGGTCATCACGGTGTACGCGGCGGCGGTCGCGCTCCTGGCGCTCCCCCTGACCTCGGCGACCGCGCACCTGCCGCGGAAGACGGTCCTCGTCGCGACCCTCGTCGGATACGCCGTCTCGAACCTCGTCATCGCGGTCGCGCCGAGCTTCGCGATGGTGTGCGCCGGTCGGATCATCGGCGGCGTGGCGCACGCGCTCTTCTTCTCGGTGGCCTCGGCGTACGCCACGCGCATCGTCCCGCCGCGTCTCGCCGGACGGGCCATCGCCTTCGTCTACTCGGGGAGCTCACTCGGCTTCGTCATCGGCGTCCCCGTCGCCACGAGCGTCGGCGAGCACCTCGGGTGGCGGCTCGCGGTCGGCGCGGTGGCCGCGTGCGCCGCGATCCTCGCCGTCGTCTCAGTGGCGCTGCTGCCCACCGTGCACGGCGCGTCCTCGCCGCACGTCGGGTCTCCGAAGGCGTGGGCACGGTCCGGGCTGCTGTCCGTCGTGCTGGCGGACCTGCTCCTCTTCGCCGGGCACTACGTCGTGTACACGTACGTCGGGCCGTACGCGATCGACGCCGGGTTGGGCGCAGACATGGTCAGCGGCGCCCTCCTCGTGCTCGGCGCGACCGGCGTGGTGGGCCTGTGGCTCGCAGGGATGTTCGTCGACCGTGCACCGCGGCAGACGCTGATCGTGGCGGTGGCGGTCATGGTCGCCGCGTTCGCGGCCCTCCCCGTCGTGCACGGCTCGCTGCCCGGCACGATGATCGTCGCGGGCGTGTGGATCGCCGCGAACGGCACCACCGGCACGCTGTTCATGGCCGCTGCGATCCGGGCGGGAGGCGTCAGCCCGGACATCGCGGGCGCGCTCGTCAACGGCGCATCGAACATCGGCATCGCCGGAGGCGCGGCGATCGGCTCGCAGGTGATCGGCATCTCGGGCCTCCAGGCGCTCCCGGTCGCCGGAGCGGCCGTCGTGTTCGCGTCCCTCGGCGTGATCGTCCTCGCCCGCCGCGGCTTCGCGGTGCACGCGACCGCGCAACCCCGGCTCAGTACCTCGTCGATCGCGGCCATCACCTCCGGGATCAGCGTGGTCACCACGTCGATCCCCACGATCACGCGGAGCGTCCAGACACGAAAGACCGCGGTCGCGACGTCGACGGGGTCGACCGCGACACGGCGGCACGGGTAGGCGCCGGGCACCTCCCACCTCGCGCTCGGAGGCCTGGCGGACCCGCGCTCGGCGGGCGCCGGAGCCAGGACGTCAGGGCATCAGTCTTCGAGGTGGTCGTGGTTCCGGTTCCGCACCCGGCGCCCGATGAGGAACACGGCGCCGAGCGCGACGAGCAGGGCCGCACCGATGATCGCCATGGCCCCATCGTCGCACACGTGCAAACGCGGCTTCCCGCTCGGGACCGCCCGTCGCGCCGCCCGGCATGGCGGGCGGGCGATGCGCCGTCGGCAGGTGCCTCAGCGACGTCCGAGGCGGCGCTCGCCGTTGCTGCCGGTCTGGTACGGCAGGCCGTAGTGCTGGAACAGCTCGGGTTCGGTGACGGCATCGAGCTCGCCGTCCGTGTCGATGGAGGGGGCATCTTTGATGGTCTTCTTGTCGAACGTGACCTGCAGGTGCTTCGGCGCCACGGTCGCGCCGACGAGCGGCACGAACACCAGGTGGGAGCGGCCGATGATGCCCGTGGTCACCGACCCGAACGCCGGCTGGGACGTCGCGGTGTCGTAGTAGATGCTCTCGAGCGTGCCCACCTTGTCGCCGCTGGCGTCGACGACCGGGGACCCGATCCAGTCGCGGATGTTGGTTGCCTCGAACACGATCGTTCCTTCCGGTGGCGCCGGCGTCTCCGGGCTCACCGTCTTCGACGCTAGTCCGGGTGTCTGAGGCATCCCGGCAGCGGCACGGCGCTCGTGCGCCCGCTACTCCCAGATCGAGATCCAGTCGATGTCGACGTGCCCGGTCGAGGACGTGGGAACGGCGCCCTGCCCGATGAACGTCTCGGCCTGCAGCGTGACACGCATCGGCTTCGTCGGCACGGCGTTCGTGACGGTGGTGACGAGCACGCCATCCCAGTAGAAGCGGACCGCGGTCTTGTCCCACTCGGTCGTCGCCGTATGCCAGCCGTTCTGATCGGTGGGGGCGAACTGCTGGACGGCCGGCGAGAACGTCATGTTCCCGTTCGCGTAGGTGCCGGGCTGGGCGGAGACGGGGCGCACGGCCTTGCCGAGGTCGCCCTCGGGCCAGTCGATCTCACCCTCGTTCCAGTTGTCGCTCGACGGCCACAGCATGCCGACGAACTTGTACCCGGTGGCAGCGTCGGTGCGGTAGCGGATCGAGACGCGACCGGTGGTGTGCGGGTCGTACCCGTCGGGCATGATCGTCGCCACGAGCGGCTGCCCGTTCTCGGAATGCAGCCAGAAGTCGAGCACGCCGTTCGAGACGCTGAGCACCTTGGCGGGCGAGTACAGCCCAAGCCCGCTCGTGTCGCGGTAGCCGTCGTAGGCCTGCATCTGCGGATACGCGGTCAGGACCTTGCCGAGCGCGGCCGGTGTGTTGAAGTCCTCGTGATAGGTCTGCACCCAGGTGCGGCCGTTCGAGGTGACATTCCCCGTCGGCACCGACGGGATCGCCATCCACAGCGGACTCGCCTGCCAGACGCCTGCGACGATCGTCGTCACGAGCGTGACGCCGATCGCGAGGGACCTCTTCAGTGTGGGCATACCGTGCTCCTCCCGCGCGGTCTCCGGAGACCTCAGAACACCATTCGCGCCCGGGGGGACACAGGCCCCAGAGCTGGTGCCGCCCGAACGGGGGCGAGACGGCAGCGACGCGGTCACGCTCGCGGTGGAGGCCGCCAGACAGCTCGTCGACTTCGACGCAGGGCTTTCCGCGCGGCGCGGTCGGTTTCCCAGGAACTGCCCGTAGCGTCTGCCCGTAACCGCACCTGCGGGAACTCGATCGACCGGCCGAAGGGCCGCACCGACGGAAGCATGCTGCATGACGACGACAGCCGCCAATCCCTACACGAGGACCCGCCCCCGCGGCGACGCCCCCACGGGCACCTCGACCTACGCCTCCCTGCTCGCCAAGGTCAAGGAGCACGGCCTCCTGAAGCGGCGCACCGGTTTCTACTGGACCATCTTCTCCTGCCTCGTCGTGACCGCCGCGGTCGCGTTCGTCGCATTCTCATTCCTCGGCGACTCGTGGTATCAGCTGATCGTGGCTGCCGTGCTCGGGGTCGTCTTCACGCAGTTCGCGTTCCTCTCGCACGAGGCCGCGCACCGGCAGATCTTCGCGTCGAACAAGTGGAACGACCGCTCGGGTCGGTTCCTCGGCACGTTCATCGTCGGCCTCAGCTACTCGTGGTGGATGAACAAGCACACCCGGCACCACGGCAACCCGAACACCATCGGCAAGGACCCGGACATCGCGCCGGACACGATCCGGTTCACGCCGGAGGACGCCGCCGAGGCCAAGGGCGCCGCCAAGCTGCTCATGCGCGGCCAGGGCTACGCGTTCTTCCCGCTCCTGACCCTCGAGGGCATCAACCTCCATTTCCTGGCGATCAAGACCGTGATCACGGGCAAGAACCTCAAGGGGAAGTCGAAGGAGCGCTGGACCGAGAGCGTCATGCTCGTCCTGCGCTTCGGCATCTACCTCGGCGCCGTCTTCACGTTCCTGCCATTCGGCATGGCGTGCGCGTTCCTCGGCGTCCAGCTCGGCGTGTTCGGCCTCTACATGGGCGCCACCTTCGCGCCGAACCACAAGGGCATGCCCATCATCGCCCACGACGCGCGGGTCGACTTCTTCGGGCGCCAGGTCCTCACCTCGCGCAACGTGCAGGGTCGGGGATGGGTGTCGTACTTCATGGGCGGGCTCAACTACCAGGTCGAGCACCACCTGTTCCCGAGCATGGCGCGCCCGAACCTCAAGGCTGCCCGCCTCCTGGTCCGTGAGCACTGTGCCAAGAACGACGTGCCGTACACCGAGACGACGATCCTCCGCTCGTACGGCATCGTCATCCGGTACCTGAACCGCGTCGGCCTCGCCGCGTCCGACCCGTTCGCGTGCCCGATGGTCGGGGAGCTCCGTATCCGCTGATCGTTCGCCGCACCACGCGCAGACCAAGCCGGTCTGGAGGCCCGACCCGGGTCCTCCAGACCGGCTCGTGTCATGCGCTACGGCCGCAGACCCCGCGCGATCCCCGCGTACCAGGCGCGGTCGGCGTCGGTGAGCGTGACGACGCCTGCCGGATCCGGGTCGCGCACGTCGAACCAGGCGTCCTCGAGCAGCATGGCGAGATGATGCGCGCCGAGTCCCCGGCCCGCGGCCCGCTCCCGGAACTCCGACACCGGGACGACCTCGGGCAACGGTGCGCCGAACGCGTCGAAGGTCGCCGCGATCAGGGCCTGAGCGGTCACCGGCGGCGCCGTGTGCACGGGGACGACCCCGGTCCGACCGGTCAGTGCCGCTCCCGCCACGACTCGCCCCAGGTCTTGCACGTGGATCGCCGAGACGCGTGCGTCCGTCGCGGGCATCACGCCGACGGCGGTCACGAGCCGGTACGCGCCGGGGAACAGCCATCGGTCCCCCGCCCCGTACACCACGTTCGGGTGCACGACCGCACCGGCCGCCTCGAGCACGATCCGCTCGGCCTCGAGACGGGTGCGCGATGTGGGCGACTCGGGGGTCGCACCGTCGCGGGGGGAACCCCGGTGCGGCCCGGAGCCGAACACGGACGCGGTCGACACGTACAGCACGGGGAGCCCGACGGCTCCCGCCGCCGCGACCACCGCCCGGGTGCCCTCGACGTTCACCGCACGTGCCTCGTTCTCGTCCGCGCCGATGCTCGAGGCCGTGTGCACGACGGCGTCCGCGCCCCGGACGAGCGCGGCGAGCCCGTCCCGGTCGGCGAGGTCGCCTCGGACCGCCTGGAACGCCGCATCCGCTGGAGGATCGCGGCGGACGAGCCCGCGCGTGGCCGCTCCCGCGGCCGTCAGCGACGCGACCACCCGGCCGCCGATGAAGCCGAGCGGGCCGGTGACCGCGACGGTCGTCATCGCGCTGGGAGAGGGGCATGCTCGTGTCATGCGCGTGATTCTCCCAGGTCCGGCTTCGCCCCTCCACAGTTCGGCGTCCGTCCTGGCCGGCTAGAATGAACGGATGGCACCTGCAGCCGCAGGCTCGCCTTGGCCGCCGACCGACCGATGAAGGAACACGATGCCGCAGCAGGAACGGGCTGTCGCCACCCGCGACCGGATCGTTCGCAGTGCCGCCGCCATCTTCGATCAGCGCGGGTACTCGAACACGTCCATCGACGTGATCGCCACCGAGGCGGGGGTCACCAAGGGGGCGCTCTACCACCACTTCACATCGAAGGCAGAGGTGGCGAACGCCGTCATCGAGCTGCAGTACGTGATCGCGCAGGCGTACGCCGAGCGTGCGCTGCGGCTGGGCCGGACGGCGCTGGAGCGGATGATGTGGATGTCGCAGTCGTTCGCCCAGCAGATGAAGGACGAGGTCGTGGTCTCCGCGGGTGTCCGACTCACGACCGAGGCGGATGCGAGCGAACTCGCACGAGAGGCACCCTACGGCGGATGGATCGCCGCGGTCGAGCAGCTCATCGCGATGGCGGTGCAGGAGGGCGACATCCGGAAGGACGTCGACCCCGCGCAGCTGGCGTCGTTCCTCATTCCCGCGTACACGGGTGTCCAGCTCGTGTCGGACATCCTGTACCGCCGCGAGAACCTGTTCGACCAGCTCGAGCACATGTGGAACATGGTGCTCATCCCCGCGCTCGTGCCCGCCGAGCGTCGGGCCGCCGTCGCGGCGCTCCCCTCCGAGATCCTGCGGTCGCACCGCGACGAGTGACCGGAGGGGCTGGTCAGGCGCCGGACTGCCGGAACCGGGAGGCGCGGACCCGCGAGTTCACGGAGCCGTTCTGTGTGAACGTGGCCACCGCCTCCCCGTCCGCTGCTACGACATCAATGACCACCGGCTGTGTGAGCTCGGTATGGCGGGCGAAGTCGACGGTGACGCTGTCAGGCGTGAGCGTGGGCTCAGCGGCCCGGGCCCGGAAGGCCTGGAGTGCGGCTTCGAGCACGACCATCCCGGGCACGTGGTCGAGCGGATGGTCGAAGTAGACGGGGTTGTCGACGTCAAGTGACAGCTGGTACCGGTCGCCGCCTGCCTGGCCGGTCACAAGCACGAAGTCCGGCCCCGGCGCCCCGACGAGCGCTGCCGATGCAGGAGCCGGCCTCGGTGCCAGCCGCTCCGGCTCGGACGATGACGGCGCGCCCTCCCGCGAACGCCGATAGACCGGTGCGGGGATCGCCCGGGCCCCTCCGCCGCCGCGCGCGAGCACGGTGTCGCCGTCGCGGATCGTCAGCAGGGAGCCGTACGTGGCGGCGATGCCGCGCCGCTCGACGAGATCGGACACCTCGATGTCGACGGTGTGGTTGCCCGGCTGCGCGGCGCTCCGCCGCGCCCCTCCGACGATCTCGACGTGCATCGACTCCATGAGGAACGCATACCCGAGCGGGACGTTCAGGTGGATGTGCGCCAGCGCGATCGCCGCCTGGCGCAGCGTCTCCAGCGCGAGCGCAGGGGTCACATCGACGTCCTCCGGTCCGTACGGCCCGAAGTACGGATGGCGGCGGGGCCAGTGCACGCCGGCGCTGAACGTCGTCTCGGAGGTGCGCTCGATCGCGGTGAGGAGCACCTCCGTGAGCTGGCGGCGGTGCACCAGGGCTCCGGGGAGCAGGGCGGGGTATTCGGCAACGGACACGGTGTGGGTTCGGGGTCAGGCGCGCGCAGGGGCGGCGAGGCTCGTGGAGCAGGACATCAGCATCGTAGGGCTGCCCGGGCCTGCTCGGGGTTGCAACTCGGCAACACCCGTGGCCGACGGCGTCGACGGCCGCACCGGAGGCCCGGCCGAGCGCTCCTGGGGGTGGCTGCGGCGCCGGGTGCCGCGCGAGCGCCTCACGCGCGGAACCGCCCACCGGTCGGGTCGGCGGCACCGGCGGTGACCGGTTCGCCGTCCCATTCCCCACATGTCCACCCGGACCTCGGGTCGCCGTCCAGCTCGACGATCCCGGCGTTGCCGAGGACATGTTCCGCGACGAAGGCCAGGTCCAGGTTCGCGGCCCGCACACCGACCCAGGCTCGAATCGCTGCCCCGGAGGACACGACGAGGACGCTGGGATGCCCGTCGGCGACGATCCGCTCGACGGCGTCGTCGAACCGGCGGAAGAAGTCCTCGCCCGTGCCGGCGCCCGGCATCCGGCGACCGAGGTCGCCGGCGACCCACGCTCCGATGGTGCGGTGGTACACCTCGACGGTCTCAGGATCCGTGTGGCCCTCGGTATCCCCGGCCTCGATCTCGCTGAGCCCGGGAAGCTGCGTCGCCGGGAGGTCGCGGACGAGCAGCAACGGGAGCGCCGTCTGCCGCGTCCGTCTGAGCGGTGAGACGTAGACGGCGTCGATGGGGGTTCCGTCGAGACGTGCGACGAGGTCGCGGGCCTGCTGTTTTCCCCGCGCCGTCAGGTCTGGGCCCGGCACGCGCGTCTCCAGCTGCCTGGCCACGTTCGTCGGCGTCTCGCCGTGCCGGATGAGAAGCATCTTCACGCGATCAGCCTAGGGAATGCCCTGCGGCCGCTCAGGACCGACGCCTCACACCCACCGGGCCGCTCCCGATGGCGAGGCATCGACGCGCGCCTCCCACCCGTCGTACTCGCCGCCCTCGACGCGGCGGGCGAGGCTGGTGAAGAACGCCCGCGCGTCGGCGACGGCAGCCTCGGTCAGCACCACGGCCTCCCGATCGGCCACGATCGCCCACCCGGCCTGATCCATCGCGCGCCCGTGCCGGGAGATCCGCCATCCGTGCTCGCGCATCTCGGCGGCGGCGACACCGGCTCCGCTCTCGGTCGCGCAGTACCAGAAGTGCGTCCATCGGCGAAGACGGGTGAGGTCCATCCGCTGGGCGAGATCGTCGAGCTTCATCCGATCATCCGGATGGAGGCGGGCGCTGCCGCGGGACGCGTCGGAGGATGCCTCGTCGTCGGAGGTGCGGCGGCATCGGAAGATCCCCATGGGAGCATTGAAGCATGCGTGAGTATCATTCAGGAACCAGGGCGCCCGGTATCTTTCGTCAGCGCGCCGAGCACCCGCTGTTCGGCCAGCACTGCCGGGTACCGTCGCAGGCGTGACCGAGCCCGGAACCATCCTCGACGACCGTCTCGACGTCGGGGGTGCTCACGTCCGCGAACTTGTCTGGGGCCGACCGCTCGCGAGCGTCACCATCCGAAAGTGGGTGACGTTCACGGTGTTCACACTCACCGTCCTCGCCATCGCCGCCCGGCTCCCCGTCGCCGACCCGCTCGAGCGGTATGTCCTTGCGCCCGTCCTGCTCATCGCAGCGCTCTTCGCCGTCCTGTCGCTGTTCATCGTGCGCGGATCCGCCGCCATCCGACGCCGGGACGGGCTCCGTCGGCTCGCCGAGGCACTCGTCGAACACGGCGTCATCGGGGACGACGACGTCCCGGCGTTCCGCACGCCGAGCTCGTTCGACCACCAGCCCGACGGTTCGTGGTCCATCGCGGTGCCGGTCGTCCGACAGGGCGTGCTGCATCTCCTGGCCGTCGACGGCGACGCGTCCGACCTCGCCCGCGTCCGACTCGCGACCACCTGAGCCGCTGCCCCGGGCACCCCTCCGGTCACGCGGAGCGCCCAGCAGACCTTGACCGCCGGATCGCTGCGCCGCACACTGGGCGGATCGTGGACGCAGACGACAGCGACGACATTCCAGGGCGGCCCGCGGGTGCGACCGACACCGCGGACGCCGGTTCCGCACGATCCCGTCGTCGCGTCGTCGGCCTCGCCGCCGCCGTCACGATCGTGGTCGGTGCAGCGGTCGCGGTCGGCACCGTCCGCTCGGGCGACGAGCCAGCGCCCGCGCCCGCCCCCACGACCCCGATGGCGATTCGCTCCCCCAGTCCGACACCCCACGCCACCCCGCCGGCAGCGATTCCCCCGCCGGTCGACGCGACCGCCCTGGCGGCCCTCCCCCTGGCGTTCTACGACGCCGTGATCCCGGCCCTCCTCGACGGCACGACGACCACGCCGGAGAACCAGTGGAAGATCGCCACGCCGCGACAGGCGCTCGTCCCGCTGTATGCCGGCACCGCCGCCGACGCGGCCCCCATCGCCGCGCTCGGCGCCACCGTCCCGACCGTGGGCACCCCGACGGCGACCGCGGTCTGGGGTGTCTTCCCCGGAGCCGACGGCGGCATGGTCCTCGTGTCCACGCCCGCCCGGAACGCCACCCCCGGAGACGGCGGGACCGCCGAGGCCCCGAGCGCCACGTTCGCCTGGGCACGGGCGGCCGACCTGACCATCGCGCCCGTGGACCGCATGGTCCAGGTGGACAACGCCACGTCCGCGGTGACGATCGTCGACCCGGCGGGCTCCGTCGTCGCGAACGAGACCGCGCGTCTCGGCACCCCGCAGGACCCGACCCCCGCCGCGACCGCCACGTACATGGAGGCGAACTACGTCGACACCCGGATCGCGTACACGCAGGGCCACCCGATCGCGCTGACCGGCGCGCACTCGGCGCTGCTGCCGGGCTATGGCGGGAACAGCGCACTCACCGCGCTGCACTTCTACCCGGACCCGACCGGCAGCTCCCACGGCTGCGTCCGCGTCTCCGCAGCCATGACCGAGGCGCTCGCAACGCTCCCCGTCGGCACGCCCATCCTGTTCACCTGACCGTCGACGGGGCACGGCGACGGCGCGTGCGGGCCTGCTTCGGGCCGTTCGCGGGCGCGCCCGGTGTCGAGCGGCCCGCGTACCGGCTACCGTTTGAGCATGACCACCGACACGAATGCCCCGATCGAGGCAGACACCGTTGAAGACGAGACGGCGTTCTCCGACCTGGGCCTGAGCGACGCGGTCCTGAAGGCCGTCCGCGACGTCGGCTACGAGACGCCCAGCGCGATCCAGGCCGCGACCATCCCCCCGCTCCTCGCCGGACGCGACGTCGTCGGCCTCGCGCAGACCGGCACCGGCAAGACCGCCGCGTTCGCGCTGCCGATCCTCTCGCGCCTCGACGTCACCCAGAAGCTCCCGCAGGCGCTCGTCCTCTCCCCGACCCGTGAGCTCGCGCTCCAGGTGTGCGAGGCGTTCGAGCAGTACGCGTCGCACCTGCGCGGCGTGCACGTGCTGCCGGTCTACGGTGGCCAGGCCTACGGCGTGCAGCTGTCGGCCCTCCGTCGCGGCGTCCACGTCGTGGTCGGCACGCCCGGCCGGATCATGGACCACCTCGCCAAGGGCACGCTCGACCTGTCCGAGCTCAAGTACCTGGTGCTCGACGAGGCGGACGAGATGCTCAAGATGGGCTTCGCGGAGGATGTCGAGACGATCCTCGCCGACACGCCGGACGACAAGCAGGTCGCGCTGTTCTCGGCGACGATGCCGGCGCAGATCCGCCGCATCTCCAAGCAGTACCTCAACGACGCCGAAGAGATCACGGTCAAGAACAAGACCACCACGTCCGCGAACACATCGCAGCGGTACCTCATGGTGTCGTACCCGCAGAAGGTGGACGCGCTCACCCGCATCCTCGAGGTCGAGAACTTCGAGGGCATGATCGTGTTCGTCCGCACCAAGAGCGAGACCGAGACCCTCGCCGAGAAGCTCCGGGCCCGCGGCTACTCCGCCGCCGCGATCAGCGGGGACGTCGCGCAGGCGCAGCGTGAGCGGACCGTGAACCAGCTCAAGGCCGGCAAGCTCGACATCCTCGTCGCCACCGACGTCGCCGCGCGAGGCCTCGACGTGGACCGGATCAGTCACGTCGTCAACTACGACATCCCCATCGACACGGAGTCGTACGTCCACCGGATCGGCCGCACCGGGCGCGCCGGCCGCAGTGGCGCAGCGATCAGCTTCGTCACGCCGCGGGAGCGTCGCCTCCTCGGCGCCATCGAGAAGGCGACACGGCAGCCGCTGACCCAGATGCAGCTGCCGAGCGTCGAGGACGTCAACGTCACCCGCCTCACCCGCTTCGACGACGCGATCACCGCGGCGCTGGAGCAGCAGGACCGGATCTCCGCGTTCCGCGACATCATCGGACACTACGTCCAGCACCACGACGTGCCGGAGGCCGACGTCGCTGCTGCGCTCGCCGTCGTCGCGCAGGGCGACACGCCGCTCCTCCTCGACCCGAACGAGGAGCGGCAGCGCCGCGCGGTCGAGGACCGCGGTCCCCGCGTGTTCGACCGCGACGACCAGACCGGCAGCCGTCCGGAACGCCGGCCCCGCTCCACGAAGCCGATGTCCCCGTACCGGATCGAGGTCGGCAAGCGGCACCGCGTCGAGCCGCGGCAGATCGTCGGCGCACTCGCGAACGAGGGCGGTCTCGGCCGAGACGACTTCGGCTCGATCCAGATCCGCCCGGACTTCTCCATCGTGGAGCTGCCTGCGGACCTGTCCGAGCAGGTGCTGGACCGGCTCCGGGACACCCGTATCAGCGGCAAGCTCATCGAGATCCGCCCGGACCGCCGGACCGGGTACCGGGGTGCCGGCCGTGGCGACGACCGGGAGGAGCGCGGCGACCGTCCGGCGCGCAAGCCGCGTCACTAGCCGCACGGCCGGCTCGTGTCGACCATCGCGCCCGGCAGCGCGCCCGGCACCGCGCGGGGCATCGTCCGGCCTCGGTGCCGATGCTTTCATCCGGCTGACCGTATCCCGCCAATATTCCCCGAACGAGTGCCGGTGAGGTTGTCGTTCCCGCCGTGCCCTCGTAGCGTGGTCCGGACGGCGGAGCGTGCTTCTCGTGCACCCCGTTGCCGACCATGCGACTGCGACGTCCTCGGACCCGAACCGACAGGACCAGCCTCCTTTGACCCCCACTCCCCACGCATCCCTCGCCGTCGTGGTGCTCGCGCACGGCGACCCCGACCATGTGCACCGTCTGGTCGAGGCGCTCGACCCGTTCCCGGTGTTCCTGCACTGCGACGTCCGGACCCCCGATGACGTGTTCGGAGCGATGACCGCCGGCCTGCCATCGCGGGTCCGGGTCCTGCCCCGGCAGCGGACCGGGTGGGCGCGATGGGAGAACGTGGCCGCCGAGATCGAGGGCTACCGCGCCGCGCTGGCCGAGACCGACGCGTCCCACGTCGCCCTCATGACCGGCTCGGACTACCCGCTGGCGGGCGCGGACGAGCTGCGGGACCTCCTCGCCCGGCACGCGGGCCGATCGATCGTGTTGTTCCACGCGCTGCCGCATCCGAACTGGGGCCAGAACGGCGGATTCTCCCGACTCCGGTACCGGCACTGGGCGTGGCGCAAGCACATGATCCGGCTGCCCGTCGCCCGGGCCCTTCCGGCGGACGTCGTCCTGGCGGGCGGGTCACAGCTGAAGCTCCTCGCACGTGCCCACGTCGAGGCCGTCGTCCGCGCGTACGACGAGGAGCCCGGGCTGGTGGCCTTCTGGCGCCGGAGCTGGGTCGCAGACGAGACCTTCGTCCCGTCGATCCTGAGCTCGCCCCGCTTCGTCCCGAACTGGGCGTCAGAGCACGTCGCGACATCGCTCTGGTGGATCGGGTGGGACGGCAAGCGGCGGAAGAGCCCGCCGTGGCTGACCGAGGAGCACGCCGATTGGGTCCTCGCTCGACAGACCCATCCGGACCAGCCGCTCCCCCACATGTTCGCGCGGAAGTTCTCGACGGCGCTCAGCGGGCCGTTGCTCGACCGGATCGACGCCGCGTTCGGCCTGCGCGGGGCCGTTCGCGACGTGTCCCATTCCCGCTCCCCGACCCGGGACGGGGCGGACGGATGACGGCGACCGGTCAGGACCTGCCCGGCACCGACGGCGCCGGCGACGCTCGCGCCGCGGAGGGCGACGCCCCGTCCGGCGGGTCCTCGCTGTTCGGCCGCGGGCTGCTCTACGTGGTCGTGTGGGCGCTGCAGCTCGTCGCGAGCTCCCTCGTCTCCCCGATCCTCGCGCACGTGCTCGGGCCGACTCAGTTCGGTGCCCTCGCATCCGCGATCGCGCTGTACCAGGTGCTCGGCGTCCTCGCGGTCGTCGGCCTCGACCAGGCGATTGTGCTGCAGCGTTCCGAGGACGGCCATGACCGGATCGCCCGCGGGCTCCTGACGATCGCGATCCTCGTCGCGTTCGTGGTGACGTGCCTGGCGCTGCTCTCCGCGCCGCTGTGGCGGGATGCGCTCGGGTTCTCGGACACCCACGTCCTCGTCATCGCCGTGATCCTCTGGACCGGGCCGTCCGCCGCGGTGCAGGTGATGCTGGCCCTGCTGCTCGCTCAGGACCGGTTGCGCGTCTTCTCCATCGTGAGCGTCATCTCCGCCGTCGGCGGGTCGTTCATCGGGCTGATCCTGCTCGGCACGATCCACAACGACGCGACGACGTATGCGTGGGGCGGGGTCGTGTGCCAGTTCCTCGCGATGGGCCTCGGACTCGCCGTCACCCGGCCGTCCCTGCGCAATCTGCCGGGGTGGGCGACGATCAAGCGGGCGATGGTGTTCGGGATCCCGTTGACCCTCGGCAACCTCGCGTACTTCGTGCTGAACGCCGGCGACCGCATCGTCGTGCAGCGTCTCCTCGGGTCCGCCGAGGTGGGGCGGTACCAGGTCGCGTACGTCGTCGGGTCAGCCGTCATCCTCCTGCTCACCTTCACGAGCCAGGCGTGGACACCGCACTTCGCCGCGCTCCGCGACGATGCGGCCCGGTGGCACCTGGCGATGCGGTCCCGGAACGAGCTCTATCGGCTGCTCGTGCCGATCGTGCTCGCCGTGACGCTCGTGTCGCCTTTCGCGCTCCCGATCCTCGCGCCGGCGAGCTTCCACCCCCAGGAACTGTCGATCGTCGTGTTCCTCGTGGCGCTGACGGCCTACCCGGTCGCCGCGAGCGGCGCGTCCGGACGCCTGCTCGTGGTGCACCGGCGGACGGTCGCGCTCGGCGGGATCGCAGGTATCGGAGCGATCGTGAACATCGCTGCGAACTTCGCGCTTGTGCCGGTCATGGGCATCGCCGGGTCGGCGGTGGCGACCACCGTCTCGTACTCCATCGTCGCCGGCCTGCAGCTCATCGCGCTCCCCCGTCGCCCTGCCTGGCGAGGTGCGCCGGTCGGCGTGATCGCCGCCATCCTGCTCAGTCTCGTCGTCGCCGGAGCGTCCCTGATCCCGCCGCAGACCATGACGTGGAACCTCGTCCGACTCGCTGCCGCGGCCGCATGTCTGCCGTGGTTCCTGCTGCGGCTGCGGGCCGCACGCCGGTCCCCGCAGGACGTCCCTCGGCGGGCCCGGCGCCGCGCGGGAGAACCGCTCGAGGAGTTCGGTGCTCGCCTCGCATCCGGCGAGGAGTCGGAGAATGACTGAGCCGAGGTCCCCCGCCGACGGTCGGCGCGTGCTCACCGTCGATCTCGACGGCCCCCTCGACATGCTCGTCGACCCGGACGGCCCGTCGACGGCGATGGTCATCGGCTACCGCCGTGGCGTTCCGATCGGGACCCTCGACGTGGCCCTGACCGCGGACCCCGATGCGGCGCGACGCCAGCTGGCGCCGCTGCTCGCCGCCGAGGCGCCGCGGCGCCCCGCACCGGTCGCCGACGCGGACCTGCCGAGCATCTCCGTCGTCGTGTCGACGATCGTCGATCGACGGGAGGACCTCGCGCAGCTCCTCGACGGCCTCGCTGCCCTCGACTACCCGGACTTCGACGTGGTCGTCGTCGACAACCGCACCAGGATCCCCGCGGATGACCTCCTGCCGGGGATCCTCGCCGGCCGTCGAGTCCGGTTCATCCGGGAGGCGCGCCCCGGCCTGTCCGCGGGCCGGAACGCGGGCGTGGCAGCGGCCACCGGCACGATCGTCGCCTTCACCGACGACGACGTCCGTGTCGAACCGTCCTGGCTGCGCGCGCTCGGGAGCCGGTTCGTGTGGGAGCCGGACCTCGACGCCGTCACCGGGCTGATCCTCCCGGCTGAGCTCGAGACGGAGGCGCAGCTGTGGTTCGAGGCGTACTACGGCGGGTTCAGCGGTGAACGCACCTTCCGGCCCATCTCGCTCGGTCCCGTCAGTCGCCTGCCGCATCTCCTTCGCGGCTCCCGGGTCGCTGTCGTCGACGAGCACGGCAGCGCGCTGCGCGAGTTCGCCGTGTACGGCATTGGCGCGTACGGCGCCGGAGCGAACATGGCGTTCCGTCGGAGTGCGCTCCACCGGGTCGGCGGCTTCGACACGGCGCTCGGTGCCGGCTCCCCCGCTCGCGGCGGGGAGGATCTGGCGACGATCATCGGCGTGCTCTGGTCCGGTGGACGGCTCGGATTCGAACCGGCGGCAGTGGTGCACCACCGGCATCGTCGGACGCTCGACGAGCTCCAGCGGCAGCTGCACGGCTACGGACTCGGGTTCACCGCGATGCTGACGTCACTCGTCCTCGGCGACCCTCGACACGTGCTCTCACTGGCCTGGCAGGTCCCGCTCGCGGGTCGCTCGGTGGTGGTGCGGAGCGTCCAGCGCCTGTTCGCGCGCCCGGCCGCGGCCCCGGCCCCGGGCGCCGTGCCCGCAGCCCAGCACCCACGATCGCTCATGCTGCATGAGCTGCGCGGCTACCCGGCAGGCCCGGTCGCCTACCTGCGCAGTCGCCGCCGCTGGCGGACGCTGCCACCCGCCCCGCCGGCGTGACCACTGCCGTCGACGATCGCGTGCGTGGAACCGCAATCACGCACGGTCGGCATGAAGCCCCTGTGAACGCGCTGATGCGCGTCGACGCCTGTGTCAGACTCGATACCACTGTGCGCCGAGGCTCGCGGACCCATCCCGGGATGCGGGTCATCCCCGATCGAGCATGAGGAAGACGTCGATGCCCACTGAGCTCCGCTCACCGATCACGGAGTCCGCACCCGACGTGCGTCCGGCGGAGCGCCTGCCCGAACCCGCGCCGACCGCGCCCCTCGTCGTCGCCGTGCTGGCGCTCGTCGCCGTCGCGGCCATCCTCGCGGACGCCCCGGTCTGGCTGCGGGCGCCGCTGGTGCTCGCTGCGGCGCTCACCGCGCCAGGCATGCCGATCGTGCGGTTTCTCACGCTCGGCGATCCCGTCGCACGCCGGGCGCTCATCGTCGTCACGAGCGTCGCCGTCGACACCGTGCTCGCCCTCGCCATGGTGTGGACACACGTCTGGTACCCGGACGTCGTCGCTGCCGTGCTGTTCATCGTGACCGCGGCACTCACGGTCGCTGAGCGCATCCTGCTCGTGCGCCGCACGAATGCGCCGACGCACTCGTCCGCCCGGGAGGCGGCGGGTCCCGCCGAGACCGCCGTTCCCGCTCGTGTTCCGCACACCGACCGGTCTGCCCGCACCCGCACCGGGATCCTCGTCGCGGCGCTGATCGTGGCGGCAGCGCTGTGGGTCGTCGCGTTGCTCACCACCGACTCCTCCAGGCTCGATCAGTGGGGCCTGCTCACCGCGTTCCCGTTCACCTGGTATCTGGCGGTCGCGATCACCGTCGCGGCGTGCCTCGTGGCGATCCTGGACCGGCGGATATCCGGCGTGGTGCGCGCCGCGTCGCTCGGACTCGTCGTGCTCGTCGTCTGCGCGAGCGCCGATGTCCTCGAGGCGGCACCGCGGCCGCCGTGGGTGTTCAAGCACATCGCGGTGACCGCCTACATCGACCAGCACGGGGGCGTCGACGCCTCGATCGACATCTACAACCGCTGGCCCGGGTTCTTCGCCGTCAGCGCGTTCCTCGGGCATGCCGCCGGACATCTGTCGGCGCTCGACTACGCCCGCTGGGCCGACCTCGGCTTCGGGCTCATCGACGCGGCGCTCGTGCTCGCGATCGCACGGACCCTGACGGCGCGTGGCCGGTGGGCGTGGATCAGCGCACTCGCCTTCACGATCACGAACTGGGTGGGGCAGAACTACTACTCACCGCAGGCGTTCGCGTTCATGCTGTACCTCGGCATGGCGCTCGTCGCCCTCCATGTGCTCCGCGGCACGCCGATCCGGCTCGTGCAGCGAGCCTCGGACCGTCTTGCCGGTCGGCTGGCGGCCAGGGCGGCCAGGAGGAGCGCCTCCACCGCGCCACCGCGGCCTCCTGCGATCGTCGTGGCACGCCAGCCCACATCGCGGGGGCGGCTGATCGCTGCGGTCATCGTGGTCCTCCTGTTGCAGGCGACGATCTCGGCGAGCCATCAGCTCACACCGTTCATCGCCGTGGTCGCACTGGCGCCGCTGTTCCTGTCCGGGATCCTCCGGCCCCGCTGGATGGCGTTCCCCCTCCTGCTCATCCCGATCCTGTTCCTGCTCCCGAACATCGGGTACGTGCAGTCGCACTTCGGGCTCTTCTCCGGTTTCGACCCCGTCGCGAACCTCACCACCGCCCCGACGACGCAGGTCGCCTCCTCCCTGGCAAGCACACTGCAGGGGCGCGGCGTCCTGCTCCTGACGGCGATCACGGGCGTGCTCGCACTGGCCGGATTCCTCCGCAACCTGCGGCAAGGGCACATCCGCGTCACCGTCACCGCACTGTGGCTGGCCGTGGCACCGGCCTCCACCCTGCTCGGGCAGACGTACGGCGGCGAGGCACGCTTCCGGGTGGTGCTCTTCGCGCTTCCGTTCCTGTGCATCGGTGTGGCATGGCTGTTCCGTCCGGCCCCACGGCGGCGTGTGGTCGCCTCGGAGGATGCCGCCGCGCGTCGGCCCCGACCCGCCGGCGTGCGGGCCTCCCGGCGGGCGACCGCCGCGCTCGTCACCGCGCTGACGGTGCTGCTGGGGCTCTTCGTGAGCACGTCGTACCAGCCGGAGGCGACCAACCGGACGCCGACCGCCGCCGTCGATGCGGGGCTGTGGCTCGACCACCGGTTCGCCGCGAACGACACGCTGTTCACGGTCGGCAACATCCCGAACATCATCGGGCCGAACTACGATCGCTTCCTCAAGCGCTACGGCCAATACTCGAGTCTCGCCGACCAGACGGTCTGGTTCCCCGGTGGGCTCACCCCGAACGATGTCACCGGGCTGATCCAGCAGTACAACGCCGGAGGCACGACCTGGCTGGCGTTCTCCTCCGCCGACCCGGGCGTCCGAGGGGCGTACGGCACGCTCACCACCGCGCAGGTGACGGCCATCGAGCGGTCGATCGCGTCGGTGGCGGAGGAACGGTACGACCGCGACGGCGTGCGCATCTACGCGCTCTCCCCGAAGGCGCTCGCCGAGGGAAGCGACGGATGACGGGCGTCGCCGCCGCACTGCCGATCGCTTCCGCCCCCCGGCACCGTGCCCCGTGAGCGTCGGCGCAGCGCGATCGCCGCGCTGGTCGTCGGCGGCCTCGCCGTGGTCGGCATCGTCATCGGCACGGCGATCGTGACGCCGCAATCCGTCTCATCGGTCATGCCGGACGGCGTCGTCCACTCGAACGGTGTGACGTGGCGGCCCGTGTTCTCGCAGGACTTCGACCGGGATGCCCCGACCGGCACCGTTCTGTCCCGCTACCCGGACCTCCTCAGCTACGGGAGCGGGGACGACACCTCCGGCAAGGGCACGTATGCCCCGAACTCGGTCCTCTCCGTGCACGACTCGATGCTCGACTGGCACCTGCGGACTGTGGACGGACGGCCCCGTGTCGCATCGGTGCTGCCCGAGGGGTATACGGGCCACACGTACTCCCGTGTGTCGTTGCGCTACCGGGCCGACGTCGTGCCCGGGTACAAGTTCGTCATGGTGCTGTGGCCGCTGTCCGACGACTGGAACGACGGCGAGATCGACTGGCCGGAGGGCGACCTCGCCGACCCGCCGCGCCCGGCGTCGGCGATCCCGGGGAGCTTTGATTCGTCGACCGAGCAGATGACCTTCCTGCCGAAGCAGGAGGCGTACGCCCCCACCGACCAGCGCGGCTGGCACGTCGCGACCGTGGAGTGGACGCCTGACGCCGTCCGGTTCCTCTGGGACGGTGAGGTCGTCTCGACCGTGCACAAGGCGGTCCCGTCGGTGCCGATGCGGGTGACCCTCCAGGCCGAGACCACCATCGATGACGAGAAGGTGCCGGCAGCGTCCGCCGGGCACGTGCAGGTCGACTGGATCAGCGTCTTCGAGGACTCCGATCAGTCCGGCGAGTGACGGCGGGTCCTGACAGCGTCGCCAGGCGACGGGCGCGCGTGAGAAACGGCGGCCAGCGGCTGAGGGCGGCCTCGGTGGCGCTCATCGTGGCGGCCGTCTCGACGTGCAGGTGGGCCCGGGTGCGACCGGCGCACGGCCGCAGCCCGGGACCCGAGTGCGGATCAGTGCGTTGACGGCTCCGTCTCGATCTCCGAACGGTCGCCCGACCAGAGGGTGTGGAATGCGCCGCCCTCGTCGACGCGCTGGTACGTGTGCGCACCGAAGAAGTCGCGCTGCCCCTGGATGAGCGCAGCAGGGAGGCGCTCCGACGCGAGCGAGTCGTAGTACGACAGCGCCGACGCGAACCCGGGCACCGGGATCCCCGAGAGGGCAGCCTTCGCGACGATGCGACGCCACGCGTCCTCACCGTCACGGACCGCGGCCGCGAAGTAGTCGTCCTCGAGCAGGGTGGCGATCGTCGCATCCTTCTCGTAGGCGTCCACGATGCGGTTCAGGAACTGCGCGCGGATGATGCAGCCGCCGCGCCAGATCTTGGCGATCGCGCTCTTGTCGATGTCCCACCCGTACTCGAGCGCGCCCGCGATGATCGCGTCGAACCCCTGGGCGTAGGCCACGATCTTCGACGCGTAGAGCGCCTTCTGCACGTCGTCCTCGAAGCCGGCACCCGCCTCCTGCACCGCAGGGCGCCCCTGCAGGGTCGCCCGGACGGCGGCGCGCTGGTCGGGCTTCGACGACACGGCGCGGGCGAAGACCGCCTCAGCGATCCCGCCGACCGGGACACCCAGCCCGACGGAGTTCTGCACCGTCCAGACGCCGGTGCCCTTCGACCCGGCCGCGTCGACGATCGAGTCGACGAGCGGGCCACCGGTCTTCGCATCGGTCTGACGCAGGACCTCGGCGGTGATCTCGATCAGGTACGAATCGAGCTCACCCTTGTTCCACTCCTCGAACACGTCCGCGATGGCGGCGGGCTCGTGTCCGCCGACGCGGCGCAGCAGGTCGTAGGATTCCGCGATGAGCTGCATGTCGGCGTACTCGATGCCGTTGTGGATCATCTTGACGAAGTGCCCGGCACCGTCGCTGCCGACGTGCGTCACGCAGGGCTCGCCCTCGGCGACCGCCGCGATCGACGCGAGGATCGGTCCCAGCGTCTCGTATGCCTCCTTCGAGCCGCCGGGCATGATCGAGGGGCCCCTCAACGCGCCCTCCTCGCCGCCGGAGATGCCGGCGCCCACGAAGTTCAGGCCGCGCTCCTTGAGCGCCGCCTCGCGCCGCCTGGTGTCCTGGAAGTTCGCGTTGCCGCCGTCGACGATGATGTCGCCCTCATCGAAGAGGTCGGCGAGCTGATTGATGACGGCGTCGGTGCCTTTGCCCGCCTGCACCATGATGATCGCGGTGCGTGGCTTCTGCAGCGATGCCGCGAACTCCTCGATGGTCTTCGACGCGACGAACCCGGCGTCGCCGTGTTCACTCATCAATGTGTCGGTGCGCTCGGGAGATCGGTTGTAGACCGCCACGGTGTTCCCCTCGCGGCTCGCCAGATTGCGCGCCAGATTCGAACCCATGACGGCGAGGCCGACCACGCCGATATTCGCCAGTGCAGACATACTCTTCCTTCGAACGTTGTGCTCTTCGGTACGGGGCTCGCAACCGCGCGGCACCCCGACCACTGCCTACACCCGCTTGCCCAACGCTGGCTGCGGAGCAGGCGGTTCTGGTCCACCACACGGCCGTGACACGAGCGGATACTCGGGGCCGTGGCTGTGGCGGTTCAACGGCCGAGGATCACCCCGACGCTCGCGAATCCGCCAAGCGGAGCGACCTCACGCACGGCCGGCGCGTCCGCGTCGAGCACGATGGAGGAGAACGCGCCGAGCAGCTCGCGGATGAGCACCCGCAGCTCGAGCGTCGCCAGCGGCCTGCCGGGGCACACGTGCGGACCGATGCCCCAGACAAGGTTCGCGTCGGCGTGCTCCTCCGGGTCGAAACGGTCCGGGTCCGCGAAGACCCGCTCATCACGGTTCGCCGAGGTCCAGTCGATCACGACGCGATCGCCGACTTCGAGGTCAACTCCGGCGAGGTGCACCGGGCAGGTGGCCACGCGTCGGTTCGAGAGGAACGGGTCGTCGATGCGCAGGATCTCGTCGAGGATCGCGTCGACCTCGACATCGGAGGCCCCGGTGCGGATGCGTGCAGCGACGTCCTCGTGCTCGGCCAGGAAGGCGACGACGACGCCGACGCAGAGCGCCATCGAGCCGAGGTCGCCCGCGGTCCAGTTGCGCAGGATCGAGACGATCTCCTCGTCGGTGAGCGGCCTCCCGAGTGTCTCGTCATGAACCAGCGCTGTGGTCACATCGGCGGACGCGGCCTTACCTGCCTGGCGCCGCGGGGCGATCACCGAGCGGATGATCGCATCGAAATCGTCAGCCACGGCCCGGAGCCGATCGCCGTCGCCGCCGCGCGAGGCCTCATGGTTCTCGCCCATCCAGGCAAGGAGGCGCGGTTCAAGGGAGGCGGGCCAGCCGAGCCAGCGCGCCTGCGCACGCACCGCGAAGGGCGAGCCGAGATCGGCGACCGCGTCGAGCCGCACCTCGCGGGGTCCGTCCGGTCGCTCGGCGCCCGCGGCAGCGGCGAGCTCGGCCACGAGGTCACGGGCGACCGCCTGCACGGCGGGCAGTGCCTCGGCCATCCGTCCGGGCGAGAAGAAGTGGTCGACGACCGCGCGGAACCGGCGGTGCTCCTCGCCGTCGAGTCCGTTCGGCAGCTGCAGGTGCGACGACACCGCCGAGGAGAATCGGCCGGGGTCGGTGGCCACCGCGACCGTCTCGGGGTGGCCGTGCACCCGCCAGGCGCCCGTGCCGGTGGCGACGACGGCCGCCCGACGTCGCGCGGCATCCCCCGCCGCGCGAGCATCCGTCGATGTCCGTCCCAAAGGATTCTGCATACCCGGTCCACCCTTCTCGTCGAGATGTGCCGCGAGGACCGATCGCTGTGCGCTGCCCTCGGGAGCACCACGATCCTACGGCTCGGTCACCATGGCGTCGTCAGCAGGAAACAGCCGTTGTCGCGACCGTTCCCCGTCGCGCGAGAGCGCCGACCCACGCCGCTGCAACGCCCTACTGCACCGCGTGTCGCTCGAGGAACCGGTACACCTCGTCGTCGTCCACGCCGGGGAACCGCCCGGACGGGAGCGGCGCGAGGATCTGGGCATGCAGCCGTGCACTCGGCCACGCCGACCCGGACCAGCGCTCCTCGAGCTCCGGGGCCGGCCGACGGCAACACGCCTCGTCGGGGCACGCCGATGTCTCCCGCTCGACGGTCTCACGGCCCCGGAACCAGCGAGCCTCATCGAACGGGACACCGAAGGTGATCGAGAACCCGCCCTCGGCGGTCGTGCCGGTCTGCGTCGAACACCAGAACGTCCCGGCGGGGGTGTCGGTGTACTGGTGGAACTCGGTGGTGCGGTTCGCTCGTCCGCCGGCACGCCGCGCTCCCCATCGACGGCAGACGATCTGGCCCTCGACGGCGCCTGTGACGTCGACCGGAAGAGGCAGGCCATCGTTCTCGTACGCCTTGTAGACCGCACCGCTGTCACCGACGCGGAGGAAGTGCACCCGGATGTCGAAGTGCTCGGTCAGGAGGTTCGTCATGCGCAGCGCCGCCGCCTCGTGCGTGACACCGAACGCGTCCCGGAAGTCCTCGACGGCGAGGTCCTTCGCCTGCCGAGCCGTCCCGAGGAATGCGACCGCCTGCGTCTGCGGCATCAGGCACGCGGCAGCGAAGTAGTTGATCTCGAGCCGCTGTCGGAGGAATTCCACGTAGGAATCGGGCGGTCGATGTCCGAGGACGCGGTGCGCCACCGCCTGCAGCGCCATCGAGCGGAGTCCATGACCGCCGGGGATCGACGCCGGCGGGAGGTAGATCCGACCGTTCGCGATGTCGGTGACGCTCCGTGCGGACTGCGGGAGGTCGTCCACGTAGAACAACGTGAAGCCCATCTTCTCCGCCATCCGCCCGACCGCGTGATGGGTCAATGCGCCGCTGGTGTGTCCGACGGCGCGGACGCACTCCTCGGCGATCGACTCGATCTCCGGGAGGTGATTGTCGAGCGCCCGCATCTGCGCGCGCTGCTCCGTGTTGCCGCGACGGGCTTCCTCGGGCGTCGCGATCGCCTCCGAGGCGCGGCGCTCGAGCTCGCGGTGCAGCCCGACGAGCGCACGCAACGCGTCGTCGTCGAGGCCTCGTCTCGCACGGACAGCCGGGAGGCCGAGGGCCGCGTACAACGGTGCGGCCTGCGCCCGCCGCAACTCCAGCTCGAGTGCCGCGCGGTCGTTCGGCGGCTCGTCCGCCAGCAGGTCGCCGATCCGGACCCCGAGCGCCGCGGCGAACGCCTGCAACTCGGATGCCCGGGGCTCCCGCCGGCCGTTCTCGATGAGCGAGAGGCGGCTCGCACTCATGCCGAGTGCCTGTCCGAGCGCCTCGAGGGTGAGCCCGGCAGCCGAGCGGTAGTGCCGGAGCCGGAGCCCGAAGAGCGTGGCGCGTTCGCGCTGGGATTCCACGGCAGCACGCTACACGCTGCTGCACGAAACAGCAAGAACGAGCAAATTTGACGCCCGCGGACCGGCGCAGCGGCACGCAATCGACCCAAGACTGCTTTCTGAATCACCTGTTGACACCCGTGACGACGGAAGGCTTCCCCATGACCCTCACCACGACCTCCCGGCCGGCTCCGGGCACCCCCGAGCCCCGTGACGTCATCCCGTTCACCGAGGTCGGACTCGCCGACATCGCGGCGGTCGGCGGGAAGAACGCGTCGCTGGGCGAGCTGATCGGCAACCTCGCCGCATCGGGGGTGCGCGTCCCGAGCGGCTTCGCGACGACCGCCGATGCCTTCCGGCGTCACCTCAGCGCCTCCGATCTGGACCGATGGATCGCCGAGCAGCTTGACGGCCTCGACGTCGAGGACACGCGGACCCTGGCCGCGGTCGGTCGCGCCGTGCGCGGCCGGATCGCGTCCGCTCCGCTCACCCCAAACTTCGAGCGCGCGGTCCGCTCCGCGTTCGCCGACCTGACCAGCGCCATGCCGGACGACGTCTCCTTCGCCGTCCGGTCCAGCGCGACGGCCGAGGACCTTCCGGACGCGTCGTTCGCCGGACAGCAGGAGACGTTCCTCAACGTCACCGGGATCGAGGCCGTGCTCGACGCGATCCGACAGGTGTTCGCGTCGCTGTACAACGACCGGGCGATCGCCTACCGGGTGCACCACGGCTTCTTCGACGAGGTCGCGATCTCCGTCGGCGTCCAGCGCATGGTGCGCTCCGACCTCGCCGCCTCGGGCGTGATGTTCACGCTCGACACCGAGTCGGGGTTCGACGGCGCGGCCTTCATCACGAGCGCGTTCGGCCTCGGCGAGGGCGTGGTGCAGGGAGCCGTCAACCCGGACGAGTTCACCGTCGCGAAGACCGCACTCGCCGCGGGCCGCCCGGCGGTGCTCTCGCGGATGGTCGGCTCGAAGGCGACCCGGATGGTGTTCACGGACGACACCACCGTCGGTCACACGACCGCGTACGTGGAGACCGACCCGTTCGACCGTCGCCGGTTCTCGATCACCGACCAGGAGGTCACCGAGCTCGCCCAGGCCGCGATCACGATCGAACAGCACTACGGCCGTCCGATGGACATCGAGTGGGGCAAGGACGGCATCGACGGGCTCCTCTACATCCTGCAGGCGCGTCCGGAGACGGTGGTGTCCCGTGCCGCCCTCGGGGTCTCCGAGCGGTACCGGCTCGCGACGACGCCGTCCGCGCCGCCCCTCCTCCTCGGGCGTGCGATCGGACGGCGCATCGGGACCGGGCGCGTGCGGGTCCTGGCATCCGTCGACGACATGCACGAGTTCGCCGAGGGCGACGTCCTCGTCACCGACATGACCGACCCGGACTGGGAGCCGATCATGAAGCGTGCGTCGGCGATCGTGACGGATCGCGGGGGGCGCACCTGCCACGCCGCGATCATCGCCCGGGAACTCGGGATCCCCGCCGTCGTCGGCACCGAGACGGCGACGGCCGACCTGGCGAACGGACGGGTCGTCACCGTGTCCTGCGCCGACGGCGAGATCGGGCAGGTCCACGACGGAGCGCTCGAGGTCGTCGTCGAGCGGGTCGAGATCGCGGACCTGCCGGAACTGGACGTCGACCTGATGCTCAACCTGGGCCGGCCCGAGCAGGCGTTCGCGCTCGCCGCGACGCCGAACGACGGCGTCGGCCTCGCTCGCATGGAGTTCGTCCTGACCCAGCAGATCGGCGTGCACCCGAAGGCCCTGCTCCACCTCGCCGACCAGGCGGACGACGTGCGCGAGCAGATCGAGGACCGTATCGCGGCGTACGGATCACCACGCGACTACTTCGTGCGTCGCCTGGCGGAGGGCGTCTCGACGCTCGCGGCCGCGTTCGACCCGAAGCCCGTCATCGTTCGCCTCACGGACTTCAAGTCGAACGAGTACGCCGGTCTCCTCGGTGGCGCCCAGTACGAACCAGAGGAGGAGAACCCGATGATCGGGTTCCGCGGCGCCTCCCGCTACCGCTCGGACGGCTTCAAGGAGGCGTTCGCGCTGGAGTGCGAGGCGATCCGCTACGTCCGGGACGAGATGGGGTTCACGAACGTGAAGGTGATGATCCCCTTCGTCCGGACGGTCGAGGAGGTCGTCGGGGTCGTGGAGCGGATGGCGACCAACGGACTCGTGCGCGGTCGCAACGGCCTGCAGATCATCATGATGTGCGAGATCCCCTCGAACGCGCTCGACGCCGACGCGTTCCTCGACCACGTCGACGGATTCTCGATCGGCTCGAACGACCTGACGCAGCTGACGCTCGGGATCGATCGCGACTCCGGTCTCGTCGCCAGTGCGTTCGACGAGCGGAACCCGGCGGTGCTCCGGCTCATCGATTTCGCGATCGACGCCTGCCACGCCCGTGGAGCGTATGTCGGCATCTGCGGCCAGGGGCCGAGCGACCACCCGGACCTCGCCGAGCACCTCCTCGCTCGGGGGATCTCCTCCATGTCACTCAATCCCGACAGCGTGGTCGACACGTGGCAACGGCTCGGCGCCGCGGGCGGGCGGCAACGGCGCGCATCTGACGCTTCGTGAAGAATCTCGGAAATTCTCGCTGTGGAACCGCCTCTGCGCCCCGGCGCAGGGCGCAATCTGGTCCGGTACCAACGCACGACGCTCAACGAGGAGACGCCATATGACCACCGACACCGACGTGCCCATGCACCTCCCGCCCATCGCACCCGACGCGGCCGACGCCGCCGACGCCCCGGAGGGCGCGATCCGTCCCGACCTCGGCAACCGACGCCTGGCCGAGTGGGTCGAGCGCGTCGCGCTCCACACCCGGCCCCGGTCGGTCGTGTGGTGCACGGGCTCCGACGAGGAATGGCACCGGCTCACCGACGAGCTCGTCGATGCCGGGTCGCTCATCCGCCTCGACCCCGGCGCCCAGCCGGACAGTTTCCTCGCCCGATCCACACCGGACGACGTGGCACGCGTGGAGGATCGCACGTTCATCTGCACGCCGGAGCGCGCGTCGGCCGGATCGAACAACAACTGGCGCGACCCCGCCGCGATGCACCAGGAGCTCGACGCGCTCTTCGCCGGTTCCATGCGCGGACGCACGATGTACGTCGTGCCGTACTCGATGGGACCGATCGGCGGCGCGCTGTCCCAGCTCGGGGTCCAGATCACGGACTCGCCCTACGCCGTGGCATCACTCGAGATCATGACGAGGATGGGCGACGAGGCGCTCGCCGAGATCGGACCGGACACGAGGTGGGTGGCCGGCGTGCACAGTGTCGGACATCCGCTCCAGGCAGCCGATGGCACGCCTCGAGCCGATGTGCCGTGGCCGACGAACCCGACGAAGTACATCGCGCACTTCCCGGACGAGCGGGCCATCTGGTCGTTCGGATCCGGGTACGGCGGCAACGCCCTGCTCTCCAAGAAGTGCTTCGCGCTGCGGATCGGTTCGACCATCGCCCGTGACGAGGGCTGGCTCGCCGAGCACATGCTGCTCCTCAAGCTCGTCGCGCCCACCGGCGAGGCCTTCCACATCGCCGCGGCGTTCCCGAGCGCGTGCGGGAAGACGAACCTCGCGATGCTGCAGCCGTCGCTCCCCGGCTGGCGGGTCGAGACCATCGGCGACGACATCGCCTGGCTCCGCCCCGGTCCCGACGGCCGCCTCTGGGCGATCAACCCCGAGGCCGGCGTGTTCGGCGTCGCGCCGGGGACCTCGACCGCCACCAATCCCGTCGCGATGGACCTCATGCGGAAGCGGACGATCTTCACGAACACCGCCCTCACCGAGGACGGCGACGCGTGGTGGGAGGGCAAGACCGAGGAGCCGCCCGCGCACCTCATCGACTGGCAGGGCAAGTACTGGACGCCGGAGGTCGGCACCCCGGCGGCCCATCCGAACGCTCGGTTCACCTCACCGCTCGAGCAGTGCCGGAGCCTTGCCGACGACTGGTACGAGCCGGACGGCGTGCCGATCGACGCGATCCTGTTCGGGGGACGGCGCGCCACCAACGTGCCGCTCGTCGTCGAGTCGTTCGACTGGCAGCACGGCGTCTTCGTCGGCGCCACGGTCTCGAGCGAACGGACGGCCGCGCAGGAGGGCACGGTCGGCGAGCTCCGCCGCGACCCGTTCGGCATGCTGCCGTTCGTCGGATACGACATGGGCGACTACTGGCAGCACTGGATCGACGTCGGTGAACGGCTCGGCGACGCGGCACCGAGGATCTTCCAGGTGAACTGGTTCCGCAAGGACGAGGACGGGTCCTTCCTCTGGCCGGGGTTCGGCGAGAACGCCCGGGTGCTCGCGTGGATCGCCGGTCGCGTGTCCGGTACCGCGGACGCGGTGTCGACCCCACTCGGCCGCGTCCCGGCGGAGGGAGCGCTCGACCTGGACGGCATCGAGATGCCGGCGTCGCGCCTCCAGGCCCTGTTCGACATCGACGCGGGCTCGTGGTCCGAGGAGTGCGATCAAACCGATGCGTACTTCGACGCGCTCGGAACCGTTCCGGTGACGGTGCGCGCCGAGCTCGACGCGCTCCGTGCGCGACTCGCCGCGATGGCCCACACCGGCTCCGCTCGTGTCGACGGGACGGCCTCGACGCCCGTCCTCGCCGAGGGCGTGCCCGCATGAGCCGCGCCGACAACGACCGCGTCTTCGCGGACTGGGTCGACCGCGAGTCGGTCGCGGCCACGATGGTCCCGATCATCGACAGTCTGTACCGTCGCCGGAACGTGGTCACGACGATCCACGGCCGACGTCTCGTGAGCCGCTCCGTGAACGAGATCCTGAAGCTGCATCGTTTCGCGCGACACATCGACGGCGTGGAGATGTCGCCGCACGAGACGCTCCCGATCCTGCACGCGTTGGCGGCCCTCGATCTCGGTCCTTGCGTCGTCGACGTGGCAGTCTGCAACGCCGGGTACCGGGCCCAGGACACCCTCGGGATCAGCGACTACCTGGCCGTCGAGCTCGCCGAGTCGGTCGGCGCGGGCGCGGACGTGGCCCCGCCGACGGACGTGGTGCTGTACGGGTTCGGCAGAATCGGGCGTCTTGTCGCACGGATTCTGCTCGCTCGTGCCGGTGGCGCGTACGGGATCCGGCTCCGCGCCGTCGTCGTCCGCACGTCGGGCCCCGGGGACCTGGTGAAGCGCGCGAGCCTGCTGCGGCGGGACTCCGTGCACGGCCCGTTCGACGGGACCATCACGGTGGACACTGCCGCGAACACGATCACGGCGAACGGCACGGTGATCACGTTCATCTCGGCGGACGACCCGGCGAGCATCGACTACGAGGCGCATGGGATCACCGACGCGGTCCTCGTGGACAGCACCGGTGCACGCCGCGATCGGGCCGGCCTCAGCGAACACCTGCGGGCACCTGGGATCCGGCGTGTCCTCCTCACCGCGCCGGCGAAAGGCGACGTGCCGAACATCGTGCACGGTGTCAACGACGCGATGATCGAGCATGAGCCCGTGATCGCAGCGGCCTCGTGCACGACGAACGCGGTGACACCCGTGCTCGTCGCGCTCGACGCCGCGTTCGGGGTGGAGCACGGGCACGTCGAGACGGTGCACTCGTTCACGAACGACCAGAACCTGACCGACAACCACCACCGCGGCGACCGGCGGGGGCGCTCGGCGGCGCTCAACCTGGTGATCGCCGAGACCGGTGCGGCGCGCGCTGTCGCGAAGGCGTACCCGCCCCTCGAGGGACGGCTGACCGGCAACGCGATCCGCGTCCCGACGCCCGACGTCTCGCTCGCCGTGCTCACCCTGCAGCTCCGCTCCCCGGTCGACAAGGCGACCATGAACGGGTTCCTCCGCGACGTGTCGCTGCGCTCGGCGCTGCGGCGTCAGGTCGACTACGTCGAGTCCCCGGAGATCGTCTCGACCGACATGCTCGGCGCTCGAAAGGCCGGCGTCGTCGACGGGCTCGCCACGATCGCCGACGGCAGCGAGCGTGTCGTCGTCTACGTCTGGTACGACAACGAGTACGGCTACAGCCGGCAGGTCGTGCGCTGTCTCGAGTCGATGACCGGCCAGCGCCTGCCGTCCCTGCCCGCGGCGCCGGAGCGCGGTGTCCTGCTGTCGGTGCCCGCGCGCCCTCGGGAGCTCGTCGAGACGGAGTGACGGCTGGTGATGCGGGCCCCTTTCTGCATATAGTTATAACTACCCAACGGAGGGAGCCCGCATGATCGACCCGGTCGTCGCATCCAATCTCGAGCGTGTGAGCACAGCGACGCTGTGTTACCAGCTGCGCCGCCGCGGCGTCAGCGGGACGTTCCTCACCCGACTGCAGCCGCTGCGTCCCGACATCCGCCTGATCGGCGAGGCCAGGACGCTGCGGTACACCGCGTTCCGGTCCGACGTCTTCGACGACATCGGTGGTGGCATGAATGCGCAGAAGCGCGTCATCGACTCGATCGAGCCCGGCCAGGTCCTGGTCATCGAGGCGCGCGGACAGCTCGGTGCCGGCACGATCGGCGACATCCTCGCCCTCCGGGTGCAGCAGCGTGGCGGAACCGGTGTCATCACGGACGGTGCCTCGCGGGACACACCCACCCTCGCCGGCATGACGCTCCCGCTCTACGTCGGCGGCGCGCACGGCGCAGTCCTCGGCGAACGACACGTGCCGATGGACTCCGACCTGCCGATCACGTGCGCCGGGGTCCTCGTGATGCCCGGTGACATCGTCGTCGGCGACGCGGAGGGTGCGGTCGTCATCCCGACCGCGCTCGCCGCCGAGGTCGCTGTGGACGCCGTCGAGCAGGAGCTGCAGGAGACCTTCATCGCAGAACGAGTCGCGGAAGGAGCGTCGGTCGCCGGCCTCTATCCCATCGGCCCGGACTGGCGAGACCGCTACGACCACTGGAAAGAGAACCGATCGTGAGATTCCGTACCGACCCGAAGGCGCTCCGCGGGGCCTTCGGCGCCGTCCTGACCCCCTTCACCGACGAGGGCGACCTCGACGTCGAAAGCCTCCGGCGCCTCGCGCAGTGGCAGCGTGACGGCGGGCTGCACGGGCTCTCGGTCGGCGGCTCGACCGCCGAGCCGAGCGCCCAGACGTACGACGAGCGCGTCACCACCATGCGGACCGTCGCCGCCGTGACGAACGACGAGATCCCATTCCTCCCCGCGACCGGCTCGACGAAGCTCGACGAGACGATCCGCCTCACCGGCGAGGCGCAGGACGCCGGCGCCGACGCGGTGCTCGTCATCACGCCCTACTACGCGCGACCCACCCAGCAGGGGCTCATCGAGTGGTACGGCGCGATCGCTCGGGAGTACCCGGACCTGCCGCTCGTGGTCTACAACGTGCCGAGCCGCACCGCCGTGGACATGGCCCCCGAGACGGTCCAGGCGCTCCGCCGTGCCCACGACAACATCGTCGGCATCAAGGAGACGACGAAGGACTTCGAGCACTTCTCGCGCGTCCTCAAGCTGTGCGGCAGCGACTTCATGGTGTGGTCCGGCATCGAGCTCCTCGGCATCCCGCTCCTCGCCCTCGGCGGCGCCGGGTACATCAACGCCCTCAGCAACCTGGCTCCCCGATCCATCGCGGACATGTACGAGCACTGGGTCGCCGGGCGACACGATGAGGCGCGCAGGATCCACTACGCCGTCCACCCGCTCGTCGACCTGCTCTTCGTCGAGACGAACCCTGCACCGGCCAAGTGGGTCCTCGCCCGCGCCGGCGTGATCGCCTCCGACCATGTCCGGCCGCCGCTCGCGTCGGTGAGCGACGCCGGCCGGGCCACCATCGACCGGCTCCTCGATGAGGCGGCCGACGTCCTGGCCTACGAGGGCCTGACGCTCGACGGGGTCAACTCATGACCGAGGCGCTCGTGCACCCGTCGAAGCTCGTCGCGGTGCACCTCAACTACCGCTCGCGGGCCGCGGAGCGCGGGAAGAGTCCCGCGAACCCGTCCTATTTCCTCAAGGCGCCGTCCACGATCACGACGACCGACACGGTGGTCGAGCGCCCGGAGGGCACCGCGCTCCTCGCGCTCGAGGGTGAGATCGCGGTGATCATCGGCACGCGCGCGCACCAGGTCACCAAGGCGGACGCCTGGTCCCACGTCGCCGCCGTCACCGCGTCGAACGACTTCGGCGTCTACGACCTGCGCTACGCCGATCCGGGCTCGAACGTCCACTCCAAGGGATTCGACGGCTTCACGCCGGTCGGCCCGGACCTCATCGACGCCAGCACGATCGACCCCGGTGACCTCCACCTGCGGACCTGGGTCAACGGCGAGGTCGTCCAGGACGCTCTCACGAGCGAGGACATGCTGTTCGACCCGGCGTTCGTCATCGCCGACCTGTCTCGGATGATGACCCTCGAGCCCGGCGACGTCATCCTGATGGGCACACCGACCGGCTCGTCCGTCGTCCAGCCCGGCGACGTCGTCGAGGTCGAGGTCACCGCGGGCTCATCCACGAGCGGGCGGCTGCGGAACACCATCGGCAGCGCCGACCACCCGCTCGACGAGGCGGGTGCGCTGCCGCGGATCGACGCCGCCACCCTCGACGCCGCGTACGGCGCCGGTGGCGTCCCCGCCGCCGCCTCCGCCCTGCTCGACGCCGAGACCACCGCCTCCCAGAAGGGAGCACGCGCATGACCGACGTGCAGACCCTGCTCGACGCCGCGATCGCGACGACCGATCCGTGGCGCGGCGACGACGGGTTCGATGTCCTCGACCCGGCCACCGACGAGGTCATCCGCAGCGTCCTGTCGGCCACACCGGAGCAGGCGCGACAGGCCGCGGACGCGGCGCAGGTCGCGCTCGGCAGCTGGGCGGGTTCGACACCGCGGTCCCGGGCCGAGATCCTCCGACGCACCTTCGAGATCATGGAGGCCGAGTCCGAGTCCATCGCGCGGGTGATCGTCGCCGAGAACGGCAAGTCCCTGGTCGACGCCCGGAACGAGACCCACTACGCCGCCGACTTCTTCCGCTGGTACTCCGAGGAGGCCGTGCGGCTCAGCGGCACGCTCGGCCACTCCCCCTCCGGTGGGAACCGCATCCTGACGACGCACAAGCCGATCGGCGTCGCGGTGCTCGTCACACCCTGGAACTTCCCGGCCGCCATGGCCACCCGCAAGATCGCCCCCGCACTCGCCGCCGGCTGCACGGTCGTGCTCAAGCCCGCGAGCGAGACGCCGCTCACCGCCCTCGTGATCGCGGAGGTGCTGCGCCGCGCCGGTGTGCCGGACGGCGTCGTGCACGTGCTGCCGTCAAGGCGGAGCGGCCCGCTCGTCGGTGAGCTCCTCGCCCACCCGGCGGTCCGCAAGCTGTCGTTCACCGGTTCCACCGAGGTCGGCAAGGTGCTGCTGCGCCAGGCGGCGGATCGTGTCGTCAACGCGTCGATGGAGCTCGGTGGCAACGCGCCCTTCGTCGTGCTGCCCGGTGCCGACATCGAGGCAGCGGTCGACGGGGCGATGATCGCGAAGATGCGGAACGGCGGACAGGCCTGCACAGCGGCGAATCGCTTCATCGTGCACGAGAGCGTCGCGTCCGACTTCGTCGACCTGTTCTCGGCCGCCATGGGCTCCCTCACCATGGGCCCGGGCGTCGACGAGCGCAGCCAGCTCGGACCGGTCATCAACCGGAAGGCGCAGCAGGAGATGCAGGCGCTCGTCGACCAGGCGGTCGCGTCCGGCGGGCGGACCCGGCTGGGAGGCTCGGTGCCGGGTGGCGCCGGAAGCTTCTACCCGGCCACCGTGGTCGCGGATGTCCCCGGGGACGCTCCGGTGCTGCAGGAGGAGATCTTCGGGCCCATCGCCCCGGTGAGCGTGTTCGACTCGGTCGACGAGGCCGTGCGCCTGGCGAACAGCACCGAGGTCGGGCTCGCGGGCTACGTCTACGCGGGCGACCTCGCGCAGGGTCTTGCGGTCGCCGAGCGGCTCGAGGTCGGCATGGTCGGGCTGAACCGCGGGGCGGTCTCCGATCCCGCCGCGCCCTTCGGCGGGGTGAAGGAGTCGGGCCTCGGCCGCGAGGGCGCCCAGGAGGGCATCCTCGAGTACACCGAGGTGCAGATGATCGCCACGCAGTGGTGACGTCGTAGCGCGACACGACGAGGGCCCGTCCGGATGATCCGGACGGGCCCTCGTCGTGTCGCGTGTCAGTGGATCTGCAGATAGTCCTCGAGCGTGGACGGGTTCGCCGTCAGCAGCGGCTCGTGGACGGGCTCGTCGGCGAACGGGCTCGCTTCGAAGAACCAGCGCCTCGATGCGGGCATCCCCCACAGCTGTGCGCGGCGCGGGTCACTGACGTCCCAGCGGATCGGCGGCGTCTCCAGGTCGATGAACTGGTAGTGCGTCGTGAAGAGCTCGATGCGGTGCTGGTCGGGGTCGCGGAGGTAGAGGAACAGTGCGTTCGAGATCCCGTGCCGGCCCGGGCCGCGGTCGATCTCCCCGCCGAACCCGAGCGCGCCCGCCACGTCGGCCGCATCGATGAGCTTCACCGCATCGGGCACGGTGTACGCGAAGTGGTGCAGACGCGGCCCCCTGCCGTTCGTGAACACGAGGTCGTGGGTGTTGCCCTTGACCTCCATCCACGAACCCCAGAGCTCCTCGGTGCCGTCCTTGGCGGTGTACTCGGACATCCGCATGCCGAGGCGCGCCCACCAGTCCGTCGCCGCCTGGACGTCGTGCGTGGCGACCTGGTAGTGGTCGATCCGCTGCGGCGCACCGGCGTGGAACTCGTTGAACTGCTGCATCTTGCGCTCGACCACGTCCATGGAGCTCGTGATCTCCATGTGGGTGCCGACGCCGTCGGTGAACTGGATCGTCGGGCCCTGGAACGGCTTGTCGACGCGGCGGAACTGGACGTCGTTCGCCGTGAACCAGTGCGCCGCCCGCTCGATGTCCTCGTCGGTCTCGACGCGGAAGCCGACGCGGTCCGCGTGCGGCGCGCCGTCGGTGCGGTAGAGCGTCAGGCTGTGGTGCGCCGCCTCCTCGAGGCCGCGGAAGTAGACGGCGTCGTCGGTCTCCTCGGTGACGACGAGTCCGATGACGTCGCGGTAGAAGTCACGGCTCGCGCCGAGGTCCGTGACGGTCAGCGAGACGTGGCTCGCTCGGGTGATCTTGAACGGCGGGTGCAGCTCGGTGATAGGCAGCATCACGACTCCTCTGTCGGTTTCGGGGTACAGTCTCGGTCGGGTCAGGGCTCGGCGACCACGGTGTTCTCGATCGAGCCGAGCCCGTCGATCTCGCCGCGGACGACATCGCCGACACGGAGGAAGTTCCGCGTGGGCGCGCCGATGCCGGACGGCGTCCCGGTGGCGAGGACATCGCCGGGCAGAAGCGTCATGACCGTGGTCAGGTACTCGATCTGCTCGTAGATGTCGTAGATCATGTCGTTGGTCCGGGCGTTCTGCCGCTCCTCGCCGTTCACCGAGAGCCGCAGGCCCAGGTCGAGCGGATCGACGATCTCGTCGTCGGTCGTCAGCCACGGGCCGATCGGACCGTGCGTGTCGAAGGACTTGCCGAGGGTGAAGGTCGGCGAGCGCTTCATCAGCCAGTCGCGGACGGAGACGTCGTTCACGACGACGTACCCGGCGATCACGGATCGGGCGTCCGCGGCGGCGACGTGCCGGCACCGCTTGCCGATCACCACGCCGAGCTCGATCTCGTAGTCCATCTCATCCGAGACCGAGGGCTTCTCGATGTCGTCGTAGGGGCCGACGATGCAGGACACCTGCTTGTTGAACCAGAGCTGGCTGGTCGGTGTGGGGATGCCCGCCTGGAGCGCCTCCGCGGCGTGCGCGCGGTAGTTCATGCCGATGCCGAGGAACTTCTGCGGGGCGTCGACGGGCGGCAGCAGCGTGACGTCGCCGAGCGGGAACGCGGTGCCTGACGCCGCGGCGATCGCCGACCGCCGCGCGTCGAGCTCGGGGAGGAGCGCCGTGAGCGACGATCCGATCCCGTCGGTGCCGGTGAGGTCGACGACGTGGTCGCCGTCGACGCGACCGACGTGGTCGTGTCCGTCGTCGGTGCGGAATCGGGCGAGTTTCATGGCTGGGTTCCTCGTGATCGGTCGGCGAGCAGGTCCGCGAGGAACCGCTCGGTGGATTCGTGGGCTCGCTGCGCACTCCGAGCGTTGTACGCGACGACGTCCGGCGGCCCGGCGAGCGCGGCGTCGGGATTGGTGAACGCGTGTCGCGTCCCGCTGTAGACGTCGGCCTCCCAGTCCGCACCTGCGGCGGTCAGCCCGTCCTCGACGGCTCGGAGCATCTCGGGGGTGGCCATCGGGTCGTCGGCGCCGCTGCAGAGCAGCACCCGTGCGTCACTCGGCGTGGACCAGTCGTCGCCGACGAGGTCGAGGCCGCCGTGCACGCTGACGACACCGCGGACGGCGCCGCCCGCGCGGACGTACTCGAGCGCGGATGAACCGCCGAAGCACCAGCCGACCATGGCGGTGCGCGCGGCGTCGATCCCGGGCTGGGCGACCATGACATCGTGGGCGGCGGCGACCCGGCCGGCCCATTCGGCCCGGTCGGACGCCATGGCGCCGATTACCGCACCGATGCCTGGGCCGTCCGTCGGCGTGGCTCGCCCGCCCCAGACGTCAGCGGCGAACACGGCGTGTCCGCGGGCCGCGTACTCGTCCGCGGTGCGGAGCATCGCGTCGGAGAGCCCGAACGCGTCGTGGATGAGCATGACCCCGGGAAGCATGGTCCCGGCTCGTGCGTCGCGGCCTGTCGGCATCACGAGCCGGCCGATCATGACGGTCTCCCCGAAGGAGTACTCGATGTCCCGCCGGATGGGTTCCGTCTCCGCCATGTCGCCTCCTCGCGATCGCACGAGCACCATATTTGGTTATGTTTTCAAAGTCAACTCGCGGTATGCCGATCCCGCCGCGAACCACTGCGCCGCGACATATACTCGCGTCGTGACAACGACTGACGACGGCGGGGCGACCGACTACGCCGACCTGGTGGACATCGTGCTCACGGTGGCGCGCGAGATCCGCCTCCGGGAGAGCGATATGGGCGACACGGTCTCACTGACCCCGTCGAACACCCAGGTGATGCGGTATATCGATGCACACCCCGGGGCGACGCCGAGCGAGACCGCCGAGGCGACCGGGCTGCTGCGGAGCAACCTCAGCACGGCGATCCGCGAGCTCGAGCACATCGGGTTCATCGAGAAGCGCCGGGACGAGCACGACGGCCGTGGCGTCCGGCTGCACTCCACGCCGATCGCCGCAGCGAACCTGGCGCGCGTGCGCGAGCAGTGGACCGCGGACGCGTCCCGCGTGCTCGGGAAGCCGACCGGGGTCCCCCAGGCGACGAAGCTCCTCCGCAGGCTCGGTGACGGTCTCGCCGAGGAGCGCCGCGCGTCCGGCGCGCGCTGGAGCCGTACGCAGATGTGACTCCTGCCGCAACGAACGGGAGGCGGTGCGCCCTTCGGCACACCGCCTCCCGTTCGTGTCGGTTCTCGACGGACCGGTCAGCCCGCGACGCTCGTCGCCGTCTGCGCAGCGGTCGCCTCGATCGGCAGGTTGAACATGCGCTTCGCGTTGCCGAAGAGCACCGCCTCGCGATCCTCGTCAGACAGGTCGACGGTGTGCTGGAGGAACTCCACGCCCTGGCTCATCCAGCCATAGAACACCGGGAACGACGACCCGAACATGAAGTGGTCGGCGCCGTTGATCTCGATCGCGGCCTCGACCTGCTTCTTGCCCCAGGAGTGCGGGTGCGTCAGGTCGTAGAAGATGTTGTTCTCGAGGTAGCTCGTGATCTTCTCGCCGCCGGTCGGGTCGAGGCGGACCATCGACTCCTTCTTGTTCGATGCGTGCGGCGTGAGCAGCGCCGTGTTCGCGAACCAGTTCCCGCCGAGCATGGTGTGGATGAACTTCAGGTTCGGGTACTTGTCGAACATGCCGGAGAAGAGCTCTCGACCGACCGCGGTCGCCTGGTCCTGGATCCGGCCGAACTCACGGCGCAGGTTCGTGTAGTCGATGATCGAGCGCCACTCGACCGGCAGCGGCGTGTGGTGCACGATCACGGGCACGTTGCGGTCGTTGAGGACCTCGAGGTACGGCGCGAACACCGGGTCGTCGAGGTAGAGCTGACCGTAGTGGCAGGCGAGCTGCACGCCGACCGCACCGAGGTCGAGGGCGCGCTCGAGCTCGGCGAGGTTTTCCTTGCCGCCCCACGGCGGGATCGCGGCGGTCATGAAGAGGCGCCCCTTCGACTCGGACACGATCTTCGCGGCCTCGTCGTTGACGTACTTGCATGCGTCCAGCGGCAGCCACTCCTGCCAGACCGGCACGCGCATGATGCCGTAGTCCACGCCCGCGTCGTCCATGGCGGCGAGCTTGGCGGCAGCCGAGTAGTCACCCTCGACGTAGTTCAGGTTCTGGTGCCCGGCCGGCTTCTCAAGGATGAGCTGCTGCTTGCCCGACTCCATCTCGATCACGCGAGCGATCTCGCCGAAGCCGCGGGGCGCGGAGTCGAGGAACGCGTTCAGGATCTTGGGATTCGAGAACAGGTCCTCAGGAAGGTGGTGGATGTTGATGTCGACGACGGTCATCTCGTGGTCCTCTCGTGCCGACCTCGACGTCGGCGATTAGAAGGTTATAACGATATAAGCATGCGGCACAACGGCCCGGAGGGCGCCGACACCGTCTACGCCGACACGCGCGCCCGGCTCCGCCACTCCTGGACGAGCGCGCGGCCGTAGTCGTTGCCGTTCGGCAACCGCAGGGTCGTGTGCACGTGGAACCGTGCCGGACGGCGGTTCCCGAGCCAGACACCGGCGTGGTGGTCGAGTTCGGCGAGGATCACCGGCGACTGGATGCGGAGGTAGAACGGCTGCGATCCGTCCGTCGCGCCATACCAGGCGAACCACGTGTCGTCGATGTGGGCGTCGTACTGCTCGAGCGTCGCCTCGCGCTGCGGCTCCTGGAGCAGGAGCAGGAAGTCCGCGACGACCGCCCGCAGCAGCGACCGCTGCTCGGCGTCCAGATCCGACACACGGATGCCCTCATACGCCACGACCCGGTTGTCACGGAATGCGCCGGCGACGTGCCGCTCGTCCGCGGGGTGCACGCGGCCCTCGGGCATCGCGGGGTCGAGCACCGACGCGTACACGACGGCCGCGGTCCGCTGATCGTCCCGAAGCGACGAGGCGAGCCGCACCGCGGTCGCCTCACGCTCGTCGAACACGCCCGGCGCCCCGTCGTCGGTCACCGCCGGCTCCGCGCCGAGGAACACCGGCGCGACGACGTGACGCCCGCCGACCGCAAGGAAGTTCACCGCGACGTGGTGGCCGAAGAGCTGCCATCCCCACGGCGCGTCATCACCGGGCTCGCCGAACATCGAGATCCAGTAGCTGCGGTCGTTCATCACCGTCTGGAGCTCGACCAGCTCCCCGAGGAAGCCGTTCAGCGCCATGAGCCGCGTGACGCGCTCGTACCCCTCCGCGCTCAGCGAGGCCCGCAGCAGCGCGTGGACCGCGTCGACCTTGGCGTCGTCGAGATCCTCGAGACGGAGTCCGACGCGGTGGATCACGAACTCAGGGTTGCTCCACGCCCGCCACTCCGGTGCATCGAGCGGGTACGTGAAGCGGTCCCGCTCCTCCTCGTCGAGAGCCTCGAGCAGCTGTTCGCCGGCGATCCGGAGGGCGGGGTCGCCGGTGCCGTGCGCCGGAAGATGGTAGAGCCCCTCCCGCACGACGCCGTCGTTCGTCACGCCGCGGAACGGCTCGTCGTACAGGCCGCGCCAATACGCCAGCAGGTCCTGGACGAAGGACGGCGCGATGCGCTCCGCCGAGTACACGTCCCAGCGTTCGCCGCGGTACTGCGCGACGGTCGGGTCGTCCGGGTCGAGCAGGAACTCGCGGAAGCTTCCGGTCGGGAGCTCGATCGCCTCCTCGACGCCAGCCGTCCGGTCATCGGAGAAGAACTCGTCATCCCCGGTCCCGCTCTGTCCATCGGTGTCTGCACTCACGGCCACGACCTCCTCGTCGTTTTTCCATCGAAATCGTTTGACTGTATCTTTATAATCATCTACGGTCCAGGGACGGACTCCACGGGTCCGGACAGACTTCACGAAGGAGTGGAACGCATGGACATCGCCATCGTCGGAGCGGGACCCGCGGGCTTGATCACCGCCCTGCAGCTGCACCAGCGCGGATTGACCCCGCGGATCTACGAGTCGGTCGCCGAGCTGCAGCCGCTCGGCGTCGGAGTGGACATCAAGCCGTACGGTGTCGCCGAGCTCGACAGCATCGGTCTCCGCGCCGAGTTCGAGGCGCTCTCCGTCGACGCGCAGGAGTCGCTGTTCTTCAACCACCACGGTCAGGAGATCTACGCGGAGCTGTGCGGGACGCACATGGGCTACATCTTCCCGCAGCGGTTCGTGCACCGCGGGTACCTGCAGATGATGCTCTACCGGGCGGTCATCGACCGGCTCGGCGCGGACTCCGTCGTCCTCGGGGCGCGCACCGTCTCGTACGAGTCCGACGACACCGGTGCGACCATCAACCTCGAGCACCGCGACGGCACGACGAGTGCGGTCCGCGCCGACGTGGTCATCGCCGCCGACGGGATCAAGTCCGCCGTCCGCCGCCAGATGCACCCGGAGAGCGCGGACCCCAAGTACTCCGGGATCACCATGTGGCGCGGAACCACGATCATGGAGCCGTACAAGACCGGCGGCACCATCCTGCACATCGGCGACCCGCGGATCTCGAGCATGATCGTCTACCCGATCGCCGACAACTTCGAGGGAACCGGCAAGACGCTCGTCAACTGGGTGGTCGAGGCCACGCGTGAGCAGTCCGCCGAGGACTGGAACCAGCCCGGCACTGCGGACGAGGTCATCCCGCTCTTCGACACCACGAACCTGCCGTTCCTCGACGTCCAGGAGATGCTCCGGAACGCCCACGAGGTCCTGCTCTTCCCCCTGATCGACCACGACCCGCTCGACTCCTGGGTGGACGGCCGCGTCGTGCTCGTCGGCGACGCCGCGCACGCCATGTACCCTCGCGGCGGCAACGGGGTGTGCCAGGCGTTCGTGGACGCGCGCGTGATCGCCGAGCGGCTGGCAACGATCGACGACCCGTCGGAGGCGATTCGCACCTACGAGGCCGAGCGGCTCGAGCCGGTCAACCGGCTGGTGATGGCGAACCGCGGCGAGGCGTACGAGGTGATCCGGCGGATGGTCGCCGAGCGCACCGACGGCGAGCCGTTCGATGACATCGAGGCGGTCCTCCCGCTCGCCGAGGCGGATGCCATCTTCAGCAAGTACCACGCGCTCGTCGGCATGCCGCGCCCCGGGTACGAGGCCGGCGAGGCCACCGGGTTCCGATCCGCGCTCGTGCAGGAGGGGTGACCGGCGTGGGCGACGTCGCCACCGCGACACCGGCTGAAGCGGCAGAACTGCTCGACGTCGAGCGTCGCCGCCAGGAGGCGCTCATCGCGGTCGACCTCGAGGCGCTCGACGCGCTCTTCGACGACACGCTCGTGCATATCCACGCGCCGGGTCTGGTGCAGGGCAAGGCACAGCTCCTCGAGCACACCGCGACCCGTCGCGCGTACCTCGAGATCACCCGCGGCGACCTCGGCATCCGCGTCGTCGGCGACGTCGCCGTGGTCACCGGCCCGATCACGAACCGGATGCGTGCGCCGAGCGGCGGGGAGCGCACCCTCGAGGGCGTCGCGACGCAGGTGCTGCACCGCGGTGCCGACGGTGGCTGGCGGTTCATCAGCTTCCAGATGACCCCCTACGGCGAGCAGGCGTGGCCGGCCCTCCCATCGGAGCAGCAGGACCGCTGATCCCGGCACCGCGGCGGTGACCGCTGATCCGGTCACCGCTGCGGGTGACCGCGCCCCGTCACCCGTGCGGCGACCGCGACCTCGTTCCCTCTGCGGCGACCGCGACCGGTGTCGTCGCGCTGCGGGCGAGCTCGGCGTCGAGAGCGGTGAGCTGGCTGCTCATCGCCTCCGCCGCGCGCAGAAGCGGCTCGGGGAGATCCCGGAGCCGCCCGACCCAGAGCGCGCGAATCCGCTCGACGTTCTCGACCGCGAAGGGCGTCGCGGTCAGGCGCACGAACCGCGCATCGTCGGCGTGCTGTTCGCGCACGAGGAGCTGCCGCAGCTCGAGCACGCGCACCGCGGCCGAGACGTTGCTCCGGCGCAGTCCCGTCGCCGCCGCGATCTGTGTCGGATTGGTGCCGGGAACACGGATGACCTCGCGGACGACGTCGACCTCGGTGCCCGTGAGCGGGACGATCTCGCGCTTGTCCGGGCCGGTGAGCGCGAGTTTCCGCGCGACGTTGAGCACGGCGTCGGCGAAATCCGCGAGCATCTCGTCATCGACTTCCCAGGTCACTCTTGACAGCCTACCGGGGAAGGTGCGTATGGTTTCATACGCATAACCACTCGACGATGAGCAGAGGAGTCACCATGGCGAACCCCAGCGTGCAGGACGGCATTGACAAGGCCGGATCCCCCATCAATCTCCTCTGGAAGCCGGGTGCACCTCCGTGGTCCGTCCCCGTCGTGCCGCCGCAGTTCTCCGGCTGGCAGGTCGAGCAGGCGGCATGGCGTTCGGGCGTGGCACTGTTCGACCTCTCGTACCACATGTTCGACACGCGCATCCAGGGCCCGGATGCGACCCGTCTGCTCAGCGATGTCAGCGCGAACAACTACGAGAAGTTCGCCGTCGACCAGGCGAAGCAGTTCATCCCGGTGTCCTACGACGGCAACATCATCGTCGACGGCATCCTGCTGCGCGAGGCCGAGGACACCTACACGCTGAGCGGCGTGCCCGCGGCGCAGAACTGGGTGAAGTACTGGGGCCAGGACGGCGGGTACGACGTCGAGTTCGACACCGACCCCGACTCGTCGGTGCGCAAGGACCGTGACCCGGAACTGTTCCGCTACCAGGTGCAGGGCCCGCTCGCCATGGACGTGATCGACCGTGCCTTCGGCGGGCCGCTCCCCGACATCGCGTTCTTCCACTCGCAGCCGGTGACGCTCGCGGGCAAGCACATCCGCGCGCTGCGACACGGCATGGCGGGACAGGCCGGCTACGAGTTCATCGGCCGGTACGAGGACCACCAGGCGGTCAAGGACGCACTGCTCGCAGCGGGCGAGCCGTCCGGCATCGAGCAGGTCGGCGGCCTCGCCTACTTCACGAACGGCATCGAGAGCGGCTGGATCCCCACCCCCACGCCCGCGATCTACACCGACCCCCGGCTTGAGGACTACCGCCGGGCGACCAGCCTGTTCTCCTACGAGGGCCAGAAGCCGCTCAACGGGAGCTTCTTCTCCGAGGATATCGCGGACTACTACTGCACCCCGTGGGAACTCGGCTACGGGCGGTCGATCTCCTTCAACCACGACTTCATCGGTCGGGACGCACTCCGTGCGGGCAAGACCGAGACGCACCGCACGCGCGTGACGCTCATCTTCGATCGCGCCGATGTCGACCGCGTCTTCGGTGCAGGCTTCGACTTCTCCCTCAGCTACGGTCGGTACCGCATCGAGGCGAAGGATGCGCTTGCCGGGATCACCTTCTGGACCGCGACCATCGACCCGCTCGACACGGTGGTCTCCCTCGCGCTCGTCGAGGATGAGTTCGCCGCGCCCGGCACGCAGGTCGAGGTCGTCTGGGGCGAACACCCGGGTGCCGGGACGGCGCCGGACGCCGATCTCGGGTTCCCGCGCATCCGCGCGACGGTGCAGCCGTCGCCGTTCGACGAGTACGCCCGGACGCAGTACCGCGCCGGCTCAGCGGTCTGATCCGGACGGCGACGGCGACAGTGGACAGGGAGCAGCACGTGACGAACACCCCGGACGGACAGACCGAGAGACAGGGGTCCGTGATCGCGGATTTCTCACTGGAGATGACGGCGAAGGACGTCGTGGCGATGCGCGAGGCCGCGCCGTTCCTGCCGAGGGGCACGCGGGTGAACGTGACGTTCCTCGGGAACGAGGACGCAGCGATGCGGCGGTCCGCGGCGGCGGCGGTGCGGGATGAAGGGTTCGAGCCCGTGCCACACATCTCGGCGCGTCGGATCGTGAGCGAGGACGAGCTCGACGCGTTCCTCGGGGCGTTGGGTGCGGACGGCAACGCGGGATCGCTGTTCGTCATCGCCGGCGATCCCCCGGAACCGATGGGACCGTACGGGGACGCATTGGATCTGATCACGTCGGGAGTGTTCGAGCGACACGGGGTACGGCGCATCGGGATCGGCGGGTACCCCGAGGGGCATCCGCAGGTGGACGAGGCACGGCTGTGGTCCGCGCTGGAGGACAAGGCCGCCGCAATCGCGGACCGCGGGCTCGAGGGCGAGATCATCACCCAGTTCGGGTTCGACGTCGATGTCGTTGTGGCCTGGATCGAGCAGGTCCGTGCTCGTGGTGTCGATCTGCCGATCCGGATCGGCGTCCCGGGGCCCGCGGGCATCAAGCGGCTGATCACGTACGCACGGCGGTTCGGGGTGGGCACGAGTACCGGTATCGCGAAGAAGTACGGGTTCTCGATCACGAACCTGCTCGGCACCGCGGGCCCGGACCGGTTCATCACCGAGCTCGACCGCCGATATGACCCCGCGCGGCACGGCGCCGTGGCGTTGCACTTCTACACGTTCGGTGGTCTCCGTGCGACCGCCGAATGGATCGCCGCGTTCCGAAAGGACCTTCACGCATGACCACCACGCACCCCGCGACCGAAGCACCTCTGACAGCGGCGAAGGGGACCGGCGGGATCGCGACCCTCATCGTGCACGGCAAGGACCGGCCCGGGATCGTCGCGGCGGTGGCGTCGGTTCTGGGCAGCTTCCACGCCAACATCGTGTCCTTGGACCAGTACTCGGACGATCCAGAGGGCGGGCAGTTCTTCCAGCGCACCGAGTTCAGCATCGACGACCTCGGCGCGGTCCTGCCCGACATCGAGTCCGCGTTGGCCGAGCGCCTGACGGCGGGCTTCGATCTGGAGTTCACGCTCCGGGACACCTCGGTCCGCAAACGCGTCGCCATCTTCGTCTCGAAGAGCGACCACTGCCTGCTGGAGTTGCTGTGGCGGCAGCGGCGCGGCGAGTTGCCGGTGACGATCGCGATGGTGATCTCGAACCACGCGGACACCGCCGCGGACGTCCGCGGCTTCGGGATCCCGTTCTTCCACGTGCCCTCCGCGGGTCCGGACAAGTCCGCGGCCGAGGCCGAGCACCTCCGGCTTCTGCAGGGCAACGTCGACTTCGTCGTCCTCGCCCGGTACATGCAGATCATCTCGGCGGGGTTCATCGAGCAGGTGGGTGTGCCGATCATCAACATCCATCACTCGTTCCTGCCCGCGTTCGTCGGCGCGGGCCCCTACGCGAAAGCGAAGGAACGCGGTGTGAAACTCATCGGCGCGACCGCGCACTACGTGACCGAGGAACTCGACCAGGGCCCCATCATCGAGCAGGACGTCGTCCGCGTGTCCCACGCCCACGCCACCGCCGATCTCCAGCGCCTCGGCGCCGACGTCGAGCGATCCGTCCTCGCCCGCGCCGTCCAGTGGCACAGCGACGACCGCGTCATCCGCACCGGCAACCACACCATCGTCTTCGCCTGACACCACACGGCGAGCCAGAACGAACAGGAGCACATCATGGCGAAGTTCGTCGCCGTCCTCTACCCGGACCCCACCACGGGGTACCCGCCCACCTACGCGCGGGACAGCATCCCGGTGCTCGACCGCTACCCGAACGGACAGACGCTCCCGACGCCGAGCGCGATCGACTTCACGCCGGGCGAGCTGCTCGGCTCGGTGTCGGGCGAGCTCGGCCTGCGACAGTTCCTCGAGGCGGCCGGGCACACGCTCGTCGTCACGAGCGACAAGGAAGGCCCCGACTCCGAGTTCGACCGTGAGCTCGTGGATGCGGACGTCGTGATCTCGCAGCCCTTCTGGCCCGCGTACCTCACGCCGGAGCGGATCGCGTCGGCAAAGAACCTGCGGATGGCGATCACCGCTGGCATCGGTTCGGACCACGTCGACCTGCCGTCGGCGATCGAACACGGCATCACGGTCGCCGAGGTCACCTACAGCAACAGCATCGCCGTGGCCGAGCACACGGTGATGCAGGTCCTCGCGCTCGTCCGCGACTACCTCCCCGCGCACCGGATCGTGCTCGAGGACGGATGGGACATCGCCGATGCCGCGCAACGTTCCTACGACCTCGAGGGCATGGACGTCGGCATCTTCGCGGCCGGACGGATTGGTCGTGCGGTCATCGAACGCCTCGCCCCGTTCGGCGTCCGGCTGCACTACACGGACCGGTTCCGGCTCCCTGAGGACGTGGAGCGCCGCTACGGGCTCACGTTCCACGAGGACATCCACGACCTGGTCCGGGAGATCGACGTGCTGACGATCCACGCACCCCTGACCGCAGAGACCGAGGGGCTGCTCGACGACGCGCTCCTCGGCACGATGCGACGCGGCGCGTACATCGTCAACCCGGCCCGTGGGTCGATCGCCGATCGTGACGCCATCGTCCGTGCACTCGAGAGCGGGCAGCTCGCCGGGTACGCCGGCGACGTCTGGTACCCGCAGCCCGCGCCCGCCGACCACCCGTGGCGGCACATGCCCCACCACGGGATGACCCCGCACGTCTCGGGCACATCGCTCCCGTCGCAGGCGAAGTACGCGGCCGGGACGCGGGAGATCATCGAGAGCTGGCTGGGCGGGTCGCCCATCCGTCCCGAGTACCTCATCGTGGAGGGCGGCGGGTACGCCGGAACGGGCGCGCGCTCGTACGCGTCGCAGCCGGTGGACGACGAGGACGCCTGAGGTGACCGCCAGGACGATCGACGGCGCCGCGATCGCACGCTCCACCCGTGCGTCCGTCACGGAGCGCGTGACCCGGTTCCACGCGGCCGTCGGGCGGGCGCCGGGGCTCGCGACGGTGCTCGTCGGCGAGGACCCCGCCAGCCAGGTGTACGTGGCCAGCAAACGACGGCTCGCGACCGCGTGCGGATTCGCCGACCACCATCGTCTGCTCCCGAGCGACGTGTCCCAGGCGGAGGTCGCGCGGGTGATCGAGGACCTGGTGGCCGACGACCGCGTCGACGGGATCCTCCTCCAGCTCCCGCTCCCCGTGGGGCTCGAGGCCGCACCGCTGCTCGATCTGATCCCAGCGTCGAAGGACGTCGACGGGCTCACCACCGTGAGCGCCGGGCTGCTGGCGAGGCGGCTGCCGGGGCTTCGCCCCTGCACCCCGGCCGGCATCATGCGACTCCTCGACGAGACCGGGGTGCCGCTCGTCGGCGTCCGTGCGGTCGTGGTCGGCGCCTCCGAGCTCGTCGGTCGGCCGATGGCGCAGCTGCTCCTGGAACGCGGTGCCACCGTCACGATCGCGCACGCGCTGACCCGGGACCTCCCGGCCGTGACACGCGAGGCGGACGTGCTCGTCGTCGCCACGGGCGTGCCCGGGCTGATCACGCCCGGACACGTCCGACCGGGCGCGGTGGTCATGGACGTCGGGATCACGCGCACCGACGACGGGCTGCGCGGCGACGTGGCGTTCGACGCGGTCAGCAAGACCGCCGGCGCGATCACTCCGGTGCCGGGCGGAGTCGGCCCGATGACGATCGCCATGCTGCTCGAGAACACGATCACAGCGGCCGAGATGGTCATGGCAGGGTCGATGGGCGACCTGACCCCCGGGCGCGCATAGAGCGCAGTGAGCCCTGGGCACGGGCCTGCGGGCACGAAGTACGTCTAATCAAATAACTGTAAGAGTATTGCTACTTTGGCCGGGCGCGGCTTATGCTGCGACCGCACCCTGAGCAACCCTCTGACAAAGAAGTGAGAAGGCGAGTTCCATGCCCGACGCCGTACCCTCCCGCCCAACCGCCCGACTCATCGACAGCGCACGCGTCGGTCCCCTTCAGATCGGAATCGTCGTCCTCGTGACGGTGGTGATCCTCCTCGCCGGTGTCGACAGCATCGCGATCGGACTCGTCGGGACAGGCATGGCGGCGACCGCCCACGTCCCGGTCGCCTCGATCACCGTCGTGTATCTCGCCGGCGAGATCGGATTCCTCATCGGCGGCGTGTCCTTCGGGCCGCTCGCCGACCGATTCGGGCACAAGCCCGTGCTCCTGCTCACCGTTGTGCTGTTCGGCCTCTTCACGCTGCTGACCGCATACGGCTCGACGCTGGGCGTGCTCTTCCTGTTCCGACTGCTCACCGGAGTCGGGCTCGGCGGCGCGACACCCGTCGCGCTGTCACTCGTCACCGAGTACGTCCCGCAGCGCCTCCGCGCCACGCTCACCGCGGTCGCGTGGGCCGGGTTCCCCGCGGGCGGCGTCGTCATCGGCATCGCAGCCGGGGTCGTCCTGCCCCACGGCTGGCAGCTGCTCTTCATCGGCATCGGCGTGGCGTCGCTCGTCGTCGCGGTCCTGCTCGCGTTCGGCACACCGGAGTCCCTCGACTACATGGTGCGCCACCACGCCTCCGAACGACGGGTCGACCGCGTGGTCCGTCGACTCCGGAAGGGTTCGGACATCCCGATCACGACCGGCACGCTGCTGACCGTCGAGTCGAACCCGGCCCTCATGGAGTTCCCGAACCACACCCCGTCGGACGCGACCGTGCGCTACCTGTTCACGGAACGTCGCGCAGCGCGGACGGTCCTGCTGTGGGCGGTGTTCGGGTGCACGTTCCTCCCGCTCGTGTTCCTCGGCGACTGGACGCCTGCACTGCTCGAGTCGGCTGGTGAGACGGTCGCGCTGGCCGGCCTCGCCATCACCGTGTACAGCATCGGCAGCATGGTCGGCTCGGCCGTCGTCGGTCGCCTCATGGCGTGGCTCGGCGATCGGCTCGTGCTCATCGTGTCGCTGGCGCTCGCCTGCGTCACCTTCGTCATCCTCGCGCTCCTCATGCACTCCTCGATCGGTGTGCTCATCGCGATCACCGCTGTCGGACTGTTCAGCGGGGCCGCCCAGTCGGGCGTCATCACCTTCGCGGCGCTGCTGTACCCGACCTCCCTCCGGGCGACGGGTCTCTCCTGGGCGGTCTCGGCCGGTCGAGCTGTGTCCGCCCTCGGACCGGTCATCGGCGGCAGCACCATCGCCGCTGGCTGGCCCCCGAGCGCGTCGGTCGCGCTCATCGCGGTGTTCCCGCTCGCTGGCGTGCTCTTCGTCCTGGCCATCCAGCGCGCCGGTGCGCTGCGGGTGAACTCGGTGGTACCGGGCGTCAGCTGAATCGCCCAGGCAGACACGCATCGGCCTGGTCGCCGTCCGGATGGGCGGTGACCGGGCCGATCGCGCGTGCATGTCGGCGTGCGTGGGTGCCTGCGTGCCCGCGTGCTTGCGTGCTTGCGTGCCTGCACGGGCAGGTCGGCAGCCCCCGGGGGCACCGTCAAGCGGGGGCACCGCTCATCCGCGCCCGGATCGCGGCACGGCGCCCGCCTCTCGGGCTCACGTGCCCGGCGCGACCGGCGGCCTGAGCCAGCTGCAGTGAAACAAAAAGCCCCCGGCGTGACCGGGGGCTCGTATGGTGGGCGATACTGGGATCGAACCAGTGACCTCTTCCGTGTCAGGGAAGCGCGCTACCGCTGCGCCAATCGCCCAGATGAGATACCGCTCGCGCGGTGTTGTTGAGGTGGGGACGGGATTCGAACCCGCGTGGACGGCTTTGCAGGCCGCTGCCTCGCCTCTCGGCCACCCCACCCTGTGGAGAACCACTTCGCCGCTCACACGGCATCATGACCATCCGAGCGGTGTGCACCCGATCGGTGGGGTACCTCTCTGGTGAGCTTTCACTCGAGCGGATGACGAGATTCGAACTCGCGACCCTCACCTTGGCAAGGTGATGCGCTACCACTGCGCCACATCCGCATTCGACCCGGTTCCCCGAGCTTCGTGCTCGCCGCATCGCTGCAACTGATGTAACTGTATCCGACCCTGAGCGCCAATGCCAAAACGCGACACACCGATCCGCCCCGAAATCTGGCTGAACCCCGGGATTCCGGGCCTGGAGGACCGTCAACGGTCCCGCACGCCGGGCGTGTCCCGCCCCGCGTGCCCCTTCTCGTCCGTGACGGGCGCGTGACGGGCGCGTGGCCGGGGCGGGCCGGGGCGGGCGGGCCGTGAGGTGTCGAAAATCGTCGGGCGGCGCGGACACGCCCGACGATTTCCGACACCTCACGGGCCAGGGCCGATCGAGACGACGCCCGCGCCACGCGGGGCGGCAGCCGAATAGGACTCCCGCGCCAGTTCCAGTAGTATCGATGAGCGCGGTTCGCCGCGCTGGGGCGATTGGCGCAGTTGGTAGCGCGCTTCGTTCACACCGAAGAGGTCATCAGTTCGAGTCTGGTATCGCCCACCCCATGCATCTCCCGCCGCACCCCGAGGCCACCTCGGATCGCACCGCGGCCTCCCCACCGGTCATGCCCCTGCCGTGACGGACATCGATCTCGAGTTCGGCCGCGTCCGCGCCGTCCTGGACCAACCCGCGCTCCGGCTCATGTCCCGGCCGACGTCCGCCGCCGTCATCGCCGTGTTCCGCACCGTGTTCGACCGTGACGTGCAGTACGTCCCCGCGGACCGGATGCACCTCCAGGTGGAGGAGCACGTCGCGCGCCTGGCCACCACCGGAGCCCGCGTGCCGGGCAGCGACTGGCACGAGGACGCCGACCGGCCCACCGGCCGCGCGCTCTGCCGCGAGTGGGTGAACGCGCAATGGCTCGTCCGGTCGAACTCCCCCGACGGCGACGAGCAGTACTCGCTCACCTCGCATGCGCTCGAGGCGCTCTCGCTCATCGACGCGCTGTCCGCGGGCCGGGCGCTCATCAGCGAGTCCCGGTTGGCGATGATCGTCGACGCCGTCCACCGGTGGGCGCACCGCGCCGGCCCCGACCGAGACGGTCACATCCGCCGCCTCGACGCGCAGATCGCCGAGCTGCAGGCGGAGCGTGCGCGTGTCGCGGACGGCGGCGACGTCCGCACCGTCGACGAACCGCAGATGCGCGACGGGTACGCGAACCTCATCGACCTCATCCGACAGCTCCCGAGCGACTTCAAGCGCGTCGAGGAGGCCGTCGCCGCGATGCCCCGGTCCATCGTCGAGGACTTCCGGCAGGAACGCCGCCCCATCGGCGAGATCCTCGACGACTACCTCGCCCGCACCGATCGGCTCATGGAGGCCACGCCGGAGGGGCGCGCGTTCGAGGGCGCGTTCGAGCTGCTCCGCGACGAGGCCCTGCTGCTGCGCCTCCGCGATGACATCGCCACCATCCTCGCGCACCCGTTCGCCGGATCCCTGTCGAGCCAGGAGCGGCGAGCGTTCCGGAACACCGTCGCGATCCTCCGCCAGGGCATCGAGGACGTCCTGGCCCAGCGCCGGCAGCTCAGCACGACGCTGCGCGACCAGATCGTCGCCCCCGACGTCGTCCGCGACCGCGAGCTCGACGCGACCCTCCGTTCCGTGACGACCGCCACGCCGTGCTCGTGGACGGGCAGGATGCCGCGGCGATCGTCCTCGGACGCTTCGACGACCGGGACGAGCTCCGTCCGGACAGCACACAGACCGCGATCCTGGAGGAGGCGCCCTGGAGGCCCGGTTCCGGCGGCTGCGTCGGTTCATGGACACGATCCGCCCGGACGACGGCGGCGCGCGCAGGCACGCCACGCTCCGCGACAGCGTGCTCGGCGTCCGCCGGCATATGGAGATCACGGCGGTGCGCTACGACGTCGACGGCAACGACCTCGGCATGGACTCATCCCTCGGCGACACGAGCAGCGGCGAGACGCAGGAACTCGTCGCGTTCATCGTCGGGGCGGCGCTCCGCTACCAGCTCGGCGACGAGATCCGGCCCCGCCCGCGGTTCGCACCGGTGCTCCTCGACGAGGCGTTCATCAAGGCCGACTCGGAGTTCGCCGGACGCGCGGTGGCCGCCTGGCTCCGCCTCGGATTCCAGCTCGTGGTGAGCGCGCCGCTGGACAAGGCGACCGCGCTCGAACCGAGCATGGAACGCCTCCTGGCGATGCGGATGCATCCCGTCACCGGACACTCGTCCGTGACGGAGATCCGTCGCTCGGCACCGTGACGGGTCAGTCGCGCCCCTGGTACCCGCCCCGGAGCATGGCGCTCAAGGCGGCGCAGACGCCAACGCCCCCGAGCACCCCGATCGTGACGATGACGACTGCGATGACTGTGAGCATGGGTCCTCCGATCCGAGCGGTACCGCTTCAGGGTACCGGTACGATCGCGATCCGGGCGCCGGACCCGCGCCGCGGGTGGACGGTCCCGGATCGTCCCGCTGGGTTTGGAGGAAACCGACGATCGACATCCGCTCCGGCAGCGCTCGGATTGTGGGCTCGCACGGCGCGCGTGCGCGCCGCCGCGGAGACCGCCTAGCCTTGCCCCGACCGCGTGCGGCGAGCCTCCCCGGCTGACGTCGCACGCGTCCGGGGCGCCCGGCGTCCCGCCCACCGGACAGCGCCGTCAGGAGACGAATCATGGTCGACATCGCCCCCCAGTCCGACACCACCGTGCCGCACCTGGACACCGCAGACGGCGGTGCCCCGAACCCCGACGCCAGCGGCGCCGGGGCGGCCGCGCGCTCCGACGCCCGGTCCGGCCCCACGGTCGATGTCGACGGCCTCGCGCGCATGCTCCTGGGCCGGTGGGCCGAGGACCGGCTGACGTCCCGCCGGCTCCTGCTCGACCCGGCCCTGCACCGCATGGAGGGCCTGGACGTCGACGAGCACCGGGAACGCGTCCGCCGGCAGTGCCGGCTGCTCGTCGAGCAGGGAGCCATCCAACGGCCGTTCCCCACGGCGTTCGGCGGCAGCGAGAACCACGGCGGCAACCTCGCGGCGTTCGAGGAGCTCGTCACCGCCGACCCCTCGCTGCAGATCAAGGCGGGGGTGCAGTGGGGTCTGTTCGGATCCGCGGTCCTGCACCTCGGGACCGAGCCGAACCACGAGGCGTTCCTGCCGGACATCATCGACTTCACGGTGCCGGGATGCTTCGCGATGACCGAGACCGGGCACGGGTCCGACGTGCAGAGCATCGCCACCACGGCCACGTACGACCCGGCGACGGGCGAGTTCGACCTCCACACGCCGTTCCGGGGCGCGTGGAAGGACTACATCGGCAACGCCGCCGTCCACGGCACCGCCGCGGTGGTGTTCGCGCACCTGGTGACCGCGGGCGTCGACCACGGCGTGCACGCGTTCTACGTGCCGCTCCGCGACGCGACCGGGGCGTTCCTGCCCGGTGTCGGCGGCGAGGACGACGGCGGCAAGGGCGGCCTGAACGGGGTCGACAATGGGCGCCTGCACTTCGACCACGTCCGCGTGCCGCGCGCGAACCTCCTGAACCGCTACGGCGACGTCGCCGCGGACGGGACCTACTCGTCCCCGATCGGCTCGCCGGGTCGCCGCTTCTTCACCATGCTCGGCACGCTCGTGCAGGGGCGGGTGTCGCTCGACGGCGCGGCGATCGTCGCGCAGAAGCTCGCCCTGCAGATCGCCCTCACGTATGCGATGGAGCGCCGACAGTTCCCGACGGCGGACGGCGACGAGGGCGTGCTGCTCGACTACGGCCGGCATCAGCGCCGGCTCATCCCGCGCCTGGCACGGGTGTTCGCGCAGTCGTTCGCGCACGAACAGCTCCTGCAGACGTTCGACGGCGTGTTCAGCGGCCGGGACGACACCCCGGCCAAGCGGCAGGACCTCGAGACCCTCGCCGCCGCGTACAAGGCGCTGTCGACCTGGTCGGCCCTCGACACGATCCAGGAGGCCCGTGAGGCGTGCGGCGGCGCGGGGTACCTCACCGAGAACCGCCTCACCGGCCTCCGCGCAGACCTCGACGTCTATGTGACATTCGAGGGCGACAACACCGTGCTTCTGCAGCTCGTCGGCAAGCGGCTCCTCAGCGACGTCGCCGCGAACGCGCCGCGGGACGCCGCCGGGGTCGCCAGGTACGTCGCCGCGCAGGTCGGCGGCCGCATCGTCGACGCCGGCGGGCTCCGCGCCATCGGGCAGGCCGTCGCCGACCACGGCTCCCTGCCGCACGCCGCCCGGGACCTGCAGGACCCGAAGCGGCAGCGGCAGCTCCTGTCCGAGCGGGTGCAGACGATGGTCGCCGATATCGCGACGCACGTCCGCCCTGCGGGGAAGGACCGGCGGCGGGCCGCGCAGCTCGTGAACGAGCGCCAGCATGAGCTCATCGAGGCGTCGCGGGCGTACGCGGAGCTCCTCCAGTGGGAGGCGTTCACGGCGGCGCTCGCCGACGCGCCCGACGAGGACACCCGGACGGTGCTGACGTGGCTCCGGGACCTGTTCGCCCTCGGTCTCGTGGAGGAGCATCTGGCCTGGTACCTCCTGCACGGGCGCCTCTCCACGCGGCGGGGGCAGGCGGTGTCCTCGTCCATCGACGACCTGATCGGTCGGCTCCGGCCGCTGGTGCCGGATCTGGTCGCGGCGTTCGGGTACGAGCAGGGACACGTCCGTGCGAGGATCGCATCGGGGGCGGAAGCGGCGCGACAGGACGAGGCGCGCTCGTGGGTTGCGACGGAGCGGTCGGCGGGCCGGTTGCCGGAACCGGAGCGCAGCGTCGGAGGCGCCCCGTCACGCTGAACACCCGCGAGCAGGTACAACCCGGTAGGGTTGTCAGCGCATGATACAACCCGATCCGGTTGTTTCCGGAGGCCCGCATGTTCGTCATCACCGCCGACCAGGTCGACAGCCGACACGGCCACGACCTCGTCCAGCCGACCCTCGGCGCGATCGCGGGCACCGGCCGGTTCGTCCTCCCACCGGAGCGCACGGCCGGTGACGAGCTCCAGGCCCTCACCGCGGACCCGATGGTCGCCGTCGACGTGCTCGTCCTACTCACCAGGTCCGGGTCCTGGAGCATCGGCCTCGGCGTCGGCGACGTCGACACGCCCCTGCCCGACGCCACCAGGGCCGCCACGGGAACCGCCTTCTACCGCGCCCGCGACGCCGTCGAGGAGGCGAAGTCACGCCCAGAACGCCTCGCGGTCGCCATCGAACCAGGCCGGCACCGCACCACCGCGGACGTGGAGCCCCTGCTCGCCCAGACGCTCCGGCACCTCGCCCGGCGGAGCGCCGAGGACTGGGCACTCGCCGACCTGCTTGCCAGCGGCAGGACGCAGCACGAGGTCGCCGAGGAGCTCGGCATCACGCAGCAGGCCGTGAGCAAACGGGCCGTGCGCGCCGGACTGCGGTCCGACGACGGCCTCCGGCACGCGCTCGCACGACTGCTCGACGATGCCGACACACCCGAAACCCAGACGAGAACGGACGACCGATGACCACACTCCAGACCGTGGTCTGGGCGGGCGGCCTGGGCGTCATCGTCCTGTGCATCGTGCTGTCCCTCGTCGCGGCACGGCGGCCGAGTCGGGTGCTCGGGCTCGCCGGCCTCATCCCGCTCACCGTCGTCGGACTCGCCGTCGCGTTCGACGTGAGAGTCGCCGCGCCCTCCCCCGCCTGGGCGGTCGGCATGGCGCTCGCGGTCTGCACCCTCGGGGTGCTCGGCGGCGGGCCGGCGACGACCGCCGTGCTCGACCTCGCGACGCACCGGGACGCCCAACCCGGCCGACATGGCGGGATCCTCATCCTCGACGGGTCGGACGGGTCGGACCGCGGGGACGGCGCCGCCCGCCCCGCCGTCGGGAGTCGTCACGAGGTGCTCCGCGGCGGCGCGGCGATCGGCTACCTCGAACGCTTCGCCGTCGTCTCGGCGATCACGGTCGGGCACCTCGAGATCGTCGCCGCGGTGATCGCCGTCAAGGGGCTCGGCCGGTTCTCCGAGCTCGACAGCGCGCAGGCCCGCGAACGGTTCATCATCGGCACGCTCGCGAGCATGGCGTGGGCTGGCGCCGCCGCGGGACTGGTCGTCCTGCTCCGCTGAGCCCGCGCCCTGGGTCCGCGCGGCACCCGGCGCACGGCGCCCTCCGCCCGGCGCCCGGCGCCCGGCGCCCTCCGCCCGGCGCCCGGTCAGCGTTCGCCGGATCCGCGGGAGTCCAGCGTGGAAGGATCGGGTGCTGTCGAATCGGAGGCAGCGCCACCGACCGCACCGAGCGCGGCCCGGAGGCGCGCCTCGGCCTCCTCCGACGCCTGCGCGGCCTCGACGTTGGCCTCGATGACGGCACGCAGGACCTCTTCACGCTGGATCTTGACCCCGCGCGGCGCGTCGATGCCGATCCGCACCCCATCGCCGCGGGAGTCCAGGACGGTGATGACGATGTCGTCACCGACGAGGATCCGCTCGCCGACCTTTCGCGTGAGCACCAGCATCGTGCCAGCCTACCGAGATGCCGGCGCGGCGGGCGGCGGGACGGACCGCGCGCCGTCCCTCCGCGGCACGGTCCAGTCCCGCATGTCCACGACCGGCAGCCCGAGCATGTGCACCGTCTGCGGGGTCGCCGTCTCCCCCGCACCGACGACCAGCAGCCCGGCGACCGGCACGACCCCGGCGACCGAGCGGACGTCGCGCACCGTGTCGTCGTGCTTGCGTCCCGCGTCCACCACCACCCAGACCTGGTCGGCGCCGATCGCCCGCAGCACCGTGCCGCCGTCGGCCACCGCCGACCACGACAGGGCCGCGACCGAGCCGTGCGACTCCTGCACGCCCTGGGCGCGGGCGAGGATGGCCGACCGCCGGTCGGTCACCGCTGCCACGCCGATCCCGTGCACGGCGGCGAGCACATCCGCCGCATCCGCCGCGTCCGCCGCGCGGCCGACGACCACCACGAGGTCGCCGTCTGCGGCGTTCACCGCGGGAGGCCGCGGCAGCGACCCGGCCTGCGCACCCGGCGCCGTGCCTCCGGACGGGAACGCGACGACCGGGTCCACCGGAGGCCCCGCCAACGCCTCGAACGCGACACGCTCGTCGACGGCGTCCTGTTCCGTCACGCCGGGTGCTGCCGGCGCGGCAGGCGGTGCCGGCAGCACGATCGGTGCCGACAGGAGGGACGGCCCGGATGTCACGGCCGCATCGCGTCCCTCCAGCACGTCCGCGAGCGCCCCGGCCGGGGCGAGCCCGTTGAACGTGAAGTCGTCCATGATCGTGGCGAAGACGTCGGAGCGTGTGGCGGTCTCCGGCCGGTCCGAGCCCGGCACCGGCTCCTGCGCGGGCAGAGCGACCATGGCATCGGAAGCGCCGGCCGGCAGGAACAGGGGCACGGACGCGGGGCTCCCGGCGGACCGCCGGGACCCGGCCCGGGCTGCGGCGCGGGTCGTCGGGACGTCGGTGAGCCGTGCCTCCCGGTCCTCGGCCTCCTCGAGCAGCGCGAGGATCCCGACCCGCCGGGGGCCGTCGGCCGCGATCGCGATGCGCACGGACGGCTCGTCCCCGGGTGCCGGGACCTCCACCGTCGCCTCGTAGTGGTGCTTGCGGAACAGGCCGCCGACGCCGCCGGTCGTCACCTTCTCGGCGGCGACGATGCGGGCGGACGGGCCGAACTCGTCCCGGATCGCGGCGCGCAGGGCGTCGACGGTCTCGCCGCTACGCTGCAATCGGGTCGGCGGCACGGACGACTCCCACGGTCTCGATGGTGGAGCCCGCGGCGGTCGCCTCCTGGTAGGAGAGCACCGGCAGGCCGTTGGACTGGGCGGACACCATCCGATGGATGGCGGGGCGGAGCTGGGGTGCGCAGACAAGCACGGCGGAGCGTCCCTGGTCCTCCACCGCGGAGACGGCGCTCCGGAGGGACGAGAGTACCTGGTCGACGCGGTTCGCGTCGAGGAGGATCTGCGTCCCCTGCTCCGACGGGCGCAGTCCCTCGAGCATCGACTGCTCCAGGCCCGGGTCGATCATGATCACGCGGAGGACGCTGCCGTCGAGGTACCGGGCGGGCAGCGCCGGTCCGAGCGCGGTGCGCGCGGCCTCGACGAGCCCCTCCGGATCCGTCGACACCTTCGCGCGGAGCGTGAGCGCCTCGCAGATCCGGCCGAGGTCGTTGATCGGGATGCGCTCGACGAGCAGGAGCTGGAGGACGCGCTGCAGCTCGGCCATCGAGAGCATGCCGGGCACGAGCTCCTCGACCGCGGCCGGGTTGACCTGCTTGACCCCCTCGGTGAGGACCTTGACGTCCTCTCGGGTCAGGAGCCGTGCCGCGTTGTCGCCGATGATCGCCTGCAGGTGCGTGACGAGCACGGACACCCGATCGATCACGGTGGCGCCCGTCATCTCCGCCGAGTGCCGGAGCTCGGCCGGCACCCATTTGCCGGCGAGCCCGAACACCGGCTCCGTGGTGGCCTCGCCTGGGAGGCCCTCGAGCTGGTCGCCGAGCGCGAGCACGCTGCGCGCCGGTGCGATGCCCCGGCCCGCCTCGACGCCCGCGATCCGGATCGAGTAGGTCGACGGCGGCAGCTCGACGCTGTCCCGGGTGCGGACCGGCGGCACGACGACGCCCATGTCGAGCGCGATCTTCCGCCGGAGCGCGCGGACCCGGCCGAGGAGGTCGTCGGAGGCGCCGGACACCATGTCGACGAGGTCGGGCGCGAGGAGGATCTCGAGCGCGTGCACCCGCATCTGCTCGATGAGGTCCTCGGGCGCGTCGGAGGCGGGTGCGACCTTCGCGGCGAGCTCGGCGCGTTCCGCCGCGGCGGCGTCCGCCTTCGCCTTCTGGCCGATCCGGTACGCGGCGAACAGGAGGCCCGCACCGACGAGCAGGAACGGGATGATCGGCATGCCCGGGATGAACGCCATCGCGCACGCTGCGACGCCGGCGATGAGGATCGCGTTCCGGGACTGGCCGAGCTGCGCGGCCGCCGACGAGCCCATGTCCGACTCGGCATTCGACCGGGTCACGATCATGCCCGTGGAGACCGCCATGAGCAGTGCCGGGATCTGTGTCACGAGGCCGTCGCCGATGGTGAGGATGCCGTACTGGGCGAGGGCGTCGGTGATCGACAGCCCGTTCTGCAGCATGCCGATCGCGATGCCGCCGACGAGGTTGATGACGATGATCAGGATGCCCGCGATCGCGTCTCCCTTGACGAACTTCGACGCACCGTCCATTGCGCCGTAGAAGTCGGCCTCGGCGGACACGGACGCCCGCCGCTCCTTCGCGACCTCGTCCGTGATCAGGCCGGCGTTGAGGTCGGCGTCGATCGCCATCTGCTTGCCGGGCATGGCGTCGAGCGTGAAGCGCGCACCGACCTCCGCCACGCGTTCGGCGCCCTTGGTGACGACGACGAACTGGATGACCACGAGGATGAGGAAGATGACGGCGCCGATGATGATCGAGCCGTTCACCGCCACGTGCCCGAACGCCTCGATGACGTGCCCGGCGAAGCCCTGGCCGAGGACGAGCCGCGTGGAGGCGACGTTGAGGCCGAGGCGGAACAGCGTCGCGACGAGGAGCAGCGACGGGAACACCGAGAAGTCGAGCGGCTTGCGCACGAAGAGCGTCGTGAGCAGGACGACGAGCGCCAGCAGGATGTTGCAGATGATGAGGAAGTCGAGCAGGAACGACGGCACCGGCATGATCAGCAGGAGGATGATGCCGACGATCCCGATCGGGACGACGAGCTTGGGCAGCTCCTTGCGGTTCATGCTGTGGCTCCTTCGGAGAGGGGTCGGGCGGCCCGGCGGCCGTGTCGTGACGCTGCGCCGGGCGCCTCGGCGCCGACGTCGGGTGATGCGGGGCGGATGCGGCGCGGCATCACGTCTCCGGTGAGCTGGTCCTCCGCGATGACCGCGGCGACCTCCGCCGCGGTCGTCGGACGCGGCGCGGAGTGCACGCCGGTGGCGGCGCCACGGGCACGGAGCGCCATGACGAAGGACAGGACCCGGGCGACCGGGGTGTAGAGGTCCACGGGGATCTCCGCCCCGAGATCACATGCGGCGTGCAGGGCACGCGTGAGCGGGATGTCGCGGACCATCGGAACCCGCTCCTCCTCAGCCTTCGCCCGGATCATCTCGGCGACCTGCCCGGCGCCCTTGGCGACGACCCGCGGCGCGGACTTGCCGGGCTCGTACGTCAGGGCGATGGCGAAGTGCGTCGGGTTCGTCAGGACGACGTCGGCGCCGCCGATCGCCCCGATCATCCGGTTGCGGCTCATCGCGAGCTGGCGGGAGCGGCGCTGACCCTTGACGTGCGGGTCGCCCTCGGAGCTCTTGTGCTCGTCCTTGACCTCGCGTTTGGTCATGCGGGTCTTCTTGCGGTTGCGGCGCATGACCACGAACACGTCGACCGCGGCGAGGAGGAGCCCCGCGGCGATCGCGGCGCGGAGGAGCGTCCCGGCACCGTCTGCGGCGGCGTCGAGGAGCGACATCAGCGGCAGCGACCCGCTCGTCATGAGCACCGGGACGAGGCCTTGGACCGCGAACCAGAGCACGAGCCCGACGACCGCGGTCTTGAGGAGCGCCTTCACGCCGCCCCAGAGCGCCTGCGTGCCGAAGACACGCGTGACGCCCTGCAGCAGGTTGAACTGCTGGTAGCTGCCGGTCATCCGCTTGACATGCACGCCGCCCTGGGCGACCGCGGTGGCGAGGACGACCACGCTGACGACGCCGAGCATCGGAGCGACCGTCGCCGCGACCGAGGCCAGGCCGTCCGCCATGGCGCGCTGCATCGTGCCGACCGACGGGTCGAGGATGATCCGGTGGATCGCGGTCATCTGCTCCATGCCCGCACCGGCGGCCGCGGCGACGGTCGGCGGGACCATGATCGCTGCGGCCCCGATCCCGACCCAGGCGCTGAGGTCCGTGGAGCGTGCGAGCTGCCCCTTGGCATGGACCTCCTTCATCCGTTTCTGCGTCGCCTGCTCGCTCCGCTCGCCGCTGTCCGCCATCGCCGTCACCGCCCGCCCATGATCGCGTCCACCGCGTCGCCGGTCAGGGACGACACGACGGACGGGAGGGCCATGAACAGCGCGCCGGCGAAGGTCACCGTGAGCGCGATCTTGATCGGGAAGCCCATCTGGAACGCGTTGAGCGCAGGGGCGACCCGGGTGAGGAGCCCGAGGCCCACGTCGGCGAGGAACAGCACGACGACGAGCGGACCGGCGATCTGCAGCGTCGCGAGGAACATCTGGACGACTCCGGACACCATCATCGCGGCGGGCGCGGACAGGTCGAACGTGCCGGTGAGCGGGACGACGTCGAACGAGCGGATGAGGCCGCCGATGATGAGCTGGTAGCCGCCCGAGGCGAAGAGCAGCGCGAGCGCCGTCATCTGGAACAGCCGGGTGAACTGCGCGCCGTTCACGTTCGACTGCGGGTCGTACGCCTGCGCGAGCGTGAACCCGCCGAACAGGTCGATGAGCGATCCGGCGGACTGGATCGCCGCGAACACCAGGGACACGAGGAACCCGAGCGCGAGGCCCACCACGAGCTGCATGACCAGGGCGATGACGAACGGGCCGGTGGCCAGCGCAGTGTAGTCCCCGGTGACCTGCGTGCCGACGGCGAGAGCGAGCCCCATCGCGAGCATGGCCTTCGTCGTGCCGGGGAACGCCTTGTACGAGAACGGCGGTGCGATGACGATGAACGCCACCATCCGCACGCCCGCGAGCATGGTGCCCTCGAGCCAGTCGAAGTCGATCGCGAGGTCCACGCGTCAGCTCCCCAGCAGGGTGGGGATCTGGTCGAACACGAAGTGCGTGAAGCCGACCATCTCCGCGATCATCCAGCTGCCGCAGACGACGAGGGCGACGGCGACGGCGATCGCCTTCGGCACGAACGAGAGCGTCACCTCCTGGATCTGGGTGATCGACTGGAGGAGCGAGATCGCGAACCCGACGACGAGGGACGTGATGAGGACCGGTGCGGCGAGCTTCGCCGCGACGATGAGCGCCTGCAGGGTGATGTCGAGGATGGCTGCTTCGTTCATGACGCCACCTGATAGGACTCGATGAGGGAGGTGATGATGAGGCCCCAGCCGTCCACGAGGACGAACAGGAGGATCTTGAACGGCAGCGAGATCATCACCGGCGGGAGCATCATCATGCCCATCGACATGAGCGCCGCGGAGACGACGAGGTCGATGACGAGGAACGGGATGAAGATGACGAATCCGATGATGAACGCGCTGCGGAGCTCGGAGATCATGAACGCCGGGATGAGCGTGGTCATCGCGACGTCGGCGTGGTCCTTCGGGTTGGCGAGCCCTGCCGCGCGGGTCATGAGCGCCAGGTCCTCCTCGCGCGTCTGGTGAAGCATGAAGGTCCGCAGGGGTGCGCTGCCGACGTCGACGGCCTGCTGGAAGTCGAGCTGTCCCGCGAGGTAGGGCTGCAGGGCGTCGTCGTTGATGTGGCCGATGATCGGGGCCATGATGAACAGCGACAGGAACAGGGCGAGACCGGCGATCACCTGGTTCGGCGGGATCGACTGCAGCGACAGGGCGTTCCGGGTCATCGCGAGGACGACGAAGATCTTCGTGAACGACGTCATCATGAGCAGCAGCGCCGGCGCGACGCTGAGCAGCGTGATGCCGATGAGCGTGACGACGGCGGAGGACGGCGTGCCGTCCGGGCCGTTCAGCTCGACGTTCAGTCCGCCGTCGGTCGCGGGGGCGGTCGGCGCGACGGGCGTGACCGGTGCGGTCGGGGTGGTGACGCCGGCCGCGTGCGCGCCGTTCGCGACGAGGAGCAGGAAGCCGACGACGGTGGTCAGTCCGAGGAGGACGAGCACCGCGGCGCGGACGATTCCGATCGCGCGGGGGGGCACGCGGCGGACGGACGGGCGGAGTGTTCCCGTGAGCGTCATCCCGCGCGCCTCGAGCGGACCGCAGCCGCGGCCTGCCGCCACGTGTCGCGCGAGAGGATCGAGCCCTGGAGCTGCTGGGAGGTCGGGGCCGTGGTCGGGCGTGCGCTGCGGGCTGCGCGGGTGCGCGGTCGGAGCAGCACGGCCTCCTCGATTCGTCCCGGCTCGGCATGGGCGGCGAGGACGTCGACGAACGCTGGGGCCGAGGTGGTCGGCGCCGCTTCGCCGGTGGTCGCGGCCGCGATCGGCGTGGGCGCGGTCACGAGCTCCAGCGACGGTGCGGGTGCCTCGGCTGCCGCGAGCACGCTCACCTGCGACTCGCTGACCCCGAGGACGAGGCGCTGGCCTTCGACGTCGACGACGACGACGCTCGCCTTGCCGCCGATGCCCTGCCGGCCGACCACGGTGACGGTCGACGCACGGCGCGAACGTGCGCCCTTGCCGAGCGCGCTCTTGGCGACCTTGCGCTGCAGCACCCAGAGGAGCGCGAGCACGACGCCGAGCGAGAGCGCGACACGGAGTGCGACGACGAGGGTGTCCAACGGTCAGATCCCCTCGACGACGTCGAGGATCGTCGTGATGCGGACCGCGTAGTCCTGATCGACGACGACGACCTCGCCATGTGCGATGAGGCGACCGTTGAGGAGCACGTCGGCCGGGGCTCCGGCGGAGCGGTCGAGCTCGACGACGGCGCCCGGCTCCAGACCGAGGACGTCGCGGACGGACATGCGGGTGCGCCCGATCTCCACGGTCAGCGTCATCTCCACGTTGTTGATGCGTCCGAGGTTCGACGGGAGGCCGCCGCGGGTGGCGGTGGCGACCGGTCGTCCCGCCGTGCCGTCATCGCGTACTCGCACCGCGAACCATCCGGCTGCGACACCACCCGTGGTGAGCTCGAACACGACGCTGCCCGCGTCGAGGAACAGCGACGCGGCGGACTCGCGGCGGGCGTCGCCGAGGACGCCGACGCCGAGCATCGACGCCGCCGACTCCAGAGCCGGGCGGACCACGTCGGTCACCGACACGAGCGGCGAGTCGGATCCGCCGGCTGCGGTCATCGCGTCGAGGTCGACGAGCACGAGCGCCAGGTCGGCCGAGAGCCCGCCGACGAACGACGCGACGACGGCGTCGCCGGACCGGTCGGCGGCGACGCTCGCCGCACCGTGTGGCAGGGCGACGGCCGACAGCGGCGCCGGGGTCGGCAGCTGTCCGACGAGCGCTTCGGCGGCGGCGGTCTGGAGGGTGATGGTGGCGGTCATGCCGACCTCTCGGTGTTCGAAGGGATGGTGGTGGCGGTGATGATGCCCGCGAGTCGGGATCCGCTCGCGCCGACGGCGGCGGTCGCGACCGGCTCGCCGTCCACCGTGACGGTGAGGGGGCGGTGCTGCGGGTGCGGCAGCGGGATGAGGTCGCCGACGGCGAGGCCGAGGACGCGCGCGGGCAGCACGGCCGCGGGCTGGAACTGCAGCGACAGGCCGACGGGAACGTGCGCGAGCTGCGCGTCGAGGAGTTCCTGCGCGTCCACGGCCGAGACCGTCACGCGCGGCTCGCCGAGCTGCGGGAGGAGGACCTCGGCCGGGATCGCGAGGGTGGCGTCGGAGACGGACTCCCCGACGCGGATGGTGAAGGACGCGACGATCATGAGGTCGCTCTTCGCCGCAGCCTGGGCGAACTGGCTGTTGTACTGGATCGTGCCGACGCCGATGTCCTGCACGAGGAGCGACCCGAGCGAGTAGCGGAGGTCGTCGAGGCCGTCCTCGACGATCTTGCGGACCAGTGCCTGCTCGATCAGGGTGAAGGTGCGCTCCGGCGTCGGCTGCGGCTTCGTCGCGCCGAGCGCGTGGCTCACCCACGTCAGGACCGCGTCGAGCGGGAACTGCAGGACGGCCTTCGCGGTGGCACCGCGGATCGGGAGCAGCACCATGGCGGTGAGGGGCGGGAGGGACGCGGCGTACTCGTCGTACGTCAGCATCGCGACCTGCTCGCTCGTCACCTGCGAGACGACGCGGACCTTCGCGGTGAGCTGCGTGCCCCACTGGCGTGCGAACGTCTCGAAGACGAGCTCGAGCGCGCGGGAGTGCTCACGGGCGAGCGTCGTCGGACGCGAGAAGTCGTAGACCTCAACCATCCCGTGCGCGTCGGGCCGTGCGCTCACGGCGGGGGCGAGGAGATCGGTCACGACGGGGACTATCGGACCGCGGCGGAGGGCGCGTTAGCCCTGTCCCCTGTACTGGGTGGACCAGCAGGAGCGCGCCCCGCAGGCCTGTCCTGGGTGGGTCAGCCGGAGGTCGCTCCCTGCGCGGCGTCCTGCGCCGCCGCGATCGCCGGCATGAGGGCGCTGACGTCCTCGTTCTGGTTCGACATGACGACGATGTCCACGCGGCGGTTGAGCGCGAGGTCGGCATCGGACGTCCCCTGCGCGAGCGGCCGACTCGACCCGAATCCGACGCTCTGCGCATGGTTCGGCGGCAGCCCGCCCCGCTCGACGAGGTCGCGGAGGACCCCGGTCGCGCGGGCCGACGACAGCTCCCAGTTCGTCGCGTAGGGCGCCGTCGAGTTGCGCTGGTCGGCGTGCCCCTCGACGCTGACGTCGTGGCCGCTGTCGCTGAGCACCGGGGCGATCGCGTCCATGATGATCCGGGCCTCCGGGCTCAGGTCGGCGCTGTTCGTTCCGAAGTAGGTCTCGCTCCCGACCAGCCGTACCGTGAGGCCGCGGGCGTCGAGTTGGAACGCGACGTCGGCGGTCTTCCCATTCGCTGCGAGGTTCGCCGCGATGGCGTCCTCGATCGCGGTCAGGTCGTCGAGTTCCGCCGTGGCCTTGGCGATGTCGGCCTCGCTGGCCGCGGCGATGGTGACAGCCGTCGGATCGCTCGTGGTGGTCGCGGTCCCGGCATCGTTCGCGTTGGAGTTCGCGGTGCCGTCAGCGGCGCTCGAGTGCTCCGCGTCCGTCTGCGACGAGGCGTAGCCCTTCCCGTTCTTCTTCGTCACCTGGTCCGCCGGCACGATCGTGCCCGAGGCGGTGTCGACGTCCTGCGACTGCTTCGTGCCGAAGCCGGTCGCCAGGGATTCCTTCAGGGCGATGAACTTCTCCTGGTCCACGCTCGACATGGCGAAGAGCACGATGAACATGCACATGAGGACCGTGATCATGTCCATGTACGACGCCATCCAGCGCTCGTCGGGACCATCCTCCTCCTCGTGCTCGGCCGCCTTCCGGCCGCGACCGCGGGCTCGTGCGCTCATCGTCAGGCCGCCAACTGCTCGTCGGCGTCGACTGCACGGCCGCCCTTGGCCGCCTTCTTGCCCTTGCCATCGGCCTCCGGCTTGCCGAGCGCGGTCGGCGGCACCATGGCGCGCAGACGCTCGCCGAGGAGTCGCGGCTGGCTGCCGGCCTGCACCGCGAGCAGCCCCTCCATGAGGAGCGTCTGCCGGCTCACCTCGAGGTCGCCGAGCTTCTTGAGTCGCGCGCCGATGGGGAGCCACAGGAAGTTCGCGCTGAGCAGTCCCCACAGCGTCGCGACGAACGCGCTCGCGATGAGCGGCCCGAGCTCGTCCGGCTTGGACAGGTTCTCGAGCACGTGGGTGAGGCTGACGACGGTGCCGATGATCCCCACGGTCGGCGCGTATCCGCCGAGGCTCATGAAGAACTTGCTCGCGGTGCGCATCGGTGCGGCGTTCGACTCGATCTCGTCCTCGAGGAGCATGCGGAGCTCGTCGCCGTCGGTGCCGTCCGCGATGTTCTGCAGCGCCTTCTTCATGAACGGGTCGTCGTGCTTGTCCGCCTCCTGCTCCAGGGCGAGGAGGCCGTTGCTCCGTGCCGTCTCCGCGAGACCCACGACGTCGTCGATCACCGCCTGTGGCGGGATCACCTTGCCGAGGAACGCCGACGGGATCGCTCTGAAGTTCGCGAGGGCGTCCTTCATCGTCGTGCCGGCGATGCCGACGGCGAGCGTGGCGCCGAACACCAGGATCATCGGCGCGGGGAGGATCAGGCCGCCGATGGCGACGTGCTCCATGGAGATCATCCCGAAGAGCGACCCGAAGGCGAGCAGGATCCCGATGATGGTGGCGGGGTCCATGATCAGTTCCTCCCGTCCATGGTGCGGACGTCGGCGAGGTCCGCGACCGGTGCGAGCACCGGTTGCGGGCCTGTGGCCGTCGCGACCGAGCCGCCGTATGCGATGGCGACGATCCGTGCGCGGTACTCGGCGATCATGTCGATGACCTCAGCCATCGGCTCCTGGACGATGTACTTGGCACCGTCGACCATGATGAGCATGGTGTCGGGCGATTCCTGGATGCGCTCGACGAGGTCTGGGTTGACAGCAAATCTGCTGTCGTTGAGTCGCGTGACGACGATCATCGGCCCGTCCTAGGTCTGGTTTCCCCGCCACCATCCGTGGGGCGGGAGGGCCGCTCGTCCTGAGCGGCTACTGATCACTATCGGCCGCGGGTGTCCCGCCGTTAGCGGTGCCTGCGCCAGGGGTCCGTCCTTGTGGGGACACAGCCGCCGGACTGCGGCGATCTTCCGCCCCATAACCCTTCAGAAATCGACATGTCAAGCCCCTCCTGATGATTCAGTACGACGCATAGAGTTCCGGCATCGCTTGCACGTTTCGAGGAGATGCCGCGGCCAGGGGGCCAGGGCTCGGGACGGTCAGCGGGAGGGGTGCCTCACGACTCCATATCATCTGACGCCAGGTCTTCCGGCGGAGCAGGTCAGCACGATCCGAAGCCCCGGCCGGGGCAGCGACGACGCCACCCCCAATGCGCAATCGGACCAGTACCCGGTGCGCTCCCCCCGCGTACCGCCCTGCCGTCGGCACCACTGAGGTCCCGACGAGCGGTCCCCTGCGGCACGCGGCCGGCGCGCGGATGCCCCGGGAGCGCGGTCGCCTCCGGGGAATCAGCGGCCGCCGTCTGCCCTGCCGCCACAGGAATCAGCGCTTCAGGTTCGTGAGCTCCTGGAGCACCTCGTCCGAGGTCGTGATGATCCGGGCGTTCGCCTGGAATCCGCGCTGGGCCACGATCAGGTTCGTGAACTCCTGCGAGAGGTCCACGTTCGACATCTCCAGCGTCCCCGCGGCGAGGGAGCCGACCCCGGCCGATCCGGGGATGCCGACGGTGGCTTCGCCGGAGTTCGCGGTGGACCGGTAGCCCGAGGCGCCGGTCTTCTCGAGCCCGGCGGGGTTGGTGAAGGTCGCGAGGGCGATGCGGCCGAGCGCGAGCGACGTGCCGTTCGAGAACGAGCCGACGAGCGTGCCGTCCTTCGAGAGCGCGAACCCCTGGAGCGTGCCCGCCTCGCGCCCGTCCTGCGAGACGATCGAGGCGGTCGACAGCGCGGCGAACCCGGTCAGCTGCGTCATGTCCGCCGTGATGCCGCCGACGGTCAAGGTCGCTCCGGACGCGATCGTGCCGTCGGCGCCGAACGTGACTGTGCCGCTGGCGGTGTTGCCCTGCCCGTCCGAGCCCGCCACGTCCCAGCCCGCCGCCGTGCGGGTGTACTGCAGGGTGAGCTCGTGCTGCGCGCCCGAGGCGTCGTACACGTCGGCTTCACGGGTGAGCGCGGTGCCGACGGCGGCGTCGGACGGCAGGTTCCCGGCGAGCGTCGCCGAGGTCGTCGCGATGGCGGGAGCGGCGGCGGCGACGGGGAGGGTGATGTCGCCGAGCGCACCGCCGTCGTTGACGACGCCGTTCGTGGCCGAGTACCCCTGGACGATCTTGCCGTCCGGGGTGACGAGGCGGCCGTCCGCGTCGAAGTCGAACGAGCCGGCGCGGGTGTAGACGGTGTCGTTGCCCAGTCGGGTGACGAAGAACCCGTCGCCGGAGATCATGAGGTCGGTGGCCTTGCCGGTCGCCTGCGCCGATCCCTGCGAGAAGTTCGTCGAGACGCCCGCGACCTGGACCCCGAGTCCGACCTGCGCCGGGTTCGTCCCGCCGACGCCGGTCTCCGGTCCTCCGGCGCCCTGGGTCATCTGCGACAGCGTGTCCTGGAACACCGTGGTCGAGGACTTGAACCCGGCCGTGTTGACGTTGGCGATGTTGTTGCCCGTGACGTCGAGCATCTCCTGGTGGGAGCGGAGGCCGGAGATCCCGGAGTAGAGCGAGCGGAGCATGATGCGTCCTTTCAGGGGTGAGCCGGACCGGAGGATCCGACATCGGGAACGGAAGAAGAGGTTCCGCAGCGCATCCGTGCTGTGCGGGAGATCGGCCGGCCGTCCTGGCCGGAGGAGTTCAGGGGGGTCAGGCGGCGCCGGTGGTCGAGATGCCGGAGATGACGTCCAGGTCGACCTCCTGCCCGTTCACCGTCACCGTCGGCACGCTGGCGGCGTACGAGACCGCGGTCGCGACACCGGTGACGGCCGTGCCCGTGGTCGCGTCGGTGTAGCTGACGTCCTTGCCGACGAGGTTCGCCGCGGCGATCCGCATCTGCAGCGAGAAGTTCTCGTTCGCGGTGGTCGTCTGGTTCGTGATCTGCTCCATCATCGCCAGCTGTGTCTGCTGGCTGATCATCTGGTTCGTGTCCATCGGCGACGACGGGTCCTGGTTCTGCAGCTGCGTGACGAGCAGCTTGAGGAAGACCTCCGAGTCCATGGTCTGCGAGGCGGTGGACGTGTTCGCCGCGAGGCTCGCAGCCTGCGTGGCGGCGTCCACGGAGCCGGTGATGCCGTCGATTGGCATGCGGGGGTCCTTCGGTCGGTGGTTCGGGGTGGTGATGGTGCTGCGCTCGGGACTATCGACCACGGCGTGCGTGCCGTCAGCCGGAGCCGAGCCCCACGATCGGGGGACGGCGAGATCAGGCGAGCACGTCGAGCCCAGCGTCACCGGGGCGGACGGCCGTCGTCGCCGCGACCGCATCGGCGGCCACGGCGCCGTCCCCCCGCTCGTCGGGAGCGGCTGCAGGGACCGGCGCGCCCTGCCGCGGGAGATCACGGCCTGACGTGGAGGGCTGGTTCTGGCTGGACAGGTCGAGCGTGGTCGTCACCCCGACCTGGCCCATGTCGCGTCGGAGGTCCGGCATGATCGCTCGGACCGCGTCGCGCCCGGCGTCGGACGATGCGAACATCTCGACGTGCATGCCGTGTGCGGTCACGTGGGCGCGAACGGTCACCTCGCCGAGCGCCTCGGGGGCGACGGTCACGGTGACGACGTGCTGGCCGTGGCCCGCCGCGGCGAGCGTGAACAGCGGTCGGGTGAGCTGCTGTGCGAGGGGCGCTGCCTGCGGGCCAGGAGCGCTCGTCGTGGTGCTGCCCACCGACACCGCGGAGCCGGCGGCGGGGACGTGCGACGGCGCCACGGGCATGACGGTCGCAGGGTCCGGGCCGGTCTGCAGCGTGCTGCCGTCGACGGCTGCGGCGGCGGCCGTCGGGCGCGCTGCACCGGCGGGCGCCGGCTCCGCGATGCGGATCTGGGGGTCTGGGGTCGCCGAGGCCGCAAGGGCGGATGCCGGACCGGCGCCGCTCGGGCCGGTGGCGGTCGGGCCGGTGGCGGTCGGGCCGGTCGCGGTGGTCGGGCCGGTGGCGGCGCCGGCAGGCGCGGCCGGGAGGGCCGGGGCTGCGGTCTGCAGGTCGGGTGCGGTCGGCGCACCGGACGGCGGTGCACCGGTGGCGAGCGCGCCGGAAGCCGGCGTGGTGCCGGACACCGGCGCGGTGCCGCCGCGCGTGCCGGAGGGGCCGACCGAGCGTGCGCCGGTGGTCGCGGGAACGTCGGCCGCAGCCGTCGCCCCCGCGTCGAGCATGAGCAGCGCCGCCGCGGACGGCTGTGCCGACGCCGCGCGGCCGTCCGCACCCGGTCCCGCGAGGACGGCTGCGGCGGCGTTGTCGGCGCTCCCGGCGACCTGGGTGGCCGGGCTGGCGGGGATCACCGCCGCGAGTGCCAGCCAGCCGGAGGGCAGGTGTGCGGCGGCACCCGGCAGCGTCGGGTCCGCGGCGTCGGTGGTCGAGCCGGTCGGCTCCTCCCCGCGCCCCGGTCCCCCGCTGACGGCACGGTCGCCGGTGCCGTTGCCGGTTCCGGTGCCGTTGCCGTTGCCGTTGCCGTTGCCGTTGCCGTTGCCGGGACGGTCGCGCGGCCCGGCGACATGGTCGCGGGCGGGGCCGATGGCGGACATCGCCGCGCCGAAGCCGTCGGCGCCCTTCCGCGATGTCGGCACGCCGACGGGCGGAGCCGCGGCCACGGACGAGCTCGTGCTGGCGGTGATCGGACTCATGTCAGGGAGCCTCCGCTCAGGAGCGCCTGGAGCGCGGCGGTCTGCAGGTTCGTGCTCGATGCCGACGAGGAGCCCGAGACGCCGAGACCGGACAGCGCCGACAAGCTCGACAGGCCGGCGAGGGACGACGTCGACGCGGTGGCAGCGGACGCCGCCGCCTCGGCGGCGGACGGCACCACCCGACGGATCGTCGCGATGTCGCTGTCCTTGTACCAGTTGTTGACGATCTGGACGTCCTTGCCGGGGCGCGGTGCATGCAGGACCTTGCCGTCACCGATGTAGATGACGACGTGTCCCTCGCCCTTCGGGATGATCAGGTCGCCGGGCTGCGCGTCGGCGAGCGACGGCACCTCGACGCCCATCTTCGCCTGATCGGGCACCACCCGGGGCATGGTGACGCCCAGGTCCTTGAACACCGTCTGCACGAGACCGGAGCAGTCCATTCCGGAGCGGGACTCGCCGCCGAACACGTACGGCACGCCGAGGTACTTCTTCGCGGCCGCAACGACGTCGTCGCCCGTGGCACCGGAACCGGTGGCCTCCGTGCCGCTGCCGGCGTCCACCGAGGTCGGCACGGCGCTCGTCGCGCCCGTCGCGCCCGTCGCGCCCGTGGTCGCCGTCGCATCCGCGAGGGCGGACGCGAAGGCGGTCGAGGTGTCCGTGGCGGTGGCCGCCGCGGACGTCGACGTGCCGACCACCCCGGTCTGCAGGGACTGGATCTGGGACTGGATCTCCTCGATCCGCGAGAACACGGCCTCGACGGTCATCGGGCACCTCCTGTCGGTTCGGTGTCGCGCCCGGGGGTGTTGCCGGGGCGACGGGTTGCGATCTCGTCGAGGACGATCTGCTCCGCGCGGAGCTCCTCGGCGTGTTCCCGCTCGGCGTGGGAGCCCTCGAGCTTCTCGAGGCCAAGCGCAGACCTGCGCGCGGCGTTGTACCCGGCCTGCGCCGCCTCCATGTCCGCACGACGGGTGGCGGCCACCGCGCCGAGCTCCTCGAGCATGCCGCGCGTCGATGCTCGGGCGGCGGCGATCGCGCTGAGCATGGCGGCGTCGGTGACCTCCGCCTGCGGATCGTCGAGCGTGCGGCGGGCCGCCGTCCGCGCGTCCGCGGCCTCCCGGAAGCGCTCGTTCGCTGCTGCGAGGGTGGACGCGGCCTGGTCCTGCTGCGCGCGGCGCAGACGCAGCAGCCCGGCGAGGGGGAATCGCCCCGGCATCAGCCGACTCCGAGGGTGCGGGTGAGCGCGGCGAGACGCCGCCACGAATCGGCGGACGACGCCCGCTCCCCCATGCCCTGGGTCAGGAACGCGTCGATCTCGGCCTGGTGGTCCACGGCTGCGTCGACGAGCGGGTTGGTGCCCCGCTGGTACGCCCCGACGTCGAGGAGGTCCTGCGCGGCCTTCCGCGCCGCCATCACCGTCCGGAGCGCGGTCGCCGCGGCGGCCTGCTCGGGGGCGATCACCTTCGACGCGACGCGGGACACCGACCCGAGGGCGTCGACGGACGGGAAGTGCCCGGTGACGGCGAGCCTCCGGTCGAGCACCACGTGCCCGTCGAGGATGCTCCTGGCGGCGTCGGCGACGGGCTCGTTGTGGTCGTCCCCGTCGACGAGCACCGTGTACAGGCCGGTGATGCTCCCGACCCGGTCGGTGCCGGCGCGCTCGAGGAGCCCGGCGAGGACCGAGAACGTCGACGGCGGGTAACCGCGCGTCGCGGGCGGCTCGCCGACGGACAGGCCGATCTCGCGCTGCGCCATCGCGACCCGGGTGAGCGAGTCCATCATGAGCACGACGTCCTGGCCGGCGTCTCGGAACGACTCGGCGATGCGGGTCGCGACGAACGCGGCACGGAGGCGCATCAGGGCCGGCTCGTCCGAGGTCGACACCACGACGACCGAGCGGGCGAGGCCCTCCGGACCGAGGTCGTCCTCGAGGAACTCGCGCACCTCGCGACCACGCTCGCCGACCAGGGCGATGACGCTGACGGTCGCGTCGCTCCCCCGGGCGATCATCGACAGGAGCGACGACTTGCCGACACCGGAGCCGGCGAAGAGGCCCATGCGCTGGCCCTTGCCGACCGTGGTCAGGGTGTCGAGGACGCGCACCCCGAGCTGGAGCGGCGTGTCGATGCGGGCGCGCTCCATGGCCGACGGGGTGTCGTGGTCGAGCGGCACGAGACCGGCGCCGACCAACGGGCCCTTGCCGTCGATCGGACGACCCAGACCGTCGAGGACCCGGCCGAAGAGCCCGGTTCCGGTCGGCACGAGCACGGGTCGTCCGGTCGGCCGCGCGGGCATGCCGGCGGTGATCCCGGTGAGCCGGCCGAGCGGCATGCATCGGACGCCGGAGGAGTCGGCCGCGACGACCTCGACCTCGACACCCTGTTCACCGTCGTGCCCGAGCGTGACGATCTCGCCGATCGCGCTGTCGAGCCCGGCGATCGTGACGCCGAGCCCCACGGCGCTCGACACGACGCCCACGCGCTGGGGACGTGCTGCGGCGAGGGCGGCGCGCATGGCGTCGGGACGCGGCCGGTACCGGGTGGCGGCGATCATCGCGCGCTCCCGACCGTCGATACGACGCCGAGCCCGAGCGCGGTCCGAGCCCGATCGAGCGCGCTGGCGATCCGCGCGTCGAGGACACCGTGCGGCAGGTCGGCGACGGCGTCGCCGGGCCGGAGCGAGGGATCCGCGACGACGACGACCGGCAGCTCCGTCCCGGCGAGGGCGGCGACGTCGGACGGTGCGAGCCGCAGCGTGACGACGGCGTCGGGGTCGATCGACGCGAGCGCCCGCGCGACGGTGGCTCGCGCGCCGGACCCCTGATGTGCCTCCTGGCCGGCCGGATCGGTCGTCGACGACGGCGCCGACGGACGGGAGGCGCGGATCTCGTACCCGACGACCGCTTCCGCCAGCTCCATGGCGGCAGCGACGACCGCGTCCTCGGCGTCGGCCAGGACGGGCGCGGTGCGGGCATGCAGCGCCGCCACCGCTGCGGTCAGCGCGCCGAGGACGGCCGTCGACCGGGCGTCGAACGCGGTGACGCGCTCGACGTATGCGGCTTCGAGCTGCTCGCGGCGGACCGTTTCCTCGGCCTCCGCACGCCGGAGGCCCGCCGCGTAACCGGCGGCATGCCCCCGGGTCTGCGCCTGGGCGGCGTGCTCGTGCCCACCGGCGTCGCCGAGCGGCGGATAGGCGACGCGGGAGAACCGCTGCTGCGTGTCACTCAACGAGATCGTCCTCCTCGGTCCCGCGGTGCACGGTGATGACGCCCTGCGCCTCGAGCTCCCGGATGGAACGGACGACCTCGGCGCGCGACTCCTCGACCTGGGACATGCGGACCGGCCCCATGCTCTGGATCTCGTCGTCGAGCAGCTCCCGGTTGCGCTCGGACACGTTCGCGCGGATCGTCTCGACGACGGCGCGCTGCGCGCCCTTCATGGCGGTCGCGAGCACCGTCGCGTCGATGCCGCGGAGCACCTGCTGGATGTCCCGCGACTCGAGCTTGACGATGTCGGCGAAGGTGAGCATCCGGGACCGGATGTCCTCGGCGAGCGCCGGGTCGCGCTTCTCGAGCTGGTCGAGGAGCGCGCGCTCCGTCGCGATGTCGGACCGGTTGATGATCTCCACGAGCGGCTCGATGCCGCCGACGGCGTCCGCGGACTCCCGCGGGGACACGACGGCGCCGGCCCGCATCTTCAGGGTCGCCGCGACGATCGCGACGGACTCGGGGGTCGCCGTCCCCATGGTCGCGAACGCCTGCGCGACGTCGGTTCTGGATGCCTCGTCGACGCCGGCGAGGACCGCCGACGCCTGTGCGGGCTTCAGGTGCGCGAGGACGAGGGCGATGGTCTGCGGGAGCTCCCCGTCGAGGAGCGTGACGACTTGGCCGGGCTCGGCCTCATCGAGGAACTCGAACGACTGGCCCGCCATGTTCGAGGCGAGGCGCCCCATGACCCCGGCGGCGCGCTCGGAGCCGAAGGAGGCCTCGAGGAGTCCGAGCGCCGCGTCCCGGCCGCCGCGCTTCTGCACGCGCCCGCTGACGGTCAGCCGGTGGAACTCGGTGATGGTCCGGTCGACGACGGTCGGGTCGACGCGGCGCAGGCGGACGATCTCGGCGGTGATCTCCTCCGCCTCGACCTCGGTGAACTGCTTCATCACCTCGGCGGCGCGCGCCGTCTCCATCTGCATGAGGACCACCGCGACCTTCTGCGCGCCGCTCAGCGGCCCCGTCGTGGTGCCGATGATCGCACTGTCGGGCATCAGACGGTCATCCGGTCGTCGAGGAGGCCGCGCAGGAGGTCCGCGGTCTTCTGCGGGTCACGCTCGGCGAGGGCGGCGATCTCGGAGCGCCGCCGCTCCGCGCTGACCTCCTCGGAGGAGATCACCTCGGTCGGGGCGTCGCCGACGGGGAACGTCGGGAGCGCCGTGGTCGGTGCGTCCGCCCCGCCGATGGCGGTCCGGGCGGCGTCGTCGAGCGCGAGCGGCATCTCGAAGGAGCTGCTGAAGGAGCCGAGCTCGCCGAGGTCGACGTTCTCACGTTCCTGACGGCGACCCCGGCGGGCGAGGAACACGATCGCGGTGATGAGCACGAGGGCGATCCCGCCGATGATCCCGGCCGTCCGGATCGTCGACCACATCTCGGCCTGCGCATCCGCGGCCTTCTGCGCCTTGAGGGCGGCGGCCGCGGTCTGCGCCTCGGTGGTGGAGAAGTCGACGAGCGCGACCTTCACCTGGTCGCCTCGGTCGCGGTCCACGCCCGCGGCATTCGCGACGAGATCGTTGATGCTCTGCAGGTTGATGCCCTTCGCGGCGGTCGCGTCGATCGCGACCGAGATCGTCTGCCGGTCCACGGCGCCGGCCGGGATCGTGGTCGTCTCGGTGGTCTTGTCGATCGCGTTGTTCTTCGTCGAGGACTCGTTGACGTACCCGTTGCCCGTCTCGGAGGCGGAGGTGTCGCTGGGCACCGCGATGTTGTCGGGGCCGAGCACACCGGTCGCGCTCGTCCCGGTGCCGGACCCGTCATAGCTCTCCGTGCTGCTCGACTCGTTGAGCGCGGCGGCACCGGTCGCCGGCTGCGCGAACGACTCGGTGGTCTTCGTGCCCGAGTTCTGGTTCATCGTGGCGGCGACGACGACCGACGACTTGCCGGTGCCGACGACCGTGTCGAGGAGCGCCTGCACCTGGCTGCCGACCCGCGAGCCGTAGGCGCCCGACTGGTCGTCGGCCGAGCCGGTCGCCCCCGTGCCGACGGCGGAGAGCACCGTGCCCTTCGCGTCGACGACGGACACGTCCGTCGGCTGCATGTCCTCGACGGCGGCGCTCGTCAGGTGCACGACCGCCTGGACCTGGCTCGTCGTGAGCGACTGCCCGTTCTTCGTGGCGACGAACACCGACGCCGTCGGGTCCTTCGTGTCGGACACGAAGACGCTCTTCTCGGGGATCGCGAGCTGCACGGTCGCGGTGTCGACGCCGTCCATCGCGCTGATCGTCTTGGCGAGCTCGCCCTCGATCGCGCGCTTGTAGGTGACGTTCTGCTGGAACTCGGAGGCGGTCACGCCCATCGTGTCGAGCAGCGAGTAGCCGCCCTCGTTAGAGGAGGGCAGCCCGTTCGCCGCTGCGGCGAGACGTTCCTTGTACACGCTCGCCTGCGGCACGAGGATCGTGCCGCCGCCGTCGGTGAGCTGGTAGGGGACGCCGTCGGCGGTGAGCTGGTCGGTGATCGAGCTCGCGTCGGCGGCGGCGAGCCCCGTGAACAGCGGCGCGTACGTGGGCTTCGACAGCCAGCTCGCCAGCGCGATGCCGCCGAGCACGAGGACGGCGATGCCGATGACGGCGATGGTCTTCTGGGCGGCCGAGAACCCCTTGGCGGTCTCCCCGAACTTGGCGAAGTACCCCTTGAGCGCGGTGGGCATCAGGCTTGCATCCTCATGATCTCGTTGAACGCGTCGACGCCCTTGTTGCGGACGGCGGCGACGAGCTCCAGGGTGACCTGCGCCCGGGTGGCGGCGATGGTCGCGTCGTGGATGTCGTCGAGGTTCCCGGTCACGGCCTTGACGGCGAGCGTCTTCGTCGTGCCCTCGAGCTGCTGCAGCCCGTCGACGACGTTCGACATGCTCGCGCCGAACGTGTCGCCGGTGGCCGAGGTCGCGGCGGTGCCCGTGGTGCCGGTCACACCGCCGACGTCGGTCAGGGCGCTCGCCCCGGTGACGGAGGAGAGGGCGTTGGTCGTCACGCCGTTGACAGCGTCGATGGGCATCAGTTCTTCCCGATCTGCAGTGCCGCCTCGTAGGCGGTCTTGGCGCGGTCGACCACGGCGGCGTTCGCCTGGTAGCCGCGCTGGGCCATGATGAGGTCCGCCATCTGCGTGCCGAGGTCGATGTCCGGCATGCGGACGTAGCCCTCGTCGTTCGCGAGCGGGTTGTCCGGGTCGTAGGTGACGCGGCCGGCGGCGCTGCCGAACGCGGCGCCCTTGACGTAGGCGCCGGAGGTGCCGCTGCCCTCCTGGACCTCGACGTAGCGCGCCTGGAACGCGGTGTCGTCCATGGACTTCACGGTGTTGACGTTGGCGATGTTGTCGGACACCGCGTCGAGCCACTTGCGGTGCACGGTCATGCCGGTGCTCGCGATGCCGATCGCGTCGAACGTCGTCATCAGCTCGTCCGGATGGCGGCGCGGACCGCGGTGAGCTCGGAGTTCATCGCCGACGTGGCGAACTGGTACCGGAGGACGGTGTCCACATTCGAGAGGGTCTCCTCGTCGAGGTTGACGTTGTTCCCGATCGTGTTCGTCGGCTCGAGGCTGCGCGCCACCGTGGCCGTCGTCGCACCGTCGTCGGCGTCGATCGACGTGGCGAGGGCGTCCTCGAACTGCACCTTCTCGGCGTGGTAGTTCGGGGTGTTGATGTTCGCGATGTTGTTCGCGATCGTCTTCTGCCGGAGCGAGAGGCCGTCGAGCGCACTCTGCAGTGCTGCGGTCGTCACGGATTCGAGCATGGTCAGCCGTTTCCACGTACCGGCGACGTCGGTGCCGTGCGCGTGCAGGGCTGGGACGCCGCCTGGGCGAGGGCCGATCCATGGCCGAGAAGGTGAGCGATCCATGCTCATCAGGGGCTATCGGCGGGACCGCCGCCGCCGGTTAGTCGTCGGCCCGAACGGGGGGCGTCAGCCGGTGACGTCGAGGTACACCGAGCGGCTCGGACCCCGTGACGCCTCGACGCGGTCGAGCGCGCCGATGTGGCCGAGCACGGTCAGCCGGGCTTCGGCCAGATGCGCAGCAGCCGCGTGCTGCGCGTGGAGGAGGCGTTCCGCCCGCTCCTGCAGCGCCGTGGGGATCGGTCCCAGGTCGGTCGGAGCCGCCCACAGGAGGCCAGGAACGGACACGACGGCGGCGACACCGGCCTCCGCGTCCTGCTCGCCGAGCACGTCGACGGCCGACGCCGCGCGTGCGGCGACGGTCTCCATCTCGTCGAGGGCCGCCTCCCACGTCGCCGGCGGGCGTCCGGTCGCGGTCAGGCGGTCGGTGGGATGTCGACCGTCGTGCGGTGCGCGCTCAGGCGACACCGAGCGCCCCACCGGGGACCGTCGGACCGACGGTGGGAGCCGGCATCGCGCGCGCGGCGTCGTGCCACGCCCGGCGAAGCGGCTCGAGGATGCGAATGGCATCGCGGGTCGCTGCGACATCCCGGTGGACGTTCGCGGTGACGAGCGAGGTCGACGCGTAGTTGTAGATCGCGAGCAGGCCCTCCCCGCCATCCCAGATGTCGATCCGGAGCGACGAGGACAGCTCGCCGACGATCGCCTGGGCGTGCAGGAGCTGCTCACGTGCGCCGACCCAGTCGCTGGCGGTCTGCGCCTGCTCGGCGCGGTGCAGGTCGAGCATGAGCCGGTCGTACAGCATCGTCACGAGCTGTGCGGGCGTCGCCGACAGCACGGCCTCCGAGTTGTACTGGGCGCGGCGCTGCTCGGTGACGGCGGCGGGCGCGGAGGCGGTCGCACGGAACGCGGCGGCGCTGGCGAGGTCGAAGGCGTTCATCAGCTGCTCGTGGTGAGGGTCGAGAGCTGGCTGGTCATCCAGTCGGACTGCGACTTCAACGTGCTGAGGCTCGTCTCGAGGTTCGTATACACGAGCTGCAGGGAGGCCTTCCGCGCCGCGAGCCGGATGTCCCAGTCGGAGATCCGCTTGCTGAGGTCGGTGACCACGGTCTGCTGGCCGGTGATCGCCGTCGTGATCGAACCGGTGTACTTGTCCGACGCGGCGGTCGCCGCGGTCGCGACGTTCTGCGCGACGGCGGCGAACATCGTCTGGACGGCGTCGGGATCTGCGGCCAGCGCGGCCTGGAACCGCTCCTCGTCGAACTCGAAGTCGCCGTCCTTGGTGATCGAGATCCCGATCGAGGACGGGGACATGCCGTTGACCGGCGTGGACATCGCGGCGGTGAGCCGCTGGACGACGTCGCGGCTCGTGGCGTCGCCGGTGAGGGTGCCGCTGAGCGTCGTGGTCTGGCCCGTGCTGGCGTCGGTCGACGTCGTCACCGCGGTCGCGGTCGCGTAGTACGACGTGATCGCGTTCATCTGCGTGACGAGTGCGCTCGCGGCGCTGGTGGCGCCCGCGACATCCCGGCCGACGGCGACCGTCACCGGGTCGGCGCTCGGAGCGCTGACCGTGACGTCGACGCCGGGGAGGAGGTCGGTGAATGCGTTCGTCGTGCTCGTGATCGTCTGCTCGGCGGCGGTGCCCGCCCAGAGCGTCACGGACGCGTCGCTCGCGGCGGTGACGACGGCCGCGCCTGACTGTGTCAGCACGTTCGTGGCGGTCCCGGCGTCGACGTCGGCGGTGCTTCCCTGGTAGACGGAGAACGCGCCGGCCGCGCCGGTCGTCGTCGCGCTGATCTGCAGCCGGTAGAGCTTCGCGCCGGCGGCGTCCGTGCCGGCGGCGACCTTCACGGCCTTGATGCCGGCGGTCGAGGCGTTGATCGCACTCGCGACGTCGTCGAGCGACCCGGACTTCGCGGTGATCGCGGTCCTGGTGCCGTCCGCGCCGACGATGGTCAGCGCGGGTGCGGCGTCGGCGGACCACGCCGACATGGCCGCGGTGACGCCGACCTGCGCGGCGGCGATCGAGTCCACGGTGAACGCGAGCGACCCCTGCGAGGCGGTCGCGGAGGTGGTGGCGGTGACGCTCGCCGCGCTGCTCGTCGCGGTGAAGAGGTTGAGGGACGTGCCCTTCGCGGCCTCCGTCGCCTTCGTCGCGAGGTTCTGGATCTGGCCGTTGATCGTCTGCAGCGACGAGATGAACGACTGTGTCGTCGTGACCGTGTTCTTCAGCAGCGTCTGCGGCTGCTGCTCGATCGTCATCAGCGACGTGATGAGGCTCGTCGTGTCCAGTCCGCTGACGAGGCCGTCGATACCGAGGGACGCCATGCCGGGCTCCTGTCCTCGTCCTGCGTGGGTGGGTCATGGGATTGGCCGTTGCCGCCCGGGCCACCCGAACGGTCCCGAGCGGCAACGGCCGCGGTTGGTGCTGTGGTGCTGGTGACTAGCGGAGCAGCGAGAGGACGTTCTGCGTGCTCTGGTTCGCCTGCGCGAGCATCGACGTGCCGGCCTGGCTGAGGATGTTGTCGCGCGTGTACTTGACCATCTCCTCCGCCATGTCGACGTCGGTGATGCGCGAGCCCGCCGCGGTGAGGTTCTCCTTGGCCACGTTCGTCACGTTGATGGCGTGGTCGAGGCGGTTCTGGATGGCACCGATGGTCGAGCGGGCGGTCGACACGGCCTTGATCTGCGTGTCGATCGTGGTGATCGCCGCCTGCGCGCCGGTCGCCGTGCTGAAGTCGAGCGTGCCGAGACCCGTGACGATGTCGTTCACGTTCGCCGAACCGAGGTCCACCGTGATCTGGCTGTTCGCGTTGCCGTCGGCGCCGACCTGGAAGGTGAGCTTCCCGTCCCCCGCCGCACCGGCGGAACCGTCGAGCAGGTTGATCCCGTTGAAGTTGGTCGATCCGGCGATCCGCGTCAGCTCGGCGGTGAGTTCGGTCGCCTCCGCGCCGATCGCGGTCCGCGAGTCCTCATTGTTCGAGTCGTTGCCGGCCTGGACGGCGAGGTCACGCATGCGCTGCAGGATCGAGTGGGTCTCGGTGAGGCCACCTTCAGCGGTCTGCACGACGGAGATGCCGTCCTGCGCGTTGCGGGCGGCGACGGTGAGGCCACCGACCTGCGACTTCAGCCCCTCGGAGATCGACAGACCGGCCGCGTCGTCGGCAGCACGGTTGATGCGGAGGCCGCTCGAGAGCTTCTCAAGCGACTTCGACAGGTCGTTCTGCGTGGAGTTGAGGTTCCGGTACGTGTTGAGTGCCGAGAGGTTGGTGTTGATGGACATACCCATGATGATTTCCTCCGTGAAGTGTGGGTGTGGTGCGTCTGCCCGTCCGTGGGCTGACAATGGAGACTCTCGACCGGATGACCGAGGTCGTTAGGAGTCGCGGCGGTTTTTTTCCGCCCGCGCCTCCCGGGTTCTCAGCCGGCGACCATGGCGGCGGCCGGCAGCGGGTCGCGGAGCGCCCGGGTGATCCCGACGGCGGCGTTCGACGCGACACGGGCCAGGTACGCCGAGCGGCGCGCCGCGGTCGTGCGGGAGACCGGCTCGACCTTTGTCCCGTCGCCGTCCGCATAGTGCGTGGCGAGCCCGTCGCGGAGGAGGCGCATGGCCTCCGAACGCTGCTGCGACACGGCCGAGTGGGTGATCCCGAGCTCCTCGGCCACGTCGGTGACGGTTCGGTCCCCGAAGTACACCGCCTCGACGATGAACCGCATGCGTTCGGGCAGCGCCGTGACGGCCGCGCGGAGATACCGGAGCCGCTCGTCCGCGAGCAGGTCATCGCCGGGCAGGGCGACCGTGGCGGCGAGGGTGTCGTGCACGGTCTCGTCGATGGTGGTCACGGTGCGGCTCGCGTCGGTGAGCGCGTCCGTCGCGGTCTGCCGGTCGACGCCCATCGCGTCGGCGATCTCCTGGACGGAGGCGCTGCGACCGAGCTGGGCGCTCAACGTCTCCTGGACGGAGAGGGTCTCCTTGATGCGCTTCCGCGTCCCGCGGCTGGCCCAGTCGCCGGCGCGCATGTCGTCGGCCATGGCACCCATGATCCGGGTGCGGGCGTACGCGCCGAACGGAACCCCGAGCGTCGGGTCGAAGGCGTCGGCAGCGGTGACGAGGGCAAGGGATCCGACCGACGCGAGGTCGTCGCGGGACAGGTGCGTGGCGCGGGCGCACACCTCCGCGACCAGGTAGCCCACGAGGGGGAGGTTCTCGACCACCATCGTGTTGCGTGCTGTGCGGTCCATGCGTTCTCCCCGGGTGCGTCTCGGTGTGCTCATCAGGTGCCGCCCGTCCGTGGGCACGACGAGACTCCGGCGGATGGGTACGCCGATGAGAACCGTCGATCTGCCGCCCGAGTCCTTCGGGCGGGTGGTGCTGAGGGACCGGATCAGGTGTGACGGTCCCGGGCGGGTTGTCCCCCGCCTGCACTGAAGAACCTATCGATCGCATGAGAGCCGGACACCCCTGTTTCCGTCCCCAATCCGGGGGTTTTCGTGGGACGCGTGCCCTGATCGAGGGTCCTCCATTGCGGGGACATGACCCCGGATCGTCCCCCGAAATGGAGGCGCGTCGCCCCTTGCCGAGGCGGCCGGCGGTCGTCGGTTCGCCGAAGCCGCCCTAACGGCCGACCGAGAGCGGTCGATAGTGCCCTGTGGTGCGAGGAACACTCGCCGAGCCGGTGGGGCGTTCCCGCCGCGCTGGACGACTCGACGCGAGAAGGACTCGACGCGAGGAGGAGGGGGACCGTGGGCATGAATGATCTGTCTGCCGTGCTGTGGCGCGAACGAGAGCTGCTCGAGCTCCTGACCTTCAAACTCGAGGAGGAGCAGCTCCTGTTGACCGCCGGACGCAGTCGTTGGGTGGACCACGCCAGTCGCGAGGTCGAGCAGGTGCTCGGACGGCTCCGCAGCGTGGGACTCGAGCGCAGCATCGAGAGCGCCGTGGTCGCCGAGGAGCTCGGCGCATCCGCCGACGCGCCGCTCCAGGACATCGTCGCCGTGACGCCGGAGGGCCCGTGGGGCGAGATCCTCGGTGCGCACCTCCGCGCGATGATCGAGCTGACCACGCAGATCGCCGCCCTCCGCGACGAGAACGAGCGCTTCCTCCGCGCTGCGGCCCGCGCCACGCAGGAGACGCTCGCGGGAGCGGTCGGCGACACCGCCACGTACGACGAGCGCGGCGCCTCCGGTACCACGGCCACCGGCGCGCGATTCTTCGACGGGAACCTCTGACATCATGGCGAGCACGTTCGGCGGTCTCAGCACCGCATACTCCGGCCTCACCGCGGCCCGCGCCGGACTCGACGTCGTCGGGCAGAACATCGCCAACGCCGGCACCGTCGGGTACACGCGGCAGCGCGTCACCCAGTCCTCCGTGCCGCCGGTCGCCCAGGTCGGCCTGGGAACGGGGACGAACGCGGTCGGCCAGGGTGTGACGGTCACCGCGATCGCACGTCTCGGGAACCTGACCCTCGACGCGCAGGTGCGGGCGTCCTCCGCGGCGTCCGGCTTCGCCGCATCGCGGGCGTCCGCGCTCTCGGACCTCGAGACCTCGTTCAACGAGCCGGGCACGGACGGTCTCTCCGCCCAGCTCGACACGATGTGGGCGGCGTGGTCCGACCTCCAGAACGACCCCGACCAGTCGGCGACTGCCTCCACCGTCATCAGCAGCGCCGCGCAGGTCGTCAGCACCATCGCGTCCGGATCGCATGCCGTCGACACGCAGTGGACGGCGGCGCGCGCGTCGGTCGCCGACTCGGTCTCGCAGCTCAACGCCGCGGCGACGCAGGTCGCCGACCTCAACGCCCAGATCCGCAGCACCAGCGCGTCCGGCGGCTCCGTCAACGAGCTCACGGACCAGCGCGACGTCCTCACCCAGCAGATCGCGTCCCTGGCCGGGGCCTCCGTCCGGGACAACGGCGACGGCACCGTCGACGTGGTGATCGGTGGCAACGCCCTCGTCGACGGCACGTCCGCCAGGTCCATCGCCGTCTCCGGCGCCGCCACCCTGCAGGAGGCGGCGGGGTCGCCCGTCACCCTGCGCTGGGTCGGCGGGTCGGGATCACAGGTCGCGCTCGACGGCGGCAGCATCGCCGGCACCCTCAGCGTCATCGCGCCGGCGGACGGCAGCGGCACCGGCGGCGTGCTCGCCGAGGCGTCCGTCTCGTACGACCGGGTCGCGACCGCGCTCGCCGCCCAGGTCAACGCCCTGCACGCGTCCGGGTACACCGCCGGCGGCACCACCGGTGCCGCGTTCTTCGCGATCACCGCGGGTGTCCCCGCGGCGCAGGGGCTCACGGTCGTCCCGACGGACGCCTCCGGCCTGGCCACACGGAACGCGAACGGCGACTACGACGGCACCGCCGCGGACCGCATCTCGCAGCTCGGCGCCGGCGCGGCCGGGCCGGGCGCCGTCTGGGCGAGCACCGTGACCGGTGTCGGCGCGCTCGCGAAGGCCGCCTCGGCGCAGTCCACCCTGACCGACCTCGCCGCGACGAGCGCGACGCGGCAGCAGCAGTCCGGGGCGGGCGTCGACCTCGACGAGGAGAACGTCAACCTGCTCACCTACCAGCACGCATACCAGGGCGCCGCGCGCGTCCTCACCGCGGTCGACGAGATGCTCGACACGCTCATCAATCGCGTCGGTCTCGTCGGAAGGGGCTAGCCATGATCACCCGGGTCACCACCCAGATGCAGATGACCGCCGCGTCGCAGCGCCTGCAGACCGGTGCCGCGCAGCTCGCGAAGCTCAGCGACCAGGCCACGACGCTCCAGAACATCACCAGACCGTCCGACGACCCCACCGGCACCGGCCAGTCGATCGCGATCCGCAGCGAGCAGGCGCAGAACGCCCAGTTCGCCCGGAACGCGGACAGCGGCGCCGGGTGGCTCGCCACCACCGACTCGGCCCTGTCGAGCGCGTTCTCCGCCATGAGCGCGTTCCGCGACCTGACCGTCCAGGGCGCCAACGAGGGGTCGACGAGCGACACCGACCGAGAGGCCATCGTGACGCAGTTGCAGGGCATCAAGCAGACGCTCCTCCAGGACGCGAACACCACGTATGCGGGCCGCCCGGTCTTCGCCGGCAGCACGGACACGTCGACGGCCTACACGGAGGACTTCGTGTGGAACGGATCGTCTGACTCGACCGTCATGCGACGCATCGAGACGGGCACCACCGTGCGCGTGGACACGGACGGCAGCGCGGCGTTCGGCTCCGGGTCGGACTCGGTCTTCTCCCTTCTCGACAGCGTCGTCAGCGACCTGCGGAACGGCGTCAACGTGAACGCACGGCTCAACGAGATCGATGACCGCATGGACGCCATCCGCGGCGTCCAGGCCGACCTCGGCACCCGGCACGCCGCGATCATCAGTGCGCAGAGCACCCTCGCGTCGAAGTCGACCGAGCTCGAGGGCCAGCGTTCGCAGATCGAGGACAAGGACGTCGCCAAGGCGATCCTCGACCTCCAGCTGCAGCAGACCAACTACCAGGCAGCGCTCGCGGTGACCGCGAAGACGCTGCAGCCGACCCTGATGGACTACCTGGCATGAACATCGAGCTCACCTTCGCCGTCTCCCCGTTCGGGCTCGAGCCGGTCGAGCGCTTCACCCTGTCCGAGGTCGTCGGGGCGTCCGGTGTGTTCAGCCTCACCGGGACCGGGACGACCACGTCCGGCGACGCCGATCCGCGGCTGTTCGTCCTCGACGCCGCGGTCCACCTGCCCGACTACTCCCCCGTTGTGTCGGACGAGCAGACGACGCTCCTGGACCTGCGGGACGCGTCGGAGGCGATCCTCCTGGTCATCGCGAACCCCGGCGAGCGCGGCACCACGGTGAACCTCCTGGCGCCGGTCGTCGTCAACGCCCGGACCGGCGTCGGCGCGCAGGTGATCCTCGAGAACCAGGACTTCCCGCTCCGCGCGGTGCTCGCCCGATCCTGACGTCGCGGCTCATCGCACAGGACGGCGCCCGGGGTCTGACCGGCGGCTCGGCGTAGGGTGCACGAATGGCGAAACGCGGATCGGACGACACCCACGGCTTCTTCCCCACGACTGACCCCTCGGCCGGCGAGCCGGGTGCCGACCGGGTCGCTCCCGGAGGCGGCTTCGGCACGGACATGGCGTCGCCGCGGTGGGCGAGCACCCTCGACCGGGTGCTCAGCGTGCAGCGGCCGGTCGTCGTCGGCCACGTGAACGCGATCCGGCGCCGGCACCCCGACGCCACCCCCGATGACGTGATCCGCACCCTCGAACGCCAGTACCTCGTCGCCGTCTCCACGGCAGGGGCGGCCGTCGGTGCGAGCGCGGTGATCCCCGGCGTCGGCTTCGCGGCGAGTCTGGGTCTGACCGGCGCGGAGACGGTCGGGTTCCTGGAGGCGAGTGCGCTGTTCGCGCAGTCCGTCACCGAGGTCCATGGCATCGCCGTGACGGACCCGGAGCGAGCGCGCACCCTCGTCATGGCGATGATCCTCGGAGCGCCCGGCACGTCGCTCGTCAAGCAGCTCGCCGCGCAGGCGGGAGGCGGCCCCGGTCGCAGCGCGTTCTGGGGCGAGATGGTGACGTCGAGCCTGCCGAAATCGGCCGTCTCAAGCATCGGCAAGCGTCTCCGCGACACCTTCGTCAAGCGGTTCGCCGCCCGACAGGGCGCGAGCGTCATCGGCCGCGCCGTCCCGTTCGGGATCGGCGCCGTCATCGGCGGTGTCGGCAACCATGCGCTCGCCCGGAAGATCATCGACGGCTCGCGCAGCGCGTTCGGTCCCGCGCCGGCGTACTTCCCGGTTCCCCTGGACCTGAGCGCTCCGACGGACGGCGACAACGGCACGGCGCAGCGCGGCGGAATGCTGCGGGCCCTGCCGTGGCGCCGGCAGAAGGACCGCCCCCAGGGCTGACCGAGCCGCCGCGAACGGCCGGGAGGGATGGTGCCAGCTGACACCGTCCCTCCCGGCCGCTGCGTGGTCCGGCCCGTCTGTCAGGACCGCGCCCGGGCGCTTTCGCGGTCGTTCGCCGTCCGGATGGCCTCGACAAGCTCGTCCTTGTTCATGGAGGAGCGCCCGGACACGTCCAGTCGCCTCGCCACGTCGAGCAGATGCTTCTTCGAGGCGTTCGCGTCCACGCCGCCCTTCGTCTCGCCGCCGCGACTCCCCGCCGCGCCGGCATCGGAGGGACCCTTGGCGTCCTTCTCCTCCCAGTGGTCGCCGACCTTCTCGTAGGAGTGTTTCAGCGCGGCGTACGCGGTGCGATGGGCTCGCTCCCCGTCGCCGTACTCGTCCTCCGCGGAGTCGAGGGTCTTCTCGAAGATCTCCTGCGCGTGCTCCGGTGAGCGTTGCAGGGTGCTCGGGAGCTCGTCCTTCGCCGGCATGGTTCCTCCTTCTCGTCGTCGGTCTCGTTCTCCGTACCGGTTCCGGTCACGCCGATCTCGACGCGCCGGTCACGCTCGGTTGCGTCCGGTCAGAGGATGGGCGTGCCGCCCGTGACGGCGACGCGGGCGCCGGAGACGTAACTGCCGTCGTCGCTGGCGAGCAGCACGTACACGGGCGCCAGCTCGGCGGGCTGGCCGGGGCGGCCGAGCGGCGCCTGGGTGCCGAACTCCGCGACCTGCGCCTCGGGCATGGTCGACGGGATGAGCGGTGTCCAGACCGGGCCGGGTGCGACGCTGTTCACCCGGATGCCGCGATCGCCGAGGAGCTGCGCCAGCCCGGCGGAGAAGTTCGCGATCGCGGGCTTCGTGACCGCGTAGGGCAGGAGGGTCGGCTTCGGCGTGTCGGAGTTCACCGAGCTCGTCCCGATGATGGATGCCCCCGCCTGCAGGTGCGGCAGGGCCGCCTTGACCAGGTGGAAGTATGCGCTGAGGTTCGTGGCGAGGGTGTGGTCCCACTCCTCGTCGCTGATCTCCTCGAGCGTCTCGTGCGTCATCTGGTAGGCGGCGTTGTTGACGAGGACGTCGATGCCGCCGAGCTCGTCGACGGTCGTCTGGATGAGCGAGCGGCAGTACGCCGGGTCGCTGACGTCGCCCGGGCACAGCACAGCCTTGCGGCCCGCCTTCTCGATCCAATGCTTCGTGTCCTGGGCGTCGTCCTCCTCCTCGGGGAGGTACCCGATGACGACGTCGGCGCCCTCGCGCGCGAAGGCGATCGCGACGGCCTTGCCGATGCCGCTGTCCCCACCCGTGATCACGGCGCGTTTGCCGTCCATCTTGCCCGAGCCACGGTAGCTCTCCTCGCCGTGGTCCGCCTTCGGGGTCATCTCCGCGTCGCTGCCGGGGGGTTGCTGCTGCAGATCGCTCATCGCGTGGCCTTCCTGTGCGCATTGGTGCCGGGGCGGTCGCCCGTGCCTCCACCGTCGACCGGTGTCCCTGGACGTGCTCTCGGAATCGAGCGGTTCCAGTGGATCGAGCGGTTCGAGCGGGTCGAGCGGTTCGTGCGGCGTGCCGGTGCCGATCGCGTGGCCTGCGGCTCGACCCTGAGCGGCAGCGGAACGGCGGGCGTACACCGGAGGCATGGACTACACACACCTCGGCAGGACGGGACTGTCCGTCTCACGCGCGATCCTCGGGACGATGAACTTCGGCCCGCAGACGAGTGAGGACGACTCCCACGCGATCATGGACCGGGCGCATGAGCTCGGTGTCAACTTCTTCGACACGGCGAACGTGTACGGCTGGCAGCAGGGCGAGGGCATCACCGAGCAGATCATCGGGCGCTGGTTCGCCAAGGGTGGCGGCCGCCGCGAGAAGACCGTGATCGCAACCAAGCTCTACGGCGACATGAGCGACTGGCCGAACGGCGGCAAGCTCAGCGCCCTCAACATCCGGCGTGCGCTCGACGAGAGCCTGCAGCGCCTCCAGACCGACCACATCGACCTGTACCAGTTCCACCACGTCGACCGGGACACCCCGTGGGACGAGATCTGGCAGGCGCTCGAGGTCGCGGTCGCGCAGGGCAAGGTGCTCTACGTCGGCTCGTCGAACTTCGCCGGATGGCACATCGCGCAGGCGCAGGAGGCGGCGGCGCGGCGGAACTTCACCGGGCTCGTGAGCGAGCAGTCGATCTACAACCTGCTCGTCCGCGACATCGAGCGGGAGACGCTCCCGGCGGCGCGCGAGTACGGGCTTGGGGTCATCCCGTGGTCACCGCTGCAGGGCGGGCTGCTCGGTGGCGTGATCGAGAAGACCGAGGAGGGGTCGCGTCGGCTCGAGGGCCGGGCGAAGGAGGCCCTCGAGGCGAACCGCCCCGCGATCGAGCAGTACGAGGCGTTCGCGAAGGAGCTCGGGCAGGCGCCGGGCGAGCTCGCCCTCGCGTGGCTGCTGCACCAGCCGGGCGTCACCGGACCGATCACCGGTCCGCGCACCATGGAGCAGCTGGAGTCCGCCGTCGCCGCCGTCGACATCCACCTCGACCAGGCGGCGCTCGACCGGCTCGACGAGATCTTCCCGGGGCACAAGACGTCGCCGGAGGGCTATGCATGGTGAGCTGACCCCCTGCACGACGACGCCCCCGCACATGCTGTGCGGGGGCGTCGTCGTGCAGCGTGCGTCAGTGGCGGGAGCCGGCGGGCACCCGGTCGGTGGCGCGGAGCGGCGAGGAGTCCTCCTGGTCGAAGAGGACGTAGCCCTCCTCGCCGTGGACGACCGAGTCGATGCCGGCGACCTCGTCCTCGGTCTTCACGCGGAAGCCGATCGTCTTCTCGATGATCCAGCCGATCACGAAGGCGAGCACGAACGAGTACACGAGTACGACGCCCGCGGCGGTGGCCTGCTTGCCGAGCTGGACGAACGACCCGGAGTAGATCAGGCCGGTGTCGTTCGCGAAGATCCCGAGCCACAGGGTGCCGACGATGCCGCCCACCAGGTGGACGCCGACGACGTCGAGCGAGTCGTCGAAGCCGAGCCGGTACTTCCAGTCGATGGCGAAGCAGCAGATGATCCCGGCCGCGAAGCCGAGGACGACGCCCCAGCCCGGGGTGAGCGCGGCGCAGGCCGGGGTGATCGCGACGAGCCCGGTGACGGCACCCGAGGCGGCACCGACCGACGTGGCCTTGCCGTCGCGGATCTTCTCGATCATGAGCCAGCCGAGCACCGCCGCGGCGGGAGCGGCGAGCGTGTTCACCCAGGCGAGCGAGGCGATACCGTCGGCGGCGCCCTCCGACCCGGCGTTGAACCCGAACCAGCCGAACCAGAGGATGCCGGCGCCGAGGAGCACGAACGGCGGGTTGTGCGGCTTGTGCGCACCCTTGGCGAACCCGACACGACGGCCCAGGACGATCGCGAGCGCGAGGCCCGCGGCGCCGGCGTCGATGTGCACGGCGGTGCCACCGGCGAAGTCGATGACGCCCCAGGTGGCGAACATGCCCGAGCTGAGGTTGAAGACCCAGCTGGCGACCGGGAAGTAGCAGACGGTGACCCAGATGCCGGAGAAGATCATCCACGCGCCGAACTTCGCCCGGTCCGCGATCGCGCCCGAGATGAGCGCGACGGTGATGATCGCGAACGTGGCCTGGAAGCCGACGAACGCCATCGACGGGTACGCGGCGTTGATCGTGGAGGCCTGCGACTCCTCGAACGCCTGACCGAGGCCGAGCTGGTTGATGTCGAGGCTGAAGAAGCCGACCTTGCCGATGACGTTCGTTCCGGGGCCCGTGTTCGCGAACGCGATGGCGTAGCCGTACAGCACCCAGAGGACGCTGACGAGACCGATCGCGCCGAACGACATCATCATCATGCTGATGACGCTCTTGGCCTTCACCAGACCGCCGTAGAAGAACGCCAGGCCCGGTGTCATGAACAACACCAGTGCCGCCATGATCAACACGAAGGCCGTGTTGCCCTGATCAAGCATGTATTCACCTCTCGATTGCGAAGCAGGAACGCGCCGGCGGTTGCTGCTGCGCCCACGTGCTTCTGGCGCGGCCGCCTCGGGTGTGTCCAGTGTCCCGAGCAGAGGTTTCACCCCGGGGCACGGTGTGTTTCCCGCAGGTAACACGACGCGCCCGCATGTAACGGTCGTGTTTCGCTCACCTGCCGAGCAGCTGCGCGACCGCCGGGAGCTCGCACCGCGCGTGCCCGGTTGCGCGTGCGTTCAGTCTCTGATCAGCGCTGCGCCTGCAGCGATGCGAGGAGGCGCAGCTTGTCGGCGCTGTCGCCGTCCTGATCGGGGTAGTACAGCACGAGGACGAGGTCGCCGACGGGCAGCTTCTCCCGGTGGAGGTGCAGTGGGCCGACCGAGGGATGGATGACCGTGGTGGTTCCGCCCGCGAGCAGGCGGACATCGTGTCGCGCCCACAGCGAGCGGAAGCGCGCGCTGCCGATCGATAGCTCGCCGACGATCTCGACTGCGCGCTGATCCGTCAGATCGTCGCCGAGCGATGTGCGGAACGACGCCACTGCCTCCACGACCGCCCGCTCCCAGTCGTCGTGGAACGCGCGCTCCTCCGGGTCCAGGAGCAGTGACAGGAGTCGATTGTGCCCCGGAACGAGCCGAGGCGAGAACGCGGCTGCGAGATCGTTCGCGGCCAGGACATCGAAGTACCGCCCTTCGACGAACGCCGGAACGGCGAGCGCGGCGAGGAGTTGGTGCAGGCGGGCCGGCACGCGCTCGGTCCGGTGGGCGCGAGGCTTCGTGCGACGGGTGCTTCCGAGATGGAGCAGGTGGTCGGTCTCGACGTCGTCGAGTTGCAGCACCCGGGCCAGGGACTCGACGTCACCGCACCGGACTCGGTTCTCCGTGCCCGCGACGAGGTTCTCGAACGTCTCTGACCTCGATGTGATTGTGACGATGTCGGGTGTCATGCTCATCGAGGACCTCAGGGATCCGCACATCGCCCAGGCCGAAGCCACCATCGCCGTGAACCTTCTCGGCACCATCCGCATCGTGGACGCGTTCACCCCACACATGATCGACCGCGGAGCCGGCGACATCATCACCGTCACGTCCGGCATCGGGTTCCTGCCGTTTCCGCTCATGCCCAGCTATGGCGCCTCGAAGGCCGGAGTGCACGCCTGCACCGAAGCGCTGCGCGCGCAGCTGCACGACACCGGAGTCGAGGTCACCGAGCTCATCCCGCCGGCCGTCGCGAACGCCGGGCAGGAGAAGCTCAACCCTGCTGCGCTTCCCATGGTTGCCTTCCTCGACGAGGTCATCGAGCTCCTCACCCGGAACCCGACGCCGCAGGAGATCATCGTGCAGGCCGCGGGCGATCAGCACGCGCTCATCCGCGGGCGACCATGAGCTGCGCGTCGGTGAGCTCACGGTCCGCGTAGATGAGCCGCATCGCGGCACGGTCCGGGTTCCTCTGGTCAGGGCCCCGGTCGACCAACTGCATGCCGAGCTTCTCCGCGACCGCCGCTGATGCCCGGTTGTGTTCCAGGAGGTACGCGACGACTGGCACGGCAGGCAGCGTCGTGTTTGCGCGGTCCGTCGCTTTCCGTGCGAGCTCGGTGGCCAGGCCGCGCCCTTGGGCTGCGGGAGCGAACCGGTAGCCGAGGTTCCACACGGTGCCGTTCCTGAGCCAGCAGCCCCCGTAGCCGAGCACGGCGTCGGTGCCCGGGTCTCGTGCGATCCACGTTCCGAGCCCGTCGCGTTCCCAGGCCCAGACCCAGCTGGCGACCCACCGTGCTGTCTGGTCGGGGTCGGTGTGCCGCAGCGACGGGTAGTGTGCCCAGACCGCCGGATCGGACAGTATCTGGTACAGATCCGCGCTGTCGTCCTGCACCGGCCGATACAACCCAAGGCGCGCGGTCGAGTCTTCAGGACGCTGGTTCGCGGTGATCACGTGGCAACGGTAGCGGGCAGCCGACACTCCGCAGGATCCGTCGCGACAGCAGCAGCTGGCGCTCGTGGTCCGGCCTTTCGTGCGGGTCCGGGCTGGCCTAGGGTGGCGACCATGCCCCGAGACCCCGGAGGGACCAGCGTGATCACGCGGAGCGTGCGGCCGATGCTCGCAATCGCTGCCGCTCTTGGCGTCGTGCTGGGAGCGAGCGCGTGCACGGCAGAGCATGGCTCCGGCGGCGACGCGTCGACGGCGTCCGTTGCTGCCAGCTCGCAGCCGCAGGTCGGTGGCATCGGCGCCGCAGCGACACCAGGCGTGGCGCCCGGGGGAAGCGCGTCCGGAGTGCCGACGCCGCTGGGGGATGCGACGCAGGACTGGCCCGCGGTCGATCTTGGACAGCGATTGGGCGCGGCGGGCGAGGCGACCGAGGTACAGCCTGGCGTGTACCGGTATGTGGTGGCGCCCGACGACACCACGTCGGGTCTCCTCACCCGGTTCGATCTTTGCGCGATCGACATCGAGACCGCGTACGAAGCCGCCGGCGGTCACCTTGCCGCCGATGAGGCAGTCACTGTCCAGCGCAGCATGCGCGACAGTTCCGGGAACGACACGACCGCGTTCCACCGTGGCTGGAAATGCACCTACCCAGAGCAGCCGCGCACCTCCCGTGCTGGCTGAGGGAGATCTGCCAACGGAGGACGCGTGGCGCGAGACCGTTCCAGCGCTGACCGCGCCCGCAGTAAAGCGCTGGGGTCTGCAGCTGGTCGCCCCGTACAGCGGCGGCAGCGCCTCGTCCGTCATCAGCGTCCGGACGGCTACCGGCCACGACGCGGTGCTCAAGCTCTCACTGCCCCACCGCGAAGCTCGGGACGAGGGCACGGCACTGCGTTGGTGGAGCACAGGACCGCGCTGCTCGCCGACGTCACCGAACAGCCGCGATCGCGCATCCTCGCGTGGTCGGTGGCCCGTCTCGTCGAGCAGGCGCTCTGGCACGTCAGCCGAGCTGACCGACCCCGCGCACCGGACAGCATTGTCCGCGCCATGCGCATCGCCGACCTGCTCGACTGATCGATACAGCGTCGATCGCAGTTGCGCATCCGCCGCGGCCCAGATCGCGGGCGCGGGCGCGGTCCGCTTACGACGCCGCCGCCCCGTCGAGCACGTCCGGACGAGTGAGGGCGACGACCCGGCTCACGGCGCGGAGGTACTTCTTCCGGTACCCGCCGGACAGCATCGACTCCGGGAACACCGCGTCGAGCGGGGTTCCCGATGCGACGATGCGCACCTGGGCGTCGTACAGCCGGTCGACCAGGGCGACCCACCGCAGGGCGTCGGTCTGGTCCGTGAACGGCGAGACGTCCCGGAGGCCGACGGCGTCGAGCCCGGCGACGAGCGCGACGTACTTGGAGGGGTGGACCGAGGCGAGGTGGGCGACGACGTCGGTGAACCGGTCGTCGGTGACCGAGGCGGCACCCGCGCTCCGGCAGACGGCCGCCAGGACCGCGTCGACGTCATCGACGACGGCGGCGGACTCGTCGACCGCGCGGCGCCGGAAGTCGAGGCCGTCGATACGCATCGTGTCGAACCGGTCCGACATGGCCTGGATCTCACGGAGGAAGTCCTGCGCAGCGAACCGGCCCTCGCCGAGCGCCCCCGGCGGCGTGTTCGACGTCGCGGCGAACCGGGTGCCGGTCTCGGCGAGCTCCTTGATAAGCCGGGTCATCACCATGGTGTCCCCCGGGTCGTCGAGCTCGAACTCGTCGATGCAGACGAGCGACGTGCCCGTCAGGAGCTGGACCGTGCCCTGGAACCCGAGCGCACCGACGAGTGCGGTGTATTCGATGAACGTGCCGAAGGCCTTGCGCCCGGTCTCGGCGGCGTACGCCGCGGCCAGGAGGTGTGTCTTGCCGACGCCGAACCCGCCGTCGAGGTAGACGCCTGACGTCCCCGAGGGCTCCGCCGCCTTCTTCCGCCCGAACAGCCCCGTCCGCACCGGGACCGGCCGCGCCGCGACGAAGCGCTCGACGGCATCGCGGACCTCCGCCTGCGACGGGAAGTCCGGGTCGGGCCGGTAGGAGGCGAACGTCGCCTCGGCGAACTGCGGCGGCGGGACGAGCGAGGCGGCCATCTCCTGGGGGCTCACGCTCGGATCGCGGTCGACGAGGTGCGGGAGGTTCCCGTGGGAGTCGTTCGTCATGCTCGACCTTCGATGGTGCGGGTTGCCCGGGAGTCGGACGTGTGTCGGCTGCTATCACGGTGCACGTCATGCACGCTACATCCGCGTACCGTGGTCCCGGTGCCGTTCGACCATCCCGTCCGGCGTCGTCACCCCAACCGGCCCGCCACAGCCGACCAGCAGGAGGAACCCATGACCGCCCCGGTCGACCCGTCCGACAAGTTCGCCGCCTACGCCCACCCGGAGCGTCTCGTCTCCACCGCGTGGCTCGCAGCCCAGCTCGACGCCGGTGTCGGCTCCCCCGACCTCGTCGTCGTCGAGTCCGACGAGGACGTGCTGCTGTACGAGACCGGGCACATTCCCGGCAGCGTCAAGATCGACTGGCACACCGACCTCAACGACCCCGTGCAGCGCGACTACATCGACGGTGCGGCGTTCGCGTCCCTGGTCGGCGGCAAGGGGATCGCCCGGGACACCACGGTCGTCATCTACGGCGACAAGAACAACTGGTGGGCGGCGTACGCCCTGTGGGTGTTCACCCTGTTCGGACACGAGGACGTCCGCCTCCTCGACGGCGGCCGCGCGACGTGGCTCGCCGAGGAGCGCCCGATCACGACCGACGCCGCCCGGGTCGCGCCCGTCGCGTACCCCGTTGTCGAGCGCGCCGACACCGAGATCCGAGCGTTCAAGGACGACGTGCTCGCGCACCTCGGTGCGCCGCTCATCGACGTCCGCAGCGCCCCGGAGTACTCCGGCGAGCGCACGACCGCGCCGGACTATCCGGAGGAAGGCGCGCTCCGCGCGGGGCACATCCCCACCGCGACGAACATCCCCTGGTCGACCGCAGCCGCCCCGGACGGAACGTTCCGGTCCCGTGCCGAGCTCGACACGATCTACCGCGACGGGGCCGGGATCGCGGACGGCGACAGCGTCATCGCGTACTGCCGCATCGGCGAGCGGTCGAGCCACACCTGGTTCGTCCTGCAGCACCTCCTCGGCGTGCCCGACGTCAAGAACTACGACGGCTCCTGGACGGAGTGGGGCAGCGCCGTGCGCGTCCCCATCGTCACGGGAACCGACCCGGGGTCCGTGCCGTCCACCGCGGCGAACGCGGGACGGTAGGGCCATGGCGACCGACAGCCTCCCGGCACCGCTCGCCGCGATCCGCGATGATTTCCTCGCCCTCGGGGTGCCCGACCGGCTGCAGCTCCTCCTGGAGTTCTCGAACGAGCTCCCGGCGCTCCCCGCGGAGTACGCGGACCACCCGGACCTGCTCGAACGGGTCGAGGAGTGCCAGTCGCCGGTGTTCATCTTCGTGACGGTCGGAGCCGACGGCGACGCCCCCGACATGGTGCGCATGCACGCGACTGCGCCGCGGGAGTCACCGACCACGCGCGGTTTCGCGTCGATCCTCGCCGAGGGGCTGTCCGGCCTCTCGGCGGCCGAGGTGCTCGGTGTGCCCGCCGACTACCCGCTGACCCTCGGCCTGAGCGAAGCCGTGAGTCCCCTGCGCATCCGCGGCATGGTCGGCATGCTCGGGCGTGTGCAGCGGCAAGTGCGGGCGCGGGTCACCGCCTGAGGGGATCCGGCGGCGTCCGGCGGCCCTCCCGGCAGTGCGCGACGACCGGCGTGCCGCCCCTGCCCGGTCGCGGTGCGGAGCATAGTCTGCGACCGTGTCCGATTCCCCTGAACCGATCGCGGAGCCAGCCGCGTTCGCACGACTGCGTGCGGCCGTGGCCGAGGGCGTCTCCCGCACCGAGACCACGGTGACCGAGATCCCCTCGCCGAGCCGGATGGCGCCGCACTCCATCGCGCTCGCGGCGGATGTCTCCGGCGCCGCACACGGCGTCGACTCCGACCTCGGGACAGGCCGGTTCATCGCGCTGTACGACCCCGCGGAGCCGGAGGGCTGGAACGGCCCGTTCCGCATCGTCACGTTCGCGCAGGCACCGCTGGAACCGGAGATCGGGGTCGACGAGTTCGTCGCCGATGTGGCGTGGAGCTGGCTCGTTGACGCCCTCGAGACGCACGGCGCCGCGTACGGCCACGCGTCCGGCACCGCCACGAAGATCATCTCCCGGGGGTACGGGGAGCTGAGCGCCCAGGGCGACGGCGCCCAGCTCGAGCTCCGCGCCTCGTGGACCCCGACCGACGACGACCTCGTCGCACACGCGCAGGCGTGGGAGGACATCGTCGCGATGCTCGCCGGCCTGCCGCCCGTGTCCGACGGTGTGTCGCTCCTGGCACCGAGGCGGCTGGCCCGTGACTGACCACCAGAGCACTGAACCGCGGCATCCCCGGATCGCCCCGCCGCCCCCTCCCGCGCCGGCCCCGGACCCCGGGGTCGAGGACTCGCATGCCACGGTGCGGGTCATCGAGGACCGCGAGACGTACCTCCGCGCTGTCGACGAGATCGCCGCCGGTCGCGGTCCCGTCGCCGTCGACGCCGAACGGGCCAGCGGCTACCGCTACTCGCAGCGCGCGTACCTGATCCAGCTCTACCGGCGCGGTTCGGGCGTGTTCCTCTTCGACCCGATCGCGGTCGGGTCGTTCGCCGAGCTCCAGGACGCGATCGCCGACGAGGAGTGGGTGTTCCACGCGGCGAGCCAGGACCTGCCGTGCCTCCGCGACATCGGGCTCGTCCCAACCCGCATCTTCGACACGGAGCTCGGGGCTCGGATCGCCGGTCTCGCGCGCGTCGGACTCGGCGCGGTCGTCGAGGAACTCCTCGGCATCCACCTGGCGAAGGAGCACTCCGCGGCGGACTGGTCCACGCGACCGCTGCCCCAGTCCTGGCTCGTGTACGCAGCCCTCGACGTCGAGCTGCTGGTGGACCTCCGCGATGCCATGGCCGCACGGCTCGACGCTGCCGGCAAGCACCGGATGGCCGAGGAGGAGTTCGACGCCGTCCTGATGCGCACCCCGAAACCGCCCCGTGCGGAGCCGTGGCGTCGGCTCTCCGGCATGCACACGCTGCGCGGGCAGCGGGCGCTCGCGATCGCGCGGTCCCTGTGGCTCGCGCGGGACGCGTACGCGCAGGAGATCGACACCGCGCCGGGACGGACGATCCCGGACACGGCCATCGTCGCGGCGGCGGCAGCGAACCCGGCGACGAAACGCGAGCTGTCCGCGATCAAGACGTTCTCCGGACGTGCCAGCCGGAGCCAGATCGACCGGTGGTGGGAGGCCCTCGAGGCCGGTCGTGCCACCGACGACCTGCCGAGCTTGCGGGCCAGCGGCGAGCCGGCGCTGCCGCCGCCCCGGGCGTGGGCGGATCGCAACCCGCCCGCCGACCGCCGGTACCGGCTGGCCCGCGCCGCCGTCGTCGACCGTGCCGAGGCCCTCGAGGTCCCGGTGGAGAACCTGCTGCAGCCCGACACGCTGCGAACCGTCGCGTGGGACCCGCCGGTCCCGTCGACGGCGGAGTCGATCGCGTCCGTCCTGTCCGCGCTCGACGCGCGGCCGTGGCAGGTCGAGGAGACCGCCGGCCCGATCGCGGCGGCGTTTGTCGCAGCCGCACAGCCCGACCCGGCACTGGACGAGCCGACCTCGTAGGAACCGGCCAACGCACGTGCGGACGACCCGGGCGTCGCACTAGCGTTCTGCACGTCGGCGCCACCGCCTCGCGGCGAGCCGATGGACGATCAACGGAGATCTGGAGGCATCTTTGGCGAACGCATCAGACGTGGTCTTCGTGGACGGCGTGCGCACCCCGTTCGGACGTGCCGGCGAGCAGGGGGTGTACTGGAACACCCGCGCCGACGACCTCGCCACGCATGCGATGCGGGGGCTGCTCGACCGCAACGCCTCGCTGGACGGCGCCGCGGTCGACGATGTCGCCGTCGCGGCCACCACGCAGCAGGGCGACCAGGGGCTGACGCTCGGCCGGACCGTGGGGATGCTCGCGGGCCTCCCGGCGTCGGTGCCCGGCTACGCGATCGACCGGATGTGCGCCGGCGCCATGACGAGCGTCACGACGCTGGCCGGGGCGATCGCGTTCGGGGCGGTCGATGTCGCGATCGCCGGCGGCGTCGAGCACATGGGCCGGCACCCGATGGGCTTCGGGCTCGACCCGAACCCACGGTTCGTCGCGGAGCGCATGGTCGCCGGCGACGCCCTCGTCATGGGCAACACCGCCGAACGACTGCACGACCGGTTCCCGGCGATCACGAAGGATCGGACGGACGCGTTCGCCGTCCGATCGCAGCAGCGGTACCAGGCGGCCTGGCAGGCCGGCAGCCTCCAGCCTGACCTCATTTCGGTCGCCGTCCCGACCGCATCCGGGTGGGATGTCGTCGACCGCGACGAACCGCCCCGCCCCGGCACCACCCTGGAGGCGCTGCAGGCGTTGAAGACGCCGTTCCGGCCACACGGACGGGTCACCGCGGGCAACGCCGCGGGCCTCAACGACGGCGCGACGATGAGCCTGCTCGCCTCCGCGCGCGGAGCCCGCGAGCACGGCCTCCAGACCAAGATGACGATGGTCTCGTTCGCGTTCGCCGGCGTCGATCCGGAGGTCATGGGTGTCGGTCCGATCCCGGCGACGGACAAGGCGCTGCGGAAGGCCGGGCTCACGATCGACGACATCGGGCTCTTCGAGATCAACGAGGCGTTCGCCGTGCAGGTGCTCGCTTTCCTCGACCACTACGGCATCCCCGAGGACGCCCCGAACGTCAACCCGTGGGGCGGGGCCATCGCAGTGGGGCACCCACTCGCGTCGTCCGGGGTCCGGCTCATGACGCAGCTCGCCGCGGAGTTCGCCGAACGGCCGGACGTCCGCTACGGCATCACGACCATGTGCGTCGGCCTCGGACAGGGCGGCACTGTGATCTGGGAGAACCCGAACTGGTCGCGGGCTGCCGCGCGGAAGGCGGCATGACCATGACCGGAACCGCCCCACTCGATGCCGCGGCGCTCGACCGGCTCACGGCGCTCTCCGCCGACGAGGTCGTCACGGGCGCCTTCGTCAAGCACGTCGCGCTGCCCTCCGGCGGCATGCTCGCGCTCATCACGCTCGACAACGGCAAGGACCACACGCGGCCGAACACGCTCGGGCCGCGATCGCTCCGGGCGCTCTCGGACGCCCTCGACGAGGTCCGCCGTGACGCCGCCGCGGGCACGATCCGTGCGGCGGCGATCACCGGCAAGCAGTACTGCCTCGCCGCCGGCGCCGACCTGTCGCAGGCGTCGCAGGTGCCGGACCGCGCGACCGCGCACGCGCTCGGGGCGCTCGGCCACGCGACCCTCCGCAAACTCGGGGAGCTCGGCGTCCCGTCGTTCGCGTTCGTGAACGGCATGGCGCTCGGCGGCGGCCTCGAGGTCGCACTGCACTGCACCTACCGCGCGTTCTCGTCGGCCGCAGCCGGCATCGGCCTGCCAGAGGTGTTCCTCGGCCTCATCCCCGGCTGGGGCGGCGCGACGCTGCTCCCCCGCCTGATCGGACCGGAGCGCGCACTCCGCGTCATCGTGGAGAACCCGCTCAAGAACAACCGCCTCCTCACCGGCCCGCAGGCGGTCGAGCTCGGCATCGGCGACGAGCTCATCGCACCGGCGATGTTCCTGACCGACGCCATCCGCTGGGCGGACCGCGTGGTTACCGGTGCGGTGCAGGTCGAACGGCCCCTCGCGCCGGGTGCGGTGCAGAAGGCCACCTGGTCGACGGTCGTGAAGGTCGCGCGGGGGCGGGTCACCGAGAAGATCGGCGCCGTGCCACGCGCCCCGCACCGGGCGCTCGACCTCGTCGCAGCGGCACGGAGCGGGTCCGTCGACGACCGGTTCGCGGCAGAGGACGACGCCCTCGCCGACCTGATCACGGGCGACCAGTTCGCCGCGTCGATGTACGCGTTTGACCTCGTGCAGAAGCGCGCGAAGCGTCCCGCCGGCGCGACCGATGCCCCGGCGAGGACCATCACGAAGGTGGGCGTCCTCGGTGCCGGACTCATGGCGTCCCAGTTCGCGCTCCTCTTCGCCCGCCGCCTGGGCGTGCCCGTCGTCATCACCGACCTGGATCAGGGTCGTGTCGACGCCGGTGTCGCCCGCATCCGGGACGGAGTCGCCGACCTGCTGGAACGGGGCCGCATCGGGCCCGATGACGCCAACCGCCTCCGCGGACTCGTCACCGGCACCGTGTCGCTCGACGCGTTCGCCGATGCGGACTGGGTGATCGAGGCCGTGTTCGAGGAGCTCACGGTCAAACAGGAGGTCCTGCGTCGCGTCGAGCAGGTCATCGCGCCACACGCCGTCCTCGCCACGAACACGTCGTCGCTCTCCGTCGACGCGATGGCGTCGGTGCTCGAGCACCCGGAACGGCTCGTCGGCTTCCACTTCTTCAATCCGGTCGCGGTGATGCCGCTCGTCGAGGTCGTACGCGCTGCACGCACCTCGGATGAGGCCGTCTCCACCGCGCTGTCGGTCGCGAAGCGCCTGAAGAAGACGGCGATCGTCACGGCGGACGCTCCCGGGTTCGTCGTGAACCGGGTCCTGGCCCGGCTCCTCGGCGAGGCGATGTCCGCCGTGGAGCGCGGCACCCCGTTCGCGACTGTCGCGGACGGCATGGCGCCGCTGGGCCTGCCGATGTCCCCGTTCGAGCTGCTCGAACTCGTCGGCCTCCCGGTCGGCGTGCACGTCCTCGACTCGCACCACGCCGCGTTCCCGGACCGGTTCCACTCGGGCGCGCAGCTCGCGAGGATCGCCGAGCACGGCGCCATCCTGACGCGCGACAAGAAGGGGCGGGTCACCGGCTACGACCCGAAGGCCGCGGCGCTCGTCGCCCCCGGCCGGAAGGCGGCGGCGCCGCTGACCGCCGAGGAGGTGCAGCGCCGTGTCGAGGACGCCCTGGCGGACGAGCTCCGCCGCATGCTCGACGACGGCGTCGTTCCGGCGGTCGAGGACATCGACCTCGCGTTGATCCTCGGAGCCGGGTACCCCTTCCACTCGGGCGGCATCTCGCCGTACCTGGACCGGGTGGGAGCCTCCGAACGGGTGACGGGCACGGACTTCCACAGCCCGCGGATCGCCGGACCCGCGACGCGCTGAACGACTGCCGACAGACGACGGATGGGCGGCCCTCCCGAAGGAGGACCGCCCATCTGCCACGCGACGACGCGGACTTACTTGCCGAAGCCCTTGAATCGCTGGTTGAACTTCTCGACGCGGCCGGCGGAGTCGAGGATGCGCTGCTTGCCCGTGTAGAACGGGTGTGAGGCGCTCGAGATCTCAACGTCGATGACCGGGTAGGTCGCACCGTCGAGCTCGATGGTCTTGTCGCTGTTCGCGGTCGATCGCGTCAGGAACGTCTCACCGGAGGCCAGGTCGCGGAAGACGATGGCGCGGTACTCGGGGTGGGTGTCGGTCTTCATGGTGATTCCTCGTGATGGATGTCGTGGTGCGGAGTGCCCGACGAAGTGAGCGGCCCGGACCGATTCGGCCCTGGCCAGTGGACGGCGCGGGTACGGAAAAATGTGGCGACGCCAGCAGTCAACACTACCAGACCCGCGTGACGATCGCAGCGGGCGTGCGCCGTACCCGCGGGACCGACGATCTCGACGACCGGCGGCCGCGGAGTGGGATCAGGAGGCGCGAGCCGTGAACCGACCGGCGTCCTTCGTGACGGTGAGGGCGAGTCCGAACGCCTCGGACAGGACCTCGCTCGTGACGACCTCGTCCAGCGGGCCGGACGCGTGCACCGCGCCGTCCGCGAGGATGAGCGCGTGCGTGAACCCGGTCGGGATCTCCTCGACGTGGTGCGTGACGACGACGATGGCGGGCGCGTCCTCGCTCGCGGCGTATCCGCCGAGGGTGCGGACCAGGCTCTCCCGCGCGCCGAGGTCGAGCGACGCTGCCGGCTCGTCGAGGAACAGCACCTCGGGGTCGGTCATCACCGCGCGGGCGATCTGGACGCGCTTCTGCTCGCCGTCGCTGAGCTCGCCGAAGGTCCGCTCGGAGAAGGCGCCGAGGCCCCATTCCTCGAGCACACGCTGCGCGCGACGCGTGTCGATGTCGTCGTACTGCTCGTTCCAGCGGCCGGTCACGGAGTAGGCCGCCGTCAGGACGACGTCGATGACCTTCTCGGTGACGGGGATGCGGCGCGCCAGTGCCGTCGACGCGAAGCCGATCCGCGGGCGGAGCTCGAACAGGTCGGCGTCGCCGACCGGCGTCTCGAGGATCTCGACCGAGCCGGTCGTGGGGAACGTCTGCGCGCCGGCGACCTGCAGGAGCGTAGTCTTGCCGGCGCCGTTCGCGCCGAGGACGACCCAGCGTTCCGTCTCCGCCACCGTCCAGGAGACGTGATCGAGGATCGAGACCCCGTTTCGAACGACTGACACGTCTTCCAAGCGCACTACCGATGGCATGGTGTCAGCCTACGGCAGAACCCCGGAGCCGGGAGGCGCGGCACGCGCTCACCGCTCGTGTCGCCGTCGGTCCCGTCAGCGTCCGGCGAGGACCGCGTCGTAGACCGCGCGCGTCTGGTCGGCGATCGCCGACCAGGTGAACTCGCTCTCCACCCGCATGCGCCCCGCCCGGCCCATGAGCGCGGCGAGGCCGGGGTCGGCGAGCACCTCGCGCAGGGTGGCACCGAGGTCCGCGACGAACCGGTCGGGGTCCACCGGTGTCCCGCTGCCGTCTCCGACCTGGTCGATGGGGACGATCCGGCCGGTGAGGCCGTCGGCGACGACCTCCGGGATGCCCCCGGTGTCGGTGCCGACGACGGGCAGCCCGCACGCCATCGCCTCGAGGTTCACGATGCCGAGCGGCTCGTACACCGACGGGCAGACGAACACGGTCGCGGCGGAGAGCACGCGGACGATCTCGTCGTGGGCGAGCATCCGGTCGATCCAGATCACGCCGGAGCGGCGGGTGCGGAGGTCCTCCACCAGCCCGGTGACCTCGGCGAGGATCTCGGGGGTGTCCGGGGCGCCGGCGCAGAGCACGATCTGCGCATCCGCGGGGAGGGTGTCCAGGGCGCGGAGCAGGTAGGGCAGGCCCTTCTGGCGGGTGATGCGTCCGACGAAGACGACGGTCGGGCGATCAGGGTCGATGCCGAGCGCCCGGACGGCCTCCCGGTCCTCGATCTGCTTCCAGGCGTCGATGTCGATGCCGTTGTAGACGACGTGCATGCGGTCCTCGGGGATACCGGGGTACGAGCGGGCGATGTCGCGGCGCATGCCCTTCGACACCGCGATCACCGCGTCGGCGTGCTCGAAGGCCTCCCGCTCGATCCAGCTCGACAGGCGGTAGCCGCCGCCGAGCTGCTCGGCCTTCCAGGGCCGGAGCGGCTCGAGACTGTGCGCGGTCACGACGTGCGGCACGTCGTAGGTGATCTGCGCGAAGCGGCCGGCGGCGTTCGCGTACCAGGTGTGGGAGTGGACGATGTCGGCGCCCTCGATGTCGGGCACCATCTGCAGATCCGTCGCGAGGGTCGACACTGCGCCGTTGGCCCCGGCGAAGCCGGCGGGAGCGCGATACGAGTCGACGCCGTCGTCGGAACGGTCGGCGCCGAACGCCCGGACGCGGACATCCGTGTCCGTCTCGGATCGGAGCGCCGAGGTCAGTTCCGCGACGTGCACACCGGCACCCCCGTAGATCTCGGGCGGGAATTCCTTGGTCAGCAGATCGACTCGCACAGCACCCAACGTAACCGGAAGGTCCTTCTGGCGCATACTCTGGGGCCATGCCATCGAAGAAGATATTCGGCATCGTCCTCGCAGGGGGCGAAGGGAAGCGGCTGATGCCGTTGACCGCCGACCGCGCCAAACCCGCTGTGCCGTTCGGTGGGAATTTCCGCCTCGTCGACTTCGCACTGAGCAATCTCGTCAACTCCGGGCTGCAGAAGATCGTCGTCCTCACGCAGTACAAGTCCCACAGCCTGGACCGCCATGTCTCCCAGACGTGGCGGATGGAGGGGCTCCTCGGGTCGTACGTGGCCTCGGTGCCCGCGCAGCAGCGGCTGGGCAAGCGGTGGTTCGCGGGCTCTGCGGACGCGATCCTGCAGAGCCTCAACCTCCTGCGAGACGAGCGCCCCGACATCGTGGTCGTGGTGGGCGCCGACCACGTGTACCGGATGGACTTCTCCCAGATGGTGGAGGCGCACATCGCCTCCGGCCGCAGCGCGACCGTCGCCGCGATCCGCCAGCCCATCTCCCTCGCCGACCAGTTCGGCGTGATCCAGGTGGACGACGACGATCCGACGCGCATCGCCGCGTTCCTCGAGAAGCCGAAGGACGCTGTGGGGCTCGCCGACTCCCCCGACGAGGTGCTGGCGTCCATGGGCAACTACGTGTTCAACGCCGATGCTCTGATCGACGCGGTCCTCCGCGACGGGCAGGTCGAGACGTCGAACCACGACATGGGCGGCGACATCGTCCCGGACTTCGTGAACCGCGGCGACGCCGGCGTCTACGACCTCAACCGGAACACGGTGCCGGGGTCGACCGACCGCGACAAGTACTACTGGCGCGACGTCGGGACGATCGAGTCGTTCTTCGACGCGCACATGGACCTCATCGCGGCGCTGCCGGTGTTCAACCTCTACAACGTCGACTGGCCGATCTTCAATCAGCAGATCAACTCGCCGCCGGCGAAGTTCGTCCGGGACGCGAAGAGCAACACGGGGAACACCGTCGACTCGATCGTGTCCCTGGGCTGCCTGCTGTCCGGAGCGCGGCTCGAGCGCAGCGTGGTCGGTCCGTGGTGCGTCATCGAGTCCGGGTCTCAGGTCCTCGACTCCGTGGTGTTCGAGCGGGCGAAGATCGGGCCGGACTCGGTGGTGAACCGCGCCATCCTCGACAAGGATGTCGTCATCGCCGCCGGGGCCCGCGTCGGCGTCGATCGGGAGGCGGACCTCGCCCGGGGATTCACGGTCACCGATTCGGGGATCACGGTCGTCGGCAAGGGCGTCCGGGTCGAGGCGTAGCGCATCGCGGACGCCCGTGCCCGCTAGCCTGGCCATGTGCCGCGCTTCCTCGTCGTCCTCGACGCCGACTCGACCCTCCTGGAGGACGAGGTCATCGAGCTCCTCGCTGACGCGGCGGGAACCCGGGAGCAGGTGGCCGCGGTCACCGAGCGGGCGATGCGCGGCGAACTCGATTTCGCGGAGAGTCTCCGCAGCCGGGTCGCGACGTTGGTCGGCCTCCCGTCCGCAGCGATCGACCGGGTGCGCACCCGGGTTCGGGTCACTGCCGGCGCGGCCAAGCTCGTCGCCGGAGTCCACGCGGTCGGCGGGACGGTCGGCGTGGTGTCCGGTGGGTTCCACGAGGTGCTCGACCCGTTCGCGGAACGTCTCGGGCTCGACCATTGCCGGGCGAATCGCCTGGAGGTGGATCGCGGCGTGCTCACTGGCCGGGTCAGCGGGCCGATCGTGGACGCGGAGGCGAAGGCCGCCGCGCTTCGGGAGTGGGCTGCGGCGGATGGCGTCGACCTTCGCCGCACCGTGGCGATCGGCGACGGCGCCAATGACCTCGCGATGATGGAGGCTGCGGCGCTCTCGGTCGCGTTCGACGCGAAACCCCTGGTGCGAGCGGCGGCCGACCTCGTGTTGGACCGCCGTGACTTGGCACCCGTGCTCGCGGTGCTCGGCGCGCGCGGCTAACCGACCGGTTCGGCGTCCGCGACCTCGTGGAGTGCGCGCGACTTCACATTGACGACGTGCCGCGCCATGGCGACCTCGGTCCGTGCCAGGTCGCCGTCCGCGACGGCCGCGAGCACCTCCCGGTGCTCGGACACCGCGGACTCCGCGTCGGTCACGCCGAAGCCGGAGAACATCCGGAAGCGCTGCGCCTGCCCGCCGAGCGACCGGTAGGCGCGGAGCAGGAAGGCGTTGTCCGCCCGCTCGGCGATCAGGTCGTGGAATCGCTCGTCGGCGTGCCAGTACTGCTGGTAGTCGGCGAAGGACGGGCCGCGGGGCGCACCCTCGAGCTCGCTGATGGTGGCCTCGAGCTCGGCGACGAAGGCGGGGTCGCTCCGGGCGGCGGCGCGCCGCGCGAGGGCCGGCTCGATGACGTGCCGGGCGTCCATGAGGTCGCCGAGCTCCTTGGGGCTGAGCATCGGCGCGACCCGGTAGCCGCGCAGTGCCGTACGGACGACAAGGCCGGTGGACTCGAGTCGGGCAAGGGCTTCGCGGATCGGGGTCTGCGACACGTCGAGCTCGCGCGCCAGACCGTCGATGTTCATGGGCTCGTCAGCGCCGTACGTCTCGTCGAACAGCCGCGCGAGGAGCTCCTCGTACACCGAGTCGGCGAGCGACTGTCGACGAGGAGTGCGTCGGGTGGCGTCTCTGGGCATGGGAATCAGTGTCCCATGCCCGGTCGAACGCCAGGTGTCGCCGCTCAGCACCAGGGAGTTGACCTAAATCGTGGATCATATAGGATCGATCTCGGTCCACTGCCGGATCAGCACGTCGGCGTGGATCACGGGCCGCTCGAAGCCGAGCGGCCTCGCCGCCCCTGCGTGTTTCAAAGGAGAATCCACCCGTGCCGTCGACCCTCTTCGTGGTCATCAGTGGGATCCTCGCGATCGTCCTGCTGATTGTCCTCATCACCCGGGTGAAGCTCCACCCGTTCTTCGCGCTCCTCATCGCGACGGTGGCGCTCGGCCTCGTGAACGGCCTCGGCGTCACGAAAGCCGTGTCGACGTTCACCGACGGCTTCGGCGGTCAGCTGTCCGTCACCGGTGTCGTGATCGCACTCGGCGCGATGCTCGGCGGGATGCTCGTCCGCTCCGGCGGTGGCGACAAGCTCGCCGACGTCATCATCGGCAAGCGCAAGCTCATGTGGATGCCGATCAGCGTCGGGATCGTCGCGGTGCTCATCGGTCTGCCGAACCTGTTCGAGGTGACCTTCGTGCTCCTCGTGCCGCTCGTCTTCTCGATCGCTCGGCGACTGAACGTCGCACCGATCACCGTCGGCATCCCGATGGCGGCCGGTCTCATGACCGCGCACGGCCTGCTCCCGCCGGGCCCCGCGCCCATCCTCGCCGCCACGGCGTATGGCGCGAGCATCGGCACCACGACGCTGTACGGCGTCATCATCGCCGTCCCCGTGCTCCTCGCCGGCGTGTGGCTCTTCCCCCGCCTCATGCGCCGTGAGCTCGTCTCGATCGCGGCCGCGACGTCCGCCGACACCGCGATGTCCGACGGTGGCCGCGGCGCGGCGGACCGCGCCGCGCATGACGGCGGCGTGGACGCCGAGGCCGGCGCCGGTGCGCACCTCGGTGGGGACCTGCTCGTCGCCCGCACCCGGGAGCCCGGGCTTGCCGCATCCCTCACCGTCGTGCTCGTCGCCCCGTTCCTCATGATCATCGGCACGATCGCCATGGACGCCTCGAGTGAAGGCGCCCCGCTTTACTGGCTGTGGGAGACCATCGGCAACCCCGTCCTCACGCTGTCGATCGCCGTCATCCTGGCGTTCATCCTGCTCGGCGGCGGCTCCGGCTTCAGCCTGACCGACATCCAGTCGGTCGTGAAGACGAGCATCGTCCCGATCGTCGGCCTGTTGCTCATCATCGGCGCCGGCGGTGGCCTCAAGAACATGCTCAGCGTCGTCGGCCTCAGCGACATCGTGAGCGACCTGGCGAAGTCGTGGTCGATCCCCGCCGTGCTGTTCGCCTGGCTCGTGGCGGCGATCTTCCGGATCGCGCTCGGCTCCGGCACGGTCGCGGTGTCGGCGACGACGGGCATCGTGGCCGCGCTGCTGCAGTCCGACCCGTCGCTCAACCCTGCGCTGCTGGTCCTGGCCACGTGCACCGGCGCGATGATCTTCTCGCATGTGTCCGACGGCGCGTTCTGGCTCTTCAAGGAGTACTACGGCCTGACGGTGCCGCAGACCCTGAAGACCTGGAGCCTCCTGGTCACCGTGCAGTCGATCGTGGGCCTCCTGGGCATCCTCGCCCTGAGCCTCGTGGTGGGCGGCGGCTTCTAGCGCAACCCGGACGGGAGGCGCGGTGCAGGTTCGATCCCGCACCGCGCCTCCCGTTCGTCGTTCATGCGAACGCGAAGTGCTCGGCCGAGGTCCGGCCCGAGCACTGTCGCGTTCGCGCATCCATGCAGACGCGCCCGTCGGCGTCGATGCTGGTTCTCGCGTTCGGTCGCGGAAACGGAACGGACCCGCTCGCGGCTGCGAGCGGGTCCGTGGTGAAGCGCCGGTGGGCCGACGCGGTCAGTCAGCCGAGCGCGCCGCGCGGCGACCCGCGACGGCGATCGCGATGTCGAGCGCGTTCTGGGACGACGTGGTGGAGGCGAGGCCCTTGCCGACGATGTCGAAGGCCGTTCCGTGCGCCGGCGTCGCGATGACGACGGGCAGGCCGCCCTGCACGGTGACCCCGCCATCGAAGCCCATGAGCTTGATGGCGATCTGGCCCTGGTCGTGGTACATCGTGACGACGCCGTCGTACTTGTCCTTCGCACCGATCCAGATGGTGTCGGACGGGAACGGACCGTCGACGCTCACGCCGTCGGCCTGCGCGCGCTCGACGCCCGGACGGATGATGTCGATCTCCTCGCGTCCGAAGATGCCGTTCTCGCCGTTGTGCGGGTTGAGCGCGCAGACCCCGAGCCGGGGCTGTTCGATGCCGGAGTCGCGCAGCAGGTCGTCGAGCAGGTGGATCGCGTCGACGACGCCCCGCTCGGTCACCCGGGCGGCCACGTCCCTGATGCCGATGTGCGACGTGACCCGGGCCGTCCACATGCCGGGGATGATGTTGATCTCGCTGGTCACGCCCTCGTGGTGCAGCTCCTTGGCGAACCAGCGGAGCTCGTCCTCCTCGTGCATGCCGCCGAGGTGCAGGCTCGTCTTGTTGAGCGGCGTGAACACGATCGCGCCGACCTCGCCGGCGTTCGCCATGGCGATGGCACGACGGAGCTGGTGGAGGGTGCGCTCGCCGGCCTCCTTGGAGACCTGCTTGACCGGGATCGGCTCGGCGGGCGTGGAGTGGTCGTCGAGCACGGCGACCGCATCGGCCGAGGGCTCGTCGGCGATCGGGAACGACACCCCGGCGACGGCCGCGGCGGCGTCGACCTCGGCCCGGTCGGCGAGGACGTAGATGTCGGCGGCGGCCCGGTTCTTCGGGTCGGCGAGGAGCTTGGCGGCGAGCTCGGGCCCGACGCCGGCGGGGTCGCCGAGCGTCAGGGCGATCTTCGGACGGACGGTGGTGGTGGTGGTCATGCGGAGACTCCTTCGTCGATCGGGGCCGGAGCCGACCCGTCATAGCTGCAGATGGCGGCGACCTTCTCGGCGCTCGCACTCGTGGGGTCGAACTCGTACCCGAGCCACTCCTTCGCCATCCGCCGGGCGACCTCGATCCCGACGACGCGCTGCCCCATGCAGAGCACCTGCGCGTCGTTGGACAGGATCGACCGCTCGACGCTGAAGGAGTCGTGCGCGGTGACGGCGCGGATGCCGGGAACCTTGTTCGCCGAGATCGCGACGCCGAGCCCGGTGCCGCAGATCAGGATCGCCCGGTCGGCGTCACCGTTCGCCACCATCCGGGCGGCGTCGACGGCGACGTGCGGGTACGCGGTGTGCCCGTCGGCGTCGACGCCGACGTCGACCACGCTGGCCACGCGCGGGTCCTTCTCGAGGTCGGCCTTGATGGCCTCCTTGTACTCGAAGCCGGCGTCGTCGCAGCCGACGACGAGGCGGAAGGGTGCGGTCATGCGGTTGCCTCCTGAGTGCTGCTGATGGTGTGGTGGACGGCGCGCACGACGCGGGCGAACGAGGTCGCGCCGGCGTCGGGGTGCCCGATGCTCTTCTCGGCGAGCGGCCGAGCCCGGCCGAGCCTCGGGCGCAGGTGCGCGGTGGCCTCGGCGTTCTCCTGCGCGACCGCGGCGGCGACGTCGAGTGCCGCGACGATGCCGCTGCCCTCAGCGGCGGAGCGCTCGAGCGACTCGACGTATGCGGTGAACGGGTCGACGAGCGTCTTGTCGCCGGGCTCCGCGCCGCCGAGGCGGACGACGGCGTCGAGGCCGGCACGGGCTGCGCGCGCCACGGCCGCACCGTCGACGGCGTCGCAGTCGGCGAGGCTGCCGCCCACCGCGGTGAGCGTGACCCCCCAGAGTGCGCCGGACGTGCCGCCCGCGTGCTCCGACCATCCCTCGCCGGCGTCGGCGAGCAGGGTGGCGATTCCGGTGTCCGGCTGGGAGGCGCTGGTCGCCGCCGCCTCGACGGCTCCGGTGACGCCGCGTGACATCCCGATGCCGTGATCGCCGTCGCCGGCGATCGCGTCGATGCGGCCGAACTCCGCTGCGCCGTCGAGGATCACGGCGCGCATCGCGTCGAGCACGGCGAGTGCTCCGGGGACGAGTTCGGCGTGCCGGGCATCGCTCGTGGCGGTGGTGACCGACGCGGCGGAGGCATGTCGAGCCTCCAGTCCGTTGATCACTGGCAGGGAACCCGTCCGGAAGGCGGGCGACGAGGCCGGCGCACCCCAGAGCGACTCGAGCTCCGCATCCGGCCAGAACATCGTGAGCGAGAGGCCGTCCATGTCGAGGCTCGTGACGAGCTCGCCGACCTGCGGGGCGACGATCGTGACGCCTCCGGCCTCGACGCGGGCGGCGATCAGGCCGTAGAGGACGTACAGCTCCTCGTACTTGAATCTGCCGAGTCCGTTGAGGAGCAGCACGCAGCGGTCCCCACGGCTCCCCGGCGCCTCGGCCATGAGCCGGTCGACGAGCAGGTCGGCGAGTTCCTCGGGCGAGGGTTTCGGCTGCTCGGAGATGCCGGGCTCGCCGTGGATGCCGAGCCCGAGGCTCATCATGCCCTCGGGAACGGTGAACAGGGGCTCCGTGGCGCCGGGCAGGGTGCAGCCCGAGAAGGCGACGCCGAGGCTCCGTGTGCGGTCGTTGGCGAGCCGGGCGACTCGCTCGACACCGTCGAGGTCGTACCCCGCGGCCGCTGCGGCACCCGCCACCTTGAACACGGTGAGGTCGCCGGCGATCCCCCGTCGTCGCTCGACCTCGTCCGACGAGCCGGACGCGATGTCGTCGGTCACCGGGACGACGCGGACGTCGACGCCGTCGGTGCGGAGGCGCTCGGCCGCCTGCCCGAAGTGCAGCACGTCGCCGGCGTAGTTGCCGAATGAGAGCAGGACTCCGCCGCCGGTCTGCGCTGCGAGGGACACTCGGCGCACCTGGCCGGCGGACGGCGAGGCGAAGATGTTGCCGTAGGCGACGCCCGTGGCAAGGCCGGGTCCGACGAGCCCGGCGAAGGCCGGGTAGTGGCCGGAGCCGCCGCCGATCACGACCGCGACCGTGCCGTCGGGACGGGGCGCGGTGCTGACGATGCCGCCGTCGACGAGCTCGATACCGTCATGCGCGGCGACGAACCCGGCGAGTGCGCGGTCGGCGAAGGTCGTCGCATCATGGCTGAGCGTGGTCATGCGGACACCTCCTCCGAGCGCGTGCGGGGCGTGGGAACGGCGGCCACCGGGACCGGGCGGCCGTCGAGGATGCCGTGCAGGTACTCACGGTTGCGGGCGCTGACGCCGAGGCCGTCGCCCCCGTAGTGCTCGCAGACGAACATGCCTTGGAAACCGAGCGACAGCGCGGTGCGGATCTCGGTGCGGTAGTCGATGACGCCGAGCTCGAGCGGCGCGGGCATCGACGTCACGGTGCCCTGCGCGCGGTCCTCGTCCCGGAGGTAGTTCTTGACGTGCCAGTAGTTCGCGAATGGGAGCACCGCGGCGTGGGTCTCGACCGGGTTCTCGACAGGCCGGTGCAGCCGGACGAAGTTGCCCACGTCCGGGTTGAGGCCGACGTGCGCGAGCCCGACATCCTGCACGAACCGCGCGGCGAGGGCACCGGTGCCGAGGAAGGTGTCCTCGTACATCTCGAGGGTCAGGTCGATCCCGATCTCCGCCGCGTGCCGACCGAGCTCCTGCACCCGAGCGACGGCGGTGGCCCAGAGCTCGCGATCGTCGAGGTCGTCGGCGGCACCCTGCTCCGTCCAGAACCAGAGCGCGCGCTGCTGCGCGGGCAGGAGCGGACGGTGGAACCCGATGGAGACGATGCCCGCGCCGAGCCGTACGGCGGCATCGAGGGCGCGGTGCGCGTAGGCGAGGTTGTCGTCGCCGGTCCGGGGGTCGATGACGCTCTTCCGCACGATGGCGTAGCTGGCCGGCCGGACGCCGGCCGCCCGGGCAGCGGCGGCGAGGTCGTCGACGCGCTTCGGCGCGAGGTCACCCGCGGCCACCCACTGGTCGTTGACCTCGACCAGGTCGAAGCCGGCGCGGGCGATCTCGGCGAAGTCGGCCGTCCACTCGTCCGGGGACGCGTCCTGCATTCGCATGCCGTTCCGCCGTACCCCGGGGAACTGGAGCATGGCTGCGGCGATCGGCCAGCGCTGGGTCGTCTGGTTCATGGCACTCCGTCGTGGTGGGGCTGCAGCCCGGGTTCGTGAATCGTCTTTCCTATAGGATCATACGCCGACAGAACCGTTCCGCAAGGCTCCAGGGGCACGGCAGCAGTCGGTGCCGCCGGCCCCAGCACGTGCCGCTAGTTGCCCATCCCCACGCCGCCGTCCACCGCGAGCACCGAGCCGCTGATGTAGCCGGCGTCGTCGCCGGCGAGGAACACGGCAGCCGCAGCGACCTCGTCGGCGGTGCCGTACCGCCCAGCGGGGATACGACGCCGGTACTCGTCACGCACGTCATCGGGCAGCCCCGCGGTCATCTCGGTCTCGATGAACCCCGGCGCGACGACGTTCGCGGTGATCCCGCGCGAGCCGAGCTCCCGGGTCAGCGAACGGGCGAAGCCGATGAGCGCGGCCTTCGAGGACGCGTAGTTGATCTGACCGGCACCGCCGAGCATGCCGACCACGCTCGAGATGAGGATCACCCGCCCGAAGCGGGCCCGCATCATGCCCTTCGACGCGCGCTTCACCACGCGGAACGTCCCGGTCAGGTTCGTGTCGACCACGGAGGTGAAGTCCTCCTCGGTCATGCGCATGAGGAGCATGTCCTTGGTGATCCCGGCGTTCGCGACCACGACCTCGACCGGGCCGAGCTCCGCCTCCACCGCGGTGAACGCCGTGTCCACGCTCGCCGCGTCCGTGACGTCCGCCGCCACGGTGAGCGCGCCCTCCGGCCCGCCGGTGCCGCTCCGCGATGTGACGGCGACACGGTGGCCCGCGGCCAGGAACCCCTCGGCGATGGCACGTCCGATGCCGCGGTTCCCGCCGGTGACGAGGACGGTGCGAGGAGTGGACATGACGGTCTCCGATCGGTGGCTGTGGCAGGGAGGCAGGCCCAGGGCGAACAGCTCCGCCCGATCGGGCCCAGACGAGCCTACCGTCGGCGGCGAGGCTTAGTCTTGAGATCGGCAATCGGAGACTCCCGCGAATGAAGAGCAGCAACAGCATCACGACGCTTCCGGCGTCACCGGAAGACGATCGTCGACGCCGGTTGCGCCGGTACGTGTTCACCATGTCGGTCCGCGTGGTGTGCTTCGTCGGCGCCGTCCTCCTGCACAACATGTGGAGCGTCGTCCCGCTCATCCTCGCGGCGGTGATCCCGTGGGTCGCGGTGGTCGTCGCGAACGCCGGCAACCGTCAGGGCGGGGACCTCGTGCAACCCGGCGGCGCACTCGTGCAGGCGAGCCCGGCGGACGCCCACCTTCGCGAACAGCAGGAGCAGGCGCGCGAGCACGCGTATCGCGCGGGACAGCAGCGCCGCGCCGAGGCCGCTCGCGCCGAACAGGCGCGCGCCGCGCAGGAGCGAACCGCTGCACGGGCGGCGGCCCGATCCCGGGGGCGCCGCTGATGGCCACCTTCGACCTCCACACCGACCCCGCCGCCCCCGTCTGCTCCCGCGCCGGCTGCCGCCAGCCCGCGCGGTTCCGCATCAACTGGCGGAACCCGCGCATTCACGCGACGGACCGCGTCAAGGTCTGGGCGGCCTGCGGCGAGCACTGCACGTTCCTCGCCGACTACCTCCGATCCCGCGCCTTTCCGGTGACCGTCACCGGGATCGACGAGGACATCGACCGACTCGACGACGTCGCGGACGCGCCGGCGTGACCCCCGACGAGTCCGGCAGCAGCCGCGCGCATCGCGTCGCGGACGACGCTCACGGCACAACGCCGGCACCGCAGCGCACCGCTCGGGGCTTCGACCCGGCCGCCCGATACGGCCGTCGCGGCGCGGAGCGCCTTCGTCGGGTCGAACGCTCGGAGGACCGCACCGCTCATGACCCGGACGCACCCTCCGTGGGGTGGCGCTTCGTCATCGGGCGCCGGTGGGCGACGTACTTCGCGGTGGCGATCGGGTTCGCGGTCCTCTGCGCGTTCTTCGGCATGTGGCAGTGGGACCGCCGGAACGAGGCCGTCCGCGAGAACGCGCAGATCGCCGCGAACTACGACCACACACCGGTCGAGGTGACCACAGCCCTCCCGACCGCGCGGTCGTTCTCGGACGATCAGACCTGGTTGCGGGTGCGGGTCACCGGTCGGTACGACGTCGCGGAGCAGCTCCTCGTCCGGAACCGCGTCCACAACGGCCAGCCGGGGTTCGAGGTCCTCACCCCGCTCGTCACCGACAGCGGACGGGCGTTCATCGTGGACCGCGGATGGGTCCCGACGGGCAACCGGCAGGACGCCCCGGACCACGTGCCCGCTCCCCCGACGGGCACGGTCCAGGTCGTCGCACGGCTGCAGGCCAGCGAACCGCACATCCCCGGTCGGTCGGACCCGGCGCACGGCGACGAGGTCCAGTCGGTGACCCTGCCGGATGTCGCGGACCGGGTCTCCCACCCGATCTGGGCCGGCGCGTACGGCCAGCTCGACACCGAGGACCCGGCACCGACGCAGCAGGCGCCGCTCGGCTGGGACCGCCCCTCAGCCGACACCGGCCTCCACCTCAGCTATTTCATCCAGTGGTTCATGTTCGCGGTCGGCGGGTTCGGGTTCCTCGGGTACCTCATGGTCCAGGAGTACCGGAACCTCAACCAGGACGACCCGGAGGAACGCGAACGGGCCCTCGAGCGCCAGCGTCGCCGGGAGGCCCGCCCCCAGACCGACGACGAGATCGAGGATGCGCTCCTCGACGAGCGCGGCGCTACGCGAGCTCGATGAGTTCCGCGTAGTCCTTGTTCCAGTGGTCCTCGGTGCCGTCCGGCAGCAGGAGGACGCGCTCCGGGTTCAGCGCCTCCACGGCCCCCGCATCGTGGCTCACCAGGACGACCGCACCCTCGTACCCCTGCAGCGCGCCGAGGATCTCCTCGCGGGACGCCGGATCGAGGTTGTTCGTGGGCTCGTCGAGGAGCAGGACGTTCGCCCCGGACACGACGATCATCGCAAGCGAGAGCCGGGTCTTCTCGCCGCCGGACAGCACCCCGGCGGGCTTGTAGCCGTCGTCCCCGGTGAACAGGAAGGATCCGAGCACCCGTCGCGCCTCGGTCTCGGTGAGGTTCGGCGACGCGGACACCATGTTCTCGAGCACCGACCGGTTCACGTCGATGTTCTCGTGCTCCTGGGCGTAATAGCCGACGCGGAGGCCGTGGCCGGGCTGCACCTCGCCGGTGTCGGGCTGGTCCGCGCCAGCCAGGATCCGCAGCAGCGTCGTCTTGCCGGCGCCGTTGAACCCGAGGATGACGACCCGTGACCCGCGATCGATCGCCAGGTCGACCCCGGCGAAGATCTCGAGGGAGCCGTAGCTCTTCGACAGGCCTTCGGCCATCAGCGGCGTCCGCCCGCACGCGACCGGCGTCGGGAACCGCAGCTTGGCGACTCGATCGGCCTCGCGCACGTCATCGAGGCCGGCGAGGAGCTTCTCGGCACGCGCGACCATCTGGTGCGCGGCGGCGGCCTTCGTCGCCTTGGCGCCGAAGCGCGCGGCCTGCTTCTGCAGCTCCCCCGCCTTCTTCTCGGCGTTCGAGCGCTCCTTGCGGCGGCGCTCCTCGTCGGCGACACGCTGGCGCTGGTAGTGCTTCCACCCCATGTTGTAGATGTCGATCATCTGGCGGTTCGCGTCGAGGTAGAACACCCGGTTGACGACCTCGTCGACGAGCTCGACGTCGTGCGAGATGACGATGACGCCGCCCGCGTACGTCTTCAGGTACTCCCGGAGCCACACGACCGAGTCGATGTCGAGGTGGTTCGTCGGCTCGTCGAGGATCATGGTGTCGGCCTCGGAGAACAGGATGCGCGCCAGCTCGATCCGGCGCCGCTGTCCACCGGACAGCGTCTTCAGCTGCTGGTCGAGGATACGGTCCGGCAGGGCCAGGTTCGAGGCGATCGATGCCGCCTCCGCCTCGGCCGAGTAGCCGCCGAGCGCGTTGAACTGGTCATCCAGGCGCGCGTACCGCGCCATCGCCTTCTCGGCCACGGCGGCATCGCCGCTGCCCATGTCCACGGTCGCCTTCTGGATCCCCTCGACGATCGCGCCGAGCCCGCGGGCGTCGAGGATCCGTTTGCGAGCGGTGTCCTCCGGGTTGCCGGACCGCGGGTCCTGTGGCAGATACCCGATCTCCCCCGAGCGGTCGATCGTGCCGCCGTTCGGCTGGGCGTCGCCCGCGAGTGCCTTGGTCAGGGTCGTCTTGCCGGCGCCGTTGCGCCCGACCAGACCGACCTTGTCGCCCTTGTCGACGCGGAAGGACACGCCCTCCATGAGGAGGCGCGCGCCGACGCGGATCTCGAGATCGTGCACGGCAAGCACAGAGGACGTCCAATCAGTTGGTGGGTGGCCACAACGGTATGCGGGAGGGGTGCGCCCATAGGATGGAACACGCTTCGGGGCCCGGTTCTTCCGCGTGGCCCCGTCGACCACCGCCCTATTCTAGGAGACTCCATGGCGAACCCCGCCCTCGGTTCCGTCCATCCCGTCCTCGCGGACCGTATCCGCGCCCGTGGAATCGCGGTGGATGCCGCGCTCGTGACCGGAGGCGCCCTGTTCACCGCCGTCCTGGCGCAGGCGCAGGTTCCCGTGTGGCCGGTCCCGATCACCGGGCAGACGCTCGCCGTCGTCCTCGTCGGCGCGACGCTCGGCGCTCGTCGGGGCGCGCTCTCGATGCTCGTGTACACGCTCGTGGGGCTCGCCGGCGCGCCGTTCTTCGCCGAGATGCACGGCGGCCTCGGCGCGCTCGCGCTTCCGAGCTTCGGCTACGTCCTCGGCTTCATCCCGTCCGCCGCGCTCATCGGCTGGCTCGCCCGCCGGAACTGGGACAAGCGATTCGGCAGCGCGACCGCCGCGTTCGCGCTCGCGAGCGCGATCCCCTTCGTGACGGGCCTGCCGTACCTGGCGGTCGTGCTCGGACAGATCGGCGCACCGAACGACCTGCTCACCGTCCTGCAGAGCGGGCTCTTCCCGTTCCTCGTCGGCGGCATCGCCAAGGCGCTCATCGCCGCCGGCGTGCTGCCGCTGGCCTGGCGCCTCGTCGCTCGCCGCTGACCACACGGCCCGCCGCACAGGGCACGACAGGAGGCCCGGTACCGACTGGTACCGGGCCTCCTGTCGTGCTCGTGGCACCGCATGCGTGTGGCGGCGCGTACTACATCGCGAACCCGAGGGCGCGCATCATCTCGCGACCGTCATCGGTGATGCGTTCCGGGCCCCACGGCGGCATCCACACCCAGTTGATCCGGAACGCGTCCACGATTCCATCGAGCGCGTTCGCCGTGTCGGCCTCGATGACGTCGGTCAGCGGACACCCTGCGCTCGTCAGCGTCATGCTGATGATGAGCGCGTTCGCGTCGTCGTCCCAGGCGAGGTCGTAGATGAGGCCCAGGTCGACGATGTTGACGCCGAGCTCCGGGTCCTGGACCTCCTTGAGGCCCTCGCACACCTGGTCGAACTTCTCTGGGGAGAGTGTGGTGATCATGACCCTCAGCTCGCCTGCGCTGCGGCCGTCACGTACCGGTCGTAGCCCTCGTTCTCGAGGCGCTCGGCCAGCTCGGCCCCGCCCTGCTCGGCGATCTTGCCGGCGACGAACACGTGCACGAAATCGGGCGTGATGTAGCGGAGGATGCGCGTGTAGTGCGTGATGAGCAGGACGCCCATGCCGGTGTTCGCCTTCGCCCGGTTCACGCCCTCGGACACGATCTTCAGCGCATCGACGTCGAGGCCCGAGTCGGTCTCGTCGAGGACGGCGAACTTCGGCTTGAGGAGCTCGAGCTGCATGATCTCGTGGCGCTTCTTCTCACCGCCGGAGAAGCCCTCGTTCACATTGCGCTCGGCGAACGCGCTGTCCATCTTGAGGTCGGACATCGACTCCCGAAGGTCCTTGATCCAGCCGCGGAGCGCGGGCGCCTCCCCGTCGATCGCCGTCTTGGCGGTGCGGAGGAAGTTCGACACCGTGACCCCCGGGATCTCCACCGGGTACTGCATGGCGAGGAACATGCCGGCACGCGCACGCTCGTCGACGCTCATGTCGAGGACCTCACGCCCGTCGAGGAGGATCGAGCCCCCGTCGACGTTGTACCGGGGGTGCCCCGCGATCGTGTACGCCAGGGTGGACTTGCCGGAGCCGTTCGGGCCCATGATGGCGTGGATCTCACCCTCGTTGATCGTGAGGTCGACGCCCTTGAGGATCTCCTTCTTGCCCTGATCGGTGTCGATCGAGACCTTCAGGTCGCGGATTTCAAGAGTGGACATCAGTTCGTTCCTTCGGGCTTCGGTTGCTGGGCGGCAGACTCGTCGACGACGACACGGTCAGCCGTGTCGACGTAGACGTCGCCGTCGATGATCTGGACGCGGAACACCGGAACGGGTTCGTACGCGGGGAGGGTGAGCGGCTTGCCGGTCGTCAGCTCGAACTTCGCCCCGTGGGCCCAGCACTCGAGCGTGCCGTCCTCGACGAACCCCTCGGAGAGCGAGATGTCGCCGTGGGTGCAGGTGTCACCGATGGCGTGGACGACCCCGGAGGAGTCCTTGACCACGGCGACGGGCGTCCCGTCGACCACGACGCGCATGGGCGCGTCGACGGCGATCTCCGACTCGGAGCAGATCTTCGTCGCCATCAGGCGAGATCCCCGTGCGCGCTGCGGCCGCCGCTGAGCTCCTGCTCGACGGCGCGGACCAGCCGCTCCTCGAGCTCCGCGTCGCCGATCTTCTGCACGACCTCGACGAGGAACCCGAGGACGACGAGCCGACGCGCCTCGTCCTCGGGGATGCCACGGGACTGCAGGTAGAACAGGTGCTCGTCGTCGAACCGTCCGGTCGCGCTCGCGTGACCGGCTCCGGCGATGTCGCCCGTCTCGATCTCAAGGTTCGGGATGCTGTCCGCGCGGGTGCCCTCCGAGAGGACCAGGTTGCGGTTCTGCTCGTAGCTGTCGGTGCCGGCGGCGGGACGACCGATGAGCACGTCGCCGATCCACACCGTGTGCGCCCCCTCGCCCTGCAGCGCACCCTTGTAGTTCACCCGGCTCCGGGTGTTCGGGGCGTCGTGGTGCACGTACACCTGCTGCTCGATGTACTGGCCCGCATCTGCGAAGTACACGCCGTACATCTCGGTGTCGCCACCCTGGGCGCCGAGGTGCGTCGACGGGTTCACCCGGACGACGTCGCCACCGAGCGACACCACGACGTGCTTGAGGAACGCGTCACGCCCGACCTCGGCGAAATGCGTGGCGACGTGCACGGCGTCGTCGTCCCAGTCCTGCACGCTCACGACGGTGAGGCGCGACCCCTCCTGCGCGATGATCTCGACGTTCTCGCTGAGGAGCGCGGACCCGGTGCTGTTGATGATCACCGTTCCGGTGGCGTTCGGCTCCGCGATGACGACGGTGTGCGCCGCACGAGGATCGCTGCCCATGTGCGACCGAGTGATGGTGACGTGCTGCGGCTCGTCGCCACGGGCCGTCACCGTCAGGACGCTGTCCCGCGCCTCCCATGCGGCGGCGGACGCACGGTCCTCCGGCAGACCGGCACTGCCGACGCGCTCGTCGTCGCGGCGGACCCAGTCGATGTCCACGCCGTCGGTCTGTCGGGCGAGGTACGGGTACGCCGACCCGTCCAACCCGTGGTCGAGCAATGGTCGGATCTTGGCGAGCGGCGCGAACTTCCAGTTGACCTCGCGTCCCGTCACCGCCGGGAAATCATCGATGGCACCGGACGCGAACCGCTCGGAGCGGGTCTGCACGGGGACCTTTCGGTCGTTCCCCCAGCCGCCGTCGGAGTGAGCGCGCGCGCCGTGCTGCTCGGTGCCGGCGGCGGGCACCACCGGTTGATCGATCCGAGCGGGGGCATCGGTGTGGGGTACGGGTGTGGGGGCTGACATCTAGCCGACGGATCCTTCCATGCTCATCTCGATGAGCTTGTTGAGTTCGAGCGCGTACTCCATCGGGAGCTCGCGGGCGATCGGCTCGATGAAGCCGCGGACGATCATCGCCATGGCCTCGTCCTCCGGCAGGCCGCGGGACATCAGGTAGAACAACTGCTCCTCGCTGACCCGCGAGACCGTGGCCTCGTGGCCGAGCTGGACGTCGTCCACGCGGATGTCGATCGCCGGGTAGGTGTCGGAGCGGGAGACCGTGTCGACCAGCAGCGCGTCGCACCGGACCGTGTTCGCCGCGTGATGCGCGCCGGGGTCCACGCGAACCTCGCCGCGGTAGCCCGCGCGACCGCCACCGCGGGCGATCGACTTCGAGACGATCGACGACGTGGTGTACGGCGCCATGTGGATCATCTTCGCGCCGGCGTCCTGGTGCTGGCCCGGGCCGGCGAACGCGACGGAGAGCGTCTCGCCCTTGGCGTGCTCACCCGCCAGATAGATCGACGGGTACTTCATCGTCACCTTCGAGCCGATGTTGCCGTCGATCCACTCCATCGTCGCGCCCTCGTGCGCGATCGCGCGCTTGGTGACGAGGTTGTAGACGTTGTTCGACCAGTTCTGGATGGTCGTGTACCGGACACGGGCGTTCTTCTTCACGATGATCTCGACGACCGCGGAGTGCAGCGAGTCGGACTTGTAGATCGGGGCCGTGCAGCCCTCGATGTAATGGACGTAGGAGTCCTCGTCGGCGATGATCAGCGTCCGCTCGAACTGGCCCATGTTCTCGGTGTTGATCCGGAAGTACGCCTGGAGCGGGATCTCAACGTGGACGCCCTTCGGGACGTACACGAACGAGCCTCCGGACCAGACGGCCGTGTTCAGGGCGGCGAACTTGTTGTCGCCGGCCGGGATCACGGTGCCGAAGTACTCCTCGAAGAGGTCCGGGTGCTCGCGAAGCGCGGTGTCGGTGTCCATGAAGATGACGCCCTGCGCCTCGAGGTCCTCGCGGATCTGGTGGTACACGACCTCCGACTCGTACTGGGCGGCGACGCCGGCGACGAGGCGCTGGCGCTCGGCCTCGGGGATGCCGAGCTTCTCGTACGTCTCGCGGATGTCGGCGGGGAGGTCCTCCCACGACTGCGCCTGCTTCTCGGTGGAGCGCACGAAGTACTTGATGTTGTCGAAGTCGATGCCCGAGAGGTCCGCACCCCACGCCGGCATGGGCTTGCGGTCGAAGAGCGCCAGCCCCTTGAGCCGGTTCTTCAGCATCCACTCGGGCTCACGCTTGAGCGCCGAGATGTCCGTGACGACCTCGTCCGAGATGCCGCGTCGCGCGGACGCGCCTGCGGTGTCGGAGTCGGCCCAGCCGAACTCGTACTGGCCGAGCCCTTCGAGTTCAGGACGGTCGATGAGCACATCAGACATGGTCTCTCTCAATCTCTCTCGGGCGATCTCTCTCGGGACAGGGACCGCCGCGGGCTGCAACCGCCCGGCGTCCAGCTCCATTGGCGTTGATGGTGTCACGCAGCACCGACGACGAGGGTCGATCACGGCTGATTCCGAGCGATCGCGTCGTTACAATCGGGTGCTGGCTGAACCCCCCAAGTCTACAGCGTCGGCCGCAAGAACAACAGGAAGGCACCACCTCCGTGACACGCGCCGGAACATCCGTCGAGCAGGCTCTTCCGACCCGGTGGCTCGCCCTCCCCCGTCGCGTCGACGCCCGCGTGGTGTGGTTGACGTGGGCGTCGTTCGTGGTCGAGGTCGTGCTCATCGGCACCGGCGGGCTGGTGCGCCTCACGGCGTCCGGGCTCGGCTGCCCGACATGGCCCCGCTGCACGGCGGGCTCGTTCACCACCACTCCGGAGATGGGCATCCACGGCGTGATCGAGTTCGGCAACCGCCTGCTCACGTTCGTCCTCGTCGTCGTGGCGATCGCGACGTTCCTGTCCGTCGTCCGGATGCGCCGCCAGCGTCCGGAGCTCTTCTGGCTCGCGTTCGCCCAGGGCATCAGCATCCCGGTCCAGGCCGTGATCGGCGGGCTGAGCGTCCTGACCAACCTGAACCCCTACGTCGTCGGGCTGCACTTCGTCGTGTCGACCGTCCTCGTCGTCATCACCGCCACGCTCGTCTACCGCACGCTCAACGGGCCCGGCACCCGGGTGCTGCGCGTTCCCACGTGGTACCGCGCCGTCGCGCGCATCACCGCCGTCGTCGTCGGCATCACGGTACTCATGGGCATCCTCACGACCGGGTCCGGTCCGCATGCCGGCGCGCTCACGACCGTGCAGGGGACGCAGCTACAGCGCACCGGGTTCGCGCTCACTGTCATGCAGCACCTGCACGCGATCCCGGCATACGCGACGTTCGCGCTGACCCTCGTGCTCGTGGTCGCGGCGGTCCGGCTGCACCTGTCGAGTCGCTGGGCGGTCCTCCTCCTCGTCGTGGAGTTCGTGCAGATCGCAGTCGGCCTCACCCAGGCGCGCACCGGCCTGCCCGTCGGACTCGTGGGCGCGCACATGGTCCTCGCGGGCCTGCTCGTGAGCGCGATGACCGCCCTCGTCCTCTCGACGCGCCAGAGCGCCGGCCCGGGCGAGGTCCGTGCGGCGGCACCCGGCACCGTGCATTCGGCGGCATAGCGCGCTCGTTCCGCCGCGCGGCGGAAGCGCCCGCTGCCCAGAGCCGACGACAGCGTCGACCGCTTGCCGGCGGCGGGAGCACGTCCGTCGTGTCCGGCCACGGCATGCCGGCGTCGGCTAGAGCGAGAACACCTGCGGCAGCAGCGGATCGATGCCCACGGCGAGGAACAGCAGCGTCAGGTAGGTGATCGAGCTGTGAAACACGCGCATGGGCTGGACATGCTCGACGTGTTGGATCGCCCGCGAGTAGAGGCGGTGCGACTCCAGGACGAACCAGGCACCGGACGCCAGCGCGACCACCGTGTACAGCACGCCCATGTGAGCGACCGGCACGAGCAGGAGCGAGCAGACGACGGTCGCCCACGCGTACAGGATGACCTGCAGGCCGACCATGGTGCGCCCGCGGACCACGGCGAGCATGGGCACCCCGGCCGCGACGTAGTCGTCGCGATACCGCATGGACAGCGGCCAGTAGTGCGGCGGCGTCCACAGGAAGATCACCATGAACAGGACGACCGGCGCCCAGGAGAGCGACCCCGTGACTGCCGCCCATCCGATGAGGACCGGCATGCAGCCCGCGGCACCGCCCCAGACGATGTTCTGCGGCGTGCGTCGCTTGAGCCACAGCGTGTAGACGAACACGTAGAACAGGATCGCAGCGACACTGAGCGCCGCGGACAGCCAGTTCACGAGGAACCCGAGCTCGATCGTCGAGGCGACGCCGAGGACCCACGAGAACCAGTACGCCTCGCGGTCGGACACCTCGCCCGTGACGAGCGGGCGCTTGCTCGTGCGCTTCATCAGGCGGTCGATGTCACGGTCGATGTAGCAGTTGAAGGCGGCGGCGGATCCGGCGGACAACGCACCGCCGACCAGGGTCCAGAGCACGAGCCAGAGGTCGGGGACGCCGCGGGCCGCGAGGAACATGGTCGGCGCGGTGGTCACCAACAGCAGCTCCATCACGCGGGGCTTCGTCAGGGCGACGTAGGCACGCGCCTTGCGGGACAGGCTCGGACGGACGGGAGCAGGCCGGGTCACGGCGGCTGTCGGCATGGAACCTCTGTCTGGAAACGGCGCGGGCGGACCTCTGGTGCGCTGAGGTCCGTCACAGTTTACGTGATCCGGCGGTGTGGAGGGCCGGCATGCTAATCACCTGAGTGAGCACTGAGTGTCGAGTCACTATGCTGGGAATGCCTGCCCGCAGTGTGCCCCGAAGTCGTGAGCCGCAGCAGTTCGTTCGCAGCCGGTGACCACCGGTACGTCGGATGGACCGGGGTCGGTGTCATGTCCGTGCGGGAGCACGAGCCCTCGCACATGTCGCTTCAAGAAGGGTCATCATTCCAGTGGCAGAATTCACATGGGATTCCATCGACAAGAAGGCCGTCGACACGGCTCGAGTGCTCGCCGCCGATGCCGTCGAGAAGACCGGGAACGGCCACCCGGGCACCGCGATGAGCCTCGCTCCGGTCGCGTACCTCCTGTTCCAGAAGGTCATGCGCCGCGACCCCAGTGACAGCACCTGGATCGGCCGCGACCGGTTCATCCTGTCCGCCGGCCACGCCTCGATCCTCCAGTACGTTCAGTTCTATCTCGGCGGCTACGGCCTCGAGCTCGAGGACCTCCAGCAGCTCCGGAAGTGGGGCTCGAAGACGCCGGGCCACCCGGAGTACGGGCACACCGACGGCGTCGAGATCACCACCGGTCCGCTCGGCCAGGGTCTTGCCTCCTCCGTCGGCATGGCGTACGCGCAGCGCTTCGAGCGCGGGCTGTTCGACCCGGAGACTCCGGCCGGCCAGAGCCCGTTCGACCACCACGTGTTCGTGATCGCCGGCGACGGGGACATGCAGGAGGGTGTGACGAACGAGGCCGCCTCCCTTGCCGGGCACCAGGAGCTCGGCAACCTCACAGTGATCTACGACTCCAACCAGATCTCCATCGAGGACGACACCGACATCGCCTTCACCGAGGATGTCGCCGCCCGGTACGAGGCGCTCGGCTGGCACGTGCAGCACGTCGACTGGAAGAAGACCGGCGAGTACTCCGAGGACGTGGAGGAGCTGAACGCCGCGGTGGAGGCCGCCAAGGCCGAGACCGGCAAGCCGAGCCTCATCGTCCTCAAGACGATCATCGGCTGGCCCTCCCCGACCAAGCAGAACTCCGGCAAGATCCACGGCTCCGCCCTCGGTGGCGACGAGGTCAAGGGTCTCAAGGAGGTCGTCGGCTTCGACCCGGAGAATTCCTTCGACGTCGCACCCGAGGTGCTCGAGCGGACTCGCGGCGCCGTCGAGAAGGGCCAGGCCGAGCACGCCGCATGGCAGGAGACCTTCGACGCGTGGGCTACGGCCCAGCCGGAGAAGAAGGCGCTCTTCGACCGCATGCAGGCCAAGGAGCTCCCCGAGGGGCTCGAGGCGGCGCTCCCCGTCTTCGAGCCGGGCAAGGACGTCTCCACCCGCGCCGCGTCCGGCAAGGTCATCAACGCGATCGCGCCGGTCATGCCCGAGCTCTGGGGCGGCTCCGCCGACCTCGCCGAGTCGAACAACACCACGATCGAGGACGCCAAGTCCTTCGTCCCGGCCAAGTACTCGACGAAGATGTGGAAGGGCGACCCCTTCGGCCGCGTGCTCCACTTCGGCATCCGCGAGCACGCGATGGGCTCGATCCTCTCCGGCATCGTCCTGCACGGGAACACCCGCCCCTTCGGCGGCACCTTCCTGATCTTCAGCGACTACATGCGTCCGGCGGTTCGTCTCGCCGCACTCATGAAGGCGCCGGCGATCTACGTCTGGACGCACGACTCGGTCGCGCTCGGCGAGGACGGCCCGACACACCAGCCGATCGAGCAGCTGACCGCGCTCCGCGCGATCCCGGGCCTCGACGTCGTCCGCCCGGCCGACGCGAACGAAGTCGCGTACGCGTGGCTCGCCATCCTGAGCCGCACCGAGGGCCCGGCCGGCCTGGCGCTGAGCCGGCAGAACCTGCCGGTCTTCGCGCGCGGCGAGGGCGACGCCTCGGGCGACACCTTCGCCTCGGCGAAGAACGTCGCCAAGGGCGCGTACGTGCTCGCGGAGGCCCCCAACGGAACGCCGGACGTGATCCTGATCGCGACCGGTTCCGAGGTGCAGATCGCCGTCGACGCTCGTGAGCAGCTCAAGGGCGAGGGAGTGCATGCCCGTGTGGTGTCCGCGCCGAGCCTGGAGTGGTTCTTCGAGCAGCCCGAGGCGTACCGCGAGAGCGTGCTGCCCTCGTCCGTGCGGGCCCGCGTGTCCGTCGAGGCAGGCATCGGCATGAGCTGGCGCGACATCGTCGGCGATGCCGGCCGCAGCGTCTCGATCGAGCACTTCGGCGCCTCCGCCGACTACCAGACGCTCTACAAGGAGTTCGGCATGACGACGGACGCCGTCGTCACGGCCGCGAAGGACTCCATCGCGGCATCCTGAGTCGGACGGGCCGGATCGCTTCCGATCCGGCCCGTCCGCTTCAGCACTCCCCCGTACGGGCCACCTCGGTCCGCTCGCCGGCGGGTGCCGCGTCCAGACGTGTGGCCCTCGAGGCCACGAACCTGTGGCCCTCGGGCCACGACCGAGAAGAGAAGAAGCGAAGCAATGACTGAAACCACCCCCACCGCTGCACTCTCCGCTGCCGGCGTCAGCATCTGGCTCGACGACCTGTCGCGTGAGCTGCTCGAGACCGGCCGCCTCGACGGGCTCATCAATGACCGCAACGTCGTCGGCGTCACCACCAACCCGACGATCTTCGCCTCGGCCCTCGCCAAGGGCGAGCGCTACGACGACCAGGTCAAGGAGCTCGCCGCGGCGAACACGTCCGTGACCGACGCGATCTACGAGATCACCACGCAGGACGTCGCCAATGCGAGCGACAAGTTCCGCGCCATCTACGACGCGTCGGACGGCTTCGACGGACGCGTGTCCATCGAGGTCGAGCCGGGCCTCGCTCACGACACCGCCGGCACCATCGAGCAGGCGAAGTTCCTGCACGGCAAGGTCGCCCGCGAGAACGTCCTCATCAAGATCCCCGCGACCCTGGACGGGCTCGAGGCGATCACCGAGGTCATCGGCGCCGGCATCAGCGTCAACGTCACCCTCATCTTCAGCCTGGAGCGGTACCGCGCGGTCATCGACGCATACCTCGGCGGACTCGAGAAGGCCAAGGCCGCCGGTCACGACCTGTCGAAGATCCACTCGGTCGCGTCCTTCTTCGTCTCGCGCGTCGACTCCGAGATCGACAAGCGCCTCGACGCGGTCGGCACGGACGAGGCCAAGGCCCTCAAGAGCAAGGCAGGCATCGCCAACGCACAGCTCGCCTACCAGGTGTACGAGCAGACGTTCGCATCCGAGCGCGCGAAGGGGCTTCTCGAGGCCGGCGCGAACCCACAGCGTCCGCTCTGGGCGTCGACCGGCGTCAAGGACCCGTCCCTCCCCGACACGCTCTACGTGACCGGCCTCGTCGCCGCCGGCGTGGTGAACACCATGCCGGGCAAGACGCTCGAGGCGACCTTCGACCACGGCGTGGTCGAGGGCGACACGATCACCGGCGAGTACGAGGCTGCGAACCAGGTCATGGACCAGCTCGCAGCGGTGGGCGTCGACTACGACGATGTCGTCGCGCTCCTCGAGAAGGAGGGTGTCGACAAGTTCAACGTCTCATGGGGCGAGCTCGTCGACACCGTGAAGACGGCGCTGCAGGGCAAGCTGGACGGGGCCAAGTGACGGTTTCCATCGCCGCGACGGGCGACGCCGCGGCGGCGGTGGAGACCGTCGTCCCGCGGCTCGTCGCCGACACCGTCGCGTCGGGGCTCACCGCCCAGGTCCCGTCCCTCTGGGGAGCGGATGCTGAGGCCGACGCCTCGACCCGCCTCGGCTGGGTCGAGGCTGTCGCGCTCTCCCGTCTGCTCGTCGCCCGGATCGCCGAGCTGCGGTCGGTCCTGAACGCGCGGGGCGTCGACCACGTCGTCCTCGCCGGGATGGGCGGGTCGTCGCTCGCACCGGAGGTCATCACCAGGACCGCTGGTGTCGACCTGGTGGTCCTGGACTCCACGGACCCGGCGCAGGTCAGGACCGCCGTCGAGACCGCGGTCGAGCGCACGGTGCTCGTCGTGTCGTCGAAGTCCGGCTCGACGCTCGAGACGGACAGCCAGCGCCGTGCCTACGAGGCCGCGTTCCGCAACGCCGGTATCGATCCCGCCGAGCGCATCGTGGTCGTCACCGATCCGGGGTCCCCGCTCGAGGCGAGCGCAATGGAGGCCGGCTACACGGTCTTCACGGCCGACCCGAACGTCGGGGGCCGGTACTCCGCCCTCACTGCCTTCGGCCTCGTGCCGTCCGGCCTCGCCGGCGCGGACATCGCCGAACTCCTCGACGAGGCCGAGGCGATCTCACCCCTCCTCGCAACGGACTCCGACGAGAACCCCGGGCTCGTCCTGGGTGCCATCCTCGGCGGCACCACGCCGCTCCGGGACAAGATCGGGATCGTCGCGGACGGCACGCACATCCTCGGCATCGGCGACTGGGTCGAACAGCTGATCGCGGAGTCGACCGGCAAGCTCGGCACGGGTCTCCTGCCGGTCGTGCTCGACGTCCACTCGCCGGAGATCACCGCCGGTCTGGACGACATGCAGATCATCCGGCTCGTCGGTTCCCGCGAGGACGAGCGGGACGTCGCCGACGGCGAGGTCGAGATCAGTGGAACCCTGGGCGGCCAGATCCTGGTCTGGGAGTACGCGGTCGCCGTGGCCGGTCGGCTCATCGGCGTCAATCCCTTCGACCAGCCGGACGTGGAGGCCGCCAAGACTTCCGCTCGCAGGCTCCTGGACGCCACACCCGAGCCCGCGCCGGCGGCGTTCGTGGAGAACGGCGTCGAGGTCCGCACGACCGGTGGACTCGATGCCGGAGCCTCGCTCGAGAACGCGCTCGCGGCCCTCCTCGCTCGTCTCGGCGAGACCGGCTACGTCGCCGTCCAGGCGTACGTCGACCGCACCGCCTATCCGGAGCTCGCGCAGCTGCGCGACCTCCTCGCCTCCCGCACGGGGCGCCCCGTGACGTTCGGCTGGGGTCCGCGGTTCCTCCACTCGACCGGGCAGTTCCACAAGGGCGGCCCCGCCGTCGGCGTGTTCCTGCAGATCACCGCGAAGGACTCGACGGACCTTGCCATCCCGGGCCGACCGTTCACGTTCGGTCAGCTCATCCAGGCGCAGGCCGCAGGGGACGCCGCGGTCCTCGCCGGACACGGCCGGCCCGTGTTGACCCTGACCGTTTCGGACGTCCGGGCCGCCGCCCGAGTGATCGCCGCCGCGATCACGTCCTGATCACCAGAGGAGCTCACCGACCTATGTCACCGGTGGCAATCACCCCGGAGCACAACCCGCTCCGGCTGCCCTCCGACCGCCGTCTCAACCGGATCGCGGGACCGAGCGCGCTCGTCATCTTCGGCGTCACCGGAGATCTCTCCCGCAAGAAGCTGATGCCGGCCGTGTACGACCTCGCCAACCGCGGGCTACTGCCTCCCGGCTTCGCGCTCGTCGGGTTCGCACGGCGCGACTGGGAGGATCAGGACTTCTCGCAGGTCGTGCACGACGCGGTCAGGGAGCACTCGCGCACGCCGTTCGACGAGGACGTGTGGCGCCAGCTCGCCCAGGGCATCCGGTTCGTCCAGGGGTCGTTCGACGACCCGGAGGCCTTCCGGCAGCTCAAGGAGACCGTCGACGAACTCGACGCCGAGCGCGGGACGCTGGGCAACCACGCGTTCTACCTCTCCATCCCCCCGAAGGCGTTTCCGGTGGTCACCGAACAGCTCCGGTCGTCCGGACTGACCGAGCAGCGCGAGGGGGCGTGGAGCAGGGTGGTCATCGAGAAGCCGTTCGGCTCCGACCTGCGCACCGCGCGCGAGCTCAACGCGATCGTCGAGAGCGTCTTCGCGCCGGACGACGTGTTCCGCATCGACCACTACCTCGGCAAAGAGACGGTCCAGAACATTCTGACGCTGCGGTTCGCGAACCAGATGTACGAGCCGCTGTGGAACGCGAACTACGTCGACCACGTGCAGATCACCATGGCCGAGGACATCGGCGTGGCCGGACGGGCGGCGTACTACGACGGCATCGGCGCGGCCCGCGACGTCATCCAGAACCACCTCCTCCAGCTCCTCGCCCTCACCGCGATGGAGGAGCCGGTGTCGTTCAAGGCCGCGGACCTCCGCGCCGAGAAGGAGAAGGTGCTCTCGGCGGTCCGCCTGCCCGAGGATCTGGCCACGGGCACGTCGCGCGGGCAGTACGCGGGCGGATGGCAGGGCGGGGAGAAGGTGCTCGGCTTCCTGGAGGAGGCGGGCATGAACCCGGCGTCCACCACAGAGACGTTCGCCGCGATCAAGCTGAACATCGCGACCCGGCGCTGGGCCGGCGTGCCGTTCTACCTTCGAGCCGGCAAGCGCCTCGGCCGACGCGTCACGGAGATCGCCGTGGTCTTCAAGCGCGTTCCCGAGGAGATCTTCGGCATCGGCCAACGGGCGCAGCTCGGTCAGAACGCACTCGTCGTCCGGGTGCAGCCGGACGAGGGTGTGACGTTGCGGTTCGGCTCGAAGGTACCGGGCGTCGGTGCGCAGGTGCGCGACGTGACCATGGACTTCGGATACGGGCACGCCTTCACCGAGGCCAGTCCGGAGGCGTACGAGCGACTCATCCTCGACGTCCTGCTCGGGGATCCTCCGTTGTTCCCGCGGCACCAGGAGGTCGAGCTGTCCTGGAAGATCCTCGACCCCATCGAGGAGTTCTGGGCCACGGAAGGCCAACCCGAGCAGTACCGCCCAGGCACATGGGGACCGGCATCGGCCGATGACCTGCTCGCTCGCGACGGTCGCACCTGGAGGCGTCCATGAAGATCGAACTGCCCCACACCACGGTGTCGAAGATCCAGAAGTCACTCGTCCAGATCCGCGAGGAGGGCGGCGCCGTCGCCCTCGGGCGCGTCCTCACCCTCGTCGTCGCGACGTCGCTCGGCCATGAGGAAGAGGCGATCGAAGCGGCCAACGAGGCATCGCGCGAGCACCCGATGCGCGTGATCATCGTGTCTCGCGACCAGGGCGACACGACCTCGCCCGGGCGTCTCGATGCGCAGATCCGCGTCGGGAGCGACGCCGGCGCGAGCGAGGTCATCGTCCTCCGTGCATGCGGCGAGACCGCGACGGACGAGGAGGGCCTCGTCACCGGTCTCCTGCTGCCCGACGCACCCGTCGTCGCGTGGTGGCCGGAGCTCGCCCCGAAGACGCCTGCAGAGTCTCCACTCGGGCGGATCGCGCAGCGCCGGATCACGGACGCCGCCAACCAGAGCGACCCAACCGCCGCGGTGGCCGCCCTCGCGGCCTCATACCGCCCCGGCGACACGGACTTCGCGTGGACCCGGCTCACGCTGTGGCGAAACCAGCTCGCCGCCGCGCTCGACCAGCCGCCGTACGAGCCGGTCACGGGGGTCGAGGTGTCCGGTGCGAGCGACTCGCCCTCCACGATCCTGCTCGCCGCGTGGCTCCAGCTCCAGCTCCAGGTGCCGGTCACCACCGTGACGTCGCCTCGCGGCACCGGTTCAAGCGGCATCCACGGGGTCACCCTCGTCCGCGCCAGCGGGCCGATCGTGCTCGACCGCTCGCTCGTGGACGTCGCGACGCTGTCGCAGCCGGGCCAGCCGGTGCACGATCTGTCACTGCCGCGACGGAGTCTCCGCGACTGCCTTGCCGAGGAACTCCGTAGACTCGATCCCGACGTGCTCTTCGGAGACGTCGTCAAGCACGGTGTCTGCCAGTTGAGCGACGCCGTCGCCGGCTGATCGATCGATCAACGACAGTCGCCAACGAACACGGGAGACACGTGACCAACGAACGACGGGTGCTGGTGCACCCCGATAAGAACGCCCTCGGCGCCTCCGTCGCCGCGCGGTTCATCACCAAGATCATCGACGTGATCGACGATCAAGGATCGGCCTCGATCGCGATCAGTGGGGGCTCCGTCTCCACACTGGTGCTCGCAGCCATCGGACAGTCCCCCGCCCGCGAGAGCGTGGACTGGTCGAAGGTGCACGTGTGGTGGGTGGACGAGCGCTGGGTGCCGACCGGCGACGCTGACCGCAACGACACGGGGACGCAGACCGACTTCTTCGACCACGTGTCGATCCCGGAGGCGAACATCCACCGGGTCGCCGCGAGCGACGAGGGTCTCACGATCGAGGAGGCGGCGGATCGCTATGCGGAGGAGCTGGCCGGTGCCGCCCGCGAGGGCGCTGTCGCACCGAGCTTTGACATCACCCTGCTCGGGGTCGGACCGGACGGCCACACCGCGTCGCTGTTCCCCGAGTTCCCGCAGCTGTCCGTGACCGACCGGTCGGTGGTCTCCGTCGACGAGTCCCCCAAGCCGCCGTCGCAACGGCTCACGCTCACCTTCCCGGTGATCAACGCCTCGCAGCGAGTCTGGGTGATCCTCTCCGGAGCCGAGAAGGCCTCCGTGTTGGGGCTCGCACTTGCGGGCGCGTCCGTCGACGACGTCCCGGTCGGCGGGGTCCAGGGCCGCAAGCGCACGGTCTTCTTCGTCGATCAGGAGGCCGCCCGCGACGTCCCGGAGAACCTCATCGCCTCGACGTACTGATCGTTCCGTACCGACAGCGACAACGGCCCCCGTTCTTCGAGAACGGGGGCCGTTGTGGATATCGGTAGTCAGTCGTGCGCCGCGACCGTGCCGCGTCGTGCGCGGAGCTGCTGCAGCGCCTCCTCGAGGAGCTGGGCGGCCTCCTCTTCGGTACGGCGTTCCTTCACGTACGCGAGGTGCGTCTTATAGGGCTCGGTCTTCGCGACACTCGGCGGGTTCGCCTTGTCCCGGCCAGCCGGGAGGCCCGTCGACGGCGAGTCGATCGTGTCCGGGATCTCCTCGTCGGGCAAGCCCGCCGCGAAGTACCGCACGGTCTCGTTTCCGAGCGCGTCCCAGTAGGAGATCGCGACGCGGTCTGCTTGGACACCGCGGTCCTGCTCTCCCATGGGACCGGCTCCCACACGCGATCCTCGAATTGCACTGCCTCCATATGCCATCTGTTTCTCAGCTCCCCGCCGTGAACTTGCTGATGAGCCCGAGCACCACGATGCAGATGATCCACACCAACCCGAGGATCACCGTGATCCTGTTGAGATTGCGCTCGGCAACGCCTGATGCTCCGAGGTTGCTCGTCACACCACCGCCGAACATGTCGGACAGCCCGCCGCCGCGTCCGCGGTGCAGGAGGATGAGCAGTGTCAGCAGGAGACTCGTGATCCCGAGCAGCACCTGAAGAACGACCTGGAGAATGACCACGCCAAACCTTTCGTGTCAGTCAGCCTTACGAGTATACGGTGCGCTGGCGGCCGCCGGGCTCCGTGCATGGCGAGCGGCGTCGCACCGGGCCGTGCCCGAGCCCGCCGATCACGCCGACGGCAGCCGGAGCATGGCCGCGCCCGGCACGGGAATGGACCCCGGGCCGGGCGAGAGACCCTACAGTCCGACGTGCTGACGGAAGCGAGCGATCGCAGCGAACTCGGCCACGTCGAGACTCGCGCCGCCCACGAGCGCGCCGTCGATGTCGGGCTCGCGCATGAACCCGGCGATGTTGCTCGATTTCACTGACCCGCCGTAGAGCACTCTCGTCGCTGCCGCGGCCTCGTCTCCCCAGGCGGCAGCGATGGCACGACGGAGCGCCGCGCATTCCGCCTGTGCCTGCTCGGCGGTGGCGGCCTGGCCCGACCCGATTGCCCAGACGGGTTCGTACGCCACGACGATCTCCGCTGCGGGCATCGCACCGAGCACGACGTCGAGCTGCTCGACCGGGACGACCCCAGCGCCGCGCGCATCGCGATCAGCCGCGGTCTCACCAACGCAGACCACCGGCACGATCCCGTGTCGCACCGCCGCGGCAGCCTTCTCCGCGACGATCTCGTCGGTCTCGGCGTGCATGGTCCGGCGCTCGGAGTGCCCGACGATGACGTACGCAGCATCGAGCGCGGCCAGGAACGCCGCGCTGACCTCGCCGGTGTAGGCGCCGGAGTCGTAGCGCGAGACGTCCTGCGCCCCGAATCGGATGGGCAGCTTGTCGGCCGATATCAGCGTCTGCACGCTCCGGAGATCGGTGAACGGCGGGAACACGGCGACCTCGACGTCATCGGCGTCGTGTCGGGCGTCTTTCAGCGTCCACGCGAGCTTCTGGACGGTGGCGATGGCCTGGAGGTGGTCCAGGTTCATCTTCCAGTTGCCGGCGATCAGCGGTGTGCGGCTCATGCTGTCCATCCCAATGCTTCAAGACCGGGCAGGGCTTTGCCCTCGAGGAACTCGAGGCTCGCACCACCGCCCGTGGAGACGTGACCGAAGTCGTCGTCGGAGAACCCGAGCGACCGGACGGCCGCCGCGGAGTCGCCGCCACCCACGACGCCGATGCCATCGACCTCGCTGAGCGCCTGCGCGACCGTCTTGGTGCCCGCTGCGAACGCCGGGAACTCGAACACGCCCATCGGGCCGTTCCAGAACACCGTCTTCGATCGTCGGACCGTCTCCGCGAACCGCGCTGCGGTCTCCGGGCCGATGTCCAGCCCGATTCCGGCCGCGCCGAACGACGCCGATTCGATCCCGTCCGCCGCGACCGTCTCGTGGTCGGCGTCGGCGGCGAACCCGGCAGCGACGACGACGTCCGTCGGCAGATCGATCGTGACGCCGCGCTCCTTCGCCTCCGCCAGGTAGCCGCGAACCGTCTCGAGCTGATCCTGCTCGAGCAGTGATTTCCCGACCGCGTGACCCTGCGCTGCGAGGAACGTGAAGAGCATGCCGCCGCCGATGCAGAGCATGTCCACACGGGGCAGCAGGTGCGCGATCACCCCCAGCTTGTCACTGACCTTCGACCCGCCGAGCACGACAGTGTACGGCTGCTCGGGGGTTTTCGTCAGGCGCTCCAGAACGGCAAGCTCTCGCTCGATGAGCTGTCCGGCTGCGCTCGGGAGCGCCGAGGCCAGCTCGTAGACGCTGGCCTGCTTGCGGTGGACGACGCCGAAGCCGTCGGACACGAAGACGTCGCCGAGCGCGGCGATCCGGTCCGCGAATGCGCCGCGCACCGATGCGTCCTTCGAGGTCTCCTCCGGGTTGAACCGGAGGTTCTCGAGGAGCAGGACCTGGCCGTCGCCGAGGGCCTCGACAGCTGCCGATGCGGCATCCCCGACGGTCTCCGCGCAGAACGCGACGTCATTGCCAAGCAGCTCGGACAGGCGCTGGGCGACCGGCTCCAAGCTGTACTCCGGCATCGCCGTGCCGTCGGGTCGGCCGAGGTGGGCGATCACGACGACACGGGCCCCGGCGGCGACGAGGGTGTTCAGTGTCCCGAGCGACGCCCGGACCCGGCCGTCATCGGTGATGACGCCGTTCTTCAGCGGAACGTTGAGGTCGCATCGGACGATGACGCGCTTGCCGGCAAGGTCGCCGAGGTTCTGCAGGGTGCGGAGTGCCATGGTGCGGTCCTCTCCCGGCTCAGAGACGCTCGCCCACGAACTCGGTGAGGTCCACGAGGCGGTTTGAGTATCCCCACTCGTTGTCGTACCACGAGGTGATCTTGACGAGCTTGCCCATCACCTTGGTGAGACCGGAGTCGTAGATCGAGGAGTGCGGGTTCGTGGTGATGTCGGTCGAGACGAGGGGCTCGTCGCTGTATTCGAGGATGCCCTTGAGGGGACCCTCCGCCGCAGCCTTGTACGCCGCGTTGATGTCGTCGATGGTGACGTCCGCAGTGGTCTCGAGCGTCAGGTCGGTGATCGAGCCGGTGGGGACCGGCACGCGCAGCGCGAATCCGTCGAGCTTGCCGGCGAGCTCCGGGAGGACGAGGCCGATGGCCTTCGCCGCACCGGTGGACGTCGGAACGATGTTCATCGCGGCGGCACGTGCACGACGCGGGTCCTTGTGCGGGCCGTCCTGGAGGTTCTGGTCGGCCGTGTAGGCGTGCACCGTGGTCATGAGGCCGCGCTCGATGCCGAAGGCGTCGTTGAACACCTTGGCCAGCGGCGCGAGGCTGTTCGTCGTGCAGGACGCGTTCGAGATGATGTTGTGCGCGGCGGGGTCGTAGCTGTCCTCGTTCACACCGAGGACGATGGTGACGTCGTCACCCGTGGCCGGCGCGGAGATGATGACCTTCTTGGCGCCCGCGTCGATGTGCTTCTTGGCGTCCGCGGCCTTGGTGAAGAACCCGGTCGACTCGATGACGATGTCGACGCCCAGCTCGCCCCAGGGCAGATTGGCTGGGTCGCGCTCGGCGAGGACCTTGATGGGCTTGCCGTCGACCACAATGTTGTCGCCCTCGAGCTCGACCGACACCCCGAGCTTGCCGGTGATGGAGTCGTACTTAAGGAGGTTCGCGAGCGAGGCGTTGTCGGTGAGGTCATTCACCGCGACGATCTCGAGGTCGCTGCCCTTGGCGAGTGCAGCCCGGAAGAAGTTGCGGCCGATTCGGCCGAAGCCGTTGATGCCGATCTTGACGGTCAATAGAACTCCTGTTGTCATCGTGAGCGTCTTCTGGACGCTGCTTCGGGAGCTGCCGACCGGAGCCGGCAGGTTGTGGCCGACGATACGCCCCGTGACGTCGTCGTATCGACAGTACCAGTCAGGGGTGCGGCGCCGACGACGGTGCGGCACCGGGCGAACCGCCGGTGCCGCAGACGGTCACGCGTCCTCGAGGTCCTCCGGGAGGTTCGCATCCGTGCCCGGGATGCCGAGGTCGGATGCCTTCTTGTCGGCCATTGCGAGGAGCCGCCGGATCCGTCCGGCGATCGCGTCCTTGGTCATCGGCGGGTCGGCGTGCTGGCCGAGCTCGTCCAGGCTGGCGTCGCGGTGCGCGAGGCGGAGCGACCCGGCGTACTTGAGATGGTCCGGCACATCCTCGCCGATAATCTCCAACGCGCGCTCGACCCGTGCGCATGCGGCGACCGCAGCCTGTGCCGATCGGCGGAGGTTCGCGTCATCGAAGTTGACCAGCCGGTTCGCGGTCGCACGGACCTCCCGGCGCTGGCGCAGCTCCTCCCACTCCGCCGTGCACCGCGACGCGCCCATCGCGGTGAGCATCTGTCCGATCGCCTCGCCGTCGCGGATCACCACGCGGTGCACGCCCCGGACCTCGCGGCCCTTTGCGGCGATGCCGAGACGGGAGGCGGCTCCGACGAGTGCCATCGCGGCCTCGTTGCCCGGGCACGTGACCTCCAGCGCGGCGGCACGACCGGGATCGGTCAAGGTGCCACTGGCGAGGAACGCGCCACGCCAGACGGCGGCGAGGTCCTCGCGATTGCCCGTCGTGAGACGATTCGGCAGGCCTCGGACCGGGCGGCGGCGGGCGTCCATGAGTCCGGTCTGTCGTGCGAGCGTCTCGCCCGCCTCCAGGACGCGGACGAGGTAGCGCGTGCCGCGGCGGGCGGACGCGGACGAGCCGACGCTCGCCTCGCTCCGGACGCCGTACAGCTCGGCGAGGTCCTTGCGGACGCGGTGGACGATGATGCGGGTGTCGAGCTCGACCTCCACCGCGATCCTGCCGGAGATCACATGCAGCCCACCGGCGAACCGGAGCATGGTCGCCAGTTCGGCGGCCCGGACGGTGTTGCGACTGACAGCGACTCGGGCCAGTTCGTCCTTGACCTCGGCAGTCAACGGCAATGCGTCATTCCTAACGTTTTTTCGGATGGCCCATCCGATGGGTGGGCATGGTCGCCCTCGGGTGAGGAACTGTCATGCCCCTCTGAGGAGGAACACGACGGGGCGGGAGGCCCGCTCACTCCCTGCCGAGGTCGCGGTTTTTGACGCGCACGGCGACGTTCGGCATCCCCCGGACGAGACTCGCCAGTTCGGCGACGATGGCGACGGACCGGTGCTTCCCGCCCGTACAGCCAATGGCGATCGTAGCGTGTCTCTTGTTCTCCCGCTGGTACCCCTCCAGCACCGGCGCGAGCACCGAGGCGTACCGGTCCACGAACATCCGGGCGCCGCGCTGGGCGAGGACGAACTCCGAGACCTCGGCATCCAGGCCCGTGTGCGGCCGCAGCTCCGGCACCCAGTACGGGTTCGGCAGGAACCGGACATCGCCCACCATGTCCGCGTCCGCGGGCAGGCCGTACTTGAACCCGAAGCTCATGATCGTCACCTGCACGCCGACGAAGCGGTCCTCCGCGAACCGTTCCGTGACGGCCGCCGCGAGCTGATGGATGTTGAGGTCCGACGTGTCGATGATCATGTCGGAGGCCTCTCGCAGCCCGAGCAGCCGCGTGCGCTCCCGCGCGATGCCGTCGAGCAGCGTGTCCTCGCCCTGCAGCGGATGCGGCCGCCGGACCTGCTCGAACCGGCGGACGAGCACCGCATCGGTCGCCTCGAGGAACAGCACGCGCACCCGGGCCGAGGTGCTCGACCGCAACCGCTCCACGGCCTGCCCGACGTCGGTGAAAAACCGCCCGCCCCGGACGTCGACGACGGTGGCGATCTTCGGGATCGACTCGCCCGCGCGGTCCGCGAGGTCCGTCAACGGGCCGAGCATCTGCGTGGGCAGATTGTCGACCACGTACCACCCGAGGTCCTCGAGCGCCTTCCCCACCGTCGATCGCCCCGCGCCGGACATCCCGGTCACGATGAGGACGTCGTGCTGCGGGCTCGTGATGTCGGTCATGCGGGGGCGGGCTCCGTCGCTGTGCTGATGCTGCTGGGCGTGCTGATCCGGTGTGCCAAGGGTATCCGCTCCCTCGGCGCCCAGGCCACGAGCATCCACTTCCGGCACTCGCCGATCATGACGACGACGCGGCCAGGCGCTCCCGGACGATCCGAGCGGTCGTCGGACCGACGCCGTTCACCTCGGCGATCTCCTCCTCCGTCGCACCGCGGAGGCGCGCCACCGATCCGAAGTGCTTCAGGAGCGCGCTCACACGCGACGGACCGAGACCGGGGATCTCCGCGAGCTGCGACCGCACGTCGCGCTTCCGGCGGGTGCGCTGGTGCGTGATGGCGAACCGGTGCGCCTCGTCGCGGATGCGCTGGATCAGGAACAGCGCCTCGGAGTTCCGGGGCAGGATCACCGGGAAGTCGTCGTCCGGCAGCCAGATCTCCTCGAGGCGCTTCGCGATGCCGCACAGCGCGACGCCTGTGACGTGCGCGTCCTCCAATGCCCTGGCCGCGGCCTGCACCTGCGGCTGGCCGCCGTCCACGATGAGCAGCTGCGGACGGTACGCGAACCGCTTCCTCGGCACACCGCCCTCGACGATCTCGTCGCTCGTGGGATCGGGCGCTGTCGGCTCGTCCGGGTCCTCGTCGAGCCGCGCGAGCCGTCGTGACAGCACCTGGTACATGCTGTCCGTGTCATCGCGAGACTCGGCGATCGTGTAGCGCCGGTACTGGTCCTTCCGCGGCAGGCCGTCCTCGAAGACGACCATCGACGCGACGATGTTCGTGCCCTGCAGATGCGAGATGTCGTAGCACTCCATCCGGAGGGGCGCCTCGCGCATGCCGAGGGCCTCCTGGATGTCCGCCAGCGCCGCGGACCGGGTGGTGTAGTCGCTCGATCGCTTCGTCTTGTACAGCATGAGGGCCTGCTGGGCGTTCATCGACGCGGTCTTCGCCAGCCCGGCGCGGTCGCCGCGGCGGGCGGTGCTGAGCTTGGTGCCCCGTCCGCCGCGGCGTTCGGCCAGCCACGCCTGCAGCGCCTCCGCGTCCTCCGGGAGGGCCGGCACCACGACCTCGCGCGGCGGGTCGTCCCCCGAGGCGTAGACGCTCTGGACGATCTGCTCGACGAGCTCGCCGGTGGTGATGTCGATCTCCTTGTCGACGACCCAGCCGCGGACACCGCGGATACGCCCGCCGCGGACGGTGAACTGCTGCACGGCCGCGGCGAGCTCGTCCTCGGCGATTCCGAACAGGTCGATGTCCACCGAGTCGCGCAACACCACGGCGCTCTTCTCCAGGACGGCCTCGAGAGCGCCAACCTGGTCGCGGTAGCGCGCCGCCTCCTCGTAGTGCATGGCGTCGGCCGATGCCGCCATGCGCGCGCGGAGGTCCGTGATGACGCGTCGGTCGTAGCTGCCCATGAACCGGACGAACTCGTCGACGATCGCCCGGTGCTCGTCGACGCTCACCCTGCCGGAGCAGGGGCCGCCGCACTTGCCGATCTGTCCCGGGAAGCACGGCCGGCCGGTCTGCATCGCCCGCTTGTAGCTCGAGTCCGAGCACGTCCGGATCGGGAACACCTTGATCATCAGATCGATCGTGTCGTGCACGGCCCAGATCTTCGGGTACGGGCCGAAGTACTTGGCTCCGCGGATCTTTCGGTTCCGCGTCACCATCACCCGTGGGGCCTCGTCTCCCAGCGTGATCGCCATGTACGGGTACGACTTGTCGTCCCGGAACTTGACGTTGAACGGCGGATCGAATTCCTTGATCCACGTGTACTCGAGCTGGAGCGCCTCGATCTCGCTGCCGACGACCGTCCACTCGACGCTCGCCGCGGTGAGGACCATGCGGCGAGTGCGCTCGTGGAGGGTCGGCAGCGGCGCGAAGTAGTTGCTGAGGCGCGCACGAAGGTTCTTGGCCTTGCCGACGTACAGCACGCGACCGGACGCATCGCGCCACCGGTAGACGCCGGGATCCGTCGGGATCTCACCGGCCTTCGGCCGCCACGGGACAGTGTCCGCCACCTATCCCGCCTTCGCCGACGCCCGGACGCCGTGCGTTTCGAGGATCTCGCGGAGGAACAGGCCGGTGTGGCTCTCCGGTACCACCGCGACCTGCTCGGGCGTTCCGACGGCGAGCACGGTGCCGCCTCCGGAACCGCCCTCCGGGCCCATGTCGATCACCCAGTCCGCCGACTTGATGACGTCGAGATTGTGCTCGATCGTGATGACGGTGTTCCCCTTGTCCACAAGGCTCTGCAGCACGAGCAGCAGCTTGCGGACGTCCTCGAAATGGAGGCCCGTCGTCGGCTCGTCGAGCACGTAGACGGTCCGGCCGTTCGACCTGCGCTGAAGCTCGGTGGCGAGCTTGACGCGCTGGGCCTCCCCGCCGGAGAGGGTCGTCGCGCTCTGTCCGAGCCGGACATACCCGAGACCGACGTCGACGAGCGTCGCCATGTACCGGTAGATCGCGGAGATCGGCTCGAAGAACTCGGCTGCCTCGCTGATCGGCATGTCGAGGACCTCGGAGATGTTCTTGCCCTTGTAGTGCACCTGGAGCGTCTCCCGGTTGTACCGGGCGCCGCCGCAGACCTCGCACGCCACGTATACATCGGGCAGGAAGTTCATCTCGATCTTGATCGTGCCGTCGCCGGCGCAGTTCTCGCAGCGCCCACCCTTGACGTTGAAGCTGAACCGCCCGGGCTGGTATCCGCGGATCTTCGCCTCCTGCGTCTCGGCGAACAGCTGGCGGATGCGATCGAAGACACCCGTGTACGTCGCCGGATTCGAGCGCGGGGTTCGCCCGATCGGGGCCTGGTCGACGTGCACGACCTTGTCCAGCTGGTCGAGGCCCTTCACTCGCGTGTGTTTGCCCGCGATATGGCGGGCGCCGTTCAGCTGGTTCGCGAGCACCTTGTACAGGATGTCGTTCACGAGGGTCGACTTGCCGGAGCCGCTGACGCCGGTCACGGCCGTGAACACGCCGAGCGGGAACTCCACGTCGATGTTCTGCAGGTTGTTCGCCCGCGCGCCCTGCACGGTGATCTGTCGTCTCCGGCTGGTCGCGCGACGCTGCTTGGGCACGTCGATGGACCGCCGGCCCGCGAGATAGTCGCCGGTGAATGAATCACGGTTCTCGATGAGATCCTCGTAGGATCCGGAGTGCACGACGCGTCCGCCGTTGACGCCGGCACCCGGGCCGATGTCGACCACCCAGTCCGCGGTGCGGATCGTGTCCTCGTCGTGCTCGACGACGATGAGTGTGTTGCCGAGGTCCTTGAGCTTGACGAGCGTGTCGATGAGCCGCCGGTTGTCGCGCTGGTGCAGCCCGATGCTCGGCTCGTCCAGCACGTAGAGGACGCCGGTGAGACCGGAGCCGATCTGCGTCGCCAGGCGGATGCGCTGCGCCTCCCCGCCGGAGAGGCCGCCTGCGCCGCGCGCGAGCGTGAGATAGGACAGGCCCACCTCGAGCAGGAACTCGAGACGGGCGCGGATCTCCCGCAGCACGGCGGCAGCGATGTGCGCCTCCCTCGGCGTGAGCGTGAGGCCCTCCATGAACGCGTAGGCGTTCTCGAGGCTGAGGCCCGTGACGTCGGCGATGCTGCGGTCGTCGACGGTGACGCCGAGCACCTCCGGCTTCAGCCGGGTGCCCTCGCACACCGGGCACGGGACCTCGCGGAGGTACCCCTGGAAGCGCTGACGCTGCGCGTCGGTCTCCGCCTCGGCGTACTTGCGCTCGATGTACGGCATGACGCCCTCGAACCCGCTCGTGTACCGCATCTCGCGGCCGAACCGGTTGCGCCAGGACACCGACACCTGGAAGTCCTTGCCGGTGAGGATGGCGGCCTGCACCGTCGGGTGGAGTTCGTTCCAGGGGGTGTCGAGCCGGAACCCGAGTTCGGCGCCGAGGCCTTGCAGGAGCTTCTCGAAGTAGCTGTACATGCCGTTCGCCCCGGTCCACGGCAGGATCACGCCGCCGGACAGGGACGCCTCCGGGTCGCCGAGGACGAGATCCGGGTCGACCGACATCCTGGTGCCGAGCCCGGAGCACTCCGGGCAGGCCCCGAACGGGGCGTTGAACGAGAACGTGCGCGGCTCGATCTCGGTAAGTGCCAGCGGATGATTGTTCGGGCAGGAGAGGTTCTCGGAGTAGCTCCGCACCGCTCCCGGCCCCTCGTGGTCGACGAGGTCGATCGCCACGGTGCCGTCCGTGAGCCGCAACGCCGTCTCGAGCGAGTCCGTGAGGCGCCCGAGGATGTCGTCGCCCGCGACGAGACGGTCGATGATCACGGAGATGTCGTGCTTGACCTGCTTCTTGAGCGTCGGCGGGCTGCTCAGCTGCACCCGTTCGCCGTCGACGATCGCGCGGGAGTACCCGGACGCGGCCAGCTCCTGGAAGAGGTCGACGAACTCGCCTTTCTTCTTGGACACGATCGGCGCGAGCACCTGGAACCGCGTGCCCGGATCAAAGGTCATGAGCTGGTCGGCGATCTGCTGCACGGTCTGCTTGCTGATGACCTCGCCGCAGACCGGGCAGTGCGGGACGCCGATCCGCGCCCAGAGGAGGCGCATGTAGTCGTAGACCTCGGTGATGGTGCCCACCGTGGATCGCGGGTTCCGGTTCGTTGACTTCTGGTCGATCGACACCGCGGGCGACAGCCCCTCGATGAAGTCGACGTCTGGCCGATCGACCTGGCCGAGGAACTGCCGCGCGTACGCGGAGAGCGACTCGACGTACCGGCGCTGCCCCTCCGCGAAGATCGTGTCGAACGCGAGGGAGGACTTGCCCGACCCGGACAGGCCGGTGAACACGACGAGCGAGTCCCGCGGGATCTCGAGGTCGACGTCCTGGAGGTTGTGCACACGCGCACCCCGCACGCTCAGCGTCGACGTGCCCGCGATGGCCCCGTCCGCGCCGGAACCGGCAGGCACGGTGGGGTCGGCGACATGGCCGAATGCGGTGTCGTCCGGTGTGGGGAGTCCGCGGTCAGAGGTGATCGTCATCGCGATCGATTCTACGGAGCGCCGCCGACATCGCGGTCGTCGGCAGGTCGAGCGACACTCCGGTGCACCGCTCGCTCGCCGCCCAGAGCCGCGCGGCCACGGTGCGATCGTGTGCGCGCGGCTTCGCCGGGACCACGACAGGCTGTCCGCGCAGCTGCATCCACCCACCCGGCCCCCAGTACTCGCCCGAGTGCACGTCATCGCCCACCGCGGCGTACACGAGCGGATGGGCCCCGGTGTCCTTGCCCTGCGCCCAAAGCTGCTCCCCCGCGGCGACCCACGCCGGCGTGCCCGAGACCGGGACGATGTCCGGACGCTCCGGCGTGAGCGCATCGATCGCGAGACCCGGATGCGCGACGACGCTCGACACCCGGGAGCCGGCGTCGGCCAGTCGCTGGGCGAGCTCGAAGCCGAACAGCATCACGGCGAGCTTGCTGCGCGCGTACTGCAGATAGTTCACGTACGGACGCGAGGCGGTCGGATCGGTCCGGTCGAGCCAGGCCCACCGGTGACTGATGCTGCCGAGGTGCACGACGCGGCCCGCGGTCTCCTCGAGCATCGGCAGGAGCAGCGCCGTCCACGCGAAATGGCCCAGGTGGTTCGTACCGAACTGCAGCTCGAAGCCCTGCGCGGTGGCCTGATACGCGCTCGACCCGACGACGCCGGCGTTGTTGACGAGCGCGTCGATCGGCCCGAGCGCCCGGAGTGCTGCCGCGCCGGCGCGGACGCTGTCGAGGTCGGCGAGGTCCACGCGGACCTGCGCGAGGTCGGCGCCGAGCACGCGCTCCCGGATGCTCCGCGCGGCGGTCTCCGAGCGGTCGGCGCTCCGGCACGCGAGCACCACCCGGTGCCCGGCGGCGGCCAGCTGCTCCGCCGCGAAGTACCCGAGGCCGGAGCTGGCACCCGTGACGACGACGGTGCGGGGCGTGCTGGTCGGTTCGTCAGCGGACATGGCCGGCGGTCTCCATCTGTCGGAGGGACTTCTTGAGGTCCTGGACCTCGTCCCGAAGGCGGGCGGCGAGCTCGAACTTCAGTTCCGCGGCCGCCTGCAGCATCTGGTCGTTGAGGTCAGCGATCATCGTCGTCAGCTGATTGGCGCCCTCAGCCGCGATGCCCTCCCGCCGCAGGTTCGGGGTGGGCGCTCGACGGCCATCCACGCCGCCGCGCCGGTCCAGGAGCTCCCGGGTGTCGGCGCCCTCCCGCGCGAGGACCTCCGTGATGTCGGCGATCTTCTTCCGGAGCGGCTGGGGGTCGATGCCGTGCTCGGTGTTGTAGGCGATCTGCTTCTCGCGGCGTCGGTCGGTCTCGTCGAGCGCCTGCCGCATCGAGTCGGTGATCCGGTCCGCGTACATGTGGACTTCGCCGCTGACGTTGCGGGCGGCGCGCCCGATCGTCTGGATGAGCGACGTCGAGGAGCGAAGGAAGCCCTCTTTATCGGCGTCGAGGATCGCGACGAGCGACACCTCGGGCAGGTCGAGCCCCTCCCGCAGCAGGTTGATGCCGATCAGGACGTCGTACACGCCCTGGCGCAGCTCGGTGAGGAGCTCGACGCGCTTCAGGGTGTCCACGTCCGAGTGCAGGTACCGGACGCGCACGCCCGCGTTCCCGAGGAAGTCGGTGAGCTCCTCCGCCATCCGCTTCGTCAGCGTCGTGACGAGGACACGCTCGTTCCGATCCACGCGCTTGTGGATCTCCTCGAGCAGGTCGTCGATCTGCCCCTCGCTCGGCTTGACGACGATCTGGGGGTCGATGAGCCCCGTGGGTCGGATGATCTGCTCGACCACGCTGTCCGTGACCCCGAGCTCGTACCGGCCGGGCGTCGCCGACAGGTAGACCTTCTGCCCCACCCGACCGAGGAACTCCTCCCAGGTGAGCGGGCGGTTGTCGAGCGCGCTCGGCAGACGGAAGCCGTGATCCACCAGGGTGCGCTTGCGGGAGGCGTCGCCCTCGTACATCGCGCCGATCTGCGGGACCGTGACGTGCGACTCGTCGATGACGACGAGGAAGTCGTCCGCGAAGTAGTCGAGGAGGCAGTGCGGCGCCTCGCCCGGGAGGCGACCGTCGATGTGTCGCGAGTAGTTCTCGATGCCGCTGCAGAACCCGATCTGCTCCATCATCTCGATGTCGAACGTGGTGCGCATTCGCAGCCGCTGCGCCTCCAGGAGCTTGCCTTGGCCCTCCAGCTCGGCGAGGCGCCCAGCGAGCTCCTCTTTGATGGTGACGATCGCCCGGTGCATGACGTCCGTGGCGGCGACGTAGTGCGACCCGGGGAACACCGACACCGCGTCGAGGTTCTTCACGACATTGCCGGTGAGCGGGTGCAGTGCCGACAGCGCCTCGATCTCATCCCCGAACATCTCGATCCGGATCGCGAGCTCCTCGTACACCGGGATGATCTCGATCGTGTCGCCCCGGACGCGGAAGGTCCCGCGGGCGAAGTCGACGTCGTTGCGCTGGTACTGCATCGAGACGAACTTCCGGACGAGCTGGTCGCGCGAGATCGTCTGGCCGACCTGCAGGGCGACCATCGCGTTCATGTACTGCTCCGGGGTCCCGAGTCCGTAGATGCAGGAGACCGTGGAGACGACGATGGTGTCGCGGCGGCTCAGCAGCGAGTTCGTCGTGGAGTGCCGCAGGCGCTCGACCTCGGCGTTGACAGAGGAGTCCTTCTCGATGAACGTGTCCGTCTGCGGGACGTACGCCTCCGGCTGGTAGTAGTCGTAGTACGAGACGAAGTACTCGACCGCGTTGTTCGGCAGCAGGCTCCGGAACTCGTTCGCGAGCTGCGCCGCGAGCGTCTTGTTGTGGGCCAGCACCAGCGTCGGGCGCTGGACCTGCTCGATCAGCCACGCGGTCGTCGCGGACTTGCCCGTTCCCGTCGCGCCGAGCAGGACCACGTCCGTCTCACCCGCGTTGATCCGTCCCGCGAGCTCGGCGATCGCCGCGGGCTGGTCACCGCTCGGCGAGTACTCGCTGATCACCTCGAACGGGCGCACGGCACGGGTCGGTTCCATGCCCGCAACTGTACGGCGGACCGCCGACACGATCACCGGTGCTCGCGCACGGCGGAACGTCGTGCCATCACGCTCCCGGTTGGGTGATAGAAATACGCGATAGCTTCAGTCGTTCCCGGGCGGGCAGCGCTGCGCGCATCGCCCCGCCACCCGGTCGCCCTGCCCCGCGGCCCGCCCCTGCACCCGTCTGCCGAAGAGGACTCCATGACGACAGCCGCGAAACCCGCCGGCCACCCGGCCGGCAAGGCCTCCCCGTTCCGCGGGCGGAAACGGGGGCGCGTGCTGCTCCTCCTCTGCATCATGTACGCGATCTCGTACATCGACCGGACGAACATCTCCACCGCGCTGCCGCACATCAAGGCGGACTTCAACCTCACGGACACCTCGGTCGGCTACGTCGTCGCGGCGTTCTCGCTGCCGTACGCGCTCCTCCAGGTCTTCGGAGGGACGATCGGCGAGAAGATCGGCCCGCGCAAGGCGCTGTTCGGCATCGCGATCCTCTGGGCCGTCGCGACAATCCTCACCGGACTCAGCGTCGGCTTCCTGTCGCTGGTCGGCGCGCGGCTGCTCCTCGGTCTCACCGAGGCCGCGGCGTTCCCGACGGCGACGCAGGCGATGAGCCGGTGGATCCCGCGCGACCGGAACGGCTTCGCGCAGGGGGTCGTCCACTCGGCCGCGCGCCTCGGGAACGCGATCGCACCCCTCATCGTCGCCGGCCTCATCATCCTCAGCGGGTGGCGCAGCGCGTTCTTCTACATCGCCGCCCTGTCCGTGCTGTGGGCGATCCTCTGGTGGGCGTTCTTCCGGGACCGCCCGGAGAACCACCCCGGCATCAGCCAGGTCGAGCTCGACGAGCTCCCGCCCGTCGACACCCGCGCCACCCGGCCGCCAGTGCCGTGGTGGCCGCTCACCAAGCAGATCCTCCCGGTCACGTTCGTCGACTTCGGCTACGGCTGGACGCTGTGGGTGTTCCTCACCTGGCTGCCGACGTTCCTCAGCGAGACGTACGACCTCGGCATCGGGACATTCGCGGTCTACACATCGCTCATCCTGCTCGCCGGCGTCGTGGGCGACACCGTCGGCGGCGTCGTCAGCGACCGCATCCTCCTGCGGAGCGGGAACACCCGCAACGCCCGACGCATCATCATCGTCATCGGTCTGCTCGGCTCGATGGTGTGCCTCCTGCCGCTCGCGATCGGGCAGACGCTCCTCGTGGCGACGGTGTCGCTGGCGCTGTCGTTCTTCTTCCTCGAGCTCACGAACGCGAATCTCTGGTCCATCCCCATGGACGTGGCGCCGCAGTGGTCCGGGACCGCGAGCGGCTTCATGAACACGGGTTTCGGCGTCGCCGGGGTCGTGTCGCCGATCGTCTTCGGCAGCCTCGTCGACGCGTCCGGGTGGGAGCTGCCCTTCGCGCTGTCGATGGTGCTCCTCGCCGCCGCCGCGGTCGTCGCGTGGGTGATGAACCCGAAGCGCCTCACCGTGACCGACGGCCAGCTCGAGATCGGGATCCCGAAGGCCGAGCAGGAGGCGGCCCGAACGGTATAACCCCCCGTGCACGCCCCCGCCACGGCCCGCATGAGGCCGAGCCTTCGGTGGAGCCGGCTCAGAACAGCGGCCAGGGCACCGCGGGCAGGTCGTCGTGCGGCGCCGGGAACGCGCCGGAGGACCGCAACCGCGTGCACCGGTCCGCGAACGCCTCGACCTCCGCGTCGCTGAGCAGCCGCGCGAGCGCATCCCCGAGATCGCCGTCCAGCTGCGCCCGCACCCGGTCGATCCCCGCGAGCTCGTCGTCGTCGAGGTCATCCCCCAGCCAGCCCCACAGCACCGTCCGCAGCTTGTGCTCGCTATGGAACGTGAGCCCGTGGTCGACGCCGTACCGGTGTCGGTCCGGCATCGCGAGCACGTGCGCGCCCTTCCGATCGGCGTTGTTCACGACCGCGTCGAACACCGCCATCCGCCGCAACGGCCGGGAGTCCTCGTGGACGAGCGCCACCGGCCGGTCGTGCTCGTCGGTGCCGTCGAGGACCTGCAGCCAGCCCCGCTCGGGCACAGCCTCCGCGGGGATCAGATCGACGGGGTCCTGCTCCGGGTCGATCTCCTGCCACAGCTGGGCCATCCCAGGTCCGTACGGACCATCCCGAAGCCAGGTGCGGGGAACCACGTCCCAGCCGAACGCCTCCGAGACCAGGTACGCCGCGACCTCCCGCTGCGCGAGGTCGCCGTTCGGGAAGTCCCAGAGCGGACGCTCGCCCGCAACCGGCTTGTACACCACGGCGACGTCCCCGATGCTGCCGAGGAACGTCGCGTTCGAGGCCGTCGTGATCCGGCCGGTGAGCGTGAGCGCGCCGTCGTCGAGGTCCGCCTCGGTCGTCACCAGGAGGCGCCGGGGCCGGCGCACACGTGTCCGCCCGGATCCATGGGCGCGCCGCAGAACGGGCAGAGCGGCCGTCCAGCCCCGACGACCTCGAGCGTGCGTTTCGCGAAGGCGCGAGCCGTGCCGACCGGGATCCGCACCTCCAACGACTCGGCGGGCTCGTGCTCGCCGTCCGGGTCGATGTCGTCGTCGCTGTCGTCGATCGGGTACGCCTCCACCACCACCTGCGCGGTCGTCGGATCCCACCCGAGTCGCATGACGCCCGCACGGAACTCGGGCTCGACGGGCTGATCGAGCGGGTCGTTGTCGACGAGCTCGACCGGCGTCGCCGCCGGGATGCTGAACGGGTTGCCCTCGGCCGCCATGAGCTCGTCGAGGATCTCCTCCACCCCGTGGGCGAGCACGGCAGACTGCTCCTTCTCGAGCGCGACGCTCACCACACGGACACCCGTGCGCGCCTGCAGGTAGAACGACCGTGACCCCGGGTGACCGACGGTGCCGACGACGAACCGGTCGGGCCAGTCGAATCCGTGGACGATGGTTGGCATGCGCTCATTCTAGGAGCGCGCCGGCGCCGGACACTCAGCGTGTCCCGGCACCGCCTCCGACCGGAGCGTCCGCAGCAGCGCTGCCGTGTGCGAGCCAGGAGAGATCGCCCGCGTCGGTGTTCGTCGCCAGGACGGCGGGGCGGTTCGGCCCGTACCGCACGATCGAGACCGACGCCGGGCCGACATCGATCCGCTGGAACAGGTCGAGGTGCATGCCGAGCGCGTCCGCCAGGACCGCCTTGATGACGTCACCGTGGCCCACCGCCGCCCAGACCGCCTCCGGGCCCTGCTGCGCCTCGAACGCGGCGTCGTGCCGCCGGATCGCCGCCACCGACCTCGCCTGCATCTGGGCCATGGACTCCCCACCGGGGAACACCGCCGCAGACGGCTGCGACTGCACCACAGACCACAGCGGCTCCTTGGCCAACTCGCCCAGCGTGCGGCCCTGCCACGTCCCGTAGTCGCACTCGGTGATGCCCTTCTCGACGAGCGTCGGAGGCGCTCCGACCTGGTTCCCGAGGATCGCCCGGGACGTCTGCCGGCACCGCTCCAACGGACTCGTCACCACCCCGACCAGGGGGACGACGGCGAGGCGCTCGCCGGTGCGGAGCACCTGCTCCCGACCGACCTCGTCGAGCCGGACCCCGGAGGCCCGTCCAGCCAGCACGCCGCTGGCGTTCGCGGTGGTGCGGCCATGCCGCACGAGGATGACAGTGGCCATGCGAGCCAGCCTAGACACCGGACGGTGTCCGGACCGCGCCGCCGGAACCGCGAGCACCAGGGAGGTGTAGACGTGATGCGGCTCACCCCGCATCCAGACGCCCGCTCGGAGGCCCATGCATCCCGACCTGACCCTCGCCGTCCTCGGTGCCTCGGTCCTCGCCGTCTCGGCGGTGTCACTGCTGCTGCAGCGGGTCAGCCTTCCGGCCCCCTGGTCACGTTGGCCATCGGGGTCCTGGTCGGTCCGAGTGCACTCGGGCTGCTCGACCTGCGTCGACTCGACCTCGATCCGACGACGCTGCTGGAGGAGACCGCGCGGATCACGCTCGCCGTCGGCTTGGCGGGGGTGGCACTCCGCCTCCCGCACGGATACTGGCGCCAGAACGTCCGCTGGGTCGCCAGCGCGGTCGGCGCCGGCATGCTGGTCATGTTCGTCGTCGCGACCGGGATCCTGTGGCTCTCCCTGGGCGCCGGATTCCTGACGGCACTCCTGATCGGCGCGATCATGACCCCCACCGACCCGATCGTCACGACGCCGATCGTGACCGGCACCATCGCGAAGCAGACGGTGCCGGCGGGGCTGCGGCACGACATCTCATCGGAGAGCGGGCTCAACGACGGACTCGGCTACCCATTCGTGATGCTCCCCATCCTGCTGCTCACCCGGCCGGCCGACGAGGCCTGGGGGACGTTCCTGCTCGACAGCGTGCTGCACGAGGTCGTGGGCGCGATCGTGGTGGGGGTCGGTCTCGGCTGGCTCCTCGGTCGCGTCTTCGTGGCGGCGAAGCATCGACATCTCATCGAGTCGTCGTCGTACCTCGGGTACGTCGTGCCGCTGGCGATCACGGTGCTCGGAGTATCGCGGCTGCTCGGCACCGACGGCGTCCTCGCCGTGTTCGTCGCCGCCGCCGTGTTCGGGCAGGTCATCCCGCAGGCGGACGAGCATCAGGAGGACACGATCGACGACGTCGTGAACCGATTCCTGATCCTCCCGGTCTTCGTCATGATCGGGATCGCGGCGCCACTGGGCGCGTGGGCCGCGCTCGGCTGGCCGGCCGTGGTCGGCGTCGCCGCGGCGCTCCTGCTCCGACGGTTCATCGCGATCTGGGCGATCCGCCCGCTCATCGCACGACTCCACGACCGCCGGCAGACGCTGTTCCTCAGCTGGTTCGGACCCGTCGGCGTCTCGGCGCTGCTCTACGCGACGACCGCCGCCGAACGCACCGGGGAGGATCGCGTCCTGACCATCACCCTGCTCGCGATCACCTGCTCCGTCGTCGTGCACGGTCTCACGTCCACCCTGTTCAGTCGACGGCTCGCCGCAGCCGAACCCACCCCGGAGAGTGACCGATCATGACCCTCCTCCTCTGGTTCGCGATCGTGCTGTTCGCCGCGATCACGATCTCGGCGCTCGCCAAGCGGACCATCGTGTCTACCACGGCACTCTTCCTGGTCGCCGGTGTGCTCCTGGGCAGCGGATTCCTCGGCGCGATCCGGCTCGACGCGGGCAGCGGGCTGGTGACGACCCTGTCCGAGGTCGCACTGTTCACCGTGCTGTTCACCGACGGCCAGCAGGTCGGGGTCCGGGAGCTGCGGAACGCCTGGCGGCTGCCCGGGCGCGCGCTCCTGCTCGGCCTCCCACTGACATTGGTGGTGATGGCGGTGCTCGGCGTGTGGGTCGTCGGCCTGTCATGGCCTGAGGCCCTGCTTGTCGCCGCCGTGCTGACGCCGACGGACCCGGTGTTCGCCTCCGCGATCGTCGGGCAGAAGGCGATCCCGTACCGTACCCGGCACCTCCTCAACGTCGAGTCCGGTCTCAACGACGGTCTGGCGCTGCCGCTCGTGCTCGTGTTCCTGGCGGTCGTCGGCGACCAGGAGCTGCACGGTCTGGAGCTCCTCGGCGAACTCGCGCTCGGCGTCGGACTCGGCATCGCGATCCCGGTGCTGGCGCGCCTTCTGTTCATGCTGCCGTTCGTGCGCGCGACCCCGCTCTACGCGACGCTCACGCCGGTCGCCACCGGCCTGCTGGTCTTCTCCAGCGCGCAGCTCACCGGTGCCAACCTGTACCTTGCCGCGTTCTCGGCCGGCATCACGATCGCCAGCGTCGCCCCACAGACGCGGGACGCGTTCCACGAGCTCGGCGAGTTCGTCAGCGAGCCCGTCAAGCTGCTCGCGATCCTGGTGTTCGGCGCGCTCGTCACGCCATCCGTCCTGGCCGACGTCCACATCGGCGGGTACGTCTTCGCCGTCCTCGTCCTCGTCCTCGCGCGACCGGTGGCCGTGCTCATCGCGCTCCTGCGCAGCGAGCTGCCCACGGGCGAGCGGCTGACCGTCGCGTGGTTCGGGCCGAAGGGGTTCGCAAGCGTGCTCTACGGCCTGCTCGTGCTGGACAGCGGCGCGGCGCACGCTCCGGAGATGTTCCACATCATCGTCGTCGCGGTCGCGCTGTCGATCCTCGCCCACTCGTCGACCGACGTGCCGATCGCCCAGCGCTTCAGCCGCATGGAAGCGCGACAGGAGGCCGCCGACTCCGGCTCGACATGACCGTGGGCGCCGGGATCGGAGGCAGCTCGTCGGCACGCCGGCACGCCGGAACGGCGGCACGATGGAACGGCGGGACAGCCGCGAGGACATCCGCGTCGCGATCGTGACCTGGATCGAGACGAAGTACAACCGGCGGCGCCGCCAACGCGCCATGGGGTGAAGCGCCTCGGGTTTGATGCCGCGTCCTTCTGAGTTGCAAGGCATGGCAGCCATGCCGAAGAAGATCGATCGCGCGCTGCGTGAGCGCGCTGTCCGGCTGGTGCGGGAGCACCGGTCGGAATACCCCTCGTCGACGGCCGCGTCAGCGGCCGTCGCCCGACAGATCGGTGTCGGTCACGAGTCGGTGCGTCGATAGGTGCTGCAAGCCGATATCGATGACGGAACCCGTGACGGGGTGACCAGCGCCGAGCACGCCGAGATCAAGCGGATCAAGGCCGAGAACAGTCGTCTCCGTGACGACGTCGCGATCCGTCGAGCGGCGACGACTTTCTTCGTGGGGGAACTCGACCCCCGCAACCACTGATGCTGGGCTTCATCGACACGATGAGAGCTGAAGGGCACGCGGTCGAGTCGATCTGCCGGGTCCTGCGTGAGCAGGGCTACCAGATCGCCGCGCGCACCTACCGCGCCCACCTACCGCGCCCAGCGAAGCGGCGCCGTGGCCGCGACCGCTTCCAGCGGCGCGATCGATCGGGCGATGCGCGCTCTGGACTCTCCGGAGTTCGCCGTGACAAGGGCATCCGGACCACGATCCCCGCCAAGGACGGGATCCGTGCCGGGGACCTGTTGAACCGTGACTTCACCGCACCACGCTCACGGCCAATAGGTCAGGGCACGCGGCGGAACCAGATGCTGAGCCGCTGACACTTCCGCGACACTGCTCGATGCCGCCGTGAGCGGAATCCGACCATCGAGCACGCCGAAGAGTAGTTGCCGAGGGCAGAAGGGGAGATGATGGACGTCATAGCAGAGGCAGCCTCCGCTTCGGCATGAATTCGCGTCCGGTCGGCGCTGGTCGTGATCTCCCGAGCGTGAGCCGATCAGTACGTCCCGACGGGACTGTGCTCCATGTGGCATCCGTCAGGAATGCTCACCCGCACCGAAAGGCCCACCCATGGGCTTGTTCATCTACGACAGCCAACAGCTCCAGCTCCGGCTCGAGGATCGCACCCTCGCGCACCTGCAGATCGTCATCATCAACAAGTTCCGCGCCGGGGAACGGTTCGCGTTCTCCTGGAAGGACGATCCGGCGATCGGCGACGGCCGGAGCAGCATCTGGCTGTTCCCCGATGTCGCGCTGCACTTCAAGTTCTCCGGCAGCAGGCCGCCGTCCATCAACCGCACCTGGCTCGACGAGCTGTACACATCCGCCGCCAGCGGCGCCGGCCTGATCCTCACCCCCGAACCCGCTGATCGCCACGAATCGTCGTCCCTGCACGACGACGACATCCCGGGCGGCCCCGCCGGACCACCCGAGATCGAGGTGACCGCACTCTGACCAATCAGACGGCGCACGTCGTAGCACCCGCCCCGCCATGGCTACGCCGCTTCCTCAGCATTGAGCAGGCGTCGCCTGGTGGCTCCTGGTTCCCACGACCCACCCAGGTGCTGGGCGAGTGCCGAGGAGCTCAGCGATCGGCTGACGCCGTAGGTATGGAGGCCACCCCAGTCAGAGGCTATACAAAAGCCGCTTTGGATGGTGGGAAAACACGGTCCGTCTCCCGTTCAGCGCATCAGCTGGTGTCAGCTCACATGACGAGCTGAAGAGCGGCAGTCAGTGTCACGACTGCAGCCATGGCCAGACGACGAGACCATCACACCGAGGCGGAGCCCGCCGCGGGCTCCGCCCCACTGGTCCGCCCTATCGCTCCTCGCCGGCTCGATTCACAGCTCGGTACACCGTTGAACGCGTTACCCCGAACAGCTCCGCGATCTCGCTCGTCGTATGCGCGCCGCCGCGATGCAGGGTCACCAGATGCTTCTCCTGCGACACAGAGAGCTTCGGCTTCCGGCCGCGAAGCCTCCCGGCCGCCTTCGCGATCGCCATCCCCTCACGCGTCCGAGCTCGGATGAGGTCGGCTTCGAACTCCGCGACCATGCCAAGCACGTTGAACAGCAGCCGACCCACCGGGTCGGTCGGGTCGTACACCGCTCCCCCAAGGTTCAGCGCCACACCCCTCTTCGTGAGCTCATCCGCGATGTCCGTCGCATCGCGGAGCGACCGAGCGAGCCGGTCCAGCTTGGTGACAACGAGCGCGTCGCCTGCCCGGCACGCGGCCAAAGCCTCCCGAAGCCCGGGTCGCGCGCGAGTGGTGCCGGACAAGGCGTGGTCAACGTACAGGTCCTCGTCAGCAACCCCAAGAGCCCGAAGGCCGTCCCGCTGCGCCGCGAGATCCTGGCCCGAGGTCGAGACGCGGGCGTATCCGATGAGCACGCCGCAACTGGAGCGTTTATCTCCCCCCCCCATCACCGGGCATATTTCCGGGACACGTATACGGCAATCCGTAAGCCGTTCATCCCCTGGCCCCGCTTCGGTCGCGCAACTGCGCCCGACGTGTCCCGGTGGACGACCTGCTATCGAACACCTGACTTGGTCGTAGCTGGGCTACTGGGACCAACGGGTGCTGCGCTTGTACGACCCGAAGAGCACGTCGTCTGTCAGGGAGGGGCTTTTGGGTGTCCAGCCCAGTTCGTGGGCGGCAGAGGTGTTGAAGGTGACGTCGAGGAGCAACGGTTCAGCGAGCATGCCCAGCCGGTTCAGCGCGGCGGCAGGAGCTTCTCCGTGGATATTGCCTTGGAGACCGCGTACCTGGCTGAGGGCACGCGCGAGAGAGTCCATCGGTGTCGCTTGGTCGTTGCTGGCGATGACGTAACTTCCGGGTGCGTCGTGTTCGAGGACGCGGACGAAGAGGGCCGCAGCATCGTCGACGTGAATGGCCGCGAACTTCTGCGTGCCGCCGGGATAGACCAGGCGTCCGCCGTCAACAGGGCCGTTCAGAAGCAGCCAGACGAGTCCGCCGCCGTGGCCGTAGAGGTTCGCGGGACCGACCATCGTGGCGCGCACTGTTCCGGCGGCGTCTTTGATGCGCTCGAGGAGGGCTGGACGCCAGGTGACCATCTCGGGTGGGGCGAAGGGGCTGTGTTCGTTGAGCTGCTGTCCGGATCCGTGGATCCAGCTTCCGCCGGTGTGGACGTAGCGCTGGCCGGTGCCGGCGAAGGCGTCGAGCACCGTGTCGAGGACTGCGTAATCGAGTGCTGCGCTTCCGGCGTCGTTGGGGCTGGCGGCGTGGATGGCGCCGTCGACGTCATCGAGCACGGTGCGGAGCCAGGCAGGGTCGGTGAGGGGACCGAGTTGCGGGATGATGCCGATTTGAGCGACGCGGGCTGCCGCTTCGCCGGTGCGGACGTGCCCGAGTACGTCGTGCCCATCGTTGAGGAGCTGCGTGGCGATCGCGGATCCGAGGTAGCCGGTAGTACCGGTCAGGAACACCTTCATGTGCGGCCTTCTTCACGTTGTCAATTGCTGTCGGGAGTGCAGAAGCGGTGCGCTCAAGCGTTGAGGGAGGGCACGAACTCGAGGGGTGAGTTCGTGCCCTCCGAGGTGTTCGTCCTCAGCCCCAGGGCGCCGGGGTGGGGGCGTCTGCCGGGGCGTTGAGCTGGCCCATGAGACCGGCGAAGTCTTCAAGGTGCCAGGTGGTGACGATCTTCCCGTCGCGGACCTGGTGCACGTCCATGGTGCGCATCTCGATGCGCTTGCCGGTGGGTTCGTGGCCCATGAAGGCGCCCTGGTGGGTGCCGGAGACGGTGTTGCGGACGGCGACCTTGTCGCCATGGACGATGACGTCCCGGTGCTCGACGTTGTAGTCGGGCATCGCGTGTCGGAAGAGCGCGATCTGGGCTGCCATGCCAGCGAGGCCCTGCTCCTGCCCGGGGGCGAGGGGCAGGTCGATCCAGTCCTCGGCGAGGACCTCGCTGTAGGTGGTGGTGTCGCCGGTGCGGAAGGGCTCGTAGAAGGCGCGGACGATGTTCTCGGTCGCGGTGTCGTCGGTGCTGTTGGGCTCGTTCGTGGTGGTCATGAGTGTGGGCCTTTCGAGGTGGTTGGTGAGGGTTGAGGAGGAGAAGCGAGTCATGAGACGGCGGGGCCGCGAGCCACGAGGCACGAGGCACGAGTTGAGTGCTGAGCGGTTTTAGCCGAGGGCGAGGATGAGCCCGGCGATGACGAGCACGAGTGCCGTCGCGCCGTGGACGCTGAGGGCCTGGCGCAGGGTGCCGCCGTTGGTGACGACGATGATCGCGTCTCCGATCGGGGTGATCGCCGCGGCGAGGAGGACCCACCCGAACACATGCGGGCCGGCGACGAGCAGGACCACCAGCGGCACGATGCCGGAGGTGATGTCGCGGACACCCTTGATGCTCGTGAAGGCCCGACGGCGGTCCTCGGCAACGCCGAAACCGGCGGTGGCGATCTTCGGAGCGACGAGGAAGCGACCGCCGATGAAGAGGATGAAGAGGCAGCCGAGGATGGCGACAATGAGGGCGGCGATGACCATAATGAGAACCCTTTCAAAGGTTAGCTAACGTCGTTCTGTAACGAAGGTAACACATGATCTGGAGCAGCGTCTACCGCTGTTATCTAACTTCGCTCTGCTACTCTTGGAGCATGTCCCCACGACCAGCTCCCGACCTCGACCTCCGGCGCGACCAGATCACCCGAGCAGCTCGCAGCGTTGCGGAAACCGAAGGGTGGGAGGCCGTCACCATGCGCCGGCTCGCATCCAAGCTCGGGGTGACGCAGCCCGTGATCTACTCCGCGTTCGCTGGCGGACGTCAAGCGCTCATCGATGCCGTCGCACTCGGAGGATTCGATGCGATCGCGACCGCACTGGAAGCCGTGCCGGCAGAACCGCTGGCGAGGATGCAGGCCTACCTTGCCTTTGCGACGGACCAACCGCACGTCTACGAGGCCATGTTCTCGATGCCGTCGGGCCTCGAGTTCGGGACCGGAACTGGGCCGGACGCGCTCCAGCGGGCCTTCGCCGGTATCCGGGCGGCGTTCCCCGGTCCCGATGTCACGGAAGCTGAGGTGGCGTGGGCAACGGTCCACGGGTTGGCGACCCTGGAGATCAGCAAGCGATTACCCACAGCCCGATCGGACGCCCGACTCGACTACGCCCACCGACACCTGACCAAGAGCTAGCGATGACCTTGAACTTCGTCGCGCGCGTCCGATAGCCGATGGCGGTTTCAAGGGGTCGTTGCAACGGGTGGATGTTTCGGGTTCGACAGTAGCTGCTGGAATACTTCTGCCGGTGTGCGGTAGCCCAGAGTTTTGCGGGGTCGTCCGTTGAGTTCCGCAGCGACTTCAAGGAGCCGTTCCGGGGTGTGGACGGTGAGGTCGGTGGACTTCGGGAAGTACTGCCGGAGGAGGCCGTTGGTGTTCTCGTTCGAGCCGCGCTGCCAGGGCTTGTGCGGATCGCAGAAGAAGATCGCGAGGTCCGTGGCGAGGGTGATGTCTTTGTGCCGGGCAAGCTCCGTGCCCTGATCCCACGTCAACGACCGCCGCAGATGCTCGGGGAGGGTCTGGATGGTGGGGATCATCGCGTCGCGGACGGCGTCGGCGCTGTGCCCGTTCGGCAGGTGCAGCAGCATCACGTACCGGGTGGTGCGTTCGACGAGGGTGCCGATAGCACTGCGTGCATTCGTGCCGACGATCAGGTCCCCTTCCCAGTGGCCGGGCACGGCTCGGTCATCGGCCTCAGCGGGACGTTCACTGATCAGGACCATGTCGCGGATCTTCGACCACGACGCCCGCCTGGGCTCGCCACGGTGGCGGCGGATGGCACGGCCGGTGCGGAGGTGTGTGTGCAGGTCAGCACGCAGGTACCCGCGGCCCTGGACGAACAGGGACTGGTAGATCGTCTCGTGGGACACGTGCATCTCCGGCCGGTCAGGGAAGGACCTGGCCAGGTCATCACGGATCTGCTCCGGGGACCAGTTTCGCAGCAACCGGACCTCGACCTGCAACGCCAGCTCGAGCCGGTCGAGTTTCCGCGGCTTCGGTCGCCGCGCTCGTACTCGGCACCGTTTCTCGGCCGCGTGTGGCCGGTAGTCGCCGTTCGGAGCGCTGTTGCGGGCCAGCTCTCGGCTGATCGTCGAGGGAGCCCGTTGAAGCTCAGCCGCGATCTGACGCACTCCGACGCCGGCAAGACGCAGATCGGCAATCCTGAGCCGCTCCTCCTCGCTCAGATACCGCACGGAGCGGGGCGGCCGATCAAACGGGTTCTTCCCACGAGCGGCTTTGAACCATCGGTATCCCTGACGTGGATGCACTCCCACAGCATCGCAAGCAGCCGGCCGACTCACGCCCTGTCCGAGAAGCTCCCAGAACCGTGCCTCACGGGCACGCTGCTCCAGCCTGGATCCCATCTGCAACACTCCGAATCACGGTGGTGTTGCAACGACCGGCTGAACCCAAGGATTCGTTGCCGGGACGGTCTGAGAGCAGAGGAAGCGGATACGGCATACTGCCCACATAGACTGCGAGGCTGCGCGTCAAAAGCACGGCGACTTCCGTTCAGAGCGCCTGAGACTGCGCCCCTGGAAGGTCGCCGATGCAGCCTTCCACCGCCGACTGTGGGAAGAGCGCGACGAACGCGTTCCTGCACGGCGGCGCATCACAGCCTATGGTCATCCCACTCTTGCGGAGATGCAGACCTGGCTTCGCACCTACACGCCGGCACCAGCACCGGGACTGCTCGTCGTGGAACAGACGCGGACCGCGGTCCCGGTCAGGTACTGCGGGCTCATCGAGAACAGCGTCGGGCATCCCGAGGAACCTGAGCTGGCTTTCGAGCTCCTGCAAGAGTTCTGGGGTCAAGGGTTCGCGACCGAAGCATCACGAGTGATCGTCAGTCGCGCAACGGCAATCGGCTACGACCACATCGCTTCCACGGTTCACGAGTGGAACACAGCATCGCTCAACGTGCTCGACAAACTGGGGTTCGTTTCCACCGGGCAGAGGGAGCGCGACGCTGTGCACGGCGATTCGCTCCTGCTCCGCTTACCGCTTCGATGACGGCACCCATCGCCCGGTAGCCGATCGGCTATTGAGATCGCCGCTGGCGCTGGAGTGTTTCGTCGTTGAAACTGGGCGGATGCGCTCGATCGTCACCGCCAGGCTGATCCTCCGCCCCTGGGAGGAGAGCGATGCGGACTTCCTCTTCGACCTCGAATCGCGCTGGGAGACCGTGAGGTACCTGGGCGCTGATCCCACGCCAATGCAGAGCCGGAGCGAAGCGGTCGCCTCCATCCAACGACGGCGGGCACTCGACCATCCGGTGCACGGCATCTGGGCGATCGCGCTCCGAGAGTCGAACGTGCTTGCGGGCAACCTCCTACTCAAGCCTGCACAGCTCTCGGCCAGAGCTTCTGGCAGGCGTCCCGTAGAAATCGGCTGGCACCTGCATCCGGGCGCGCAGTCGCTTGGGTTCGCGACGGAGGCTGCAGCCGGCGTCCTTGCAGACGCTGCCGTCCGTGGACTTGATTCCGTCGTGGCGGTCACCGACCCAAGAAACAGCGCTTCGCTCCGGGTGCGCCGTCGGCTCGGATTCGCAGAGGAGGGGATCACGAGCCGTTTCTATGACAGCCCGCAGCTCCTCTTCTCTCGCAGTTTGTCGGCGGTTTCAAGGAGTCGTTGCAACAGGTGGATATTTCGGATCCGAGAGTAGCTGTTGGAACGCCTCTGCGGGGGTGCGGCCGGCCAGAGTCTTCCTGGGTCGTCCGTTGAGCTCAGCGGCGACCTCGAGGAGCCGTTCGGGCGGGTGGACGCTGAGGTCGGTGGACTTCGGAAATACTGCCTCAGCAGACCATTTGTATTCTCGTTCGAGCCGCGCTGCCAGGGCTTATGGGGTTCGCAGAAGTAAATCGCAAGATCAGTCGCGATCGCGATGTCTTTGTGGCGGGCAAGCTCCGTGCCCTGGTCCCAGGTCAACGACCGGCGCAGGTGTTCCGGCAGGGTTTTGATCGTGGGGATCATCGCGTCGCGGACCGCATCGGCGCTATGCCCGTTCGGGAGGTGCAGCAGCATCACGTAGCGGGTGGTGCGCTCGACGAGGGTGCCGATCGCGCTGCGTGCGTTGGTGCCGACGATCAGGTCCCCTTTCCAATGCCCGGGAACTACCCGGTCGGCGACCTCGGCGGGGCGTTCGCTGATCATGACCATGTCGAGGATCTTCGACCACGACGCCCGGCGGGGCTCACCCCGGTGGCGGCGGATCGCGCGACCGGTTCGGAGGTGCGTGTGCAGGTCGACGCGGAGGTGGCCGCGGCCCTGGACGAACAGGGACTGGTAGATCGTCTCGTGGGACACGTGCATCTCCGGCCGGTTCGGGAAGGACCGTTTCAGGTCATCACGGATCTGCTCCGGGGACCAACTCCGCACCAACCGCAGCTCAACCTGCAGGGCGAGCTCGACGAGGTCCAGCTTCCGTGGTTTCGGTCGCCGTGCTCGGACGCGGCACCGCTTCTCGGCCGCATACGGCCCATAATCGCCACCGCGGGAGCTGTTCTGAGCCAGCTCTCGACTGATCGTTGAGGGCGCCCGCCCGAGTTCCGCTGCAATCTGGCGGATACCGGCACCGGCCAGACGGAGGTCAGCGATCCGGAGCCGTTCTTCCTCGCTCAGATACCGGCCGGAACGAGACGCTCGCTCGAACGGGTTCTTCCCACGAGCGGCTTTGAACCATCGGTATCCCTGACGTGATGCACCCCGACAGCATCGCAAGCAGCGGGCCTGCTCATGCCCTGTCCGAGTAGCTCCCAGAATCGCGCCTCCCGAGCGCGCTGCTCCGGCCTGGATCCAATCTGCAACACTCCGAATCACGGTGGTGTTGCAACGACCGGCTGAACCCAAGATCGGCTATCGGACTGGTTCCGATGTGGTCGGGGTTCGTATCCACTTCGGACCGGTCGGCCGCCTGGGTAGCGTTGTGACATAGGCAACGAAGCTGTCATCGGTCGGGGGCGCGACGTCGTGCGCGAGCACTTCCGTTGGATCGACGGCGCGGCTGACATGTGGACGATGCTGCGCTCTGGCGATTCGCTCGCAGCTGTCGTCGACGCGCTGGCCGCCCTGATCGAGGTTGAGCAGCCGGACGTCGTCCTCGGCATCGAGTCGCGAGGGTTCGTCCTCGCCCCAGCAGTCGCGGTGCGCCTCGGCGTGGGCTTCGTCCCGGTGCGCAAGGACGGAGCGCTCTTCCCCGGCCCGCTGATCGAGCAGCAGACGCAGCAGGACTACCGCGGCAACCGGCGCACGCTCGCGACCCGGCGCGACCTGCTGTCGGACGGCCAGCGCGTGGTCCTCGTCGATGACTGGATCGAGACGGGAAGCCAAGCGATCGCCGGGCAGCAGCTCGTCGCACAGTGCGGTGCAGAGCTGGTCGCGGTGGCCGTGATCGTCGACGAGGCGAACCCCGCCGCTCGTGCGGCGCTCCCACCGGTCAGATCCCTCGTCCAAGCATCGGAGCTGTAGCGTCCGACAGTCGATCGGTCATCGGGACGGGTTCAGCGCTCAGCAGCCGGAGGCATGACGACTTCCCAGAGGATCTCGCCGTCGACGAGAGCGGTCGTGGGCGCAAGCCCGGTCCGTCGGGCGACGCGCGCCGAAGCGGTGTGGTCGGGATGGATGAAGGCCCTGATGTGTCGGACGTTGATTGAGTGCAACCACGTCACGACGCTGGATATTGCCTCCACGGCGACCCCGCGACCCTGTTCCGATGGCGTGACCAGCCAGGCGATGTCTGCCATGAGGCTGGCCTTTTCTCGTCGGAGGGTGACCTGCACGAATCCGATTGCGGGTCCGCCGCCGGCAGGGCGGACGATCCAGTTCAACCATCCGGCGCTGCCGTCCTCGGACTGGCCCCGAGACTGGCGGCCGTACCGTGCGCTCAGTTCTTCTAGGGTCGGTGGCTCACCGCCGGTGAATCGGTAGAGCTCTGGTGGGGCCAGGGCGGTCACCATCTCGCTCGCGTGTTCAACGGCAAGCGGTTCCAAGGCGAGACGATCCGAATCCAGGGGATCAGCCTGTGGCCACGACATGACTCAAGCGTTGCAGATTGCCCGGTCAACCACCGGTGATCGGACAGTTGGGACTGCTGCAGGTTCGGTTGACTCGTTGGTTTAGGCCGCGAGTGCGACCGTTGGGTTGATGATCGCTTCGAACTCGATGGGCGTCAACTTGCCGAGGCCGCGCTGGCGGCGTTTCCGGTGGTAGGTGCCTTCGATCCAGTGCACGATCGCGAGTCGGAGCTCCTCCCGCGTCGTCCACCGTCGCCGGTTCAGGACGTTCTTCTGCAGTAGCGCGAAGAACGACTCCATCGCGGCGTTGTCCGCGCACGCGCCGACCCGACCCATCGAACCGAGCAGGTTCGCATCGCTGAGCGCGCGGACGAACTTCTTGGATCGGAACTGACTGCCACGATCTGAGTGCACCACTGTTCCGGCCGGGCTGCGGCGGGAGATCGCCATCTGCAGGGCCGCGACAGCGAGCGAGGACTGCATCCGAGAATCGATCGAATAACCCACGATGCGGCGGGAGCAGGCGTCCTTCACGGCGCAGAGATACAGCTTGCCCTCACCGGTGTTGTGCTCCGTGATGTCCGTCAGCCACAGCTTGTCGATGTCCGGGGCGGTGAACGCCCGCTGCACTCGATCATCGTGAACCGGCGGGCCGGCCTTCCGCGTCAGGCCCCGTTTCTTCGCATGCAGTGACCACAGCCGCTGCTGCGAACACAGCCGCCACACGCGCCGCTCGGACGCTCGGTGTCCGGCGGCGCGGAGGTCGTCGGCGATGAAGCGATACCCGAACGTCGGATCCTCCTCATGCATGTCGACCGCCGCGTTGGTCAGGTGCGCGTTATCCCAATCGCGACGGCTCACCGGGTCCCTGCGCCAGGCATAGAACGCCTGCTTCGAGAAGCCCAATACCCGGCAGGTCACCGCGACCGGAATCCGGTCGGCGGCAAGTTCAAGGACCAGCGGGTACATCATTTTGGGAGGTGCGCCTGGGAGAGATACGCGGCCGCACGGCGAAGGATCTCGTTCTCCTGCTCCAGCAGCCGGTTCCGTTTCCGCAATTCTCGGAGCTCCACGTTCTCCACGCTCGTGACGCCGGTTCGGACTCCGTCGTCGACGTCCGCGCGGCGGAGCCAATTCGTCACGGTTCCCTCGGAGATCCCGAAGTCCTTCGCAACTTGATGCAGCGGGATCTCGCCCCGACGAGCGACCGCGATCACGTCGCGTCGGAACTCCTCCGGATAGGGCTGGGCCATGATCGACATCCTTCCAGCGAGGACCACGTCCTCACAGGTCAGGAGTCAACCGAACCGACAGCAGTCCCGTTAGACAGAGGAAGTCCAAATCGATGTGCCGGCATCCGCTTAGCTGTCGCTGGTGTCCTTCGTCCCTATCCGGTAGACAGACGGGACGGTCAACGAAGGGGTTGAGGATGCTGATTCAGGTATGCGGGCTTCCCGGAGCTGGGAAGTCGACACTGTCTGCTGCGATCGCGGAGCAACTGCCGGCGTTGTCGCTGCGGGTCGATGCGATCGAGGCCGCCATGTGGAAGTACGGCATCCCACCCGAGCAGTCAGGGATCGCCTCGTACTCGGTCATGCACTCGATCGCGATCCCGAATCTCCGACGAGGCCAAGCGGTCATCGCTGATGCGGTCAGCGGTGTTGATCCCGCACGCGCCGGCTGGGTGTCGACCGCCCAGGAGGCGGAGGTGTCACTGCGGGTGATCGAGGTGGTGTGCCCGGACGTCGACGAGCACCGACGACGTGTGGAGCAGCGGCCAAACGACCTCCCCGGCTTCACTCTGCCGACGTGGGAGCAGGTGCAGCGCACGGCTGAGGAGTACGAACCCCGTACCGATGACCGGCTCATCATCGACAGCACACGACCGCTGGAAGAGACGGTGCGCGAGGCGCTGCACTTCCTCGGATCCGCCGACCGGTAGCGGATCGGCTATCCCTAATGGTTGATGGCTGGCCCGGGGTCGGCTGGCAGGCTGGCACTGGTCCCAGCTCGTGGTGTGACTCTTCGGCTATCTGTCCGTCCCTGTGACGTGACATTCGTCCGCCACGTCCGCGGGTCTGCTGCACGGATAGGTGACAGTTGTAGTCACGCCGCGAGTGCGACGGACTTGTTCATGATGGTTTCGAATTCTACGGGGGTCAACCGGCCGAGGCGGGCCTGTCGGCGGCGCCGGTGGTAAGTGCGCTCGATCCAGGTGACGATCCGCGTGTGGCCCACGAGCGTCGGTTCAGGACGTTCTTCTGCAGGAGCGCGAAGAAGCTTTCCATCACCGCGTTGTCACCGCAGGAAGCGACTCTGCCCATCGATCCGATCATGTGGTGGCGGGTGAGCGCACGACGCAGCTTCCGGCTCCGAAATTGCGATCCTCGGTCCGAGTGCAGCGTGCACCCCGACACATCGCCGCGCATCCGGATCTCGTTCTCCAACGCCACCACGGCCAGCTTCGACTTCATTCGGGAGTCGATCGAGTAGCCCACGATCCGGCCGGAGTAGACGTCCTTGATCGCGCAGAGGTAGAGCTTGCCCTCACCAGTGTTGTGCTCGGTGATGTCGGTCAACCACAGCCGGTTCGCCGACGCCGGGGTGAACACGTGCCGGACGCGGCCGTTCTCGTCCGTCACCGTGCACAGGTCGTCGTGGACCGCGGGGCCGCACTCCCGGTTCACGGTTCCGAGCAACGCGCACGACATCGTCACGGAACTCCTGCGGGTAGGGCTTCGGCACGATGGCATCCTTCCAGGCCACCCCGCAGGGCAAGCCAGATCAGATGTCACCTGTCCTTGCAGCAGACCCACTTCGGCGGCCACAAGGTACCTTCGCACCACCCAGTGGCGCCTCCAACACCGCTGACCCTCGATGAGTCAGTGCTCGGCCCGTGGCGGCACCTTCATGCGGCCCGCGTTGTCGCTTGAGACGTTGTCGGAGGACCGTGGAGCGCCGTCGGCCTCTCGACGATTACCGACCGCCGTAGCTAAGTGGGGAGGTGCTTTCCGGGCGACACCGCAGCCAAATACCGAGGACTACACCAGCGACCGGTCGGGCCTTGCCTTTCGGAGACCGAAGCGCCACAACCCGATGCCGGCGCCCAGCCACAGGATCCCGAGCACCGAGTTCAGGATGACGAGGAGGAGGTCGAGGTCGGGGCGCGTCAGACGAACGACTGACGTGACGATGAAGATCAGACCGAAGATGATCCCGATCGTTCCGAGCACCTTCGCACTCACGATGTCCATAGACCGAGACTACTGGATACAGGCGGGCGGTAGACGACCGGCTACTGGGACGCCGCTGACAGTAGATTCGCGAAAAGGTACATCCGGCCAGCTTCGTGAGCCATTCGGAGGCACAGCATCGCCGACGAGAGCCTCGCCCGATGGTTCATTGCCCCATTCCCGAGCTCGAAGAAAACCCTGCAGCCATCAGACTGCGGGCTTCTTGCCTTCGGTCCGCCGCGTTTTGACACTGCGCTTCGCTTGGCAGGCCCGCCCGGAGGCATAGCCTCTCGTCATGAGTGACAGTCAGAGCCAACGGACCATCTGGCGCTCCATCGTCGGGAGACCGTACCGATGGCAGGGGATCGCTTGGATGATTCTCGGACTGTTCTGGCTCAGCATCGTCGCGACCCAGGATTCGCAGCCGTGGCGTTGGGTGGTCGGCGTGGTGTGGCTCGCGCTCGGACTTCTCTGGCTCGTCACCGCGTTCTCCGACTAACGGCACGGCCGGGGGCGCTACGCCGGACGACGCTGACCGGCGGTGACGCCAACTCACGGCGCGGGCTGCCGCCTCCGATACTGCGGACCTGCGCGACGTCTTCCTATGGCTCAAGACGTAAGTGCGAACCCCGCACTGCGTCCGGTAGCCGATCGTCATACGGCCGCATAGCCGCGCGCCGCTTCGACCGCTTTCAACTATCGGGGGTCGGCTCGAAATGTCCTAGCCATGACCGGAGCACCTTTTCGAGCGCAGCGCGATCGTGCGCCGGGACGAGGTCGAGCAGGCGGCGCTCGTTCGCCAGATGGGCGGCCACAGCGTCGTCGATCACCTCGACCCCTCGAGGGGTCAGCCGAACGACTCGTCCACGTGCGTCGGTGTCGCTCCGACGCCGGACGACGAGTCCTGCCTTCTCCAGCCGATCCAGGCGCTTCGTCATGCCACCCGTCGTGACCATAGTCGATTCGGCGAGCTCACCCGCGTGCCGCTCAAACGGGGCTCCGGCGCGGCGAAGCGTTGCGAGGACGTCGAACTCACCCTCCGTCAAGCCGTGCTCCGCGTACACAGCCACGATCTCGTTCGTCAGGTAGCTGGCGAGCCGGTGCAAGCGTCCGATCACTCCTTGCGGCGCGACGTCGAGGTCGGGCCGCTCGCGCCGCCACTCTGCCTGAATGAGGTCGACGCGGTCATTTTTTTGTTCCACACCACACAGGGTACCTTCCTGGAAAGCTATAGTGTCTTCCATGGAAGATACTCGGCGTTGGATGGTCGTCGCAGCGATAGCCCCTATCGCGTGGGGAAGCACCTATTTCGTCACGAAGACGTTCCTGCCCGCGGAGCCACTCTGGGGCGGGGCGATCCGAGCGCTGCCGGCGGGCCTGCTGCTGCTGCTCGCCGCACGCCGATTGCCGTCTGGTTCCTGGTGGTGGAAGAGCGTCGTGCTGGGAACGCTGAACGTCGGAGCGTTCTTCGTCCTCGTCTACCAGGCGGCTCAGTTGCTCCCGACGAGTATCGCTGCTGCCGTCATGGCGTCATCACCCGTCGCGCTCGCGCTGATCGCGTGGTTCGTTGTGCACGAGCGACCGTCGCTGATCCGGTTCGTCGGCGCCGTCGTCGGGATCGGCGGGGTCTGCCTGCTCCTGCTTGACGGCACACAGCCCGTGAAGTGGGTCGGCGTCTGTGTCTCCGCTGCGGCGATGACCACGTCCTCGTTCGGGTTCATCCTCGGGAAGCGATGGAACCCCGAAGTCGGCGTCCTGGCCTCGACCGCTTGGCAGCTCGTCGTCGGGGGCACGCTGCTCATCCCGATCGCCGTCACTCTGGAAGGTGCTCCACCGTCCGTCGGCCCGACCGGGATCACGGCGTACGCCTTCCTCACGCTCATCGCGACCGCAGTCGCGTACGTCGCATGGTTCGCAGCCCTGGACCGACTGCGTGGAGACGTCGTCGGCGTGATCGGCCTACTCAACCCCCTGACCGGGGTTACCCTCGGAGTCTTCGTTGCCGGAGACCACCTCGGAACCCGCCAGTGTTTCGCAATCGCCCTGGTGCTCATCAGCATCGTCGGACCGCTCCTGCTCACCACTCGTCGAGGCCGCGGACCAGCCGCTGAGTCCGCCTCGAAGCAGAGACACCAGACACGCACACGCGAGACCGCCCGATAGCCGATCGGCTACCGCGACAGACGCTCGCAGTTCGCCACTGCGGCGATAACCTCGCGGCATGACCTTTGTGAACGTCGGCACCCTCGGAACCGCACCCGGAAAGCGCGACGAACTCGTCGCTCTCCTCACCGAGCACAACGAGAGCCTCGCCGGCGCTGGCTGCCAGGCCTACGAGGTCGGGGTCAACGACGATCAGCCCCACACCGTCTACGTCGTCGAGCTCTGGGAGACAGCGGAAGCACACCAGGCCTCCCTTGCCCTTCCTCGGGTGCAGGCCGCGATTGCCAGAGCCCGTCCCCTGCTCGATGGCACCTTTGATGGTTACCGCTTCGACGTCGCAGGTTCTCCCCTCCGCGAATGAATCAGCGCCCGCTGCTCGATCGGCCACCAGGACCGAGTTGATCGATGTGAGCTTCGTTGCTCGTGGGGGTGCAGTCTGCCAGCGTTGGCTCATGGACAACGACGTGACCACGCTGCGTCGAGTCCCTGGTTTCCTCTCGTACTGGTCCGCCGCGACCGTCTCTTCGTTCGGATCAGCGGTGAGCGCGGTCGCCGTTCCGGTTCTCGTGGTCACGGTGCTGCACGCCAGCCCGTTCGAGGTGGGCCTGGTGAACGCTGCCCAGTTCCTTCCGTACGCACTGTTCGGTCTGCTCGTCGGCGCGTACGTCGATCGCTTCCGCCGGAAGCCACTCCTGATCTGGGCGAGTGTCGGTCGCGGCGCGTGTCTCGGCACGATCCCGGTCCTCTGGCTGACGGGACTGCTGAACCTCTGGGTGACGGCGGCGGCGCTGTTCGTGTTCGGCATCTTGTCCGTCGTGGGCTTCGCCGCCACGCAATCTCTCCTGCCCAGGATCGTGCCGCGACCCCTTCTCCTGGCGGCGAATGCGCGGGTGGATCAGAGCGACGCGGCAGCACAGACGGTCGGCCCGGCTCTCGGCGGCGTCCTAATCAGCATCGTGACAGCGCCGATCGCGATCGCGCTCGACGCGATGAGCTACTTCGTCGACGCTGTCCTCATTGCTCGGGTCCGCGTTGTCGAGCAGATGCCAGCACGCCAGGCGGGGACGCGGCTGCGGAGCGACATCGCTGACGGTCTGCGGTGGACGTACGGGCATCCAATGCTCGCGCCGCTGGCGCTCTCGACGCACCTGTGGTTCCTTGCCAACGCCGCCGGTCTGACGGTATTCGCGACCCTCGCGCTCCGTACGCTCGCGCTCCCAGCGGTGGTATACGGGGCCATCATCGCCGTCAGCGGCGTCGCGATGCTCGTCGGCGCTACTGCTGCGCCGCGCCTCGGCACCCGGTTCGGTGCGGGCCGGACGATCATCGCCGCTCGAGCCGCGTACCCGATCGCATGGGCGGCCATCACGCTCGCGACCGTCGGCATCGATGTCGCAACGCCGCTGGCGACTGTCGTCGTCTTGTTCGTCGCGTTTGCCGTGCACGGCGTTGCCGCGGGGTGCGAGAACGCGAACGAGATGAGCCTTCGCCAGACCGTCACACCCGACGCGCTCCTCGGTCGGGTGAACGGCACGATGCGCAGCGCGAACCGAACGCTCGCGGCAGTGGGAGCAGTGGGTGGCGGTGCCCTCATAACCGTTGCTGGAGATGGGTTCGCGCTGCTTGCGGTGACTCTCGTGTTCGCTGGCGCCGTCGTAGTGGCTACGTGCTCTCCACTCCGGACGAACGCCGTTCGATAGAGGATCCTTCAGCGGACGGCGTGGTCAAAGACACCGACGAGCTCGTCGGCCAGGGCCGCAACGTCCCGGTCACCGGCGAGGCTCTGCAGTGCTCCATCTCGAACGAGGGAGACGAGGCCGTGGGCGAACGCCCAGCTGACCAACGCCATGAGCGGTGGGACCCCGTCGGGCTGGTCCGGGCCGACGTGGATCGTGGTGGTCGCTGAGGCGAGAACGCCGATGCTGTCGGCCTGGGCCCGCTGCAGGTCGGGGTTTCGGGTGGAGTTCCTCGGGGCAGAACATCAGCGCGAACAGTGCCGGGTTCTCGAGCCCGAAGTGCACGTACGCGCGCCCGAGATCGCCGAGGTCCGCTTCTCCGGCACCCCCGACTGCCCGCAGCTGCTCCGTCAGGTCCGCGAACCCCTCCGTCGCGATCGCCGTCAGCAGACCGGCCCGGTCGCCAAAGAAGTACTTCGGCGGCGCATGCGACATCTCTGCCCGACAGGCGATGCCACGGAGACTCACACCCGCCAGCCCGCGCTCTGCGAGTTCAGTTCGCGCCGCCTCGACGAGTCGGTCACGGGCAGCAGCAGGAGCGGTTCCGGAAGTCATGCGACGAGCGCGCGCGGCCCTGATCGTCGTTTGTCCGTTCCCACCGCCCGCCGCTGACGACTGTGAGTCAACTCGTCGGGCTTGTCCGTACCGGAGTTGAGGGCTTCGGCGGCCGGCACCTGTACACCGGCTGCGGGCTCACGAGAACAAGAGGATGAAGCCGAGGATCGTGGCGGCAAGGGGCAGCACGGTCAGGACGATTGCCGCGATGGGAGATTCCTTGCGACGGGCATGGACGGCAATTGCTCCGGCCATGATCACGGTCAGGGCGACGCCGGCGATGGGGCTGAGGGCAGGGATGATCCCGGTCGCGATGGGGAGGACGAGGCCGATTGCTCCGACGACTTCTGCAAGGGCGATGAGCTTGACGGTGGTGTCGGAGTAGTCCTCAACCCAGCCCATTCCGGCTTCCCTGAGAGCCGGTACTGGGCGGATCAGCTTCATCAGGCCTGCGCCGAAGAAGGCGATTGCGGCGAGACCGGCAACGATCCAGAAAGCGATGGTCATGAGTTGTATCTCCAGGTGGGGTGATGGTGTTCATCGGGGCGCTCGAGGAGCGTCGGCGCGGCGGGGGCAAACCCAGAGGGTCAGGCGACGGTGATGACGAGTTTGCCGCCGCCCGAGGTGGGGGCGTTTTCCAGCTCGGTGAGCGCGGGAATCGCGTCGTCGAGGGCGACGGTGCGAGCGATGCGGGCGACTATCTCTCCTCGCCCGGCGGCGTCGGCGACATGCTGGAGGTCATCGCTGTCGGATCGGCCCATGAACGCGTTGTAGGGGCCAGGCAAGATGCTGCGTGCGACCTTCGAGGCCGCGGGGACGATGTCGATGATGCGGCCGTGGGGGATGAGCATCTGGCGTGCGACGCCGTAGGGCAGGGTCCCTGCCGTGTCGAAGACGACGGCGAACCGGCCGGTGTGCGGGACAGGATCGGTGTCGAACGTGACGACGGGATCGACGCCGAGATAACGGGCTTCGGTTTCCGTTCCCGACCGGCAACTGCCGGCCACTGTCGCGCCTGCCGCGAGTGCAATTTGGACGGCCACTCGTCCGACTCCGCCGAGGCAGCCGTTGATGAAGATGCGCTGTCCGGGTCGAAGCTTGCCGGCCGTCGTGACCGCCTGGTAGGCAGTGAGGCCAGCGACGGGCAGGGTCGCGGCGTGTTCGAAGGAGAGGGCGTTGGGCTTGGAAGCGACGGATCGTTCGTTGGCGATCACGAACTCCGCGAACGCTCCTGCATGCTGCAGTCGCGCCGCGCCGAGGACCTCGTCGCCTGCCCGGAAGCGGGCGACGCCCTCTCCGACCTGTTCGACGGCCCCGGCGAAGTCGTGGCCAACACCGCGGGGAAACTTCCGGCCGGTCATGAGCCGCATCTCGCCGTTGCGGATCTTCCAGTCCATGGCGTTCGCCGATGCTGCACGCACGCGCACGAGGATCTGGCGCCGACCTGGCTGCGGGATGACCGCGTCCTCCAACACGAGGACGTCGGGGCCGCCGTAGCGGTGGTACTGCAGACGTCTCATCGCTGCCCAGTCACGGCGAGCCCGCGGCGTGCCAGGACCCAGCCGAGGCAGATCACGGTCAGCATGGGGATGGTGAACTTGAGCTGCGGCCAGTTGTCGTCGCCGGGCGGGTCCACGCTCGCCGTTCCCGGGTAGAAGAACGCCGAGAGCTGACTAACCCAGTACGTGCTTGCTACGAACGCGGCCGCGTCTATGCCCACACGGCCGGAACCCGGTCGCCACAGGTTCGCCAGGGTCGCTATCGACAGTGCGACGCCGGAACTCATGGTCTGCGCGTTGTGGAACTTCGCATGCGGAGGCCAGGAGTCGTTGTATATGTGCGTTTCGTTGAAGTCGAACACGTACGGGCCGACCATCTGCGCCACAGCGGTCGCAGAGATCAGGACTTTGCCCAGCGTCGCCACTCGCATCAGTGCTCGTTGCTGGGCGCCGTACGAATGGGCAGGATGACGCGGCTCGCGATCAGCCAGCGACCTTCGTGCAGGACGACCGTGTCGTCGTAGACGACGCCGTGCACGCCGCCGTGAGCCATGATCATCAGTCCCTTCGATCGCACCGACGCCGTCGACTCCCCCGTGTCCGTGATGACGATGTTCGTCACGAAGTGCGACAGCGGTGCGTGGCCGGAGGCGAACAGCTGCCCCGCCGCGGTTCGCAGGGCCTCCAGACCCTCGAAAGCACCCATCCCCGAACTGGTCATGTCGTACGAGGCGTCGGGGGTGAACACCTCCCCGAGCTGATCCAAGGCGTTCTCGTCGACCACGAACGCCTGGCGCGCGAGAGTCTCGGAGATCTGAAGACGGTCATCTGTCGAGAGCATTGCTCCTCCTTTCTTGGTACTGCGTACCATAGCATACTCCGTCCGTTATGGGACCTTGTTCGTTGACTGCGGTACAGTGAAGCCATGCGCCAGCGAACCGCCGAGGTAGAGAAGAACCCGCTGACCCTGGTCGAACGGAAGCAGCGTGCCGCGCGGAATCGAATCGTCGACGCTGCAGATGAGCTGTTCGCCGAGCGAGGATTCGACGCGGTCTCGGTCACGGATATCGCCGAGCGAGCCGAGGTCGGCCGCACCACGTTCTTCCGACACTTTCGAGACAAGACGGAAGTCGTTTTCGCCAAAGAGCAGGCCATGTTCAACGCAATCGCTACCGCTGCATCCACGATCTGGGATCCCGCTCTACCCGTGCACACGCTCGCAGGCGCCCTGAGCGCTCTCGAACCGCTCGTCCTCCGACTCTGCGCGCAGGCGACTGCGGATCTCGCCGCGTACGAGCGGCACACGCTGCTTGTCGACGCTCACGAGGAGCTGCGCGCGCGTGAGGCGGTGAAGCACCAGTACATCGCGGACGAATTCACGAAGGCGCTCAAAGGGCAGAACGCCCCCCTCGACGTCGCCACTATCGCGGGACAACTCGCGGTCGCCTGCTACCACAGCGGCCGCGTCCTGGCCAGCAACCCCGCCGACTTGGTGGAGGGGACGGCGGACGCCTTCCGCAAAGCGCTTGCACTGCAGTCAGCAGGACCTCACTAACTGTATGAGGCCGTGACGTTGGTGACGCCGGCGTGGAGCCGGGTGGCGTCGGCGAGGATCCGGTTGTAGCGCTCGACCTTGCCGTTGTGCCGCGGCGTGTAGGGCCGGGTCGAAGCCGCGGCCGTGGACCCGCCAGCCGCCACCGTCAGGGATCCGGCCGACCTTCTTCACGTCCAGGTGCATCATGTGCCCCGGATACCGGGCCGTGATCGGCTGCGGGGTCCGGTTGCTTCCCCCGTCGGGATCGATGTGGCGGCGACGGTTCAACCCGAGCCGGTCCAACACCCGGGTCACGGTCCGCACCTCGTCGGCGGCGAGGTCGGTCACGATGCGGCGAGCCGAGCGTTTGGTGTCGCGGCGGAGTTGCTCAATCCGGGCCACGACATGCGCCGGCGTCGCGGTCGGGGATGATCCGGGCGCGCTGGGGCGGTCTTCGAGGCCAAGGTCGCCGTGCTGCCGCCACCGGTTCACCCACTTCGATGCACACGCCCGGCTGATGCCCATCTCGGCGGCGACGTGCGCGATGAGGCGGGCGCGGCACCGGTCAACGAGTGGGCGGCGGCCCTCGACGCACAGCGGGGCGCCACAGTGGGTCACGAAGCGGGTCCTCGCAGGTCAGGAACGGGTTGTTAGCACTCCCATCCTCCGGCAACGGGCCCGCTTCTTCCGTCCCGCCCGACGTCTACAACGTCATGACCCGCAACAACTAACCCAGCGCGCGATCCCCCGCCGGGCAGACCCACGCGCGCCAGCGGCGCCCGGTGAACGACCGACTATCGGGCGCCGTCATTGTCGATTGCGAGGCACAGATTGCAAGCAGCTTCGGTCGGTGTCGTCGTTCTCGCACCGCTCCGTGTCGTGATCGCGTCCCGGTAGCCGATCGTCGGCCGGGCTCTACGGGGTCGGTTTACCAGTCATCAGCAGTACCCGAGCCCGATGAACTTCGCGATGAGACGCTGTCATCGTCAGAGCGCTGAGCGCGTGATCATCCCAGGACAGTCCCGCCTCCGTCGACGACGAGATTGATACCGGTGATCCATGAGGCTTCGTCCGAGGCGAGGAAGAGGGCCGCGTTGACGATGTCGTCGGTCTCGCCGACGCGCTGCAGGGGAATGCGCTCCCAGGTCTCCTTCATCGCCTGCGGCGGATCGTCGACCAGGCTCTTCGTCGCGGGCGTCGTGATGAAGCCCGGTGAGATGCAGACCGCCCGGATGCCGAAGGGTCCGCCCTCGACAGCGAGTTGCTGCGTGAGGTTGATGACTCCGGCCTTTGCCGCACCGTGCACGTTCTGCGGCATGAACTCGACGCCGCGTATGCCGGCGACCGACCCGATGTTCACGACACAGCCGCCGCGCTGCTTCAAGTGCTTCCAGGCGGCACGGACCACAAAGAAGACGATGCTGAGCTCGCCCCGGATATTGAGCTCCCAGTCCGAGACTTCCAGCTCATCGATCGGCGCGAACCGTTGGATACCGGCGTTGTTGTGCACGATGTCGAGGCCACCGTAGACGGCCGCCGCTTCGTCCACCCACGCCTCGGCGGCACTCGCGTCGGTGAGATCCACACCACCGAACCCTCTGATCTCTCCGCCTTCGGCACGAACGATCCGCACTGTCTCCTCGAGCGAGTCGCCGTCGATGTCACACCCGACGACGCGTGCGCCCTCGGCCGCGAATCGGCGCGCCGTGTCCCGGCCGATCCCGGTGCCGATTCCCGTGATCAACGCGACCTTGTCTGTCAGACGTCCCATGCGGCCTTCTCCCGTGTATACGTATCGCGGTGGAGATCCATGATCCCGCAGACGGCTTGGGCTTGGCAGGATGCCGGTGCTGAGCTCGTCGTGCTTTGTGCCGGCACCATGGCACAGGAACTGCCGTCGCGGGAACAGCCCTCATGCTCGGTACCGGCGACCCAGCCTTTCTCATGCCCTTTAGGGGGCTCGCGCTGGTATCGGGAGCATCAGCGATCGCTGGAGGAGCTGGCCGGTACTCACGGGCGATGAAGACGACCGCAGCGCCGGGCTCGACGTCCGATAGACGATCCGCTATCGAACATCTCCCGCGACGAAGCGCTTGCGCCTCACCTCCGGCGCCGCAGTAAGTTCTGCACCACACCGCCCCACAGGACAAGACCGCAAACGACTAGGACCAGCCCGAGCAGCCACATCGGGAATCCATGACGCGACGGGTTCTTCAGGTGAGCAACGTCAGCGCTGCTCGGCCGACGCCGAGGAGCACCGAACGACCGGCACCGGCGGTGCCGAGGACCTCCATGCCGCGTGTGACCGCGACGAAGTACGTCGCAAGGGCCCGGGCGTCGAGAGTCGCGTCCACTTCCCCGGCTGTTTGCGCTTGCTCGATGCATCCGGCGTACTCGTCCTCGAGGCGCCGATAGGCGCGACGGGCGGCTTCGGCGACGTCCGGATCGCGGTCGGCCAACTCCACCGTGGCCTTGGTGAACAACGAGTCCAGCGGTCCCTCTGAGGTGAAGGTGATGGCGAGTGCATCCAGGTGCGCTTTGATCCGCTCGAGCGGAGAGGATGTCCCGGCTGCGAGCTCGACGGTGAGACGATCAACCTGCGTGGAGGTGCTCCGCTCGAGCGCGCGCAGGAAAAGATCCCGCTTGCCGCCGAAGGTGTTGTAGATGCTTTGCTTGCCGAGCCCGGTGGCGCGGCTGAGCTCCTCCATCGTCGTACCGCCGTAGCCGGCGGCAGCAAAGACGCCGGCGGCTGATTCAACGACGGCGTCCTCGTCGAATTTCCGAGGTCGGGGCATGGCGTGATCCTATCCGGGGCCCATGGTCGGGCTCGGGCGTCCGCTCGGCCTGCGTGCCGCGGGTCGCGCGGTGGGTTCAGCTCGCACTGGGGAGGGCACCGGCGGTCTGGCCGGTCACGTCGTAGTACTCGGCCTGGTAGTCGAGGATGCGGATACCTCCGAGGACATTGGTGACGGCCTTGAGGAAGTTCTCGTCGGCCATGTGGGCGTCGATGGCGGCTTGGTCGCGCCACCCCTCGGTGAGGTGGATCGTGTTCGGGTCGGTGAGGTCCTCGGCGAAGACGTAGTACGTGCATCCGTCTTGCTGGGCGGTAGTGGCCAGGTGGGGGATGACGGCGTCGCTGAACGCCCGTCGATCGTCGGGGTGGACCGTGTAGTAGGCGCTGATGACCTTGCTGGTGGGAGTGTGCTTGGTGTGCGGGATCATGGCGCCTTCTTCTCTGCGACCACGGACTGTCCGGGTCAGGAACCCCACCCTACCGCCGTTATTGCCTAAGTAGACAATAACCCTGTCCTCGTACTCTGCCTGCTTGCGCCGGCGGGGTCACTGCGCCGACACGAGTGACGTCTCGGATCGGTGCCCCGATAGGGATCCTCTACCGGGCACCACCCCGAGGCGCCCTCCCCGTCCGGCTCACAACCGCCTATCGGGCGGTGGATACGAGCGGCTGGAGACTCGATTCGTCGCCGATGCCCTCGAGCGACGCGGTAAATGTCGCTCGAGGACATCGCGCGGATCAGGACGCAACGCCCGCGTCCCTGGGCAGGAGGACGAGCTTGCCGCGGGCGTTGCCGCTGCGGCTGATCGTGAGCGCGGTCTGCCAGTCCTCGAGGAGGAACGTGGCGGCGACCGACACCCGGAAGCGTCCCTCGGCCGCGAGTGCGGCGAACTTCGGCAGGCCTCGACGCGGTCGGTGATGTCCTCAGTGGCGGAGGAACGAGTGCCGAGCTCCCCGGCCGACGCGAAATCGGAGATCGTCAGGACCCGCTTCGGGTCGCCGCCGACCGGGAAATTCGGTCGCTGAGCTTCACACGGTGCGACCAGCATTCGCGGTGCCTGACGCGCCGAATTGTCTAGCGGGTCGAACCTGCCTCGGCGAGGGATCCTCGACCGGGCAATGGTGAATGCGCGTGGACGGCCGCTCTGTCAGAGTGACCACATGTTGTACCCACCGGAGCAGCGCGTCCTGGAAGCAGCTCTGCGGCAAGTGGAGATCCTCGGCACGGATCCCAATCACACCGTCGCCGCCGCTGCCATGGATACCACCGGCCGGATCTTCACCGGCGTCAACGTGCACCACTTCACTGGGGGCCCCTGCGCTGAACTGGTGGTTCTCGGACAAGCCGCAGCGGCAGCGGCAGGGCCCCTCGCCACCATCGCCGCAGTCGGCGACGGGAACCGGGGAGTGATCGCACCCTGTGGTCGTTGTCGACAACTACTCCTGGATCTGCACCCGGATTGCCTCGTCATAGTCCCGACCCCTGATGGATCGAACACTGTCTCTGTGCGGGCGTTGTTGCCGTACACATACAACTTCCCCGATGCCCAACCGGACCGCTTCATCCGCTTCAACCCGCGATACTACGACGCCATCATCGAGGGCCGTAAGACCGCAACCGCGCGCTTCGACGACCCATGCACGATCGGATCAGCTTGGCTCCTGTTCGAGTTCGACGACACCTACAAGCGCCTCCCGGCTGAAGTCGAGACGATCCGGTCGAAGCGGTTCGACGATCTCACCGACGCTGACGCTCGGGCGGAGAACGTCGACACCGCTGACGGCCTCAGAGAGGGCTTACTGCGCCACTACCCTTCCCTCACGGAAAGCTCGACTGTCGACATCGTCCACTTCAAGCTCACCAGCGCCCGGTGAAGGATCGGCTTTCGGTCAACGTCTGGTGGTCGCGCCGTGGGAGGAGCCACTGGTGGCCTCGGAGCGGCCGAGCTATCGTCACGAGATGGCAGCGGTTGCGTTGCTCACGTGGGTGATCAAAGTGAGGACAGAGCATGGGTCGGGCTCCGATGTACTTCCGAGGTGAGTCGCCTGCTGATCGGCCTGATCCGCTGGAGGAGGTGCGAGCTCAGGCGCGCGACTTCGGAATCCACGCCGCGGGACTGACGCGTTAGCGGCATCTGGAGGACTGGGGAATCTCCGGTTTGCAGACCTGCGAGCAGGGCATGGCTGGTGAAGCCGTGACACAGTCCGTGACGCTGTCGCGCACCTACACGGTTTGGAAGAACCCAGACGACCGGCGCGACCCCGTCAATCTCCGCCCACTCGACGACGATCTGCGTCGTATGCAGGCGTCAGCTACCCCGGATGACCTTCCGGCGTGGATTGTGCAGATGCGCGACCGCGTCCAGTACCCGATGCTCTGGGAAGCGGTGCAGACGCATTGGGCACCAGGAACCGAGAACAGCGAAGCGGCACTCGACGCCCCGGCGCTTCTTAGCGCTCACGTCGACTACATCCTCCACAATTCGTTCCGGGTCGAGTACGGGCTCGGGGACCCCACCGAGGAACCGTGGAAGCCCCTGGTGCAGCGTGCCGCGGTGCAGCCCGCAGGCGTGATCGTGGACGGCGCAGCCCTGGATACCGGTGTGATGATCGACACGGACCCCTTCGTGATCGGTCTCGGAGCGCCGCTTCCAGGCGGACGGGTGATCACCGCGGTGGTGTCACGGTCGCTGCTGGAATTCGTGACCCTCGAGTTCGTTGCGGATGGTCCCGACGAATTAGCCGACGCGACAACGTCCTGAGCTGCCCGCGGGAGTCCGGTAGACCATCCCCTACTGGGCCTGGCGCCGGCAGCCGGCGCGTCCGTCCCCTAGACGACCGGCTATGGGGACGATGTTCACGCCCGCGGGGTTACACCGTATTGTCGTGTCGAGAGTGCGGCGGACGCTACCGCGGTCAGGACGAGTATTACGAGCAGGGCGGCCGCAGTCCTCGTTCCGCCGTGTGCGATGAGCGTCCCGGTGAGCGCTGCGCTCACGGCGATGCCGGCAGCGGAGACTGAGTTGATCCACGTGAAGCCCTGCGTCAGTTCAGTTGCGGTGACCGTCACCTGCACGATCTGCGAAGACGAGGCGAGCAACGGCGCGATCGCGGTCCCGCCGACGACCAGCATGATCGCCAGTCCAAGCAGGGTGGGCCACAGGACGCCGACGAGCACCGCGACCGTGAGCACGATCGTCGCGATCAGCTGAACGATCTGTGGGCGTGGAGTGATCCGGAGTGCGCCGTACACGAGTCCCGCGACGATGCTCGCGGCGCTGGACAGGGCGAGGACGAGGCCGGTGAGCGGTCGCATCCCCTGGGCTGCCGCCGCAGCGGTCACGAGGAGCGGGACAGCGAAGAAGCATCCCAGGCCGAGATTGACGCCGAGCGTGGACAGGAACCCGGGAGTGCGGAGCGAGCTCCGGACTTTGCGTTCGAGGTGTCCCCGTGCGCCATGGGGGGCCGGGGCGGTGCTGCGCTGCAGCGAGAGCGCTCCGCAGCCGACGGCGACGAGCATCACAGCTGCCGCCGAACCGGCCCAGGGAAGAAGGAGCGTGCCGGCGAGCGTGACGAGGATCGGACCGGATAGGAACACGATGTCGTTGATGCTTGCTTCGAGCGAGAAGGCGATCCGCAGGGCTGGTGCCTCTGGAACGAGGACAGACCAACGTGCCGCAGACAGCGCGCCGGGTTGCGGCATCGCGGCGCCCGCGACGGTAACGATCGCCAGGATGATCCCGATCGGGGCGCTTCCCGCGGTGGCGATTGCCGTGACGATCGCTGCGACGTGGACGAGGACGACTGTCGGCACCGTCACCGTCTGACCCCAACGGTCCACGAGGCGAGCGATCTGCGGACCCGCCGCAGCCTCCGCGATTGCGAACGCGCCTGTTGCTCCGCCCGCGACAGCGAATGATCCGGTCGCGTGCTGTATCGAGAACAGCAGCCCGAGCCCTGTCATCGCGACGCCGAGGCGCGCGAGCGCTGCCGGGAGGAAGAACGCCAGCGCCCCAGGCTGATGGAGGACACTGCCGTAACGGGCTGTGGCCGACCGGAGCGGCATGAGCGCCGTGGGCAGAAGAGTGCGTGCAGTCGTCATAGACGATGCCTCCGACGCGATGCGTGTGATCTGTCGGCAGACAAGTCGGCCTGAGCTTCGACGATTGCCACGACATCGCGGTTCCCTGACATGATGCCCGGAAAAGAGGCGAAGGCGCAACCAGCTCACCCGCACCAAGTACCCGCGGCGTGTCCGTTCGCCGATCGGCTACTGAACGCGGTATCGGACCCTGATGACTGCTCGTCGGCCCTCTACGCTCGCATTTGTGTTCACGATCGAAGCCGTCGACCCGAGTGACCCAGTGGCCGACCGGATCATCCGTGCCTACATGGCTGACGTCGCGTCACGCTGGTATGGGCGACCGGCCACGACGGAGGAGGTGGACCAAGCGCTCATCGACGAGCCGTACGACGATCTACGGGGCCGCTTCGGTGCCTTGCTCATTGCGCTCGAAGCGGGTCACGGCATCGGCTGCGCCGGCGTGCGATTCACCGGCGACTACGCGGAGCTCACGAAGTTCTTCACGCTGCCCGACCACCGCGGCCGTGGCGTAGGTTCACGGCTGCTCCAAGAAATCGAACGAACCTGTGGCGCTCGAGCGGTCGGCACGATCCGGCTCGACACCCGCGCAGAGCTGAAGGAAGCGTGCGCGCTCTACGAGCGGTCTGGCTTCGAGCGTGTCGACGCCTTCAATGACGAGCCATACTCCGACCGCTGGTACACCAAGCCGCTGAACCAGAGCGTCCTGCAGCCAATCCTTGACCGGGCGCTTGATGTCAGGCGGAAATGAGCCGCTCGACTTGGGCGAGTTCGGTGTCGTGCTCGTCATGCTCGAGTTCGATGTCGTAGTCGTTCTGGATGTTGAGCCAGAAGCGTTCGGAGAGTCCGAACGCCTGGGACAGCCGCAGAGCGGTGTCGGTGGTGATGCGCCGCTTGCCTCGGAGGATCTCGCTCAGCCGGGTCTGCGGCAGACCGGTGGCCTGAGCCAGTCGGTAGGCCGTAATTCCGAGTGGCTCTAGGAACTCAGTGCGGAGAATCTCCCCGGGAGTGATGGGGCCGTGTGCCTTCGTCATCCGGATTTCCTTTCCTAGTGGCAGTCGACGATCTGGACGTCGGCAGGGCCCGCGTGAGCCCCGTGGCCGTACCGCCAAACCGCTGCTCCGGCTCCGGCTCCGGCGGGTCTCGCTGACAGCGACCTTCGCGCCCACCCTGACACAACCATCCGGGCCATCCCGCGAGTCCGCCCGGTAGCAGATCGGCTTCCGGACGCCGAGTGCTGGAACGATGAGCGCGTGACGTTCCACACCATGACCGAGCGTGACGTCGACCCCCTTCGTGCTTTCCTACGCGACGCCGACCTCACCCTTGCCGGTCTCGACGAGCCGACCGTTCACCTGTGGATCGAACGGGACGAAGCCGGGACGGTGATAGAAGCTCGGCTTCATCAACGCCGACCGAGAAAGCCTGGCGGTTGTGCTACCTGAGACGCAGCAGGTACGCCTGTTCGTCAGAACCGGCCAGCTTGGCACCGAAGTTGCATGGTCACGTCCCCTCACCGACCTGTCTCGATAGCGTTCGCCGATTCCCACGGTCGTCCCTCCCGGTCGTCCGCTCGACCTGGGATATGCCCTTTCGGCGCTCAGGCGGGATCATCATGCGAGCACCAGGACGAGCGCGAAGGGCACGACGATGATTCCGGCGAGCACCGCGTCCCGTCCGTCGAGGGCCACCGACCGCCAAATGGTGCGGGGACCCTCGCCGAGCCCGCGTGACTCCAGGGCGAGGGCGATCCGCTCTGACGACCGGATCGACACCACCAGGAGCGCGAACGCGGCACGCCCGAAATCCCCAAGCCCGAACCTCGGCCGCCCGTTTCGTCCGATCGACGCCCGAACGGCTTGCGCCGCGCGGATTGTCGCCCACCGCTCGGGCATTGCCTGCAGCATCCGGTGCCCGGCGAGGATCGCGTACGCGTACCGCGGGCTGAGCCTGGCGTGCTGCACGAGGCTCACCATGAGCTCGCGTGGCGGCGTCGTGGCGAGGAACCCGATCGTCAGCACCCCGATCACCATCGCGCGGAGGGCGAGCGCGATCCCGATGGCGAGGCCCTCGACGGTGATGTGGACGGGTACGTCCGGCAGGAGCGGTCGGCCCGGCCGGCTCAATGCGTTCACCGACACGAGTCCGACCCCGAACAGGAGGAACGGCACCTGTGCCAGCAGCACCGTCTGCCACGGGACTCTCGCCCCGAACCGCACGCCGACCAGCGCGAGCGCGTACAGGACGACGATGGGCACCGGGTCCCAGAGGAACAGCAGTGCGGACGATGCAGCGAACAGCACGGCGACCTTGACGGTCGGGTTTCGTTGGCCCAGCCAGGAGAGACGGGGGCGGGCGCGCGCACCGGCGGCGATCACGAGCGCGCCGCCGTCGCGTCCGGACGAAGCTCGAGCGCGAGATCATCGAGCCGCACCAGGATCCCGCGGAGTGCGGTGCCGTCGTCGACCCGCGAAACGATCCGTTGCACGAGCCGCGGCGGCCGGAGCCGTGCCGCCGCGAGCAGCCCGGCGTCGCGGAGGAGCCCGAGCGGCGTCGTATCCGCGAGGACTCGCCCATCCCCGAGGACGAGCACCCGGTCGGCGTACCCGGCGACGGCTCGGAGGTCGTGGCTGGAGAAGAGGACGCCGCGGCCCTCGTCGGTGACGGCGCGGAGCGATCGCATCGCGATGACGGCAGCGTGCCGGTCGAGTCCGAACGCAGGCTCGTCGGCGAGCAGGAACGGCCGCTCGTGGAGGAGCATCGCGGCCAGGCTCACCCGGCGCTTCTGACCACCGGACAGTCGGTACGGGTTGTGGTCGGCGAGGTCCTCGAGGCCGAACCGGGTGAGCATCGTATCGACGCGGTCTTCGCTCGCGGCGGGCAGCCCGTGAGTGAGTTCGGCGCGGACGGTCGTCGCCGTGAACTGGTGCTCGGGGTTCTGGAACACGAGTCCGGCGCGCGGCCCGTCGAGGGTTCCGGATGACGGGCGTTCGAGCCCGGCGAGGCATGCGAGGAGCGTCGACTTGCCGCTGCCGTTCGCCCCGACGAGGGCGGTGGTCTCGCCAACGTGGAGGTCGAGGTCGATCCCCGCCAGGACCGGGCGCCGGCCGCGGCGAGGACCTCGTGCGACGGCGACCCCCCGGGCGCGGAGGATCGGAGCGCCCGGCCCGCGCGGGCCGGCGTCCGGCCGAGCCGGCGAGGCAGCAGCGGGCGGAGCGACGACGGGCGTGGCCTCGACGTCCCCCCCGAGCCCGAGCAGCACCCGGTCGGCCTCCGGATCGTCGATCCCGCTCTCGAGCCCGAGCACCGCCCGCAGCTCCATGTCGATCGGCAGCCAGCACCCGGCGGCGACGATCTCCCGGAGCGCCGCCGACGACAGGTCCTGCGCGAGGGCGTCCTGCCGCACGTGTCCGTCCCGTCCGAGAACGATCCAGCGCTCGGGGAGACCGGCACCGTCCTCACCAGCGAGCTCGTCGAGGCGGTGTTCCACGAGTACACACGCGGCCGCGGTCGTACGCCGGGCGCCGTCGATGGCGTGCCGGACGGCGGTGATGCCCTCGACGTCGAGCATCGCCGTCGGCTCGTCGAGCAGCAGCACCCGCGGTGACGAGGCGATCGCGGCCGCGAGGGCGACCCGCTGGAGTTCTCCGCCGGATAGCTCCGCGATGGCACGTCCATGCAGGTGCGACGCTCCGGCACGGGCGAGCGCGACCTCGACGGCCGGGCCGATCGCCGCGGGGTCGACCGCGAGGTTCTCGAGCGGGAACGCGACCTCGTCATCGACCTCGGACAGGCACACCCCGGACTCAGGGTCCTGCGCGACGACCCCGATCACATCCGCGAGGACGGCGACGCGGACGTCGGCGATTCTGCGGTCGGCGACCACGACCTCCCCCGCGACGTCGGCGGAGATTGCCTGCGGGACCGCGCCATGGAGCAGACGCAGCAGGGTCGATTTGCCGGAGCCGGAGGGTCCGACCACGAGCACGCACTCCCCCGGCCGGATCACCACGTCCACCGGGCCAACGCCGTCTCCGGTGCGGAACACCGCCTCCAGGCCGGACGTCGTGACGACCGGTGGGCCGACGGACGTCCCCGCGGACACTGCGCCGCCCGCCGGGTCAGCGTGCACGACGCACCGTCGGACCCCGCCGTGTCACGGTGTCCCGGATGATCGCGAACTCGTCGAGCACGCCGGTTCGGGCGAGCGCATCCACGATCGCCTTCGCGAGCAGCCCGCCGAGCACGACGCCGGACAGCGCCTGCATCGCCAGGCGCAGCACGAAGATGTCCTGCCCGTACCACCCGGACCGGAACGCCGAGAAGAAGAACACGAATCCGGCACCGAGCAGACCGGAGAGCGCGAACACACCCCAGCTGAACCGCCGGTACCGGGTCAGCATGAACGGCAATTCGCTGCCGGCGCCCTGGATGAGCGCCGACACGAACAGCAGCGGCCCGACCGGGGACCCGAGGAACACCACCTCGACGACAGAGGCGATGACCTCGGCCACGATGCCGACGAACGGACGGCGGATGATCGCGACGGAGATCGGTGCGACGAGCAGCCAGCCGCCGAGCAGGACGTGCTGGGCCAGGTCGCCGCCCGGGCCCATCACGACCGAGAGCGCGTTCCACGCCTGGTCGAGTGCCCAGTAGAGGAATCCGAACACGACGCCGAGCATCACCATGAGGACGATGTCCCGGAGCTGGAGCGGTCGCCGTGCCGGACGGGCCGCAGGTGCTTCTTCGCGCCCGGCCACTGCTTCTTCGGGCTCAGACATCGTCGTGGCTCGGGCTGTTCACGGACAGGGTGAGATGACTCGTGACGTGCTGCACGGTCCGGCCGACCATCGTCCACCCCGCGAACGCGGTCGCGAGCACGGTCCCCAGGTCGCCCTCAAGCCGTGTGACGAAGTGCTCGGAGCCGTGGAACGTGCCGTTGGCCTGCGCGAGCTCGATCGCTGCGGTGATATCGCGCATGTGGTCCGGTGCGAAGCCCTCGCGGATGTCGTCGGCGAGCGGGTAGAGCGCCCACTCGGCTGCGGCGAACGCCCCGGTCTCGCGGCCGGACGGAACGTCGACGGAACGCGGTCCAGCGCCTCCCGGCAGTTCGCAGAGGACCTCCCCCGGGCATCCCCGTGACAGATGGACGGTCAGTACGACGTGCTCGCCGGAGGAGGCGAGCGCCGCCGCGAGGTCCGTCACGTAGCGCAGGAGGTCCGGCTCCGAGCCGCCGACGTAGGTGCTGACGTCCCCGGTGTGCACGGACAGGCCGGCCGGGTCGGCGCTGTGGAGAGCTCCGACGATGATGTCCGCGTAGCGGTCGCTCATCACCGCGGCGGTGATCCGTGCGCCGACGCCGAAGCGGAGCGGATCGTCGCGGTACTGCGCGGCCCCCGGGTCCTGGTCTGTGCGTCGCCGTTCCTCAACGGATGAGTGCTGCATCGTGTCTCCCGTGGGTCGTCAGCACGGGAGGACACGAAACGCGGTGTTTCACATCCTGGTTGAAGTCGCTTCCTGCGCTGGCATGATCCAGATCAGGTTCAACGGTCGGAGTTGAAGAACTCCCTCTCAGTCCGGCTCACCGGGCTCCCGTGCTGCCGTGGACCTTAGCACCCGCGAATGCCGGAGGATGCCTGGAGGATGCGCGCGCGACGCGGTGAAGCGATGGACGCCACAAGCATCGTCGCCATCCAGAACAGCACTGGCCGCTGGCTCGGGATGATGAACGCGCAGAGCGGGGACGAGCACGGGACCGACCCCGTACTCACCGGCGTCTATGTCACACCGGACGCCCGTGGGCGGAAGCACGGTGTCGCTGACGCACTACTGGAGACTGTGCTGCTTTGGTCCGCAGCCCACGGGGACGCCCTTCGCCTTCACGTCTACGAGCATGCTGAACCTGCGCGGCGGGTCTATTCGCGCAACGGATTCCTTCCCACCGGACGAACGCAGCCCATGCAGGTGCTCGGCAGGGAGCCAGAACCAACCGACGGCATAGTCCTCGAACTCAGGCGGGCACTGCGGTGACACCGGTAATCAGTCCCTCCCCGCGACAGTCAGCACGGGCGATAAGCGGGCCGACCGCGGGCCGTGCAATGGGGCGCCCGGCACGCATCTCAGCTGCTTCCCGGATTCGCCACCGGCAGCTCACCGGCAATCGCCCCCATCCTGCCTCTCGACGAGTGCGTCCGGCAGAAGCATAAACCGGCTCTCATCGGGGGTTCCGTCGGTGGGCCCTGCCGGGCTCGAACCGACGACATCCACGGTGTAAACGTGGCGCTCTACCAACTGAGCTAAAGGCCCCCGCCGCTTCGAGCGGCTCGTCGACGAGTCTACCGAGCCTCCCCGTTGGGGCCCGCCCGACACCGGCCTGGCATGCCCGCCAAGCCCGGGCCCGCCAAGCCTGGGGCCGCCCGAGCCCGGTAGAGTCCCGCCGACGACCACGGCGACACGACGAGGAGGATGACGGATGCGGCACCGACCCGGTCACCTCCGCGCCCCGGACATCCGGATCGCCCCCGACATCCGGATCGGCTACGACGTCCGGATCGGCTGCGACGTCGTCGCTCCCGCCGACATCGCGGCGTCCATCGACCGGTTCGGCGAGCGCTACCTCGACCGGGTGTTCACGGCCACGGAGCGTCGGGAGAGCGGCGACGCCCCGGAGCGGCTCGCGGCACGGTTCGCCGGCAAGGAGGCGGTGGTGAAGGTGCTCCGTCCCCGCCCCGACGAGTCAGTGAATCTGCGGGACATCGCGATCGTCCATGACGAGCGGGGCGCACCCGTCGTCGTGCTGTCCGGCACGGCTGCGCTTCTGGCGGAACGGGCCGGGCTGGGTCCGATCGGCGTGTCGCTGTCGCATGAGGCGGGGGTTGCGTTCGGAACTGCGGTTTCCCGCACGGAATGGTGTTTCTGCTTCCGAAATTCGCTCGATACCCTCAAGGGATGGATTCTCCGGAGCTTGCACCCACGATCGGCATCAACCCCTCCCCGGGCGCCGCGGTCGACTCCACGGGCGCCGTGATCCGGCGAGCGCTCGACCAGCACGCGCAGCTGTCCTCCCCCGCCGAGTCGGTGGCCGACGACGCGGATCTGTACGCGGCGGGACTGACCTCGCACGCGACCGTGAACGTCATGCTCGCGATCGAGAACGACCTCGACATCGAGTTCCCCGACGAGCTGCTCACCCGGTCCACCTTCGCGTCCGTCGGTGCCATCGCCGAAGCGGTCACCGCCGCGAGCGCCCAGTGAACGGCCGGTTCGCGGCGCGCGCAGCCGCCGTCGCCGCCGTCGCCGCAGCGCACGCGGACGACGTCGACACGAACGCCCGCGCGCCGATCGAGGCCATCGCCGCGATGCGGAAGCACGGGCTCCTCGCCGCGGCGCTGCCTACTGCCCTCGGCGGTGAGGGCGCGACGGTCCTCGAGCTCTCCGAGATCGCCACCGAGATCGGTCGTGCGTGCGCGGCCACCGGGATGGTGTTCGCGATGCACCAGGGGCAGGCGATGGCGCTCTGGCGGCACGGCGGTGACGCGCCAGGAGTCACGGCGGCCGTGGAGGCGGTGCGTGACGGTGCGCTCCTGGCCTCCTCGACCACGGAGAAGGGCATCGGCGGTGACGCTCGGACCTCGAGCTGCGCCATCGAGACGACGCCGTCGGGCCGGATCCGGATCCGCAAGGACGCGCCGGTGATCTCGTACGCCGAGCAGGCGTCCGCGATCCTCGTCACCGCCCGCCGCGACCCCGACGCCCCCTCGTCCGACCAGCGGCTCGTCGTGTGCACGGCCGAGGACCTCGTGCTCACCGCGACCTCCGCGTGGGACACCCTCGGCCTGCGCGGCACCTGCAGCGGCGGATGGCTGCTCGAGGCGGAGACCGACGCGAACCGGGTGCTCGCCGACGACTACGCCACGATCTCCGCAAGCACGGTCCTCCCGGTCTCGCACATCCTGTGGGCGTCCGTCTGGCTCGGCATCGCCTCCGGCGCGGCGGATATCGCGCGCCAGTCGGTGCGCAAACAGGCGCGGGCTGCGGTGGGCAGCACCCCGCCGGCCGCGCTCCGGCTCGCCGAGCTCCTCGTCGCCCTGCAGGCCATGGCGGACACCGTCCGCCATGCGGCGGCACGGTTCGACGCGGTCGCGGACAACCGGGAGGCGCTCGGCACGGTGGCCTTCGCCCTCGCGGCGAACGCGCTGAAGATCGGCGCGTCCGATGCGGTGGTGGACGTCGTGACGCGCGCGATGCGCATCGTCGGCATCTCCGGCTACCGCCGCACCGGGGCGATGAGCCTCGGCCGGCATCTTCGGGACGCGCACGGCGCCGCCGTGCAGGTCAGCAACGACCGCCTCCTCCAGAACGACGCGGGCCTGGCGATGATGGCGGGAGCGTGGCTGTGAGCGGGCAGACGACGAGCACCGCCGCGGCATCGTCCGAGGACACCGCGGCCGCGGAGCTCGATGCCGCACGCTCCGCCTTCCGTGCCCGCCTGCTCGACGCACGCATCCTCGTCGACCTCGGACGTCCGGGCCTGTACGGGCGCAGCGCGACGTTCGAGCGGGTGATGGCCGCGGTCGACTCGGTGTGGACGGCGGCGATGGCGGGCCTCCAGGCGGAGGTCCTGCGGTTCCCGCCGGTGATCGCCCTGGCATCGTTCGAACGGACCGACTACATCGCGTCGTTCCCGGACCTCGCCGCGTCGGTGTCGTCGTTCCGCGGGGGCAACCGGGAGCACGCGGCGCTGCTCGCGGCACGCGCCGCCGGGCAGCGGTGGGAGGCGTTCCTCGAGCCCGCCGACGTCATGCTCACTCCCGCCGCGTGTCATCCCGTGTACGGCCTGCTCACCGGAACGCTGCCCGAGGGCGGACGGATGTTCGACGTCCTCGGCGACTCGTTCCGGCACGAGCCGTCCCTCGACCCGATGCGCCTCCAGGCATTCCACATGCACGAGTTCGTGCACGTGGGCACGCCTGAGTCCGCACGCGCGCACCGAGACGGCCACCTCGAACCGATGGCGGCCCTCCTGCGCTCGTTCGGACTCGACATCGACGTGGTCCCCGCGAACGACCCGTTCTTCGGCCGGGCCGGCCGGATGCTCGCGCGCAACCAGGTCGAGCAGTCGCTGAAGTTCGAGTTCGTCACCCCGGTGTACGGGGCGGATCACCCGTGGACGGCGATCGGTTCCGCAAACCTCCACGAGGACCACTTCGGCGCGTCGTTCGACGTCCACACCGCCGACGGCGGCGTCGCCCACTCCGCCTGCGTGGCATTCGGTCTCGAACGCGTGACACTCGCGCTCTTCGGTCGTCACGGCGTCGACGTCGCCGCCTGGCCCCGTTCGGCGCGCACGGCGCTCGGCCTATGAGCACCCGGCACGGCTGGACGGGCACCCCGGCGATCCGCGTCGCCTTCCAGGCACCCGCGACTCCCGCGGTGGGCGTCGTGGTGTGCCCGCCGTTCGGCCAGGAGGGCGTCGTCGCGTACCGCACACTGCGGCACCTCGCCGACGAGCTCGAGTCCCGCGGCATCGCGTCGGTCCGATACGACCCGTCGGGGCGCGGCGACTCCGCCCCGGACGACGACCCGGATGCGCCGGTGCAGAGCGCTGAGACCGCCGCGACGCTCCTCCGCGACGCCGGATGCACCCGCATCGTGTTCGCCGGCCTCGCCTCCGGTGTGCTCGTCGCCGCGGCTGCCGCCGCCCGGAGCGTCGACGCGGACGTGGTCCTCTGGGATCCGCCCGCGTCGGGCCGGGCGTGGATCCGCCGCCAGCGCGCGCTCGCGACGATGACGATCGGCTCCGACCGGGTCGTGGACGGCGTCGAGAGTCTCCTCGGCGTGGACCTGACCCCACCGGCGGCCGACGCGATCGCGGCGATCCGGATGCCGTCCCTCCCCGACCGCCACGTCCTCGTCGCCACCCGGCCCGGTGCCGTGCCGCCCGCAGGCCTCGGCTCCGTCGAGCACATCGAGGTCGCCGGGACCGGAGAGCTCCTCGACGGCACGAGCATGCGTGCCCGAATCCCCGGCGGCGCCGTGACCGCGATCGCGGACTGGGTCGACGCGGTCACGCGGTCGGCGACCGCCGGAGCGGGCAACGCTCCCGTGCTCGACGACCTCGTCGTCCCGGCGGCATGCGGCGAGCCGGTCGTCGTCGAACGCATCGTCTCCCTCGGCCCCGACCAGCTCTTCGGGATCGAGACGGCGCCGGCGGAGGCGCATCCGGGCCTCCCGGTCGTCCTGCTGCACAACGGCGCCGCCGAGCACCGGGTGGGTGCGGGCGACTACCAGGTGGCGCTGGCACGGGCGCTGGCGCGCGACGGCGTCCGCGCCGTCCGGTTCGACCGGCGGGGCACCGGTGAAAGCGGCGACGTGCGTGCGGACGAGTCGAGCCTGCTGTTCACACAGGAGTGGATCGACGATCAGGACGCCGTCATCGCGGCGCTGGGCGTATCCGGCGGTCACCTCGCGATCGCCGGCATGTGCTCCGGCGCATGGCTCGCCGCGCACGCCGCCGCAGCGGCGCCGCGCCTCGTCGTCGAGATCAGCCCGAACGACTACCGGCGGCGCCCCGCCGCGCCCGGAGACGACGCCGAGGCAGCCCGCGCCGTCGAGGACATCACGGCAGCCCGGCAGTGGCTCCGCGACCGCTGGAATCGCTGGGTTCCCGCTCCGGTCCGGCTTCGGCTCGCCTGGCGCAGGCCGACCGGCAGCATCGCCGGGCACCTCCGGCGCATCGTGCAGGCCGGCACCCGGACGGTCCTCGTGGTGAGTCCGCTCGACGCGGCGATCTTCGAGCAGCTGGGCGGCCCTGACGCGCTCGCGCGGATCGGCGGCGACGTCGAGGTCGTACGCGTCCCCGACGGCGACCACTCGTTGTTCGCACCGCGCATGCGCGCCACCGTCATCGAGCTCGTGCGCCATCGGGTGGCGGCGGCGTTCCCTGCGGGCGTCGTCGAGCACCGGGGCTGAACCCGCGGCCGCCGGCGGGCGGCGTCACCGCGGACGGGGACAGAACGGACGTCAGACGCTGGCCGGCGCGAGCCGATCGAGCGCCGCACGGTACTCCGGCAGATCCCGCGCCACGCCAGGCTCGGTGATGATGGAGGACCGGATCCGGCCGTCGGCGTCGATGAGGAAGGTCGCCCGGTTGGCGAAGCCCTTCTTCTCGAGGAACACGCCGTACTCCTTGGAGACCGCGCCATGCGGCCAGAAGTCCGCGAGCAGGGTGAAGCCGTATCCGTTCGCCTCCGCGAAGGAGCGGAGCGCGGCCTTCGAGTCGACGCTGATCCCGATGAGCTCGACGCGCTGATCGGAGAACAGGTCGATGTGGTCCTGGAGGTCGCAAAGCTCCGACGTGCACGTCGACGAGAACGCCAGCGGGAAGAAGACGAGTGCGACGGGGCGGACACCGTGGAAGTCGCTGAGCCGCACGTGCTCTCCGAACTGGTTCGGCAGCTCGAAGTCGGGGGCGAGGGAGCCGATCTCCAGAGCCATGCGGTTCCTCCTTGGGCCGGGCCGCCCGACGTGCCGATGCCCGCTCGTGTCCACCGCTCGCACCCGGACGGGCACGCGCACGAGGAGCGATGTTACGCCCGGTGGGGGGAAACGCAAGGGCCCGCCGCCGCGGCGCCTGGTGCGGCCGGCGGATGTCCGTCCTGCGATCGCCGTGCCGTCCAGTCGCTGCCCGGCAGCGGGAACTAGAGTGGTGTCGCCTCTCCAACTGCGGTCGCGATCCGACCATCGGATGGGCGACATGTCCACCACGAGAACGAACGAGGTCAAGGGTGACGGTGAACGACCAGGACGCCTATTCGACGGGCGACCACGACCAGGACCCGGAAGAGACCGCCGAATGGCGTGAGTCCCTCGACGGGCTGGTCGCAGCCAACGGGCGCGACCGCGGGCGCGAGATCATGCGCGGCCTGCTGCAGCGGTCCAGGGAGCTCCACCTGGATGTGCCGGTGGTGCCCACCACCGACTACGTCAACACGATCGCGCCCGAGGACGAACCGGACTTCCCCGGGGACGAGGATCTCGAGCGCCGCTACCGCCGGTGGATCCGCTGGAACGCCGCGATCACGGTGCACCGCGCGCAGCGCCCCGGCGTCTCCGTCGGTGGCCATATCTCGACGTACGCATCCAGCGCCGCCCTGTACGAGGTCGGCTACAACCACTTCTTCCGTGCACAGGACCACCCGTCCGGCGGCGATCAGATCTTCTTCCAGGGTCACGCCTCCCCCGGCATGTACGCACGCGCCTACATGGAGGGACGTCTCAGCGAGGACCAGCTCGACGGCTTCCGTCAGGAGCACTCGCACCCGGGCGGTGGCCTCCCCTCGTACCCCCACCCCCGCCAGCTGCCGCACTTCTGGCAGTTCCCGACCGTGTCGATGGGCATCGGGCCGATCAACGCGATCTACCAGGCGCAGCAGGCGAAGTACCTGACCAACCGCGGCATCAAGGACGCGTCCGAGCAGCAGGTCTGGGCCTTCCTCGGCGACGGTGAGATGGACGAGGTGGAGTCGCGTGGACAGCTCCAGGTCGCGGCGAACGACGGGCTCGACAACCTGAACTTCGTCATCAACTGCAACCTGCAGCGGCTCGACGGGCCGGTGCGCGGCAACGGCAAGATCATCCAGGAGCTCGAGGCGTTCTTCCGCGGAGCCGGGTGGAACGTCATCAAGGTCGTCTGGGGCCGGGAGTGGGACGACCTGCTCGCCCGGGACACCGAGGGCGCGCTCCTGAACCTCATGAACCAGACGCCGGACGGCGACTACCAGACGTACAAAGCCGAGAGCGGCGCGTACGTGCGGGAGAACTTCTTCGGGCGCGACCCGAAGGCGCTCGAGCTCGTCAAGGACTACACCGACGACCAGATCTGGAACCTCAAGCGCGGCGGCCACGACTTCCGCAAGGTGTACGCCGCATTCAAGGCGGCGTCGGAGCACACGGGCCAGCCGACGGTGATCCTGGCCAAGACGGTGAAGGGCTACGGGCTGGGCCCGAGCTTCGAGGGGCGCAACGCGACCCACCAGATGAAGAAGCTGACGCTCGACAACCTCAAGCAGTTCCGCGACGAGATGCGGATCCCGGTGTCGGACGCACAGCTCGAGGAGAACCCGTACACGCCGCCCTACTACCACCCGGGCAACGACGACGAGGCGATCCAGTACATGCACGAGCGGCGTCGCGCGCTCGGCGGATATATCCCGGAGCGCCGGACCAAGTACACCCAGGTCAATCTGCCGGACGAGTCCCGCTACGCGATCGTGAAGAAGGGCTCGGGCAAGCAGGAGGTCGCCACGACCATGGCGTTCGCGCGCCTCCTGAAGGACCTGCTCCGCTCCCCGGACTTCGGCAACCGCGTCGTTCCGATCATCCCGGACGAGGCACGCACGTTCGGGATGGACGCGTACTTCCCGACCGCGAAGATCTACAACCCGAACGGCCAGCACTACACCTCGGTGGACCGCGAGCTGCTCCTGGCCTACAAGGAGAGCCCGCAGGGGCAGATCATCCACGTCGGCATCAACGAGGCGGGCGCCGTCGCGGCCTTCACCGCGGTGGGCACGTCGTACTCCACGCAGGGCGAGCCGCTCATCCCGGTCTACGTCTTCTACTCGATGTTCGGCTTCCAGCGCACCGGCGACGCGCTCTGGGCCGCGGGCGATCAGATGTCGCGCGGGTTCCTGGTGGGCGCCACCGCGGGCCGCACCACGCTGACCGGTGAGGGCCTGCAGCATGCGGACGGCCACTCGCCCCTGCTCGCCACCACGAACCCCGCGGTCGTCGCCTACGACCCGGCGTACGGGTACGAGATCGGCCACATCGTGCGCGCCGGGCTCGAGCGGATGTACGGCACGAACGAGGACGGCTCGCCGAAGCACGCCGAACCGAACGTCATGTACTACCTCACGGTGTACAACGAGCCGCTCGTGCAGCCAGCCGAGCCGGAGGGCGTCGACGTCGACGGCATCCTCAAGGGCATGTACCTGCTGAAGCCGAGCGAGCACGACGGCCCGAAGGCCCAGCTGCTCGCATCGGGCGTGGCAGTGCCATGGATCCTGGAGGCGCAGGAGCTCCTGGCATCGGACTGGGGCGTGTCCGCCGATGTCTGGAGCGTCACGAGCTGGGGCGAGCTGTACCGGGACGGCGTCGCTGCCGACGAGCAGGCGTTCCTGCACCCGAACGACCAGGTCCGCACCCCGTACGTCACCGAGCGCCTGCAGTCCACCGAGGGGCCCGTCGTGGCGGTCTCCGACTTCATGCACCTGGTGCAGGAGCAGATTCGCCCGTTCGTCCCGCGCGACTACGCGACGCTCGGAGCCGACGGCTTCGGCTTCTCCGACACCCGCCCGGCGGCACGCCGGTTCTTCCACATCGACGGCCCCTCGGTCGTCGTCCGGACGCTCCAGCAGCTCGCTCGTCAGGGCGCGGTCGATCCATCGGTCGTGCAGGCGGCGATCGACAAGTACCGCCTCCACGACGTGACCGCCGGCACCACCGGCACCGCGGGCGGCGAGAGCTGATCAACCGGTGACGGCACCGCGCGTGGACGCCGCGGGGCGGGAGGGCAGCCGGGAACGGACGCTCTCCTGGCTCCGTGGCGTCTCCGGCGAGCTCGCGAGCGCGACCATCAAGCGGCTCGAGGAGACGCTCCCCTGGTATGGGGAGATGCCTCCCGGTCGTCGCTCCACCGTCGGGCTCGTCGCGCAGGCGGGCATCACGTCGTTCATCTCCTGGTTCGAGGATCCGGCCTCCACGCCCTGGGTGGCGGCGGACGTGTTCGGGTCAGCACCCCGGGAGCTCCTGCGCTCCGTCAGCCTGCAGCAGACCCTGCAGCTCATCCGGGTGGTCGTCGAGGTCGTCGAAGAACGGGCGAAAGACGGCGACGAGATGCTCCGCGAGGCGATCCTCATGTACTCGCGCGAGATCGCGTTCGCGTCGGCGGACGTGTACGCGCGGGCTGCGGAGGCCCGGGGCCTGTGGGATGCCCGGCTCGAGGCGCTCGTGGTGGACTCGATCCTCTCGGGCGAGTACGACGACGAGCTTCCGAGCCGCATCGCCGCGCTCGGCTGGCACGGGCACGGGGAGGTCGCGGTGCTCGTCGGCACCGCGCCGCGGCAGCTCGAGGTCGACGCGATCCGCCGCACGGCCCGACACCTGGATGCCGACGTGCTCGTCGGTGTGCAGGGCTCCCGGCTCGTGGTGGTCATCGGCCGGGCCACTCCGCGCGACGACGCCGCGGACGGCGCCGAACCGGTGTCGTTCATGACGATCGCCTCAGCGCTGGAACCGTCCTTCGGCGACGGACACCTCGTGCTCGGCAACGAGGTCCCGGGCGTCGTCGATGCCTCGACGAGCGCGAAGGCTGCCCTCGCCGGATTCGCCGTGGCGCGCGCGTGGCGGGGTGCGCCCCGTCCGGCCCTCGCCGACGACCTCCTGCCGGAGCGCGCCCTGGCTGGCGATCCGCTCGCCCGGTCGGCGCTCGTGCAGCGCATCTACACCCCCCTGAAAGACCAGTCGACGGAGCTCCTGCAGACACTGTGGTGCTACCTGGACACGGGGCGCTCCCTGGAGGCCACCGCCCGGGAGCTCTTCGTGCACCCGAACACGGTCCGGTACCGGCTCCGCCGTGTCGCCGACGTCATCGGCTGGGACGCCACGCACGCGCGTGACGCCCTCATCGTGCAGTCGGCGCTCATCGTCGGGGCGATGTCCGAGTCGGCTGTGGCGCGAACGCGGACGCCGCGGCGGTGAGCGCCGACCTCCGCCACTGTTGTGGCTTCTCGCCAATGTCGTGCGGAAATCCTGTCAGCTTGCGCACACACGTCGCGTCACGTGCGGCGACAAGGATTGTCCGGTGATCGTCGTCGTCGCGCCTGGACAGGGCTCCCAAACCCCCGGATTCCTCGCCCCGTGGCTGGAGGACGCCGGCGTGCGCGAACGGGTCGGCGCGTGGTCCGAGGCGGCGGGCGTGGACCTCGCACAGCACGGCACGACGAGCGATGCGGACACCATCCGCGACACCGCGATCGCGCAGCCCCTCATCGTCGCCGCCGGGATCATCGCTGCGGAGGCGCTGCTCGCCGACGGGCGCCGGGCCCGCGTCGGCGGCGTGGCCGGCCACTCCGTCGGCGAGTTCACCGCCGCAGCCGTCGCCCGGATCCTCGACCCGACCGATGCCGTCGCGCTCGTCGCGGACCGTGGTCGCGCCATGGCCGCCGCCGCCGCGCTGGAGCCGACCGGCATGAGCGCGGTCCTCGGTGGCGACCAGGATGCGCTGCCCGAGCTGCTGCGCGCCGCGGGCCTGTCCCCCGCCAACCACAACGGCGGCGGGCAGACGGTCGTCGCCGGCCCGACAGGCGCCCTCGCCGCGTTCGCCGCCGACCCGCCTGCCAAGACCCGCATCGTCCCGCTCAGCGTCGCCGGGGCATTCCACACCCGGTTCATGGCGCCGGCGGTCGACCAGGTCGCCCCGGCCGCCGCAGCCGTCACGGTCGCCGACCCGTCCCTGGCGATCTGGACGAACGCCGACGGCTCACGCGTGGACGACGGCCGCCGGTTCGTCGACCTCATGGTCCGGCAGATCGCCAACCCCGTGCACTGGGACGCCGTGATGCGCTCCTTCGTGGACGCCGGCGTCACCGGGATCATCGAACTGGCGCCGGCCGGTGCCCTCGTCGGCCTCGCCAAACGTGGTCTCCGCGGCACGCCCGCGGTCGGCGTCTCCACCCCAGACGACCTCACGGCCGCCATCGAGCTCCTGGAGGGCGCATCCGAATGACCAGCACCAACGAGACCACCCCGCGCGGCCTGCCGACACTCGCACAGCGCCACGGCCACGAGTTCACCCGCATCCTGGCAATCGGCGCCGCCCGAGGCGAGCACGCCGTGCCGAACGAGGACATCATCGGCCCGATCGACTCCTCGGACGAGTGGATCCGGCAGCGCACCGGGATCGTGACGCGCGCCCGCGCCGGCGCCGGCGTGCAGGCCATCGACCTCGCCGAGTCGGCCTCCCGTGAGGCGATGGCCACCGCCGGCATCACCGGCGACCAGATCGGCGTCGTCATCATCTCGACGGTGACGAACACCGTCGCGACTCCCTCGATGGCCGCCCTGCTCGCGGAGCGGCTCGGCGCGTCGCCCGCGGCTGCCTACGACATCAGCGCCGCGTGCGCCGGATACGCATACGGCATCGCGCAGGCCGACTCGTTCATCAAGACCGGCATCGCCGACCACGTCCTCGTGGTGGGCGCCGAGAAGCTCAGCGACATCGTCGACCCGACCGACCGATCGATCTCGTTCCTCCTGGGCGACGGCGCCGGCGCGGCGGTCGTCGGCCCGAGCGATGTCCCCGGGATCGCGCCCACCGTGTGGGGTTCCGACGGCTCCAAGTGGGACGCGATCCGGATGACCACGACGTTCCCGGAATGGCGAGCCGGCGCCCAGGCGCCGACGATCCGCCAGGAGGGTCAGACCGTGTTCCGCTGGGCCGTCTGGGAGATGGTGAAGGTCGCCAAGGAGGCGCTCGCCGTCGCCGGGATCACCGCCGACGACCTCGCCGCATTCGTGCCCCACCAGGCGAACATGCGGATCATCGACGAGTTCGCCAAGCAGCTCGGCCTGCCCGATTCCGTCGTCATCGCTCGAGACATCAGCGACACCGGGAACACGTCCGCCGCGAGCATCCCGCTCGCCGCGCACCGGCTCCTGACCGAGAACCCCTCCCTGCACGGCGGGCTCGCGCTGCAGATCGGCTTCGGCGCCGGCCTCGTCTTCGGGGCGCAGGTCGTCGTCCTCCCCTGACCGTCCGTCCACATCCGAACCCGCTGACCCGACGTGCCCTAGGCTTGTCAACGGTCAACGACACCCCCCTCAAGGAGATAACCCCATGGCTCTGTCCAACGAAGAAGTCCTCGCCGGCCTGGCCGAGCTCATCAACGACGAGACCGGCATCGCGACGGACACCGTCGAAGCCGACAAGTCCTTCACGGACGACCTCGACATCGACTCCATCTCGATGATGACGATCGTCGTCAACGCGGAGGAGAAGTTCGACGTGAAGATCCCGGACGAAGAGGTCAAGAACCTCAAGACCGTCGGCAACGCGGTCGACTTCATCGTCAAGGCGCAGAGCTGACACCAGTCCTCCGAGCGCCGTGACCGGTTGACCTCCGGGCCGACCGGGCACGGCGCTCGCGTGTACCGCCAACCAGAAAGTACGTCGTCATGTCCAGCACCCCAACCGTCGTCGTCACCGGCATCGGCGCAATCTCCCCGCTCGGAGGCACCGCCCAGGAGTCGTGGGATGCGCTCCTGGCCGGAACGTCCGGCATCAGCCGCATCGAAGAGGACTGGGTCGACAAGTACGAGCTCCCCGTCCACTTCGCCGGTCAGGGCCGCAAGTTCATCGGCGACCGGCTCAGCCGACAGGAGACCAAGCGCTACGACCCAGTGTCGCAGCTCTCCCTCCTCGCCGCGCGTGAAGCCTGGGCCGACGCAGGCATCGACGATGCAGCAGTCGTCCCTGAGCGCCTCATCGTCGACTGGGCGACCGGCATCGGCGGCGTGAACACGCTGCTCGACGGCTGGGACACGCTCCGTGAGCGCGGCCCCCGGCGGATGCTCCCGATGACCGTGCCGATGCTCATGGCGAACGGCCCGGCAGCTGCCATCGAGATGGCCTTCGGCGCCCGCGGCGGTGCGCGCACCTACCTGTCCGCATGCGCCTCGAGCACCGAGTCCCTCGCCGAGGCGTACCGGCACATCGCGTCCGGGGACGCTGACATCGTCATCGCCGGCGGCGCGGAGGCGGCGCTCCACCCGATGCCGCTCGGTGCGTTCGCGGCCATGCAGGCGCTGTCGCGCCGCAACGACGACCCGGCCACGGCCTCCCGTCCGTACGACGTCACCCGTGACGGCTTCGTGCTCAGCGACGGCGCTGCCGCGCTCATCCTGGAGACGCAGGAGCACGCCCAGGCGCGCGGGGCACGGATCTACGCAGAGGTCGCCGGCGGCGGCATCACGTCGGACGCCTTCCACATCACCGCGCCGGATCCGGAGGGCAGCGCAGCCGCCCGGGCCGTCCTCCTTGCGCTCGAGCACGCCGGGGCGTCCCGCGAGGACGTCGTGCACGTCAACGCGCACGCGACGTCGACGCCCGTCGGGGACATCGCCGAGTACCACGCCATGCGCCGCGTGTTCGGCGACCACCTCGACCGCGTCGTCGTGTCCGCCACGAAGGCCTCCACCGGGCATCTCCTCGGCGGCGCCGGTGCACTGGAGGCCATGTTCACGGTCCTCGCGCTGCATCACCGGGTCGCGCCGCCGACCATCAACCTCACCGAACAGGATCCCGAGATCGCCATGGACGTCGCGACAGAGCCGCGGCCGCTCGGCGACGGCGACCTGTTGGCCATCAGCAACTCGTTCGGGTTCGGCGGCCACAACGCGGTCGTCGCGATCCGCACGGCGTAGCCGCCCCGAACATGTGAAGGGCCGGGAGCGATCCGCTCCCGGCCCTTCACCGCATCTGACGATCGTGTGCTGCGCCGCCACCGCGACGCCCGGCTGCTCGTGTCAGCCGACCCGGTGCAGCCACACGACGGGGTTGCCCTCCGCCGCGTGCCGGAACGGCTCGAGCTCCTCGTCCCACGCCTGCCCGAGCGCCAACCGCAGCTCGCGGTGCAGCTCCAGGGCGTTCGAGCCGGCGACCTCCATCGCGTACCGCACCCGGTCCTCCGGCACGACCATGTTGCCGGCGGCGTCGGTCTGCGCGTAGAACACGCCGAGATCGGGCGTGTGCATCCAACGTCCGCCGTCGGAGGAAGCGGTGGAGTTCTCGGTGACCTCGTATCGCAGGTGCTCCCAGCCGCGGAGCGCCGACGCGATCGCCGCGCCGGTCCCGGTCGGCCCGGTCCAGGTGAACTCGGTGCGGCGCGCGCCGTCGAGCACGGGCTGGTCGAGCCAGGAGAAGCTCACGGCACGACTCATGGCGCGACCTGCTGCCCATTCGACGTGGGGGCAGAGCGCGCGAGGAGAGGAGTGCACGTACAGCACTCCCCGGGCGGGACCTTGCTGCGCGGTTCCTTGGTGGGTCACGATTCCTCCGATCATCAGGTGCGACTTCCCCATCGACCTGTCGGATTGCGTAACGGTGGAGACTTGCGTCTCCGGAACCGGGCTTTCGATATCTGATTGTGATGTCCTCGCGGACAGGCCCATTATGCAGGCTCGCTCCTGGGAACGGCAAGAGCCGGCCTAGACTCGGCGCCGCGGCGCCGCGAGAGGCACCGTGGCCGCCCTACAGCTGGTCCTGTCTCGGGAAGATCACCTGGTGCACGATGATGACGACCGACGCGGCCACGGGCACCGCGACGAGCGCGCCGAGCACGCCGCCGATGGTGCCGCCGGCGACGGCGGCGATCACGACGAGCGCGCCGGGCACGTGAACGGCACGCGCCATGATCCGCGGTGCGATCACGTACGCCTCGACCTGCATATAGACCAAGTAGTAGATGGCTGCGACGAGCGCGGTCAGCGGGGACGCGAGCAGGCAGATCAGGCAGATGACGACCGCCGCCGCGAGCGTGCCGACGAGCGGGACGAGCGCCCCGAGGAACGCGAAGGTCGCCAGGAGCACCGGGAGCGGCGCCCGGATGGCCGACAGCAGGATGAGGCTGAGCACACCGTTGAGCACCGCCTCAGCGATCTGTCCCACGACGTAGCGGCCCACGGAGCTCGTGATCTGCTCCGTCACCTCGACGAAGTTCTCGCGTCGGGACGCGGGGACGAACCGCGCCGTCATGCGCTTGATGGCGCGGAGCGACGCGAGGAAGTACAGCATCAAGATCAGGACGATGAGCGCCCCCGACGCACCGGTGGCGATCCCCGCGCCCACCGCCAGGACACCCCCACCGAAGCTCAGCAGGTTGTCCGGGTCCTCGACGTACGCCTGCACGGATTGCAGCGCGTGGTCGACGTCGAACGTGCCCTGGAACTGCCGCGAGAGGTCCTGCACCCATCCCTGCTGTGAGAAGTCCTGCACGAACCCCGGGAAGTTCTGCAGGAGGTTCGTCGCCTGGTTCACCAGGACCGGGACGATCGCGAACAGGATCCCCGCGAATGCACCGAGCACCCCGAGCACGACCACGAGGATCGCCACCCACCGCGCCACGAACCGTTCGAGGACGGTGACGACCGGGTCGAGTCCGAGCGCGATGAACACCGCGACGCCGATGTACACCAGGACCGTCGACAGCTCCCGGATCACGAGCCCGGCGAGGATCGCGACGAGGACGCCGATGCCGCCCATGAATCCCAGACGGAAGGCGTTAACCCGGACCCCGGTGGCGCCTTTCCGAACCTCGAACGTCACGTTGGGGGTCGGCGCCGGCTCGTGGGGGTGGGGTTGCGCTGCGACCCGTTTCCTCATGCGATCGAGCCTATCCGCGCCGCCGGTTTCCGCACCGCGCATCGCGCACAACGGCCCGCGCATGCGAGCGCTCCTGCGACCATCAGTAGGGCAGGTGGGACTCGAACCCACGATGACGGTGTTATGAGCACCGAGCCTTGACCAGCTTGGCGACTGCCCCGCGATCAGGCTAACCGATTCCCCCGTTGCAGCGCTGGGGACGCCATCCCCACGACGGGCGGCAGACCGGCCGAGATACCGCAGCGCCGCCGGCTGCGGTCAGTCTTCCCGGGCGTCGAGGGTGAACCCGGCGACGGTCTCGCCGCGGTACAGTGCCTCGAACGTCGACAGCGTCCGGGTGATGTCGTGGGCCGTGATCATCTCCAGGCTGCGGTGCTTCATGCGCAGGTACTCCTCGTCGGGCGCGGCGAGCACCGCCGTGAGCTTCGCCGCGAGGTCGCGCTCGTCGCCGGGGACGAACAGCGCCCCGTTGCCATCGACGAGGTGCGGCAGCGCCATCGCGTCCGCCACGACGACCGGGAGGCCGGATGCCATCGCCTCGAGGCTCGCGATGCTCTGCAGCTCCGCCGTCGACGGCATCGCGAACACAGTGCCGTTCGTCAGCGCCGCGCGGAGCTCGGAGTCCGACACGAACCCGGTGAAGACGACGCGGTCCGCCACGCCGAGCTCCTCGGCCAATGCCGTGAGCCTCGGGATCATCTCGCCGTCCCCGACGATCCGCACGGTCGCATGCAGGCCCGCCGGGATCAGCGGCAGCGCCTTCACGAGCACGTCGAGCTGCTTCTCGGGCGCGACACGACCGACGAAGACGATCTCGTTCCCGGCCGGCCGCTGCTGGCGAGCCGTGTACCGCGACGCGTCGATGCCGCACGAGATCGCGAGGACGCGCTGCCCCTTGATCGCCTGCTGCAGGTACACGGCGGCTTTGCGGGTGGGCGTCGTGATCGCGTTCGCGAGGCGGTAGGTCTTGGCAGCGTCGGACCACGCGATCCGCAGCGCGAGCGGCAGCGTGAACCGGCCGAACGGCGTGTACTCGAGCAGGTTCTCGGGCATGAAGTGGTTCGTCGCGACGATCCGGATGCCGCGCTCGTACGCCTGACGTGCGACACCGCGGCCCACGATGATGTGCGACTGGATGTGCACGGCGTCCGGCCGAACGGCGTCGAGGATCGGTCCGGTGTTGCGCTGGACCGTCCACGGCCAGGCGAACCGCAGCCACGCATGCAGCGGCCACTTCCAGGATCGGAGGCGGTGGACCGTGAGCGCGATGCCGCCGTGCTCCTCCAGGAACGTCCCGTACTGCCGACCGGACGCCGGCGCGATGATGTGCACATCGTGCCCGCGTTCGGCCAGACCGATCGCGAGGCGCTCGCAGAAGACCGCGGCTCCGTTGACGTCCGGCGGGAACGTGTCCGCGGCCATGAGAATCCGGAGCGGTCCGCTCGCGGTCTCCGCCTCCGCCCGCTCCTCGGCGGGGGGTGCGCCGGGACTCGTCGCCGGTTCCGGCGTCGTCGGTCGGTCCTCACCTGGCACGGCGCGTCGTCCTTTCGTCATGCTGGATACGCTCTCGTCATGCTGGATACGGCTGAAACGCTACAGCACCGGTCGCGACGCTCCTGGGAGGCGCCGCGGAGCCGTGCGTTCCCGGATCCGCCCGCCGGCGTTCGGTCTGCCGCCCGGGTCAGCGCCGCTGCGGGTGGTGGCGGGCGAGCTCGAACACCCCGGTGATCGCGATGGCCGCCGCGACGAGGAAGCCGAGCACCGCGATGACCGGTGCTCCCGCGGCCTCCCGCAACACGATCACGCCGATGCCGACCGCGACGATCGGGTCGATCACCGTGAGCCCCGCGATCACGAGGTCCGGCGGCCCGGACGCATAGGCGTTCTGGACGAAGTAGCCGCCGAGCGCCGATGCCCCGACGACCCCGAGCACCGCGAAGACCGTCACCCAATCGAACGTGTGGTTGACGAACCGGTTGAGCGACACCTTCGCCAACGTCGCCACGAACCCGTAGAGGATCCCCGCGACGGTGATGTAGTACAGGGCGTTCGTGTGCCGTTGCACGATCCGGAAGGACAGCAGCACGAGGACGAGCACGACGGAGAGGATCAGGAGGACCGTGATGAGCTGCGAACGCGTGATCACCGTCTCGTGACCGACGAGCGCTGCGATCGTCACGAAGATCCCCACGCCGACGATGCAGGTCGACACGGCGCGACGGGATCCGCCGTCGAGCGGGATCCCCGACGAGCGCGTGGAGAACCACGTCGTGATGACGAGCGCGACGGCTCCGAGCGGCTGCACGACGATGAGCGGCGCGAAGGTGATGCTCGTCAGCTGCAGGACGACGGCGAGACCGAGCATGAGCGTCCCGAGCGCCCAGCTGCCGGAACGGAGGAGCCCCACGAGGTGGCGGGCGCTCAGGCCCCGCGTCTGCTGGCCGAGCCGAGCCTCCACCCGGGTGACGCCGCGGCTCTGGAAATGCGCCCCGAGCGACAGGAACACGGCGCCGACCAGGGCGACCGGGATCATGAGCGCCTGGAACGGCGTCAGGTTCACCGAGTCGGCGATCGTCTCGAGATCGACCTTCGGCGCGAGGATCATGGGGGCCACCTGTCCGAGCAGGTGTGCAGTCTCCGGCGCCACGGCACGAGAGTATCCCGCACCGACCGGATACCCTGGACGAATGGCCGTACTCCCCATCCGGATCACCGGCGACCCCGTGCTCCACGCCGTCGCCGAGGCGGTGACCGAGTTCGACGACGACCTCCGGCAGCTTGTCGCAGACATGGTCGAGACCATGGATCTGGCGCCGGGCGTCGGGTTGGCCGGGCCGCAGGTCGGGGTCGCCAAACGCCTCTTCGTCTTCTCATGGACCGACGATGACGACGTCTCCTGGCGCGGCGCGGCGATCAACCCCGATCTGTGGATCACGCCCCCGCGTCCGGAAACGGTGGAGGAGCTCGACGAGGACGACGAGTCCGAGGGCTGCCTCTCGATCCCCGGCGAGCGGTTCCCGCTCCGTCGCTCCTCGAGCGCCCTGCTCCGGGCATCCGACGAGCACGGGGAGCCGTTCGAGATCGAGGCGCACGGGTGGCTCGCCCGGATCTTCCAGCACGAGTACGACCACCTCGACGGGCTGCTCTACGCCGACCGGCTGTCGCACCCGTACCTCAAGCAGTCCGTGAAGGCCGTGCGGAAGCAGAGCTGGGGTGTCCCCGGCCAGAGCTGGCTACCCGGGCGCGACCATCCGGAGGGCTGACCGCCGTCAGCGGCAGCAGCCGACGATCGCTATCAGCGGCGGGAGTCGGCGACGGCCGCCCGCAACCGATCAATGTCGGGGTGTCCCGGGCAGTAGCGGATGACCCCCTCCGCCGTGAGCTCCTCGGATCGCGTCCGGATCGTCGGCACGAACGCGTCGCCCGTCACCGCACACGCGGCCGCCAGACCACGCAGCGTGCTGTGGCCCTCCGTGGCATCGAGCGCCGCCTGCTGCTGCGCGGACGGAACGGTGCCGACCACGTGCTCCGCGGTGCATGACCGCTCGCTCGCAGCCCACACGGCGGCATACGTCGCGAAGACGGTCGCCCCGGCGGTCGGGTCTGCCGGGTCGTCGAGGCAGCGGAACCGGAAGATGACGGGGGACGTGCCCGCGTCGGGCCGAGCCGGGGTGCTCGCCGCCGACGGCGTCCGCGCGGTCGGCGCGTCCCCACCCCCGTCCGCGGAGGCTCGCGCGTCACCGCCGTCGGTCGAGCACGCCGTTCCCCCGAGGAGGACGAGCACCGCGGCCGACAGCGCCACGAACGCCGTTCGCGCGCGATGGATCCCGGACCTGTGCACCTGAGAACGCTAACAGGAACAGATCGACGGCATGGGCATGCAGCGATGCGTTCCGCCACAGGGCCGGACACACGAAGGCCCCACGGGCGGACCCGTGGGGCGAACGCTCCCCGACTTGGACTCGAACCAAGAACCTGCCGGTTAACAGCCGGCTGCTCTGCCAATTGAGCTATCGAGGATCACTGTGGAACAGCGGACACGAGCATAGCAGGCCCGCAGGCCGTTCAGGGTCATCCGTCGTGCATCCCGGGCGTGCCGTGCCAGGGTGCGGTATCAGTACCCCGCGCGCGGATCCACGACGCCGATGAACCCCTCGCCGGCTCCGGCCAGGAACGCCGCGGTGTTCGTCCGGACGCGCTCCGCCAGGAGCGGGGCGACCATGTCCGGGGTGTCCGCCTGGTGCGGCGTGACGATCGCGCCGGGCTCCGTCCACAGCGGGTGTCCGTCGGGCAGCGGCTCCGGATCGGTGACGTCGAGCGCGGCCGCGGCGATCGACCCGTCCCGGAGCGCGGCCACGAGCGCCTCCGTGTCGACGAGCCCACCGCGCGCGATGTTCACCAGGCGCGCGGAGGGCCGCATGAGCGCGAACTGCGCCGCACCGAAGAGCTTCGCGGTGCCGCTCGTCATCGCTGCGGCGATCATCACGACGTCGGCGGCGGGCAGGACCTCGTCGAGCCGCTCGACCGTCACCGTGCGGTCCGCTCCCGGGACCGGCTCCGACGAGCGACGCACGACGGTGACGCGCACGTCGAACGGCGCGAGGAGGCGGATGTACTCGCGGGCGATCCCCCCGGCACCGACGACGACGACGTTCCGTCCGTACAGGGACACGCCCTCCTGCTCCGTGGCCCACGTCGTCGCCCTGGCCCGGCGGTGCAGGATGCGGAGGGTCGCGAGCGTCAGCGCGAGCGCGTGCTCGGCGACGGGCTCGGCGTAGGCGCCCTTCGCGCTCGTGAACAGGACGCGGTCGCCGCGCTCGGCGATGAGGTCGGCGAACGCGTCGACACCGGCGAAGGGCAGCTGCACCCAGGACACGCCCGGTGCGGCGTCCAGGGCGGCCGCGAGGCCCGCCGCGTCGTGCGCGTCGAGCCACACGACGCCCCGCGTCTCAGCGGTGAGCGGCGTGACGGTGCCGCCCGCGGCCTCCACCGCCGACACGTGCAGCGCAGCAGCGGACGGGAGGACCGCCACCGGTCCCGACACCGGGATCGGACCCGGCAGCGCACGTCCGGCGTCGGTGACGACCGCGCGGTGCCCGCGCGCCGGCGAGCGGGCGGGGTCGGATGCTGCAGGGTCGGTCACGTGGTGCCTCCGGTGCTGGTTCGGGCGGTCGCGCGGCGGGCGGTCGGCGGCGTGCGCCTCGTCACCCGCCCCGCCGTGCTGGCGAGACTCCGGACGTACGGGTCGACGGGATCGTCGAGCACCTCGTCGAAGGTGCCGAGACCGACGAGCCGCCCGCCGCCCATCACCGCGACGCGGTCGGCCAGCGCCCTGGCCTCCTTGAGGTCGCTCGACACGACGACCGCGGAGAACCCCCGGAGGCGTTGCAGGTTCGCGAGCGCCTCCAACACGGACTGGCGCACCAGGACATCCACACCACGCGCCGGCTCGTCCGCGACGAGGAGCCGCGGCTCGAGGATGAGCGCCCGAGCGAGCGCGACACGCTGCCGCTGCCCGCTCGACAGCTCCCAGGTGTTCGCACGGAGCACGCCGAGCGGCAGGTGCACGGCGTCGACCAGGCGTGCGCACATCAGCCCCGCCTCACGTCGGTCGAACCGGCGGTCGCGCGCGTAGATCGGTTCCGCGATCGCCTCGCCGACGGTCAGGTCGGGGCTGAGCCGGTCTGCGGCGTCCTGGGGCAGATAGCCGATCGTGCCGAGCAGACGCGTGCGACGACGGGACATCGGCCGCAGATGGCGGACCTCCTGGCCGAGCACCCTCAGCCGGCCGCCGACGATGCGGCGCCGCGCGGCGGCCTCGCCCCCGCTGCGGGCGCCGAGCTGCCCGGCGACCGCCGCCGCGAACGTCGACTTCCCGGCACCCGCCCCGCCGAGGATCGCCAGGATCTCGCCGCGCCGGACGCTGAGGCTGACGCCGTCCACCGCCCGGAGCGGCGCTGCGGACACGGTGCCGCGGTACGCGATCGAGACGTCGTCCGCGACGACCGCGGGCACTTCCGGTCCCGTCATGCGTCCCCTCCCGTCCGTCGCCGAGCCGGTCCTTCGCCGCTCACGACGCGGAGGCCGACAACCGCTCCAGCGTACGCCGCCGCTCGGCCTGCTCCGCCGGATCGGGCACCGGGAGCGAGGCGAGCAGGCGCTGCGTGTACGGGTGCTGCGGCGCACCGAGCACGGCGGCGGCGGTGCCCTCCTCGACGAGATTCCCGCGGTACAGGACGGCGATCCGATCCGCGAGCGCCCCGACGACGGCGAGGTCGTGGCTGATGAACAGCGACGCGAACCCGAGGTCCTGCTGCAGCTCGAGGAAGAGGTCGAGCACCCGGGCCTGCACGGAGACGTCGAGCGCACTCGTCGGCTCGTCGGCGATCAGGAGCTTCGGCCGGAGCGCGAGCGACCGGGCGAGCGACGCGCGCTGCCGCTGCCCGCCGGACAGCTCGTGCGGGTAGCGGTCGCCATAGGCGCGGGGCAGCTGCACCGCCTCGAGGAGCTCGTCGACCCGGGCGCGGGCGGCTCGCGGGCTGGACGCCTCGCGGTGCACCACGAGCGGCTCCGCAACAGCCTCCGCGATCGTCAGCAGCGGGTTGAAGCTCGTGGCCGGGTCCTGGAAGACGAACCCGATCTCCTTGCGGAGCGCCCGGAACGAGCGTTCCCGGTACCCGAGCATCTCGGCGCCGAGCACCTCGAGCGAGCCACCGGTGATCCGGGTGAGACCGGCGATGGCGCGGCCGATGGTGGTCTTGCCGGACCCGGACTCGCCGACGAGGCCGAGGACCTCGCCGGGTCGGATGGCGAGGTCGACGCCCTTGACCGCCAGGAACGCGGGCGCGCCGAGCCGTCCCGGGTACTCGATCTCCAGGCCGCGGGCGCGGACCACGGGTGCCACGGACTCGTCGACGAGAGCCCGCCGGTCGGATGTGGTCGCCGCCGAGAGCCGCGGCACCGCCGCGAGGAGTCGCTGGGTGTAGTCCGCCTGCGGCGCCGCGAACAGCGTCTGCACGTCGGCCTGCTCGACGATCTCGCCCTGGTACATCACGGCGACCCGGTCGGCCAGGTCGGCGACGACACCCATGTTGTGTGTGATCAGGACGATCGCCGCGCCGAACTCGTCCCGGCACCGGCGAAGCAGGTCGAGGATCTCCGCCTGGACGGTGACGTCCAGCGCGGTGGTGGGCTCGTCGGCGATGATCACCGACGGTTCGAGCACGAGCGCCATCGCGATGACCACGCGCTGCTTCTGCCCGCCGGAGAACTGGTGCGGGTAGTGGTCGACCCGCTGCTCGGGCTCGGGGATGCCGACGCGGCGCAGGTACTCGATCGCCTGGGCGCGCGCCTCCTTCTTCGACACGCCCCCGTGCGCACGGATGCCCTCGGCGATCTGCCACCCGACGGTGAACACCGGGTTCAACGCCGTCGACGGCTCCTGGAACACCATCGCACCCGCGGTGCCGCGGAGTTCCCGGAGTCGCTGCTGGGACACCCGGACGACGTCCGAGCCGCCCAGCAGGACAGCCCCGCCGATGGTCGCGGTCTCCGGGAGCAGCCGCAGCATGCTCCGCGCGGTCACGGACTTGCCGGAGCCGGACTCGCCGACGAGTGCGAGGACCTCCCCGGCGCGGACGTCGACGGAGACGTGATCGACTGCGGAGACCGCGCCGTTGTCGGTCGCGAACGTCACGGACAGATCCTGGATCGATGCGACTGCGCCGTCGCCGCTGCGGTCCGCGTTCGCCCGGCGTGCGGCCCGCCGCTCGGCCTGGAGGGACGGGGGCGCGTCCGCCGGGACAGCGCGGCCGCCGGGTGCGTCGCTCATGCGTTCGCTCCTTCCGTCGCAGCGGTCGGCACGACACGCTGCTTTGCCCGACGGCGCGCACGGAGGCGCGGGTCGGAGATGTCGTTGAGGCTCTCGCCGACGAAGGTGACCCCGAGGACGAGGAGGACGATCGCGGAGCCCGGGAACACGCCCGTCCACCAGATCCCGCTCGCGGTGTCGGACAGCGCGCGGTTCAGGTCGTAGCCCCACTCGGCGCCGGCGGTCGGGCCGATGCCGAACCCGAGGAACCCGAGTGACGCGAGCGTCAGGATCGAGTCCGACGCGTTCAGCGTCAGGATGAGTGGCAGCGACCGCGTCGAGTTCCGGAGCACGTGCCGGATCATGATGCGCCATGGGTTCGCGCCGACGACGCGCGCCGATTCGACGAACGCCTCACCCTTGAGCCGGACGGCCTCTGCGCGGATGACGCGGAAGTACTGCGGCACGTACACCACGGTGATGGAGATGCCCGCGGCGACGATGCCGCCCGCGTAGCTCGACTGGCCGCCCGAGATGACGATCGAGACGACGATCGCGAGGAGCAGCGACGGGAACGCGTAGACCGCGTCGGCGATGACCACGAGGATGCGGTCGAGCCAGCCGCCGATGTATCCGGACACCAGGCCGAGCAGCACGCCGAGGATGATCGACACGACGACCGCGACGATGACGACGAGCAGGGCGGTGCGCGCTCCGAACACGACCCGGCTGAACACGTCGAAGCCGCCGACGGTCGTGCCCCAGATGTGCGTGGCGCTCGGCGCGCCCGTGCGGGGGAACGACTGCCCGGCGTCGTTCTGGAGCTGCGCGAACCCGTATGGGGCGATGAGGGGTGCGAACACCGCGACGAGGATGAAGAACGCGCAGATCACGACCCCCGTGACGAGCATCGCCCGCTGCCAGCCGACGCTCCTGCGCAGCTGGGCGACGACGGGCAGCCGCTTCCACCACGAGTCGTGGTGGGCGTCGAGACGCACTGTGGCCATGGTCAGTACCGCACTCTCGGGTCGACGAGCGCCGCGACGACGTCGACGACGAAGTTGGTCACCGCGACGATCACGGCGAGGACGGCGACGATGCCCTGCACGGCGACGAAGTCACGCGCCGACAGGTACTGCTGCAGCTCGAAGCCGAGCCCTCGCCACCCGAACGTGGTCTCGGTGAGGACCGAGCCACCCAGGAGCATCGCGATCTGCAACCCCATCACGGTGATGATCGGCACGAGGGCGGGACGGAACGCATGCGTGCGGACGAGCCGCGCCTCCTGGACGCCGCGGGAGCGGGCCGCGTCGACGTAGTCGGCGCCGAGCGTGCCGATCATGTTCGCGCGCACGAGCCGCAGGAAGATGCCCGCGGTGAGCAGCCCGAGTGTCAGCGACGGGAGCACCGCATGCAGGAGCACATCGCCGATGATCTCGCCGTTGCCGGTGCGGAGGGCGTCGACGATGTAGATCCCCGTCGCTCCGGGGATGCCGTTGAGCGCGAGCTCCACCCGGGTGGAGGCCCGGTCCCCGAGTGGCAGGACGTCGAGCCAGATCGAGAACACGAGTTTCAGGAGGAGCCCGCCGAAGAACACCGGTGTCGAGTAGGTGAGGATCGCGAGGGCGCGCAGCAGCACGTCGGGCCAGCGGTCCCGGCAGTACGCGGCGAGCATGCCGAGCGGGATGCCGAGCACGAGGGCGATGATGAGCGCGTAGAACACGAGTTCGACGGTCGCTCCGCCGTATTCGAGGATGATGCCGCTGATCGGGCGATGATCGGTGACCGTCACGCCGAAATCGCCGCGGACGATCTGCCCGAGGTACTCGAGGTACTGGACGATCACCGGTCGGTCGTATCCGGCCGCGTGCAGACGCTCCTGCAGCTGCGTCGGCGTCAGCCGCCCGCCGACGGAGGCGACGATCGGGTTGCCGATGACGCGCATCAGGAAGAACACGAGCGTCACCAGGATGAAGACGGTCGGGAAGATGAGGAGGAACCGGATGAGGATGTACCGCCGGAGTCCTCCCCCGCCGCTCGACCGCCGCGCTGCGGTGGGTTTCGTGGGTTCTGACTCGACGATCTCCGCGTTGGTCACGGTCACGAGTGGTCGTTGCCTTTCTCGTCATCCGGGAGGTGTGGGGTCCTCGGAGACGGCTGCCTGGCCCGGCGGAAGGTCCGCGGACGAGGGCGCTCCGGCCGGAGCGCCCTCGTCCGCCGAGTGACTACTTGGTGAGTGTCCCGTACCGGAACTTGAACGAGGCGTCGAGCGTGACACCCTTGACGTCCTTGTTCGCGACGGCGACCGACTTGCCCTGGAGCAGCGGCAGGGTCGAGATCTGCTCGGCCTCACGCTGCTGGACCTCGCTGAGGATCTCGGCGCGCTCATCCGGGTCGGACTCGGCCTGCTCATCGGCGATGAGCTGCTGGATCGTCCGGTCGTCGTAGTGGTTCTGCACGAAGTTGTCCTTCGTGAAGAACGGCGACAGGTAGTTGTCCGCGTCCGAGAAGTCCGGGAACCAGCCGAGCTGGTACTCGGGGTACTGGTCCTCGGTGCGCTCCTTCGAGTACGTCGTGTACAGCGTCGACTGGATGTTCACGGTGAACAGGCCCGAGTTCTCGAGCTGCGACTTGAGGGCCGCGTACTCGTCGTCGCTCGACTCGCCGTAGTGATCCGGGGAGTACTGGATGTCGAGCTCGACCTTGCCCTCGACACCCGCCGCGGACAGTGTGGACTTCGCCTTCGCGACATCGGGACCGCCGTTGCCGTCGCCGTAGAGCTCCTTGAACGGCGTCGCCGCGCCCGTGAGGCCGTCCGGCACCATCGAGTACAGCGGCGTGTAGGTGTTGTTGTAGACGTCCTTCGCGATCTGGTCGCGGTCCACGACGTCGGCGACGGCCTGACGGACCGCGAGCGCCTTCGCCTCGTCGGCTCCCGACGTGCCCGTGCCGAACGGCTGCGTCTTGAAGTTGAAGACGACGTAGCGGATCTCCCCGCCCGGACCGTACGTGACGTTCAGGTTCTTCTTCTTCGACAGGCTCGTGATGTCGGTCGGCGTCAGCGAGCGGTACGCGACGTCGACGTCGCCCTTCTGCACGGCGAGCTTCAGGTCCGTCTGCTTCGTGAAGTACTGCGCGGTGATCTCGTCGGTCTTCGCTGCGTTGAGCACGCCCTTGTACGCGTCGTTCTTCTCGTACTGGATCAGGTCGTTCTCCTTGTACGACGTGATCGTGTACTGCCCGGCGAACGCGTTGCCCGAGACGATCTTCGCCGACGATGTGAGCGCCGTCGGGGAGAAGACCTGCTCGTCGACGATCGGACCGGCGGGGCTCGAGAGCACCTGCGGCCAGGTCTGGTCGGCGTGGTCGAGGTGGAACACGACGGTGGTCGCGTTCGGCGTCGAGATGCTCTTCATGTTCGCGAGGAGCGACTGCGGCCCGCTCGGGTTGTTGATCTTGACCTCGCGGTCGAACGAGAACTTCACGTCCGAGGAGGTGAGCTTGTGGCCGTTCGCGAACTTCAGCCCCTTCTTCAGGGTCACCGTGTACGTGGTCGGGTCGGTGAACGTGCCCTTGGTGGCGATGTCCGGCTTGACGTCCGGGCTGCCCGACGGGGTGTTCATCAGGAATGGGAACACCTGATTCTGGACGACGAAGGAGCCGGTGTCGTACGACCCGGCCGGGTCGAGCGACACGATCTTGTCGGTGGTGCCGACGATCAGGCCGTTCAGGTCGGTGGATGAGCCACTGCCGCTCGCGCAGCCGGTGAGCACGAGCGTCGTCGCGACGGCCCCTCCGGCGAGCACGAGCGCACGCTTGCCCCATGTGGTCACGGATGCCATATCCGGTGCCTCTCTGTAGGTATGCAGGAGTCCTGAGCAGCCGTGAACCATCTGCTGTGACCGCTCGGGACAACTATTGCTAACAGAGCGGCCCCTTGGCCGACGAATCGCCGATGGTTTGTTTACACCGCCGAAATGATCGGGCGCGGGCGGGCGGGTCAGGCCTGGTCGATGTCGGCACGCAGCCGCATCCGCTGTCCGTCGATGTCGACGAGCTGCCGCTGCAGCTCCGCACGGCGCACGGCCTGCTCCTGCGGGTCTGTGCGCTGCAGCTGGCCGAGGAGCGACGCCTTCCGCGCGAGGAGGTCGCGCTCGACGAGGGCGACGACGATGCTGCGACAGTACAGCGCCAGGTCCTCGTCGTTTCGCGCGGGCAGCGGAGCGACCGCGAGCTCCTGCACGAACGCGGCGAACGGCCCCGGCACCTCCGCGATGAGCGTGTCGAGCCACCGCGTGCCGCCCATCGTGTCGGCGTTCGCGACGACGGCGTCCCGCACCACCGCCAGCTCCGGAGCACTGAAGGTCGCTGCGGCGGCGAGGCCGATGAGCGGCAGTCCGACCCGCTCCGGCTGCTGGACCATGGCCATGACCGCGTCCCGCTCCATGCGGGTGATCGGGTCGTTCGACAGGCGCCGGACGCTCGCCACGGGTTCGTCCCGCTCGGCGACCGCCTGCCCACCCGGACCCGGTGTCGGACCCTGCGCTGTCCCTCCCTGCCGTCCCCCTGACAGGGAGGCACGAGCACCGGCACCCGTGCCGCTCGCCTCCGCATGCTGGCCCGGTCGCGTCGCCTCGCTGCCGTGGCGGCGTGCGGTCTCGACGGCCCGCCCGACCTCGCCGATGTCCATGCCGAGCCATCCGGCGAGCTCGCGCACGTACCCCTGCGTCATGGCGCGGTCGCGAATGCCGGCGAGCACCGGCGCTGCGGCGCGGAGTGCGGCGATGCGGCCCTCGACGGTCTCGAGGTCGTGCCCGTCGAGGTTGCGCCGGATCATGAACTCGAACATGGGCCGGCGGTTCGTCACGAGGCGGCGGATAGCGTCGTCGCCGCGGGCGAGCCGGAGGTCGCAGGGGTCGAGGCCCCCGGGCGCCACGGCGACGAAGGTCTGCGCGGCGAACCGCTGCTCCTCGGCGAAGGCGCGGGACGCGGCCCGCTGCCCCGCCTCGTCGGGATCAAAGGTGAACACGACCTCGCCCGTCGCCGACGGGTCGCGACCCGAGACGTCGCCGAGCATCGGGCGGAGCACCCTGATGTGATCCACGCCGAAGGAGGTGCCGCAGGTGGCGACGGCGGTCGTCACGCCCGCGAGGTGGCACGCCATGACGTCGGTGTAGCCCTCGACGATGACCACCTGCTTGCCCTTCGAGATGTCGCGCCGGGCGAGGTCGAGGCCGTAGAGCACCTGGCTCTTGTGGTACACCGGCGTCTCGGGGGTGTTGAGGTACTTGGGCCCTTTGTCGTCCTCGAGGAGCCGACGCGCCCCGAACCCGATCGTGGCACCCGTGACGTCCCGGATCGGCCACATCAGCCGTCCGCGGAAGCGGTCGTACGGCGAGCGGTCGCCCTGGCTCACGAGCCCGGCGGTGACGATCTCCTCCATCGTGAAGCCCCGGCCGCGGAGGTGGTCGCGGAGCGTGTCGAATGACTTCGGCGCGAAGCCGACGCCGAACCGTGCCGCCGCCACCCGGTCGAAGCCCCGCTCCCCGAGGAACCGACGTGCCGGTTCGGCGCCGGGCGTGGCGAGCTGCTCGGCGAAGAATGCCGCCGCCGCCTCGTTCGCGCCGAGGAGCCGGGCCCGGGTGTTGTGGTCGGTCCGGGGCCCGTCACCGTCCTCGTAGTGCAGCGTCACGCCGAGCTTGGCGGCCATCCGCTCCACGGCCTCCTGGAACGTGGTGTGGTCCATCTTCATGAGGAAGCTGTAGACGTCGCCGTCCTCGCCGCAGCCGAAGCAGTGGTACCGCCCCACCTGCGGCCGGACGTGGAAGGACGGGCTGCGCTCGTCATGGAAGGGGCACAGCCCCTTGAGGCTCCCCACGCCGGCGGACTTGAGCGTGACGTAGTCGCCCACGACGTCGGCGATGTTCACGCGCTGGCGAACCTCGTCGATGTCGTTCCGCGTGATGAGTCCCGTCACGTCATGATCCTAATCGCCTCGTCCCGCTCAGACCGGGATGTGCACAGCGTCGTGCGCCCCGACCACGAGCCGACGGTGCCAGGCGAGCGCACCCTGATCGGTCAGGGACGCGACCTGGTCGACCACTGCACGCCTCCGGCCGGCGTCGTCTCCGGCCGCGCGCCAATCGGCGGCGAACCCGGGCTCGAGCGCACGGTCCTCGGTGACGACGAGCGCGTCGAGGAGCTCGGTGAGGATCGCGCGCTGCTCCTCGTACACGGGCTGCCGCTCCCCGTGGGTCATCACGAACGCCGCGACGATGCCCTTGAGCACCGCGATCTCCCCGATGATCTCCGGCGGGATCACGACGCTCGCCGCGAACCGGACGAGACGGTGCCCCGCGTAGGCCTCCCGGGTGGCGCGGGTGGCCGACGCGGCGAAGCGGCCGATGAGCTGGCTCGTCAGGTTCTTCAGCCGCGCCTGGGCGAGCCGGGAGCCGTCGTATGCGGAGATCCACGAGGGCATGGCGCGGAGGCGTTCGAACGCCTCGATGAGCTCGTCCCGGCTGAGGTCGTCCCCGACCCACGCGTGCATCGCGGACACGATGTCGTTCTCGCCGACACGGTCGCCGAGCGCCGCGACATCGATGAACCCCGCGACGACGGCGTCCTCGAAGTCGTGCACGGAGTAGGCAATGTCGTCGGAGAGGTCCATCACCTGCGCCTCGATGCAGCGCTGTCGGCGCGGCGCTCCCGCCCGCAGCCACGCGAAGGCCGGCGTGTCGTCGTCGTAGAAGCCGTACTTGCGCCGCCCGGAGGGGTCCGGGATTCCCTGCGCCGCCGGCCACGGGTACTTGCAGCTCGCGTCGAGGCTCGCCCGCGTCAGGTTGAGCCCGTACACGGCGCCGTCCTCACCGAACACCTTCGGCTCGATCCGGGTGAGGAGGCGCAGGGTCTGCGCATTGCCCTCGAACCCGCCGATGGTGCTCGCCCACGCATTGACCGCGGTCTCGCCGTTGTGCCCGAACGGCGGGTGGCCGATGTCGTGCGCCAGACACGCTGTGTCGACGACGTCCGGGTCGAGCCCGAGACTGTCGGCGAGCTCTCGGCCGACCTGCGCGACCTCGAGCGAGTGCGTCAGGCGATTCCGCGCGAAGTCGAGCCCGGCCGTGGGGCTGAGGACCTGCGTCTTCGCGGCGAGCCGGCGGAGCGCGCTGGAATGGAGGAGCCGGGCGCGGTCGCGCGCGAAGTCGCTGCGGCGGTTCGAATGGTGCTCGGGGAGCCAGCGTGCAGCATCGGCGGGCCCGTAGCCCGCTGACGACCCTCCGCCGCCCCATCCGGTCGCGTCCGCCGTCATCCGCCGGAGTGGTGCATCTCGGCCGCGGCGAGCACGGCGCGGAACGCGGTGTCCAGCTCCCGGCTCTCGAGCCACCGGTCGGGCAGGGACGGCTTCTTCGGGTGTCCGGCGCGGCCGCGTGGCCCCTCCGCGTCGGCACCCGGGTACGCGACGTCGGCATCGAGTCGCGCGAGGAGGTCGTCGATCTCCTGCAGGCTCGACGCCATCGCAAGGGCGGTGCGGACCTCGCTGCCCACCGGGTACCCCTTGAAGTACCAGGCGACGTGCTTCCGGATGTCACGGCAGCCGTGGTCCTCGTCCTCGAAGAACTCGACGAGCAGCGCCGCGTGCCGCCGGAACGCGGCCGCGACCTCCCCGAGGGACGGCATCGCACGGAGGTCCTCGCCACGGAACGCCGCCGCGAGGTCGCCGAACAGCCACGGCCGGCCGAGGCAGCCGCGGCCGACGACGACGCCGTCGCATCCGGTCTCGTCCATCATCCGCAGCGCGTCCGCGGCGCTCCAGATGTCGCCGTTGCCGAGCACCGGCACGCTCGTGACGGTCTCCTTGAGCGTCCCGATGGCGGACCAGTCGGCCTGCCCGGAGTAGAACTCGCTCGCGGTGCGGGCGTGAAGCGCGATGCTCGCGACGCCGGCACCCTCCGCAGCACGTCCGGCCTCCAGGTAGGTGAGGTGGTCGCGGTCGATCCCCGTGCGCATCTTCACCGTGAGCGGGATGTCCCCCGCCGCCTTCACGGCGCGCTCGACGATCTCGCGGAACAGTCCGAGCTTCCACGGGAGGGCCGCCCCGCCGCCCCGGCGGGTGACCTTCGGGACCGGGCAGCCGAAGTTCAGGTCGATGTGGTCCGCGCGGTCCTCCGCCACGAGCATCGTGACCGCCTCGGCCACCGTGTTCGGCTCGACCCCGTAGAGCTGGATGGACCGCGGGGTCTCGGACTCGTGGTGCCGGATGAGCCGCATCGACTCGGGCGTGCGCTCGACGAGGGCGCGGCTCGTGATCATCTCGCTGACGTAGAGGCCCGCGCCGTACTCGCGGCACAGCCGTCGGTAGGCGGTGTTCGTGATGCCCGCCATGGGCGCGAGCACGACGGGCACGTCGACCGCGATCGGGCCGATGCGCAGGGGCTGGGCTGCGGCTGTGGTGATGGTCATCGCTGCTCATTCTCCCATCGATCGCGCTGACAGGGTTGCGGCGTGCACACCGGCCCGAGCGCGCGGCGCCCGACGACGTGTGCGCGCGGCCCGACGACAAGTGCGCACGCGGCCGCATGCACGTTTGTCGTCCGCACGCGCACCAGCGGGCGTACACCAGCGGGCACACACCAGCGGGCGTGCACCCGGCTGCCGGCGCCGGCGCGCTCAGGCGCCGGCGAGCCGTGCGCCCAGGTACCCCTGCAACTGGTCGAGGGCGACGCGCTCCTGCGCCATCGAGTCACGCTCGCGCACGGTCACGGCCCTGTCCTCGAGCGTGTCGAAGTCCACCGTGATGCAGAACGGCGTGCCGATCTCGTCATGACGACGGTAGCGGCGGCCGATCGCCCCCGCGTCGTCGAAGTCCACGTTCCACACCTTGCGGAGGTCGTCGGCCAGGCCGCGGGCAACCGGCGAGAGCTGCTCGTTCCGGGACAGCGGCAGCACAGCGGCCTTCACCGGCGCGAGTCGCGGGTCGAGCCGCAGGACGGTGCGCTTGTCGATGCCGCCCTTCGCGTTCGGGGCCTCGTCCTCGTGGTACGAGTCGAGCAGGAATGCCATGAGCGCCCGCGTCAGGCCGAAGGACGGCTCGATGACGTACGGCGTGTACCGCTCCCCCGACGCCTGCTCGAAGTAGCGGAGGTCCTGGCCGGAGGCGTTGATGTGGTTCGTGAGGTCGAAGTCGGTGCGGTTCGCGACCCCCATGAGCTCGCCCCACTCGCTGCCAGAGAACCCGAAGCGGTACTCGATGTCCGCGGTCGCGTCGGAGTAGTGCGCGCGCTCACCGTCCGGCACGTCGAAGCGGCGGAGGTTGTCCGAGCTGATCCCGAGGTCCGTGTACCAGGCGACGGCGTCGGTGATCCATCGCTCGTACCAGTCGCCCGCCTCGGCCGGCGGCACGAAGAACTCGATCTCCATCTGCTCGAACTCCCGGGTCCGGAAGATGAAGTTGCCGGGGGTGATCTCGTTGCGGAACGCCTTGCCCACCTGGCCGATGCCGAACGGGGGCTTCATCCGTGACGTCGTGACGACCTGCGCGAAGTCGACGAAGATGCCCTGCGCCGTCTCCGGGCGGAGGAAGTTCAGCCCCTCCTCGGACTCCACCGGCCCCAGGTACGTCTTGAGCATGCCGGAGAACATCTGCGGCTCGGTCCACTCGCCGCGCGTGCCGCAGTTCGGGCATGGGACCTCGGCGAGCCCGCCCTCGGGCTGCCGCCCCTTCTTCTCGACGAACGCATCTTCCAGGTGATCGGCGCGGAACCGGTGGTGGCAGTGGAGGCACTCCACCAGCGGGTCCGTGAACGTCGCGACGTGACCGGACGCCTCCCACACCTTGCGGGGCAGGATGACCGCCGAGTCGAGGCCGACCATGTCGCCGCGGCCACGCACGAACGCCTGCCACCACTGGCGCTTGATGTTCTCCTTGAGCTCCACGCCGAGCGGCCCGTAGTCCCAAGCCGACCGCGATCCGCCGTAGATCTCCCCCGACTGGAACACGAAGCCCCGGCGCTTGGCCAGTGCGATGACGGAATCGAGACGGGACGGCTGTGCCAAGGGATCTCCAGAGGTCGCCGAGCTGGGTGCCCGGTGCGGTGACGTACCGGGCAATCGTAGCGAAGGGCCGGGACACCGCCGTTCCGTGCTCGGTCTTCCTCCCCACCCTTCCAAAACAAACTTGACGGTCGGTATACGCATGTCACATACTGCACACCAGCGCTACACAGGTCGAGCACGAAGGGAGAATCATGAGCAAGTACACGAAGGTTTGGGCTGGGGCCGTCCTGGCGGGTTCGCTCGCCGTGGGACCAGTGGCCGCCGCGTCCGCTGTCACCACCGTTCCCGACGAGGGCCCGGGCGTCACGATCGGCGCGTCCACGAGGTCGACATCGGCGAACGCGGGCGGCGGTTCATGGGGCTGGGGCATCAGTGGCAACACGGTGTTCTCGGACTACAACCACCCCAGCCGGTGCCATGGCTCCACTGCGATCGGCAAGAACACAGTCAGAGTCACCGGTAAGCCAAAGAACGTGGTGTCGAAGGCGCGCGCGTCCAAAAAGAGCAGCGGCAACCAGGCGTTCTACCACTTCTGCTAGTGCACTGTCGGTGTGCGGCCCTGCCCCCGTGCGCCGACACTCTCACCGATCAGCTCCAGAGGGGACGGCCGATGCTTTCACGCAGTGTGCGGTGGGGCTTCGTGCTGTGCATTCTCATTCCGCAAGTGCTGGCGTTCCTAGTCGTCCGGAACATCGACGGATCGTTCGTGTCCGGCGCGACTCACGTCATCACCGTCACAGAGACACCGCATCGGATCTCAAGCGAACGGATGTACCGGTCGCTCGAGCAGGAGGCTCGCACGGCGCGGTTGAACGTCGCACGAGAAGTCACCGACCGGACGAATCCCGAGCGAAAAAGGCACCTCTACGTCGCGGCCGGCGATTTGTCCTCGGCGCCCGCCACGTGGCTGCGCTCCAAGTACCCGGCCTTCGACACCACCGTTTCGACGAGCGTCGAGCCGCTGGCACGACTCGGGCGCGCGAACGTTCCCGGGTACTACCTCGTCTTCGACGACAGTCGAGGCGAAACCGACGCCGCGCGAGTCGTCGACGTGTTTGAGGCGAACGGCTTCGACGCCGTGGCGGCACCGGTCGGCTCACTGATCGATCGCGCACTCGACTCCAGCGACGACGCACTCGTAGCAGGCGGCATGGTCACAGCCATGGTGATCGCCGTTCTCGTCGGCACGGGCACGCTCAATGAGGGTCGGCGCCTCGGAGTCGAGCGAGTCTCCGGGATTCCCGTCGGCCATTTGGTCCTGCGTCGGGGCCGCGCCGCGATCGGCACGATCGGCCCTTGGACGACAAGCTATGCGTTGACGGCCGTCGCATTGTTCGTCCATAACCAGCTGCATCAGTGGCCGAGGTACGTCACGGCGGTCATGGCGATGACGCTGTCGCTCTTCTGTCTTGCGGCATCCGTGCAACTCGCGGCGGACGTCCTGCTCGCACGCTCCACCGTTGGTTCAGCCCTTCGGGGAGCACGCCCCTCGCATGCGTCGCTCATCGTCATCTTTGCCGTACGAGTTCCCGCGATACTGCTGCTTGTCGGGACCGCGAGTACCGCCGTCGTCAGCGGAACTCGCCTCCAGATGTTCAGCGCCGATGGCTCGATCCGCGAGGCCGCTCGTGACGCGGTCACGGTCACCGTCGGCGGAATCACCAGTGGACCGTTCGAGCGGACATGGCCGCCGGTCGAGCGATTCGTTCGAAAAGCGGAGGCGGCGGGCCAAGCGGTGCTCACGTCGCCGCAGGAGCTGCATACTCTCACCGATCAACCGACCGGCGTTCGGTCGGCGGTCCTCGTCGTCAATGACGCGTACCTCCAGATGCAGCCAGTCTTCGAGCAAGGCGGCGCGCGAGTCCGAGCTTCTGAGTCGCTTCAGGTATTGGTCCCTCCACATCTCCACGCGCAGCGGAACGTCATCACGACCACGGTTCAGGACTGGGTGGCGTTCCTCCTCGAGGGCGCGCAATCGACGCCGCACGCCAGCACGCATGCATTAGCGGCCGGGCAGCGTCTGTACACGTACGCGACTCCCGAACGCGTCGGGCGGACCTGGATGGACGAGCCGGTCGTGGTCGTCATTCCGACACTCGCCGGACCCCGCATGGACGACATGCTGGCCTCATGGGTCACGACAGGCGATATCGTCTTCGCCGATCCGGGCTGGGTCAACGCGACGATCGACCACGACGGCCTTCAGGACATCCTCATCGCCGTGTCACCGGTCTCGCAGGCCGCCGCCGACGAACAGCGTCGGCTCGCCTCGAATCTCCGGATGGCGATAATCGACGTGATCGTGGCCTTCGGAGCGCTCGCGCTCGTCTCGATCGCGTCAATCGCGGTATTCGCCCGTCGCTTCGCGGCGCGGTCGTTCCTGCGTCACACCGCTGGCTGGTCCATGATCCGCTCCAATCTGAGGGCGTTTGCAATCGAGGTGGCGTTCGCAAGCGCCGCGGTCGCGGCGACGATCCAGAACTACGAAGCGAGGAGGCCGGACCCCGCCGGGTGGAGATCGGCACTTGACCCTGCTGCTGCGAGCTCCGCAGACGCCCTCATGCTGACACTCGTCCTCGTCGGATGTGTCCTGCTGGTGAACCTTGCCGCAATCGTGCGGACTGGCGCACGACTGATCCGGATGCAAGGGAAGGACGGTTAGCTTTTTGATGATCGAGGTACGCGGTGCCACGAAGCGCCGAGGCAGGCGCACGATCTGGTCGAACGTCGACCTCGACGTCCGCGGCGGGGAACTCGTCGCTCTCACCGGGGCGAGCGGATCGGGTAAGTCGACGCTCCTCGACTGCATCGGGATGATCGACACGCTCGACGGCGGATCCATCGTGCTCGAGGGCCGCGATCCGGGCAGGAGCGCGCGGCAACGACGGCTCCTCCGGCGGGACCTGCTCGGTTACGTGTTCCAGAACTACGCCCTCGTCGAGGACGCCACGGTCCAGGCCAACCTCGATGTCGTCCGCGCGGGCCTCATCCGTCGAAAGACTCGGAGGCACGAGAACGAGCAGGCGCTCGCACGAGTGGGCCTGCCGAGCCGGACGAAGGACATCGTGCACGAGCTGAGCGGCGGCGAGCAGCAGCGGGTCGCACTCGCCCGGTTGCTCGTGAAACGGCCGCGGATCGTCCTCGCCGACGAGCCGACCGGCGCCCTCGACAACGTCAACGCGGCAATGGTCATGACGGTGCTGCGAGAGTTCGCGGACGCCGGAGCCGCGGTGCTCATCGCGACGCACTCGGACAGGGTCCGGAGGGCCTGCGACCGGGAGTTCTCACTGGACGGCCTAACCGCCCCGACGACTGCTCCCGTTCCGGTTCCCTGACGGAGCGCACGCGTCCACGCCCCGCGCCTCCCGCGCCCTCCTGCGGCGTCGCCCTACCGCGGCGTCGGAGCGTCCACCGCGCCGCCGAACCTCCGGTCGCGCGACGCGTACAGCTGGATCGCGTCCCACAGGTCCTGCCGCCGGAAGTCCGGCCACAGCCGGTCGAGGAACACCATCTCGGCGTACGCGGACTGCCACAGCAGGAAGTTGCTCGTGCGCTGCTCCCCCGAGCTCCGCACGAACAGGTCCACGTCGGGCATCTCCGGCGTGTACAGCCGCCGCGCGATGGTCTTCTCGTTCACCTGCGACGGCTTCAACCGCCCCGCGGCGACGTCGTCCGCGATGGTCCGGACGGCGTCCGCGATCTCCGTGCGGCCGCCGTAGTTGACGCACATGGTCAGGGTCATGGTCGTGTTGTGCGCCGTCATCCGCTCCGCGATCTGGAGCTCGTCGATGACGCTCCGCCACAGCCGCGGCCGACGGCCCGCCCACCGCACCCGGACGCCCCACTCGTTCAGCTGGTCACGCCGACGGTGCAGCACGTCGCGGTTGAAGCCCATGAGGAACCGGACCTCCTCCGGCGACCGCTTCCAGTTCTCCGTCGAGAACGCATACGCCGACAGGTGCGTGACGCCGATCTGCACGGCGCCGGCGACGACATCGAGCAACGACGCCTCCCCCGCCCGGTGGCCCTCGATCCGGGTCAGGCCCTTGCCGTTCGCCCACCGCCCGTTGCCGTCCATGACGACCGCGACATGCGCCGGCACCGCGCCGGCCGGGAGGGACGGCGGCCGTTCCCCGGTCCAGTCCAGTGAGCGGGACGGTTCTGGGGCGACCGAGCGGCGGGGACTCATGCGTGCGGTGTTCCTTCTGCTGGCTGCAGGGCGACGGACGTGCCGTCGCCTGCGGGACGGATGGCGTCCCTCCCGGGCGGAGGCAGCACAGCGGGACGCTCCGTCCGGTCCACGTGCGGCAGGGACCGCAACGATCGTTCCAGATGCCATTGGGCGTACGCCGCCACCACACCGGAGGCGCGAGACCGGGTGCGTTCGTCCGCCGCCTCCGCCACGGCCCAGTCCCCCGCGAGGAGCGCACCGAGCACGGCGAGCGTCGTCGGGTCGAGGCGCGGGGACCCCGGGGGCGCCGCGCGGTCCGCGACGACGCCGCCGAGCTGGACGACGAAGGCGGAGTGCGGGCCGGGCTCGCCGGTGACCGCGCAGTCCTGGAAGCTCGGCGCCCACCCCGCGATGCTCATCGCGCGGAGCAGATACGAGTCGAGGGTCAGGGTCGAGGGGTGCTCGCCCCTGGCGAGCGAGCGGAGTGCCCCGACGAGCAGCAGGTACTGCTGCAGGCCGACGTCGGCGTCGCTGAGCCGGTCAGCCGTCTCGACCATCGCGCTGGCCGCCGTGTAGCTGCCGTAGTCCGCGGCGATCTGCGCCCCGTAGGCGCCGAGGGACTCCGCCTGCGTGACGATGTCGAGCGACCGGCCCTCGTAGAACTGGGCGTCGACGACCATGAACGGCTCGAGCCGCGAGCCGAACTTGCTCGCGGTGCGGCGAACGCCCTTCGCGACGGCCCGGATCTTGCCGTGCTGCCGGCTGAGCATCGTCACGATCCGGTCGGCCTCGCCCAGCTTGTGGGTGCGGAGCACGACGCACTCGTCACGGTAGAGGGGCACGGGTCCAGTATCCCCCGTGCCCCCGACGCCCGCCCGCGGCGAGCCGCCTCAGGCGCCGACGAGCTCCGCCGAAGAACCCGACGCGGCACCGGCACGGACCGCGCGGTTCACGGCGGACACGATCGCCCGGAGCGACGCGGTGGCGATGTCGGCGTCGATGCCGACACCCCAGAGCCGCACGCCGTCGACGTCGAGCTCGACGTACGCCGCCGCTTTCGCATCCCCGGAGGCGCTCATCGTGTGCTCGTTGTAGTCGTACAGGGTGACGGCGACGCCCTGCGCGGCGAGGACCCGGATGAACGCGTCGATCGGTCCGGTGCCCTCGGCGGAGGCGTCGACGGAGCCGTCCCCGACGCGCATCGTGAGCGACAGGTGGGTCGTCCCGCCGAAGTCGCTCGATGTCGCCGTCTTCGTCAGCTCGTACCGGCCCCATCGCTCGTCGGCGTCGGCCGCCGGCAGGTACTCGTCGCTGAACAGGTTCCAGATCGCCTCCGAGGAGAACTCGCCGCCCTGCGCGTCCGTCCGGCGCTGCACCACGCCGGAGAACTCGATCTGCAGCTTGCGGGGCAGGTCGATCGCGTGGTCCTGCTTGAGCAGGTACGCGACACCGCCCTTGCCGGACTGCGAGTTGACCCGGATCACGGCCTCGTAGGAGCGGCCGATGTCCTTCGGGTCGACCGGCAGGTACGGCACCGCCCAGACCATGTCGTCCACGCTCTTGCCTGCTGCGGCGGCCGACGCCTCCACGGCCTCGAGCCCCTTCTTGATGGCGTCCTGGTGGGATCCGCTGAACGCCGTGTAGACGAGGTCCCCCGCCCACGGCTGCCGCTCCGGCACCGGCAGCTGGTTGCAGTACTCGACCGTGCGCTTGATCTGGTCGATGTCGGAGAAGTCGATCATCGGGTCGATTCCCTGCGTGAACAGGTTCATCCCGAGGGCGACGAGGTCGACGTTGCCGGTGCGCTCCCCGTTGCCGAAGAGACAGCCCTCGATGCGATCCGCGCCCGCCATGTACCCGAGCTCCGCGGCCGCGACGGCGGTGCCCCGGTCGTTGTGCGGGTGAAGCGACAGGATCACGTTCTCGCGGTGGTTCAGGTTGCGGGACATCCACTCGATGGAGTCCGCATACACGTTCGGCGTCGTCATCTCGACGGTCGCAGGCAGGTTCAGGATGACCTTGCGCTCGGGCGTCGGCTCGAGCACCTCCAGCACCTCGTTGCAGATCCGGAGGGCGACCTCGAGCTCGGTGCCGGTGTAGGACTCCGGGGAGTACTCGTAGAACACCTGCGTGCCGTGCTGCAGGCTCGCCTCCGCGGCGCGGCACAGACGCGCGCCCTCGAGCGCGATGTCGACGACGCCCTGCACGTCGGTGCGGAACACGACCTCCCGCTGCACGATGCTCGTCGAGTTGTAGAGGTGCACGATCGCCTGCTTCGCGCCGTCGATCGCCTCGTAGGTGCGCTGGATGAGGTGCTCCCGCGCCTGCGTCAGCACCTGGATGGTGACGTCGTCCGGAATCGCGCCCTCGTCGATCAGGGACCGGACGAAGTCGAAGTCGGTCTGCGACGCGCTCGGGAACCCGACCTCGATCTCCTTGTAGCCGATCCGGACGAGGAGGTCGAACATGGCGCGCTTGCGCTCGGAGTCCATCGGGTCGATCAGTGCCTGGTTGCCGTCACGCAGGTCGACCGCACACCAGCGCGGCGCCTCGGTGATCTCCGTCGTGGGCCAGGTGCGGTCCGGGAGGTCCACCGCGATCTGCTGAGAGAACGGAACGTACTTGTGGATCGGCATGCCCGAGGGGGCCTGGGTGTTCTGCATCGGTGTCTCTCCTGCGTCGGGGTCTTCGTGGGCGAATGACGGCCCACGATGCGACTCCGCGACGAGGAGGGCCGGTCTCAGGCCTCGTCGCGGCGGCGAAGGAGCAGCGCTGCGGAGAACATCGAGACCAACGGTAGCACTCGGCCCGGGCAGGTGGCGGACGGGAGGCGCGGCACCGGCCCGCACCGCGCCTCCCGCCCGACCGTGGTGCCGACCATGACGGTCAGTCGACGGAGAGCGCCTCGGTCGGCGCGACGCGCATCACGGTGCGGACGGGGGCGATCGACGCCGCCACCGCGAGGACAAGCGACCCGACCACCACGACCACGACCGTCAGCGCGGGGACCACCGGGACGACGACGCCGTGGATCTGCGCCCCGAACAGCGACACGGCGCCGGCCCAGCCGTACAGCGTGCCGAGCACGAGCCCCATCACGAGCGCGGTGACGACCATCTGGAGCGCCTCGACGACGATCATCGCGCGGACCTGCGCGCCGGTGAGCCCGAGGGCGCGGAGCAGCCCGATCTCCCGTCGCCGCTGCAGCACCCCGAGCGCGAGCGCGTTGACGACGCCCACGGCTGCGATCACACCGGAGAACCCGGTGAGGAACCCGACGATGGCGTTGAGTGTCCGGAACGAGCTCGCCAGCTCCGCGCGCTCCGCCGGAGTGCTCGCCAGCTGCGTCTGGATCTCGTGCTGGAAGGTCCCGAGCGCGACGGCGAAGGTCACCAGGAGCGTCACGCCGATGACGAGACCGATCGTCGCCCTGGAGGACCGTCCGGGTGCGCGGAGCGCGTTCCGTCCCGACAGCAGCACGGCCGGGTTCCCCGACCCGATCCGCCCGATGAGCGCGAGGACCGGCGGCACGAACAGCGTCGCGCCGACCGCGATCCCGGTGAACGAGACGAACCCGCCGAGCGCGGCGACGAGCACCCCGTACGGCGACGTCGCACCGATGACGAGGCCGAGCGCGAGCAGCGCGCCGCCGATCACCACGAGGGCGATCGCCGCGACGATGCGCGGTGTCGACGAGCGGAGGTCCTCAGCGCGCGGCTCGACGGTCGAGGACAGCGCCTCGATCGGGCGGACGGCGAGCACGCGCCGCGACCCGGTCACAAACGCGCACCACGTGGTGAGGACGACCGCGACGAGCGGCACGATGAGCGTCGGCGGCACGAAGGAGTACGACGTGTCGGGCAGGCCCTCGGTCGCGACGAGGATCGGGACGGCGACGGCGGCGACGCCGATCGCGACGACGGTGCCGATGAATGCGCCGACGACGCCGACGATGATGCCCTTGCGGGCGATCGCGCGGCGGAGCGTCGTGGCGGACGCGCCGATCAGCCGCTGCAACGCGATGATCCTGGTCTGCCCCGCGATCACCGTCGAGCAGGTGTTCGCAGTGACGACCGCGGACACGTACAGCGCGATGGCGAGGAACAGGTACCCGATGACGTCGAGGAACGTGGTGACCGAGGCGACCTGGTCGAGGGCGCCGTACGCGCCGACGACGGCACCGATCGTGGCGGCGGCGATGAGCATGACCGATCCGAACAGCGCCCCGAGCGCCGCGACGACGACGGTGGAGGCGTACTCGCGCAACGTCCTCATGCGAGCGACTCCATGCCGAGCATGATCTCGGCGATCTCCGGGGCGACGAGCCCCACCCGGTCGTCGCGGATCCGGCCGTCGGAGAGGAAGACGATGCGGTCGGCAGCCGCCGCCGCGACCGGGTCATGCGTCACCATGACGACGCTCTGCCCCCACTCGCGCACGGCGCCGCGAAGGATCTCGAGGACGTCCCGACTCGTCCGGGTGTCGAGGGCACCCGTCGGCTCATCCGCGAAGACCACCGATGGCCGGGTGGCCAGGGCACGCGCGATCGCGACACGCTGCTGCTGGCCGCCGGACAGCTCGTTCGGCCGGTGGCGGAGGCGGTCCGCGAGGCCGAGGCGGGTGATGAGCTCCTCGATCCACCGCTGCTCGTCGAGCGTGGGGCGGCGGCCGTCGAGAATGATCGGCAGCCGCACGTTCTCGGCGACGTCGAGCGTCGGCACGAGGTTGAACGACTGGAACACGAACCCGATTCGACGTCGACGGAGTTCCGTCAGCGCGCGGTCCTGCAGATGGGTGATGTCGACGCCGTCCACGACGATCCGGCCCTCGCTGACCGTGTCGAGCCCGGCCGCGACATGCATCAGCGTCGACTTGCCGGAGCCGCTCGGTCCCATGATCGCGGTGAACTCTCCCGCCGCGATGTCCAGGGTGACGGTGTCGAGTGCGGTGACGGCACCGCCGTAGCGTTTGGACACCGCGTCGACGTGGATGATCGGATCAGGTTGCATGCTGCAAGCCTCTCTGCCAGGAGGCACCGCGCGCATCAGCCGGTCGGCTCACGTCCGTCAGCCGTGCGGATGACCCGTCAGTCCGGCCTGCCGACAAGGCCGTGCTCGTGCGCGAAGACGACGAGGCGCACCCGGTCGCGGAGGCCGAGCTTGGTGAGGATCCGCGAGACGTGCGTCTTCACGGTCGCCTCGCTGACGTACTCGTGCCGGGCGATCTCCTGATTACTCAAACCCCGCGCAGCGAGGGCGAAGATCTCGCGCTCGCGGGGCGTCAGGTCCGCGAACGCCGACGGGACCTGCCGCGCGGACGCGCGGTCCTCGAACCGCCGGAGCAGATCCCTGGTCGCCGCGGCCGCGAACACGGTCGTCCCGGCGTGGACGGTGCGGATGGCGGCGAGGAGGAACTCCGGGTCGGCATCCTTGAGCACGAACCCGCTGGCGCCGGCGCGGATCGCTCTCGCTGCAGCGAAGTCGAAGTCGAACGTCGTGAGGACGAGCACCTTCGGACCCTCCACCGTCGACTCGTCGACGATCCTCGCCGTCGCGGTGATGCCGTCCATCCCCGGCATCCGAACGTCCATGAGCACGACGTCTGCTCCGGCGCGCCGGACGACCTCGATCCCGGCGGCGCCGTCGCCGGCCTCCCCGACGAACCGCAGGTCCGGCTGGGAGTCGATGAGCATCCTGATCCCGGTGCGGAACAGCGCCTGGTCGTCGACCAGCGCGACCCGGATCGGATCGGGGGCGGCTGCGGCGGTGGTGTCGTCGGTCATCGCGGCGGGTGCTCCTGATCAGTCGAAGGGTTGAGACGGGTCGGTGCGGTCGACGGCGCCCGCACCGCGTCGCTCGGGACGGGAATCCGCACGTGCACGGTGAACGCATCGCCGCGCAGGCCCGCGGTCATCGCGCCGCCGGACAGAGCCGCGCGCTCTCGCATGCCGATCAGGCCGTGACCGGTTCCCGGACCGGAGCGCCCATCCCGTGCCGGCCGGTTCCCCACCCGGATCTCGACGGCCTCCGACTCGTACCGGAGCGACACGCGCACCGGTTCACCGGACGCGCCATGCTTGAACGCGTTGGTCAGGGCCTCCTGCACGATCCGGTAGACCGCGAGCTGCAGGGTCGTCGGCAGCGCGCATGCCGCCCCGGACCGCTCGAGACGCACGTCGAGTCCGAGTTCGCGCATGTCGATGACGAGCTGCTCGATGTCGTCCACGTCAGGCGTCGGCGCGGTGCCCTGTTCGTGGCGAAGCGTGCCGAGCAGCTCACGGACATCCGCCAGCGCCCGGCGAGCAGTGGTCCCGATCGTGGTCAATGCGTCGTCGGCGCTCTGCGGTGACGCGCGAAGCGCATACCGGGCCCCGTCGGCCTGCGCGATGACGACGGCGAGCGAATGGGCCACGATGTCGTGCATCTCCCGAGCGATGCGGACCCGTTCCTGCTCGACGGCGACGGCACGCTCGGATCGTGCCGCGTCGCGCTCGGCCAGAAGCTGCGCCTCCCGGCTCATCCGCACGGCGGCCCGCGTCCGCGCGACGAGCCCCGCCAGCCACGGCAGCAGGAGCAGCGCCAGGATCACCACCACCAGCCCCGCCAGCTTTGTGACGTCGGCCGACAGGTTCATGACGCTCAACGCCGGAAGGGCGGCCCCGTCCGACCGCCTCAGCGTGTCCTGGACGGTGATGTACACGGCACCGACGAGCGCGCCCACGACGGACGACGCGAGCCCGGCGCGCCGCACGAGATCGCCCCCATAGGCGCTGGCCGTGTAGACGACCGCCGGAATGAGCAGGTCGGCCAGCATGACGTACTGCCCGGACGCCATCTGGACGATGGCCGTGACCCAGGCGATCCCGAGCGCGAGCCCCGGCGCGAGCCGACGCAGCGCGACCGCGACACCGAACCCGGCCGCGACCAGGGCCCCGCTCCCGGTGATCACCACCGAGAAGAGCGCCCCCAGGACAGCCGCCACCACGTCAAACGCGATCTGGCTGCGCAGCATGGTTCGGAACACGCGTCAACGGTACGGCGGGATGCGACCCATCGCACCGCCGAGCGGGAAGAGTCGCCCGCATCGAGGAACAGGGTCATCCGATCGGATGACCCTGCCCTGTGCAGCCGGATCGTGCCGGTGCCGCCCGTCAGAAGCCGAGGCGGCCGAGCTGCTTCGGGTCGCGCTGCCACTCCTTGGCGACCTTCACCCGGATGTTCAGGTAGACGTGCCGGCCCAGCAGGCGCTCGATCTCCGCGCGGGATCGCGAGCCGACATCGCGGAGACGCTCGCCCCCGCGACCGATCACGATCGCCTTCTGGCTGTCGCGCTCGACGAACAGGTTGGCGTAGATGTCGAGCGTCGGCGGTGTCCCGCTGTCGTCGCCCTCGTCGGGCTCGCGCTCCACCATGTCGTCGACAAGCACGGCGAGCGAGTGCGGCAGCTCGTCCCGCACCCCCTCGAGCGCTGCCTCCCGGATGAGCTCCGCCACCCGATCGACGGACGTCTCCTCGGTGGTGGTCGAGTCGTCGTAGAGCTGCGGCGACACCGGGAGGAGCCGGGTGATCTCCGCGAGGAGCTCGTCGAGCTGCATGCTCCTGGTCCCCGATGTCGGGATGATCGACGCCCAGTCGCGGAGCTCGGAGACGGCGAGGAGCTGCGCCGCGACCTGCTCCTTGGAGACGCGGTCGATCTTCGTGACGATCGCGACCTTCTTGGCCCGCGGGTAGTCGTCGAGCTGGGTGTTGATGAAGCGGTCACCGGGACCGATGGCCTCATTCGCCGGCACGCAGAACCCGATGACGTCCACATCGCCGAGGGTGTTCTGCACCAGGTCGTTGAGCCGTTCGCCGAGGAGGGTGCGCGGCCGGTGGATGCCCGGGGTGTCGACGACGATGACCTGTCCGTTCGGCCGGTGGACGATGCCCCGGATCGCGCGGCGCGTCGTCTGGGGCTTCGACGAGGTGATCGCGACTTTCTCGCCGACGAGCGCGTTCGTCAGCGTCGACTTGCCCACGTTCGGACGCCCCACGAACGAGACGAAGCCCGCGCGGTACGCGGCTGGGTCCTCGCCAGCGGGCTGGGTGGGCTCGGTGGTCGGATCGGTGCTCATGCGCCGCGGTGTCCCGTCGTCGTGGTGGTGCGCTCGTCGGAGGAGGCGTCCGCCGCGTCGTGCAGCGGACCGGACCGTTCGACGAGCATGGTGATGAGATGGCGGCGCCTGCCCTCGACGCGCTCCGCGGTGAGGACGACGCCGGAGACGGTGACGGCATCGCCGCGGGCGGCGAGGTGCCCGAGCTCCTTCGTGAGCAGCCCGCCCGCGGTGTCGACGTCGTCGTCGTCGAGCTCGATGCCGAAGAGGTCGCCGAGCTCGTCGATCGGCAGCCGCGCGGAGATCCGCCAGACGCCGGGCTCGATCTCGACACGGTCGACGACGGCACGGTCGTACTCGTCGGAGATGTCCCCGACGAGCTCCTCGATGAGGTCCTCCATGGTCGCCAGGCCGGCGACGCCGCCGTACTCGTCGACGACGAGCGCCAGGTGGTTCTTCTTGGCCTGCATGAGCCGCAGGGTCTCGTCCGCCGGCTTCGACTCCGGGACGAACTCGGCGACGCGCAACAGCGTCGCCACTGCCGCGTCGCCGGATCCGGGCCGCTCATACAGCGCGCGTGCGACATCCCGCAGGTAGACCACTCCGAGCACGTCGTCGCTGTCGCGCCCGATGACCGGCATCCGCGAGACGCCCGTCGCCAGGAACCGCTCCAAGACCGCCCCGAGGGTCTCGTCGCCGTCGACGGTCGTCATGTCGGTCCGCGGGACCATGACCTCGCGCACCAGCGTGTCACTGAACTCGAAGACCGAGTGGATGAGCTCGCGGTCGTCGGCCTCGAGCACGCTCCGCTCGGCGGCCTCGTCGACCAGGGAGAGCAGCTGCTCCTCGCTTGAGACGCTTGAGCCGCCGGCACGTCCGGGGGTCACGCGATCCCCGAGCAGGACGAGGAGGTCCGCGAGCGGACCGAGGACGATCCGGATGCCGTGGACGAGCCCACCGGTCCAGCGCACCAGCTGCGCGGCATGTGCACGACCGACGCTGCGCGGGCTCGATCCGACGAGCACGAAGGACACCGCGGTCATGATCGCCGCCGACACGAGGAGGGCGACCCACCAGGACTCGAACGCTCGGACCAGGGCGACCGTCACGAGGACCGCCGCCGCCGTCTCCGCGAGCACGCGGAAGAAGTTCAGGGCGTTGACGTGCGCACCGATGTCGTCCGAGACCGCCTCGATCGCTCGCCGCGAGCGATTGCGCTCCGCGATCTGGTCGAGGTCGGCGCGGGAGAGCACCGACAGTGCGGCATCGGAGGCGGCGAGGAGCCCGCCGAGGACCACCAGGATGAACGCCACCGCCAGGAGCCCGGCGACGAGGACCATCGCGGTCACCGCCCCCGGCGCTGCGCGGCGAACGCGGCGAGGAGCTCGCCCTGGAGGCCGAACATCTCGGCCTTCTCGTCCGGCTCGGCGTGGTCGAACCCGAGCAGATGCAGCACGCCGTGACAGGTCAGGAGCAGAAGCTCGTCGAGCGTCGAATGCCGGGCGGCGGCCGCCTGCGCCTGGGCGACCTGCGGGCAGAGCACGATGTCGCCCAGGAGTCCGGCGGGTGTCGGGTCCTCCTCGGTGCCCGGACGGAGCTCGTCCATCGGGAAGCTCAGGACATCGGTGGGCCCGGGCTCGTCCATCCACTGCACGTGGAGCTGCTCCATGGCGCCCTCGTCCACGAGCACGATCGCCAGCTCCGCGTCCGCATGGACGTGCAGCGCATCGAGCGCGAAGGCCGCGAGGCGCTGGATCGCGTCCTCGTCCACCGCGAACCCGGACTCGTTGTTGAGCTCGATGCTCACCGGCTGCCTCCCCTGGCGCTCGTGCGGCCCTGCTCGGCGAGTCGCCGTTCGTCGTACTCCGTGTACGCGTCGACGATCCGGCCGACGAGCGTGTGCCGGACGACGTCGTCGCTCGTGAGTCGGGCGAAGTGGATGTCGTCCACCTCAGACAGGATCTGCGTGACGATTCGGAGCCCGCTCACCTGCGCCGGAAGGTCGACCTGCGTGATGTCACCCGTGATCACCATCTTCGAGCCGAAGCCGAGCCGGGTGAGGAACATCTTCATCTGCTCGGGCGTGGTGTTCTGCGCCTCGTCGAGCACGACGAACGATTCGTTCAGCGTCCGGCCGCGCATGTAGGCGAGGGGCGCGACCTCGACCGTCCCGGCCGCGAGCAGCTTCGGGACGATCTCTGGGTCCATCATCTCGTTGAGCGCGTCGTAGAGCGGGCGCAGGTACGGGTCGATCTTGTCTGTGAGGGTACCGGGCAGGAAGCCGAGCTTCTCGCCCGCCTCGACCGCGGGGCGGGTCAGGATGATCCGGCTGACCTCGCGTCGCTGCAGCGCCTGCACGGCCTTCGCCATCGCCAGGTACGTCTTGCCGGTCCCGGCCGGGCCGATGCCGAACGTGATCGTGTTCTCGTCGATCGCATCCACGTACGCGCGCTGCCCGTCCGTCTTGGGGCGCACCGACTTGCCCCGGCTCTGCACGATGGGGGTGCCGAACAGCTCCGTCGGGCGGCGGTCGTCGTCGAGCACCCGCGCCGATGTCGACACGTCCGCCTGGCCGATGTCCTGCCCGCGGCGGACCATGGTGATGAGCTCGTCGACGAGGGCCCGCGCGCGTGCCACGTCGCGGTCGGGTCCGGTCAGGGTCACCTCATTCCCGCGGACGAGGACCCGCACGCTCGGGTACTGGCGTTCCACGGTCTTGAGGAGCCGATCCTGCGGACCGAGCAGCTGCACCATCGCGATGCCGTCGACGGACAGCTCCGACACGGCCTCTGGCCCGTCCGCGGGCGAGGGCGGCGAAGCGGCGTTGCTAACCGGCAAGGGTGCCTTCCTGCTGGATCCCGGACTCCGCGAAGCCAGCGAGAACATGGGCGTGGACGTGGAACACGGTCTGGCCCGAGGACTCGCCGGAGTTGAACACGAGGCGGAACTCGCCGCCGGAGCGCTCGTCCGCGATCCGCTGGCCCATCGCGACGACCTCCGCCAGGAGGGCCGGGTCACCGGCCGCGAGCTCGGCGACGGTCGCGTACTGCTCGGTCTTCGGGACGACGAGCACATGGACCGGCGCCTTCGGGGCGATGTCCTCGAAGGCGATGACATGGTCGTCCTCGGCCACGATCGTCGCAGGGATCTCGCGCGCGATGATGCGGGCGAAGACGCTCGGCTCGGTGCTGCTCATTGCTCCATCGTAGAACCTGCCACCGTCAGTGCCGCCCGCTGTTCGCGGAGGGCTTGCCCGCCGGGACCGGCGGCCGGACCGCACCCACGACCAGCGGCCTACCAGCGGCCGAGGCGCGCCTGCAGGATCGCCAGCGCGGCGGGACCCGCCGTCGAGGTGCGGAGCACCGACGGCCCGAGTCGCACGCGAACCGCACCCGCTGCGGTGAGCCGCGACAGCTCCTCCTCGGCGATCCCGCCCTCCGGTCCCACGACGAGGGCGATCGACGGCGCGTCGGACGGCGGCGACCAGGTGCTCAGCGGCTGCTCCGCGGTCGGGTCGAGCAGGACGAGCGCACCGTGTTCCTCCAAGCCGGCGCCACCGGCGGCGAGCTGCGCGGTCGAGGTGAGCGGCCCGACGGCCGGGACCCGCGCACGCAGCGACTGCTTCGCCGCCTCCTGCGCGATCGACAGCCACCGGGACCGGCCCTTCTCGACCTTCGGCCCGTCCCAGCGGGAGACGCTGCGCGCCGCCGCCCACGGCACGACCTCGTCGACCCCGATCTCGGTGGCGGCCTGCACGGCCATCTCGTCCCGGCCACCCTTGGCGAGCGCCTGCACCAGGACGAGCCGCGGCGTCGGCAGCGGCTCCACCTGGACCGCGGCCACCACGAGGCTCAACGTGTCCTTGCCGAGCTGCGTGACGTTCCCGGTCACGACGGTGCCACGCCCGTCGGCGATCCGGAGGGACTCCCCCTGACGGACGCGCGCCACGGTGACCGCGTGCCGGCCCTCCTGCCCGCTGAGGATCACCGACTCGCCCGGCAGGACGCCGGCGAGGTCGTCGACCAGGTAGAGCGACGCCATCGCTAGAAGGTGAAGAACCGGTCGCGGAGCTTGCCGAAGAGGCCCTGCTGGAACCGGGCGAGCTGCGGCGCCGGGGCCTTGCGGCTCTTCGCGAGCGACTCGATGAGGCCCCGTTCCTTGTGCGAGAGCTTCGTCGGGGTGACGACCTGCACACCGATCTTCAGGTCCCCTCGGCCGGCTCCGCGGAGCTTCGTGACCCCGCGGTCCTTGATCGTCAGAATGTCGGCGCTCTGCACCCCGGGCCGGATCTCCAGCTCCACCGGTCCGTCGAGCCCGTCGATCGTGGTCATGGTGCCGAGCACGGCGTCGGTCATCTGGACCTCGAGCGTGGCCAGGAGGTCGTCCCCGTCGCGGCTGAACACCTCGTGGTGCCGCACCTTGATCTCGAGGTAGAGGTCCCCGGAGGGACCACCCGCCGGCCCAACCTCGCCCTGGCCGGGCATCTGGAGCCGGAGGCCGGTGTCGACGCCCGCCGGGATGTCCACCGGGATCGAACGGTGCGCGCGGACCCGCCCCTGCCCCTGGCAGGTGGGGCACGGGTTCGGGATGACGGTGCCGTAGCCACGGCAGGTGCCGCACGGGGCGCTCGTCACGACGTTGCCGAGGAGCGAGCGCACGGTGCGCTGCACGTGGCCGGTGCCACCGCAGATGTCACAGGTCTGCGGAGCAGTCCCCGGGGCGCAGCACGACCCGCCGCACGTCTGGCAGAGCACGGCCGTGTCGACCTCGAGTTCCTTGTGCGTCCCGAAGACGACCTCGTCCAGGTCGACCTCGACCCGCAGCAGGGCGTCCTGGCCCCGCTCGGCGCGGGACCGCGGACCGTTGCTCCGCCCGCCGCCACCACCGAAGAACGCGTCGAAGATGTCGCCGAAGCCGCCCGCCGCGCCACCGAACGGGCTGTCCGCCGGACCGGCGTCGTAGCGGCGCCGCTGGTCAGGGTCGCTCAGAACGTCGTACGCGTGGGTCACGTCCTTGAAGCGCTCCGCAGCGTCGGGAGCCGCGTTCACGTCCGGGTGGAGCTCACGCGCCAGCCGTCGGTACGCCTTCTTGATGTCGGACTCGGACGCGTCGCGGGAGACGCCGAGAACGTCGTAGTGGTCTGCCACGTACACCTCAGTCTGTCGGGGATGGTTCTGGTCCGGGTCGAACCGGAGGTCGTCTCCGGGGCCGGGATGGTCAGGGTCGGCCGGCAGGGCGCCGGGCGCGCATCGTCAATTGTCGCCCAGAAGACCGGAAAGGTACCTGGCCACCGCGCGGACGGCGACCATGTTCGTGCCGTAGTCCATCCGCGTCGGACCGAGCACGCCGAGCCGGGCGATCTCGCCCCCCGGAGCACGGTAGCCGCCGGTCACGATGCTCGTCGCGTCGAGGCCGTACTCCGCGTTCTCCTTGCCGATGCTCGCAGTCACGGCGATCGAGTCACGCTGCATCTCGCCGAACAGCCGGAGGAGGGTCACCTGCTCCTCGATGGCCTCGAGGACGGGAAAGAGTCCTCCGGAGAAGTCGTCCTCGCTTTTGGCGAGATTCGCGGCTCCCGCCATCACGAGGCGGTCGCGGCGATTCGCGCCGACCTGCTCGACGAGCGTCGCGACGACGAGCCCTGCGAGGGTCTGGAGCTCGGGACGGACGCGTTCCGGGATCGCGAGGAGCTCCTGGCGCGCCTCCTGCAGGAACACCCCGCCGACAACCATGTTCACCACGCTCCGCAGCTCGGCGAGCGCGTCATCCGTGACCCGGACGTCCGTGTCGAGGATGCGCTGCTCCACCCGAGCGGTGTCCGTGATGAGGACCGTCATCAGGCGCGTGTCGCTGAGCCGGACGAGCTCGATGTGCCGGACCCGTGCGCGGATCATCGACGGGTACTGCACCAGGGCGACCTGGTTCGTGAGCTGGCTCAGCAGCCGGACGGTGCGGCCGAGGACCTCGTCCAGGTCGCTCGACGTGCCGAGGAACGTCTCGATCGCGTGCCGCTGCGCCGTCGACAGCGGCCGCGCGTCCGCGAGATGGTTCACGAACACCCGGTAGCCCTTGTCGGTCGGCACGCGGCCGGAGGATGTGTGCGGGGCGACGATGAGCTGCTCCTCCTCGAGCAGGGCCATGTCGTTCCTGATCGTGGCCGCCGAGACGCCGAAGGCATGCCGCTCCACGATCGACCTGGAGCCGACGGGCTCGCGGGATGCCACGTAGTCGCGGACGATCGCTTTGAGGACCTCGAGGCTCCGGTCGCTCACCATCCACGCACTCCTCTTCCGCTCTTCCGCTGCGCCGATCGGGGCGACCACACGGAACTGGCACTCGCATGGTCGGACTGCTGATTCTACGCCTTCCGGGCGCCACGTCCTCGTTTCACCCTGGTGGGACCGATACGCTCTGCGGCATGACCGCCACACCGCCGAACAGCTCCGGACGGGACGACCGCGGGCAGCAGCCCGGGCACGGACAGCCTCCCCGATACGGACAGCAGCCCGGTCAGCCCTGGCAGCAGCCAGGAGGGTACGGGGCCGCGCCACCGCCGATGCGCCCGGAGGAGCAACGGCTCTGGGCCACGCTCATCCACGTCGGCGGGATCTTCTTCCAGATCGTCGTCCCCGTCGTCGGCTACCTCGTGCTGCGCGACCGCGGGCCGTTCGTGCGCGAGCACGCACGGGTGGCGTTGAACTTCCACCTCACGATGCTCATCGCCTACGTCGCGAGCGGGTTCCTGGTGATCATCGGCATCGGTCTGCTGCTCATCCCCGCGATCGGGATCGTCTCGCTCATCTTTGCGATCATCGCGGCGGTCAAGGCGAACGCCGGGCAGTTCTACACGTACCCGCTGTCGATCGAGTTCTTCAAGCGGTAGCGGGCCGACGCGCCGCCCGCGGGCTCACGCGCCGCCCGCGGGCTCAGTCGAGCAGCTCGCGCACCACGGCATCGGCGAGCAGGCGCCCCGACAGGGTCAGGTCGATCCTGCCGGCGAGCGCGGCACGGCCGTCCACGAGACCGCGTGCGATGAGCCCGGCGATGCGCCCCCGGCCCTCCTGGCGGAGCTCATCGACGCGCAGCGCCCCGCGAACCCGCGCCGCGAGCAGCACCCGCTCGACGTACCGGGTCTCCTCGTCGAGGACCTCTCGACCGGCAGCGGGCGAGCGGTCGCCGAGCACGCGGTCGGCGTACGCCGCCGGATGCTTGACGTTCCACCAGCGCGTTCCCGCGACGCTCGAGTGGGCGCCGGGCCCGACGCCCCACCAGTCATGCCCCCGCCAGTAGGACAGATTGTGCTGGGAGGCGTGCTCGTCGCCCCGCGCCCAGTTCGAGACCTCGTACCAGCCGTAGCCGGCGCTGCCGAGGCGGGCGTCGGCCTCCTCATACATGTCGGCGGCGACGTCGTCGTCCGGAGCGGGCAGGACCCCGCGGGCGACGTCACGGCCCATCTTCGTCCCCTCCTCGACGATGAGCGCATACGCCGAGACATGGTCCGGCGCGCAGGCGATCGCCGCGTCGAGGGATCGGCGCCAGTCATCGAGCGACTCTCCCGGCGTGGAGTAGATGAGGTCGAGACTGACGTCGAGTCCCTGCTGCCGGGCGGCGTCGACGACGAGCGGGACACGGCGGGGATCGTGCGTGCGGTCCAGCGTCGCGAGGACGTGCGGCACGGCTGACTGCATGCCGAAGCTCATCCGGGTGAACCCGCCCCGACGCAGGACCGCCAGCGTGTCGGCATCGACCGAGTCCGGGTTCGCCTCGGTCGTGACCTCCGCGCCGGGACGGATCCCCCACGTGTCGTCGATGGCATGGAGGATCGCCACCAGATCGGACGCCGGGAGCATGGTCGGGGTGCCGCCACCGAAGAAGACGGTGGAGACGGGGCGCCGAGGGATGCCGGAACGATCCATGACCTCGGCGGCGAAGGCGATCTCGCGGAGCGCGTGGCCGGCATAGTCGTCCCGCCGGACGCCGCGGAGCTCCGACGCGGTGTACGTGTTGAAGTCGCAGTAGCCGCAGCGCACACGGCAGAACGGGACGTGGACGTAGACGCCGAACGGGACGTCGCCGGCGTGCGCGCCCGGGACGACGAGGCCGTCCGGAGGGGCGGGATCGGCGATCGGAAGCGCGCTCGGCATGGTCTCCATCCTCGCACCCGCCACCGTCATCGCCCGACGGCGCGGCAGCGGGCCTCCCCCGGCTGCGGCGCGGTGCGTTCAGTCGCCGCGCAGCACCTGCAGGTACGCCTGCACCATCCGGCGTTGCTGCCGTCGGACGAGCGGGGCCGCGAGCCGCCACTTCCAGTCCGACGGCTGGGAGAACTGTCGAATCTGCAGCCACACCGAACCGTCCGCGGTGCGTTCGACGACGAATGACTCCTCGCCGGACAGGGGGTGTCCGTCGAGGCTGCCGTACGCGAAGCCCTTCCGGTCGGGTTCGTCGATCACGGACACGACCCGGACCGGGGCGTGCACGACCCGGCCGTACGCGCCCATCGTCAACGTGGCGGTCGTGCCGGCCGTGATCAGAGCCGTGCCGTCCGGCGCGAACTGCGGCGTGCTCCCCGCGCCGACCGATGCCGGTGCGACGGGCGTGCCGTCCTCGTCGAACGAGACCGGGGTGTACCCGACCTCGTCCTCGGGCGGGACGCTGTCCACGTGCACGCTGATGCCGGCCCGCTCCTGGATCTGCCAGGTGAGCGTCTGCACCCAGGCGGTCTCGAACCGCTGATCGCCGTGTCCGATGCGGGTGCGGTTCTCCGCCGGCGTGAAGCCCTTGGGTGGGAACGTCATGAGGTCCGGCGCCTGGGTCGCGCCGACGGCGCCGTAGCTGAGGTCGGTCGGCCGGTGCGTGCCGCGGGTCGTCATGCCTCCAGCGTACCGAGGGCGCGCTCCCGCTCGTGCCCCGCGCCCGTGCCCTGCCCCGCGCCCTGCCCGCCGCCACGCGCCTCCGCCACGCGCCCTGCCCGCCGCCACGCGCCCTGCCCGCCGCGAGGTGTCAGAAACCGTCGCGCCGCCCGTGCCCACCCGACGATTTCCGACATCTCGCGGAGCGAGAGGCGGGAGGCGCGGGCGGGAGGTGCGGGCGGGAGGCGCGGGCGGGAGGCGCGGAGCGCGGGGGCTACTTCTTCTTCGCGTCCTTGTTCTCGGTGTCGCCGGAGAGCGCCGCGATGAACGCCTCCTGCGGGACCTCGACCCGGCCGACCATCTTCATACGCTTCTTGCCCTCCTTCTGCTTCTCCAGGAGCTTGCGCTTGCGGGTGATGTCACCGCCGTAGCACTTCGCGAGGACGTCCTTGCGCATCGCGCGGATCGACTCGCGGGCGATGATGCGCGCGCCGATCGCGGCCTGGATCGGGACCTCGAACTGCTGCCGCGGGATCAGCTCGCGCAGCCTCCCGGTCATGAGGACGCCGTACGCGTACGCCTTGTCACGGTGCACGATCGCGCTGAACGCGTCGACCGGCTCCCCCTGCAGCAGGATGTCGACCTTGACGAGGTCGGCCTCCTGGTCGCCGGTCGGCTCGTAGTCGAGGCTCGCGTAACCCTGCGTCTTGCTCTTGAGCTGGTCGAAGAAGTCGAAGACGATCTCGCCGAGCGGCATCGAGTACCGGAGCTCGACGCGGTCCTCACCGAGGTACTCCATGCCGAGCAGGGCGCCGCGCCGGGTCTGGCACAGCTCCATGATCGCGCCCACGTAGTCCTTCGGCGCGAGGATGGCCGCACGGACCATGGGCTCCTTGACGTTGGCGATCTTGCCGCCTGGGAACTCCGACGGGTTCGTCACCTCGACGGTCTTGCGGTCCTCCGTCGTGACCTCGTAGATCACGCTGGGCGCCGTGGTGATGAGGTCGAGGCCGAACTCGCGGGACAGCCGCTCGGTGATGATCTCGAGGTGCAGCAGGCCCAGGAATCCGCAGCGGAACCCGAAGCCGAGGGCGACGGAGGTCTCCGGCTCGTACACGAGTGCGGCGTCGGACAGCTTGAGCTTGTCGAGGGCCTCGCGCAGGTCGGGGTAGTCGCCGCCGTCGATCGGGTACAGCCCGGAGAACACCATCGGCTTCGGGTCGGTGTACCCCGCGAGCGCCGCTGTGGCGGGCCGCTGCGCGCTCGTGACGGTGTCGCCGACCTTGGACTGGCGGACGTCCTTCACGCCGGTGATCAGATATCCGACCTCGCCGACCGCAAGGCCCTGGGACGGCGTGGGCTCCGGACTCGAGACGCCGATCTCGAGGATCTCGTGCGTCGACTTGGTCGACATCATCTGGACCTTCTCGCGCGGCGAGATGCGACCGTCCACCATGCGGACGTACGTGACGACGCCCCGGTAGCTGTCGTATACGGAGTCGAAGATCATGGCGCGCGGAGCGGCGTCGATGTCGCCGACGGGCGCGGGGATGGTCCGGACCACGCGGTCGAGGAGCTCCTGCACGCCCTCGCCCGTCTTGCCGCTGACGCGGAGCACATCGTCGGGCGAGCCGCCGATGAGCTGGGCGAGCTCGGCCGCGTATTTGTCCGGCTCGGCCGCCGGCAGGTCGATCTTGTTGAGCACCGGGATGATCTCGAGGTCGTTCTCGAGCGCCAGGTAGAGGTTGGCGAGCGTCTGCGCCTCGATCCCCTGCGCGGCGTCGACGAGCAGGATCGCACCCTCGCAGGCGGCGAGGGACCGGGACACCTCGTACGAGAAGTCGACGTGCCCGGGCGTGTCGATCATGTTCAGGGCGAAAGTCTGCCCGTCGAGTTCCCACGGCATGCGCACCGCCTGGGACTTGATCGTGATGCCGCGCTCGCGCTCGATGTCCATGCGGTCGAGGTACTGGGCACGCATGGCTCGCTCCTCCACCACGCCCGTGATCTGCAGCATGCGGTCGGCGAGCGTCGACTTGCCGTGGTCGATGTGCGCGATGATGCAGAAGTTGCGGATCGCGCCTGCGGCGGTCGCTGCCGGCTGGAGCGGCTTGGATGCGAGTGGGCTCACGGTTCCTCGGTGCTTACTGGGGATCGGTGCTGCTGGGGATCGGTGCTGCTGGGGATCGGTGCTGCTGGGGATCGGTGCTGCTGGGGATCGGTGCAGTGGGAGTGCGATGCGGTGCTGCTGGTGCGGTGCCGGTGGTGCGACTGCTGGTGCGGTGCTGCTGGTGCGACCACTGGTCGATTCTCCCACGGTCGCCGAGCCGCGCACGGACGCGACGTGGGCCGCCTGGTGGCGCTGCACCTGCCTCCAGGCGGTGGGGAGGAACGGCGACCGTCCGTCAGACGGGTGCGGTCGCGCCCTGCCGCGCCGGGAGCCGACCGAGGCCCGTGCGGATCGTGTCCGGATCGGCGGCGAGGCAGATCCGGATCCACCCCTCGCCGGCGCGGCCGAAGGCGCTGCCCGGCGCGACGGCGACCTTGTCTTCGACGAGGAACCGCATGGCCCACCCGGCGATGTCACCGTCGCTGGCGTGGGACATGTCGATCCACAGGTAGAACGCTCCCTGCGGGTCGTTGTACCGGATGCCCGCGGCATCGAGTATGCCGCGGGCGATGTCAAGGTTCGATCGGTAATGCTCACGGGCGTTGCGAACGGCAGAGTGGTCGCCGACGATCGCGGCGAGCGCGGCGTACTGGTCCGGTTCCGCCACGCAGCTGATCATCGATTCCTGCACGGTCCGCATGGTCGTCCCGAGGCCTCTCGGCGTCACGAGGTAGCCCACGCGCACGCCGGTCATCGCATACGTCTTGCTCAGCGAGAAGGCGGTGAACACCCGGTCGTCCTCGTCGAGCGCGGCCAGACTGACGTGTCGGACCCCGTGCGTGAAGTACTCGTAGACCTCGTCGCTGATCACCCAGAGGTCGTGACGCTTCGCGAACGCGAGGATGCCGCGCAGGGTCTCCTCGCCGAAGACGGATCCGAGCGGGTTCGAGGGCGAGTTGACGACGATGGCGCGCGTCCGCTCCGACACACTCGCCTCAAGCGCGTCGAGGTCCGGCTCGAACCCGCGTGCCGGGGAGAGCTGGTACGGCACCGGCGTCGCCCCGAGGATGTACGCGTTCATTGTGAACGTCGTGTAGCCCGGGTCCGGCACGAGCAGCTCGTCACCGGGTGCGAGCACCAGGGTCATGGCCTGGAAGAGCGCCTGTGTCGCGCCGATCGTCATCCAGATCTGCTCGAGGTCGACCTCGATCCGGTTCTCCCGCGCGAGCTTCTCCTGCACGGCCTTGCGCAGCGGCGCGATGCCGCCGTTCGGGGTGTAGCCGGTGCGGTCGTCGCTCCAGGCACGACGGGCGGCATCGCCGATGTGGCGTGCGACCGGCACGTCCGGCTCGCCGATGACGAGCATCGTGACGTCCTCGAGGAGGGCGGCCTGCTCGAAGACCCGGCGGATGCCGGACTCCGGCACGGTCTCGATCTGTGGCGCGAGCGACGGCATGGTGCATACGGTACCGGGCACCTCCCGCTGCCGGATCTGCGGCACGGCGACGCGCGCCGGGCTCGGCCGGGTGTTGTGCACGGCTCGCCGAACCTTGTGCACGGCTCGCCGGATGTTGTGCACGGCTCGCCGGGCGGCGTGCGATTGATCCGGACCCGCCGTCCTGGTAAAGTCAGTCGCTGGCTTGCGTGTTCCATCTCCCACAAGGTGGAACGCGATCCGCGATCGGACCCTCTATCCACCTGTGATCGCGTTCACCGTCCGAGACACATAGAAAGCAGTATCCATGGCGAACATCAAGTCGCAGATGAAGCGCATCAAGACCAACCTCAAGGCGCAGGAGCGCAACAAGGCGTACAAGAGCGAGCTGAAGACGTACGTCCGCTCGACGAACGCCGCCATCGCCTCGGGCGACAAGGAGAAGGCCACCGCCGCTCTCGCCGTCGCGACGAAGAAGCTCGACAAGGCCGTGAGCAAGGGCGTCATCCACCCCAACCAGGCCGCGAACCGCAAGTCCGCGATCGCCAAGAAGGTCGCCGCGCTCTAGCCTGCGGGCAAACCGCGCACGCGGAACGCCCCCGCCACCATGGTGACGGGGGCGTTCTGCATGTCCGGGGGCGTTCTCCACGTCCGGGGACCTTCTCCACGTCCGCTGCCGTTGAGGTCGCACTCCTGGTCGGTATCGGGCGCCGATACCGCCCACGCATGCGACCTCGGCGTACGTGGATGGGCGCGGGGGGGGCGGGTGGGCGCGGGGGCGCATGCGTGGGGACGCGCGGGCTCACGCCCGGACGAGGCGGGCGATGGCGTCCGAGGCCTCCTTGACCTTCGCAGCGGCCGCCTCGCCGCCTTCGGTGACGGCGTCGGTGACGCAGTGCGACAGGTGGTCGTTCAGGAGGCCGAGCGCGACGGACTGCAGCGCCTTCGTCATCGCGGACACCTGCGTGAGGATGTCGATGCAGTACTGCTCCTCGTCGACCATCCGCTGCAGGCCGCGCGCCTGGCCCTCGATCCGGCGGAGCCGCTTGAGGTAGTCGTCCTTCTCACTGATGTACCCGTGGTGGTGCTCGTGGTGCTCGGCGGGGACCGGGGCGTTGCTGTCAGACATGGGTGCTCCTCCAGGCTCGGCATGCACGGCGCCTGACCATGGTCATGCCGACCGCGATAGACTGATCGGGTACCCCCCTAGGGTAACCGATCGATGGCTTCTGGAAGGATTCGCGATGACCGAGCAGATGACGACGAGCTACGGGATCACCGGGATGACCTGCGAGCACTGCGTGATGAGCGTCTCCGAGGAGCTCTCCGAGCTTCCCGGTGTCACGGCCGTCGCGATCGAGCTCGCGCCGGGTGCCGTCTCGACCGCGACGGTGACGAGCAGCCGCCCGATGGAGCGGGACGCGGTCTCGGCCGCGGTCGAGGAAGCCGGGTACACGCTGGTCAGCGCATGACCGCGTCCGCGTCCGCGTCCGCGTCCGTCGAGCTGACGATCGAGGGCATGACCTGCGCGTCGTGCGCGAACCGCATCGAACGCAAGCTCAACAAGATGCCGGGTGTCGCCGCCTCCGTGAACTACGCCACGGAGAGCGCCGCGGTCACGCTCCCCGCCGGCACGGCCGTCGAGGACGCCATCCGCACCGTCGAGGCAGCGGGTTACGGCGCGCACGTGCCGGAACCGGAGGCGCCGGCGGCGCACGGGCCGGCACCCCTGCGACGTCGTCTGGTCGCCTCGACCGTCCTCGCGGTCCCCGTGGTCGCGCTGTCGATGATCCCGGCGCTGCAGTTCCCCGCCTGGCAGTGGCTCGCGCTCGCGCTCGCCCTCCCGGTCGCCGTGTGGGGAGCATGGCCGTTCCACCGCGCCGCCGTGACGAACGCCCGGCATGGGGCCGCGACGATGGACACCCTCATCAGCGCGGGGGTCGCCGCCGCGACCCTGTGGTCGGTGTGGGCGCTCGTGTTCGGCGGTGCCGGCCGGATCGGCATGCGGATGACGTTCTCGTGGCTGCCGCACCCGGGTGCCGCCCCGGAGCCGTACCTCGAGGTCGCGGCCGCCGTCACCGTGTTCCTCCTGGCCGGCCGGTACTTCGAGGCACGGGCGAGAGCACGGTCGGGGGCGGCCCTGACGGCGTTGCTCGCGCTCGGCGCACCGACCGCGCGGATCCTCCGCGATGGCGCCGAGGTGGAGGTGCCCACCGCGTCACTGCAGGTCGGCGACCGGTTCGTCGTGCGGCCCGGCGAGCGCATCGCCACCGACGGCACCGTCGTCGACGGCGCCAGCGCGATCGACACGAGCGTGATGACCGGGGAGGCGGTTCCCACCGAGGTCGGGCCGGGTGACGCCGTCACCGGCGCGACCGTCAACGTCGGCGGACGGCTCGTGGTGGCGGCCACGCGCGTCGGGCAGGACACCGAGTTGGCCCGGATCGGCAGGCTCGTGGTGGCGGCGCAGACCGGGAAGGCGGACGTGCAACGCCTGGCTGACCGGGTCTCCGCGGTGTTCGTCCCGATCGTCATCGGGCTCGCCGTCGTCGCGCTCGTCGCCTGGCTGCTTGTGACGGGGGACGTGCAGGCGGCGTTCACCGCCGCGGTCGCCACGCTCGTCATCGCGTGCCCGTGCGCGCTCGGCCTCGCGACGCCGACGGCGCTGCTCGTCGGCACGGGACGCGGGTCCCAGCTCGGCGTCCTGATCCGCGGGCCGCAGATCCTCGAGGCGACCCGTCGGGTCGACACGGTCGTCCTGGACAAGACCGGCACCGTGACCACCGGCACGATGAGGGTTCAGGAGGTCCTGCCCGCCGACGGTGAGGACGCCGCCCGGGTGGTGATGCTGGCCGCCGCCGCCGAGGCCGGGTCGGAGCATCCCATCGCCCGAGCGGTCGCCGCTGCGGCGCCGATGCATCCCCCGGCCGCGATGTTCCGCTCCACCGCGGGGTTCGGCGTGCAGGCCGTCGTCGCGGGCGTGCTCGTCCTCGTCGGCCGGGAGCGTTGGCTGACGGACGAGTGCGCTGTGACGGTGCCGGAGGCGGTCGCCGCGGCGGTCCGGGCCGCCGAGCGGTCCGGCGCCACCGCCGTCGTCGTCGCGTGGGAGGGCGCAGCGCGCGGCGTCGTCACCGTCGCGGATACCGTCGCCCCGACCAGCCGAGCCGCGATCGACCGTCTGCACGGCATGGGTCTGCGCACCCTGCTGCTCACCGGCGACGCCGAGGACGTCGCCCGCGCCGTCGCCGCCCAGGTGGGCATCGACGACGTGGTCGCGGAGGTCCGCCCCGAGGACAAGTACCGGAGGGTCGTCGAGCTGCAGGAACGGGGACGCTCGGTCGCCATGATCGGCGACGGCGTCAACGACGCGGCCGCCCTCGCCGCCGCGGACCTGGGCATCGCGATGGGCAGCGGCACCGACGCCGCGATGGAGGCGGCCGACATCACCCTGATCCGTGCCGATCTCGCCGCGGCGGCCGATGCGATCGCCCTGGCCCGACGCACGCTCGGCACGATCAAGGTCAACCTGTTCTGGGCGTTCGCGTACAACGTCATGGCGATCCCGCTCGCCATGGCTGGGCTGCTCAACCCGATGATCGCCGGCGCCGCGATGGCGCTGTCCTCCGTGTTCGTCGTGGGCAACAGCCTCCGGCTGCGTCGGTTCCTGGCGCGGTGATCCCGGTGCAGTCGTATGTCGCCGTGGTCGTGACGCTCGTCGTCGCGCTCGGAGGCGTCGGCGCCGTGTTCCTGGTCGCTCGCCGGCTGCGCGTCGCGGCGCCCGCACACGACGTGCTCCCGTTCGGCTCCGGGTGGGATCTGGAGCAGCACGCGCTGTCCCGCTTCCACACGCGGTGGTATCCGATGGCCGTGGTGTTCCTCGCCTTCGACGTCGAGATGCTGTTCATGTACCCGTGGGTGCCGGTGGCGGCCACGATGGGGGCGGAGGCGATCACGGAGATGTTCGTCTTCCTCGGTGTGCTTCTGGTCGCCGTGGTCTGGGCCTGGCGAGAGGGGACGTTCCGATGGGTGTGATCGACGCCGCCGCTGCCGCGCGCATGCACGTGCTCATCGTGGCCGGCCCGGGAAGCGAGCTGCTCCGCATGCAGGTCGAGCGCACCGTCGTCGGACAGGGGCACGTGCTCGCCGCCACCCCCGCCGCCGCGGACGTCCTCCTGGTCGTGGGGCCGGTTCCCGCGCTCTTCCAGGAACCGATCGAGCGCTCGTGGCGGCAGGTTCCGCTGCCCCGGGTGTTCGCCACCGTGATGGCGGACGGGGAGGCGGAGCACGTGCTCGCGGCCGCCAGGAGCGCCCTTGCCGCGCGGCGGTCGGGCGACGGTCCGTCGTGGGCGGGCGGTGACAGGGCGATGTCCGGTCCCGATGACATGGCGATGGACATGGCCGGCCCGGGCGGGTACCCCCTCGCGTCCGGCGAGGAGGATCGCGACGGGCTCGAGATGGACGTCCTCACCCGGACCCTCGGTCCGGTTCTGGCCGATTGGGACACGCGACTCCTCGTGCACGTGGAGCTCGCCGGCGACCTCGTGCGGTCGGCGGTCGTCGACGTCGTTCCGCCCGCCTCCGCGCATCGCCGACACCCGGACCCAGACGGCGCGGCACCGGAGGACGCCGCCCGGCTCGACCACCTGGCGCGCCTGCTCCGGGTGGCCGGCGCGGCTCACCTCGCCGCCTTCGCCACCCGCGCCCGGGACGCCGCGCTCGACGGCAGGCTCGACGCCGCCGCCGCAGCCGGGGAACGCCTGCAGCGGCGCATCCGTCGGGACGTGCTGCTCCGGTGGTCGCTCGGCGGCCTCGCCGTCGCGGACACGCCGGTGATCGAGATCCTGCTCGACTGGGCATCCGGGCCGACACGGTCGACGCGCTCGGATCGCTCGACGCGCTCGGTTCGCTCGCGGCTCACCGCGGATGACGTGGCGCACGCCATCATGGGCCACGACATCGGAGCGGCGCGCATCCTCCTGGCGGCGCTCGAGCCCACGGACGTGCCGCTGCCGGCCGGATCGGAGGCACATGTCTGACGTCGCCGCGGCCACCGGCGCCGTGCTCGGCCCGGTGCTCGTCGCCGCGTTCGCCCTTGTCGCCGCCGCAGCCTCCGCCGCGATGGAGGCGCGTTCCGCCGGGCTTCCGGCCCGGGTCGGCTGGCGCGCACCGGGCCGCGAGGTCGCGCGCCTGCTGCGGCAACAGCGACGTGTCGTGCTCGGGTCCGACGCGCTGCTGTGGCGGATCGGCGGCACCGGGCTCGTGGTGGCGTCCTTCCTCATGGTGGTCGTCGTGCCCGTCGGGCGCGTTCCCGCCGCCGACCTGCCGCTCGGCGTCGTCTGGTTCACCATGGTCGATGTCGCGGTCTGGGCGCTGTGGTGGATGCTCGGATGGGGTGCGAACAGTGTGCTGCCGCTGATCGGCGGGTACCGGTTCCTCGCGCAGGCGCTCATCTACGAGCTGCCCCTCATGTTCGCGCTCATGACGCCCGCGGTCGCCACGGGGAGCCTGCGGGTCACGGATGTGGTCGCCGCGCAGGATCCGCTGTGGTTCGTGGTGACCATGCCGGTGGCGTTCGTCGTGTACTGCGCGGGCGTCGCCGCGTTCGCCGCCTGGGGCCCGCTCGCGGCGGTGTCGGCGCCGGACGTCGCCGGCGGGGTGCTCGCCGAGCTGTCCGGGCCCGACCGCCTCGTGGCCACGGCCGGACGATGGTGCCTGCTCGCGGCCGGGGCGATGTTCGCGGTGCCGATGTTCCTCGGCGGCGGGCACGGCCCCGTCCTGCCGCCGATCGTCTGGTTCCTCGTCAAGACCGCCGCACTGTTGGCGGCGTTCGTCGCGATCGGTCGACTGGTCCCGCTCCTCCGGCCGCACCGTCTCGCCGCGATCGGGTGGGTCGTCGTCCTTCCGGTGACGCTGCTGCAGATGCTGGTCACCGCGATCGTCGCTGCCGTCGGGAGGACCTGACATGGTCGCTGCTGTCGTGTTCTGGGGAGCCGCCGTCGTCGCCGTCACCACCGGCATCGCCGTGTTCCGCGTCGACTCGATGGCGCGCGCGACGTACGCCCTCGCCGTGTCGTTCGTGGCCGTCGGGGTGGCGGTGCTGACCCTGCACCAGGACTTCATCGGGCTCGTCACGATCCTGATGATGGTCATGGAGATGGCGATCATGGCGGTCTTCATGGTCTCGTACATGGGCATGAACCCGGCCCTGATGCCGATGGACATGACCCATGCGAAGCGGCCGGCCGTGGGCGTCGCGATCGCCGTGTTCGTGCTGCTCGCCGCTGCGGCGCTGCTCATCCCATGGCCCGTCGTGGCGCACCCGGCGCCGGCGGACCTGACCCGCATGATCGGCGAGGCGCTGATGGGTCCGAAGATGCTCGTCATGCTCACGATCAGTCCGGTGCTGTTCGCCACCATCGTCGCCGGGCTCGTCATCACCAACCCGCGGGGCCGGTACGACCGCTCCAGTCGTGCGTTCGGCGACGACCCCCGCGACCCGGACCGAGGAGGTGTCGGACGGTGACCCTGCAACTGGTCCTGGTGGTCGCGGCGGCGCTGTTCGCGACCGGCCTGTATGGCGTGATCTCCCAGCAGGTCGTCGTGATGGTGATGATGGGCGTCGAGCTGATGGTGAACGGCGTGCTGCTCGCCGCTGCGGCGTTCTGGTGGTTTCTCACCCCGGTCGTCGGCGGCCAGGTGCTGCTGCTCGTGGTGATCGCGGCGATGACGATCGAGATGGCGATGGGGTTCGCGGTGGCGACGCTCGTGCATCGATCCCGTCGCTCGGACTCGACCGACGACGCGACGGAGCTGACGCAGTGAGCGCGGTCCTCGCGGCCGCGCTCGCAGTGCCGGTGACGCTCGGTGCGATCCTCCTGGTCGGTGGGCGACACCTCGAGCGGATCGCCGCGCCGACCGCCATCACCGGCGCCGTCGTGACGGCGTCCCTGGCGTCGATCGCGGCGGCAGCGCGGGCCAGCCTGTCCGTGCCGTCCCTGCCCGCGGGCGCCACGTCGTCGCTGCGTGTGGACGCCCTCGCCGCCGCGATGCTGCCCACCGTGACGGTGATCGCCGTGCTCGTGCTCGTGTTCGGGCAGGGGGACGGCACGCGCCCCGCCGCGCGGTTCAACGGCCTCATGCTCGTCTTCCTCGGCGCGGTGATCGTGACCATCGTCGCCACCGACCTGCCCGTGCTCCTGGCCGGGTGGGAGGTCATGGGCGCGACCTCCTACGCACTCATCGGGTTCCGGTGGCAGCAGGCCTGGAGGGTCGGGGACGGAGCCGTGGCCTTCCTCGCCACCCGCGCCGGGGACCTGGGCCTGTACCTCGCCGCCGGTGCCGCACTCGCGAGCGGCACCGGCTGGCGGCTCGACACACTCTCGTCCGCCGACGGGCCGTGGCTGCAGGTGATCGCCGCCGGGTTCCTCGCGGCAGGGCTCGGCAAGGCCGCCCAACTGCCGTTCTCGTTCTGGATCTCGCACGCCATGGCGGGTCCGAGCGCGGTCAGTGCGCTCCTGCACTCCGCGGCGATGGTCGCGATGGGCGGCTACCTGCTGCTGCGTGCCGAGCCGCTGCTCGCGGCGACGGTGTGGGCTGGGCCGGTCGCCGCGTGGCTCGGCGTCGCGACGGCGGTCGTCCTCGGTGTCGTCGCGCTCGCGCAGACGGACCTCAAGCAGGCCCTGGCCGCGTCCACCGCCGCACAGCTCGGCTTCGTCGTGATGGCGGCCGGGGTCGGTGCCGTCACGGGCGGGACGATGCAGCTGCTCGCGCATGCGGCGACGAAGGCCGCGCTGTTCCTCGCGGCGGGTGCCTGGCTGACGGCCCTCGGCACGAAACAGTTCGACGGGCTGCGGGGTGTCGCACGTCGCTGGCCGGCGGTCGGGATCGCCGCCACAGCCGCCGCGCTCTCGCTGGCGGGTGCGCCGCCGCTGTCGTTGTGGGTGGCGAAGGACGCGGTCCTCGCCGGCGTCCTCGCGCACTCCCCCGGACTGTACGCAGCGGCACTCGTCGCCGCTGCCCTGTCCGCGGCGTACTCAGGCCGCATCATCGCGCTGCTGTGGCGCCCGGCCGGGACGCCGGAGGCCGGATGGGACACCGAGGAGGACGGGACCCGCCGCATCGGCGCGATCGTTCAGCTGCCGATCCTCGTGCTGAGCGCGTTCGCGGTCGTGCTCGGCGTCCTCGCGCTCCCCGCGGTGCGCCGGCTCCTCCCGGATGACAGCGCACCGGCACCGTCGTGGGCCGAACTCACCGCGTCCGGGGGGATCGCCCTCCTCATCCTCGTGCTGGTGTTCGTCCGCATCCCCGGAATCCGGCTCGGCAGCGGGTGGTTCCGCGCCGACGCCGTCGTCGACCGGTTGGTCGTCGCTCCGGTCCGGCACCTGAGCGTGGTGCTCGCTGCAGCGGACGACCGGTACGCCGCCGCGGTCGACGGTGTCGGCCGGCTCGGTCGAGGTGCTGCCTCCGGCTCGGCCACAGCGGACGCCGGTCTCGCTCGCACGGTCGACGCGATCGGCAGCGGCCTCAGCAGCACCGCCTCCGGATCGGCCGCAGCCGACGTCGGTCTCGCTCGCACGGTCGGCGCGATCGCCGTCGGCGTCAGCAGAGCGGGCCGCGCCGCGCGGCGCACCCAAACCGGGCACGTGCACGATTACTACATCGCAGCCGCCGTCGCGACCGTCGTCGCCGTCGCCGTGCTGCTGGTCTCGAGGTGACCATGCTCACTCTGATCATCTTCCTTCCCGTCGTTGTGGCGATCGCACTGCTGGTCGCACCACGTCTCGCTGCGGTCGCCGCGAACACGGTCTGGGTCGCCGCCGCCGGCGTGGAGGCCGCTCTCACGATCGTCGTCGCCGTCGTCGATCGACCGGGTCGGGACGGCCTGCGCTGGGAGGAGCGGGTCACCTGGATGCCGACCGTGGGCACCAGCTACCACGTCGGCGTCGACGGGCTGTCGATCCCGCTGCTGCTGCTGACCGCCGTGGTGTTCCTCGCATGCGCGGTGTGGGCGTTCCGGAACACAGATCGGCCTCGGCAGCAGGCGGCGCTCTTCCTGTTCCTGCAGACCACCTGCGTCGGAACGTTCGCAGCGCAGGACCTGCTGCTCTTCTTCGTGTTCTTCGACCTGTCGATCGTCGGGATGTACTTCGTCATCGCCGGATGGGGGCACGGAGACAACCGGCGGTCGGCCCTGCGGTTCTTCCTCGTCACGTTCCTCGGATCCCTCGCGCTCCTCGTCGGGTTCATCGGCGTCTCACTCGGCGGCGCGCACCATACCTTCGACATCCCCGATCTCATCCGTCGCGGGAGCTTCGCTCACGACCCGGTCGTGGCGGGCGCGGTGCTGGCCGCGATCATCGTCGGGTTCGCGGTGAAGACTCCGACACTGCCGTTCCACAGCTGGCTGCCGCCCGCCCACACCGACGCGCCGACGATCGGCTCCGTGGTGCTCGCCGGCGTGCTGCTGAAGCTCGGGACCTATGGGTTCGTGCGGATCGCCATGCCGCTCCTGCCGGATGCGTGGCGGTCCTTCGCCTGGGTGCTCGTGATCGTCGGCATCGTCTCGGTCCTGTGGGGCGCGCTCGTGGCGATGGCGCAGCGGGACGTCAAGCGGCTCATCGCCTACACCTCGATCAACCACATGGGATACGTCGTCCTCGCGCTCGGTGCCGCCGGGCTCGTCGGCGGCGCTGACGCCACCGCCCGCACCGTCGCGATCACCGGAGCGACCGTGCAGATGGTGTCCCACGGGCTGATCACGAGCGCCCTGTTCCTCCTCGTCGGAGTGCTCCGCGATCGGCGGGGAACCTCCGACATCGACCGGTTCGGCGGTCTCGCCACACCGGCGCCGCGCTACTCCGCGCTGTTCGCCGTCGCCGCATTCGCGTCCCTTGGCATCCCCGGCTTCAGCGGGTTCGTCGCCGAGTTCCAGATCTTCACCGGCGCGATCGCCGGCACCGCGGTCGCGGCGATCGCCCTGCTCGGGATCCTGATCACGGCCGCCCTGTTCCTGCGCACCGTGCAGCGGCTCCTCACCGGATCGACCCCGGAGCCGGTCCGCGAGTTCACGGACCTGGGTGCGCGGCAGACGGCGGTGGTGGGAACGCTGATGGTGCTGTCGCTCGCGCTCGGCATCGTGCCCGGACCGGTCCTGAGCCTCGTGCAGCCCGCCGCCAGCTCGATCGCCGCGCTCATCGGGGCGGCATCGTGACCACGGACCTCGGAGCGCTGCTCCCCGAGATCATCCTCATGGTCGGCGCCGTCGTGGTCCTGCTCGGCGGCAGCTTCCTGCCGATGCGCCGCCAGTGGGTGATGCTGTGGCTCGCCGTCCTCGTCTCCGTCGGCTCCGCAGCCGCGGCCGTGGTCATCGGTGGAGGCGCTCCACGGCTCGTGTTCTCGGGCACGTACGCCATCGACGGCGCCACGACCACCGTCCGGGTCGTCGCCCCCCTGGCGACGGCGACCGTCATCCTCCTCAGCCGCGGTGCCACGCGCGGGACCCCGCGGGAGAGCGAGACCGGCGCGCTGCTGCTGCTCGCCACGCTCGGCACCGTCGTGCTCGGCGGCGCACACGACCTGCTGCTCTTCGCCACCGGGTTCCTCCTGGCCACCGTGCCGCTGTACGCGCTCATCGGGTTGGGCGGCACGCGCCGGGCCGCGGAGGCCGCGCTGAAGACATACCTCCTCGCCGCGGTGTTCGGCGTCGCCATGCTCGGCGGGATCGCCGTCCTCACCGGCGTCGCCGGGGTGACGACGCTCGCCGGCCTGCACGACGCGCTCGGCGACGCGCCCCGCAGTGCCGTCGCGGTCGGGTTCGTCGGCGTCCTCGTGGGACTGTTGTTCAAGGCGGGCGCGGTCCCAGGGCACTTCTGGGTCCCGGACGCGGCGCAGGGCGCCGGGGTCGGGGTCGCGGCGTTCATCACGACCGTCCCGAAGCTCGGTGCGGTGATCGCCATGGCGCGGCTCGTCGCGGTCCTGCCGGACTCCGTGCCGGGAGGGCTCCTCGTCGGGCTGTTCGCCGCGGGCAGCATGCTGCTCGGCACGCTCGCGGCCTTCTGGCAGCGCGACGCCCGCAGGCTGCTCGGGTGGTCGACCGTCGCGCAGACCGGGTTCCTCCTGATCCCCGTCGCGGTGATCGCCCGGCGGCCCGACGCGCTCGGCGCGCTGCTGCTGTACATGGCGTGCTACGCGGCGACCAACCTCGCCGTCTTCGCCGTCGTCGCCGCCATGCCGGCCCGACAGGGGCTGCCGGCCTGGAGGGGCGTGGGCAGGCGGCACCCGGCGCTCACCGGAGTGCTCGTGGTCGGCCTGCTCAGTCTCGTCGGCACGCCCCCGACCCTGGTGTTCGCCGGGAAGGTGGCGGTGTTCGCCGCGGGATGGTCCGGCGGCGCGGCCTGGCTCGTGATCGTCGCGGCACTCGTCTCCGTGGCGTCGCTGTTCTACTCGCTGCGGTGGATCGCGCCCACGGTCCGCCGCGACGCCTCGGCCCTGGGCACCGCACCGGTCGCACCCGTCGCACCGGTCGCACCAGTCGCACCGGGACCCGCCACCACAGCCGTCGTCCTCGGAGTCGTCGTCCTCGTCGCCGCAGCAGCCCTGCCGCTGGTCGTCGCGACACCGCAGCTCGTGTAGTCGCACGGGCACGCGGTCACGCGGTCACGCACGCACCCGGTCACGCGGCCACGCGGCCACGCACGCATACGGTCACGCGGTCGCCTCTGCGATCCTGACGAACGGGAAAGGGCACGGGCTGCCGAGCCCCTGCACTCCGTCGCTCAGCGGTCCTCACCCCGGCGCGCGATCACCCGCACCATGATCTCGAGCGCGAAGTGCGCGTCACGAGCACCGCCCTTCACCGCGGTGTCCGCCTCGGCGATGCTCGTGATGGCGTTCGCCAGCCCGGTCTCGCTCCACCCCTGCACGTCACGCTGCGCTCGCTGCACCTGCCACGGTGCCATGCCGAGCGCGGATGCCGCCTGCCCGCTCGATCCTCGGAACGCGCTGACCTTCGCCATCGTGCGGAGCTTGCTCGCGAAGGCCGCGACGATCGGGACGGGCGCCTCACCGGTCGCCAGCGCGTGCCGCAGCTCCACGATCGCCGGCCCTGACCGGCCGGCGAGGGCGATGTCCGCGACCTTGAACGCGTTCGTCTCGACCCGCCCCCCGTAGTACCGGTCGACGGTGCGGTCGGTGATCTCCTGGTCGTCGTCGGCGAGGAGCTGCCGACAGGCAGCTGCGAGCTCGGCGAGGTCCTCTGCGAACGCCGACACCAGGGTGCGGACCGCCGATGGTGCGATCTTCCGACGCGCGGCGCGGAACTCGGCCTGCACGAAGTCGATGCGGTCGCTGTCCTTCTTGAGCTCGTCGCACAGCACCTCGATCCCTCCGCCGACACCGGACCGGATCGCGTCGAGGAGTTTCTTGCCGCGGACCCCGCCGCCGTGCCGCAGCACGAACGTGACGTCGTCGGCCGGCTCCTGCAGGTAGCTGATGCTCTCGGTGATGAAGGCGTCCGTGCACTTCTCGACGTTCACGACGCGGATCATCCGCGGCTCCCCGAACAGCGACGGACTCGCGAGCGTCGCGAGGAGTCCCGGCGAGTACTGGTCCGCTTCGAGGTCGTGGATCTCGAGCGCCGGGTCCTCGCCGAGGAGGAGGTCCCGGAGCGCCCCGATCGCACGCTCGGCGAGGAACGTCTCCGGCCCGGTCACGAGCACCACCGGCGCCGGCCGGATGCCGGACCAGGGCACCTGGTCGATCTTTGCCGCTGCCCGCGCCGGCTTCTTGACCGCCATGCGTTCCTCTCCGTGGGGACGAGTCCGGCACTCGCCCGGTCCGTCCGTTCGAGTGTAGGGGCGACGTGCGACGGTGCAGCCTCGCTCCGCTCGGTCCAGACGGTGATCGCGCCCGGCGGCCCACCGAGGACGACGGTTCCCGAACGGTCGGTCCGCACCACGGCCGTCCCCGCGTCGCGGAGCATCCGCAGCGCCGCATCGGTGGGGTGCCCGTACGTGTTGTCCGCGCCGACGCTGACGATGCCGACACGGGCATCCACGGCGTCGTACAGTGACGGCGACTGATCGGCGGACCCGTGATGGGCCACCTTCACGACGTCCACCCTGCCGAGCGCGCCGCCACCCCCGGCAGCGGCCATGACGCGGCGTTGGCCGCTCTCGCCCAGGTCGCCGAGGAACAGGCTGGACAGGCAGTCGGCACACCCGCTGCCCGGCTCGAACCGCACGACGAGGCTCGCGTCGTTCCCGCCGGTCGTGGTGTCCGGACTCGGCCAGAGCACCTGCCATCGGAGCTGCCCGAGGGTCCCGCTGGTGCCGATCATTCCTCGGCGCACGTGCGCACCGGCCCCGGTCAACGCGTCCACGACTTCCTGGTCCTCCGGTCGGCCGAGCGGGCCGACGAGTGCCCGGTCGACGCGGGGCGCCACCGCTGGAACAGCGCCGACGTGATCCCGGTCGTAGTGGGAGGCGATGAACAGGTCGATCTGCCCGATCCCGAGCAGGTCGAGACATGCCAGGAGGCGCTCCTCGTCGTCGCCGGTGTCCACGAGCGCGACGGCCGACCCCTGCCGGATCAGCACGGCGTCGCCCTGCCCGACGTCGCACGCCGCGATCGACCACACGGCCGGGAGGCTCGCCCGGACCGCCATCGTGGGCACGACGACGGTGCCCACGGCGAGCACGCCGACGAGCCCTGCCGCCGCGACGAGACTCGCACGACGCCGTCCACCGAGGAACACCGCGACGACGAGCCCACCGGCCACGGTCGTCACCGCGACCGCACCGGGTCCTCCGGCCGGCCAGGGCACCGTTGCGAACGGCAGCCCCGCGAACATCCGGGCGAGCAGCGCGATCCCGGTGGCCGGCGCCCAGGCCCCGGCGGCGAGGACCGCGGCCCCCGTCGGCCAGAGCGGCGCGAGGACGCAGCCGGCGAGACCGAGCACCGTCGCGACCGGTGCGAGCGGCTCTGCGAGGAGGTTCGCCGGGACCGCGAAGACCGGGATCGACGGCGCGAGGAGCACCGTCACCGGCCAGCACGCCAGCTGCGCGGCGACCGGCACGGCGAGGAGCGCGGCGATCGGCGTCGGCATCCAGCGCTCGGCCACGGCCATGAGGCGGGGAGCGACGACGACGATGCCCGCCGTGGCGAGGACCGACAGCGTGAAGGCGTACGACCTGGCGAGCCACGGGTCCGCGACGAGCATGCCGATCGCGGCGAGCGCGACGAGCGGGGCGCCACGGACCGGCCGGCCGGTGACGTGGATGACCAGGACCACGACGGCCATGAGCGCCGCGCGGACGATGGAGGGGTCCGGGCGGACGAGGAGCACGAACCCGGCGAGGACGGTGATCGCCGCACCGGCCCGCAGTGTTCGCGGTGCCCGGACGACTCTGCCGAGGGCCATGATGAGGCCCACGAGCACAGCGCAGTTCGACCCCGACACCGCCGTGAGGTGCGTGAGCGCGGTGGTCTCCATCGCATCGGCGGTCGTCTCGTCGACGTTCGTCCGGTCGCCGATCGCGAGTCCCCGGAGCAGCCCTGCGCCCGGCTCGGGAAGTCTCCCCGCGACGACGACGAATGACCGACGGATCCGGTCCGTGCCCTCCAGGAGGCCGCGGGGGCGGGAGGAGACCTCCGGTGCGGCCCGAGTGAACAGGACGAACGCCGCAGCACTGCCGGGCGGCTCCCGTTCCAGGTGCGCCGGGACCGTGAGCACGGACCCGGCGGCCACCGAGCCGTCACCGGGGCCGCCCGTCCGGCCCCCGTCGGCCCCTGCCGTCCGCGCGGCGAGCACCACCCGAACCGGGACCCGGAGCCCGTCGACCCTGACCGTGCCGCGTCGGACGCTCTGCGCCGTGCCGGCGAACGACCGGGCGTCCGGGGCGACGTCGCGGTCGGCCACGACGCTGGCCGAGACCGCGCCGCCCGCCAGGCGACGCACCGGCTCCGGGCTGCGCACGGGCCACGCCGCGCCGACTGCGGTCGCCAGGAGCATGACCGCGAGCGCCGACAGGATGACCGCTCGCGCCACCGCCCGGACGGTCTGCGAGCGGCGAGGGGGCGCCGCGGCTCGCCCCGGCCCGGCCCGCCGTGGCACGATCGGGCCCGGCACGATCGGCCCGCGGACGGCGCGCGCCGCCACCAGGACCGCGAGCGCAGCGAGCCCGACAGCACCCGCGGCGGCGGCCGTCACGGGTGCTGCAGTCGGCGCGCCGACGAGCCAGACGGCGACGCCCCATGCGATCGCCACCGGCACCACGAGCCGCAGGTCCTCGCCGGGGCCGCCGGGCCCGCCACCACCGCCAGGCCCGCCACCACCGCCAGGCCCGCCACCACCGCTGGGCAGGTCAGGCCCGCCACCACCGCTGGGCCGGTCAGGCCCGCCGCCGGCAATGGCGCCGCCTGCCCCGCTCGGCTGCGCGGTCACACCCGGACCCGGGGCTGCAGCTCGGCGAACCGCGCGTCGCCGATGCCGCTGACGTCGAGGAGGTCCTCCACGGCGCGGAATCCGCCGTGCTCCGTCCGCCATGCGACGATCCGCGCGGCGAGGGCCGGACCGATGCCGGGCAGCGTCTGCAGCGACGCCTCGTCCGCGGTGTTGAGATCGATGATCGCGTCCGCCGGGCCGGCGCCCGCCGCACCCGCCGCCGCGCCGGCTGCACCGGGTGCACCGCCGCCGGCGTCCACACCCGCCGGTCCGAGGGGCTCGGGCACGGTCTCCTCGCCCACCGACGGCACGTACAGCTGCTCGCCGTCGACCAGGGGGCGTGCGAGGTTCACCCGGGCCACGTCGGCGCCGTCACTCGCGCCACCGGCCGCATCGATCGCCGCCGCGACGCGTGACCCCGTCGCAAGCTGGACCAGCCCCGGCCGCGCAACCGCACCCGCGACATGCACGACGACCACGCCCGCGGACGCCGACCCACGGGCCGTCGGTCCCGGCGCCGCGCTTTGATCAGCCGCCTCCCGCGCCGCGTCGCCGCCCGACGGGTGCGCGGTCGGCGCAGCGGGCGCACCGGTGACCGTGGTGACCGAGGCGGTCCGCGCCGAACGCACCCCCGACCACACGACGACGAGCACGACCACCGCGACCACCCCGGCGACGACGAAGAGGGCTCGGGAGCTCAGCGAGAACCACCCGTTGGGCTCGGTCGTGTCCGGATCCGTCATGCTCCTGACGGTATGGACGATGCGGTGCTGTTCTGGTCGGAGGCACGCCCGCTGTGGACGGTGACGGCGCGCCCGGCGCCGGTGGAGCAGCCGCTGCGGTGCCGGCCCGCGCCCTACCCCCTGATCGCGATGTTGACGAGCCGGGGCGCGCGGACGATCACCTTGACGATCTCCCGCTCGCCGATGAACCGCTGCACGGCCTTCGAGTCGCGAGCCAGCGCCTCCAATGCGTCCGGATCGATCGACGGCGACACCGGGAACGAGTCGCGGACCTTGCCGTTGACCTGCACGACGGCCGTGACCGACTCCTGCACGAGGAGGGTCGGGTCGGCCTTCCGCCAGCCGTATGTCGCCACCGACGCCGGATACCCGAGCCGCTCCCACATCTCCTCACCGGTGTACGGCGCGAAGACGCTGAGCCCCAGGGCGACGGTCTCGGTGGCCTCCCGGACGGCGGGGTCGACCGGACCGGCGCCGGAGTCGATCGTCTTCCGGGTGACGTTCACCAGGTCCATGAGCCGTGCGATCACGACGTTGAACTTGAACGCCTCCATGAGGCCCGGTGCGTCGGCGAGGAACCGGTGCGTGACCTGCCGCAGCGCCCGGTCGCCCTCCGCCCAGACCACGTCCGGAGACGACGTCACGTCAACCGCCAGACGGTACGCGCGCGCCAGGAACCGTGCGCTCGCAGCGGGCGAGACATCCTCCCAGTTGATGTCGTCCTCGGGCGGTCCGGCGAAGCCCATGACGAGCCGGATCGCGTCCACGCCGTGGGCGTCGAGCTCGTCGCCGAGGCCCACGCCGCCCTTCGACTTCGACATCTTCGACCCGCCGGAGAGCACCATGCCCTGGTTGAGGAGGGCGCTGAACGGCTCCGTGAAGTTCACATACCCGAGGTCGAAGAGGACCTTTGTGACGAACCGGGCGTACAGCAGGTGCAGGATCGCGTGCTCGACGCCGCCGATGTACTGGTCAACCGGCGCCCACCTGTCGGCTTCCTTCGGGTCGAACGCCTTCGTGTCGTCGTTCGGGTTCAGGAAGCGCAGGTAGTACCAGGACGAGTCGACGAACGTGTCCATGGTGTCCGCGTCGCGCGTGGCGGGCGATCCGTCGACCGGGTTCGGGACGTTCACCCAGTCGGTGGCGCCACCGAGGGGGCTGGTGCCCTTCGGTTTGAGATCGAGGCCTGCGGTCGACGGCAGCCGCACGGGCAGCTGGTCCTCCGGCACGGGGTACTCCGTGCCGTCCGCGCCGTGGATGATCGGGATCGGCGTGCCCCAGAACCGCTGCCGAGAGATGAGCCAGTCGCGCAGCCGGTACGTCTTGGCCGCGCGGCCGGTTCCCGCCTCGGTCAGCAGGCCGATCGCCGCGGAGATCGCATGCTGCCGGCTCATCCCGTCCAGGGGTCCCGAGTTCACCATCCGTCCCTGTCCGGTGAGCGCCTGACCTGTGGATGCGGGGTCCAGCTTCGGGACATCGAAGTCGTCGAGCGTCGCGCCCTCCGGGATCACCGGGATCGCGCCGGTCACGGGCGCGTTCGTGTCGACGACGACCGTGATCGGGAGGTCGAACACCCGCGCGAAGTCGAGGTCGCGCTGGTCGTGCGCCGGCACCGCCATCACGGCACCGTGCCCGTAGTCGGCCAGGACGTAGTCCGCCGCCCAGATGGGCAGCCGCGCGCCGGTGAGCGGGTGGATCGCGAACCGGTTGAGGAACACGCCCGTCTTCGGGCGGTCGGCGTTCTGCCGGTCGATCTCACTCGTCGCCTGGGTCTCGGTCAGGTAGCCGGAGAATGCCTGCCGGGTGTCCTCGTCGACGGTGGCGACGAGCTCGGCGGCCAGGTCGGAGTCGGGTGCGACGACGAGGAAGGTCACCCCGTGGATCGTGTCGGGACGCGTGGTGAACACGGTGACCGGCTCGTCACGCCCCTCGATACGGAAGTCGACGTCGGCGCCGACGGAGCGCCCGATCCAGTTCCGCTGCATCGCGATGACCTTCGACGGCCACGAGCCCTCGAGCTGGTTGAGGTCGTCGAGCAGCCGGTCGGCATAGTCCGTGATCTTGAAGTACCACTGCGTCAGCTTCTTCTTGACCACGACCGCGCCCGAGCGGTCGGACGTGCCGTCGGGCAGGACCTGCTCGTTCGCGAGCACGGTCTGGTCCACCGGATCCCAGTTGACCCAGCTGTCCTTGCGGTATGCCAGGCCCTTCTCGTACATCTTCAGGAACAGCCACTGGTTCCACTTGTAGTACTCGGGGTCGGACGTGTGGAGCTCCCGCGACCAGTCGAACGACGGCGCGTATCGCTTGAACGACGCCTTCTGCTGCGCGATGTTCGCGTACGTCCACTCGCCCGGGTCGATTCCGCGCTTGATCGCCGCGTTCTCCGCGGGCAGGCCGAAGGAGTCCCAGCCGATCGGGTGCAGGACGTTGAACCCCTGCTGCCGCCAATAGCGGGCGACGAAGTCCCCGAGCGCCCAGTTCTCGGCATGCCCCATGTGCAGGTCCCCGGACGGGTACGGGAACATCTCGAGGATGTACTTGCGCGGACGACGGTCCTCGGGGTCCGTCGTGAAAAGCCCGAGGTCCTCCCAGACCGCCTGCCACTTGTCCTGCAGGTGGCGGAAGTCGTAGGCGTGCGGGTCCTCGACGGGCTGCTCGGTGGTCACGGAACTCTCAATCGATCGGGCCCCGCTCGCACGGACCGGGCCGTTGCGGGGCAACCGGCGGCCGTGCGAGTGGGAGGCGGGACGCGACCGCGTCATGCAGACACGGTGGCGATCATCAAGGATATAAGCAGGCGCCCGCCGGCTGCGTACCATCACGGCGGAGCCGCCCTCGACACGGGCCCGACTCAGGCGAGCCGTCCCGCCGCCATCCGCAGGTTCCGGTGGACGAGGTCCGGCGCGACGGGAACGTGGGAGACGAGGAGGACCGACCGCCCCGCCGCACGCGCCGTCGTCACGAGGTCCCGAAGCACGAGGTCGGCGAGGCCGGGGTCGATGTCCGCGGTCGGCTCGTCGAGCACGAGCACCGGGAACGCGTGCAGCAGCGCCCGGGCGAGTGCGAGCCGATGCGCCTGACCGCCGGACACGAGCGAGCCGCGCTCCCCCACCGCGGCGTCGAGTCCCCCACGACGGGCGACCCACTCGCCCAGCCCCACCCGGTCGAGGACGTCGAGGAGCTCGTCGTCGGTCGCGCTGTCCCGTGCGAAGAGCAGGTTCTGGCGGACGGATTGGTCGAAGACGAACGGGTCCTGCTCCACAAGCCCCACGCGAGCGCGGACCGCATCGGGGTGCATCGTCCGCGCCTCCAGACCGTCCACTGCGTACGACCCCTCGTACTCGAGGAACCGCACGAGCGCGTGGACGAGCGTGGACTTGCCGGAGCCGCTCGGCCCCGTGAGGAGCACGACCTCGCCCGGACGCAGGTCGAACGTGACGCGATCCACGGCGGGACGTGCCGCGCCCGGCCATCGCACGGTGAGGTCACGGACGGCGAGCACCACCGATCCCGGCACCGGTGGGGCGTCCTGCTCGGCCTCGGCCGGCTCGGCGACGATCTCGGCGGGCACGGCCTCCGGCACCACCCGCTCGACGCGCTCGGCCGCCGCACGCACGCCGCGCAGCGTCAGGACGGCGAGCGGCACCGCCTGGACCGCCTCGAACAGGGCGAGCGGCACGAACACGACGAGCGCCCACGCCGGACCGCGGAGCGCACCGTCGACGACCTGTGGCGCGCCGACCGCGAGCAGGCCGACGACGGCGAGACCGCCGACGAAGGTGCCGACCGCACCGATGAGCGACTCGACCGCGGCCCGGCGCCGGAGAGCGGCCGTCACCGCGGCGTCGCGCTCCGCGATCCTGGTCAGGCGCGCGTCGAGTGTGCCGTACGCGACGAAGACGTCGAGGGTGCGCACCGTGTCGAGCACGAGGTCGGCGAGCTCGCCTCGCTCCGCCGCGGTCTCGCGGTCTGACCGACGCGCGACCGCGAGTGTGAGCACCGTGCCGGCGAGGCCGACGACGGCGAGCGCCGCGAGGAGCACGAGCCCGCCGAGCGGCACCACGACCGTCACCGCGACGACGCTGAGGAGCGCGACGACGGCCGAGGTGATCAGCGGGCCGACCACCCGCAGCGAGAGGTCCTGCAGCCGGTCGGTGTCGGTGACGAGCCGGGTCAGGAGATCGCCGCGGCCGGTCGCGCCGAGACCGGCGGGTGCGACGGACACGAGCCGACGGTACGTCTCCGTCCGCACCAGTGCGAGACGGCGGAAGGCGGCGTCGTGCCCGGCGAGCCGGTCGAGGTACCGGAACACCGCCCGGCCCAGCGCGAACGCCCGGACGCCGACGATGACCAGGGTCAGGTACAGGATCGGCGGATGCTCGCCCGCCCGCGTGATGAGGTACCCGCTCGCCGCCAGCAGGGCCACCCCGAACACGGCGCTCAGCGCCCCGGACGCGGCCGCCTTGGCCCACGGGCGGCCGCTCGGCATGGCGAGCCGGAGGACCGTCGAGCCCGCCCGGCGGAAGGCGTCCCGGGTGCCGCTCATGCGTGCATCGCCGCCGGCACGGCGTCGGCTCCGCAAGCGCCATCGTCGTCTGCTCCCGCGTCCGCGCCGGGCGCCGGGGCGGGGAGGTCGATCCTCGCGTCCGCCGCCGCCTGCACGGCCGGTCGATGGCTGGCGACGAGCACCGCCGCGCCCGCGTCCGCCATCCGCCGCATCGCGGCGATGACGACCTGCTCGGCGTCCGCGTCGAGCGCCGACGTCGGTTCGTCGAGCAGCACGACGGACGTCCCGGTCCGGGTCGCCCGGTACACCGCCCGCGCGAACGCGACGCGCTGCGCCTGCCCGCCGGACAGGCCGGTCCCGCCCGCTGCCAGGTCGGCAGTCGGATCGATGGGGAGGCCCGCGGCGGCGAGCGCGCCGACCACGGCGTCGATGTCGACGTCGGCGCTGAGCGCGACGTTCTCGGCGACCGTGCCGCGGAGGAGCCGGGGACGCTGATCCATCCAGGTGATCCACGGTGCCCGGTCCGCCGGCGACGACCCGGCGGGGAGGGTCGGACCGCCAGGCAGGGACACGGTGCCCTCCGCCGGCACCGCCCCGCGCACGGCGGCGAGCAGCGACGACTTGCCGGCTCCGCTCGGACCGACGAGGACGGTCACGGTGCCGGCCGTGAGCACGGCGTCGACGGGGCCGATGCGCCGGCCCTCCCGCACGGCGGTGACCCCGGTGAGCCGCAGCGCCCTGCCCGACTCGGCGCCGTCCGGGACGGCGCTCGTCGTCACCCGGCGGTCGGCTTGGCCGGACGCCGAGGAGGAGCGGCGAGCGGCAGGAGCGTCCGCGTCGGGACCGGGGACGCCGTCGTCGAGGACGTCGAGGACGGCGGCCGACGCCTCCACGCCGTCGGAGGCCGCGTGGAAGTCGGCACCGACCTGGCGGACGGGAGCGAACGCCTCCGGGGCGAGCACGAGGACGAACAGCGCGGCCCCGAGACCGAGCGTGCCGTCGATGAGACGGACGCCGATCGTGATGGCGACGAGCGCCACCGACAGACTCGCGGCCAGCTCGAGCGCGAATCCGCTCACGAACGACATGCGCAGCACGCCCATCGTCCCGCGCCGGTAGTCGTCCGTGATCGTGCCGATCCGCCCGACCTGCCGGCGGGCTCGACCGAACACCTTGAGCGTGGTGAGCCCCTCGACGGCCTCCAGGAACGCGCCCCCGAGCCGGGCGAGGGCGTCCTGCTGACGCCGCTGCAGCGCCTGCGTCGCCAATCCGATGAGGACCATGAACACGGGGATGACCGGGAACGCGCACAACACGATGACGCCGCTGGGCAGATCCGCGAGCCAGATCGCGACGATGAGCACCGGTGTGACGATCGCGGTCAGGACGAGCTGCGGCAGGTACCGGCCGACGTAGGGGTCGAGCGCGTCGAGGCCGGGACCGAGGGTGGTCGCGAACGCGGCGCTGGACCGCTCCGCGAGCCATGCCGGCCCCCGATCGGCGGACCGGGCCAGCACCTGCTGGCGCAGTTCCCCTTTCACCCGCGCGGCAGCCCGCAGCGCCAGCGTCTCGGACGCCCAGGCGGCCACGCTGCGCAGCGCGAATGCGGACAGCAGGAACGCGAGCGTCGGGATGATCCGGCCCGCCAGTCCGGGAACATGATCCGCATCGATCGCCTCGGTGATCGTCGCGGCGATCCCCCAGGCGACCCCGACAATCGCGACCGTGCGCAGCACGCCCGTGGCAACCGCGCCGAGCAGAAACCACCGCGCCGATCGGGAGGCGCGCAGCAGTCTCGGATCGAGGGGCCGCACGTCGTCAGTGGGCTGCGGCGAGGACGTGGTCCCGCGTGACACGCTTGCGGAAGACCCAGTAGGTGAACGCCTGGTACGCGAGCACGAGGGGGACGAACACCAGCGCGACCCAGCTCATGACCGTGAGGGTGTACGTACTGCTCGACGCGTTCGCGATCGTCAGGCTGTTCGCGGCATCGTTCGACGCGGGCAGCACCATCGGGAAGATGGCCGTGAACATCGCCAGGACGATTGCCGCGATGGTCGTCGCCATGAGGGCGAAGGCCCACCCCTCCAGGCCGCGGCTGGCGACGAGAACCGCGAGGACGAGCGCCAGAGCCGCGACGAGCGAGAGCGCGAGTGACGCCGGTGTGGACCGGACGACCGCCATCGCCAGGAGGAACGCGGCGCCGACCACGATCGTGACGATCCCCGCACGGGTTGCCACCCGACGAGCCCTCCGCCGGATGTCACCATCCGTCTTCAGGGCGACGAACACGACGCCGTGCGTGAAGAAGACGAGCAGGGTCGCGAGGCCGCCCAGGAGGGCGAACGGGTTGAGGAGGTCGATGAGGCTGCCGGTGACGTTGTGCCCGGAGTCCATCGGGATCCCGCGGACGACGTTCGCGAACGCGACGCCCCAGAGGAAGGACGGCACCGCGCTGCCGACGATGATCATGAGGTCGAACGAGCGCTTCCACGTCGGGTGCTTGTCCTGGTGCCGGTACTCGAACGACACGCCGCGTGCGATGAGCGCCACGAGGATGAGCAGCAGCGCCAGGTAGAAGCCCGAGAACATCGACGCATACCACTCGGGGAACGCCGCGAACAGGGACGCACCGGCGACGATGACCCAGGTCTCGTTGAGATCCCAGACCGGACCGATGGTGTTGATGAGCACACGCCGGTCGGTGTCGTCCCGCGCGATGAGCGGCAACGACATGCCGACCCCGAAGTCGAAGCCGTCGAGGACGAAATAGCCGACGAAGAAGAGTCCGACGATGCCGAACCAGAGGAGTGGGAGGTCCATCACGCAGCATCCATTTCTAGTAGACCGTCACTTCGTGCTTGACCGCTCCGGTCTTGGAGTCGACCGGCGCAGGTTCGGGCGGGCCCTCCTGGGCCGCCTTCCGGATGAGCCGGAACTCGACGACCGCGAGGGCGCCGTAGACGAGCGTGAACACGACGAGGGAGATGAGCACGTCGAGCCCCGTGACGTTCGGTGACACCGCGTCCTGGGTCGTGAGCAGGCCGAAGACGATCCATGGCTGCCGGCCCATCTCGGTGAAGATCCAGCCCACGATCATCGCGGCCAGCGGGAGCGGGATGGCCCAGGTCCCGACACGCCACACCCAGCGCTGGCGCGGCATCCGCCCCTTCCGGGTGAGCCAGAGGCCGACCACTGCGATGAGGATGCCGGCGAGACCGAGCCCGATCATCCACCGGAACGACCAGTAGGTGACCCAGATCATCGGGGTGTAGTCGCCGGGCCCGTACACCTGCTGGTACTGCGCCTGCAGGTCGTTGATGCCCTCGACGGTGCCGGTGAACGTATGGGTCGACAGGAACGACAGCAGGTACGGGACCCGGATCGAGAAGAGCTCGTGCACGCCGTCCGGTGTCCCGAGCGTGAAGATCGAGAAAGACGCGTCCCTGCCCGTCGCGGTGGTGTACATGGCTTCAGCCGCTGCCATCTTCATCGGCTGGGTCTGCACCATGGCGAGTCCGAGCTGATCGCCCGTGAGGACGGTGAGCGCTCCTGCGGCGACCATCGTCCACATGCCAAACCTGAGCGCGGGCATCATGGTCTCGAGGTGCTGGTTCCGGGCGAGGTGGAAGGCGGCCACGGCGATAATGACGGCCGCGGCGACCATGAAGGAGGCGAACACGGTGTGCGGGAACGCGGCGAGCGCGACCCTGTTCGACAGGACGGACCAGATGTCGGTGAGCTCTGCCCGCCCTTTGCCCTCGTTGATGCGGTAGCCGACCGGGTTCTGCATGAAGGCGTTCGCTGCGATGATGAAGTACGCGGACAGGATCGTCCCCGCACTCGTGCACCAGATGCTCGCGAGGTGCAGGCCCTTCGGCAGACGATCCCAGCCGAAGATCCATACGCCGATGAAAGCCGCCTCCAGGAAGAAGGCGAGGATGCCCTCCAGGGCGAGCGGCGCTCCGAAGACGTCGCCGACGAAGCGGGAGTAGTTCGACCAGTTCATGCCGAACTGGAACTCCTGCACGATCCCCGTCACGACGCCCATCGCGAAGTTGATGAGGAAGATGCGGCCGAAGAATCGGGTCAGCTGCAGGTAGTGCGGCCGGCCGGTGCGATACCAGGCGGACTGGAAGACCGCGACGACGAACGCCATCCCGATTGTGATCGGGACGAACAGGAAGTGGTAGACGGTCGTCAGCCCGAACTGCCACCGGGAGAGGATCAACGGATCGAGGAGATCGTTCATGCGAGCGCCCTGTCCGGGACGCTCACAGATGGTTCAAGCACGTCAGCTGCTTCCTGTGAAGGCGTTTGAAGGAGTGCGTCACATCCATTGGGACGGCACCACCGTAGCCGCCAGACCCCTCGAACTCCATATGACATACCAATACTGGGAAAACGTGCACGTCCGCGATCGGCGGTCCGCCGGGCCGACGACGACCGCGCTGCCCGCATACGACAAACGACAGGCGCCCGATATGTTTCCGGCACCTGTCGCTTGTCGCGCTGAGAGAATGTGCGGCTACAGCAGACCCTTCCGGGTCAGGAACCGCTTCGCGATGGTCGACGCCTTCTCCTTGTCGACCGTGCTCTGCGTGTTCAGGGTGATGAGGGCATCGGTGGTGAGGACCTTGTCGACCGCGTCGATGTCGGCCTCGGCCTTGGCGTCGACCTTCTTCGACACGATCGGGGTCACGTTCTGCGGCAGGATCAGGTTCTTCGGGTCCTTCAGCGTGACGAAGCCGTTCGCCTTGATGCTTGGGTCGGCGCTGTAGATGTCGGCCAGCTGCACGGTGCCGTCCTTGAGTGCCTTGACCGTGAGCGCGCCGCCCGAGTCCTCGATCGCCGTCAGGTCGACGTCCACCCCGTACTCGCTCTTGAGTCCGGGAGGCCCGTAGGGGCGCTTGGCGAACTCGGAGTTCGCCCCGACCGTCAGCGGGTCCGACACCTTTGACAGGTCCGCCAAGCTCGTCACGTCGTTCTCCTGCGAGAACGCCTTGGTGACGGTGTAGCTGTCCTGGTCGGTCGCCGGCGCCGCCGTGAGCGCGCGGATGCCCGACGGCAGCGCGGATCCCAGGCCGTCGGCGATCTCACTGGGTGTGGCGGCCGTCGAGTCCGCGTCGTAGTACTGCAGCAGGTTCCCGCTGTACTCGGGCAGCACGTCGATCTTCCCCTTCTGCATCTGCGGCAGGTAGATCTCACGCTGCCCGATCTGGTAGTTGCGCTCGACGGTGAAGCCGTCCTTCTCGAGCACCTGCGCATACAGCTCCGCGATGATCTCGTTGGAGTAGTACTGCTGCGAGCCGACGACGATGGTCGATGCGTCCGACGAGGCGTCACTCTGCGTCGGGTCGTTCGACGAGCATCCGCCCAGGGCGGCGGCCACGCCGAGGGCGAGCGCGGCGGCGATGCCGGCGCGGACCGTGGTTGCTGCGATCACGAGGGGGTTCCTTCCGGGGTGGGAGTACGGGCACGCCGACGCGTGCCCGGACGGCGCTGCGGGTCACGGCCGACGACGCCCGCGGGCACCACCGCCCGCTGCAGCAGGGAGAACAGAATCTCGAATGCGACGGCGAGGGCGATCACGATGATCGAGGAGCCGAGCATCTCGCCGTAGTCGCGGAGTTTGAGACCGGCGAAGAGGTAGCCGCCGAGCCCACCGGCGCCGACGTACGCGGCGAGTGTGGCCGTCGCCACGACCTGCAGCACGGCTGCGCGGAAACCGCCGATGAGCAACGGGAGTCCGAGCGGCATCTCGACCTTTCGGAGGATCTGCCACTCCGTCATGCCCATCGCGCGGGCTGCGTCGACCGTCGCGGGATCGACGCTCTCGACGCCCGCGTACGCGCCGGCGAGGACGGACGGCACCGCGAGGACGACGAGCGCGATGAGCGGCGGGACGACCCCGATGCCGAAGGCGAGCCCGACAAGGGTCAGCACGCCGAGCGTCGGCAGCGCTCGCACGCCGCCCGAGAGCGTGATCGTGAGGCCGCGTAGCCTGCCGGTGTGGCCGATCGCGTATCCGATCGGCACCGCGATCACAGCCGCGATCGCCACCGCCACGAGCGTGAGCCACACGTGCTCCCACAGCCGGACAGGAATGCCGCCGGCGCCGTAGTTGCCGGGGTCGAACACCCAGTCGAGCGCTGAACCGATGATCACGAGCTCACCTCTGCGGTCCGGGCGCGGCGCGCTCGCCGTCGGACGGACGGGCTCGCGACGCGGGTCCAGGGAAGGACCACCCGGCCGGCGAGCAGGAGGATCCCGTCGAACGCGAACGCCAGGACGAGCACGAGGACGATGCCCGAGAGGATCTCGGCCGGGATACCCCGGGCGATGCCGTCGGTGAACAACGACCCGAGGTTCTGGACACCGGTGACCGCGCCGACGGTCGTCAGGGAGATCGTGGAGACGGAGACGACCCGGAGTCCGGCGAGGAGCACCGGTCCGGCGAGCGGCAGCTCCACGCGGAAGAACCGCTGCACCGGGGAGTACCCCATTGCGACCGACGCCGAGACCGTCGGCGAGTCGACCGACGCCAGCGCGTCCGCGGTCGAGCGCACCATGAGCGCCATGCCGTAGAGGGTCATGCCGACGACGACGTTCACCGGGCTCTGCAGGTCCGTGCCGATCACACCGGGAATCACGACGAGCAGCGGAAGCGACGGGATCGCGTAGAGCAGGCTCGAGGCCGCGACGACCGCGCCGCCGGACGTCTGCGCGACACCGCGCCCGACCCGGCTCGCCGGGGTGGCCGTGCGGAGACGCGCCACCAGCCACCCGAGCGGGATCGACAGCAGGAAGCTGAGGACGATCGAGGGCACCGCGATCGCGAGGTGCGCGACCGTGGCCGACCAGATGGTGTCGAGGTTCGACCACACCCAGCTCACAGCGCGCTCTCACCCTGCGCCGGGGCACCCGCGGCGGGATGCGCCACGGCCTCTGCTGTCGGAACGGAACCGGTCAAAACGCCGGCAGGACGGCCGTCGGCATCGATGACGACAGCACCGCTCGGCGTCTGCTGGATTCGGAGGGCCCTGCGACCGCGACCGGCGCCGATGAAGTTCGCGACGAAATCGTCGGCAGGCGCTGCGAGAATCTCGGCGGGGGTTCCCTGCTGGGCGATCTCCGCACCCGTGCGGAGGATGACGACCTGGTCGCCGAGCCGGAAGGCCTCGTCGATGTCATGCGTGACGAACACGACGGTCTTGCCGAGCTCCCGCTGGAGCCGGATCAGCTCGTCCTGCAGATCCGTCCGGACGAGCGGGTCGACGGCGCCGAACGGCTCATCCATGAGGAGCACGTTCGGGTCGACCGCGAGCCCCCGCGCCACCCCGACGCGCTGCTGTTGGCCGCCGGAGAGCTGCGACGGGTATCGGTCTGCGAGCGCCCGGTCGAGCCCCACCGTGTCCATGAGCCCGAGCGCCGCCTCCCGCGCCTGCTTCCGGTCCACGCCGGTCAGCAGCGGCACGGTGGCGATGTTCTCCGCCACCTTGCGATGCGGCAGGAGTCCCGAGTTCTGCATGACATACCCGATCCTGCGGCGGAGGGCGACCGGGGCAGCGGCGGCGACGTCCTCTCCGTCGATCGAGACGGAACCGGACGTCGGATCGACCATGCGGTTGATCATCCGGAGGAGCGTGGTCTTGCCGCACCCGCTCGAGCCGACGAAGACCGTGGTCGTTCGGGACGGGATGACAAGGTCGAAGCGCTCCACCGCCGTCGTGCCATCGGGGTAGGTCTTCCGAACGGAGCGGAACTCGATCATCGCGCTGGCTCATTCCTCGTGATCTCCACGAATCGACACAGGCCGCTGCCGGACCGGGACGGCCGACTCGACGAGCGTACATGCCAGCGCCGACATCGTCGGGAATCGGAGCGGATGGCGGATCTGCCGTGCCGACGGGCTGGACCGGCGATATCGTCAGTTGCGCGAGGTCGAGCTGCGCGAGGTCAGGACTCCGTGTTCAGCAGTGCGCGCAGATATGCCAGCGCCATCGCGCGGAACTCCTCGACGAGACCCTCGTCGGGGCTCCCCGGAACACGGTGGGCGCGGGCGAGGACGGCGTGTCCCCCCTCGGTCAGGGCGACCCACGCGCGCGTCATGCGCTCGGTGTCCGGGAAGTCGAAGCGATCGCGGAAGATCCCGGCCACGCCGCCGCCGAGCTGCGACATGCGGTCGCCCTCGAGGCCCTCCGCGGACTCGGTGACATCACCGAACCGGATGGCGCGGAAGCCGGGCTCGGTGCGGTACATCTCCACGGTGAGGTCGATGAGCGCGTTCACCGCGTCCTCCCAGCCGTCCACTGCCGCCCCGTCGACGGTGTCGAGGAAGCGGGAGCCGAGCCGCTGCGTGCAGCGCATGGCGAGCGCCTCCACCACCGCGATGCGGTCCGGGAAGTACCGGTACACCGTGCCGATCGACGCTCCAGCACGCTCGGCGACCATGGCCGTGGTCAGTCGCTCGAACCCGATGTCATCGATGACCGCTGCGGCGGCGTCGAGAAGCCCGGCGAGGCGCGCCGAACTGCGGGCCTGGACCGGCTCGTTCCTGAGCAGCGGAGATCCCCCCGGCAGTGCGTTCTTGACCTCGGTGACGAGCACGTGTTCTCCTTTTCGCGAGACAGCGACGTGGGGTCGGCGGTGCCCCGTCGTCGGCACGACGGGTGGGGACAGCGCAGGACCGGCCACGCCTCTGGCGTCCGACGGTGTGGGGCCGTCGGCATCTGGTGTGATGTACACAAGCCTCGCAGACAGCGGCTGGAATATCGCTGCGATTCGCCTTCCGATCGTCCAAGCGTGTCGTCGGACGCTCGTCCGGCGGGTGATGTTCCGCTGCGCGAATCCCGGGCGCGTGGGATGATGGGGCGATGCTCGAACGGAAGACTCCAGATCCTGCCCTCGAGCCGATCCTTCACCGCGCCGCCCGCATCGAGGACGCCGTGCAGGAGTTCCGCGAGCGGCGGGCGCTCTCGCGCGGGCTCGTCCCGACCGTGATCCCCTACAACGGGTACGGCGCGCCCGGCTGGGTGCGAGTGCTCTGCCGCGTGATCCTGACGCGCCGCGGTCTCGCCTCCGACGCCAGTTTCGAGGGCGTCCGCGGGTGGCGCAGCTTCACGAGCGTCCCGGTCGACGATGTCGAGGTCACCATCGCCGCGGGCGGCGTGACGCATACGGTCACGGCGGATCGCGGCGGTGTCGTCGACTCGATCGTGCCGATCGACCTCGAGCCGGGGTGGCGGACGATCCGGATCAGCGCCGGTGGATCGCTCGCCGTGGACGCGGATGTCTTCGTGGTGCACCCGGACACCCGTTTCGGCCTCGTGTCCGACGTCGACGACACCGTCATGGTGACGAGCCTCCCCCGCCCCCTCCTGGCGGCCTGGAACTCCTTCGTCCTCACGGAGCACGCGCGTCGCCCGGTTCCGGGGATGTCCGTGCTCTACGAGCGCATCCTCGCGCAGCATCCCGGTGCGCCGGTGGTCTACCTGTCCACCGGCGCCTGGAACGTCGCCCCGACGCTCGAGCGGTTCCTGACCCGCAACATGTATCCGTCGGGCACGCTGCTCCTGACCGACTGGGGGCCGACGCACGACCGCTTCTTCCGAAGCGGGCGCCTCCACAAGCATGACAACCTGCAACGGCTCGCTCGCGATTTTCCTGACGTCCAGTGGCTGCTCGTCGGCGATGACGGCCAGCATGACGAGGAGCTGTACGGCGAGTTCGCGACGCAGCACCGCGACAACGTCGCCGGGGTCGCGATCCGTCAGCTGTCCACGAGTGAGGCCGTCCTGGCCGGCGGGCGATCGCGCGCCCAGGAGCAGAGCCTCGCCTCCACCGCGCCCTGGGTGTACGCGCCCGACGGGGCCGGCATGTGGGACGAACTCGGCCGCATCGGGATCACGACGCGCGAGTGATCCGCGCCGGCGCCACCCCACGATCAGACGCGTCTGCTTGGCTGGGGCGATGACACTGGGCATCGAGGACTACGCACTCATCGGCGACTGTCACACGGCTGCACTCGTCGGGCGGAACGGCAGCATCGACTGGCTCTGCCTGCCACGGTTCGACAGCGGCTCCACCTTCGCGGCACTCCTCGGCCACGAGGACGACGGCCGCTGGCTCCTGCATCCCGCCGACACGGACGCCACCGCCGCCCGCGCCTACGTTGACGGCACGCTCGTCCTCGTCACGACGTGGACCACCGCCACCGGCACGGTCGAGGTCACCGACTTCATGCCCTACGGCGACCGCCGTGCCGACGTCGTCCGCCGAGTCCGCGGCGTCAGCGGGTCGGTGGACATGCATCAGGAGGTCCGCGTCCGATACGACTACGGGTCGGCGCTCCCCTGGGTGCGACAGGTCGGGCGGGACGGCCAGCCGGCCCTGGTCGCCACGGCCGGTCCGAACTCCGTCATCGTGCGCGGTCCCCGACTCGTCGCCACCGACCACCAACATGAGAGTCGGTTCACCGTCGACGCCCGAGACGTCGTCGACCTCACCCTGACCTGGTATCCCTCGCACCGCGAGCCGCCCACCGCGCCGGATGTCGACGTCGTCCTCCCCGACACGCTCGACTGGTGGCGGGACTGGTCCGGCCGGGCCGCCCCGACCGCCTCGTACGCCGAGGCGACGCGAATGTCCCTGCTCATGCTCCGTGCGCTCACCCACGAGGACACGGCGGGCATCGTGGCGGCGGCGACCACGAGCCTCCCCGAGGACCCGGGCGGCGAACGCAACTGGGACTACCGCTACGTATGGCTGCGCGACGCCTCCCTCACGCTCGCCGCGCTCATCGCGCACGGCTACAAGGACGATGCGAAGGCGTGGCGGGGGTGGTTGCTCCGAGCCATCGCCGGTGACCCTGCGGATATCCAGATCATGTACGGCGTCGCCGGGGAGCGCGAGCTCCCGGAGCGTGAGCTGCCCCAGCTGACCGGCTACGCCGACTCCCGTCCGGTCCGCGTCGGCAACGGCGCGTACACGCAGTACCAGGGCGACGTCTTCGGCGAGGTCCTCGCGGCCCTCCACGACGCACGCGAGCTCGGCGTCGAGGAGAACGCGGATTCGTGGGCACTCCAGCGCGCACTGCTCGGCTTCGTCGAGGAGCACTGGCAGGACCCCGACAACGGGATCTGGGAGATGCGCGGGCCACGGCGGAGCTTCACGCACTCACGAGCGATGATCTGGGCGGCGTTCGACCGCGGCGTCGCCGCCGTCGAGGACTTCGGGCTCGAGGGTCCGGTCGAACGGTGGCGGACCCTCCGCGCCGCCGTGCGCGCGGAGATCGATGCGCACGGGTACGACCCGGTCCGGAAATCGTTCCGGCAGCACTACGACACGGACGAGGTGGACGCGTCCCTCCTGGTCCTGCCGCAGATCGGCTACTGCTCCCCGACCGACCCGCGTATGCTCGGCACCGTCGCCGCGATCGAGGAGGACCTCCGGATCGGCGACGATGGCCTCGTCCTGCGGTATCGCACGTCCTCGGGCTTCGACGGCCTGTCCGGAGCCGAGCACCCGTTCCTCGCATGCTCGTTCTGGCTCGTGGAGCAGTACGCGGCCTCGGGGCGCCTCGCCGATGCCGAGCGGCTCATGGACGTGCTCGTCGGCTACGCGAACGACGTGGGCATGCTCTCCGAGGAGATCGACATCAGCACCGGCGCGCATATCGGCAACACCCCGCAGGCGCTCTCCCACCTGACGCTCGTCACCGCCGCAGACGCGATCGGCCGTGCGCGCGGCGAGGGCGGGCCGGGCATCCGCACGCGGGAGGCCCAGGCCGACGGCTCGACGCGCAGCACGACGGGCCAAGGGCAGCGGGCCGGGAGCGCCGGCTGATCCCGACAGCCCCAGCCGCTCTCGCATGAATCGAGCCGGTCACCTCATCGAGGTGGCCGGCTCGCGTTCATGCAGCCGTCCGTCGCCGCCGGGCGACGATCCGGATCAGGAGGAGGACTCCCAGTCCGCCGGTCCACGCGACCCCGCGGCGTACTCCTCGAGCGGGACCGCGCCCGACTGCCAGGCGTCGATGACCGGACCGACGATCTCCCAGCAGCGCTCCGCGACATCGCCGCGGATGGACAGCAGCGGATCGCCGTGGAAGATGCCGTTGAGCACCTCGCCGTACGGCGTCAGCTCGCCGTCGTCGAAGGACGACGAGAGCGTGATCTTGCCCATCTCGAACGGGTTGCCGCCGCCGTTCGCGGACACCGACAGCTCGATCTCGTCCGGGTTCAGGACGATCCGCAGCGTGTCCGCGTCCGTCTGGCCCTGCAGACCGGACGGGAGGCGCAGCACCGGCTTGAAGGTGATCAGCACCTCCTTGCGGCTGGCACCGAGCGCCTTGCCCGACCGAAGCGTGAAGGGCACGCCCTTCCATCGGGCCGTGTCGACCTCCACGCTGATCTCGGCGAGCGTCTCCGTCTGCCGCGACACGTCCACGCCGTCCTCGTCCGCGTAGGCCGGAAGCTCACGGTCGTCGATCGTGCCCGCGGTGTACCGGGCACGACGGGAGGCGACCTTCGGGTCGTCGCCCTTCAGCCGCGTCGACCGGAGTGCACGAGCGAGGCTCGATCGGAACTCGACCGCGTCGATCGCGGCGGGAGCGTCCATCGTCACGAGGCCGAGGATCTGGAGCAGGTGGCTCTGGATCATGTCGACGAGGGCACCGGCGTCGTCGTAATACTGCGCACGCCCCTCGAGACCGAGCGTCTCGTCGTAGTAGATGTCGACCTTCTCGATGTTGTCCGCGTTCCAGATCGGCTCGAACATCCGGTTTGCGAACCGCAGGCCGATGATGTTGAGCACGGTGGTGCGCCCGAGGAAGTGGTCGGTGCGGTGCACGCGCTCCTCCGGCACGAGGCTCAGGACGCTCTCGTTGAGCGCGCGGGCACTGTCGACATCCGTGCCGAACGGCTTCTCGAAGGCGAGCGTGGTGCCCTCGGGCAGGTCGACATGCTGCAGCGCGTCGCAGATGTCCGACGCGATCTGGGGCGGCAGCGCGAAGTACAGGATCGGCTCGCCCTCGGCGGCACCGAGAAGCGACCGGAGGTGCTCCGGGTCTTTCGGGTCGCCCTGCATGAAGGTCGTCGACGCCAGGGTCGCGTCGACCTCGGGTCCCGAGACCTCCTGGGAGGCGAACGAGCTCGTGACGGTCTCGACCCACTCCTCGTGCGATCGCGAGCTCCGCCCTGTGCCGATGAGCTGCACGGGGACGGCGCGACCGCTTTGGAGGAACGTGCCGAGTCCCGGCAGCAGGAGCCGGGCGGAGAGGTCGCCGGTCGCGCCGAAGACGATGAGTGTGCGCTTGTCGGTCACCAGGGGTGATTCCTTTCGGGTGGTGGAGGGTCCACTCCAGTCCAAGCGGGATGCGGACCGAATGATTCCCCACATGCAGATCGGGCGGCACCGCATGGTGCCGCCCGATTCGTGCGGAGGAGGTTGGGGTCAGTGCCCGAAGTTGCCGCGGTAGTACTCGTACGTCCAGCCGATGAGGGCGATGACTCCAATGCTGAGCCCGATCGGCACAATCCACATGCCCGCTGCCACGCCCAGGAAGATCACCGCGGCGGAGGCGGCGAGGATGATCGGCCACCACGACCAGGGGCTGAAATGCCCGAGCTCCGCATCGCCGTCCTCGATGTTGGCATCGGTCCGGTCCTCAGGCAGCGCCCCGCCCTGGGCGGCGAAGGTGCGGCTGAGGTAGAACGCGATGAACACGCCGAACACGCCGGTCAGACCGATCGATACCGTCCCGACGGGCTCCCACTGCCCGAAATAGAGCAAACTCCAGATCGTGTAGGCAGCGTCAGCCACGAAGAAGAAGATCGCGATGATCCAAAACAGGTTGATGTTCGCGCGCATTGGCTCTCGGACCTCAGAACTTCTGGTCGGTGGTGTTCGGGTTGCGGGTCTTCCCGGTCGCCGCGTCGTGGGTCTCGGCGTCGGGAGCGTCCATCGCCGGACCGATTCCCACAGGCACGCCGGCCTCGGGGTGGTTCAGGTCGAAGGCGGGCGACTCCGAACGGATCCGCGGGATCGACGTGAAGTTGTGCCGCGGCGGCGGGCAGGACGTCGCCCACTCGAGCGACCGACCGTATCCCCACGGATCGTTCACCGCGACCTGCGGTGCGTTCCGCGCGGTGACGTAGACGTTGTAGATGAAGGGCAAGAACGAGACCCCGAGGATCATCGCGCCGATCGTCGACAGCTGGTTCATCCACGTGAAGCCGTCGTCCGGCAGGTAGGTCGCGTAGCGACGGGGCATGCCGACAACGCCCAGCCAGTGCTGGATGAGGAACGTCGTGTGGAACCCGATGAACAGGAGCCAGAAGTGGACCTTGCCGAGGCGCTCATTGAGCATCTTGCCCGTCCACTTCGGCCACCAGAAGTAGAACCCGGAGAACATCGCGAACACCACGGTGCCGAACACCACGTAGTGGAAGTGCGCCACGACGAAGTAGGAGTCCGAGACGTGGAAGTCAAGCGGCGGCGACGCCAGGATCACGCCGGTGAGCCCGCCGAACGTGAACGTGATGAGGAACCCGAGCGCCCAGAGCAGCGGCGTCTCGAAGGTCACCGAGCCGCGCCACATGGTGCCGATCCAGTTGAAGATCTTCACGCCGGTCGGGACCGCGATGAGCATCGTCAGGAGCGAGAACCACGGCAGGAGGACCGACCCCGTGACGTACATGTGGTGCGCCCACACCGTGATCGACAGCGCCGCGATGGAGATGGTCGCATAGACGAGCGTCTTGTATCCGAAGAGCGGCTTCCGACTGAAGACCGGGAACACCTCGGACACGATGCCGAAGAACGGCAGCGCGATGATGTAGACCTCGGGGTGGCCGAAGAACCAGAAGAGGTGCTGCCAGAGGAGCGCACCGCCATTCGCGGGGTTGAACACCTGAGCGTCGAACACGCGGTCGAGACCGAGGCCGAAGAGGGCCGCCGCCAGCACCGGGAACGCCATGAGCACGAGCAGCGACGTCACGAGGGTGTTCCACGTGAAGATCGACATGCGGAACATCGTCATTCCCGGCGCACGCATCGTGATGATCGTGGTGATGAAGTTGACGGCGCCGAGGATCGTGGAGAATCCGGTCAGGGCGAGCCCGAAGACCCAGAGCGTGCCGCCGAGACCTGGCGTGAACGTTGTGTCTGACAATGGCGCGTAGGCGAACCAGCCGAACGACGCCGCACCCTGCGGGGTCAGGAAGCCCGCCGACGCGATGAGGCCACCGAAGAAGTAGAGCCAGAAGGCGAACCCGTTCAGGCGGGGGAACGCGACGTCCGGAGCGCCGATCTGCAGGGGCATGATCGCGTTGGCGAAGCCCGAGAACAGTGGCGTGGCGAACAGCAGCAGCATGATCGTGCCGTGCATCGTGAAGAGCTGGTTGTACTGCTCCTTGGTCGGGACGATCTCCAGCCCCGGCTCGAAGAGCTGTGCGCGGATCACCAGCGCCATGACGCCCGCGATGAGGAAGTACATGAACGACGAGATCAGGTACATGTACCCGATCGTCTTGTGGTCGGTCGACGTCATCCACTGGACGATGATGTTGCCCTTGCGACCGACCTTCGACGCGGTGAAGTCCGGCGTCGAAGTCGAGGGCGAGGTGGTCGCCGACTGGCCGACAAATGAAGTGGTCATGGTGGGTGAGCCTTACTTTCCGGTACCGGCGGCGTTCGCGGGCGCCACGCTGTTCGGCTGGTTCGAGTTGGTGTCGTACTCGTTGCCGAGCAGTCCAACCTTGCCCTGATCCCGAAGGGAGTCGAGGTAGGCCTGGTACTTAGCCGGTGACACGACCTTCACCTGGAAGAGCATCAGCGAGTGGTACTCACCACACAGCTCGGCGCACTTGCCCTGGTACGTGCCGGTCTTCTCCGGGATGAAGTACTCGTAGTTCGTCTTGCCCGGCAGCATGTCCTTCTTGTAGAGGAAGTCCACGATCCAGAACGAGTGGTCGACGTCGCGCGAGGACAGCTCGATCTTGACCTTCTTGCCGACCGGCAGGTAGAGCGTCGGCAGCTGGCTCTCATCGATGGCGCCGGTGCCGTCGTCTTCCTCCTGCGCCTGGATGCCCTGGTAGTAGACGCTCTGCTTCGGGTTGTCCTGGTCGATGTAGTTGAAGTCCCACGCCCAGCGCTTGCCGTAGACGTGGATCGTCGTGTCCGCCTTGGCGAACGGTTTCTCGATCGCGGACTGGTCCTTCGCGGTGAAGGCGAAGAAGCCGAGGACGAGGATGAGCGGGACGACCGTGTAGAAGATCTCGATCGGCATGTTGTAGCGCATCTGGACGGGCAGGCCGGTCTGCCCCTTACGGCGGCGGTACACGACCGCAGCCCAGATGATGAGCCCCCAGGTGATCAGCCCGACCGCGAGGAGCACGATCCAGCTCGTCACCCACAGGCCGACGATGCGGCTGGTGTGATTGGTGGTGTCGAGCGTGTTCTCCGTACCGGGAAGCCACCCATTCAGCTGCTGCTGCGAGCAGCCGGCCAGTGCGACGACCAGACCGACGGCCACCGGGATGGCCGCCCAACGTATACGGCGATTCGAACGCACTGTTACCTCTCGGAAAGACGTGGCCCCGGAACTCCCCCGATCGAACACGACCGATCCATGGGTGGTTCCCAGCTTGATTGGAACACTCCTAGCTTACTCGCAGCTCGGCGGACGGAGTGCACGTCCGACGCGCGCGCGGGGCGCGGTTCGCAGCCGCTCGCCGTCTGAAACGGCGGCGAGCAGCGGTGCACCCAGGCAACCGCTGCCCGTCGTCGTGGAGCGACGGTCGCTGCCCCGCGGGCGTGTCACGGCCACGCGGTAGCAGCCGCCGGTGGAGTCGGCGTCAGTGGAAGCTGTCGCCGCAGGCGCAGCTGCCCTGCGCATTGGGGTTGTCGATGGTGAAGCCCTGCTTCTGGATCGTGTCCTCGAAGTCGATCGTGGCGCCGTCGAGATACGGGACGCTCATCTTGTCGACGACGACCTCCACCCCGTCGAACGCGGCGGTGGCGTCGCCCTCGAGCAGACGCTCGTCGAAGTACAGCTGGTAGATGAGCCCGGAGCACCCGCCCGGCTGGACAGCCAGACGGAGTCGCAGGTCGTCACGCCCCTCCTGCTGCAGCAGGCTCGCGACCTTGCCGGCAGCGACGTCCGACAGCAGGACGCCGTGCGATGCCCGCTCGTCCGTGGTGGTGTTGATCGTGGTCGTGGTGGTGTCGGTCATGACCGTCTCCCTCCGGCGGTGTCCGTCACCGCGTCATGGAATCGATTCTAGGCGCGGCCGCCGACGAACGACACCGTGTGGGAACGATTGCGGCGGTCCTCCCGGCGGCCGTTGGCGTTCACGCGCCTCGTGACTGCAGACGCGCGAGCAGGATCGTCTCGGCGACGATGGCACGATGCAGAACGCCGAGATGCTGCGACTCGTTCGGGCTGTGCGCTCGCGTGTCCGGGTCCTCGACGCCGGTCACCAGGATCTGCGCCTCGGGGAACGTCGCCGCGAGGTCGGACACGAACGGGATGGACCCCCCGATGCCCTGCTCGACGGGGTCCGCGCCCCACCCCTCGGCCATCGCCGTGCGAGCCTCCTGCACCGCCCAACCGTCCATGTCCACGAGGAACCCGTCACCGGTGTCGACGTCCTCGATGTCGACCTGGGCCCCGAACGGCGTGTGCGCCCGGATGTGGGCCTCGATGGCGCGGTAGGCGTCCGCCGCCGACTGCCCGGGGGCCACCCGCACCGACACCCGCGCCGCCACGGTGGGGATAAGGGTGTTCGACGCGTTCGCCACGCTCGGCACGTCCATTCCCGTGACGGTAATCGCGGGCTGGGACCACATCCGTGCCAGGACCGGGCCGTTGCCGATGGGGCGGACATCGCCGACGAGCCCGGCCTCGTCGATGACCTGCTCGTCGCTCCGCTCCGGAACGGGGCCGTCGTGCGTGGTCAGCCCCGCCACCGCGACCGACCCGTCGGGGGCGTGCAGGGACGACAGGAGCCGGACGATCGCCATCATCGCGTCCGGCACCGCGCCTCCGTACATGCCGCTGTGCGACGCATGCTCGAGTGTGGTGACGCTGAGCTTGAAGGTGACGTTCCCGCGGAGGCTGACGGTGATCGCGGGAACCTCGGTCGACCAGTTGTCGCTGTCCGCGACGACGATGACGTCGGCTGCGAGATGCTCGCGCTGTTCGCGGAGGAAGGTCGTGAACGACCGGGAGCCGAACTCCTCCTCGCCCTCGACGAACAGGACGACGCCGAGATCGAGGTCGTCCCCGGAGAGTGCGTGCAGCGCGCGGAGCGACGCGATGTGGGTCATCACCCCGGCCTTGTCGTCCGAAACGCCGCGCCCGTACAACCGCTCCCCCCGCAGCGTCGGCTCGAACGGCGAGGTCTCCCAGAGCGCCTCGTCCCCCTGGGGCTGCACGTCGTGGTGCGCGTAGAGCATGACGGTCGGCCGGCCGTTCCGAGCCGGCCGCACCGCGAGGATCGCGGGCTGGCCGAGCGCGGTCCCATCGCCACCCGCGATCGCGGAGCGGACGATGCGGACCTCGTCGAACACACCGGTCGATCGGGCGAGATCGGCCACCGCCTCGGCGCTCGCCTGCACGTGCGCCGGGTCGAATGCGCTCCAGGACACCGACGGGATCCGGACCAGGGCGGACAGGTCTGCGATGGTGCTCGGCAGCCCGGACTGCACGTGTTCGCGGACGGCGTCGAGGAGAGCGGGCTCGGTTGCGGGCGAAGGCAGTGCGGGATCGGTCATGCGGGTAATCTTAAGAGCCCCAGCAACGAGCGAGGATCCACCGTGGCATCAAAGGCAGTCTCCAAGACCACCCCGTCGGTCACCCCGACCGAGGACGAGCTCGCTCGCGCCGCCGTCGGCAAGGGGCGTCCCACCCCGACCCGCAAGGAGCGCGAGGCCGCGAACCGCCGCCCCCTCGTCGGGAACACGCCCGCCGACCGGAAGGCTACGCGCGCGCGTCTGACGAGCGAACGCGAACGTGCCCGCATCGGCATGGCGAACGGCGAGGAGAAGTACCTCCAGGCCAAGGACCGCGGGGAGCAGCGGAAGTACGTGCGCGACTACATCGACGCCCGGTGGGGCGTCGGCGAGGTCATGATGCCGATCATGGTGATCGTGCTGCTGTCGTCGATCTTCGGTGCCGCCGCGCAGGGATTCGCGCTCATCCTCATCTGGGCGTTCGTCGCGTTGTTCGTGCTCGACGTGATCGTGTGCTGGTTCGTGCTCCGCCGTCGGATCACCGCGAAGTGGGGCGCCGGCTCGATGCAGCCCCGGACGTTCCTCTACATCCTGAGCCGCTCGTTCCAGATGCGCTTCCTGCGCCTCCCCAAGCCCCAGGTCAAGCGCGGCCGGTACCCGGTCTGACCGACCGCCCGGCGGAACCGGCGGCGCCGGCGTCTCCGCTGTCTGGCGACCCGCCGGCGGCGCCGGCGTCTCAGCCGACCGGGCGCAGGAGGCTGGTCAGACCCGTCGCGCGAGCCTCCGCCAGCGGCGACGTCGAAGACGGTTGATCCGGATCGCCCAGGTCGGCCCCTCGTAGAGGAACGCCGTGTACCCCTGCACGAGTGTGGCCCCGGCGGCGAGGCGCTCCTCGACGTCCGCCTCCGTGGTGACCCCGCCGACCGAGATGACGCAGAAGTCGCCCGGCACCACGGCGCGTACCCGGTGCAGGACGGCGAGCGACCGGGCGGCGACCGGAGCGCCGGACAATCCGCCTGCACCCATCTCGGCGACGACGTCGTCCGGCGCCGTCAGACCGTCTCGCTCGATGGTCGTGTTCGTGGCGATGAGCCCCGCGAGCCCGACCTCGACGGCGAGCCCCGCGATGGCGTCGACCGCGTCGTCACTCAGGTCCGGGGCGATCTTGACGAGGACCGGGACCCGCCCTGCGGCGGTTCGCACCGCCTCCAGGAGCGGCCGGAGCTGGTCGATCTCCTGCAGGCCGCGGAGGCCCGGGGTGTTCGGCGAGCTGACGTTCACGGCCAGGTAGTCTGCGAACGGCGCGAGCATCCGCGTGGAGTCGAGATAGTCGGCGATGGCGTCCTCGACGGCGACAACCCTGCTCTTGCCGATGTTGACGCCGATGACCGGACGGCCGGGGTATCGACGGGCGCGCTCCAGCCGATGCGCGGCGCGCACCGCTCCCCCGTTGTTGAAGCCCATCCGGTTGATGAGCGCCCGGTCCGCGATGAGGCGGAACAGGCGGGGTCGGTCGTTCCCGGGCTGCGGCTTCGCGGTGAGCGTGCCCACCTCGACGTGGCCGAAGCCGAGCAGTCCGAGCCCGATGACGGCCTTGGCGTCCTTGTCGAAGCCCGCGGCGAGGCCGAACCGCGACGGGAAGTGCAGCCCCATCGTCGTCACGCCGTCCGCTGCCGCGGCACGCCCGTACCGCTCCGCAGCCCCGCGGAGCAGCGGGACGCGTGGCAGCGCACGGATCGCGGCGAAGGCGACGTGGTGTGCCCGCTCGGGCTCCATCCTGGCGAAGACGGTGCGGAAGACCGCGTGGTAGCCGCCGCGGATGATGCCCTCGGCGATCCCGCTCATCGGTCGTTCCCCGCGACGTCGGCGGCGCCGCCGGACACCTCGGCGGCGGATGCGGTGGAGGCGGTGAGGCCCGCGCCGTGATCGACACGGAGTTGCCCGATCGCGTCCTCGAAGTCCTCGAGGGAGTCGAACGCCTGGTAGACGCTCGCGAAGCGCAGGTACGCCACCTCGTCGAGCTCGCGGAGCGGCGCCAGGATCGCCAGCCCGACCTCGTTGGCGTCGATCTGGCTGACACCCGAGGACCGGACGATCTCCTCCACCCGCTGGGCGAGCACCGCGAGGTCCGCATCGGTCACCGGTCGGCCCTGACACGCCTTCCGGACACCGGAGATGATCTTCTCCCGGCTGAACGGCTCGAGCACGCCGTTCCGCTTCACGACACTGAGACTCGCCGTCTCCGTCGTCGAGAAGCGTCGGCCGCAGTTGGGGCACTGACGGCGACGACGGATGGACGTGCCGTCATCGCTCGTGCGCGAGTCGACGACGCGGGAGTCCGGGTGGCGGCAGAAGGGGCAGAACATGTCGCTGACGATCGTATCGGGTGCAGTCGGCACACCGCGCCGACCCCGGGCCCGACCGGGATCAACCGGCAGGAGCCGCTCCGCGTGCTGGCGTCAGCTGTCGCGTCCGGCCACGCGCGCGGTGACGGCGGCGCCGTGGGCGGGCAGCTGCTCCGCCTCGGCGAGCGCGACGATGTGGCCCGCCACCTGTGCCAGGGCGTCCGCCGTGTACCGCACCACCTGCTGCGGACGGAGGAACGTCGACGCCGACAGTCCGGACCCGAACCGCGCCTGACCGCCCGTCGGCAGGACATGGTTCGATCCGGCGAGGTAGTCGCCGAGGCTGACCGGCGCGCTCGGTCCGACGAACACGGCGCCGGCCGCGTCGATCCGTGCCAGGACCGCCTCGTCGTCCGCGGTCTGGATCTCCAGATGCTCCGGTCCGTACGCATTGCTCACCCGAGCGGCGTCGCCGAGCGACCCGACGAGCACCACGGCCGACTGTGGTCCGTGCAGGGCGGTCTGGAGGCGCGCGGCCGTCGCGAGCGCCGCCACCCGAGTCGGGATCGCCGCCTCCACCGCGTCCGCGAACGCCACCGACGTCGTCACGAGGACGCTCCCGGCCTGCTCGTCGTGCTCGGCTTGGCTGATGAGGTCGGCGGCAACGTACTCCGGGTCGGCGGTCTCGTCGGCGATGACGAGGATCTCCGTCGCACCAGCCTCCGCATCGATTCCGACGATGCCGCGCAGGAGGCGCTTCGCGGCCGCGACGTAGTTGTTGCCCGGTCCGGTGATCATGTCGACCGGTTCGAGACCGATCTCGGGAACGCCGTACGCGAGGGCGCCGATCGCGCCGGCCCCGCCCATCGCGTAGACCTCCTCGATGCCGAGGAGCCCGGCTGCGCCCAGGATCGTGGGGTGGACAGCACCGCCGGCGTCGCGTTGCGGCGGCGACACGAGGGCGATCGAGGGCACGCCGGCGATCTGGGCCGGCACGACGTTCATCACGACGCTCGACGGGTACACCGCCTTCCCGCCCGGCACATAGAGGCCGACGCGACGGATCGGCTGCCAGCGCTGGTGCACCTGGGCGCCGTCGCCGAGGGTGGTCACCGAGGCTGGCGGCACCTGCGCGGTGCTCGCCGCACGGACACGACGGATCGCCTCGTCGAGCGCGGCCCGCACCTCCGGCGCCAGCCCGGCCATCGCGGCACGGATCTCGGCCGCCGGCACGCGGACGCTCGCCGGCGCCCCTCCGTCGAAGCGCTCGGCCTGCTCGCGGAGGGCCGCAGCACCGTGCCCGCGAACGGCCTCGATGAGCGCACTCGCCGAGGAGGTCGCACTCGCGATATCCCCGTCGGCACGCGGCAGGCGACGGAGGAGTTCAGCTCGGGCGGGAAGCCCGTCACGGAGATCGATTCGCTGCATCATGGCCCGCTCAGCCTACCGAGCCCGACCCGGCGCCCGGCGGCCGGCGGGCATCAGACCAGACAGGACGGGCCGAGGAGGCTCTTCAGCTCGCCGAACAGGTCCGGCGTCAGCTGCACCGGAAACGGGATCTCGAACGTGCGTGCCAAGTCGTCCTTGAGCAACCGGAGGCGGACCTGGGTCGCACCCTGGTGTCGGGCGAGCACCTGCGCCAGCTCGGACACCGTCTCCGTGGTCGCGCGCCGCTCGGGCAATGACAGCGTCAGCGGTCCGGCGTTCGCAGCGTCGCCGAGGTTCGGCGAGAACATGCTGACGGCGTGGAGCGCCTTGCCGTCGTCGCGGACGTTCACCCGGCCGCGAAGGACCACGATGGCGTCCGGGACGAGCGACGGCCCGAACTCCTGGTACGTCTTCCCGAGGAACATGACGCCGATCTCACCGGCGAAATCCTCGATCTGCACGATGCCGTAGGGGTTGCCGCTGTTCTTGGCGACGCGGTGCTGCACGCTCGTGAGGAGCCCCGCCACGGTGACGGTCTCCCCCTCGATGTCGTCGTCGGCGGCGAGCAGGTCCGTGATCGAGATCGAGGCGTGCTTCGCGAGCTCGATCTCGAGCCCCGCGAGCGGGTGATCGGAGACGTAGAGCCCGAGCATGTCGCGCTCGAACGCGAGCTTGTCCTTCTTGTTCCACTCCGGCCGCTCCGGCACCTGGGACACCGCTGCGGCGCTCGGCTGCTCCTCGGCTGCCTCGGCGAACAGCGAGTCGAAGTCGAATCCGACGTTCCCGTGGGCCTCGTCGCGCTTGACCTTCACGGCGCCCTCGACCGCGCTCTCGTGAATCTCGACCAGGGCCCGCCGGGTGTCGCCGAACTCGTCGAACGCCCCGGCCTTGATGAGCGACTCGACGGTGCGCTTGTTCGCCGACGAGATCGGGATCTTCCGGAGGAAGTCGTGGAAGGACTCGAATGCGCCCTTCTCGGTGCGGGCCTTCACGATGTCGTCGACGACATTGAATCCGACGTTGCGGATCGCGCCCATGCCGAAGCGGATGTCGTCGCCGACGGCGGCGAAGAACCCGATCGACTCGTTGACGTCCGGCGGCATGACCTTGATGCCCATCCGGCGGCACTCGTTGAGGTAGAGGGCGAGCTTGTCGCGGGCGTCGCCGACGCTCGTCAGGAGCGCCGCCATGTACTCGGCCGGGTAGTGCGCCTTGAGGTACGCGGTCCAGAAGGACACCACGCCGTACGCGGCGGAGTGCGCCTTGTTGAACGCGTAGTCGGAGAAGGGCAGCAGGATGTCCCACAGCGTCTTGATCGCCGCGGCCGAATACCCGTTGTCCTTCATGCCCTGCTCGAAGCCGGCGTACTGCTTGTCCAGCTCGGACTTCTTCTTCTTGCCCATCGCGCGGCGGAGGATGTCCGCCTGGCCCAGGGAGAACCCGGCGACCTTCTGCGCGATCGCCATCACCTGCTCCTGGTAGATGATCAGGCCGTACGTGCCGCCCAGGATCTCCGCCAGGGGCTCCTCGAGCTCTGGGTGGATCGGCGTGATCGCCTGCTCGCCGTTCTTGCGGAGCGCATAGTTCGTGTGCGAGTTCGCACCCATCGGACCCGGGCGGTACAGGGCGATGAGCGCAGAGATGTCCTCGAAGCTGTCCGGCTTCATCAGGCGCAGCAGTCCACGCATCGGGCCCCCGTCGAGCTGGAACACGCCGAGGGTGTCGCCGCGCTGCAGGAGCGCATACGCCTCGGGGTCCTCGAGCCCCATGGTCTCGAGGTCGAGCTCGATCCCGCGGTTCGTCGTGATGTTGTCGAGGGCGTCGCTGATGATCGTCAGGTTCCTCAGACCCAGGAAGTCCATCTTGATCAGGCCGAGCGACTCCGCTGCCGGGTAGTCGAACTGCGTGACGATCTGACCGTCCTGCTCCCGCTTCATGATCGGGATGATGTCGATCAGCGGGTCGCTCGACATGATGACGCCCGCGGCGTGCACGCCCCACTGGCGCTTCAGCCCCTCGAGCCCGAGCGCGGTGTCGAACACCGTCTTCGCCTCGGGGTCGTTCTCGACGACCGTGCGGACGTCCACTGCCTCTTTGTAGCGGGGGTGGTTCCGGTCGAAGATCCCGGTGAGCGGGATATCCTTGCCCATCACGGGCGGCGGCATCGCCTTGGTGAGCTTCTCGCCCATGCCGAACGGGAAGCCGAGGACGCGTGAGGAGTCCTTGAGCGCCTGCTTCGCCTTGATGGTGCCGTAGGTGACGATCTGCGCGACGCGCTCGTCGCCGTACTTCTCGGTGACGTACTTGATCGCCTCACCACGGCGCCGGTCGTCGAAGTCGACGTCGAAGTCGGGCATGGATACGCGGTCCGGGTTGAGGAACCGCTCGAAGATCAGGCCGTGACGGATCGGGTCGAGGTCGGTGATGCGCATCGCATACGCGACCATGGATCCGGCACCGGAACCACGGCCGGGGCCGACGCGGATGCCGTGGTCCTTCGACCAGTTGATGAAGTCGGCGACCACCAGGAAGTAGCCCGGGAACCCCATCTGGTTGATGATCCGCGTCTCGTAGTCGGCGCGTTCCTGCACCTCGGCCGAGATGCCGTCCGGGTACCGGTACTGCAGGCCTTTGGCGATCTCCTTCTCGAACCACGACTGCTCGGTCTCGCCCTCGGGTACCGGGAACCGCGGCATGTAGTTCGCCGAGGTGTCGAACTCGACATCGCAGCGCTCAGCGATGAGCAGCGTGTTGTCACAGGCCTCGAGGTTGTCGCGGAAGACGTGCCGCATCTGCTGCGGAGTCTTCAGGTAGAACTCGTCGGCGTCGAACTTGAACCGGTTCGGGTCGTTGAGCGTCGACCCGGACTGCACGCAGAGCAGGGCCGCATGTGACTTCGCATCGTGCGGGTGGGTGTAATGCAGGTCGTTCGTGCCGACCAGCGGAAGGTCGAGGTCCTTCGCCAGGCGGATCAGGTCGGACATGATGCGGCGCTCGATCTCGAGCCCGTGGTCCATGATCTCCGCGAAGTAGTTCTCCTTGCCGAAGATGTCGCGGAAGTCCGCTGCGGCCTTGCGCGCTTCGTCGTACTGTCCGAGGCGGAGGCGCGTCTGGACCTCTCCAGAGGGGCAGCCGGTCGTCGCGATGATGCCCTCGTGGTACTCGCTGAGGAGCTCGCGGTCCATGCGGGGCTTGAAGTAATATCCCTCGATCGAGGCCTTCGACGACAGCCGGAACAGGTTGTGCATGCCGGTCGTGTTCTCGGCGAACATCGTCATGTGCGTATACGCGCCGGAACCAGAGACGTCGTCGCCGCCCCCGTCGCCCCAGCGCACACGGGTCTTGTCCGAGCGGTGCGTGCCGGGCGTGATGTACGCCTCCGTGCCGATGATGGGCTTGACGCCGCCGGCCTTCGCGGTCTTCCAGAACTCGAAGGCGCCGAACATGTTGCCGTGGTCGGTCACCGCCACCGCCGGCATGCCCTGGGCGGCCGCCTCAGCCACCAGGTCGCCGAGCCTGGCGGCGCCGTCGAGCATCGAGTACTCGCTGTGGACGTGCAGGTGGACGAAGGAGTCGGAATCCGACACGGAACCTCCGCTGATCGAGCTGGTTGCCGGGACGTGGTCCAGCGTAACGGGCGCCACCGACGGGCCGGAACCGACCCGCCCGGCGGAGGACGCACCAGGCATGGCGGGCCGGACCCGCGCGCCTCCCGTTCGGTGCGTCCTACGCCGCGCGGATCCGGGCCAGCGCCTGCTGCAGGTCGTCCGGATACTCCGCCGCGTACGACACCCACTGGCCGGTGCGCGGGTGCTCGAACCCGAGGCGGACAGCGTCGAGCCACTGCCGGGTCAGTCCGAGCTCGGCGGCGAGCACCGGATCCGCGCCGTACATCGTGTCGCCGACGAGCGGGTGCCGCATCGCCGCCATGTGCACGCGGATCTGGTGGGTGCGCCCGGTCTCCAGGTGCACCTCGAGCAGGGTCGCGGACCGGAACGCCTCGAGCGTCGCGTAGTGCGTCACGCTCGGCTTGCCCTCGGCGGTGACCGCGAACCTCCAGTCGCTCGACGGATGCCGGCCGATCGGGGCATCGATGGTGCCGGACGTCGGGTCCGGATGCCCCTGCGCGAGCGCGTGGTAGACCTTCTCGACGGTGCGCTCCTTGAAGGCGCGCTTGAGGTGCGCGTACGCCAGCTCGGTCTTCGCCACGACCATCAGCCCGGACGTGCCGACGTCGAGCCGGTGCACGATGCCCGCACGCTCGGCGGCGCCGGAGGTCGCGATGGTGAAACCGGCCGCGGCGAGCCCGCCGGGCACCGTGGGGCCCTCCCAGCCCGGGGAGGGATGCGCGGCGACGCCGATCGGCTTGTCGACGACGACAATGTCCTCGTCGTCGTGCACGACGGTCATCCCAGGGACCTCGACCGGCACGATCCGCGGCGCCTCCTTCGGCGTCCACTCGACCTCGAGCCACGAGTCCTCGTGCAGCCGGTCGGACTTGTCGACGACGACGCCGTCGACACGGACTCCTCCGGTCGCCACCACGTCGGCAGCGAACGACCGGCTGAACCCGAGGAGCTTGGCGATGGCGGCGTCGGCGCGCTCACCGGCGAGCCCGTCCGGGACCGCAAGGCTCCGCGACTCGGTCATGATGCGTCGCGCTCGAGCGGCTCCGGTCGCGAGGCGGCGCCCGCTGGGTCGGCACGGTCCAGTTCGGCCTGGCGCTGCTTGGAGGGGGTGCGCGACCCGTCGAGGTTGATCCCGCGGATCGTCAGCAGCACGAAGATCCCCATGCTGATGCAGATGAACGAGTCGGCGACGTTGTAGATCGCGGGCATCATCCAGGGGGTGAACAGGAAGTCCACGACCTCGCCCCGGCCGAAGCCGGGCGCCCGCACGAGCCGGTCGGTGAGGTTCCCGAGCGCGCCGCCGAGGAGCATGCCGAACAGCACCGCCCACCAGAGTGAGCGGATCCGGCGGGCCGTCACCACGATCACGACGACGACCGCGGCCGCGACGATCGAGAAGATCCAGGTCTGGCCGCCCGCGAACGAGAAGGCCGCACCGGGATTCGTCACGTAGTGCAGCTGCAGAGTGCGGCCGAGCACGTCGACGGTCTGACCGTACGTCAGATGCGCGACCACGAGCGCCTTGGTGACCTGGTCGAGCGCGTAGACGCAGACAGCGGCGAAGGCCAGTGCCGCGATCGCGCGGACACTGACCTTCGCCGGTCGTGCTGGATCGGCCAACGTCAGTTGGATCCGAAGCCCTGGGCCGAGGCCGGGACGAAGCCGCTCGGCTGCTCTCCACCCGCCGAGTCGAGCTCGTTGAGCTGCCCCTGGATGTAGGACTTGAGCTGCAGACGGTAGTCGCGCTCGAACGTACGGAGCTCGTCGATCTTCGTCTGGAGCTGGGTGCGCTCCTGCTCGAGGACGGCGACGCGCTGGCGCTGCTGCGCCTCCGCCTCGGCGACCATCGTGCGCTGCTGCTCCTCGGCCTCCGTCACGATCTGCCGCTGCCGCGCCTCCGCCTCGGAGACCAGGCGATCGGCCGTCGCGTGGCCCTCGGCGATGAGTGCGTCGCGCTTCTCGACACCCTCACGTACGTGCTCCTCGTGAAGACGGCGTGCGAGCTGGAGCAGATTGGAGGTCCCGACGGTGTCCTCGTCCGGGTCGACCGCGGGAGCGGCGGCCGGGGCCGGGGTGGGCTCCGGGGCTGCGGCGACCGGGGCCGGCGTTGGCTCCGGCACCGACGCGGGCTGCGGCGCCGACGCCGGAGCGGCGGCGACCGGTGCGGCCTCGGTCGGTGCGGACTCGGCGGCACTCAGTCGCTGCCGAAGCTCCTCGTTCTCCTGGCCGAGACGGCGAAGCTCGACCACGACCTCGTCGAGGAAGTCGTCCACCTCGTCCTGGTCGTAGCCCTCACGGAACTTCGTCGGCTGAAACCGCTTGTTGACTACGTCTTCCGGCGTCAAAGCCATTTGCCGTCACCTCAATAGAACTGCTGATCGTGTGGAACCGAACGGTCGCAACCGAATGTATCAGTCGTGAAACGCCGGCGCGGACGCATGCACGGGGCGCGCATCGGGTCCCGACAACCGTACACCGCCATCGGTGGGTCGAGCGGCATCGCCGCCTCCGGTGCGCCGCAAGGAACCGCGGGGCCGGTCAGGCCGCGCTCATCGCGACCACCGTCGTCACGCTCATGAGGACGATCACGATGAGCATGACGATGCTCCAGCCGAAGTCCAGGGCCACGACGCCCATCCGCAACGGCGGCAGGATGCGCCGGACCGCGCGGATCGGCGGATCGGTGATCGCGAACACGGCGTTCGCGAGGACGAGCAGCGCCCCACGCGGTCGCCAGTTGCGATTGAACTGGCTTACGAGGTCCACCACGAACCGCGCCCACATCACATAGAAATAGATGAGCAGGAGCGTGTGGAGGATCGATGCGGTCGCGGACACCATCGGGGCTGATCAACTCGCTCGTTCGGAGGGGCACAGGCGGGCACCGACCGCGCCCGAGACCGCGGAGACCGCGGCGTCCGGATTCAGGACTGGACGAAGAAGGACGCCTCGATGTCGGACTCTACCTCAGCCGACTCGCCGCTCACCGCGACGTGTGCCGGGGACAGCAGGAAGACCTTGTTCGTGACCCGCTCGATCTTGCCGTACAGCCCGAGCGACAGCCCGCTTGCGAAGTCGATCATGCGACGCGCGTCGGTCTCGGTCATCTGCGACAGGTTGATGATGACGGGGATGCCGTCGCGGAAGCTCTCCGCAATGGTCTGCGCGTCCTTGTACTCACGGGGGTGGACGGTGAGGATCTCGTTCATTTCCTGGACCGGGGTCGCCTTCTGTGCGTGGGAGCGGCGGAGCGGAGTGACCGGTGCGCGCTGCGGGGTCGGAGCCGCGACGGGCGCGACGGGGGCCGGGGCTGCGGACGGGGCGGTCTGCACGGCCGAGGTCGGAGCCGAGACAGCGTGAGCGGTGCCGTTCGTCGTCCGAGGAGCCTGCTCCGGCTGCTCGTCGTACTCGAGGTCCTCGTCGGCGAGGCCCAGGTAGACCATCGTCTTGCGCAGCGGGTGAGCCATGGTTCCTCCGGAGGTTCGTGCGTGAATGCCCATTGCGAGGTTAACGAGCCGAGGGCCGGTTTCCCGTGATTGCCGTGCCGATGCGAAGGTGTGTCGCGCCCTCCAGGATCGCCGCGGGGTAGTCCGCGCTCATCCCAGCGGAGATGTCGGTCGCGTCCGGATGCGCCGTGCGCACCCGCTCGGAGATGCCCCGGAGCCGCGCGAACGCCCGCCGCGGTTCCTCGCCGAGGGGTGCGACGGCCATGACCCCCCGGAGCGCGATGGTCCTGCTCGCCAGGATCCGCTCCACGAGCGCGTCCACCTGGTCGGGCTGCACCCCGCCGCGCGCCGGATCGGATGTCAGGTTCACCTGCACGAACCCCTCGACGACGTCGGGCGCGGGATCGCTCTCGGTGCACGCGAACGCATCCACCACGCTGGTTCGGTCGAGTGACTGCACGACGGAGGCGTACCGGCGCACCTGGCGGGCCTTCTTGCTCTGCAGCTGCCCGATGAAGTGCCAGCGCACCGCCAGGTCCGCGAGCTGCCCTGCTTTGGCCTGCGCCTCCTGGTGACGGTTCTCGCCCACGTCGGTGACGCCGAGCGCGGCGAGCTCGGCCACCAGGGAGGCCGGGTGGAACTTCGTCACGACGACGAGCGTGAGCTCCTCGGGCGAACGCCCCGCTGTGCGCGCCGTGTCCGCGACACCGCTCCGGACGCGAGCGAGCCGATCCTCCAGCTCCGGCGTCGGCTCGCCGGACGCTGCCGCCGGCGAGCCGGACGCACTGGATGCGTCCGCGTCCGCCGCAGATGTCACTTCAGGAAGTCGGGGACGTCGAGCTCGTCATCGTCGTCGAACGCCGGGTTGGCGGGACGCTGCGCCGGCGGCTGGTGCTCGTGCGACGCCCAGGACGACCGTGAGTCCTCGATCGGAGCCGAGCTCGCCCCCGCGGCGGGTGCACCGGCGTCCGGGTTGACGTAGCTCGATCGACGGTCCTTCTGCTGCTGCTGTGAGGTCGGCTCGCCGCCGTCGAAGCCCGCGGCGATGACCGTGACGCGCACCTCGTCGCCGAGCGTGTCGTCGATGACGGCACCGAAGATGATGTTCGCCTCCGGGTGCACGGCCTCCTGGACCAGACGAGCGGCGTCGTTGATCTCGAAGATGCCGAGGTTCGAGCCGCCCTGGATCGACAGGAGCACGCCGTGCGCGCCGTCGATCGAGGCCTCGAGCAGCGGCGACGCCACGGCGAGCTCCGCAGCCTTGATCGCCCGATCGGCACCGCGGGAGGATCCGATCCCCATGAGCGCCGACCCGGCACCCTGCATGACGCTCTTGACGTCGGCGAAGTCGAGGTTGATGAGGCCGGGCGTCGTGATCAGATCGGTGATGCCCTGGACACCGGCGAGCAGCACCTGGTCGGCGGTGGCGAACGCCTCCACCATGCTGATGCCGCGGTCGCTGATCTCGAGCAGGCGATCGTTCGGCACGACGATGAGCGTGTCGACCTCGTCCTTGAGCGTCGCGACGCCGTTCTCAGCCTGCGACTGACGGCGCTTGCCCTCGAAGCCGAAGGGCTTCGTGACGACACCGATCGTGAGGGCGCCGATGGACTTGGCGATCCGCGCCACGACGGGCGCGCCGCCGGTGCCGGTGCCGCCGCCCTCGCCGGCGGTGACGAAGACCATGTCAGCGCCCGCGAGCGCCTCCTCGATCTCCTCGGCGTGATCCTCGGCGGCACGACGGCCGACCTCGGGGTCCGCGCCGGCACCGAGGCCGCGGGTGATCTCGCGTCCGACATCGAGCTTGACGTCGGCGTCGCTGAGCAGCAGCGCCTGCGCATCGGTGTTGATCGCGATGAATTCAACACCGCGCAGGCCGAGCTCGATCATGCGATTCACGGCGTTGACGCCGCCGCCGCCGACCCCGACGACCTTGATGACGGCGAGGTAATTGTGGTTCGTGGTCACGTCAGTCCGGCCTCCGATAAAACCCTCAACCTATGCTTGAAGTTCAGGGATTTTGCTGATATGGGTGGTGCTCGACTCCGACGCTACGGGGCAGCGCGCGGCCTATCGACATCGCCACGCCGCGTGTCGCCGATGCGGTCCGGCAATTGCCGATGACCGGAGGCACGTCGTGCGGCCGGACCTACCCCTGGTTGCGGATGATCCCGTTGTCCGGAGCGCTGACGTCGTACTCGACCACGGTCCCGGGCGACCGGGCCTCGTGATCCGCGATGAGCGCGGCGAGGAGGGTGGCCTTCGAGTCCGAGTCATCCGGACTCCCCCACACGACGCGCGCGCCGCTCGCGAGCGTCAGCGTCACGTCGTCGGATGTCGTCGCCGTGGCCTCCGTCACACTCGAGCGGATCGTCGTCGGCAGCGAGAGCACCACCTCGGCCATGCTCCGATACGCCGACCCGCCGATCTGCGACGGCGAGACCTTCGCCACCGGCATGCCCTCCGGCAGCTTCGGGTCCGACTCCACCACGATGCCCGCGGGATCGACGAGGTCGTACCCGGATCCGGTCTGCACGGCGAGGATCGGCTTGCGCTCGGTGATCGTGATGACGAGGGTGTGCGGCGGCGCCTCCTCGGTCACGTAGCTCTCGATGAGCGGGAACCCCGCGAGCCGCCGTTCGATCTCGGCGAAGTCGATCCGGGCGAGGGGCGTGCCCATCTGGTCCTGGACCGCGGACACCACCTGCGACCGGTCGATCCGCTCGTTCCCCTTCACCTCGACCCGGGTGAGCGCCATGAGCGGCGAGTACACCGCGACGACCACCGAGAGCACGAGGACGAGCACGACGACGCCGGATGTGATCCACGCGGCACGCCGATGCCGGCTGCGCCGAGTGAACCGGCGCACCTCGGCGCGTTCCATGAGCCGGCGGCGCTTCCGAGCGGCGCGGGCCTCTCGAGCGGTCTCCGCGGCGCGGACACCCGCTCCGACCGGACGAGCAGACGCCGACGCCGTCGGCTCCGACGCGGACGCGGACGCACCAGCGCTCGGGACGTCGGGCCTATCTGCACGCTCGTGCATATCCGCACGCTCGGGCACGCCGGGCTCGTCCACGTCCGCACGCTCGTGCACGTCCGGCTCGTCCCGTGCGGCCGGCTCCCCACGCGCGCCCACACGCTCGTGCATGTCCGGCAACGCGTCCAGGTCGTCGATCGGCGGAAGGTCCGGCAGACCGATGCGCGACCGGGCGGGGACCGCGACGGGAGGGTGTCGATCCTCCAGCGCGCCGTCATCGTCCGTGCCGGGTCGGGCGGCGCCGTCGTCGTCGTCCGTGCCGGGCTGGGCGGCGCCATCGGCCTGGCCGGACGCGGACAGCGTCGCCCGTCGGCCGCGGAGGAACCGCGCGGCCAGTCCTCGCCGTCCGGTGTCGTCATCCTGGCCGGCATGCTCCGATCCGCTGCCGGCACCGCGCGCCGGGGCGGCAGCCCGCTCGTCGAACCCCTCGGGACGCCTCACCGAACCGGTGCCTCCGCCCGGAGCGCTGCGAGCACCTGCGGGATGATCCGGTACACGTCACCGCAGCTGAGCGTCATGATGATGTCCCCCTCGCGGGCGATCCGGGCGGCGCGGTCCGCGGCGTCGGCCCAGTCGGGCAGGTAGTCGACGCGGTCCTGGTCGTCGAACCGCTCCTGCACGAGCGCGCCGGTCACGCCGGGCTCCGGGTCCTCGCGCGCGCCGTACACATCGAGGACGACGGTGTGGTCCGCGAGCTCCTCGTACACGCGCGCGAAGTCCGCGGCCATCAGGCGGGTCCGGGAGTACAGGTGCGGCTGGTGGATCGCGATGATCCGGCCGCCTCCCACGACGGTGCGCGCGGCACGCAATGCTGCGGCGACCTCGGTGGGGTGGTGCGCGTAGTCGTCGTACACACGGACACCGCGCTCGACCCCGTGGAGCTCGAAGCGGCGCTCCGTCCCTCCGAACGCCTCGATGCCGCGGACGGCATCCGCCGGTTCCACCCCGAGCCCGACGAGCACGGTGAAGGCGCCGGCCGCATTGAGGACGTTGTGCCGCCCCGGGACCCGGAGCACGATGTGATGCGTCCCGCCCGCATACGACAGATCGGCCTCGACACCCGCGGCCTCCACGACACGCAGGATGCGGACGTCGGCGTCCTCGGCCTCGCCGAACGTCACGATGTCGGGGGCATCGGCACGGGCACGGACACCCGCTGTGACCTGCTGCGCGCCCGGGTCGTCGCTTGAGACGACGACGCGCTCGGTCGCCTTCGCCGCGAACGTGACGAACGCGTCGAGGAACGCCGCCTCGCTGCCGTAGTGGTCCAGGTGGTCGGGGTCGACATTGGTGATGAGCGCGATCGCGGTGTCGTACAGCAGGAACGAGCCGTCGGACTCGTCGGCCTCCACGACGAACAGGTCGCTCGACCCGCTCGCGGAGCTGACCCCGAGAGACTGGATCACCCCGCCGTTGACGAAGTTCGGGTCGAGGCCGAGCTCGACGAGCGCGGTGACGACCATGCCGGTCGAGGTCGTCTTGCCGTGCGCGCCCGCGACCGACACGAGCCGTCGTCCGGCGACGAGCGCGGCGAGCGCCTGCGACCGGTGCATCACCGGGAGCCCTCGGCGGCGGGCCTCGAGCAGCTCGGGGTTGTCCGGCCAGAGCGCGCTGGTCACGACCACGGTGTCGGCTTCGCCGACGTTCCCCGCGTGATGGCCGATGCGCACCTCGGCGCCGAGCGCGCGCATGCGGCCGGTCGTGTCGGACTCGCGCGAGTCGGACCCGGTGACCCGGTGGCCGCCCGCGAGGAAGAGCCGCGCGATGCCGCTCATGCCCGATCCGCCGATCCCGATGAAGTGGACCGTGCCGAAATCGCTCGGTATCGCCTGCGAGAGGTCGGGCTTGATGGTCATCGTTCCTCCGTCGTCGTGCCGGCCAGGCCCGCCGTGCTCCGACGCCGGGCGTCGAGCACGAGGTCCGTCATCCGGTCGGCCCCGTTCCGGTGGCCGACGCTCCCCGCGCGGACGGCCATGCTCGCGATCTGCGCCCGGTCCTGCAGGATCGTGAGGAGCTCGGCCGTGACCCACTCCGGCACGAACGCCTCGTCCGCGACGAGCACGGCTCCCCCGGCCTCGACGACGTCCCGCGCGTTGTGCCGCTGCTCGCCGTTGCCCACAGGATACGGCACCAGGATGCTCGGCAGTCCGACCGCGGTCAGCTCGCACACCATGCCGGCACCCGCCCGCGACACGACGAAGTCGGCGGCAGCGTAGGCGAGGTCCATCCGGTCGCAGTACGGCAGGACGTGGTAGCCGTCGAGGTCCGACGGGCCGATGTCGGACCTTCCGCCGACGACGTGGAGGATCTGCCACCCGGCACCGACGATCGTCGCCGCCGACCGGTGCACCGTCTCGTTGATCCGCCGAGCGCCGGACGATCCGCCCGTGACGAGGAGGACCGGACGGCTCGGGTCGAGCCCGAACTCGGCAAGCCCCGCCAACCGGAGCGCACGCCGGTCCAGCGACTCGATCTCGGCGCGGAGCGGCATGCCGACCAGCCGCCCGTGCGGCAGCCGGGTGTTCGAGAACGTGACGCCCACGTGCTGCGTGACCACCGACGCGAGCCGGTTCGCCAACCCGGGACGCGCGTTCGCCTCGTGCACGGCGAGCGGCGTCCCCGTCCGGCGTGCAGCGATATAGGCGGGGGCGGCGGCGTACCCGCCGACACCCATGATCGCATCCACGCCACGCTCGCGGATGATCCGCTCCACGTCGCGGACGGCGCCTCGGAATGCGCCGGGGAAGCGGAGCGCGGCTGCGCTCGGTCGGCGCGGGAACGGGAGGCGCGCAATCGTCAGCAGCTCGTACCCGCGCATCGGCACGAGCCGCGCCTCGAGCCCCTCCGCCGTCCCGAGGACGAGGACCTGCGCGTCCGGCTCGCGCAGCCGGAGGCGGTCCGCCACGGCGAGCAACGGATTGACGTGGCCGGCGGTCCCCCCACCGGCGAACAGGTAGGTGCTCACCGTGCCGCTCCCCGGGCGGCCGAGGTCCGGCTCGCGCGTGCTGCGGCCGCCGCGGCCGAACGCTGGGCGGCGTCCTGGCGGATGGAGCCGGACAGCTCGACCGGCGGTGCCGGCGCCTCGCGGGCGAACGAGAGCACGACGCCGATCGCGACGAGCGTCATGATGAGCGCCGACCCACCCGCCGAGATCAGCGGTAATGGCACGCCGAGGACCGGGAGGAGGCCGAGGACGACCGCGATGTTCACGAACGCCTGCCCGATGAGCCAGAACATGATGCCGCCGGTGACGGTCCGGACGAACGGGTCACGGGAGGCGCGGATCACCTTGATGAACCCGATCGCCAGCACGACGAACAGCGCGAGCACCACGACCGCGCCGATCAGCCCCAGCTCCTCGCCGATGATGGCAAAGATGAAGTCGTTGTCCGCCTCGGGCAGCCACGACCACTTGGCCTTCGAGTTTCCGAGGCCGACGCCGAAGACGCCGCCAGACGACAGCGCCCACATGCCGTGCGTCGGCTGCCAGCAGAGGTCCTGGTAGTCGCTCGAGTTGGTGCAGCCGGAGAGCCAGGCGTCGATCCGGGAGGACCGGGAACTCGACGAGATGGTCACGAACGGGACGACGACGAGCATCGCGAGCAGGCCGACACCCAGGTGTCGCAAGCGGGCGCCGCCGATGAACAGCGCGCCGAAGACGAGCAGGATCATGATCATCGCGGTGCCCTGGTCCTTGCCGACGAGGACCAGACCGATGGAGGCGAGGCTCACGAGCCCGACCGGGATGAGCACCTCGCGCCAGTCGCCGAGCTTGTCGCGCTTGGCGTAGACGATCGCGCCGATGCCGAGCGCGAGCGCGAGCTTGAGGATCTCCGACGGCTGCGCGGTGAACGATCCGATGCGGATCCAGTTCCGGTTGCCCTGGATGGAGTATCCGAGCGGCGTCAGCACGACGAGGGCCTGCACGATGAGGCCGGCGAGCACGATGCGCATCGCCCAGCGTCGCCAGAACCACACCGGGAGACGTGATGCGACGAGCATGAGCGGAACCCCGATGATCGCGTACAGTCCCTGCCTGCTGAACGCGCCGAAGAAGTCCTTCGTCGCCGCGTACTGCTCGACGCTCGACGAGGACAGGACCATCACGACGCCGAAGACGACGAGAAAGAGGGTGACGCCGAGGATCGTGTAGAAGGCACCCGTCTCGGCGACGAACAGCTGCCGGACGGCCACGACGGCAGCCTGCGGCCGACGCCGGGACGGCTCCGCCTGAGCGGCATCGGAGCGCCGGCTCGGGTCAGCGCTGCCCGTCGGGAAGCTCGTCGGCGGATGTGCCATCGGCGTTTCCTCCCAGGTGCTCGTGAACCGCCGCCGCAAACCGACGCCCCCGGTCCGCATACGACGCGAACTGGTCGAACGACGCTGCAGCCGGGGCGAGGAGGACCGTGTCGCCGGGTCTCGCGACCGCAGCGGCATGCCGGACCGCCTCGGGCATGACCAGATCAGTCTCCGTCCCGACGACCTCGACCAAGCTCACATCGGGCGCGTGTCGCGCGAATGCCTCCAGCACCGGAGCGCGGTCCGTGCCGATCACCACGACGCCCCGGACGCCGGATCCGAACCGGGCGACGAGCGCCTCGATGTCGACGCCCTTGAACAGGCCGCCGACGATCCACACGACGGAGTCGAACGCCGACAGCGACGCGGTCGCCGCATGCGGGTTCGTGGCCTTCGAGTCGTCCACCCATCGGACGCCGTCGGCGATGGCGACCAGCTCGGTGCGGTGGTGGTCCGTGCGGAAGGTGCGCACCGCCTCCCGCACGTCCGTCGGCGCGACACCGCCGGAGCGGGCCAGCGCGGCGGCGGCGAGCACGTTCATCGTCATGTGCGGCGAGCCGAGGCCCGCGGAATCCAGATCGTCCTGGGATGCGAGCTCGAGTGCCGCGTTCCGGCGATCGTCGAGGAAGGCGCGGTCGCAGAGGACGTCCTCCACGACGCCGACGTCGCCCGGCGCCGGGACTCCCGGGGTGAACCCGACGGCACGGCAGCCCGCCATGACGTCCGCGTCCTCGACCATGGCGCGGGTCGCCTCGTCGACGACGTTGTACACGCACGCGGCGACGGTGTTCGCGTAGACCTTCGCCTTGGCGTCCCGGTAGGCCGCAGCCGATCCGTGCCACTCGAGGTGGTCGTCGGCCAGGTTCAGGCAGGTGGAGGCCAGCGGGACCACCGCCCCGGGTCCGGTGGTCGGCATGGCGTGCAGCTGGTGGCTCGAGAGCTCGACGACCAGGACGTCGAACCCGTCGGGGTCGCGGACGACGTCGAGCACCGGCACGCCGATGTTGCCGCATGCGACCGCGCGCTGCCCCGACGCCGCGAACATCGCGGTCGTGAGCTGCGTCGTCGTCGTCTTGCCGTTCGTCCCGGTGACGAGCACCCACGGCGACGGAATCGGCCCACGGAGGACCTTGTCCCGGAGCCGCCAGGCGAGCTCGATGTCGCCCCAGACCACGCTGTTCGCCGACGCCCACACCACGGCCGCGTTCGTCGGCGCGAGACCCGGCGATGCGACGACGAGCTCCGGTGCGAACCCGGCGAGGTCCGCGGGGACCTCGGCGAGCGAGGCCCGCACGAACCGGACGCCGAGGACGCCGAGCAGCTCGACGCGGTCGTCGGAGGCGTCCTCCGCGAACACGACGACCTCGCTGCCGAGCTCGACGAGCGTGTCCGCGACGGAGAACCCCGTCGCCCCGAGACCGAGGACCGCGACCCGCAGCCCCTGCCAGGCGTCCGTGTGCCAGGTCGTCAGACCGGCGAGCCGGTCGGAGGTGGGCGTGGCGGCGTCTGTCATACGTTCACCCGGCTGATCCACTCGAGATAGAACAGGCCGAGGCCGGCGGCCACGCACAGTCCGGCGATGATCCAGAACCGGACCACGACCGTGACCTCCGCCCAGCCCTTGAGCTCGAAGTGGTGGTGCAGCGGGCTCATCAGGAAGATCCGTTTGCCGTGCGTGATCTTGAAGTACGCGCGCTGCAGGATCACCGAGCCGGTGACGATGAAGAAGAGCCCGCCGATCAGGATGAGCAGCAGCTCGGTGCGGCTGAGGATCGCGAGCGCCGCCAGCGCGCCGCCGAGGCCGAGCGACCCGGTGTCGCCGAGGAAGATCTGCGCGGGCGAGGTGTTGTACCAGAGGAAGCCGATGAGGCCGCCGCAGATCGATGCCGCCACGACCGCCAGATCGAGCGGGTTCGTCACCCGGTAACAGGCATGCACGACGCTGCCGTCCAGCCGGGAACCCCCGCACTCCTGGTTGTACTGCCAGAAGCCGATGAAGATGTAGGACGCGATCGCGAGGATGCTCGACCCGGTGGCGAGGCCGTCGAGACCGTCGGCGACGTTCACGCCGTTCGAGCTCGCGACCGTCAGGAACACGATCCAGGCCAGGTACAGCACGGTGCCGACGACCGTGCCGAGGAACATGAAGTTCAGCCAGTCGATGTCGCGGACCGCGGAGACCATCTTCGACGCCGGGTACTCGCCGTTCGCGGACGGGACCACGAGCGCGATCGTGGCGAAGATCACGCCGACGATGACCTGACCGAGGACCTTCGCCCACCCGCCGAGCCCGAGGCTGCGCTGCCGTCGCACCTTGAGGAAGTCGTCGAGGAACCCCACGACGCCGAGGCCGACCATGAGGAACAGGACGAGCATCCCGGAGAGGGTCACGTGGTCGCGCCCCGCGAGGTGCCCGACGAAGTAGCCGACCACTGATCCGAGGATGAGGACGATCCCGCCCATCGTCGCGGTCCCGCGTTTCGTGTGGTGCGACTGAGGGCCGTCGTCGCGGATGAACTGCCCCCAGCCGAGCCGGTGGAACAGCCGGATGAACAGCGGCGTGAGCAGGAGCGTGAACACCAGCGACACGGCACCGGCGGTGAGCAGGGCGATCATGCTGGTACACCTCCCAGGCGGTCCCCGAGGAACCGGAGACCGGCGGACTTCGAGGACTTGACGAGGACGACGTCGCCGGAGCGGATCATCCCCTCGATGGCGCGAACGGCGTCGTCGACGTCCTCGATGAACACGGACTCGCCGTCCCACGATCCCTCGAGGGAGGCGGCCTGGTGGATGGGCAGCGCGCCGCGGCCGACGACCACGAGCTGACCGATGCCGAGCCGGACGACGAGCCGGCCGATCCGGTCGTGCTCCTCCGTCGCGTACTCGCCGAGCTCGGCCATCTCGCCGAGCACCGCGACGGTCCGCTCACCCGGGCGCGCGATCTGCGCGAGCGTCCGCAGGGCTGCGGCCATCGAGTCCGGGCTCGCGTTGTACGCGTCGTTCACGACGGTCACGCCCTCCGGGCCGCCCTGGAGGAGCTCCATGCGCCAGCGCTCAGCTCGCGTCATCGACGCGAGCGCCCGGGCGCCGTCGGCGAGCGGGACCCCCCACGTGTGCGCGACGACGAGCGCCGCCGTCGCGTTCATGGCGTGGTGCTCGCCGAGGATGGCGAGACGAACGGTGACCGAATCGTCCACGGTGGCCGACGCGGTGTCGTCCGCCGAACCTCCCGGCCGCGCGGTCAGCGTGAAGCGGGTGCCGGTGCGGTCGCTGGTGAGTTCGGTGATCCGATACGCCGCCGCGGGATCCGTTCCGAACGAGACGACCCGCGCCGCGGTGAGCGCCACCATCGACGCGACCCGGTCGTCGTCGAGATTGAGCACCGCGGTGGCGGTGGCGGGGAGGTCCGTGACCATCTCCGATTTCGCGCGCTGCGTCATCTCGATCCCGCCGAACTCGCCGGCGTGCGCGAGACCGACCTTGAGGACGACGCCGACGTCGGGCTCGGCGATACGGACGAGCTTCGCGATCTCACCGAAACCGCTCGCGCCCATCTCGACGACGAGGAAGCGGGTGTCGACGGTGAGGCGCAGCATCGAGATCGGTGCGCCCACGTGGTTGTTGAACGAGCCCTCGGGCGCGACCGTCTCGCCGACTCCGGCGAGGATCGTGCGGAGCATGTTCTTCGTGCTCGTCTTGCCGTTCGAGCCGGTGATCCCGACGACACGGAGGTCGCCGGCGGCGCGGACCCGCCGGACGACCTCGGCGGCGAGGGCGGCCAGCGCGGCGTACCCGTCGGCGACGACGATCTGCGCGGCCGCGGTGTCGGCGCGCTGCTGCGTGATCACGAGCGCGGCTCCGGCGTCCGTGGCCGCCGGCACGAACCGGTGGCCGTCGGTCTCCTCGCCAGGCAGCGCGAAGAACACGCTGCCGGGCCCGACCAGCCGCGAGTCGGTCTCGACGGAGCCGTCGATGACGGTGTCCGGTGCGCCCTGGATCAGGGTTCCGTCGGTCGCCAGGGCGATCTCGGCCAGCGTCAGCGGGATCACTGCGCTGCCTCGGACGGCGTCCAGCCGGCCTCGCGCAGCGCGGCGCGGGCCTCGTCCCGGGCGGAGTACTCCGTCCGGACCCCCCGGATGTCGCGGTAGTCCTGGTGGCCGGGGCCGGCCCACAGGATCGAGTCGCCGTCGCCGACGAGCGACACCGCGTGCCGGATCGCCGCCTCGGGCGGCGTGACCTCGTGGATCTCGTGGTTCGGGAACGCCGCGCGGGCCGCGTCGACGAGGGTCTTCCGGATGGAGGCCGCGTCCTCGAACCGCGGGTGGTGGTCGGTGACCACGAGCACGTCGCTGCCCGCGGCCGCGACCCGCGCCATCTCTCCGCGCTTCGTCGTGTCGCGATCCCCGTCCGCGCCGAACAGCATGACGACCTTGCCCGGGGTGAACTGCCGGACCGCGGCGAGCGTGGTGAGGAAGGCGTCCGGGCTGTGGCCGAAGTCGACGTACACGCTCGGCCCGCGGTCACCGGAGACACGCTCCGTGCGGCCGGGCAGGTAGGCGTCGATGCTGCTGACGTCGCCGTCGCCCTGCCCGTGCTCGAGCGCCTGGGCGATCGCACCGAGCTCGAATCCGCCCTCCACGAGCATGACGATCGCGAGCGCCGCGTTCGCCGCCATGTGCCAGCCGATGAGCGGCACGCGGGTGCTGAGCTCGCGTCCCTCCGGGCCGGTGAGCCGGAACTCGGTGTACGCGGCCGCCGCGTCGGTGATCTCGACGTGCCACTCGGCATCGACGTCCGGGTGGATGCTGATCGTCGTGAGCGGGATCCGGGAGTCCTCGACGACGCGCGCGCCCCACTCGCTGTCCAGGGAGACCACGCCGCGGCGTCCGCGCTCCGGCTGGAACAGCGGCAGCTTCGCCTGGTAGTACTCCTCCATGTCGGCGTAGTCGTCGAGGTGGTCGTGGCTGAGGTTCGTGAACGCCACGACGTCGAAGACGATGCCGTCCACGCGGTGCCGGCTGAGGGCCTGGGCGCTGACCTCGACGGCCACCGCGCGCACCTCGCTCTCCCGCATCCGTGCGAGGAGGCCGTGCATCTCGCTCGCCTCGGGCGTGGTGAGGCGGCTGGTCACGCTGAGCGACCCGATGTGCCGCTCCGCGGTCGAGCTGAGCCCGGTGACGAGCCCGAGCTGCTTGAGGATCGCCTCCAGCAGGTAGGCGGTGCTCGTCTTGCCGTTCGTGCCGGTGACGGCCAGGAGCAACGGCAGGTCCTCGGCGTCCTGGTCCGTGCGGTACACCCATGCCGACACGTCGCCGAGCGCCGCACGGGGGTCGTCCACGACGAGCACGGGCAGCCGCGTCGGTGCGACGAGCGCGATGCCCGCCTCGTCGGTCATGACCGCGACCGCGCCGCGCTCGGCGGCATCGGACGCGAACTCCGCACCGTGACGGTGCGCTCCGTGCACCCCGACGAAGACGTCGCCCGGCTGGACGTCGGCCGCGCTGAGGGTGACGCCGGTGACCTCGATCCCGTCGACGGAGCCGACCGTGCTCAGGCCGAACGCGTTGACGAGTTCAGCGAGCGGCCGGGCAGCCGGGTGTTCGGGGCGGAGGACCGGGGGGATCCGAGCGGACAAGTGCTCCTTCTTCCTCACCACGACGTCGGGAAGGTCTTCTCGGGCGTCGTGGAGGGGGTGACGCGGTACTTCTCGAGCACCTGGGACATGAGGGTGTGGAACGCCGGAGCCGCAGAACTCGAGAATCGGTGTCCCGACCCGGGCTTCGTGAACGTCACCGTGACAACATACTGGGGGTCCTCCGCCGGGGCCATTCCGGCGACGGAGATGATGCGCTGGCTGCCGTAGCCCACGCCATTCGGCTCAGCGACCTCGGCGGTACCGGTCTTCGCTGCCACGTTGTAGCCGGAGATCGTGCCCATCGAGTGCAGCGTGCCCTCGGCGTCGCTGAGGGTGCTCTGCAGCATCTCGACGGTCTGTTGCGCGGCCGACTGCGACACCACGCGTGTGGGCGTGACGTCCGGCTGGTCGGTCATCGTGCCGTCCGACTGCTCGCAGCCCTTCACGAAGTGCAGCGGGATGCGCTCCCCACCGTTCGCGAGGGTCTGGTAGACGCTCGCGACCTGCATGGCCGTCGTCGAGATGCCCTGCCCGAACATGGAGTTGATGTTCGTCTGCTGGTCCCAATCCGGGCTCGCCCCGTACTGCATGCCTGGCTGGCCGGGGAACTCGATCGCGGACTGCGTCGTGAACAGCCCGAACGCCTTCATGTAGTCGTAGCGCTGCTGCTCGGTGAGCCGCTCGCCGAGCTCGGTGATCCCGACGTTCGACGACCGGGCCAGGATGCCGGTGAGCGTCATCTGCTCGGTGGCGTGCGCCTCCGCGTCGGTGATCCGCCCGCCCCACGGGAACGTGCGCGAGTACGGCACCGTCGCCTGCGTCGTCGGCGAGGCCTTGCCGGAGTCCAGGAGCGCGGCGGCGATCGCGGATTTGATCGTGGATCCGGGCTCGTACGCCGCCGTGAGCGCCTTCGAGCCGAAGTTCCCGGGGTCGGCGGTGGCATTGATGTCATTCGGGTCGACCGCCGGGTAGTCGGCGATCGCGAGGACCTCGCCCGTCTTCGCCTTCGTCACGGTCGCGGTCGCGGACTCTGCACCCAACGCCTGCGCCTGCTCGGCCACGACCTGCTGGACCATGTACTGCAGGTCCTCGTCGATGGTCGTCACGAGCGTGCCGCCGTTCTTCGCCTCCTTGGTGGTGACGGTGCTGCCCGGGAGCTGCACGCCGTCCTCGCCGCGCTCGTAGGTCTCGGAGCCGTTCGTCGCCGCGAGGCACTGGTCGTACGAGTACTCGAGGCCGGCCTGGGCCCCGTCGGTGCCCATGAAGCCGGTCAGGTTACCGGCAGCGGACCCGTTCGGGTACACCCGGGCGGACTGCTTCTCCGGATAGAGCCACGGGATCCCGAGGTCCGTCACCGCACGGTACTGACCGACGTCGAGCCCCTTGGCGAGATAGGCGAAGTCCGCGTCCGGGTCCGCCGCGATGTTCTTGCGCATCGTCGCGACGTCCGCGCCGGTCGCCGCAGCCAGTGCCGCCAACGCCTGCTGCACGGTGACCTTCTTGATGCGGGTGCCGCCCAGCTTGCCCTCGAAGTCGCTCACGATCCGCGGCGCCGTCGTGATGTTGTAGCGGGTCACGCTGTCCGCGAGCTCGGTGCCGTTGCGGTCGACGATGGACCCCCGCGTGCCGTACAGCGTGACCGGGATGCTGCGCTTGGCCGACGCGGCCTCGTTCAGCTCGGCGGCCTGCACCACCTGGATGTCCACGAGGCGGACCACGAAGACCGCCACGAGGGCGATCACCACCGCCATCACGACGCCGTAGCGGAGACGATGGTTCCTGAGGGTCTTCCTCACCTGGAGTCCTTCCGGTCCCTGGTGCTGATGGGCACGGTGCGCTCCGGCCGAGCCGGCGGACGCGGTTCCGCCGACCGAGGCCGGACGGCTGATGGGTGCCGCCGTCGAGCCGACCCGACGAGGCGATTCAGCGCGTGGTGGGCGCCTGGAGCTGATCCGCGTCAGACGATACGGACGACTTCGACGAGCCCTGGTCCGACGCGCTGGCCGCGTCGCTCTTCTCAGCATCGGAGGCCGCGGTGTCCTGGGGCTGTTCGGCACTCGTGGGCGTGTCGCCCTGCTCGGTCACGACGCCCACGCCGTCGAGGAGCGCGTTCGGCACCTGGTTCCCGGCGCTGGTGGCGCCCGTGGAGGAGGCTGCAGGCGTCGGTGTCCCGTACACGGCCCCGGTCTTCGGGTCGAGGTACACCGGGGTCGAGTTTGCGATCATGCCGAGCGCCTGCGCATTCGTGGCGAGGTTCTGCGGCGAGCGGAGCACGTTCAGCTGCTCGTCGAGCTGTTGCTGCGACCGGCTCAGCTCGGTCTGCTGCGACTGCAGCGAGTCGAGCTGGTAGGCGCCCTTGCTCAGCACCATGCTGATGCCGAGCTGCGCCAGGAGCAGCGCGGCGAGGGCTCCGACGGCGACCATCGCGGAGACGACGCGCGGGCGAGCCCGGCGCTGCGCGCGGGTGGGCGTGACCTCCACGAGCTCGGGGCGCGTCCGAGGGGACCGCTCCGCACCGATGCTGGTCGGGGCGTCGAGGGGCCGCCCGGTGGCGAGGGCGAGGTTCGTGGTCATGTCACTTCCGGATTCGCTCAGCCGCACGGAGACGCACGGGGGTGGCACGGGGGTTCTTGGCGCGTTCGGCGTCGTCGGCGAGCTCGGCGCCCTTGACGACACTCGTGAAGGTGGGACGGTGCTCGGGCAGCTCGACCGGCAGGCCGGCCGGGGCGCTCGACGTCGTTCGGGTCGCGATCGCACGCTTGACGATGCGGTCCTCCAGGGACTGGTAGGCCTCGACCACGAGCCGGCCGCGGACGCGCAGTGCGTCCATCGCGGCCGGGATGGCGCGCTCCAGGACGCTGAGCTCCTGGTTGACCTCGATCCGGAGCGCCTGGAACACACGCTTGGCGGGGTGTCCCTGGCGCTGGACGGCCACGGGTGTGGCCTGGGTGAGGACGTCGACGAGGTCGGCGGAGCGCTCGAACGGCTGCTGGGCACGTCGGGCGACGATGGCGCGCGCGTACCTGGCCGCGAGCTTCTCCTCGCCGTACACGGTGAAGATCCGGCGCAGCTGCGGCTCGTCGTACGTCGCGAGGACCTCCGCCGCCGTGAACGGCGCGGTCTGGTCCATCCGCATGTCGAGGGGCGCGTCCTTGCTGTACGCGAATCCGCGTTCGGCACGGTCGAGCTGGAGCGAGGAGACCCCGAGGTCGAACAGCACACCGTCGACCGCTCGGAACCCCGCGCCCGCGACCGCCGCTGGCAGCTCGTCGTAGACGGTGTGCACGAGGTGCACGCGGTCGCCGAAGGGGGCCAGGCGCTCCCCCGCGATCGCGAGTGCGTCGGTGTCGCGGTCGAGGCCGACGAGCGTGAGGTCCGGGAACCGCTCCAGGATGGCCGCCGAGTGTCCGCCCATGCCGAGCGTCGCGTCGACGAGGACCTTGCCGGGTCCGGAGAGCGCCGGCGTGAACAGTTCGACGATGCGCTCGAGCAGGACGGGGGTGTGCGGGAACGCCACGCGCTCGGAGTCGGATGCTGCCATGTCGGCCCCTGCCTCCCCTGCGCCGTGGATCCGGATCCCCATCCATCCCGACCTGGCACCGGGGAAGGTGTGCCAGGGCGGACGGCTGGGAGTCCGGAACCGCGGATCAGAAGATGCCCGGGATCACCTCCTCCTCGTTGTCGGCGAAGTCCGCCTCACTGGCGGCGTAGTAGGCCTCCCACGCGTCGGTGGCCCAGATCTCGGCGCGGTCGCCCGCGCCGATCACCGTGAGGTCGCGGTCGAGACCGGCGTACTCGCGGAGGTTCTGCGGGATGGTCACACGGTTCTGCTTGTCCGGCTGCTCGGCGCTCGCCCCCGACAGGAACAGCCGCATGTAGTCGCGGGTGCGCTTGTTCGTCATCGGGGCCTGTCGGATCCGCTCGTGCAGGTCCTCGAAGGTGCGGTCGCTGAACACGACGACGCAGCGCTCCTGGCCGCGCGTCATGACGAGGCCACCAGCGAGCTCCTCGCGGAACTTGGCGGGAAGGATCACGCGGCCCTTCTCGTCGAGCTTCGGGGTGTAGGTGCCGAGCAACATGTCGGACCCCCTCCGCTCCAGTGATCACCTCGTTCCTCCACTTTACTCCACTGCGCTCCCCACGCCAACGAAAAGCACCCAGGAGCACCCCCTGACCCTCGGACTGGGGCCGTCGCAGCCCGCAGAAAGCGGTCGTTGTGGTCGGCCAGAGCGCGCGTCGTCCCCGTCATTCCGGGCATCGAAGCCGGGTGGAGGAACGTGGAGGGCCCCCAACGCCGCAACGCCACCCATCGGCGGCACCAGGAGATTCCTCAGTGCGCGGTGGATGGCGTTGTCTCGTGCCGATCCCCGGAACGACGAACGGGGCCGGCCCGAAGGCCGACCCCGTTCCGCAGATGCCCCTGCGATCAGTTCTGCTGGTTGCGCTTGTCCCACCGGTCGTTCATGCGATCCATGAAGGAACCGCCGGACGAGCCGCGCGCGCTGCCGCCCGTGGCCGTCGGCGTGCGTGGGCCCCGCCCGCCGGAGGCGGCACCGACGCCTGGCCGAAGTGCGAACAGCACACCCGCGAGCATGAGCACGAACCCGACCACGCCGACGGACGGCTGACGGATCATGATCCCCACCACGATGACGGCGACGCCGGCGAGTGCACCCAGGACACCGAGCGTGATCGATGTGTAGGTCGGGCGGCCCTGCCGTTTGGTGACGCGCGCCACGAAGTCGGAGTCGTTCTGGTACAGGCTGCGCTCCATCTCCTCGAGGAGTCGCTGCTCTTGCTCCGAGAGTGGCATCTTGAGTCCCTCATCCCTGGGATCGACGCGTGGAATTCGTGGACCGATTGTACGTCCGGCCCATCCAGTAGGCTAGAGAACGTGGCTGAGAGTACGCGATTAGTGGACCTCGTCTCGGCGCGCATCGACCGGGCCCTTGGGGAGCAGTACCAGCGCCTCGCCGCGATCAGTCCGGACCTCGCTCCGATCACCGAGTACTCGGAGGCGCTCCTGTCCGGCGGCAAGCGGTTCCGGGCGTTGTTCTGCTACTGGGGCTGGCAGTCCGTCGCAGGTCGATCCGGCTCGTTCGACCCGCTCGCCGAGGGCTCCCGGCAGACCACCACGGAGGCCGTCGTCACCGCGGCCGCCGCGCTTGAGGTGTTCCACGCCGCAGCCCTCGTCCACGACGACATCATGGACCGGTCGGACACCCGCCGGGGCATGCCCGCCGCGCACCGCCGATTCGAGCAGCTGCACGGCGGATCGGGCTGGATCGGCGACGCGACCGCCTTCGGCACGAACGCGGCGCTCCTGATGGGCGACATGCTGCTCTCCCTCAGCGACAGCGTCTTCGACGAGGCCCTCGCCCTGCTCGACCCGGCCCGGGCGCGCGTCGTCCGCCAGGAGTTCCACGCGATGCGACTCGACGTCACCGCAGGCCAGTACCTCGACATCCACGAGGAGACCGCGTGGCCGACCGTGGACGAGGCCGAGCTCCTCCTCCGCGCGCAGCGGGTCATCGTCTTCAAGTCGGCGAAGTACTCGATCGAGGCGCCCCTCGCGATCGGGGGTCTCATCGCCGGGGCGGACCCGCGGCAGCTCGACGGGCTCCGCGCGTTCGGACTTCCGCTCGGCGTCGCCTACCAGCTCCGCGACGACCTCCTCGGCGTGTTCGGCGACCCGGACGTGACCGGGAAACCCGCTGGCGACGACCTCCGCGAGGGCAAGCGCACCGTGCTGATCGCCACCGCGCGCAAGGCGCTCGCACCCGGACCACGGCAGCTCGTCGACGAGCTCCTCGGCGACCCGGAGCTCGATGAGGACCAGATCGCCATGCTCCGTGCGACGATCACCGACTCCGGTGCCGTCGCCGCCGTCGAGCGCTCGATCGAGCGCCACGTCGCCCGTGCGAAGGCGGCCCTCGGCGCCGCCCCGCTGACGCCGTCCGCGCGTGAGCAGCTCACGGCCCTCGCCGACACCGTCAGCCGTCGCACCTTCTGACCCGGGCATCCCTCCGGCGCGGATCGCGCTGCTCAGATCCGGCGCGGATCGCGTGGCTCAGAGCAGGGACTGCGCGACCCGCCGCACCTCCGCCTTGCGACCGGCGCGGAGCGCGGCGATCGGCGAGAGACCGATGGAGTCCTCGACGGTGAGCATCCAGCGCACCGCCTCGTCATCGGTGAAGCCGTTATCGCCGAGGACGATGAGCGTCCCGCGGAGCTCCGGCAGCGGCTCGGCGCCGTCCAGGAACTCCGCGGGCACGCACAGCACCCCGCCGACGCGGGCGGGCAGGAGCGTCCGCTGCTCGAACAGGCGGTGGATGCGGCCCGGGGTCGAGTCGAGGAGCCCCACGAGGTCGGGGACGGTCAGCCAGCGCTCGGACAGGGCGCCGTCGGCGGTCGGTACGTCGGTCACGCGACCATCGTGCCAGACCGCGGCGTCGGTGGTGTCTCGACGGCGCGTCACAGGCGCACCATTCGTCACATGAGCCCCTCCCAGCACACTGATTGACTCCGGCACCGTTCCATGCCACGGTAGGGCCGACCCGAGATCCCCTGTGCGCCACGCGCACGGGGCGTCTCCCCCTGCAGGAAAGTGAACGACCGTGGACACCGCAGACGACGCAGCCCGCCGCGCCCGCGCCGCACGATTCGCCACCGTGCCGATCGTGCTCGCCGGAACCATCGCCGTGGCCGCCGGCCTCACCGGCCCGGTCGCACACGCCGACCAGCGCCACCGTGCCGACGACGACGGCCACCGCCGACAGGACGACCGCCCCGACGAGAACCTCGGCGCGGGCACAGTCTTCACACCGGCCGTGGCCAGGAACACCTCGACCGTGGTCGCCACGCCCGTCGCGGTCACCACGCCGGCGCCCGCCACGTACACCGTCGTGCAGGGCGACACCGTCAGCGCGATCGCCGCCCGCCACGGTCTCTCGACCCGCGACGTCCTGAGCGCGAACGGCCTCAGCTGGAACGCGATCATCCACCCCGGTCAGGCGCTGCGGCTCAGCACCGCACCCGCCACCACCGTGACCACGGCGGCCGCGACCTCCAGCACCGCGACGTATCACGTCGTCCAGGGCGACACCGCCAGTGCGATCGCGGCCCGCCTCGGCGTCTCGACCACGGCCCTTCTAAGCGCCAACCAGCTCTCGAGCACGAGCGTCATCTATCCGGGCCAGACGCTCCGGGTGCCGTCCGCGACCACGACCGCCGTCGCCACGACCGCCCCGGCCACGGCCTCCGTGTCGACGAGCACCGCCACGTCCGTGACGATCGCCGCCGGAGACACGCTCGCCACGATCGCCGCCGCGAACGGCGTCAGCGTCGGCGAGATGCTCGCCGCCAACGGCCTCACCTACACGAGCACGATCTACGCGGGCGGGATGCTCGTCGTCCCCGCGTCCAGCAGCGTCGGCCTCACGAGCGAGATGCGCGCGAACGCCGCCACCATCGTCAGCGTCGGACGCTCCCTCGGCGTTCCCGACCGCGGTCTCGTCATCGCGCTCGCGGCCGCGATGCAGGAATCCGGGCTGCGGAACCTGAACCACGGGGACCGCGACTCGGTCGGCATCTTCCAGCAACGACCGAGCCAGGGCTGGGGCACCGAGGCACAGCTCATGGACGTGTCCTACGCGGCACGTCTGTTCTTCGGCGGGACGAGCAACCCGAACGTCGGCAACACCCGCGGCCTCCTCGACGTGTCCGGGTGGACCGCGATGTCGGTCACGGACGCCGCGCAGGCCGTCCAGTACTCGGCCTATCCCACCGCGTACGCGCAGTGGGAGAAGCCCGCCATCGCCTGGCTCGCGACGCTCTGACCAGGGCACGTGACCCCCTGCGTCCCCTCTCCCGAGTCATCCCGCAGGTCGAGATTGCATCACGGGCGGTGCGTCCGAGCGGCCGGCTCGACCAGCCGTTCGTAGAATGCCGACCGTGACCACGAACGCTGCCACGGACCCGATGATCGGTCGCATGATCGATCAGCGCTACCGTGTCCGGTCGCGGATCGCCCGCGGCGGCATGGCCACGGTGTACCTCGCCACCGACGTACGCCTGGAACGGCGCGTGGCGATCAAGATCATGCACGGCCACCTCGCGGACGACGCGGCCTTCCGCAGCCGGTTCATCCAGGAGGCGCGCGCCGCCGCCCGGCTCTCCCATCCCAACGTCGTCGGCGTCTTCGACCAGGGGCAGGAGGACGACTGCACGTACATCGTGATGGAGTACATCCCCGGCATCACGCTGCGTGACCTGCTCCGGGAGCACCAGGCGCTCACGAGCGAGCAGGCGCTCGACATCCTGCGCGCGGTCCTCTCGGGCCTCGCCGCTGCGCACCGTGCCGGCATCGTGCACCGTGACCTCAAGCCGGAGAACGTGCTCCTCGCGGACGACGGGCGGATCAAGCTGGGCGACTTCGGGCTCGCCCGGGCCGCCACCGCGAACACCGCGACCGGCGCAGCGCTCCTCGGAACGATCGCGTACCTCTCCCCCGAGCTCGTCACACGCGGCGTCGCCGACACGCGCAGCGACATCTACGCCGTCGGCATCATGCTCTACGAGATGCTCACCGGTGAGCAGCCGTACAAGGGCGAGCAGCCGATGCAGATCGCCTACCAGCACGCGAACGACACGGTCCCCGCGCCCAGCCTCCGCAACCATGCGGTGCCGCCGGCGCTCGACGAGCTCGTGCTCTGGGCGACCGCTCGCGACCCGGAGGTCCGTCCCCGCGACGCGCGGGCCATGCTGGAAGACCTCGCCGGTATCGAGGGCCGCGGCGACGACCCGCACGCCCGCACCGCGGTCCTCCAATCCGCCCCGGCGACGGCGGTCCTCTTCGGGGGGCGCGCCGATGCCAGCACCGGAGAGCATGGCAGTGCGCATCCGGACGACCGACGCCCGTCGCCCTGGCGGCAGACCGCCGAGTCGTCCGCGGAGCACGACACGACCGTCCTCGGTGCCGACCCTCGGGACGGCGACCGACGCCCGAGCGGGCACCCGGCTGTCGCCGCATGGCCGACCATGCACAGCGCGACCGGCGCCGCGGCGACCATGAGCCCTGCGACGGAGCGTCTGGCCGACCGGGCCGCCGCCCGACGCAGGCGCGGTTGGATCATGGCCGCGATCGTGATCGCCGTCGCCCTCGTCGCCGGCGGCACCTCCTGGTGGTTCGGTCCCGGCCCCGGGGGGAACGTGCGGATCCCGGAGGTCGCCGGCAAGACGATCTCACAGGCCCGGACGCTGCTCGAGGCGCGCGGACTGCAGGCCGACCAGGCCACGACGATGCGGTACGACACGGTGATCGCACCAGGTCAGGTCGCCGCCACGAAGCCGAGCGCCCGCGCCCAGGTCGCCAAGGGCACGACCGTGCGCCTGCTCGTCTCCAACGGCCCGAGGATGATCGCCCTGCCGAGCATGGTCGGACAACCGCTCAGCAGCGTCGAGGACTCGCTCCGCACGCATTTCTCCATAGACGAGCCGGACTACCGTTTCGACGCCGACGCACCGGCGGACGCCGTGCTCGCCGCGACGGGGACCGACGAGGACGGCTCAACGCTGGACCTGACATCCGTGTCGACATACGGCGAGCAGCGCGCGATCCAGCTCACGGTGTCGCTCGGCCCGGTTCCGGACGTCGTCGGTGCCACGGCGGACGACGCGGTGGCGACGCTCGAGGCCGCCGGTCTCACGGTCGCGGCGAACCGGGTCGAGGAGTACGACGAGGACGCCCCGGCCGGGCAGGTGCTCGATACCGTCATCACGGACGACCCGGTGGTCACGGGGTCCTCGGTGCAGCTCGTCGTGTCGAAGGGGCCCGCGCCGATCGTCCTGCCCGACGTCACGGACAAGCCCATTGCGCGGGCCGCCTCCACGCTCGAAGCGCTCGGCCTCAAGGTCTCGTACCCGGACTGCACGAACGTGCTCTGCACCTTCTACGACTGGGAGTCGTCGCTGCCCGTGTCCTCCACCGACCCGGCCCCCGGGACGACGGTCCACCGGGGCGACACGATCACGTTCGACTACAAGCAGTAGCACCGGCCCCGCCGGTTCACATGTGGACGGGGCCGAACGCGCGCGGCGTCACGCGCGTGGCGTCAGCTCCGGACGGGGGCGTTGCTGAGCTCCTCGGCCAGGAGGAAGGCGAGCTCGAGCGACTGCATATGGTTCAGTCGCGGGTCACAGAGCGACTCGTACCGGGTGGCAAGGGTCTCCTCGCCGATGTGCTCCGACCCGCCGAGGCACTCGGTGACGTCGTCACCGGTGAGCTCGACGTGGATGCCGCCCGGGTACGTGCCGACCGCTCGGTGCGCCTCGAAGAAGCCGCGCACCTCGTCGACGACATCGTCGAAGCGACGGGTCTTGTAGCCGGTCGGGGTGGTCAGGCCATTGCCGTGCATCGGGTCCGAGACCCACAGCGGGTTCGCGTCCATGGCGGTGACCGCCTCGAGCAGGGGTGGAAGCGCGTCGCGGATGCGGCCGGCGCCCATCCGACTGATGAACGTCAGGCGGCCCGGCTCACGGTCGGGGTCGAGCTTGTCGATGAGCCGCTCCATGTCGTCCACCGATGTCGTCGGGCCAAGCTTCACCCCGATGGGGTTCTTGACGCGCGACAGGAAGTCGACGTGCGCGCCGTCGATGTCGCGGGTCCGCTCGCCGATCCAGACGAAATGGGCTGACGTGTCATACGGCAGCCCGGATCGGGAGTCAATGCGGGTCATCGGGCGCTCGTAGTCCATGAGCAATCCCTCGTGCGACGCGTAGAACTCGACGTGCTTGAGCGCGTCGAAGTCGGCGCCCGCGGCCTCCATGAACCGGATGGCCTTGTCGATCTCCTTGGCGAGGTGCTCGTACTGGGCGTTCGCCGGGTTCGACGCAAAGCCCTTGTTCCACGAGTGCACCTGCCGCAGGTCCGCGAACCCGCCCTGCGTGAACGCCCGGACGAGGTTCAGCGTCGACGCGGCGGTGTGGTACCCCTGCACGAGACGGCGGGGGTCCGGCTGCCGGGACTCCGGCGTGAAGTCGTACCCGTTGATGATGTCGCCACGGTAGGCCGGCAGCGTCACATCTCCGCGTGTCTCGAAGTTGCTGGAGCGGGGCTTGGCGAACTGCCCGGCCATCCGACCCATCTTCACGATCGGCATGGAGGCGCCGTAGGTCAGGACGACCGCCATCTGCAGGATCGTCTTGACGCGGTTGCGGATGGCGTCGGCCGTTGCACCGGCGAAGGTCTCGGCGCAGTCACCCCCCTGGAGCAGGAACGCACGGCCCTCCGCGGCAGCGGCGAGACGGCTGCGAAGCAGGTCGACCTCTCCCGCGAAGACGAGCGGCGGGAACGTGGCGATCGCCGCGGAGGCGGCCTCCGCCGCGGAGGGATCCGGCCACACGGGCTGCTGCTTGATCGGGAGCGTCCGCCAGAAGTCGAGGCCCTCAATCACGTCCGGGTCCTGCAGGGCGACGGTGTCGGTCGACTCGAACACGGGCGGTACCTCTGGGTTCTCACGGGGTGGTCTCGCGCGGACGCGAGGTCCCCGCGAACACGCGGGGACCGGGCAAGCCTACCGAACCGCGTGGTCCGAACGGCCGACCCGCTCCCATCTGGCGGCAACACGCAGCGCCCGCTGCGCAGCCCTCAGCGGGCTGCGGTGCGGCCGCGACCGCTCGAGGCAGCCCGCTCCTTGACGCTCGAGGCGTACACGTCGGCGTATTCCTGCCGGCTGATGCCGCGGAGCTCGTGCATGATCTCATCCGTCACGCTGCGGAGGATGAAGCGGTCCGACTCGAGTCCGGCGAACCGGGAGAAGTCGAGCGGCTCGCCGAACACCACACCGACCCGCTTGATCTTGGGGACGTGCTGCCCGATCGCCATGACCTCGCGCGTGCCCACCATGGCGACCGGCACGACGAGGACCCGCCCCTCCAGCACCATCCGTGCCACGCCGGTCCGCCCGCGGTAGAGGCGGCCGTCGGGACTCCGCGTGCCCTCCGGGTAGATCCCGAGCTGCTCGCCACGCGCCAGGACGCCCAGGCCGGTCCGGAGGGAGGCCTCGCTCGCCTTGCCACCCGATCGGTCGATGGGCAGCTGGCCGAGCGCACCGAACGCGGTCTTCGTCGCCCACCCCTTGATGCCGCGACCCGTGAAGTAGTCACTCTTGGCCAGGAACGAGATGCGCCGGTCAAGGACCACCGGGAGGATCACCGAGTCGATGAACGAGATGTGATTGCTCACGAAGATGACCGGGCCGGATGCCGGCACGTTCTCCCGTCCGACGACCCACGGCCGGAAGACGGCCGTGAGGATCGGACCCACGAGGAGGTTCTTGAGCACCCAGTAGAGCATCGCCTTCGTCCTTGGTTCGGTCTGCGCGTCGTTCGTCGCCGTCGGTTGCGGTCGTGTCAGCGGCTCACGCGGTCCGTGCGTGGATGCGCGCCAGGTCCGCGGCGCCGACCACACCCGCGTCGTTGACGAGTTCGGCGATGGCGAAGTCCGGTTCCGGATGGTACCCCCGGGCCGGCAGGTTGTTGAGGTACGCCTGGCGGATGGGCTCCAGGAGGCGGTCCCCCGCGCTCGCGACCCCGCCGCCGAACACGAACAGCTGCGGGTCGAGCACGGCGGAGAGCGAGGCGCACGCCTCGCCGAGGTGCCGGCCGAGCCGCCGGAGCGCCGCGAGCGCCCCCGGGTCGTCGGCGAGGATGAGGTCCCCGACGATCTGGCCGTCGAGCCGGCCGCCGTTGTCGGCCCGGGCGTCGGCGAGCGCCTGGCCGATGCCACCCGCGTCCGCGACGTCGTTCGCCATGCGCTGCAGCGCACGGCCGGAGCCGTACTGCTCGATGCACCCCCGCGCCCCACAGCCGCACGGCAGTCCGCCCGGGACGATGCGGAGGTGCCCGATCTCACCGCCGGTGCCGAAGCCGCCGCGGAACAGCCGGTCCTCGGTGACGATCGCCCCGCCGACACCGGTGCCGATCGTGAGCATGGTCATGTCGCTGACCAGGCGCCCGGCACCGAACCGGAACTCCGCCCATCCGGCGGCGTTCGCGTCGTTGTCGACCGTGATGTGCACGTCGCCGAGGCGCTGGTTCAGCTGCTGCCGGAGCGGCTCGTTCCGCCATCGGATGTTCGGCGTGTAGTAGACGATCGACTGCGACGCGTCGATGAAGCCGGGCGCCGCGACGCCGATGGCGGCGACAGCATGCTGATCCCGGAGACGCTGCACCATGGCGACGACGTCGTCGAGCATGGCTGCGGGGTCCGCTGCGTTGGTGGGGACACGGTCCTCCGCGAGGATCTCGCCGAGTTCTGTCACGACCGCACCAGCGATCTTGGTGCCCCCGATGTCGATTCCGATGGCGTGCACGAACATCGACCCTACCCGCTGCACCCCGGTGCACGGCACGCCGCGGGGACGACCGGCAGGAACGCCCGCCCGTGACCGGAGGGACGTCCTATGCTGTGCTCACGGTTCAGCGACGAGCCGTCACGATTCGACGGTCGACAAAGGAGTTGCCGTGCACGATCACCCGAACAGCACCACCCCGCCCACCACGGCCCGCACGGCGCCCGACGCGGGGTCGGCCGTGCGCATCCTGCTCGACCGCGCGGCCGAGACCCCCGACTCCGGACTGCTCGCGGAACGCCACGGCGACACGTGGACGCCGATCCCGGCGTCGGCGGTGCTCGCCCGTGTCCGCGGCATCGCCCGCGGATTCGTCGCCGCCGGGCTCGAGCCCGGCGCGCACGTCGCGATCCTGTCCAGGACCCGGCTCGAGTGGACCCTCGTCGACTTCGCGATCTGGCAGGCGGGCCTCGTGTCGGTCCCGGTGTATGAGACGAGCTCGCCCGAGCAGATCCGGCACGTCCTCCGCGACTCCGAGGCCGTGGCGATCGTCGTCGAACGCGAGGAGCACGCACGCCGCGTGGCGGACGTCATGCCGGCCCTCCCCGGCCTCCGACAGCACTGGACGATCGAGGGAGGAGGGCTCGACGACCTGGTGCGGCTCGGCGAGGAGGTGCCGGACGCCGAGCTCGACGCCCGCGTCGCGGCCGTACGCGGCGACGACGACGCGACGATCATCTACACCGCGGGCACGACCGGCCGGCCCAAGGGGTGCGTCCTGCGGCACGACAACTTCACCGCTCTCGTCGCCGGCGCGTCGGACGCCATGCCGGAGATCGTCGCGCCCGGGTCCTCGACGCTGCTGTTCATCCCCATGGCGCACGTGTTCGCGCGCTTCATCGCCGTGATGTCGATCGGCGCCGGGGTCCTCGTGGGCCACGAGCCGGACACGAAGGACCTGATGAACGCCGTGTCGACGTTCCGGCCGACCTTCCTGCTCGCGGTGCCCCGCGTCTTCGAGAAGATCTTCAACGCTGCGGAGCAGAAGGCCGCGCTGTCCGGACGCGGCCGCGTGTTCCGGATGGCCGCCGCCGTCGCCGTCGCCCACTCCGAGGCCCTGGCCGCGGGGCGGGTGCCGACCGGCCTCCGCCTCCGGTTCCGGCTGTTCGACCGTCTTGTGTACGCGAGGCTGCGCGACGCCATGGGCGGCCGGGTCCGCTACGCGATCAGCGGGTCCGCCCCGCTGTCCCCGCGCCTGGCGCACTTCTTCCGCTCGGTCGGGGTGCTCGTGCTGGAGGGGTATGGGCTCACCGAGACCACCGCGCCGGCGACCGTGAACCGGGCGGGCGAGGTGCGGATCGGATCCGTCGGGCGGGCCCTTCCGGGTGTCGAGATCCGCGTCGCCGACGACGGCGAGGTCCTGGTGCGCGGAGTCGACGTGTTCGACCGGTACTGGAAGCGGCCGGACGCCACGGCGGACGCGTTCGTCGACGGGTGGTTCCGAACGGGTGACCTCGGCACGCTCGACGCGGCCGGCGTCCTCACGGTGACCGGACGGGCCAAGGAGCTCATCGTCACCGCGAGCGGCAAGAACGTCGCCCCCACCCCGCTCGAGGACGCGATCCGCGCCCACCCGCTCGTCGGCCAGGTCGTCGTCGTGGGCGAGGGCCGACCATTCATCGCCGCACTCGTCACGCTGGATCGCGAGATGCTGCCCGGCTGGTGCGCAACGCACGGGATCACGCCGGCGCTCACCCCGGCGGCGGCCGCCCGGGACACGCGTGTGCACCGCGCCGTGCAGGACGCGGTCGACACGGCGAACCAGCGGGTCTCCCGGGCGGAGTCGGTGCGGTCGTTCACCGTCCTCGACACCGAATGGACGGAGGCGTCCGGGCACCTGACACCCAAGCTCACCGTCAAGCGGACGCGCGTCCTGGACGACTTCGCATCCGACGTCGAGACGATCTACTCCGAGTCGAAGGTGCACACGACGGCGGTGCCCGTGGTCCTCCACGGGCACCGCGGTCGCTGAACCCTCAGCGCACGGTGACGCTGCGGCAGCCGAGCGTGGTGTTCGTCGTGCCAGCCCCGGTGTTGAGACCGTAGGCGCACACCGTATGGGTGCCGGCCGACAGCCGCAGTGTCGCGGTGTACCCGCTGGTGGCGGGCGCAGTCGGGTACACCTTCTGCACGTCCGGTCGCGCGACAGTCGTCTGCACCGTGCCGAGCGACGTCCCACCCTCGTAGAAGCGCACCGAGATCGGCGCACCATCGGGGTCGAATGCCCAGCCGGTGGCGGTGGCCGTCCCGGTCCCGGCGGTGAGACCGTCGAGCCGTCCCTGTGGGTCGTGCGACGTGTCCTCCCGCACGGTGACGGACCGGCAACCCAGGGTCGTGTTCTGGGAGCCCGCGCCCACGTTCAGCCCGTAGGCGCAGATCGTGTGCGTCCCCGCGGACAGCCGCACCGACGTCTGCCAGCCGGTGGCCGCCGGCGCGGCCGAGTAGGCCTTCTGGACGTCGGGTCGCGCGATCGAGGTCGTCACGGTGCCGATGGACGTCGCGGCGCCGGTCTGGTCGTAGAGCCGCACCTGTGTCCCGGCCGTCGCATCCGGGTCCCACGCCCATCCGCGGAGCGTGACGCCGGCCGTGGTGCCGTCCGCCGAGTCGAACGAACCGCGGGGGTCCCGGGCGGGGTCGTGGGTCATCACGACGGGCGCCGACGAGTAGGCGAGCGCTGCGGTCCCGCTCGGGTGACGCAGGATGACCTCGGCGCGGTACGTGCCCGCGGGCAGCGACCCGAGCGAGAACTGCACGGCGTTTGAGCCTTTCGTCACCGCGATGCCGGAGGCGATGGTCGTGAACGAGGACGCAGCGCCGGTGCCGACGCGCACCGTGGCGGTCGTGCCGCTTACCCACGCGGCGTCATGGAACGTGATCGTGGTCGACTCGGTCGCCGCCGGGGTGGCGCGGAGGTGCACGCCCTGCAGATGCCAGGTCGCGGCGCCCGGGTCCTCGTTCGGATCGAACCGGAGCCCCGTGATGGTCTGGCCGGCCCAGCCGAGCTTCGGCGCGATGGCGTCCTCGTCGAGGTCGCTCTGCGCGGTGAGGTCGATCGCGATCGGCTGCGCGTTCGCGCCGGAGAAGGTCAGCATGTCGTTGCCGATCTGCGGGGTCCCCGTCGTCGACGTGTTCCAGATCAGCCGGGCGAGCTTGCCGCCACCCGACGACCCGGACAACGAGAACGCGCCGTCGTAGGTCATGTCGACGGTCAGGTACCGGAAGGTGTCCGCCGAGAACGCGGACACCGGCAGGTGCACCTGGGGGTCGTTCTGTGCGGGTCCGGCGTTCCGGCCGGTCATGCCCCGGCTGTCGTACGCGAGCACGGTGGCGTTCGAGGTCGTCACGCCCGCCGCGTTCGTCGAGCTGGTGAACTCCCAGGGCCGGCCGCGCTGCGCCGTCGCGAGGTCCGTGCCCTGTGTGGGATTCGGTGTGTCGACGACCGGCTCGGGCAGCGGGTCGATCTGGTAGGTCCCGTGGTTCCCGGGCGGGAGCGCGGCGTGCGGGTGCGCGGCGTCCGCGGGCGCGTGCAGTCGCATCCACGTGATGGATGCGGTCCGGCCCGTGTTCCCCGAACCGGACGCCAGGACCACCGGGTCGAGCCGGAGGGCGACGACCTTCGCGCTCGACCACGGGACCTTGCCGAGGAGGGTCGACTGCTGGCGAAGGTCGAAGTCGTACACGTGATCGCCCGTGACGACCGGGAACGTGATGCCGCCGGTGCACGCGGCGGTGCGCTCCCGGCAGGTGAACCAGTAGATGGCGCCGATGTGCCCGCTCAAAGGCTGGTCCATCTCGAAGGAGAGGCCGGTGTACCGGGACGTGTCGATGCTCTTCGCGGCACCGTCGCGTCCGTACGGCAGGCTGCCCGCGACCGTGTCGACCATCGACATCGAGTCGCCCGGCTGCAGCGTCATGTGCAGCGCCCCATCCGAGATCGTCGTCGTGCCGGTGCCGGTCTGGTCGGTGTTCTGATCCGCCGCGTTGTTGTAGTCCCACGGGTCGCCGTAGACCTCCGAGGCGAAGTCCGGCGCCTCCGGCTCGGTCGGGACGGCGGCGGTCGCTGCCTGCGCGGGCGCCGGTCCGACGGCGGTCACCCCGACGAGTGGTGCCGCGACGACGGCGAGGGCCACGACGAGGGCGACGAGACGGTGGCGATGCATATGGTGCTCCCCTGCTGATGCCGCGCACGGCGCGGTCCGGGACGCCCCTGCGTCCGCGCACACCGTAGGCCGACGGACGTCCGCACCACACCCCCTCGTTCAGGGGACCGCGTCAGAACCAGTCCTGCTCGCGGATGTCCCGGAGCGCCTGCCGGCGCGTGCCCGGGTCGAGCGTCATCACGTACACGATCCCCTTGAGGTGGTCCGTCTCATGCTGCAGCGCCTGCGCCATCAGCCCCGTGCCCTCGAGCACGACCTCGTTCCCGTCGACGTCGACGCCGCGGACCTTCGCATACGGGTACCGCTTCGTGGGGTACGCGAGCCCGGGCACCGACAGGCAGCCCTCGTCGACGAGCTCCGGCTCGCCGGACAGCTCGACGACCTCGGGGTTGAGGACGTAGCCGACGTCGCCGTCCACGTTGTAGCTGAAGGCCGCGAGGCCGACACCGATCTGCGCGGCGGCGACACCGGCGCGGCCCGGCTCCCGGACGGTGTCCAGAAGGTCCTGCACGAGCTCGCGGACGCCGTCGGCGCCGAGCCGGACAGGGTCGGAGACGGAGCGGAGGACGGGGTCGCCGAAGAGGCGAATGGGACGAACGGTCACGTTACTGCAACACCACCAGGAGATCGCCGGCGTCCACCTGCTGGGTCGCCGGAATGGCGAGACGGCCAACGGTGCCCGCGCTGGGCGCGGTGATGGCCGCCTCCATCTTCATCGCCTCGATGCTCGCCAGAGGCTGTCCTGCCTCCACGACGTCACCGACGGCGACCTTCAGGGACACGACGCCGGAGAACGGCGCCGCGACGTGCGTGGGATCGGTCCGATCGGCCTTCTCGGCGGCCCGCGTCTCGACCTCCACGGACCGGTCGCGGACCCAGAGCGGACGGAGCTGCCCGTTCATCGTCGTCATGACGGTTCGCATGCCGCGCTCGTCCACGGTGCCGATCGCCTCCAGGCCGAGGTGGAGGTGCACGCCGTGGCCGATCGACACGACGTGCTCGTGCCCCTGCCGCAGCCCGTACAGGTACTCAACCGTGCCGATCACGGACAGGTCGCCGTACTGGGCGCGGAACTGCTGGAACTGCGCGGCCGGCCCGGGGAACAGCAGACGGTTCAGCGCCTGCTGTCGGATCACGCCGGGCTCGGTGAGGTCCGCGGCGTCGGCGTCCGAGACCGGGACGACCTCGATCCGCACGTCCCGCCCCGCGAGCACCTTCGTCCGGAACGGCTCCGGCCAGCCGCCGGGCAGGTCGCCGAGCTCTCCGGCCATGAACCCGATCACCGAGTCCGGGATGTCGTACTGGTCCGGATGTGCCTCGAAATCCGCCGGATCGGCGTCCACGGCGGTGAGCTGGAGGGCGAGATCGCCGACGACCTTCGACGACGGCGTCACCTTCGGGGGTCGGCCGAGGATGCGATTCGCCGCGGCGTACTGGTCCTCCACGTCCTCGAACCGGTCGCCGAGTCCGAGCGCGATCGCCTGCTGACGGAGGTTCGACAGCTGGCCGCCCGGGATCTCGTGCTGGTACACCCGGCCGGTCGGCCCCGGGAGGCCGGACTCGAACGGACGGTAGACCGTGCGCACCGCCTCCCAGTACGGCTCGAGGTCGCTGACCGCGCGCAGCGATATGCCGGTGTCCCGCTCGGTGTGCGCGAGGGCCGCGACGAGCGCCGACATCGACGGCTGGCTCGTGGTGCCCGCCATCGGCGCCGCAGCGACGTCGACGGCGTCCGCGCCGGCACGTGCCGCCGCGAGGAGCGTCGCGAGCTGCCCGCCGGCCGTGTCGTGCGTGTGCACATGCACGGGCTGGTCGAATCGCTCCCGCAGAGCGGTGACGAGACGCTCCGCGGCACCGGCCCGGAGGAGCCCGGCCATGTCCTTGATGCCGATGATGTGTGCCCCGGCGTCGACCATCTGCTCCGCGAGGCGCAGGTAGTAGTCAAGCGTGTACAGATCCTCTGCCGGGTCGAGCAGATCGCCGGTGTAGCAGAGCGCCGCCTCCGCGACGGCCGTGCCGGTGGCGAGCACGGCGTCCAGGGCGGGTCGCATCTGCGACACGTCGTTCAGGGCGTCGAACACGCGGAAGACGTCGACACCGGTGGCGGCGGCCTCGGCGACGAACGCGTCGGTGACCTCGGTCGGGTAGGGCGTGTACCCGACGGTGTTCCGGCCGCGGAGGAGCATCTGGATCGGGATGTTCGGCATCGCCGACCGCAGGCTCGCGAGACGCTCCCAGGGGTCCTCGCCGAGGAACCGGAGCGCGACGTCGTAGGTGGCGCCGCCCCACGCCTCCATGCTGAGCAGCTGCGGCGTCAGACGGGCGACGTGCGGCGCGACCGCGACGAGGTCCGTGCTCCGCACGCGGGTCGCGAGCAGCGACTGGGCGGCGTCCCGCATCGTCGTCTCGGTGACCGCGAGGCGCGTCTGCGCTCGGAGCGCCTGCGCCCACCCGACGGGACCGAGTCGCTGCAGCTCCTGCCGCGCTCCGTCCGGCGGCGGTGCCGAGAGATCGACCGCGGGCAGCTTGACGCGCGGGTCCACCGCGCCCACGCCGGGACCGGGGCCGGACCCGTTCGGCTGGTTGACGGTGACATCCGCGAGCCAGGAGAGGATCTTCGTGCCGCGGTCCTGCGAGACGCGGCCGGTGAACAGCTGCGGGCGCTCCTGGATGAAGCCCGTGCTGATGTCCCCGGCTGCGAAGTCCGGATCGTCGAGCACGGCCTGGAGGAACGGGATGTTCGTGCTGACACCGCGGATGCGGAACTCCGCGAGAGCGCGCCGCGCACGGGCGACCGCCGCCGGGAACGTCCGGCCACGGCAGGTCATCTTGACGAGCATCGAGTCGAAGTGGGGGCTGATCTGCGCGCCGGTGGCGACCGTGCCGCCGTCGAGGCGGACCCCGGAGCCGCCGGGGCTCCGGTACGTCGTGATACGACCGGTGTCCGGCCGGAAGCCCTGGTTCGGGTCCTCCGTCGTGATCCGGCACTGCAACGCCGCGCCATGCACGGCCACGGCGTCCTGGCGCAGCCCGAGGTCGGCGAGCGTCTCCCCCGCGGCGATGCGCATCTGCGACTGGACGAGGTCGACGTCCGTCACCTCTTCCGTCACGGTGTGCTCGACCTGGATGCGCGGGTTCATCTCGATGAACACGTGCTGCCCGGCGCGCTCGCCGACGGTGTCGAGGAGGAACTCGACCGTGCCGGCGTTGACGTACCCGATCGACCGGGCGAACGCGATCGCGTCCCGGTGCAGGGCTGCGGCGACCGCGGGGTCGAGGTTGGGCGCGGGGGCGATCTCGACGACCTTCTGGTTCCGCCGCTGCACCGAGCAGTCGCGCTCGAACAGGTGGATCGTGCCGTCCTCGTCCCCCGACGCGTCCGCCAGGATCTGCACCTCGATGTGCCGCGGACGGAGCACCGCCCGTTCCAGGAACATCGTCGGGTCGCCGAACGCGCTGTCGGCCTCCCGCATCGCCTCCTCAAGCGCGGGACGGAGCTCTGTCATCGTCGCGACGCGGCGCATGCCCCGGCCGCCGCCGCCCGCGACGGCCTTCGCGAACATCGGGAAGCCGATCGCCTCCGCGCCGGCCAGGAGCTCGTCGACGTCCCTGCTCGCCGGGGTGCTCGGGAGCACCGGGACGCCGGCCGCGACGGCGTGCTCCTTCGCGGTGACCTTGTTGCCCGCCATCTCGAGGACGGACTCGCCCGGTCCGATGAACGTGATGCCCGCGGCGGCGGCAGCGGCGGCGAGTGCCGGGTTCTCGGAGAGGAACCCGTAGCCCGGGTAGATGGCGTCGGCACCGCACTCCACGGCCACCCGGACGATCTCGGCGACGTCGAGGTACGCGCGGACGGGGTGGCCCCGCTCGCCGATCTGGTGCGCCTCATCGGCCTTGAGCCGGTGCTCGGAGTGCCGGTCCTCCCACGGGTAGACGGCGACGGTCCGGACGCCGAGCTCGTACGCGGCGCGGAAGGCACGGATCGCGATCTCGCCACGATTGGCGACCAGGATCTTGCGGAACACGCGGGCCCTTCCAGCCGGAGCCCGGCGAACCGCCGGCATCCGGGCGAGCCGGTGCGGTGCCGGTGCGGGCCGGAACTCATCAGGTCCGATCCGACGAGTACGGCGGATCTTGAGGTGACTCAACCCTAGTGGCGCTATCGTTTCTCCACGTGCATGTACTCAGCGTCAGCTCCCTCAAGGGAGGCGTCGGCAAGACGACCGTGACCCTCGGCTTGACGTCGGCGGCGTTCGCCAAGGGACTCCGGACGCTCGTCGTGGATCTCGACCCCCAGTCGGACGTCTCCACCGGTCTCGACATCTCCCTCGCCGGCCACCTCAACGTCGCCGATGTCCTGGAGTCGCCGAAGGAGAAGATCGTCCGTCAGGCGATCGCCCCCTCGGGTTGGACGAAGGGCCGCCAGGGCACGATCGACGTCATGGTCGGGTCGCCGTCCGCCATCAACTTCGACGGACCGCACCCGTCGATTCGCGACATCTGGAAGCTCGAGGAGGCGCTGGCGAACGTCGAGGCCGACTACGACCTCGTGCTCATCGACTGCGCGCCGTCCCTGAACGCCCTCACGCGCACCGCGTGGGCGGCCTCCGACCGTGTCGCCGTCGTCACGGAACCCGGGCTGTTCTCCGTGGCCGCCGCCGACCGGGCGCTCCGTGCGATCGAGGAGATCCGCCGCGGCCTGTCCCCGCGTCTCCAGCCGCTCGGCATCATCGTGAACCGCGCCCGCGTGCAGTCCCTTGAGCACCAGTTCCGCATCACGGAGCTCCGCGACATGTTCGGCCCGCTCGTGCTGTCCCCGCAGCTGCCGGAGCGGACCTCGCTGCAGCAGGCGCAGGGTGCGGCGAAGCCGTTGCACATCTGGCCGGGCGAGTCCGCGCAGGAGATGGCGCGGAACTTCGACCAGCTGCTCGAGCGCATCATGCGGACGGGCCGGATCGGCGAGTACGCCGAGGGCTCGGCGCGGGCGTAGCGCGCAGTACGGGCAGCGCGCGGCACGGGCAGCGCGCGGCACAACACGGGAGTGACGCGGAACGGGCGTGGCGCGCTGGTCCGGTGCGGCGTGCTCGATCTGTGTGTGGTGGAGCCCGTGCGCGGCGGAACCTGTATGCGGTGGGGCCTAGGAGGCGCGGGACGCCCGCCGAGCGGCGAGCTCGTCCGACGGGTCCGCGGCGGGGGTGGAGTCGAGCTCGACGAGGGATGTCTCGACCTCGCGTAGCACCTTGCCCACGGCGATGCCGAACACGCCCTGCCCGCGGGACACCAGGTCGATGACCTCGTCGTTCGAGGTGCACAGGTAGACGGAGGCGCCGTCGGACATCAGCGTCGTCTCGGCGAGGTCGTTCACCCCCGACTCCCGGAGCTGGTTCACGGCGGTGCGGATCTGCTGCAGGGAGATACCGGTGTCGAGAAGCCGTTTCACGAGCTTGAGCACGAGGATGTCGCGGAAACCATAGAGCCGCTGCGAACCAGAGCCGGCCGCGCCGCGGATGGTCGGTTCGACGAGACCTGTCCTGGCCCAGTAGTCGAGCTGCCGGTAGCTGATGCCGGCCGCGCGGGCCGCGATGCTGCCCCGGTACCCGTTCGACTCGTCGCGTTCCGGCATGCCGTCGGTGAACAGCAGCCCGAGGTCGTAGCGAGTCGTCTCCGCATCGGCGCCGGCAGGGATGTCGGTGGGCGCGGCGCTGCCGGGATCACCGGGCGTCTCATTCCCACTCATCGGTTCCCACTCATCTCACGTGCCTCCCACGCCATACGGACCCCCTCCGAACGTTCAACGGCCGGTTGAGAGTTGTGCCGGGGTCCACGGTAGCGAGTCGGACGGCGTCGTCGCGGGACATCCGGCTCGGGACGTCCGGCGTGTCGAGGATATGCCCTGGGCCGAACGCTGTCGAGTGCGCGAGGCCCCGTCACGGCTCCGAGTCGAGCTGCCCGATGGCGGCACGGATGAGGCTGGACCGCACCACCTCGAGGTGCCCGGCGATCTCCCGGGCGAGCTCAGCGGCCTTCGCGCGGGACGTGCTGTCCCCGCGGCGACGGACCGGCATGAGCGCCGACTCGATGAGACCGAGCTCGCGCTCCGCGGTGGCACGGAAGGTCCGAAGGTGCCGCGGCTCGATGCCGGAGCGCTGCAGGTCGACCAGCGCCTTCACCACCGTCACGGCGTCCTCGCCGTAGTGCTCGGACGCGGGCAGGAGCGACGCGGACACCGCGTCGCTCACGAGCATGGGCGTTGCGCCGGCCGCGCGAACGACTTCCTCTCGCGTGTACCGCCGCTCGGTCCCGAGCATCGACGGCCGGGGGCCGTCCACGCCGCCGGGGAGGACCGGATCGCGTCCGGCGTCGAGGTCGGCCAAGTACTCCTTGATCACCTTGAGCGGCAGGTAGTGGTCGCGCTGCAGCCCCAGCACGATTCGCAGACGCTCGACGTCGGAGGGGGAGAACTTGCGGTAGCCGCTCTGAGTGCGGACGGGCGTGACGAGGTCACGCTCCTCGAGGAACCGCAGTTTCGAGCTCGACAGGTCTGGGAACTCCGGTTTCAGGCGCGCGAGCACCTGTCCGATTGTGAGCAGATCGGGGCCGGCGGCACCAGCGCGGGCCGCCGAGGACCGCGCCGGCACTACGCGTTCGCCAGGCGGGCGAGGTCCACGCGTGACGCGTAGAAGGTCAGCCGGAACTTGCCGACCTGGACCTCCGCGCCGTCCGCGAGGAGCGCTTCGTCGATGCGCACCCCGTCGAAGTAGGTGCCGTTGAGCGAGCCCAGGTCCTTCACGCTGAACGTCGTGCCGTGCCGGAGGAACTCCGCGTGCTTGCGGGACACCGTGACGTCGTCCAGGAAGATGTCGGCGTCGGGGTGCCGCCCGGCGGTCGTGACGTCGGAGTCGAGGAGGAAGCGCGCGCCCGCGTTCGGGCCACGTCGCACGACGAGAAGGGCCGACCCCGAGGGAAGCGCGGTGATCGCGTCGCTCTCCTCTGCGGAGACGCCGGCCTCCGGCGTCAGTGACACCCCCAGATCCATGCTGAAGGTCAGGGTGGTGTCGACCCGCTGCTGCGCGGAACCGCTCGAATGGTGCTGGGCGTTGTCCTGCTGCTGCCGATCGGCTGGATCTGCCATCGTGGACCTCCTTCTGGCGGACCAGCGTATCGGAACTTCCCCCTGCGAGGAGAGCCCTTTCTCAACCGGCTGTGGATACCCGCGGCAGGGCGTGCCGCACCGATGTCGAGCCGACCCGGCGTCAGCGGCTCCGAAACTGTCGACCCGACGCGGCGTCAGCGGCTTCGCGCGACGAGCCAGAGCAGGTACGGGGCGCCGACGATGCCCGTGACGACGCCCACCGGCAGCGACGTTCCCGGCAGGACGAACTGCGCCACCAGGTCGCTCGCCTCCACGATGACCGCGCCGATCGCCGCGGCAGGGGCGAGCGCGACGCGGCCGCGGCCCACGGCGCGCCGGGCGATCGGCGCCGCCATGAGCGCGACGAACGACACCGGGCCGGCGGCGGCGACCGACGCAGCCGTGAGCACGACCGCCGTGAGCAGCAGCCCGACCTTCGCGCGGTTCGGGGCGAGACCGAGCGACGCGGCGACGTCGTCCCCGAGCGTCAGGATCGTCAGCCGGGGCGACTGAAGCAGCGCCAGGACGAACACGACGACGAACGTCACACCGAGCACGGTCAGGACGGTCGAGTCGACGGAGTTGATGCTTCCCGTCAGCCAGAGCAGCGCGACTGCGGCGTCCTGCACCTGCCCGCGGGTGAGCATCCAGCCGGTCACGCTCGTCGCGATGGCGGCCACACCGATGCCGACGAGCACGAGCCGGTTGCCGCCGATCCCCCGCCGCCAGCTCAGCGCGGCGATGAGGAGGGCGACGACGAGTGCGCCTCCGACGACGGTCGCGAACAGCGCGAGCCCGGACGCGGCGAACAGCGAGATCGCGGTGATCCCGGACGCGCTGGCCCCCGCCGTGATGCCGATGACGTCCGGGCTCGCGATGGGGTTCCGAACGACGCTCTGCACGATGCCGCCCGCGGTCCCGAGACTCGCCCCGACGAGCACCGCCGCGAGGAGCCGCGGCCCGCGCAGCTCGGCGATCACGAAGGACGTGACGGGATCGGCACGACCGACGAGGGCGGCGAGGATCTCGCCGGGGCGGAGGGCGATCTCGCCGACGGACAGCGCGAGGACGGCGAGCAGGGCGGCCACGGCGACCGCGACGCCGAGCACGACGAGCTCACGACGGCGCCCGCCGTCCGGGACGACCCGCGCCGTCGCCGCCGTCGCCGGCGTCGGCTCGGTGGTGGGGTTCGCGTTCCTGGTCACAGGGACCGCACCGCCCGGCTGCGCACGAGGGCGATGAACACCGGCGCACCGATGACCGCTGTGACGATGCCGACCTGCACCTCGCCCGGGTACGCGACGACGCGACCGATGACGTCCGCGACGAGCAGGAGGGACGGTGCGACGATCGCGGACAGCGGGAGCGTCCATCGGTGGTCCGGCCCGCTGACGCGCCGGACCGCGTGCGGCACGGCGAGACCGACGAATCCGATGGGACCGACGGCCGCGGTCGCAGCACCCGCCAGGAGGACCGTGGCGAGCGCTCCGAGGCCGCGCGTCAGGAGCACACGCTGCCCGAGGGACGCTGCGAGCTCGTCGCCGAGGGCGAGCGTGTTGAGCGAGCGGCCGAGTGCGAACGCGAGCAGGAGGCCGACGGCGATCGGGACGACGACGGCCGCCACGACGCCGATGCCGCGGTCGGCGAGCCCGCCGACCTGCCAGAAGCGGATCTGGTCGAGCACCGACTGGTTCGTCAACAGGACCGCGGTCGTGACGGAGCTCAGCGCCGCGGCGACCACGGCGCCGGACAGCGCGAGTCCGACGGGCGTGGCCCCGCGCCTCCCGGCGGATGCGATGCCGTACACGGCGATCGCGGCGACGGCGGCACCGGCGAACGCGAACGGCAGGTATGCGGCCGTGCTGCCGATCCCGAAGACCGCGATGCCGATCACGACCGCGAGCGCGGCACCGGAGTTGATGCCGAGGATGCCCGGGTCGGCGAGCGGGTTCCGCGTGATGCCCTGCATGACGGCGCCGGCGACGCCGAGCGCCGCACCCGCGATGAGGCCGACGAGGGTCCGGGGCACCCGGTTGTCGACGACGATGAGCGAGATCGCGCTCGTGTCGTCAGGGTGGAGCAGGACCTGAAGCACGGTGGTGGGGGCGATCGCGCGGGCGCCGACCATGATGCTGAGCAGGCACGCTGCCGCGAGCACGCCGAGGGCGAGCGCGGTCACGCCGACGAGGCGGGACCGCGACACCGGCCGCGGCGGACGCGTCGGTGGCGGAGCGCTGGAGACCATCGGGGCAAGGCTACCCGTGCCGGTCCACGCCGCTGGGGCGTCGAGACCGTCCGTCTGACCGACACCATGGCGTTCCTGGAGCGGACGTGATGCCGGTTCATAGGGTCCTCATCGGAACGGCGCCTGTACTGGTCTCCATCGACGCCCTCCCCGGCAGTCGCACGAGCCACGGAGACCATCATGACCGCGTACCCCACTCCTTTCCCGAACGACGACGAGCGCCGCGACGACCAGCCCCGCGACGAGCGCCGCGACGACCAGCCCCGCGACGAGCGCCGCGACGACCAGCCGCGCGACGAGCGGCGCGACGAGGCGGCCGACCGCGCCGACACGCCTGCTGCGCCGTCCTGGGCGCAGACGCCCCACGTCGACCCGAGCGCGCTCCGCTCCGCGTTCGCATTCGACGGCTCGGGCCCGTACCTGTACGGCCCCGACGGCTCGGGCCCGTACACGTACACCCGTGACGGCCGCGGACCGTACTTCGTCGGCAGCGCCGCCGCGACGAGCACGCTGCCCGGCAGCGGGAACGGCACCGGCACGCCGAAGCGCAAGAAGCTCGGCCTCATGATCGGCGCCGGCGTCACCGCGCTCGCGATCGTCGGCGCTGCCGGCGGCACGGCCTTCGGACTGGCCAGCCGTCCTGACACGCCCACCACGTCGAGCCAGACCCAGGACGGCTCCTCCGGCAGCACCACCACGCCGGACGGATCGCAGGGCTTCGGCTCCCAGGGCTTCGGCCCGGGAAGCGGGACATCGGACGGCTCGTCCGGCTCGTCCGGCTCGTCCGGCTCCGGGACGTCGACGCAGTCCGAGGCGACCGCGGCGACCGACTCGCAGGAGGCCGGCATCGTGACCATCGTCTCGACGCTGAACTACGACACGTCGTCGCAGGCTGCGGGAACCGGCATGATCATCTCCGCCGACGGCGAGGTCCTGACGAACAACCACGTCATCGATGGCGCGACGAGCGTCACCGTCACGGTCGAGTCCACGGGCAAGGAGTACACGGCGGACGTCGTCGGCACCGACGCGACCGACGACGTCGCGGTGCTGCAGCTCCGGAACGCGTCCGGACTGACACCCGTCACCCTCGACACGAGCGGGGACGTGGCGGTCGGCGACACCATCACGGACGTCGGCAACGCGGAGGGCACCGGTGACCTCGTCGCCGCGACCGGCACCGTCACCGCGCTCAACCAGGACATCACGGTGCAGAGCGAATCCGGGTCGGGCAGCGAGTCCCTCTCGGGGCTCATCGAGGTCTCGGCGGACGTCGTCTCCGGCGACTCCGGCGGCCCCATCCTCGATGCCGACGGCGAGGTCGTCGGCATGACGACGGCAGCGTCGTCTGGCTCGACGGACGTCACCGGGTACGCCATCCCGATCACGACGGCGAAGACCATCGCCGCGCAGATCCTCGCGGGCACCGCGTCCTCGACGATCACCATCGGGCTCCCCGCGTTCCTCGGTATCGAGGTCGCCTCGACGAGCAGCTCCACGGTCACGGGCGTGACGCTCCAGGGCGTCGTCTCCGGCTCCCCCGCCGAGAAGGCCGGGCTGGGGTCCGGCGACACCATCACGAGCATCGACGGCACCGCGGTCACCGACGCCGAGCAGCTCACGTCGCTCATCCAGGCGCACGCGATCGGCGACACCGTGACCGTCGGCTTCACCGGCGCGGACGGCACGACCGGCACGATCACCGCGACCCTCGCCTCCGGCCCCGCGAACTGACCCAGCCGGGGCCGCGCGACCCGATCCAGCCCCCACCGCCACATCGGCGGCGGGGGCTGGGTTGTGTCGTCGGCCGCACGACCGCCCGGGTCAGGCGCGCCCCTTCACGGGTCCGTCAGGCACACCGCCTCCGTGGGAGGGTCAGTCGGCCAGGACGGTGCGAACGAGCAGTCGGTACAGGTTCGCGGGGGCCTCGACCCGGAACGCGGTCTCGTCGCCGGCCGTGCGGCCGACCCGGGCGAAGCCCAGCCCCGAGGCGCGGACGATCGTGACCGGAGCGGACCGGCCGGGTCGGCGGAGCGAGGACACGGTCCAGGGCGCCTCCCAGAAGCGGGCGAGCACCGGGTCGGCCTCGCGCACCGGAGCCGGCAATGCGGCGCCGACGAGCCCCGTCGCCATCCGCCGCTCCAGGACGCTCGAGGCGAGGCGCGAGGTCCGGAACGGAACCGTCCACACCGGTCCGAGGTCGAGCCTCCCGGCCAGCATGGCGACCACATGCTCGGGCGAATGCGCGCCGATCCGGAACCCGTCGTCCTCGGTGCCGTCGAGCACGGTGACCGTGCCATCCGCGATCCACGCCTGAAGGCGCGACCCGCCACCGCCGTCGACGTGCTGTTCCAGCGTGACCGGTGCCGCGTCGGCCGCCCAGGGCGCGAGGATCGCCGTGGTCCCGGCCGGGACCGCGCCGAACCGGCCCACCAGTCCGGCGTCGATGAGGGTGCGACCGCCCTCCGAGCGGAGCACGGCGGGGTTCCACCGTCGGCCGGCCATGCCCTGCAGCGCGGTCACCGCGGCCGCGTCCACCGGCGTCCCGATGTCCGGCGTGGGGTGCGGCGCGGGAACGAGCTCCTCGAGTGCCCCGTGGGCACGGCTCGCCGACTCGGCGGCGCGGGTCGGGTCGGCGGCACGGACCGAGTCGAGGACGTCGAACACGGCGTCGTCCGTGGCGGCGACGGCAGCGAGCGCACGCTCCGCGATGACGTCGATGCGATGCCGGCCGGTGGCCAGGAGCAGGTGCGACACGAACACGTCGCCGCTGGGCTCGCCACGCGTGTACTCCACGAGCCGTCCGGGGGCTCCGGCGCCCCGCCATGGGTCGCACCCGACCACGAGGACACCGTCCACGGAGCCGGGCAGACGGTCGAGCAGCGCGCGGCTCTCCTCGGCGATCGTGCGCTCGCTCGGACGCGAACGCGCGGTGATCGTCACGGGCTGCCCAGCCGGGTCCGTGGTTGCGGTCCCCTCGGCGGACGGGACGCCCCGGCGCGGCGCGCCCCGGTCTCCGGCGTCGTCGCCACCGGTCGAGGCTGCGTGGTGCGCCCCCAGCACGACGCGGAGGTCGGCGTCCGGAGCGGCGGCACGCGCCCAGCCGTCCGGCAGGCGCAGGACGATCCTCGCGGTGCGCTCCTCGGTTCCGGAGGGGTGCGGAACACGACGTGCCGGTGCCATGCGATCACGGTATGGCCGGTACCGCGGCCGTCGGTCGAGGCGCGCGGGACTCGCGGTCCGACGTCGGTCAGTCGTTTCGCCGGCCGCCGTCGGTCAGTCGGTCAGGAGGCGCGGCGCCGGTCAGTCGGTCAGGAGGCGCGGCGCCGGCTTCTCGGAGCCGGCGCAGGCGGCACGGGTTTCGCGGCGACGACGTCCGCGAAGGCGATCGGCACGTCCTCGCGGCGAGTCCGCACCGTGCAGGCGGACTCCGATCGCGCCACGAGGTCTCCGAGGGCGTCCCGCGCCCCGTCGCCATCGAGCATCCGCACGACGACCCGGGTGCCGATCGGCGCCGACGCCAGGACGTCCAGCCCACGGCGACGCAGCGCCGCGGCGGCGGGATCGGGGGCATCGGTCACGACGGTCACTCTACGACGGCGCCGTGCCGGACCTGCTGCTCGCGCCATCCGCACGACCCGGGTCGTCGGCTTAGGCTGTGCGGCATGGAACGGGCACGGGTGGACAGCTGGATCTGGGCGGTCCGCCTCGCCAAGACCCGGTCCGCCGCGACCGCCGCGTGCCGAGCCGGACACGTGCGGGTGAACGGCGAACGGGCGAAGGCGGCGCAGACGATCGGCATCGGCGACGAGGTGCGCGTGCGCGCCGGCGGATTCGACCGGATCGTGATCGTGCGCGGCGTCATCGTGAAACGGGTGGGCGCCGCGGTCGCCGCGGAGCACCTGGAGGACCGCACACCGCCGCCACCGCCCGCCGAGGAGGCCGGGTTCGTGCCGACCCGCGACCGCGGTGCCGGGAGGCCGAGCAAACGGGAACGACGCGACCTCGAGCGCCTCCGCGGCCGCTGAGCCGGGCCCGACGCTGCCCGGCGCACCGCCTGCCCTGTCCGGCTGCGCGGAGCACCGCCTGCGCTGCCCAACCCGGCTGCCCGGCTGCCCGGAGCACGGCGCCGCTCACACGACGAAGCGGATCGTCTCCTGCAGTCGTGCCCGCACCTCGAACACGTCGACGGTGCCCCGGTCCGGGCCCCAGCCGCCGCCGAGGACCATCGCCAGGGAGCTCCGGCGGACGACGAGCGCCGTCGGCTTCCGGCCCGGCCCGACGACCTGGACATCGTCCTCCACCGCGGCGTCCGGCACGACGAGCAGCCGTCCGGTGAAGCGCACGCGCGTGACCTTCGTGACCGCCCGGGAGGACCGGACGAGCTCCTTCACGGGCTTCTCCCCCGGCCGGAGCGTCTCGCCCGTGATCTCCCCGTGCTCGATCGTCACCGGCGCGCCCCAGTCGATCGACTCGACCGCCCACAGCCCGGACGGGGCGAGGACGGCATGGTCGAGCTTGCCCTCCGGCCCTGCCGCGACGTCGTGCCACACGGTCACGCCGATGCCCAGGTCCGAGACGATGAGCGCGGTCGCCTCTTCGGCGAGCGCCTCGGCGAGGAGGCGACGGATGTGCCGGGGCGCCGACCGGACGAGTGCCGGGTCGTACGGGTCCTCGATCGGGTCGCCGAGCCCGACCCACTCGCGCTCCGCCGCGAGGAACACCTCCCGCGAGAGCCCGCCGGGATGCCCGTACGAGCGGGCCCGGGGGCGGGAGTCCCGCCGGGGCTCGGGAGGCGCGTACGCGGAGCGACCGCTGTCGGGCCTCCAGACGGACGACCCGGAGGGGCTGGAGGGCGAGGACGCGGAGGCTGCAGCGCCGGCGTCGTGCGCGCGACGGGCCTCCGGGGTGCCGACCCGCTCCCACGCGAGCTGGAGCGCACGGAACCGGACCGGGTCGCCGCCGAGGTCGGGGTGCGTCTCGCGGGCGGCACGGCGGTACGCGCGGCGGAGTTCCTCGTCGTCCGCGGTCGCGGCGACTCCGAGGACCTCGTACGGGGTCGCGTCGGCGGGGCTGTCGGTCATGGCCCAACGAGGATACCCGGCCACCGCTGGCGACCGGGCGATGATGACACCACCTCGGACGCCGACCCGGGAGCGGCAGGTGCAGGAGGCTCACCGGAGCCGGCGATGATCCTGATCGTCAGGCTTCGATCGACTCGCCCGCAGCGAGGATGAGCATCGACGTTCCGGTGAGGCCCGTCTCGCCGAGGAACATGCCGGTGGAAGTGCGGCCGATCTCGCTCAGCATGGCGTCGTGGATCTGAACCGTCTGGCGGGGAGACACCGCCTTGATGAAATCGATCGCGTCGCCGACCTTCACCCACGGCCCACTGGCGGGGACGAGAAGGGTGTTCACGTCCACCCCGGGCACGATGTAGGAGTCGCCCGGGTGGAACACGCGACCTTTGATCAGGTACCCGACGTTGCGCGGAACGGCAATGCCGTCGTGGATCTGTGCGTGATCGCCACCGAAGACACGGACCTCGATGCCGCCGATGTCGAGCGTCTCGCCCCCTTCGACTGCCGTCACCCGACCCTCCCTCGCCGCGTCGGTGTCCTGCAGAGCAGCGGCGACCGCTGCCGGACCCCAGAGCCGCACGTCCCGACGAGCGGCCAGGGCCGAACGGACGTGCTCCGCTGCGAAGTGGTCGACGTGCTCGTGCGTCACGAGGACTGCGGTCGCGGCGGCAAGGAGGTCCGGAGCGTTCGGCGTGAATGCGCCGGGGTCGACGAGGACCTGCTGACCGGCGTCCTCGAGGACGACGGTGGCGTGTGCGTACTTGGTGAGCTGCATGGTCCGAGCCTTTCAGGGTTGGGCGCAGAGATCTATACAACCCTGCTGTACTCGCAACTCTACAGCACCGCTGTATGCATGGACTGGGCACCTCGGGTCGTGCCGTTCTCGGCTGGTCGCCCTGCACTGCTATCGAGGGGCGGAGGGTCCGGAATACAACCACGCTGTGCAGCCGATACCGTGAGTGCATGGACAAAGACCGGGATGCGGTGGAGATCGCTGCGTTGAGTGAAGCCCTGCGCATATCCGTCGGCACGTTCGTTCGGACAACGCGCACGCAAGCGGACACGCTTCCGCAATCGAGGGCGGAAACGCTCGGACAGCTCGCGCGGTCGGGCCCACAGTCGATGGCGATGCTCGCCGCGAGTCGCGGCGTCAGCCACCAGACAGTGAGCCGCATGGTCGGCGAGCTCGAACAGCTGGGGCTGGTGACGCGCGAGCCGAACCCGCAGGACGCCAGGGGGTTCCTGATCGGAATCAGCGACCTCGGCTGGTCGCACGTCACGACCGACCAGCGCGCGCGTCAGCAACGGATCAGCGCCGCGATCGCAGCGGCGCTGACGGTCGAACAGCGCCGCGATCTCGAGAAGCTGCCAGCCATACTCGACCGCTTGTCGGCGGAGATCCACGCACGATCATCGTGACGATCTCCCTCCGGGCAAGACAGCGCAGGCAGGCCCGCCATCGGCAAGGACAAGGGCTGCGCCGTCGTAGTAGGCCCGCACTCCGACATCGGCGAGGACTCCGGCCTGGCGGGCGTCTCCGAGGCGGGCGGAAAGGGCGCGGTGAAGTGCGTTCGTGATGGCGGACCGTTTGAAGACGGCTGGACCCGACCGGTCCCACCCTGCTCGAGGACCTCGAAGCCGGGTACTACACCTCCTGAACCCGCTCACACCGCCGCCCCCGAGGACGGCTTGCCGACGCACACCGGCGACGTGCGCAAGAACCCAAGGATCGGCTATCGGGCAACAACACGAACCATGTCCGCTCGCCCTGGCGTCAGGCAACATGGCTCGAACGGGTCCGGCCCCAGCCGGGTGAACGTGACCAAGACCAGCGCTCTGTCATCGAGCGCCGAAGTCGGCTGGTGAGTGTTGTCGATTCGCGCACGAACGTTTAGCGTCGGAGTATGGATTCTGATGATCCCCTCCTCCTTGACCGGCAGCTCTGCTTCGCCCTCGCGGCGACGAGCCGAAGCGTCGTCGGCCTGTACAAGGACCACCTGGACCCCCTGGGTTTAACGCATCCGCAGTACCTGGTGATGCTGGCGCTCTGGGAACGGGATCCGAGATCCGTCAAAGAGATCGCCGCGGAGCTCCGACTGGAGTCAGCCACGCTGAGCCCCTTGCTGAAGCGCCTTGAAACAGCAGGCTACCTGCGTCGCGCCCGCTCAGAAGGCAATGAGCGACAGCTCGACGTCACACTGACCGCCGCCGGTCGGGCACTGCGCGAGCGCGCTCGTGCGGTGCCCGTCGCCGTAGCCGGTCGGCTCGGGCTGCCCCTGGCTGAACTTGAGGCCCTCAAGGACGAGCTCATGCGCTTGCTCCACAGGATCGACTCCCTCCACCAGAGCGAGTACGCTATTGGTTAGGCCACGAACTATCGAGAGAGGTGCACCGTGGGACGCTTCAGCAGCTGGTACAACCGGTGGAACACCACGCTCATTGAGAAGATGGGTCCATCGCAGATAGGTGCCGGGCACGCGGAGGAGCCAGACGACCGAACCGTCGATCGTGCCTGCCCTATGTGCGGCAACCCCCTCTCGCAGCACTGGGTGGAGCGCCCGAAGGATCAGATCCGTTCCTCGACGCTGCACTGCCCACAGGACTGAGTCAGCACATCGGCGACGATGAGCCTCACCGTTGACAGCGGCACCGAGATCGTGTTCTCGGTGCAGCCGGGGGGAAGGGTCGGCGATCATTCTTTTGCACGGTCTCGCGGGAAGCAGCCGGGAGTTCGCCCCGACCGGTTGCGACAACCTGCCAGCGCTCGAATCAGGTCGTGAGGATCTCGCACCAGGTCGCGCGAACCGCTTCTGAGAGAACGATCGCGCGAGATCGCCGCCGAAGGGGAATCCGACGCGGCGGCTAAGGGTGTGCGTCCCTACAGCTCAATCGCCGTCCGACCGTGCGCGCATCTGCGCGTCAGCGATCAGCGGCTTCCGTGATCTCGTAGTCGGCGATGCGCGCTCGCATCAGCGAGGCGAGGAGGTCTGTCGGCAGGTCGCGGTCGTAGCGGAGCTTGACGAACCCGGCGCCCGCGTCATGCCCAGCCGCCTCGACGCTGGGCTTCTGGGTGGCGAAGAACTCGGGGGAAAACCGGACGCTGCAGTGGTTCTTGAAGTTCTGCAACATCCACAGATTCGTGTTCTCCCCGTGGACATAGACCGGCACGTTCCACTTCAGTTCTTCGCGCGCGGCCGGCGCGACCTTTCGGCTCAAGGTGCGAAGCGTCTCGAGGTGGGGCCGCTGCACATCCTCGAGCTGCGCGAAGAAGTCATCCACGTCGGCTCGCTTCGGCATAGGCATGACTACTCCAACCTGGTCACGGTGCTGCTTGTCGAAATCTGCACCGACAATCAACCATGTGACTTGTTCGTTTGCGCGGTGATTCGGAGGGTGTTGCCGGACGGGTCGCGGAACGCGAAGTCACGCGGTCCCCAGGGCTGATCGGCTGGCTCCTGCAAGACCTCGGCACCAGATGCCGCGATCCGTTCGAAGACCCCACCCACGTCGTCTGTGCTGAACTCGATCATCGGCAGAGATCCCTCGACGAGCAGCTCCTGCATCGCGGCTACGAGGGAAACGCCGGCCACCTTTCTGCGGCGCTCGATCATCGCTACCCCCTGACATCGCCCGTGCCGCGGTGGAACTGCTCACCGATACGACGTGGACGGGCCAGGACATCGTCCCCGTCGTCAGCCCCGACCACCTGACCCCGAACCAGATGGCCGAGGTGCTCTCAGACGTCCTCGGCAAGGAGATCCGGTACCAGCAGATCTCCACAGAGGACTACTCCGCGACGCTCGCGCAGTACGGCCTCAGCCCCGCCTGGGTGCAGGGCCTCGCCGACATGGCCACCGCTCAGAACGACGGCATCTACTACGTCCACCAGCGGAACCCGGAAGCCGTGGCCCCGACTACCTTCCGCGCGTGGGCCGAGCGCGTCCTTGCCCCCGCCGTGCAGAACCCCGCCCAGCAGTGGTGACTGGCTGACCAGCGGTGGCGAATGTCCAGGTGGCGTCCTCGTCGTGAAGCGCCTTGAGGGCGGCAAGGTCGTGCTCGTCCAACGCTGCCGCGTACCGGGCGAAGGCCGCCTGCGCCGCGAGACGGCGTGCGACTCCTGTGCCCATGACACTCCCGACGCTCATGCGACGGTCAGCACGATCTTGCCCTGGATGTGACCCTGCTCCGCTCGTGTGTGAGCCGCGATGGCCGCCGACAGGGGGTACTTGTCGTCGATGGCGACCCGGATCACGCCCGCGTCCGCCAGCGCGGCGATCTGGGCGAGCTGTTCTCCGTTCGCCTGCACCTGGGTGCTGGATACGACGACGTGGGTCTCGGCTGCTTCGGCAGGGTCGACGGGGCCGAAGAAGACCGGGTACAGCGCTCCACCGGGGACAACGGAACGCAGGAAACGTCCGGTCGATGGTCCTCCGACGCAGTCCACGACGAGATCGAAGCCCTCAGGGATCTGATCGGCACGGACCGCCATGTAGTCGATGACGTCATCGGCACCGAGGTCACGGAGGAAGCCCTCGTGACGTCCCGACGCGATCGCCGTGACGTGAGCGCCCTTCCACTTCGCCAGCTGCAGCGCGAGGTGCCCGACACCGCCCGCCGCACCGTTGATGAGCACCCGAGACGAGCTATCGATGTTCACCGGTCGATGGATCATCTCCTGGAACGGCGGAACCACACCTGCGCTGTTGTCCACGAGGAGCTGCCACGCGGTCAAGCCGGCCATCGGCAGCGCCGCGGAATGCACATGGTCAAGACTGGCCGACTTCAGGGCGAGATCCGAGACCGGTGCAGCCACATACTCGGCGTACGCCTCACCCACAGCCCCGGGGAACCGGAGAAGGCCATAGACCTCCTGGCCCTCGCTGAAGGCTGTCACGTCGTCGGCCACCGAGACGACTTCCCCGGAGATGTCGGAACCCAGGATGACCGGGAAGGGCACCTCTGGGCGCAGCTCCGGAGGCAGGATCGTCATGCCGTCACGGAGGTACCAGTCCGGCGGGTTGACGCCGACGGCGTGCACCCGAACAAGCACCTCCCCAGCCCGGAGCGTGGGAATGGGCACCTTCTCGTAGCGGAGGACATCCGGTCCACCCGCCTCGTGCACTCGAATCGCGTTCATCGTGCTGTCGGTCATCGTCGTTCCTGTCGTCGAGGGCGCACTACTCTAAGTGGTGCAGTGGTCCGACTATATGGACCATTGGTCCGTTTCGTCAATCCAAGGAGAGCCATGATGCGGGCTGATGCCACCCAGAACTACCGACGGCTCCTCGACGTGGCTCGCGCTGTCGTCGCCGAGCAGGGCGTCAATGCCTCGCTCCGGGACATCGCCCGGAGAGCCGAGGTCGGATTCGCGACGCTGCTTCGACACTTCCCGACGAGAGACGCGCTTCTGGAGGCCCTGCTGCGCACCGGCTTCGAGGACCTGGCGGTGCGCGCGTCCACGGTGGACCCGTCACAGGACCCAGGATCTGCGCTCGCTGATTGGCTCCGCGACTTCGTCGCTTCCGCCGCCACCTACCGCGGAGTCGTCGAACTCATGACATCGGCCCTGGACGACCCGGAGTCAGCGCTCCACGATTCCTGCGCCGCGATGAAGGCGGCCGGTTCTGATCTCCTCACCCGCGCCCAAGCGGCGGGTGCGGCTCGCTCCGACCTGGACGGTACTGGCCTCTTCGGCTTGGCGGGTGCCGCCGCCTGGGTGCACTCGCAGCCGACCCTCGTCGCGCAAGCCGACTCCCTCGGGGCGTTGATCACGAACGTGATCTTCGACACGCGGGCGAAGTCGACCTGATCACAGCCCGAGCACGCGAACCCGGGCCGCCCCGGCCGGTCAGCGCGTGGCGTCGCGGATCGAGGCGGCGTGCGTCTCGATGTACGCCACATCCGCCCGGTACAGGTCGGCTCGCCGGGCGTTGCGCTGCTGCACGAACCGGTCGTCGCCCACCGCCGCCTCCGTCTCGATCGTCGTGACGAGGGCGACGAGCCCCGCCACCATGACGTCGACGAGCTGTTCCCGACTCCCCGGTTCGAGGCCGTACACCCGGCAGAACTCCGCGGCCCTGGCGAGTCGCACGTCCAGGTCGACGATCCGATGCGCGGCGGTGGTGAAGGGGGCGAACCGGTAGACGCCCGCCGCGACGTCCCAGATGCGGGGGCCGGGGTGCGCGGTGTCGAAGTCGATCAGGCCGACAGCTGCCCGGCCGTCGAAGATGCAGTTGTACGGAGCGAAGTCGCCGTGGCACACGGTCTCGACGGGAGCGCGGTCCGCCTGCGACCAGACGTCGTCACGCGCCACCGGGGCGGCGCCGGACACGCTGTCGTCCACGACGAACGTGGCCGCGGCGTCGTGGTAGTTGCGGAGGAGCCGCGCAGCGGTGACGAGCGCGGCCTCGGAGGCGACGTCGTCGGTCCATGGGTCCTCGCCGGCACGTCCGGGAATGAACGAGACGGTCTCGAGCTCGTCGCCGAGCGCGATCGGTTCCGGAGCCTCCACGAACCCGCGCTCGTGAAGATGGGCGAGCAGCCGGTGCACCGTCGGCGTCCACGACCCTGCCGTGCGGTTGACACGGTCGGCGGCCCTCGCGACCCTCTCCATGGGGAACCTCCTGAAATGGGCGTCGCCGTCGACGCCGTCCGACCAGCGTACGCGCTCCAGATCAGGATCCGCCCGGGTCTGCCTGGGTTGTTCACGCGGACGAAACGTCCACACCGGGAGCGGCTTCGGCCCCGTGGCCGGCGTCCGCCAGGACGCACATAGAGCCGCTAGGACGCACATAGAGTGATCGGCATGACGGACCTGCCGGCGCCCGAAGGCGGTTCGCTGCCACTGGCGCACCCCCGCCGTCGGATACCCCCGTGGCTCGCGGTGTGGGGTGTCGTGTTCGTCTGCTCCTGGGGCGGCAACCAGTTCAGTCCGCTGCTGCTCATGTACGAGGACCGTGCGCACTACTCGACGCTCCTCGTGAACCTGTTCCTCGGCGTGTACGTGCTCGGACTCGCGCCGGCGCTCCTGATCGCGGGCTCACTGTCCGACCGGCACGGCCGGAAGCCGCTGCTGCTCGTCGGCGTCGGGGCGGCGGTGGTGGGCAGCGGCCTCCTGGCCTTCGGCCCGCTCGGTCCGGAGTTCCTCGCCATCGGGAGGCTGTTCTCCGGGTGCACGGTCGGCATCGCGATGGCGGTCGGGAACAGTTGGGTGAAGGAGCTGTCCCAAGCCCCGCACGATGCCGCCGCCGCCGACGGGTCCGGTGCGCGCCGCGCCTCCCTGGCGTTCACGCTCGGGTCCGGCATCGGCGCGCTCGTCGCCGGGCTCATCGCGCAATGGGGCCCCATCCCCGAGGTGCTGCCGTTCATCGTCCACATCGTCGTGACGGTCCCGTTCGCGATCGTCGTGATCCGCGCGCCGGAGACCCACCACGGCCGCGGCGTCCCCGGGCCCTGGTGGCGGCAGCTCCGCGTGCCAAGTGCCGGGCACCGGCGGTTCGTCCGCGTCGTCATGGTCGCGGCGCCGTGGATCTTCGCCTCCGCCGCCATCGGATACGGCTACCTGCCGACGCAGCTCACCGGTGCGACGGGCGCCTGGGGCCTCGTCTTCGCGACGGCAGCGACGGTCGTGGCGCTCGGGGTGTCGAGCGCGATCCAGCCGTTGGCCAAGCGCGCCCACTCCACCACGAGCGCTCGTGGCCTCGCCACAGCGGTCCTGGTGGAGGCGGTCGGCATCGCGATGGTCGCCGTGGCGATCGCGACGCAGTCCGTCTGGCTCGGGCTCGCCGCGAACGGGGTGATCGGCGTGGGAATGGGGATCGCGCTCGTGTCCAGTCTGCTCGAGGTGCAGCGGATCGCGTCCTCCCACGATCTCGCCGGACTGACGGGCACCTTCTACGCGGTGGCGTACACGGGGTTCCTCGCGCCCGCCGCGATCGCCGCGATCGCCGGGGCGGTGCCGGTCACGGTGATCCTCTGGGTGGTCGTCGGGCTCGCGCTCGTGTCGTGGGTGCTCGTGCTCGTTTCCTCTCGCAAGCACATCCCCGGCGTGTGAGCGGGTCCCGGGCGCCGCTCCGGGGGCGGCTCCCAGGTGCCGCTCCTGCGGCGGCTGGCAAGCGGGAGGCGGGGCGGGCGTTCCGTACGCTGGGCGGGTGACCACGATCCTCCTGACCGGATTCGAGCCGTTCGCCGGCGCCGTGCGCAATCCGTCCTGGGATGCGGCGGCCGGTGTGGCAGCCGGATGGGACGGACCGGAACGTCTCGAGACGGCGCTGCTGCCGGTGTCCTTCGAGCGCTCGGTGTCGGCCCTCACCACGGCGCTCGACCGGGTGCGCCCGGACGTCGTCGTCGCGGTGGGCCTTGCCGAAGGGCGGTCCGGCATCACCCCGGAGCGTGTCGCGGTGAACCTGGACGATGCCCGGATCCCGGACGTGGACGGAGCCCAGCCCGTCGACGCCCCGGTGCTGCCGGGAGGCCCGGCCGCGTTCTTCACGTCCCTGCCCGTCAAGCGCATGGTCGCCGCCGCACGTGCCGCCGACGCGCCCGCATCGCTGTCCGGCACGGCAGGGGCGTACGTGTGCAACCACCTCTTCTACGCGCTGCAGTCCCTGCTCGCGGGGCGACCCGAGATCCGCTCGGGCTTCGTGCACGTCGGCGCCACCCCGGAGACGCGGGCGGTCCGGGACCCGGACCCCGCGGCTGTGCCGCTCGACGTCCTGATCGCCGGACTGGCGGCAGCGGTGCGCGCGGCGATCGACCCGGCGCCGGACCTGGCGGTGCCGGGCGGTGCGATCGCGTGAGGGTGGGGTCAGGCGCGGCGTGACGGCGGGTCAGGCGCCGGGTGAGGATCGGGTCAGGCGCCGCGCGACGGCAGGCGTCCGCGGAGCCACGACGGTCCGCGGACGATCGCGCCGAGCCCCTCGACGCGTCGCCGCAGCTCACGGTCGGCGGTGACGACGAGCACCGGAGCAGCGCCTCCCGCGGCCGCGGCCGCCACTGCGTCGACGATGGCGTCGTCACCGGCGCCGGCGGCACGGACGACTCGCACGACGTCCGTCGCCGCTCCCCCGGCCGTGTCGCCGACGGTGGCCGGCGCGGCCGCCCGGGCCTCGCCCTCCAGGACGACGGTCCAGCCCGGCCACCACGTGGCGAAGGGCAGTTCGAGGTCCGCGCCCGGCAGGCCGATGCCGGCGAGCGCGGCCACCCTGTCCACGAGGGCTGCGGCCGCCCCGGCGCGGTCCTTCCACCAGCCGTCTGGCACGCTCCCCACGACGTTCGCAGCATCGACGACGACGTGCGGTGCGGTGCGGAGCGCGTCCCGGAGGGCAGGCCAGCTCGCGGCGAACCCCGGGTGCAGCGGCAGGTCGTCGATCGCGTCCACGTCGACCCAGCCGAGCGACAGGCTCTCGCGGTCGCCGATGCTCGGCTCGAAGGGCGTGGCAGCCCGCGCGACCACGGTCGTGTAGGTCCAGAAGCCGAGATCGAGAACGGCGGTGTGGCGGAGGCGGAGTGCCTCGCCGGGGACGCCGGCTTCCTCGAACGACTCGCGCAGGGCGCCCGCGACCGCGTCCTCGCCCTCGTGGCGGGCGCCGCCGGGCGTGCCCCACGTGCCGCCGAAGTGGCTCCACTCGACCCGATGCTGCAGGAGCACCCGCCCCGCTCCGTCGTCCACCAGGAGGCCGGCCGCACCGAACGCACCCCAGGCCTTCTGTCCGTCGGGGCCGTACGCCCACGCGTCGCCGGGGTCACGGGGGCCGGTGTGCACGGGGCGCGGGCGACCCGCCGGGACCTCCGGGTGCTCGACCGGGGCGGGGATGGGTCTGCGCGGCCGGTCGTCGTCCATCCGCCCAGGCTTCCACATTCCGGCCGCGCGTGCTCGGGAGCATCGGTGCACTCATCCAGCCGCCGCACCACCGCCGCATCACCGCCACGGAGCCGCCGCACCACCGCCACCGTGGAGGCGCGGCCGCGCGCCGGCGCTCAGCGTGACGGTGGCAGCCGCACCAGCGTCACGTCGAGCGCACTGTCGTCGACCACCGCCGTCATCCACGTGAAATCGGGCTGCCGGCGCCGGTCCGTGGGCGATCCGGGGTTCAGCAGCCGGAGCGCTCCGTCCGCGGAGGTCGTGTCCCACGGAATGTGCGAGTGTCCGAACACCAGGACGTCGGCGTCGGGGAACGCGGCGCGCATGCGGGGCTCCCGCCCGGTCGCGGCGCCGGTCTCGTGCACGACGGCGAAGCGGAGCCCCTCGACCGTGACGCGTGCGACGAGCGGAAGCCGGTCCTCGAACGCGGGTCCGTCGTTGTTCCCCCGAACCGCGATCAGGCGGCGGGACCGGCGCGCGACGGCGTCCACGGTCGCGGTGTCGACCCAGTCCCCCGCATGGATGACGATGTCGGCTGCCTCGATGGCCGCCCAGAGGGGCGCGGGCAGGTCCTTCGCACGCTTCGGCAGGTGCGTGTCGGAGACGAGGACGAGTCGTGTCACCATCGTCCTCGTGGACGTCGGGCCTGCTCGGGCATCCTCACTCCTCCGGGTCGGCGTGGAGTACCACACGGTAGACCAGCGGACAGGTCGGCGCGGTCTCCCTGCTCGACCAGGAGGAGGCCGTCGCCGCGGTGCCTGGACGCTGACCGCGAGCGCGGAGCACAGTGGGTGCCATGACCACCATCGGATTCATCGGTTCGGGGAACATCGGTTCCCAGCTCGCCCGCCTCGCCGTCCAGAACGGCTACGACGTCGTGATGAGCAATTCGCGCGGCCCGGAGACCCTCGGCGATCTCGTCTCCGAGCTCGGCGAGCGGGCCGTCGCCGGCACCGTCGAGGACGCGGCCGCGAAGGGCGATGTCGTCGTCGTGACCACCCCGCTCGCCGCGATCGAGACGATCCCCGTCGAACCGCTCGTCGGCAAGGTCGTCATCGACACGAACAACTACTACCCGCAGCGGGACGGACAGATCGAGGCACTGGACGAGGAGACGACCACGGTCTCCGAGCTGCTGCAGGACCACCTGCCGCAGTCCCACGTCGTCAAGGCCTTCAACCACATCATGGCCGCCGATCTGACGACCGCGGGCAGCCCGAGCGGCACCGTCGGGCGGCGTGCGCTCATCGTCGCGGGCGACGACGCGGAGGCGCGCGGGGCCGTCGCCGACCTGATCGACGAGTTCGGGTTCGAGGCCGTCGACATCGGCGCGCTCTCGGAGGCGTGGCGCATCCAGCGGGACACACCCGGGTACGTCGCGCCCCACGACGCGGTCAGCCTCGAGCTCGCCCTCGCGGATGCGAAGCGCTACCGGGACATGTAGTCGGCCGGGCCCGCGCCCCGCGAACGATGCGAATCTGTCGCTTCCCGAACCGGGAGGCGACAGATTCGCATCGCTCGCGGGGGGCTTCGCGGGAGCCCCGAGTCAGCGGCGGGCCAGCTTGCGGACCAGGCCCTTCACGACGTTGCCGGGGCGCTGCATCTCGCCCTGCTTCGCGTCAACCACGATGAGCCAGCCGCCGAACAGCGCCTGCACCCACTGAAGCGTCCGGAGCTGCCCCTGCACGCTGGCGAGCTCCGGGGAGGTCCCGGCACTCGGCTCGGTCGCGCCCGCGGCGGGCTGGCCCTTGCGGGCGTCCTCCTCCACGAGCTTGCCGTAGCGGCGTCCCACGATGGAGGTGTACACCGTCATCCCCGCACCGGCGATCATCACGACGGTCTTGTAGGTGTTGATCCGAGCGACCCCGTGCTGCGTCGCCGACCGGGTCTTGTTGTCGAGCAGTTCGCTGAACGATGCCGCGAGGTACAGCCCGACCGCCGCGTCCTGCACCGGCGCCCAGCGCTTCCAGCCGACGGTCGTCAGCCGGGTGCGGTCCTCCGGGTCCTTCGCCTTCGAGGCAGCGCCGTTCAGGCCCAGGGCCCCCATGAGGGAGCCGCCGAACCACGCCGCTGCACTGAGATCCGCGACCGATCGTCCAAGGAGGTTTGCCATGATGTCGTCCTTACTCCGGCACCGTGGATCGCTGCCGGACCTGCGACGCTACGCGGGGAGGGGCTGAGTGCCGGCGCCGTCGTTCGGGGGACGCGCTCACACGCCGTCGAAGATCACCGTCATCTCGGCGAGGTCGTCCTCGCTCGGCGTCCATGCGCCGCCCGCGTCGACGTTCTGCACGATCTGCTCGGGCTTCGTCGCCCCGGCGATGACACTCGTCAACCCGGGCTGTGCGAGCAGCCATGCGAAGGTCGCTTGAAGCATCGTCACGCCGCGGGCGTCGCAGAAGCGCTGGTACTCCTCGAGCACATCCCAGGGGGCGTCCGCGAGCAGCTGCGGCTTCGCGGTGGTGATGCGGCCGTCCGCCGGGCCGCCCTGCTTGGTGTACTTGCCGGTGAGAAGGCCGTTGTACAGCGGGAAGTACGGCAGGAACCCGAGGGCGTACGCGCGGATCGCGGGCAGCACCTCCTGCTCGACGTCGCGTGCGAGCAGGCTGTACTCGTTCTGGGCGGACACGAAGGACGCGGTGCCGGCGATGCTCGCGGTGAGCTCCGCCTCGGCGATCTGCCATCCTGCGAAGTTCGAGTGCCCGACGTAGCGGATCTTGCCCTCGCGGACCAGGTCGTCGAGCACCGAGAGGGTCTCCTCGATCGGTGTCGTCGGGTCGGGCGCATGCATCTGGTAGAGGTCGATCCAGTCGGTGTCGAGGCGCCGCAGCGAGCCCTCCACCGCGAGCCGAATGTACCGGCGGGACCCGCGGACGCCCCAGTCCGGGCCGTTCGCGCCCTTCATGTCCATGCCGAACTTGGTCGCCAGCACGACCTGGTCGCGCCGTCCCGCGAGTGCCGCGCCCATCATGGACTCGGATCGTCCGGGTACACCGCCGTAGATGTCAGCGGTGTCGAACAGGGTGATCCCCGCGTCGATCGCCGCGCCGATCACAGCGTCCGTGCCCTCCTGCGTCTCGGTGGCGGTGCCCGGCCGGCCGAAGTTGTTGCAACCGAGCCCGACAGTCGAGACGACGAGACCGGATGGTCCGAGCGGGCGGTGTTCGATGTCTGTCATACCCTCGACCGTACTGCGTGGCCCGAACTGGGGCATTCGCGATCGGCTCGGAGTGGCTAGAACTGGAGGACCGCAAAAATCGCCGACAGAGGGAACTGCTCGTGGGGCCACATCGTCAGCCGGGCACGCCCGACCGACCGTCACCGGTTGACGCCGCAGTGACGCCCGACGCGGCAGGATGCGCTCGCGTCGTGCCGAGACGTCCGGTGCCCGCATGGGTGACCGCTCCGCCACCGCCACCGAGCCTCTCGGCCGGTGGCACCACCGCCTCCACGCCGCAGCATGCGCCGCTGCCGGCGCAGGTGCCGCCAGCGCAGTCGATCGGCGTGCCGGCGAGCGCATGGAGCAGCGTCCCGCCGACCCTCGACCCCCGAGCGGTCATCCCCGATTTCCTGCCGCGCGAATCCGACCTGCCCACGGCACCCACCTCGCCCGTGATCGACACACGTCCGGTCGCCGCGCAGCAGGGCCCCGCCGCGCCCAATCCGCTGCTCCAGCCGCCGACCGTGCCGGTCGCCCGCGACCTTCCGGGCGGCGGGCGCATCGTCCGACAGCCTCGCGCCGGGCAGCCCCGGTTCTCGGTCCCGGGGCTCGAAGACCTCGTCGTCCCGGAGGCACGGGAAACCCCGGAACGGCCCGTCGGGGTCCGCGCAGCTCCCAGCCCGCACAGCGGCACGACAGGCCGTGCTCTGCCCGGACTCCCCGCGTGGATCGCTGCCAGCCTCCCCGCGGAACCGATCGGGGGCCCACGCCCGCAGACTGTGGCATCGGTCACCCCGACCGGTGTGTCCCCCGCCTCGGACGAGCAGCCGACGCGCCTCGTGGCGTCGGCTGACAGCACGTCAGTCGACGCCGCCGATGCGCAGGACGTCGACGGCTTCCGCGCACCCTCCAAAGCCGAGCAGCGTCGCGCAGCGGCTGCGGACCGTGTTCGCGCCAAGGAGACCGCCCGCGCCGCGAAGGAGACCGCCCGCGCGGCGAAGGAAGCCGCACGCGCAGCGAAGCAGTCCGCACACGCCTCGGCACGCGCAGCGAAGCGATCCGCCCGCGGTGCGGATGAGTCCGTGCGCCCCGCCGTGCCCGAGTCCGACTCGCGCCCCGTGCCCGACACGCGCCCTGCGCCTGAGTCTGACACGCGCCCCGCCGTGCCCGACGCGGATCCCGCCGCAGGCGCGCCATCCATCCCGACGTCCGCACCCACGGCCGAAGTGCCGCCGATGACCCGCCGTGCACGCCATCTCGCCGAGGAGTCCGCGGCATCTGACGCGCAGACCGCTCGTCGTTCCCGGCTCGGCCGCTCGCCGCGTCCCTGACTCCCCCGGCCGCAGGCGCCCACGGCGCACGGCGTGCCCGCTTCCCGGAATCGTGCCCGGGTGCCGGGTGTTGGGTAGGACCATGCGATCCATCGTCTACACGCGCCCCGGTCAGTCCTCCGTCCTCGAGCTCGTCGAGCGGGAGGTGCCGACACCCGGGCCGGGCGAGGTCCGGGTGCGCGTCGTCGCCTCCGGAGTGAACCCGACCGACTGGAAGAGCCGGCAGAGCGGCTCGTCCCGCGGGGGTCTGCCGTTCCCGGAGATCGCCCCGAACCAGGACGGCTCCGGCGTCGTCGACGCGATCGGCGCCGGCGTGGACGGCCTCGCGGTCGGGGACCGGGTCTGGACCTACCTGTCCGCCACCAAGCGCCCCACCGGCACCGCGCAGGAGCACACCGTGCTGCCCGCCGACCGGGTCGTCCCGCTTCCCGACGGCATCCCGTTCGACGTCGGCGCATCCCTCGGCATCCCGGCGATGACCGCGCACCGCGCCCTGACCCTGCACGAGACCGGTCCGTCGCGCCTGGCACCCGGAGCGCTCGACGGCATGGTGGTCCTCGCCGCCGGCGGCGCGGGCGCGGTCGGCCACGCGACGATCCAACTCGCCCGATGGGCCGGCGCGACCGTCATCACAACGATCAGCAGCCCGGAGAAGGCCGCGCTCGCGACGGCGGCCGGCGCCCACCATACCGTCAACTACCGGGACGACGACGCCGCGGAACAGGTCCGCGCCATCGCGCCCGATGGCGTCGACATCGTCGTCGAGGTCTCCGTCCCGCAGAACGCCGACCTCGACGCGGCGGTGCTCGCCAACCACGGCCTCGTCGCGATCTACGCGGACAACGGCGGCGACCAGGCAGCACTCCGGATCCGCCCGAACATGGGCATCAACGCGCGCTACCAGTTCCTCCTCGTCTACACGATCGGCGACGCGGCCCTGCACGCGGCGGCCGAGGACATCACGGCGGCCCTTCGCGACGGCGCGCTGCCCGTCGGCGAGGAGGCCGGCCTGCCGATCACGCGGTACCCGCTGGAGCAGACGGCGGCGGCGCACGACGCCGTCGAGGCCGACACCGTGGGCAAGGTGCTCATCGACGTCTCGTCGCCGGACGCCGAGCAGGGACCCGGCGCCGAGTAGGGCCGGGGCACCGAGTGGGGCCGGGGCGGCTCAGCCGACCGGGTCCGTCGAGCCGGCGGCCTCCGGCGTCTCCGCGTCGCTCTGCGCCGGCGGGGTCGCCGGGTCGGCCGCCAGGGCCTGCTTGCGTCGGTACACCTGCACGCCGATCGCGACCGGGATCGCCGCGAGGGCGATGCCGCGCATCCAGGGCTTGTCGAACAGGTACCCCGTCGCTGCGTCGAGCGACACCGGGCCGGGCCCGCCGAGCGCGAACGTCGCCGCCGCGAAGCCGAGGAACGCCGGGAACTCGAGGCCGCCGTCCGCGTTGAAGAAGCCGTTCGGCGTGTGGATGCTGGAGGCGACGCCCATCGTGGTCGCCGCGCCGGCACCGGCGAGCGGGGTGCCAAGGCCCAGTGCGAGCGCCGCACCCGAGCCGGCCTCGCCGAGGCCGGCGAGGACGGCGTGCTGCTTGGCGGGACGGAAGCCCATCGCGTGCATGCCCTGGGCGGTGCCCTCGATCCCGCCGCCGCCGAATGCCCCGAACAGCTTCTGGGATCCGTGCGCGACGAGGACGGCCCCGAGGCCGACCCGCAGCATGGTCTTGGCGGCGACTGCCGCGCTGGTGCCCGCAGAACTCATGATGATCCTCCCGTGTGAACGCGACCAGCGCGTCCGTCGATGACGTACCCATGACCGTACTCATGCGGGCATGGGGCGGGCTCGGCGCCCGCTCTGGGGCTGCCGAGTGTCGCGCCTGGCTCCTTCCCCGGCCCGATCGGGTAGGACAGGGGCATGAGCATCGCGACCCCGCCCTCCCATCCGCGCACCGCGATCGTCCTCGGGGGTGGTGGGGTCGCCGGGATCGCCTGGGAGCTCGGCCTGCTGAGCGGTCTCCTCGATGCCGGGCTCCCCCTCGCGGACGCGGACCTCGTCGTCGGGACGAGCGCCGGCAGCGTGGTGGGGTGTCTCCTCCGCCTCGGCGGGATCGAGGAGGCGTACCGGCAGCAGCTCGATCCGCTGCCGTCGTCGTACGCGGAGCCGGAGCAGCCCGACTGGGAGGCGATCGGCGGCCAGCTGTATGCGGTCCTCCAGGACCTGGACCCGGCGGGCGGCGTCGGCGGCGCCGACGGCCAAGAGGCACGCGCCCGAGTCGGCGCGCTCGCCCGCCAGGTCGTGTCCGGGCAGACCGACGAGGAGCGCATCGCGACGTTCGCCGAGACGATCCCCGCGTCCGAGTGGCCGGCAGCACCGCTCGGCGTGTGCGCGGTCGACGCCGAGGACGGGACCTTCCGCGTGTTCACGAAGGACGACGGCGTCGATCTCACCCGCGCGGTCGCGGCGAGCTGCTCCGTGCCGCTGGTCTGGAGCACGGTCACGGTGCAGGGCCGGGAGTACATGGACGGAGGCGCCCGGTCCGTCACGAACGCCGACGTCGCGGCAGGCTACGACAGGGTCCTCGTGCTCGCGTGCCGTCCGGAGCAGCCGAGCCCGACCGGCCCGTTCCTCGAGCAGGCGGTGGCGGGGTTGCGCGCCGCGGGATCGGTCGTCGAGGTCGTCGTCGCGGACACGGCATCGCAGGCCGCGTACGGCACGAACGTCCTCGCGGTGTCGACGCGCGCCCCTGCCGCCCGCGCCGGTCGGGCGCAGGCCGCGAGCATCGTCGAGGACATCCGGGCGTTCTGGCGGGGCTGACCGAGCGGGGCTCGCCGGTGGCCGCCCCGTCGGCGCGGCGGTGCCGCTTCTCGCGCCGGCAGCGACGACAGGGATAGCGTGGCCGGCATGCCGCACGATGACGACGCCTCCAGCAGCTCCGAACACTCCACCCCGTTCGACGACCTCGACGCATATATCGCGCTCCCCCGCGTCGACGGCATCGCCCTCGCACCGGACGGGTCCCGCGTCGCGCTGACGGTCAGCACGCTCAACGCGGACCGCACCGCGTACTCGCGGTCGATCTGGAGCGTCCCCACATCCGGCGACGGCGCGCCCACGCGGCTCACCCGCTCGGCGAAGGGCGAGGGTGGCGTCGCGTTCTCCCGCACCGGAGACATCCTGTTCGTCTCCGCGCGCCCGGACAGCGACGCCGTCAAGGACACCGAGCAGGCGCAGGTCTGGCTGCTCCCCGCGACCGGCGGGGAGGCGCGGGCCATCACCCGGCTCGCCGGCGGAGCGGGCGGGATCGCCGCGACGGCCTCCGCGTCGGACACGATCGTGATCGGTGCGGACATCCTGCCGACCGCGGACGATGCGGGGGGCCGCATGCTCGAGCGCGACGCGGAGCTCCGCGCGAGCCGCACGGACACCAAGGTCCGGGCGATCCTGCACGACACCTACCCGGTGCGGTACTGGGATCACGACCTCGGCCCGGACCAGCCGCACCTGCTGTCCCTCGACCTGCACGCTCTCGCCGACACCATCGATCCCGGCACCGCCGCCCCCGCGCCGGGCACCGCCGCCCCGGACGAGATCGCCGCCGGTGCGGAGGCGGGCACGGCGGCCACCACCGCCGCCTACCCGACGTCCCTCCCGCGCCCGCACGACCTCACGCCGGCGCCCGGCCGGTCGCTCGACCATGCCGTCGCCGCACTGACGCCGGACGCGTCGACGCTCGTGGTCGGCTGCTCCGTGCCGGAGACACGGTCCGGCCGGTCCGTCATCGTCAGCATCGACACCGCGACGGGATCCCGCACCACCCTGTTCGACGAGCCGGAGACGCACTTCGAGTCCCCGGTCATCAGCCATGACGGCACGCGCATCGCGTTCGTCCGCTCCGCGTACTCGACGCCGGAGGCGCCGGCCGCGCAGGAGATCTGGGTCGCCGACATCGACGGCGGCAACGCCCGGCGGGTCGCCGCGGACTGGGATCGGTGGCCGGGCCAGCTGCTGTTCGACGCCGACGACGGGGCCCTCCTGGCGACCGCGGATCAGGACGGCCGCGGGCCCGTCTTCCGGATCCCGATCGGCACCGGCAGCGCAGGCACCGCCGACACGGGCGGCGCCGTCGAGCAGATCACGCACGACGACTTCGCGTACACCGGCGTCGCCGTCGATCCGGCGACCGGTGTGATCGTGGCGCTCCGGTCCTCCTGGCTGATGCCGGCGCATCCGGTGCGCATCGACCGCGACGGCACGGTGACGCCGCTCGCGACCCCGGCACCGCTGCCCGAGGTCCCGGCCCGCATGGAGGAGGTCGAGACGACCGCCGCGGACGGCGCGCGGGTGCGCGGCTGGCTCCTCCTGCCCAAGGGCGCGAACGCAGCGGACCCGGCCCCGTTCCTCCTGTGGATCCACGGCGGACCGTTGAACAGCTGGAACGCGTGGAGCTGGCGATGGAGCCCGATGCTCGCCGTCGCGCAGGGGTACGCGGTGCTCCTGCCGGACCCGGCGCTCTCGACCGGCTACGGGATCGACTTCATCGCACGCGGTTGGAACGCGTGGGGGCAAGCGCCGTACACGGACCTCATGTCGATCACGGACGCTGCCGTGGCCCGGGACGACATCGATGCCAGCCGGACTGCGGCGATGGGCGGCTCCTTCGGCGGCTACATGGCGAACTGGATCGCCGGCCACACCGACCGCTTCGACGCGATCGTGACGCACGCCAGCCTCTGGGCACTCGACCAGTTCGCCGGGACGACGGACGCCTCCGACTACTGGCAGTCGATCTTCAGCCCGGAGGGCATGCACGCCAACGACCCGCACCGGTTCGTCGCGGACATCACCACGCCGATGCTCGTCATCCACGGCGACCACGACTACCGGGTGCCGATCGGCGAGGGGCTGCGGCTGTGGTCCGAGCTCGCCGAGCACCACGCCGCAGCGGACGGGACGATGGCGCACCGGTTCCTGTACTTCCCCGACGAGAACCACTGGATCCTGAAGCCCCAGCACGCGAAGGTCTGGTACCAGACGGTGTTCGCGTTCCTCGCGCACCACGTCCGCGGGCAGGCGTGGGAGCGGCCCGAGCTGCTCGGGTAGCGGCACGGGGCCGGACGCCGAGCCGCCGGCCGCCGAGCCGACGACGCCAGCCGCAGACGCCCCGCGCACCGGCTGGCCGACCCGGCGACACCGCCTCAGGCCTGGTGGTGCTGCCTCCGGGAGGCGGCGGCCACGAGGCACGCGATCATGGCGACCAGGAGCAGGACGACGTTCGTCAGCAGAGCATGGTGCAGCGCGCCGGCCGCGCTCATCCCCTGCTGCAGGCCGCTCGCGTAGATGGCGCCGAGGATCGCGGGACCGAGGGCTCCGCCGGTCTGCCGGAGCGCCGTGTTGCCGGCGGACGCCATTCCCGCCGCCGTCCACGACACGGCGTTGATCGCGACCGCCGTGACCGAGGTGAGCATGAGCGAGAGCGAGATGCCGAAGACGGACAGGCGCCACGCGAATGCCCCGAAGCTCGTGTCGCTGCCCACGCCGAGCAGGAGCAGCCCCGCCACGGCATTGAGCAGCAGTCCCGCGATGAGCAGGGACATCGGACGCACCCGTGCCATGAGCATTCCCACCAGCGGGCTTGCGACGGCGGCGACTCCCGAGACGAACAGCAGCCGGACGCCGATCTGCAGTGCGGAGAGGTGCTGCACGGATCCGAGGAACAGGCTCAGCAGGAACATGGTGCCGACCACCGAGAACAGCGCCACGAGCGCGGACAGCCCCGCGGCGGAGAACGCCGGGGAATGGAACAGGGTGAGGTCCATGACCGGTGCGTCGGAGCGGAGCTCGACGACGATGAACAGGACGAGGGCGACGGCCCCGACGCCGAGTCCGACGAGGGCCTCGGCGGAGCCCCACCCCTGCGCGCCGCCTTCGATGACGCCATAGATCGAGGCGCCGATGGCGATCGTCGCGGTGATCTGCCCGGGCCAGTCGAGGTGTCGGCCTTCAGGGTGCCGGGACTCGGGCAGCTTGGCGTGCGCGATCAGCCCTGCAGCGGTGGCGAGGATGACTGAGGGCAGGAAGATCCAGCCCCAGGACGCGACGGTCAGGATGGTGCCGGAGATGAGCGGCCCGACGGCGAGACCGACGACGATGCCGGTCGCCCAGAAGCCGATGTACCGGCCGCGCGCATGCGGGTTGGGGACCGCTGCGGCGATGAGCGCCAGTGTCGTCGGCAGCAGGAGGCCCGCTCCGACACCCGAGATCGCCTGCCCTGTCCACAGCCCTGCGATCGCGTGGTCGCCGAGGAGCTCGGCGAGACCCGCCACGACCGCACCGAGCACGGTCAGGGCCATGCCCAGGGAGAAGAGCCGGCGGCGGCCGTACTTGTCGCCGAAGACACCCGCGGAGAGGACCGCGGCGGCCATCGGGATGATGTAGCCGTCGGAGACCCACTGCAGCTGCGACGTCGTCGCGCCGGTGTCCCGACTGATCGTGTCAAGCGCGACGCTGACGCCCGTGATTGGGACGTAGGTGACGAAGACGCCCAGGACGGCCAGGCCGACGGTGATGGCGACACGATCGGGAGCCGCTTCCGGTGCGGCTTGCCCGGGGCGAGCGGATTGGACGGTGGTGCTCACGCGGAGTCTCCTCGGGGGGTGTGCGGGGACGATCATTCTGTTTTATTTACGAAACTATACACAACGCGGCGGTAGGGTGGGTTCATGCCTGGTTCCGTCAGCGATGACGATCTCGCGGATCTTGCCGATTCCGTTCTGGAGATCGCTCGTGCGCTCGCTCCCCGCCCCGATGAGCTGCGGGACATGGGGTCGCTCACCAGGACGGAGGTCGTCGTCGTCCGGAAGATCTGGGACCATCCCGGTGTGACACCGACGCAGGTCGCCGCGATGACCGGCCTGGCACGGAGCAACGTCAGCACGATCGTGCGGTCGCTCGAGGGACGCCGCCTGGTCGAGCGTCACGTGGTCCCCGGCGACGAGCGCTCCGTCGAGCTGACACCCACGCCACTGGCCGGGGAGAACCTGCAGCGGCTCCGGATGCTGTGGGCGGAGCGACTGCGACTGGCGCCACCGGACGTCGTCGAGCGAGCGCTCGCGATCCGGGCAGAGCTCCGCAGCCTGGCAGGCGGGCTCACCAAGGACCCGAGCGTCACGCCTCCCCACCACGAGAGCCCGAAGAACACCGGGACGTGACCGCGGAGGACCCGCTTCCGGACGCGTCCACGCTGGGGCTTCGTCGCTGACCCGGCGGCCAGCGGCCAGTCGCCGTCCGCCGCCTCAGATCAGCTGGTCGGACAGGTGGTTCGGCGTGCCGAACCGGTGCGCGGTGACCGACACGGCCTGCTCCCGGAGGAACGGCAGCAGCTCGACCCGGCCGGCCTCCGTGACCGGGCCGTCGTAGACGGACAGGTCCGGGCGTCCCGCCGTGGCCGCAGCGAGGCCGGCGCCCGACCCGCCCAGCAGACGCACGCGCCCGGCGCCGAGTCGGCGCGCCCGCGTGTGGAACGCGGCGACACCCTCGACGTCGAGCGACACCACGCCCGGGACCGCCCGCAGCGCCGACGACACCGACGCGGGCAGCGCCACCGACGGGTCGACCGAGAGCGCCACCGACGCCCCGGCGACGGCCGCCGCACCCACCACGCGGACGAGCGCGGCCGCTGTCGAGACCGCGGGAAGACGCACCAGCACGGGTGACGGCCACGGCAGGCATCGGGCGATGTTGCGCTCGGCGACGAGGCCGGACACATCCTCCGCCGTGCCGAACAGCGTCGACCAGGCGCTGGCGTCGGACGCCGCCGCGCGATCGAGCGACGCGCGCTCGGCAGCGGGCAGCGCCTCCCCGACAGCGGCCAGGAGGCGCGACACGGCACCCGACGCGACCGCACCGCCGTCACGTGCCTCCGCTGGCACCCACGACCCGAGCCCCATCAGGTAGTTGACCCCGCCGGCCTTGGTGCCCGGCCCGACGGCGGACTTCTTCCACCCGCCGAACGGCTGCCGTCGGACGACCGCGCCGGTGATCCCGCGGTTCACATACAGGTTGCCCGCCTCGATCCGCTCGAGCCACGTGCCGAGCTCGGCCGGGTCGAGCGAGTGCAGCCCGCTGGTCAGTCCGTACTCGACCTCGTTGACGATGTCGATCGCCTCGTCGAGGGTCGCCGCCGTCATCACGCCGAGGATCGGCCCGAAGTACTCGGTGCGGTGGTACTCGGAGCCGCGGCGCACGCCGCCGCGCACCCCCGGCGACCACAGCGCACCGGACTCGTCGAGCTGCCGGGGCTGCAGCACCCACGACTCCCCCTCGCCGAGCGTCGTCAGCCCGGACAGGAGCTTGCCCGCGGCGGGCTCGATCACCGGGCCCATCTGCGTGGTCGGATCGGTGGGGTACCCGACGGTCAGCGATGACACGGCGTCGACCAGCTGATTCCGGAACCGCCTCGATCGGGCGACGGAGCCGACGAGCACCACGAGGGACGCCGCCGAGCACTTCTGCCCGGCATGCCCGAACGCGGACTGCACGACGTCCCGCACGGCCAGGTCGAGGTCCGCGGACGGCGTGACGATGATCGCGTTCTTGCCGCTTGTCTCGGCGAGGAGCGGCAGGTCGGGTCGGAACGACCGGAACAGCTCCGCGGTCTCGTACGCACCGGTCAGGATCACGCGGTCCACGAGCGGCGACGCGACGAGCCCCCGGCCCAGCTCCGACTCCGAGACCTGCACGAGCGTCAGCACGTCGTCAGGAGCGCCCGCCGACGCCAGCGCGGCACGCAGCACGTCGGCGAGCACCGCGCCGCACCGCTCGGCGGGACCCGCGGGCTTCAGCACGACGCCGGAGCCGGCGGCGAGCGCCGCCAGGGTGGATCCGGCGGGGATCGCGACCGGGAAGTTCCAGGGCGGCGTCACGAGCGTCAGCGCGGCGGGGACGAACGTCGCCCCGTCCACGTCGTCGAGCTCCCGCGCGAGCTCGGCGTAGAAGTGCGCGAAGTCGATCGCCTCGGAGACCTCGACATCGGCCTGGTCGACGGTCTTGCCGGCCTCGGTCGCCATCACCTCGATGAGTGCGGTGCGGTGCGCCTCGAGCGCATCGCCGAGGGTGTGCAGCACGCGGGCGCGGTCCTCCCCGGACCACTGGCCCCAGGACGCACCGGCATGCCGGACGCGGCCGAGCGTGGCGTCGAGCTGCGCGGAGTCGGTGATCCGAGCCTGGCGGATCGTGTCGACCCCGAGCGTGGAGGACGGGATGCGCTCGATGATGGACCGCGCCCACACGCGGTTCTCGGCGACCGACGGGTCGGTGTCCGGCGTGTTCTCGAAGCGGCCGAACGTCGGCCGGGGCACGGCGGCGAACCGGTCGGCCGTCCGGTGCGGCGCGGGCACGTCGAGTCCGCCCGGCGCATCCAGGGCCGCCAGGGAGGCGCGGAAGCGGGACTCCTCCCGCTCGAACAGCGCGGACGACGATGCGAGCTCGAACACGGCGGACATGAAGTTGTCCTGCGACGCGCCCTCCTCCAGGCGGCGGATCAGGTAGGCGATGGCGACGTCGAACTCGGCCGGGTGCACCACCGGCGTGTAGAGCAGCAGCGATCCGACCGTGCGTCGGACGGCTTCCGCCTGGCCCTGCGCCATGCCGAGGAGCATCTCGAACTCGATGCCGTCCCGCACCCCCCGCTCCCCCGCGAGCAGCCACGCGTGGGCGATGTCGAACAGGTTGTGCCCGGCGACGCCGACGCGCACGTTCGCGATCCGCGACGGGGTGAGCGCCCAGTCGAGCACCCGCTTGTAGTTGCTGTCGGAGTCCTGCTTGCTGTGCCACGTCGCGAGCGGCCAGCCGTGCACGGACGCCTCGACCTGCTCCATCGGCAGGTTCGCGCCCTTGACGAGCCGGACCTTGATGTCGGCGCCACCGCGCGCCCGGCGTCCCGCGGACCACTCCTGCAGGTGCTGCATCGCGGCGAGGGCGTCCGGCAGGTACGCCTGGAGCACGATTCCCGCCTGGAGTCCGAGGAACTCGGGCTCGTCGAGCAGCGCCGTGAACACGGCGATCGTCAGGTCGAGGTCCTTGTACTCCTCCATGTCGAGGTTGATGAACTTCTGCGGCGACGCGGCCGCCGCGCGGGCGAACAGCGGTCGGAGCTTGCCGACGATGTCGGCGACGGCCTCGTCGAAGGCCCAGGGCGAGTGCGGGTGCACGGTGGAGGAGACCTTGATCGACACGTAGTCGACGTCGTCGCGGGCGAGGAGCCGGTGCGTGCCCTCGATCCGGCGGGCGGCCTCGCGCTCGCCGAGCACGGCCTCGCCGAGCAGGTTCATGTTGAGCCGGATGCCGTCGGTCCTGATCCTCCGGATCGCCGGACCGAGCTTGGCGTCGGTGGCGTCGATGATGAGGTGCCCGACCATGCCGCGCAGCACCCGGCGGGCGGCCGGCACGACGACGGCCGGGAGGACCGGGGCGAGTCCGCCGCCCACCCGGACCAGTCCGCGCATGGCCGCCGGGAGGAACGCGGGGACGTCCGGTGCGATGCCCCGGAGACGACGTCCCGCGACCGACAGGTCCTCGGGGCGGACGACGCCGTCGACGAACCCGACGGTGAAGGCGAGGCCCTTCGGGTCCTTCAGCACGCCGGCGAGCTGGGCCGCCGACCCGTCCACCGGGTACGTCGCCGCCTCGTCGAGCCAGCGCCGGACCAGGGCGACAGCCTCGTCGGCGAGGTGCGCGCCCGCTCGGGGCTCCTGCTCGTCGTTCGCGGCGGCGGTCGGGGCGACGGTATCGGTCATGGGATCAGTATCGAACCGGCGAAGGATGAGCAACAGCGGCGATCGGTGACGGACAATGTGCAGGACAGCTACCGATTCGGCGGGCGGTGATCCCGCCCTCCCACCGGCTGCCCGAGGGAGAGGAACACCGCGTGCTCGATGTCCGCCGTATCGTCATCCTCCGCGAGCTCAGCATCCGCGGCACCATCGCCGCGGTCGCCGAGGCGATGAACTTCACCCCGTCGGCGGTGTCGCAGCAGCTGGCCGCCCTGGAGCGCGAGACCGGCATGGAGCTCCTCCGCAAGGCCGGGCGACGCGTGCAGCTCACGCCACAGGCAGAGGTGCTCGTCGCCGCCGCGCACGACGTCCTCGCGACGCTCGAGGCGGCCCAGGCGGCGCTGGAGTCCACGCTCACGAACGTGCAGGGCACGGTGCGTGTGGCGGTGTTCCAGTCGGCGGCGCTCGCCCTCATGCCGACCGCCCTGCGCACGATGACCGCCGAGCACCCGGACGTCCGGGTGGAGATGGTGCAGCGCGAACCCGAGGAGGCCCTGCACGAGACCTGGGCTCGCGGGTTCGACATGGTGATCGCCGAGCAGTACCCGGCCCATGCCGCGCCCCGGCACCCTGGACTCGACCGTCAGGACCTCACCACGGACGCGGTCCGGCTCGCCCTGCCCCCGGCCGGCGCCGCCCCGCTCCCGGTGGAGACGCTCGTCGACGCCGCCGCGATGCCGTGGGTGATGGAGCCGCGTGGCACCGCCTCCCGGCACTTCGCCGAGCAGCTGTGCCGGTCGACCGGGTTCGAGCCGGACGTGCGGTTCGAGACGGCGGACCTCCAGACGCAGGTCCGCCTCATCGAATCGGGGAACGCGGTCGGGCTGATGCCGGACCTGGTGTGGACGGGTCGGACGACGACGTGTCGCCTGGTCGACCTCCCGGGCGCGCCGCGGCGGACGATCTTCACGTCGCAGCGGGTGTCGGGGCTGCGCTCCCCCGCCGTCCGCGCGCTCCGCGAGACGCTCGAGCGTGCGGCATCCGTCCAGCGGCGCTGACAGCACTGATATCGGCCTCCGCCGGTCAGGCTCGGTAGCGTGGCTCTATGCCCTCCCTGCTGCACATCGACTCCTCCGCCGACCTCGCGACCTCCCGCTCGCGCGCGCTCACCGCTGCGTTCGCCGACGCGTGGCTGGCGCGCGGCGACGAGTACACCGTGACCCGGCGTGACCTGCACGTCGACCCGCTCCCGCATCTGGAGTCGGCGGCGCTGCACTGGCCGGCCGCCGCCCGTCAGCCCGACACGGAAATCCCGGCGGGCGCGGAGGCGCTGCAGCAGGAGATCATCGACGAGCTCCTCGCCGCGGACGTCGTCGTGGTGGGCGCGCCGCTGTACAACTACACGGTACCGTCGACGCTCAAGGCGTGGATCGACCGCATCCACGTGCCGGGTGTGCTCGCCCCGGCCGAACCCGGCGACCCCCAGCCCCTCGCGGGCCGTCCGGTCGTGACGGTCGTGGCCCGCGGCGCGGTGTACGACGCCGGGACGCCCACCGAGCACTGGGACCACGGCTCGCCCGTGCTGCAGCTCATCCTCGGCAACGCCCTCGGCATGCACGTCGTTCCCGTCACCACGAGCATCACCCTCGCCGAGGTGGTCCCGGCGCTCGAGACGTACGCGGAGCGGTCCCGGCAGGAGCTCGCGGACGCCCACGCGGAGATGGTGCGGCTCGCGACGACGCTCGGGTAGCCTCCCTCGCGCAGACCGGCGCGGCGGCGATGCGCCGGGTCGGACGACGGACCGGTCAGGAGGCGGAGGCCACCTCGTCCTCACGGCCGAGCAGGCGCACGTGGAACGACGTCTGCGCGAGTGCCGAGGCGAGCACCAACCCGGACATCGACGCGATCCCGCCGGTGAACGGCACGCGGGACGCCACCTCCCACATGGTCGGGCGGTCGACGGCGTCGAGGGCATCTGCCACGAACGCGTTCCGCTGTCGCCGGTGGTCTGCCAGGGCGGCGGCGCGTGCCGCGACGTCGGCGAACCGGTACTCGTGTCCGGGGCAGACCTCGACCCCGGGGAACGCGGCGATGCGGTCCAGCGACGACAGGAAGTCCTCGAGCGGGTTCGTCGCCGAGCGGCCACCGAGCCCGATGCCCGAGTTGATCCGCGGCAGCACGTGGTCGCCCGTGAACAGCAGTCCTGCTGCCTCGTCGACGAAGCACAGGTGCCCCGTGGTGTGGCCCGGCGTCCACACGGCTCGCAGCGTGCGACCCGGGATCGGCAGCACATCGTCGTCGCCGATGCGCACATCGGCCGACGTCTCGCCTGCCGCGGCACCGGGGAGGCGTCGTCCCGTCCCCCACGCCCGCGTCAGGCCCGCACGCAACGGCTCCGGCGCGCCCCACGCCGCGATGTCCGCCTCGTCGGCACGGCGGTCCGCGTCCTGGTGCTCGATTGCGGCGAGCTCGTTGCCGTGGATCGCGATCCGCGCCCCGGACGCGCGCCGCACGGCTGCGGCGGCACCGAGGTGATCGGCGTGCAGGTGGGTCACGACGACGAACCCCACGTCCGCGATGGAACGGCCGAGCTGCCTGAGCCCGTCATCCAGGACGGCGAGCGCCGACGCCGTCCCCCACCCGGGGTCGAGGAGCGTGAGCGAGCCGTCGGTGCCTTCGAGCACGTACGTCAGCGTCGCGTTGGCGACGCCCCCGTCGGCGGGGATCGCCAGCGTCCAGATCCCCTCGCGGATCTGCTCGAGCGGCGGTGCGATGCCCTGCCGCAGGGCCTCCGCCTGCACGGGCGACACCGGCGTCGGGGCAGAGGTCGTCACGCGACCACCTTAACGACGCGAGGAGCACCATGGAGCGATGACGCGTCCCTCCGCAGTCGACCCCGTGGCCCCGATGCTCGCGAAGGCCGTGCCGACCATGCCGGAACCGGACAGTGTGCCGGGGGGCCTGAGCTACGAGCCGAAGTGGGACGGGTTCCGCGGGATCGTCTCCTTCGACGGCACCGATGTCGCGATCGGCAGCCGTGGGTCGAAGACGTTGACGCGGTACTTCCCCGAGCTGGTCGCGCGGTTCGCCGAGCAGCTCCCGGGGCCGTGCGTGCTCGACGGTGAGATCGTCGTGCGGACCGGCGATGCCGGGGCGGAACGGCTCGACTGGGACGCCCTCTCGCAACGCATCCACCCGGCGGCGTCACGGATCGCCACGCTCGCCGAGGAGACTCCGGCCGCGTTCGTCGCCTTCGACCTGCTCGCCTTCCAGGATCACGAGCTCGGCGGGCTCCCGTTCGACGACCGCCGCGCCGCGCTCGAGGAACTCGGTCGTGCGTTGGAGGATCCGCTGTTCCTGTCGCAGCGCACACTCGACGTCGAGGAGGCCCGCCGGTGGCTCGTCGAGTTCGAGGGCGCGGGTCTGGACGGTGTCGTCGCGAAGCCGCGCACCGGCGTGTACACGCCGAACAAGCGGACGATGCTCAAGGTGAAGCACCACCGGACGGCGGACGTCGTCGTGGTCGGCTACCGCGTGCACAAGAGCGGGTCCGGCGTCGGCTCGCTGCTGCTCGGCCTGTACGACGACGACGGGGAGCTCCGTCAGGTGGGCGGCGTCTCCGCGTTCTCCGACGTCCGGCGACGCGAGCTCGTCGACGAGCTGGAACCGCTCGTCACCCGCGATGCGGCCGGGAGGGCCGTCACCGGTTCCGGGGAGCGGAGCCGCTTCTCCTCGGCACGCGACACGAGCTTCGTGCTGCTCGAGCCATCGCGGGTTCTCGAGGTGCGCTACGACCAGATGGAGGGGGACCGGTTCCGCCATACTGCGCAGTTCGAGCGGTGGCGACCCGACCGTGTCGCGTCGTCCTGCACGTTCGATCAGCTCGAGCTGCCCGTGGCATACGACCTGAGCCGGGTGCTTCGATGAGACCGAGCCGTGTCCGTTCAGCGCATGTTCATCGAACTCGCTAGTCGGACTAGTAGTTCGCGTGCAATGATGAACGCATAGCAGACGAACATCACCATCGGCCTGGAACGGACACGGTCATGAGCACGCACCTTCTCTCCGCGCAGCGCCCCACGGCAGTCGCGCCCCTCGCGCGAATCCGTGAGCAGCGGGCGCTCCGCACGCTCGTCGCGGGTGCAACGGTGACCGGCATCCTCAGCGTCACGATCGCGAGCATCGCGATGATGACCGTCGGCCTCGGCGCGTAGCCGGCCTCGGCAAACCTCCACGATGAACACCCGACGCGGAAAGGCAGCAGCATGAACGGCTCCGAAGGCATCACCGAAGCGCACCGCGGCACCTGGTCGCGGCTCACCCGTCTGCACTCCGCGACGACCGCGATGCCGACCCGAGCCCTGCGCAGCACGGACCTCGAGCACGGTCCCGAGGACCTGCGCCCCCGCTGATCGGCCCGGTTCGCTGCGGCGTGTCCGGGCGCGTACCTGCGTCAGCTTCGGCGCTCAGGCCGCACGCGCACGACGCGCATCAGCTCAGGCGCTTCGGGCGCGAGACGGCTGCACTCGACGCGGTTCGCCGGGCATCTTGGGGTAGTCCGGCGGGAAGGGCATCTCCCCGAGGCCGCTCTCGAGATCGCGTGCCCACCACTCCAGGAGCACGTCGATCCGACCGGGCTGCGCGTGCATGTCCGTCCAGGGGTCGCCAGCCCGACGGAGCCGCCCGGGGATCGTCCCGATGGTCAGCAGTGTCGGGTCGGTGGTCCTGAGCTCGTCCCAGTGCAACGGCGTCGACACGGCGGCGTTCGGCAGCGCCCGCGGGCTGTAGGCGCCCGCCATGGTGCGATCCCGGTTGGCCTGGTTGAAGTCGACGAAGATGCGCGCACCGCGCTCCTCCTTCCACCACGCCGTCGTCACCTGTTCGGGCATGCGGCGTTCCAGTTCCCGGGCCGCCGCGATCACCGCGTGTCGCACGTCGAGGAACTCCCACTCCGGCGCGATCGGCGCGAACACGTGGAGCCCGCGGTTGCCGGAGGTCTTCACCCAGCTGACGAGCCCGGCCTCGCCGAGCACCTCGCGGAGCGCGAGTGCGGCGGGGATCGCATCCCCGAAGTCGGTCCCTGGCTGCGGGTCGAGGTCGATGCGGAGCTGGTCGGGGAAGTCCGAGCGCTCGGCGCGCGACGCCCATGGGTGGAAGACGACGGTGTTCATCTGCGCGGCCCAGACCGCGGCCGCCGGTTCGTCGATGACGAGCTGCGGATGCGCTCGTGCGCTCGGGTAGGTCACGGTCACCGAGCGGACGTACTCCGGGGCGCCCTTCGGCGGGTTCTTCGAGAAGAACTGCTCGCCGTCGACGCCCTCGGGGAACCGCTGGAGCGAGATCGGCCGGTCGCCGTTGGCACGCACGAACGGCTCCCCCACCTCTACCAGGTATCGCGCGAGGTCGAGCTTCGTGACGCCGAGGTCCTTCCACAGGACGCGACCGGGGCTGGAGATGCGGACATCGCGGTCGCCGTCAGGACCCGGCACCGTGATCGTCGTCGCATCGCTTGCCATTCCTGCACGGTACTCACCGCTCCCGCACGGCGGCCGGGAGGCGCGGCACCGTTTCCGGAGCGGCGTGGCGGCGCGCACCTCCCGGCTAGTCTGGATCGGTGACCGACGCGCATCCCGACCACCTGCGCATCGCGCTGGTCTCCCTGCACACCTCCCCCGGCGACGAGCCAGGTTCCGGCGAGGTCGGCGGCATGAATGTGGTGGTGCGACACCAGGCCGAGGCGCTCGCTGACCTCGGCCACCGGGTGGAGGTCATCACACGGCGGTCGTCCCCGAGCCAGCCCGACGTGGTCGAGCTCGTCGAGGGCGTGTGTCTGCGGTTCCTGTCGGCCGGCCCGGCGGAACCGGTGCCGAAGGGCGAGCACGAGCACTTCATCGACGCCTTCCGCGGCGAGCTGGCCGCGCTCGGCGGCTTCGACCTCTTCCACTCGCACCACTGGTTCTCCGGCATGGCGGCGCTGCCGGTCGCACGCGACCGGGGTGTGGCGCACGTGCAGTCGTTCCACTCGATCGCCGCCGATGTCCAGACGCCGCTGTCCGAGGGGGAACGGCCGGAGTCCGAGGGCCGGATGCGGGGTGAGGCGTTCCTTGCCCGCGAATCGGACGCCGTCGTCGCGATCAGTGAGGCCGAGGCGGCGACCATCCGCACCCGGCTCGGCGCTCCGGCCGCGCGGGTCGTCGTCGTGCCACCCGGCGTGGACGGCTCGGTGTTCCGGCCGCTGAGCTCCGCGCCGTCGCGGAAGCGTGCCCCGTACGCCGTGGCCGCCGCACGGGTGCAGCCGCTCAAGGGCCTCGACCTGGCGATCGCGGCCATCGCCGCCGTCCCGCACGAGGTGCGCCCCACCCTCGTCATCGCCGGGGACGCGTCGAGCGAGGCCGACGGGTACCTGGCCGAACTGCGACAGCTCGCCGCGGACCTGCATGTCGCCGACGACGTGCAGTTCGTCGGCCCGCAGTCCCGCGCCGACCTCGCGTTCCTGTTCCGGAACGCCGCGCTCGTGCTCGTGCCGTCGCACTCGGAGACATATGGGCTCGTCGCCCTCGAGGGGTCGGCGTCCGGCGTGCCGGTGGTCGCCGCGGCTGCCGGCGGCCTCCGCGAGGCGGTCGTCGACGGCGAGACCGGCGTGGTCGTCGAATCCCGGGATCCGATGGTGTGGGCGACCGAGATCACGCGGATCGTCACCGACCCGCTGTACGCCGCGCAGCTGGCCGCCGCCGGACGGGAGCACGCCGAACGTCTGAGCTGGGAGCGATCCGCCGAGGGACTGACCGCCGTGTACCGGCGGCTGCTCCACCACCGCTCACCCATGGTGCCCGCTTAGGTCGAGCGTGCGTGGACGACACCTGCACACGCGGGCGCATGCGCAGACGTCGTCCACGCGCGCCCCCCGGGGGCGGACCCACCCGGCACCACGGCCGGGCGGGTGTTCTCAGGCCGGGAGCGCCTCCTGGCCGTCGATCGCGGAACGGACCAGCACGGCCAGCTCGGATACATTCGGCTCCCGGAGCAGCGAGCTGTGCTCACTGCTGATGTGCGGGTGGTCGGCCTCGCCGAGCAGGTACTCCGCCCACGCCTCCGGGCCGTCGGGGTTGCCGTCGGCCTGCACGAACGTGACTCGCCCGTCGTACGGCTGCACCTCGTACCGGCGCGCCATGATCGCGGCCTGGTCGAAGAACGCGTCGAAGTGCTGCTGCCCCTCGAACTGGAGGACCCCGGCGCCGTACGCGCGGAGCCGGCGCCCGACGCGGCGGAACTGCGCGAGCCCCGCGGGGAGGACGCGGCGGATCTGCCGATCGACCTGCCGGCGGACGACGTCGACGGTGCGGAACCGGTGCTCACGCTGCGGAAGCCGCCCGAACTCGAGCTCGCCCTGCTGCGCCACACTCCGCGGCAGGTACGTGTCGAGCAGGACCACATGCTCCACGGTCTCACCGCTCCCGGCGAGGATCCGCGCGATCTCGAGCGCGACGAGGCCGCCGAGGGAGTGTCCCATGAGCAGGTACGGGCCCCGGGGCTGGACGACGCGCATCAGCTCGAGGTAGCGGCGGGCGGAGGCGGCGACACTCCAGTCCGGGATCCCCCGTCGCTCGAGTCCGTGCTGCTGGAACGCGTACACGTCGTGACCGGCCAACCGCCTGGACAGCGGGAGGAACGTCAACCCGAGCGCGCCGGCCCCGCTCACGCAGAAGATCGGCGTGCCGGACCCGGCGGGGCCGCCGGACGCGAGCTTCATCACGTCAGGGTGGCTCGGGATCGCGGCGCTGCCGGCGCGGACGCGGCGAGCGAACTCGCGGAGCGTCGGGTTCTCGAGCAGCTCCGACGAACGCACGTCGATCCCGAGCCGCTCCTGCAGCTCGGCGAGCATCTCCTCCGCAGACAGCGAGTCCCCGCCGAGCGCGGAGAAGTCGTCGTCGAGGCCGACCGCCGGAAGGCCCAGGACCTCCGCCCAGATCTGCGCGACGACGAGCTCCCACTGGTCGTGCGTGTGCTCGCTCAGCTCCGCGACGGCTGTGGTGGGCTCGGGCAGCCGTGCCCGGTCCACCTTGCCGCGCTCGTTCCGCGGCAGCGCCACCATCGGCACGATGTCCGACGGCACCATGTACTCCGGGAGCACCTCGCGCAGCTCCCGACGGATCGCGGCGGGCGACGGCGTCCGCCGGCCGGGGCGAGCGACCACGTACGCGATGAGCCGGGTCGCGGCCGGCGGGGCGACGACGGTGGTGACCACGGCCTCCTTGACCGCGTCGATCGCGACGATCGCCGCCTCGATCTCGCTCGGCTCGACGAGGTACCCGCGGACCTTCACGGCATCGTCCGCGCGGCCAAGGAACATGAGCTTGCCATCGGCCCCAACGCGGGCCAGATCGCCCTGTCGCCACGTCCGCACGCCGTGCTCGTCGATGCCCTCCCGCGCGGCCGTCTGGTCGTACGCGCCCCAGTACCCGGCGCTCATGGCGTTCGAGACACCGAGGAGCTGGCCGGTGACGCCGACGGGCGCGGTGCTGCCGTCATCGAGCACGACACGGAACTCCCGTCCGGCCGGGGCGTACCCGGCGGGGACGGTGCCCTCCGGCACCGGGTCGCCGGGCGCGATCTCCTCGATCGCCACGCACCCCATCTCGCTCGAACCGGAGGTGTTGAAGAACGACGCCGTCGGCGCCAGGAAGGGACGGATGGCCTCGACATCGCGGCCGGTCACCGCCTCGCCGGCCGTCGTCATCGCACGCAGGCCGCGGAGGCGGCGCTCGGTGCCGGCGCCGGAGACGCCGCCCGCGGCGTCGACGATCGATCGCAGCAGGTGCGGCGTGCAGTTGAGGGTCGTGAGGCGCTCCTCGGCGAGCCACGAGACGAGCGGGTCGAGCCCCGTCTCACGGGGATCGATGAGCCGGGACTGGGCACCGGCGAGCATCGCGGCGAAGATGAGCAGGAACCCCGCCGCAAAGCCGAGCGGCATCACGATCGCCACCCGGTCCTCCGGCACGAAACGCAGGCCGACCCGGATCGCCGACGAGTCGACGAGCACCTGCCGGTGCGTCATCACGACGCCCTTCGGCATGCCCGTGGACCCGGACGTGAACACGATGGACAGCGCGTCGCTGCCACCGCGTGCCGATGCGGCAGCGATCACCGGGATGTCGACATCGCTCTCCGCGAGCGGGGTCGCCTCGGTGATCATGGTGTCGATGTGCAGCACCGCGGCCCCGTCGCCGAGGAGCTCCTCCGTGAGCGGACGGTGGCGGTCGTCGGCGAGGATCTGTCCGATGCCGGCGAGGCGGATGATGTGCCCGAGGCGTGCCGCGGGCAGGTGCGCGTCGAGGAGGACCACGATCCGTCCGGCGCGAGCGAGGGCGAGCATGCCCACCACCGCCTCGAGGGACTGCCCCGCCATGACGCCGACCGGCACCGAGGCGCCGCCCGGCACCGGTCTGACGCCGGCGCCGGTGTGGTCGTCGGGGACGAGCTGCTCGTCGAGACGGACCGCGAGCGCGGACGCGAGACGGTCGGTCTGCCGGAACGTGAGCTCTCGCCCCTCCGCTGCGAACGCGACACGGTCCGGGTGCTCCGCGACCACGGCCGCCCATCGGTCGAGGATCGAGTGCTCCGGGGCCGGATCGGCCACCGTCACGTCGGCCGCGTGACGACCGCGTGATGCCGGATCGGAGGTGAGGGAATCAGACATGGCCATAGTGGGCCTCCCGTTCGGGTTCGGGGGTATGCAGGGAACGGCTCAGGGAAACCGCATTCGGCCCAGGGCGGCCGGTGGTCGCGACGATAGCCTCCGCATCCACAGCCGGTCCATAACTCGGTGTGACATTGCGGTGAGCCGCATGCCGGGCTAGCCGCGGGCGGCCAGACCCGGCGTCGCGGCGGAAGGCTCGTCCTCGCCCTCGCCCTCGCCGTCGCCGTCGCCGATCGCGGTGCGCAGCAACGCAGCAAGGTCGGCGACGTTCGGCTCCCGCAGCAGCGAGCTGTGCTCGCTCGCGAGCCGCGGGTGCGCCGTGCGACCGATCAGGAACGGAGCCCACGCCTCGGGTCCGTCCGGATTGCCGTCCGCCTGGACGAACGTCGCGCGCCCGTCGTACGGCTGCATCCGGTACCGCTTGACCGCGATCGCGGCCTGGTCGAAGAACGCATCGAACTGGTGCTGCCCATCGAATCGGAGGACGCCGGCGGTGTACGCGCGCAGCCGCCGCGGGATCTGCTGGAACGGCGCCAGCCCCCCGGGGACGACCCGAGCGAGCTGCCGGTCCGCCATCCGCCGGATCCGCTCGAGCATCCCGTTCGAGGACTGCTGCTGCGGCAACCGGCCGAACTCGAGCGAGTCCTGCTCGCCCGCGCTCCGCGGCAGGTACGTGTCGAGCAGGATCACATGCTCGACGGTCTCCCCCGCTGCCGCCAGGATCCGGGCGATCTCGAGTGCGACGAGGCCGCCGAGGGAGTGCCCGACGAGCAGGTACGGGCCGCGCGGACGCACGACGCGCATGAGCTCCAGGTACCGACGGGCCGCGGCGGGCACACTCCAGTCCGGGATGGCTCGTCGCTCGAGTCCGTGCTGTTGGAACGCGTACACGTCCCGCTCCGCGAACCGCTTCGCGAGCGGCAGGAAGGTCAGCCCGAGCGCGCCGGCCCCGCTCACGCAGAAGATCGGCGTGCCGGTCCCGCCGGAGCTGAGCTTCATGACGTCCGGGTGGCTCGGGATCGCCGTCGTGCCGGCACGGACGCGGCGGGCGAACTCGCGGAGCGTCGGGTGCTCGAGCAGCTCGGAGGAACGCAGGTCCACACCGAGACGCTCGTCGATCGCGGCGAGCATCTCCTCGATGGCGAGCGAGTCCCCGCCCAACGCGGCGAAGTCGTCGTCGAGCCCCACCGCGTGCAGGCCCAGGACCTCCGCCCAGATCTGCGCGACGACGAGCTCCCACTGGTCGTGCGTGCGCTCGCTCAGCTCCGTGACAACAGCAGTCGGCTCCGGCAGCTGCGCCCGGTCCACCTTGCCCCGCTCGTTCCGCGGCAGCGCCACCATCGGCACGATGTCCGACGGCACCATGTACTCCGGGACGGCGGCGCGGAGCTCCTTGCGGAGCGCGGCGGGCGAGACCGACCGGCGTCCGGCCCGGGTGACCACGTACGCGACGAGGCGCGTGGCGGCCGGCGGGGCGACGATCGTGGTGACCACGGCCTCCTGGACCGCGTCGATCGCGGTGATCGCGGCCTCCACCTCGCTCGGCTCGACGAGGTAGCCGCGCACCTTCACGGCGTCGTCCGCCCGGCCCAGGAGGGTCACCCGTCCGTCCGCGTCAACGCGGGCCAGGTCGCCCTGCCGCCACGTCGGGACGCCGTGCTCGTCGGCGCCGAGACGGCTCACGGTCTGCTCGTACGCGCCCCAGTACCCGCTCGTCATCGCGTCGGACACGCACACGAGCTGCCCCGTCTCGCCGACGTCCGCGAGCGACCCGTCCTCGCGGAGGATCCGCACCTCGCGCCCGGGAGCGACGACCCCGGCGGACACGGTGCCGTCGGGGACGGGCGCGCCGGCGGGGATCCGCTCGTACGCCAGACAGCCCATCTCGCTCGACCCGGTCCAGTTGAAGAAGTCCGCGGTCGGCGCGAGGAACGGACGGATTGCGGCGACGTCCCGCCCCGTCACGGCCTCGCCGACCGTCGAGAAGTAGCGGAGCCCGTGCAGCCGCGTGTCCGTCTGCTCGGTCGCGTCGACGATCGAGCGGAGCAGGTGCGGCGTGCAGTTGAGCGTCGTGACGCCCTCCGCCGCGATCCAGGTCAGCAGGTGGTCGAGCCCGGTGTCACGAGGGTCGATGAGCCGGGTGGACGCCCCGGCGAGCAGGGTCGTGAGCGCGAGCATGAACCCGGCGGCGAAGCCGAGGGGCAGCACCAGGGCGACCCGGTCCTCCGGCGTCAGCGCGAACATGGCCCGCGCCGACGCGGTGTCGACGAGCTCCTGCCGGTGCGTCAGGACCACGCCCTTCGGCATGCCCGTGGACCCGGACGTGAACACGATCGTCACGCCGTCGGTCCCGCCACGCTCCGTCGCCGCGGGCACGGCCGCGATCGGCTCGTCCCCCTCGGCGATCGCCAGGCAGTCGTCGAGCATGGTGTCGACGGGGAGGACCGCGGCCGGGTCCGCGACGAGCGCTGCGGCGCGCTCCCGGTGGGCCTGATCGGCGAGGACCTCGCGGATGCCGGCGAGCGCGCAGATGTGCTGGACGCGCGCCTCCGGCAGGTGGCCGTCGAGGATGACGACGAGCCGGCCGGCCTTGACGAGCGCGATCACGCCGAGGAGGGTCTCCACGGTCTGCCCGGCCATGAGGCCGACCGGGACGGGCGCGCCGCCGGGGACGGGGCCGACGCCGGCGCCCGTCAGGTCGTCGGGCGTGAGCTCGTCGGCGAGCCGCAGCGCCAGCGCCGACGTCAGGCGGTCAGCCTCGCGGTACGTCACGGAGCGGCCGGCACCGACGACGGCGACGGCCTCGGGGTGCTCCGCGACGACCGTCGCCCAACGGTCGAGCACGGAATGCTCGACCGTCGCGCGGCGGGTTCCGGAGGATGCGGCGGGGATGGTGGTGGTGGATGGTGCAGCGTCGTTCTCGGGCATGGTGAGCCTCCCGTTCGGGTTCGGGGGTCTGCAGATCCGTCTTAGGAGATCGGACCCGGCTGGGTGACCGGTGAACACGAACGTACCCCGCGGTTCTCAGCTGGCCCAAAGGATGAGGTGATCCTTGCGGTGTCCCGCATCCGGGGGACGTCCGGATCAGCGGGCATTCTGCGCGGGCTGGTCCGGCTCGGACTGCGAGCGCGCACGCCCGTCGCACTCCTCGTCGATCGCCGCCAGCAGCAGTCTCGCGAGGTCGGCGACGTTCGGCTCGCGGAGCAGGGAGCTGTGCTCGCTGTCGAGGCGAGTGCGTTCGACCGGCCCGACCAGGATGTCCGCCCACGCGGCGACCCCGTCCGGGTTGCCCTCGGCGACGACGAACGTCACGCGCCCCTCATACGGCTGCAGGGCATGGCCCTTCGCCACTCGGGTCGCGTGGTCGAACAGCGCATCGAACTGACGCTGGCCCTGGTAGCGGATCACCCCGGCGCCGATCGAGCGGATCCGTCGGCCGACGCGACGGAACTGCGCGAGCCCCCCGGGGAGGACCTTGCGGACCTGTCGCTCCGCCGCGTGCCGCACGGCGGCGGCGATCCGGCTCCGACCGGTCTGCTCCGGCTCCTGCAGGCGAGCGAACTCGAGCACGCCCTGCTCGCTCGCCGAGCGTGGCAGGTACGTGTCGAGCAGCACGACGTGATCGACCGGCTCACCGCTTGCCGCGAGCGCCCGGGCCACCTCGAGGGCGACGAGCCCGCCGAGCGAGTGCCCGACGATCACATAGGGACCATGCGGCCGCACCACGCGGATCAGTTCGAGGTACCGGTCCGCCATCGCCCTGATGCTGCGATCGGGCAGGCCCCGGCGCTCCAGACCGTGCTGCTGGAACGCGTACACGTCGCGACCGCCGAACCGGCGTGCCAGCGGGAGGAACGTCAGACCGAGCGCGCCGGCGCCGCTGATGCAGAACACCGGCGGGCGGGCGGGTGCGTCCTCGGCTTCGTCGCTCGCCGACCGGAGCCGGACGACGTCGGGGTGGCTGCGGACCGCCGCGGAACCGGCTCGGACGCGGCCGGCGAACTCTCCGAGGGTCGGGTGCTCGAGGAGCTCCGTCGAGCGGAGCTCGACACCGATCCGTTCCTGTACGGCTGCGAGCATCTCCTCGGCCGCGAGCGAGTCGCCGCCGAGCGCCGAGAAGTCGTCCTCGACGCCGACTGCGGGCAGTCCGAGCACCTCCGCCCAGATCTGACCGACGGCGAGCTCCCACTGGTCGTGCGTCAACTCGGACATGGTCAGCTCCGTGCCGTCGGCACCGACGGAACCGCCGAGGGGCGGCGCCTCGGGCAGGCGGGCGCGGTCGACCTTGCCGCGCTCGTTCCGCGGGAGCGCGACCATCAGGACGATCGAGGTCGGCACCATGTAGTCGGGCAGCATCTCGCGGAGCTCGCGCCGGATCGCTGCAGGCGACGGGGATCGACGGCCGCTCCGCGCCACGACGTACGCGACCAGTCGCGTCGGGGCCGGCGGGCTCTTCACGGCGATGACCGCGGTCTCCTGGATCGCGCCGATCTGCCGGATCGCCGCCTCCACCTCGCTCGGCTCGACGAGGTACCCGCGAACCTTCACCGCGTCGTCCGCACGGCCGAGGAGCGTGACCGTGCCGTCCGCGTCGAGGCGTGCAAGGTCACCCTGCCGCCACGTGGGCGTGCCGTCCGGGTCGACCCCCGCGCGGGCAGCGGTCTGCTCCGGCGCGCCCCAGTACCCGGACGTCATCGCGTCCGACACGCACAGGAGCTCTCCGGTCTCGCCGACGTCGGCCGCGGTGCCGTCGATGCGGAGGATCCGGACGACCTTGTGCGGCGCAACGAACCCGGACGGGAGCCCGCCCTGCGGGATCGGGTCGGAGGGCCGGATCTCGTGGAACGCGAACGCTGTGGTCTCCGTCGACCCGGTCCAGTTCCAGAACGACGCGGTTCCGGACAGCAGCGGGCGGATCGCGGTCACATCCGGCCCGGTCACCGCCTCGCCGACCGTCGCGACCATCCGCAGGCCGTGCAGGACGGTGTCCTCGGGCGCGACCGCGGCAGCGATCGATCGGAGGAGGTGCGGGGTGCAGTGGAGCGTCGTGATGTCCTCGTCGACGACCCAGCGGAGGAGGCCGTCGAGGCCGCGCTCCCGCGGGTCGACGAACACCACGCACGCGCCGGCCATGATCCCCGCGAGCACGAGCATGATCCCGGCGGCGAACCCGTGCGGCAGCACCGACGCGACACGATCGCCGGGGCCCAGGCCGAACACGGCACCGACGTTCGCCGCGTCGACGAGCGCCTGCCGGTGGGTGATGACGACGCCCTTCGGAGCGCCCGTGGACCCGGAGGTGAAGATGATGTCGAAGGGGTCCCGGTCGCCGGGCGCCTGCGCGGCGAGCACCGGCTCGATCATGTCGTCGCCCGCGGCGATCGCGCGAGCGCCGTCCAGGAGCGGCTCGACGGCGAGGACGGCCCCCTCGGCGACGAGCGGGGCCGCCTGCGCGACGTGCGCTGCGTCCGCGGCGATCTCGGTGATTCCCGCGAGCTGGATGACGTGGGCGAGCCGGGCCTCGGGCAGGTAGGGGTCGAGCATGACGAAGAGACGGCCGGCCCGGGTCAGGCCGAGCGCGGCGACGACCCCCTCCGCACCGTGGTCGACCATGAGTCCGACGGGCACGGGAGCGCCGCCGGGCACGGCGCCGACGCCGGCCCCGCTGTGATCGTCGGGCCGGAGCCGGCCGGCGAACAGCACGGCGAGCGCGCTCGTGGTGCGGTCCAGGTCGCGGAACGAGAGCGTCCGGCGACCGTCGCGGAGCGCCGGGCCGTGCGGATCCCGCGCTGCGGCGGCGGTGATGCCGGCGGAGATCGAGGAGGCGGGGTCCGAGGGTCGGGCGGCGGACGAATACGTACGGGTATTGCTGATCACGGTGGGTCTCCCGGTTCGGGTATCGGGTCGAACGGCACGACTGGTTGTGGTCGAGCCGCCCATCGCGACGGTACCCTGAGCGCATCCACACGCCTACGGTCGGTGGGGAGGGTTGCGGGAGACCGCAGCCCCGCAACACCCCGCACGCGCCCCGCGCCCCGCGCCCCTCCCCCCGCCCCCGGCGCCCGGCGCCCCGCGCCCGGCGCCCGGCGCCCGGCGCCTCCCCCGGGGGTCCCCCGGGGCCTCCCCGAGATGTCTCGAACTGTCGACTGCCGCCGCGGCACCCGACGATGTGTGACTCCTCGGTGGGGCAGGAGGGGCACTCCTCGGCGGGGCAGGAGGGGCGGGTACTGTTCTGCTGCCGTCGCGTTCGCCCGTGCGGCGCTCTCGTCACCGTCCCGGAGGTCAGCTCAATGCGCCGCACGGCCGTCGTCGTCGCCTCCGTGTTCGGCCTGGGTGTGGTGGCTGCCGTGGTCACCGTGATCGTCCTCATCGTGATGGCGGTGAACTCGTTGCGCGCGCTCGGCGACGACGTCGCGACCACGCCGCAGGCGGTCACCTGCCCGCAGGTCGAGGCGAGGACCGTCGGCGGCATCGTCGTCCCCGCCGGGCCCCTCGCCGGCTACTGCCAGGACCAGCTCGTCAACGCCGCGTCCATCATCGAGGCGGCGCAGGCCCAGGGAATCGGGCCGCACACGCAGGCCGTCGGCGTGATGACGGCGATCGGCGAGTCCGGACTCGTCAACCTCGATCACGGTGACGCGGTCGGCCCGGACAGCCGCGGTCTCTTCCAGCAGCGGGACAACGGCGCGTGGGGCACGTACGAGCAGCGGATGGACCCCTACACCGCGGCGTCCATGTTCTTCACGAAGCTCGTCGCCATTCCGGGATGGAAGACCCTGACGCCCACCGAGGCCGCCCATGCCGTGCAGATCAACGCCGACCCGAACCACTACGCGAAGTTCTGGCCGCGTGCGGTCCAGGTCGTCGAGGGGCTGACCGGCCAGACCGTTCCCGAGGTCGCACCCCAGTAGCGGGGCCCACGCGCACGGCGACCCTCCGGACGCGTCGATCTCGCGGTGAGTATGTTCCAGCCATGGCGGACTCCACGAACGCGATCCCCACGACGACGGTCACACTGGCCGTCAACGGGGCCGATCACACGCTCGACATCGACAACCGGATGTCGCTTCTCGACGTGCTGCGCGAGCGACTCGACCTCGTCGGATCGAAGAAGGGCTGCGACCACGGGCAATGCGGCGCGTGCACCGTCCTGGTGAACGGGCGGCGCGAGAACAGCTGCCTGCTGCTCGCCATGTCGGCGGAGGGCAGCGCGGTCACGACGATCGAGGGCCTGGCCGACCGCGACGATCTCCACCCGGTGCAACAGGCGTTCCTCGACCGGGACGCGTACCAGTGCGGGTACTGCACACCGGGGCAGATCTGCTCCGTCGTCGGCATGCTGACGGAGGCCGAGAACGGCATGCCGAGCTTCGTCGCCGAGGACGTCGCCGACGACACGATCATCCTCGACGACGACGAGATCCGTGAGCGGATGAGCGGCAACCTCTGCCGATGCGGGGCGTATGTGAACATCGTCGCCGCCGTGCACGACGTCGCCGACCATGGCGACGCACAGTCGGGAACGATCGGAGCAGGACGATGAAGACCTTCGAGTACACCCGCGCCGCCGATGTCCGGGACGCCCTCGACCGAGTGGCCGCCGGTGCCACCCCGCTTGGCGGTGGGACCAACCTCGTCGACCTCATGAAGCTCGGGGTTGCTCGTCCGGATGCGCTCGTCGACGTCAGCCGCCTGGACCTCGGCGATGTCGTGCTCGACGACGACGGCACCCTGAGCATCGGCGCGACGGTTCCGAACGCCGACCTCGCCGCGCATCCGGTCGTCCGGACACGCTACCCCGCGCTGAGCCGAGCACTGTTGGCCGCCGCGTCCGGGCAGCTCCGCAACCGTGCCACGACCGCCGGTAATCTCCTGCAGCGGACGCGGTGCGTCTACTTCATGAACACCTCCAAACCGTGCAACAAGCGCGAGCCCGGGTCGGGTTGCCCGGCGATCGAGGGGCTGTCCCGCGAACTGGCCGTCCTCGGCGGGTCGTCCAGCTGCATCGCGACGCACCCGGGCGATATGGCCGTCGCGATGACGGCGTTCGACGCGACCGTGCACTTCGAGACCGTCGACGGTCCGGACCAGCTGCCGATTCAGGAGTTCTTCCGCCTTCCGGGGGACGAGCCGGAGCGGGACACGAACCTGCCCCTCGGCGCGCTGATCACCCGCGTCACCATCCCACCGCTGGCATTCGCCGGCCATTCCACCTATCGCAAGGCCCGCGATCGCCGCTCGTACGCCTTCGCACTCGGCTCCGTCGCGGCGGCGCTCGACGTCGAGGGCGGCATCATCCGGGACGTCCGGATCGCGCTCGGTGCCGCATCGCACCGGCCCTGGCGCGCGTTCACCGCCGAGGACGCCCTCCGCGGCGGACGAGCGACGATCGACGCGTTCTCGGCCGCCGCGGGTGCCGAGCTCGCGGCGGCGACGCCCACGACGCAGAACGCCTTCAAGGTGCCGCTGCTGCAGCGGCTCATCGTGGGCACACTCGCCGAACTCGCGGGCATCGGCGGCGCCGACGACTCGGCCGGCGCGGGCATCAGCGACGACACCGGACCGGACCGGACCGCGGCCGACGGGGACACAGGCGTCCGAGGCGTCGCGGACGACGGCGAGATCGACGCATGAGCACCACGACGGAGCTCCCGCTCGGTGCCCCCGTGCCGCGTCGAGAAGGCCGCGAGAAGGTCACCGGCCGCGCCCGCTACGCGTTCGAGCAGGAGTCGGCAGAGGGGTGTGTCTACGCCTGGCCTGTGCAGTCGTCCGTCGCGACCGGCACGATCACGGGCTTCAACGCCGACGAGGTCCTGGCACTCCCGGGCGTCCTGGCCGTGATGACTCACGAGAACGCTCCGCACCTCGAGGAAGCCGGCGACGCGGAGCTGCTGCTCCTGCAGTCGCCGGCGGTCGCGTACCGCGGGCAGGTCGTCGGCGTCGTCCTCGCCGAGACGATCGACACCGCACGCGAGGCCGCAGCACGGCTGACACCCTCGTACGAAACCGGTCATCCGGACGTCGTCCTCAGCGTCGACTCGTCCCGTCTGTACGCGCCGGAGCAGGTGAATGCGGGCTTCGCGACCGACAGCGAGGAGGGTGACGTCGACGCGGCGATCGCAGCCTCCCGGTTCTCGGTGGACGAGACATATGCCACGCCATGGCTCTTCAACAACCCCATGGAGCCGCACGCGACGACAGCGCACTGGCACGACGAGCGGTTCGACATCGTCAACTCGAGCCAGGGCACGAGTTCGGACCAGGAGATCATCACGACACAGTTCGCGCTCGGGGCCGACGATGTCCGGGTCAGGGCGGAACACGTCGGTGGTGGCTTCGGATCGAAGGGGTCCGCGCGGCCGAATCTCCCGCTCGTCGCGATGGCCGCACGCCTGGTCGGACGCCCCGTCAAACTCGCGTACACGCGGCAGATGATGTTCGCCATCGCGGGGTACCGGACGCCGACGATCTCTCGCGTGCGGCTGGCCATGGACGAATCCGGGCGACTGACGGCCATCGCACACCACGCGTTCTCGCAGACGTCGACCATCGAGGAGTTCGCCGAACAGACGGGTGAACCCACGCGACACATGTATGCGGCACCGAACCGATTGGTGACCCATCGCGTCGCCCGTCTCGACGTCCCCACACCGCGGTGGATGCGGGCTCCGGGCGAATGCCCCGGCATGTACGCGTTGGAGTCCGGGATGGACGAGCTCGCTGCGGTCAGCGGCATCGATCCGGTCGAACTCCGCATCCGCAACGAGCCGCGCGTCGATCCCGACTCCGGGCAGGAGTTCAGCAGCCGGAACCTGGTCGCGTGTCTCCGGCGTGGAGCCGAGCTCTTCGGCTGGGAGGGACGTGACCCCCGGCCCGCCGTCCGCCGGGACGGCCGCTGGCTGGTCGGCACGGGCGTCGCGTCCGCGATTTACCCCGCGATGACGTCGCCGAGCGGGGCGCGTGCAACCGCCCTGCCGGGTGGCCGTTTCGCGATCGGAGTGAACGCGACGGATATCGGCACGGGAGCCAGGACGGTGCTCGTGCAGATCGCGGCCGATGCGCTGAATGTGCCGCTCGACCGCATCGACATCACGATCGCGGACAGCGACCTGCCGACGGCGCCGGTCGCCGGTGGCTCCTCGGGCACCGCGTCGTGGGGATGGGCCGTCACCAAGGCATGCGCCCGTCTGCAGGAGCTGCTCGCCGACGCGCAGCCGCTGCCGCCCGAGGGACTCGAGGTCGTCGTCGACACCACCGAGGACGTCGCCCAGATGGGCGCGTACGCGCGGATGGCGTTCGGCGCGCACTTCGTCGAGGCGCGCGTCGACATGGACTCGGGCGAGGTCGTCGTTCCTCGCATGGTCGGTGTCTTCGCGGCTGGCCGGATCTTGAACGCGCGGACCGCACGCTCGCAGTTCGTCGGAGGCATGACGATGGGGCTGTCGATGGCGCTGCACGAGGTCGGCGAGCTCGACGAGGCGTTCGGCGACATCGGGAACCATGACCTGGCGACCTACCACATCGCCGCGAACGCGGACGTGCACGACGTGCAGGTCGAGTGGCTCGACGAGCAGGACCCGCACCTGGCGCCGATGGGCGGCAAGGGTATCGGCGAGATCGGCAACGTCGGGTCGGCTGCCGCGGTCGCGAACGCGGTGTGGCATGCTACGGGCGTTCGTGTCCGTGACCTCCCGGTGCAGCCCGACAAGCTTGTCCAGGCGATGCCCGCGCGCTTCTGACCAGCAGCCCTCACCGCGGCCCTCAGCCCGGGATGGGCCGGACGGGGGGGTGCGGGCCCGACCCGTCGCGTCAGCGCGGCGTCGCGTGGATCGGCCCCGCACGATCGCGGAGGGATCGCCCCGATGCGCCGGCCCGCGCGGCGAGGACCTCGGCGAGGATCGACACGGCGGTCTCCTCGGGCGTGCTGGCCCCGATGTCCAGGCCGATCGGCGAGTGCAGACGATCGAGCCCGGCCACGCCGAGCGCACGCAGCTCGCGCATCCGCCGGTCGTGCGTCGTGCGCGACCCCATCGCGCCGACGTACCCGGCGGCCGAGGCGAGCGCGACCGCCACGAGCTCGGTGTCGAATCGCTCGTCGTGGCTGAGCACGGCGATCACGGTGCGCTGGTCGACCTCGGTGCTGGCCAGGTACCGCGGCGGCCAGGCGACCACGACCTCCTCTGCCGCCGGGAACCGCTCGGGCGTCATGAACACCGGCCGGGGATCGCACACGGTGACCCGGTAGCCGAGCACCGCGGCGGCATTGGCCATGGCGACCGCGAACTCCACCGCGCCGAAGACGATGCACCGCGCAGGGGGCTCCGTCGACTCGGTGAACACGCGAACGCCCGCGCAGTCGTCCAGTCTGGCGGCATGGACCCCGAGGGCAGCGCCCGCGAGCGGCACCGAGATCCGCGCGCTCCGCCCGGCGGCTGCTGCGCGGAGCGCGGCGATCACCACGTGCACGTCGCTCGCGGCCGGATCGAGGACTGTGGCGAGCACCTCGATCCGCCCGCCGCAGCTCAGCCCGACCGCGAAGGCGTCCTCATCCGAGAACCCGAACTCCTCGAGCTCAGGAACCCCGGTGTCCAACACGCGCTGGCACATCTCGTACGTGGCACCCTCGACGCACCCGCCGGAGATGCTGCCGATCACGGTGCCGTCCTGCGTGACCGCCATCGAGGTCCCGACCGTCCGCGGGGCGCTCCCCACCACGGACACCGCCGTGGCGACGGCGATCCGCTCCCCGGCGTCGACGCGGGCGAGGATCCGCTCGGCGATCTCGAACATCAGGCGCCCCGCTTCTCCTGCGCGACCCGAGACGTCGGGAATCGTGCCATCGTCGCTCCGAGCGCACGGCGCGACGCTGGTCGGCCGTCCATCAGCCGTCCCCGACGATCCAGGTGTCCTTGGCCCCGCCGCCCCGCGACGAGTTGACGACCATGCTGCCCGACGGCGCCACCCGGGTCAGTGCGACGTCGGCGAGCGCCGCCTGCCCTGGTCCGGTCCCGGTCAGATACACGAACGCCCGCAGATCCACATGTCGCGGCTCGAGCCCCAGCGGGGACATCGTCGGATGGGAGGACAGCTGCACGACCTCCTGCGCCACCCACCGCTCGGGACGGGCGGCGATCTCCGCGCGGCGCTCCGCGACCTCCGGCGCGCTCGCGCTCGGCCCGATGAGGACGCCCCGGCCTCCTTCACCGTCGACGGGTTTCGTGACGAGCTCCCCGACCCGATCGAGAACGGCGAGACGCTCGGACTCGTCCCTCGTCCGGTACGTGGGCACCGACTCCAGGAGCGGCTTCTCGTCGAGGTAGTACCAGATGAGGTCGGGAATGGCGACGTACATCGCCTTGTCGTCCGCGAGCGCGTTCCCGGGCGCGTTCGCAAGGAACACGTGGCCCGCGGCGGCGACGTCGAGGATGTGCGCGCCGAGGTCCGGGTCCTCCTCGGACGCGAGCGCAGCGACCTCCCCGCTGAGGCGGAGGTAGAGCGTGTCGAGGACGCGTCCGGTCGTCCGCTCGACGACCCGGCCCTGGCGGACCGCCAGCGCAGATCCGGTGACCAGGAGCAGCCCGGCGCCGTCCGCAAGGGTCCGGTGCTCGAACCATGCGCCGCTGGCGTCGCCGTCGCTGACGAGCGCGATCACGGGGTCGGCGGTGCCGCGTGCCCGTGCGGGAGCGGCCAGCGTCGCGGCGAGGAGCGGGAGCACGGTCGCAGGATCGCGGAGACCGGCGGGACGGGGCGCATCCGGGATCACGGCGTCGACGAGCTGCCGGACCGCGATCGCGAACGCGGCACCGGACGGCGACCGCACATTGTCCTCGAGGACCCGCCATCCGCCGAACTCGTTGCGGATCAGGTCGAATCCCTGGATCGGCGCGTGCACGGTGCCGGCGGGGAGGCGCGTGGCCGCATCGTCCCACCCGGTCGCGCCGAGCACGCCGTCCTCCGCGAGCATGCCGTCCGCGACGACACGGCGGTCGCCGTAGGCGTCCTGGAGGAACGCCTCAATCGCCCGGGCACGCTGCGTCAGACCCGCCTCCAGCTGGCGCCACTCATAGGCGCTGATGGCGCGTGGCACGAGGTCGCAGCCGAACGGCTGCCGGATGCCGTCGACGACGAAGCCGACCTCCCGGTCGTCCAGCCAGGCGTCCCTGGCGGCGCAGCGGTCGGAGGTCCTGTCGGCGTCCCAGGCGGAGAAGTACACGGCGAGGTCCCGGAACTGCGGCCGGGGAAAGGCTCCCGGCCCGACGGCCTCGTCGCCGCGGCGGACACGGTAGCCCGGGATCGCGATGGACCGGTCGGCTGCGCGTCCGGCAGCAGGACCGGCGGTCTCGTCGAGCACGAGGTCCACGACGTCGTCGAGGTTCCCGCGCTCGGCGAACACGGTGCGCTGCCGGTCTGCCGAATTGCCGCGCGCCAGCGTCTCGTCGACGAGGTCCGCGATCGTGGACCAGTCGCCGAGCGCCTCGAGCTGCGGGCGGAGCCGGTCGACGAGCTGCCGGACGGCGACGTGCGCGGGGATGCGCTCCGGGTGGGGTCCGAGTCCGAGGAGCTCGCCGCCGAGGCCGGAACGGGCAGCCTGCCACATCGCCGCGCGGTGCACCGGCTCCTTCCGGAGCTCACGCGCGCGGCCGGCGACGATGTCGTCCTCGGCGGACTTCACCGCGGCACGGAACAGGCCCGCGATGAGCACGGCGTCGTCGACGATCGGCGTCGCGTCGCACACCCGCAGCTCGAGTGTCGGCGCGTGCGAGGACGGTCGGACGTCGAAGTAGGCCATCTTCGAGTCCGCGATGACCCCGGAGGCGATGAGGTCCTGCAGCAGCTGGTCGTACTCCGCGCCCGTCTCCATGGACCCGAAGGACCCCGCGCTCGGCCACCGCTGCCAGATGATGCTCCGGATGGACGCGTACCCGGTGTCCTGGCCGTTCCAGTACGGGCTGCTCGCGCTCAGGGCGAGCAGGACGGGCAGCGCGGGGGCCACGCGCTGTGCGATCTGCACGGCCAGGTCCCGGTCACTGACCCCGACGTGCACCTGCAACCCGCAGATGAGCTGCTCGTCGACGAGCATCCGGTACTGCTCCTGCATCCGGCCGTACCGACCCGTGGTGGTCAGCTCGAAGTCCGCGTACTCGGAGCGGGGTGCGGTGCCGACGCTCGCGATCGCGACGCTGCTCGCGGCGATCGCCGCGCTGAGGTCCCTGCGCAGCGACAGGATCTCGGCCCGCAGGTCGGTCAAGGTCGTGACGACCGGCACGTTCGTCTCGATCGTGGTGCGTTGGAGCTCGGCGCCGTAGCGGGTGCCGTCCAGCTTGGACAACAGCTGCGGCGCTTTCGCGGACAGCCGTTTCGTCGTGAGATCGATGAGGTGGAGCTCTTCCTCGGCGCCCAGCGTCAGCTCTGCACTCATTCCTGAACCCTACGCAGTTCGTCCCGGGGCGGCCAGAGATGGCGCGACGACGGCATCCGCAGAGGGTTTGTTGACGAATCACCCACCACTCGATGCACTTCCACAGAGGATCAGGAGCAGAATCGTCTCGATGTCAACGCTCACGACCCGATTCGCGGCACCGGTGGAACCCGACGCCGAGATCGCCCGCACGCCCCCCGGCAACGCCACCACGCGCAACCGCAACACCGCCCTCCTCGCCGTCACGAGCGCGATGGCGGATCGAGTGACGACGTCGGCCGACATCGAGGACCGCCTCCGGAGCGTCCTCCGCCGCCTGCGCCTTCCGACGGGTCTCCTCGAGCGGGTGGCGGGCGTGACCGAGCGCCGCAACTGGGCCGAGGGGCAGTCGTTCGACGTCGCCGCGATCGAGGCCGGCCGCCGCGCCCTCGCGCAGGCGGGCGTGCGCCCGGAGCAGGTGGGCCTCCTCATCAACACGTCGGTGACCCGTCCCCATCTCGAGCCGTCGGTCGCGGTGCGGCTGCACCACGGTCTCGGTCTGCCGTCGTCGGCGATCAACTTCGACATCGCGAACGCCTGCCTGGGATTCGTCAACGCGATGAGCGTCGCGGCGGGCATGATCGACTCCGGGCAGATCCAGTACGCCGTCATCATCGACGGCGAGGACGCGGACCAGGTCCAGCTCAACACGATCCAGCGGCTCAGCGAGGGCGGACGCAACCGCAAGGACTTCATGAGCGAGTTCGCGAGTCTGACGCTCGGCTCCGGCGCCGCCGCTGCGGTGCTCGGGCCGGCGGACCAGCACGCCGAGGGCCACCGGGTCCTCGGTGGTGTGACGCGGGCCGCGACCCAGTGGTACGGCCTCTGCGTCGGCAGCGTGGACGGCATGTTCACGGACGCGAAGGCGCTGCTCAAGGGCGGCATGGAGCTCGTCACCGACGCGTGGAAGGAAGCGCAGCGGGAGTGGAACTGGTCCGGCATGGACCGGTACATCCTGCACCAGGTGTCGCAGGTGCACACGAACGCGTTCATCGACGCCGTCGGACTCCCCCGGGACCGCGTCCCCGTGACCTACCCCAAGTACGGCAACGTCGGCCCCGCGTCGATCCCGATCACGCTGAGCGAGGAGGTCGAGGCCGGACGGGTGAAGGCCGGCGATCGCGTACTGCTCGCCGGGGTGGGATCCGGACTCAACACGGCGATGCTGGAACTCGCCTGGTGAGCCCGGGACTCCCGCGCGCCGCTGCGGCGACCGCGGCCGCGTCCCTCCCCCCGGCGCTGCCTGGACTCGACCCCGCGTGGTCGCGCCTGGTCACGGTCCCCGCGGCCGGCGCGGACACGCTCGCGCGCACCTGGCATCTCCTCGACAACGTGGCACAGCTCGTCGAAGCCGGCGTCACTCCCCGCGGCACCGTCCTCTGCGTGCACGGCAACCCCACGTGGTCGTACCTGTGGCGCCGGATGCTCGCCCGGGCGACGGAGACCGCGGTGGCGGGCGGACCGGCGTGGCGGGTCGTCGCGGTCGATCAGCTCGACATGGGCTTCTCGGAGCGGACCGGGGCACCCCGGACCCTCCCCCAGCGCGTCGCCGACCTCGGCGCGCTCACCGACCAGCTCGGCCTGACAGGTCCCGTCGTGACGCTCGGCCACGACTGGGGCGGCGTCGTGTCGCTCGGGTGGGCGGTCGACCACCCCGAGATCCTCGCCGGCGTCATGCTCACGAACACCGCGGTCGCCCAGCCGGCCCACGCGCCGATCCCAGCTCCGCTGCGCGTCGCACTCCGCCCGTCGGTCCTCGGTCGCGCGACCGTCGTCACCCCCGCGTTCCTGACCACGACGCTGTCGCTCGGACACCCCGGCCTCTCCGCGACGACCCGTGCGGCCTTCCGTGCGCCGTACCGAGGGGCGGAGCGTCGTGGCGGCATCGGCGGCTTCGTCGCCGACATCCCCGTCGACGCCGCCCACCCGAGCACCCCGGAGCTCCGCCGCATCGCGGACGGCGTCCGCGCACTCGACGTGCCGGCACTGCTGCTCTGGGGACCGCGCGACCCGATCTTCAGCGACCGGTACCTCGACGACCTGCTCGACCGCATGCCGCACGCCGACGTCCACCGGTTCGAGGGCGCCGGACACCTGCTCCCCGAGGACGTCGACGTCGCGGGAAGCGTCCTGACCTGGCTCGGCGACACGCTCGGCGACAGCCCGGACCGCGCCGTGTCGTCCACGGGAGGCGTCCCGGCTCCGGTACCCACCCCGTCCGCGGGAGGCGCGCCATCCACGGGGCCCGATGCCGCCGCCGCACCCGCGCCGCCCCTGTGGCAGGCGCTCGACGACCTCGCCGGGTCGGACGACACCGCCCTCATCGAGATGGTGCCCGGCCGCGGCCGGGGCCCGCGCACGGTGAGCTGGCGGCTGCTCTCCCGGCGCGTCCGGGAGGTCGCCGCCGGCCTCGCCGACCTCGGCATGCGGCACGGCGACCGCGTGTCCCTGCTCGTCACGCCGGGCGCCGACCTCACCGCGGTGCTCTACGCCTGCGTGCGGATCGGCGCGGTCGTCGTCGTCGCGGACGCCGGCCTCGGCCTCGGCGGGCTCACCCGCGCGGTCCGCGGCGCCCGGCCGGACTGGATCATCGGCGCGCTTCCCGGGCTCGCCGCCGCCCGCGCCCTCGGCTGGCCGGGTCGCCGGATCAGCACCGTGCGGGTCGCAGCCCCGGCCGCCGCGGCCCTCCGTGTGGAGCACGTCCTCGCCGACGTCGCGGCACGCGGTGCGGAGTTCCTCGCGATGGGCACGCCGCTGCCCGCCGCCCCGGGCCCCTCCGACACCGCCGCCGTGCTGTTCACGTCCGGGTCGACCGGCCCCGCGAAGGGCGTCGTGTACACGCACGCGCAGCTCACCGGCATCCGGGACGTCCTCGCGGCGCAGTACGGCGTCGGCGTCGGCACCGGGCTCGTCGCCGGGTTCGCGCCGTTCGCCCTGCTCGGGCCGGCCCTCGGCGCGCGCTCGGTCACACCCGACATGGACGTCACCGCGCCCCGTTCCCTCACGGCGCGGGCGGTCGCGGACGCGGTGTCCGCCGCGGACGCCACCGTCGTGTTCCTCTCGCCGGCCGCGCTCGCGAACGTCGTCGCGACGGCCGAGTCCCTGACCGACGCCGATCACGCGGCACTCGGGATGGTGCAGCTGTTCCTGTCCGCGGGCGCCCCGGTGTCCGAGCCGCTGCTCGCCGCCGCCGCCGAGCTGATGCCCGCCGCCACCGCGCACACGCCCTACGGCATGACCGAGGGGCTCCTGATGACGGACATCGACCTCGACGGCGTCCACGCCGCCGTCGGTGCCGCCGGGTCTGCTGGCGGGGTCTGCGTCGGCGCTCCCGCCGTCGGGGTCACGGTCCGGATCAGCGCTCTCGACGAACTCGGGCATGCGGTCGGCACGCCCGACGACATCGCCGATGTCACGGGTGAGATCGTCGTCAGCGCGCCGCACGTCAAGGACCACTACGACCGGCTCTGGCGAACCGACCGCGAGTCCCGCCGGGACACCGACGCCGGCTCCGGCTCCGGTTCCGGTTCCGGTTCCGGTTCCGGTTCCGGTTCCGGTTCCGGTTCCGGTTCCGTCCATGGTCGCTGGCACCGCACCGGCGACGTCGGGCATCTCGACGTCCAGGGGCGGCTGTGGGTGGAGGGCCGTCTCCCCCACGTGATCACCACCGCTTCCGGGGTGGTCACCCCGGTCGGCCCCGAGCAGCGCATCGAGTCCGTGCCCGAGGTGGCGCGCGCTGCCGTCGTCGGCATCGGCCCGAGCGGCATCCAACAGCTCGTCGCCGTCGTCGAGACGGTGCCCCCGGCACGCCGCCCCGGCCTCGCGAGCCCCGCGCTCGCGACCGCGGTCCGCGCCGCGGTGCTGCCGGACCCGACCGTGTCGATGCCGCTCGCCGCGGTCCTGGTGGTGCCGACCCTCCCGACCGACATCCGGCACAACTCCAAGATCGAGCGCACCCGTCTCGCCGCCTGGGCGTCGTCGGTGCTCGCCGGCGGGCGGATGGTCCGACCGTGACGGTGCTCGTCACCGGGGCGAGCGGGTTCCTCGGTCGAGCGGTCGCTGCCGCCGTCCGCGACGCCGGCCACGACGTCCGCACCTTCCAGCGCCGCCCGTCCGGTCTCTCCGGCACGCACGGCGTGGAGGACCGGCTCGGCTCCCTGACGTCCGCCGCGGACATCGACGCAGCGGTCACCGGCGTCGACGCCGTGGTGCACCTCGCCGCGAAGGTGTCACTCGCCGGCGATCCGCGCGACTTCGACCGGGTCAACGTCGAGGGGACACGCACCCTGTTGGCGGCTGCGCGCGCCGCCGGCGTCACCCGCACCGTGTTCGTCTCCTCACCGTCCGTCGCGCATGCGGGCGCATCGATCACCGGCGATGACGCGCTGCCCGCCGACCCGGAGCATGCGCGCGGGGACTACGCCCGCACCAAGGCCCGAGCCGAACAGCTCGCCCTCGCCGCCGACCAGGACACGTTCCGGGTCGTCGCCGTCCGGCCGCACCTGGTCTGGGGACCGGGTGACACGCAGCTCGTCGACCGGATCGTCGAACGCGCGCGCAGGCGCCGGCTTCCGCTCCTCGGCCACGGCGCGGCGCTCATCGACACGACCTACGTCGACAACGCGGCCTCGGCCATCGTCGCCGCGCTCCACCGGACGGACGACGTGCATGGGCGCACGTACGTCATCACGAACGGTGAGCCCCGGCCGGTGGCGGAGCTCATCGCGGGCATCTGCGCGGCGGAGGGCGTCCCCGCGCCAGCATGGCGAGTGCCCGCCGGTGTCGCCCGGGCCGCCGGGTCGCTCGTGGAACGGGTGTGGGCGGTGCGGCCCGGAGCCGACGAACCGCCGATGACCCGGTTCCTGGCCGAGCAGCTGTCCACCGCGCACTGGTTCGATCAGCGACGGACTCGGGCGGACCTGCGGTGGGCTCCGACCGTGACGCTCGACGAGGGGCTCCGGCGGATCGCGGCTGCCCGCGCCCGCTGAGCTCCGGCGGCTCGTAGCCGTTGCCGTCGGTGCGCGCCGGCGGCTCTGCAGGCGCTGGCGCCGGTGCGCTCTGGCGGTTCTCCGCACGTTCCGCACCTGCCTGTTGCACCCCCCAGGACGAGGGGCACATAGTGGTGCTCTCTCCCCTTCTCAGCAAAATGAAAGGTCGTCCGGCCATGCTCCGTGCCGTCCTCGCGACATTCGCCACCGCAGCCGCCATCGCGGTCGCTGCTCTCTCGCCCGTCGCGGCCTCCGCGACCACGATCGCACCCACCGAGAACCACCGCCCGGTGACGATCAACCAGTCGGTGACGACGCCGCAGGACACGCCGATCGCGATCACGCTCTCCGCGACCGACGCCGATGGTGACGCCTTGACCTACGCCTACCTCGACTTCTCGGGGTGCCACTGCCACGACGTGGGCGGCACGAGCACGGGCACCCTGCCGAACATCGTGTTCACGCCGGACCCCGGCTTCCAGGGCACGGCGCAGATCTTCTTCCAGGCGAACGATGGCGAGCTGAACTCCTCGACCGGCCCGCAGAGCACGTGGGGCATCATCACGATCACGGTCACACCGCCGGTGGTGCCCGCGGTGTCGAAGCAGGCGAAGATCGCCCAGTGCCTCCACGGCGGCTGGAAGGCGCTCGGGTTCCGCTCCCAGGCCGCGTGCATCGTGTCCGTCGTCCGGCAGAGCTGGCACCGGTAGCGCGCCGCGCGCCGCGCACGCCCCCACACGCCCGCACACGCCCGCGCGCCCCCGCGCGCGCCCCGCGAGGTGTCGGATATCGTCGCGTGGCCACAGCGCACCCGACGAGATCTGACACCTCGCGGCAGTCCGCTCGACGACGCTGAACCCGGCGGGCGAGCGATCCGCGTGGTGGGCGCGCACCATGGGGTGGTGCGCCCCGTCGAAGCCCTGCAGGAGATCGCGTTCTGGCTTGAACGCGACCTCGCCCCCACGTTCAAAGTCCAGGCCTTCCGCACAGCGGCCGCGGCGCTCGCGGACCTGGACGACGACACCCTGGAGGCGCGGCGCCGCTCCGGCGCGCTCGCCCGGACCAAGGGGATCGGCGCCCGGAGTCTCGAGGTGATCGGTCAGGCGCTCGACGGTGCCGTCCCCGACTACCTCGAGGCGTTGCGGCGTGAGGAACGCGCCCCGATGAGCTCGGCCGGCGCGGCCCTCCTGGCCGGACTCCGCGGCGACCTGCACGCGCACAGCGAGTGGTCCGACGGCGGCACGTCGATCGAGCTCATGGTGGACGCCGCCGCAACCCTCGGCCGGGAGTACCTGGCGATCACGGACCACTCCCCGACGCTGACGATCGCGCACGGGCTCGACGCCGACCGTCTCGGGTCGCAGCTCGACCTGCTCGACGCGATCCGCTCCTCCCGGCCCGGCCCACGGGAGGGCGGAGTCCGCCTGCTCAGCGGCATCGAGGTCGACATCCTGGAGGACGGGACGCTCGACCAGACACCCGAGCTGCTCGGTCGGCTCGACGTCGTCGTCGCGAGCGTGCATTCCAAGCTCCGCGCCGACCGTGCGACGATGACGGAGCGCATGCTGGGCGGCATCCGGGACCCGCACACGGACATCCTCGGGCACTGCACGGGGCGTCTCGTGCAGGGGTCGCGCGGCGAGCGGCCGCAGTCCGCCTTCGACGCCGAGCGGGTGTTCGCCGAGTGCGCATCGCGCGGGGTGGCGGTGGAGATCAACGCGCGCCCGGAACGGCAGGACCCCCCGGACGACCTCATCGCCAGCGCGCTCGACGCCGGATGCCTGTTCTCGATCGACACGGACGCGCATGCGCCCGGGCAGCTGGACTTCCTGCGCCTCGGGGCGGAGCGGGCGGCGGCGAACGGGGTGCCGGCCGACCGCATCGTGACGACCTGGCCGGCGGAGCGCCTCCTGGAGTGGACGCACCGCGGGCGGTGAGGGACACGGCCGCCGGGGCGCTGCGGGGCGGGCTCGGGAGGCTGCGGGGCGGCGGCTGTGGGGTGGCGGCTGCCGGGCGGCGGCTGCGGGGCTGGGGCGCCCGCGGACGACAAGCCCGCACACGGGCGCATGTGCACTTGTCGTCGGGGCACGCACCCGCACGAGTGCGCGCCGCCCCGGGGCTGCTGCGCACGCGGACGACAAGCCCGCACGCGGGCGCATGCGCACTTGTCGTCCGGGCACGCACTCAGACGCGAGCCCGGCGGGGCCCACGGGCGCGGCGCCCGGCCGGCGCACCCGCGGCACGGGACGCGCCGCCCCTCCCGCCCTCCACCGTCCGCACGCGGGCGTCGGCGGCACCTGCGACGATGGACCTATGCCCGCACCGATGATCGACGCCGTCGACATCGTCCGGTTCGTGGGGCCGCGCCCGTTCGGACGCGCGAAACTCTCATTGGGCGCGGACAGCGTCAGTGACCTTGCATGGGATCCCGACCGACAGGTCGCCACCGCGGCGGTACAGGGTTCGGTCCCGGTCCCGTACCGGGTCCACGTCGACATGGTGCCGGGTCGCGAGGACTTCAGCCGCCCCTCCCGGAGCTCGTGCACCTGTCCGCTCGGCGGGGACTGCAAGCACGTGGCCGCGGTGCTGCTGCAGCTGGCTGCGCGGGCGGTCCAGGAGCGCGCCCGTGCCGCGGCGAGTGCGCCCGCCGAGCCGGAGCCTGGCGACGACTGGAAGCGCACGGTCGCCCGTCTCAGCGGCGCGGATGCTCCGACGGTCGAGCACATGACCCCGCTCGCGCTGCAGTTCGAGCTCCGCGATCTGGTGTCCGGTCGGCTCGCGGCTCGTGCGGGGGCGCCCAGCGCCGCCTCCGATGCAGGCACCCGGCGAGTCCGCCTCGGCGTCCGCCCCGTCACCCGGAGCGGCGCGGGCAACTGGGTGCGCGGTTCGCTCACGTGGGGGTCGCTGCCGTACTCGGCGAACCGCCTGCGCCTGGACCAGGCCCAGCACGACTGGTTCGGTCAGTTCGCGGCACTGCACCGCTCGGTCCGCGGGTTGTACACACCGGGCGAGGCCGACTGGCTGTTCCTCGACGACTTCGCGAGCCCGCTGCTGTGGCCGCTCCTCCGGCAGGCGGACCGCCTCGGCATCACACTCGTCACGGCAGCGCACAAGCGGGCCGCCGACGGATCCGACGTCGCTCTCGCGCACGAGGCACGGCTCGTCATCGATGCGACCCGGGCGGAGGACGCCGCGCTCCGTCTCACGGCCGGGGTCGTCGTCGACGGACGGCCGATCCCCGCCGGATCCGCCGGCACGATCGGCACGCACGGCGTCTACGCGTTCCGGCAGTCCCCCGCGCTCGCGGTCACGCTCGCCCCGACACCGTCCCCGATCGGCGAGGACCAGCGCCGCATGCTCGTACGCCGGGAGGCGATCATCGTGCCGTCGGGCGAGGTCGAGGAGTTCGTGCGCGACTTCTCCCCGCGCCTCCGCGGATCAGTGGACGTCGTCAGTTCCGACGGCACGATCCAGCTGCCGGACCGGACGCCGGCACGGCTCACCCTGACGGCGACGTTCTCCCAGGAGGACCGCGTCCGGCTCGAGTGGCGCTGGCACGTCGACGGACGCCGGGACCTCGTGACCGCGCACGGCCCGCTTCCCGACCTGTCGGAGGTGCACGAGCCCGCAGGCGCCGACGGCGAGGCGCAGCCGTGGAGCGCCGCCGAATCGTGGCAGGACGTCACGCTGACCGGCGTGGACACGGCGGCGTTCGCGGTGGAGACGCTGCCGCTGCTGCAGCGCCGCGACGACCTCGACGTGCTCGTGCTCGGCGACCGGCCGAACTACCGCGAGCTGACCGAGCCGCCGAAGCTCACGATCACCACGATGGAGAGCGAGAAACGGGACTGGTTCGACCTCGGGTTCCTCGTCACCGTGGAGGGCCGGACGGTGCCGTTCGCGCAGCTGCTCGCGGCGTTGGCGAACCGGCAGCCGAAGCTCAAGCTCGTCGACCATTCGTACCTGTCGCTCGCGCATCCGGCCTTCGACCGGCTCAAGGCGCTCATCGAGGAGGCACGGGACCTCACCGAGTGGGAGCCGTCGGCTGGCCTGCAGATCAGTCCGTACCAGGCGGGGCTGTGGTCGGAGTTCGACCAGCTCGCGGACGAGAGCGTGCAGGCGGCGCGGTGGAAGGAGACCGTGGGGGGCCTCCTCCGGTTCGCCGATCGGGAGGCCGTCGGTGGCGCCGCGGTGCACGAGGTCCCGGTGCCGGCATCTGTCCGGGCCGAGCTCCGGCCCTACCAGCAGGAGGGGTTCGCCTGGTTGACGTTCCTCCGTGAGCACGGTCTCGGCGGCGTCCTCGCGGACGACATGGGGCTCGGCAAGACCCTCCAGACGCTCGCGTTCGTCCAGCACGCGCAGGAGACTGCGCCGCGGCGGCCGTTCCTGGTGGTCGCGCCGACCTCGGTGGTGTCGAACTGGGTGGCGGAGAGCGCCCGGTTCACCCCGGGGCTCGTCACCCGGGCGATCACGGCCACGTCCCTCAAGCGGAGCCGACTGGTGGAGGAGGCGGCGGACGGCGCGGACATCGTCGTCACGTCGTACGCGCTGTTCCGACTCGACGCCGCTGCCTACCGGGAACAGGCGTGGGCGGGGCTGATCCTCGACGAGGCCCAGTTCGTGAAGAACCCGCAGTCGCAGGCGCACCAGCTCGCCGCGGACCTCCCGGCACCGTTCAAGCTCGCGATCACCGGCACGCCGCTCGAGAACGGGCTGACCGACCTGTGGGCGCTGTTCCACATCGTCGCACCCGGGCTGCTGTCGTCGCTGACCCGCTTCGGCGAGGACTACGTCAAGCCGCTCGGCTCGCCCGACCTCGTCGGCGCGGCGCGGGAGGAACGGATGGACCGGCTGCGGCGCCGAATCCGGCCGCTCATGCTCCGGCGGACCAAGGAGTCCGTCGCGGCGGACCTGCCGCCGAAACAGGAGCAGGTGCTCCAGGTGGAGCTCGACCCGGCGCACCGCACCCTGTACGACACGGTGCTGCACCGCGAGCGGATGAAGGTCCTCGACCTGCTCGACGACCTCGACCGCAACCGGATGATCGTGTTCCGGTCGCTGACGCTGCTGCGGATGCTGTCGCTCGCGCCCTCGCTCGTGGACCCGGCGCACCGGGGCATCCCGTCGGCGAAGGTCAGCCTGCTGCTGTCCGAGCTCGCGCAGCTGCAGGCGGAGGGGCGCCGGGCGCTCGTGTTCTCGCAGTTCACGTCGTTCCTGCGGCTCGTCGGCGAGCGGCTCGAGGCGGAGGGGGTCGCGTACGAGTACCTCGACGGGTCGACCCGGCGGCGCGCCGACGTGATCGACCGGTTCCGCGACGGCGACGCACCGGTGTTCCTCATCTCGCTCAAGGCCGGCGGGTTCGGACTCAACCTCACCGAGGCGGACACGGTGTTCATCCTCGATCCGTGGTGGAATCCCGCGGCGGAGTCGCAGGCGATCGACCGGACGCACCGCATCGGGCAGACGTCGTCGGTGAACGTGTACCGCCTCATCGCGGACGACACGATCGAGGAGAAGGTGCTCGCGCTCGCGGCCCGGAAGGCGGAGCTGTTCGACGCGATGATCGACGACGACGAGACGTTCGCGGGGGCGCTCACCGCCGAGGACGTGCGCGGCCTGCTCGAAGCGTGAGCGGGCGCGCTCCCGCGCGGGCCCCACGCGCCCGCGCGCTCCGCGAGGTGTCGGAAATCGTCGGCCCGCAGCCTCCCACCCGACGATTTCGCATCACTCGGCGCGAGCACCGCGCACGTGCTCGTCGACGAACGCGAACACCGTCTCGTTCCACACGCGCTGGTTCGACGGCGTGAGCACCCAATGGTTCTCACCCGTCAGCTGCAGGAACCGGTGGGGCATGTCCTCGGGCGCGCCGTCGAATCCGGCGACGAGGTCCCACCAGGCTCGCAGCGCCTCCGAGATCGGCACCCGGTAGTCGCGGTTCCCGTGCACGAGCAGCATCGGCGTCGAGATCGCCTCGCGGGTCCGGTCGGGTGAGTTCTGCGCGTACCAGTCGGGGTGCTCCGCCTCGGTGCCGAAGATGCCGGTCTTGCCCTCGGCGTTGTCGGTCGTGACGTGCTGCTGGTCGAGCGCCCACAGGCCGGCGTGCGTGACGATGCAGTCGAACCGGTCGGTGTGCCCCGCGATCCAGTTCGTCATGTACCCGCCGAAGCTCGCGCCGAGCAGTGCGGACCGCGACCCGTCGAGCCCGAGCGAGGGATCGGACAGCACCGCGTCGAGCAGCCCCTCGATCTCCTGCCACACGACGGCCGCGCGGTGCGGCCACGCCCTGGCGATCGCGGCCTCCCCGTACCCCGTCGAGAGCGCGGGATCGGGCATGAGCACGGCGTACCCGCGCTCGACGGCGAGCCACGGACACCAGCGCCAGCTCCAGGCGTTCCAGCTGGAGAACGGACCGCCGTGGATCCAGGTCATCACCGGGACCTCCGCGCCCTCGCCCGCGCCATCCGGCAGGCAGAGCCACCCCGGGACATGCACGCCGTCGACCTCGGCCGCGACACGGCGGACGGTCCCGGGCAGCGACCCGACCGCACCGGGCGCCGGGAGGAACACGGGCACCTGGTCCTCCACCCTCACGTCGAGCCGCACCGGCGTCGCGGGGCGGTCGATCGCCGTGCGGAGCGCGAACAGGTCCCGGCCGTTCGGACTCGGGTGCAGGTCGGAGTACACCGCATCGGACGTGAGCGTCCGCGTCGTCATCCCCGTGGCGGGGTCGATCGCGAGGACCGCGCCGGCGCCGTCGAGGTCCCCCGCCACGTAGAGCGTGGCACCGTCCGGCGACCAGACGTATTCTCCACAGGTCAGGTCGCCGAGGTCGGCGCGCACCGCATCGGCCGCGCCGGCGGGTCCGCCCGCGCCCGTACCCTGCGGGCCCTGCGTCGGGTCCGCTGGGCCCTGCGTGTCGTGATCCGGTCCCGTGCCTGCGCCTGGCTCGGCGGGCATTGCCCTGATCTCGAGGTCCTCGGAGTGCGGCGTCGAGTAGGTCCCGCGCACGCGACGCGTCACCGCATAGCTCCGGCCATCGGGAGCGATGCGCGGCTGCGCCACGTCGACGCCCTCCTCGTCGAGGAGCACCGACCGGGAGCCGTCCGCCACGGCGATCCGGACGAGTCGCGCGTGCGAGACGCCCCCGCGCAGGCGCTCCCGGAACACCGCCAGCAGGAACGTCCCGTCGGGCGACAGCTCCACGTCCGTGTTCCGCAGGCGCTGACCGGCATCGGGCGCGAGGTCCCGGAGGTGCGCGCAGGACGCGGGGGGACCCGCCGGGCCGGATTCGGGGCGGTCCTCCGCACCCGACTCGGGGCGGTCCTCCGCACTCAATGTGGGGCGCACCTCCGCGGCGGACTCCGCGCGGTCCTCCGCACCGGACTCGGGGCGGTCCTCCGCACCCGACGTCGGGCGCACCTCCGCGCCGGACCGGACGCGGTCCTCCAACACGAAGACGCGGGCCTCCGTGTCCCCGAGCTCGTGGTCCCAGAAGCGGATCGGCATGCCGTCGTGGAGGATCGCGGTGACGCCCTGCTCCTTGCGCGCGGCCCGGCGCACGCGGTCGTCGTCCTCGTCAGCGGAGCCGGTGAGGCGGCTTCCGGTGACGATGACCGTGCCCGCGTCCCGAGCCACCCTCGGCGCGCCGATCCCGCCCGGCGTGCGCACGACGACACACGCCTCGCCCGCGGCGGGGAGGCGCCACAACGCCCTGTCCGGTCCGGGATCCGTCGCCCACGGGTCCGGGCGTGACGACGTGAAGAGCAGGCTGCCGTCAGCGGTGAACGCGGGCTGCGACTCCCCTTCCTTCGAGAACGTGAGGCGGACGGGCTCGTGTATGCCGGCCGGGTCGATCTCCCACAGAGCGTCCGTGTACTTGGCCAGCCGATCGTCCGCGGTGGAGACCGTCGCAATGAGGCGAGTGCCCTCCACGTCGAGCGTCAGCCCCGTGATGCGGGGCATGCGGAGGAAGGACTCAAGGTCAGCGAAGACGGTCACCCCCCGACCCTATGCGCACCCCACCCCGCGCCCCTCCTGCCCGCTCCTGCCCTCCTGCCCCCTCCTGCCCTCCGCGAGGTGTCCAATATCGTCGCGCCGGTTCCTCCCGCCCGACGATTTCGGACCACTCGCGGAACGGCGCGCACCCGCGGGCGTCCTGGAGACGAGTGCGGACGGATCAGTCAATGCCAGGATGCGCGGCGAAGAACTCGGGTCGCGTCGGCGTGATGCTCGGTACGGGCCTTCCAGTGTGCAGCACGTGCCCCTCGACCACCGCGGCGAGATCGACCAGTCCCGCCGACGACCGGTGGCGCCACTCCAAGGGGTGCTGCCGCAACTGCGTCGGCTGGCGCTCGTACCGGTCACGCTGGTGCGCGGTGTGCAAAGGAGAAGTCATCGGTTCAAAGGTCCATTCCTGCGGGTTCGGGTATCCGCCGCGCCCGTCTGCTCGTACCGGCGCTTGAACCGGCGAGCACGCGCGCGTGTCGTCAGTAGGTCGCATCTCGGGCGCGCATCGTCACGCCGATAGGAGCATGTTCTGGAGTCGGTCCCGCCCGGGAGACGCGGGTGGAGGCGGTGGTGCGCCGCGCCGGCGGGCGCTGCCTGGCAACCGGCGCCGGAAGCCGTATGCCCCACTCATCGTGTTGACTGGAACCTCACAGTCAGTCCTGGAAGGAGCGCCGGTGCGCGCTGCCATCGTCTACAACCCCATCAAGATCGATGTCGACGCCGTGCGTGCGATCGTCGCCGCTGAGGAGGCGTCCGCCGGCTGGGAGGAGTCGCTATGGTTTGCGACCTCTGAGGACGACCCCGGCAGAGGCGCTGCCGAGCAGGCCCTGGAGGCGGCGGTCGACCTGGTCATTGCCGCCGGCGGCGATGGAACTGTGCGGGTCGTCGCCGAGACGATCGCCGGCACGGACGTCGTGTTCGCGCTCCTCCCGTCCGGCACCGGCAACCTGCTCGCGCGGAACATGGCTCTCACCCTCGACGATGTCGAGCACTCGATTCACACGGCGTTCACCGGGACCGAGCGGGCAGTCGACCTCGGACGCATCGCGATCCGCGGCGAGGACGACTCGGTCACCGAGCACGCGTTCCTCGTCATGGCTGGCATTGGCCTGGACGCGAAGATGCTCGCCGCCACTGACGAGGACCTCAAGGCGAAGGTGGGCTGGCTCGCCTACCTGAAGGCAATGGTCACGGCGCTACGGGATTCGAACGAGCTCCGGGTGCGCTACCAGCTTGATGACGAGCGCTCCGCGGAGCTTCGGGCGCACACGCTCATCGTCGGCAACTGCGGCACGCTGCAGGGCAACGTGTTGCTGCTCCCCGACGCGGCGGTCGACGACGGGCAGTTCGACATCCTCCTGCTCCGACCCGAGGGCATCGCAAGCTGGCTCCAGATCATCGCCAAGGTGTTCATCGAGAACGGCATCGTCCGGCGGACCCCGCTCGGCAAGATCTTCAAGGGCCGGGAGATCGACTCGCTCAACTACCGCACAGGACGGAAGCTCACGGTCCGCTTCAGCAGTCCGCAGGAGATCGAGCTCGACGGCGACGGATTCGGCACGGCGAAGGGGTTCCGGGCGACGATCGACCCCGGCGCGCTCCGGATCCGCGTCCCGAAGGCCTGACCCGCCCGGGCCGGCCCGAGGACCCGCCCGGGCCGGCCTGAGGACCCGCCCGCCCCGGCCCGAGGACCCGCCCGCCCCGGCCCGAGGAGTCAGAAATCGTCGCCCGGCGCGAGCCCGCCCAACGTTTTCTGACCTCTCACGAGGTCGTGTCCATGCCTCACTGGTCCTTCGTGCCGGGGAGCTGCAGGATGTTGTTGCTGCCCTGCGGCACGACGATGAGCGACCCGTTCTCGCCCGCCGTCTTGAGGGCCTCGATCTCGCGTTGGCGGAGCGCCTGGTCGGAAAGGGGGTGGCCGTTCAGGACATCGTTCGCGTCCGCCTGCCCCTGGGCCTCCGCGACCTGCTGCTGCGCCTGAACCTTCTTGGCATCGAGGAGCGCCTGCTCCTTGGACACTTGGATCTGCGCCTGCTGCGCTGCCGCGTACGAGTTCGTCACCGACTTCGGCGGGGTGATCTCCTGCAGCGAGAAGTTGTCGACGTGCACCCCCGAGCCCTTCCACCGGCGTTCGAGCGCGGCGATCATGGCCTTCTCCACCGAGCCGCGCTTGGTGATGAGCTGGATCGTGGTGAAGCCGTTCGGCACCTGGCGCACCACGCTTCGCACGGAGTTGCCGATGAACTGCGTCTTGAAGTTGTCCTCCGTCTTATAGGACCGGTAGATGTCCGTCACGGAGCGGGCGTCGATGCTGTACTGCAGATTCAGGCTGACGTTCGACGAGACGCCGTCCTTGTCCTGCACGGTGACGTACGGGCCGGAGCGGACGTTGCCGTTGTTGTCCGAGTTCGACCCGCCGGTGGCGTTGATGTACGTGACCGTCTGGTTCCGGATGTTGAACGTGTGGAGGGTTGACCACGGCGCCTTGGCGTGGAACCCGGACTCGGTCGTCTGTCCGATGATGTTGCCCGAGATGTCGACCTGCACCTTCGACTCCCCGGTGTCCTGCGCGTAGACGACGCTCGCCAGGCCGAACCCGATGAACAGCACGCCGAACCCGACCGCCACCCAGCCGGCGACCTTGTTCGGCTTCTCGGTGACGGTCTCGGGATGCCCGGCCGTCGCCGTGGTCATATACCGGCGGGAGCGGAGGAAGAGCGAGACGAGCGCGAGAATGAGAAAGACGACGGCGACGACGAACATACGGTTTCCCCCAAGAGCGGTTGTGCTGCCGATTCTGCCGGATCAACGCCCGTCCAACGCACCCGACGCAGCCCTGTGGACAGCACGTGCGGGAAGCATGCGGTGTGGAGGCCCGCCCTGCCCCCTCCCTCCCACGCACCGCGCCCCGCACCCCGCACCCCGCACCCCGCGCACGCTCCGCGAGGAGTCAGAAATCGTCGCCCGCCGCGAGCCGCCCCGACGATTTCTGACCTCTCACGGGGAAAGGAGGCGCGGGGAAAGGCGCGGCGGGGGAAGGCGCCGCGCGGGCGCCTCGCACGGGAGGGCGCGCGTCACCACCCCGTGGCGAGCACGTGCTGCACGACGAGCGCGAACGCCAGCTGCCCGGCGAGCGCGGGTCGCCGCCACCCGCGCGGAAGCAGCGCCGTGCCAATGAGTGCCCACGGCGCGAACGGCAGCCAGATCCGCTCCACCTCGGCCTTGCTCATGCCGGACAGGTCCGCGGCGAGCACCATCGCGAAGCCGGCCAGCGCGAGGATGGTGGCGGGCGCGACCCGGGCCTCCAGGACGGCGTGCAGACGGCGCGCGCTGCCGGTCGCACGCCGCACTGACCCGGCCAGGACCGCGATCGCGCTCCCGATGCCCGCGCCGACGAGTGGCCCTGCACTGATCGCGAAGGCCCCGAGGTTTCCCCACACCCAGTACGAGAACGGGCGCTTGTGCGCCACACCGTTGTAGTAGCGCTGGCGGAGAACCGGGTAGGCCTCCCACCAGGCGAAGCCCCAGAATGCGAACCCGAGCACCACGGCGAGTGCGCCCCCGACGGCCCACAGCAGCGGCCGCCAGTTCCCGGCAAGCAGCAGCACCGCGACGGCGGCGATCCCGAGCAGCGGCAGCCCATACGAGAGCATCACGCAGTATCCGAGCAGCAACCCCGCCAGGAACGCCCACGCCGCGAGACGCCACCGGCCGCGGGTCGTCGCCGCGACCGCCAGACAGCACAGCCCCCAAGCCCCGACCGTGCCGAACATCGCGTCGGCGGACACCGCGGACCAGATGGCCGCCGGGCCGAGCACCAGGAATGGGGCGGCGCGGCGTGCCGCACCTTCGGCCGCGAGCCGGCGCAGCGTGATGAGCACCGCCACCGGCGTCGTCGCGGCGAGCACGAGGACGACCCAGCCGGCGGCGAGCCCGCTTCCGAGTCCGAGCCGGACCAGCACCACGAAGAACAGCAGCGCCCCCGGCGGATGCCCCGCGATGTGCACGGGCCACTTGCCCGGATCGTGAGTGATCCGCGGGATGTAGCCGTCGAGCGTCTCGGCGAAGGGGCGACCCGCGACCTCCCGGGCGGTGCGGAGGTACTCGTACGAGGTGTCGAGGATATGACCGATCCCGGCCCACCCGTCGACGGTCGCCAGGGCCGTGAGCCAGGCGACACCGACGACGAACGCGCCGGCCAGGAGGCGATGCCACGGCAACGTCGCGGCGGCTCGCGGACCCCAGATGATCGCTCCGAGCGCGATGAGGATCGCGGGCACCGTGCCCGGGCCGACGCGGGGCGACCACGTGGCGTGGAGCGGCGCGAAGGCGATGACGTGCACGCGCCAGTGCGTCAACCCGGGGATGATGATCGACGCCGCGATGAGCAGCACCGTGACCGCGAGCCCGATCGTGGGCGCGAGAGAGCGAGATGTCACTCCGCGAGCGTACCGACCGGCGGCGCTGCCGCGAAGTGTCGGAAATCGTCGCCGGGCGTGCGCCGCCCCGACGATTTCCGACACTTCGCGGGCGATCAGCCGGCGGAGCCGAGTCCGTCGATCGCCGCGATCTCGTCGGCGGCCAGCTGGATGGAGGCACCCGCGGCGTTCGAGCGGATGCGCTCGGGCTGCGACGACTTGGGGATCACGACGAACTCGTGCGCGACGTGCCACGCGACGATGACCTGCGCGGTGTCGGCGTCATGGGCCTGGGCGATGGACACGAGCGTCGGGTCCTGCAGGTTGCTCGCCTTGAACGGGCTGTAGCCCTCGAGGACGACACCCCGCTCCGCCATCCCATCGGCGAAGGCGCGGTCGTACTCGGCCGGGCTCCACTTGACCTGGTTCACGGCCGGGGTCACGTCCGTCGCCTCGATCAGCTCGTCGATCTGGGCGAGCGAGTAGTTGCTGACACCGATCGCCGTGACGAGGCCGTCCTCCCGCGCGCGGATGAACTCCTGCCACACGCTCGGAGTTGCCTCGCCGTTCGGCGGCCAGTGCACGAGCCACAGGTCGAGCTGGTCCACGCCGAGCTTCGACAGGCTCTCCTCGAGGGTCTTCCGCTCGCGGCCGATGTGGTCCGGCGGCAGTTTCGTCGTGATGAACAGGTCCTCGCGGGCGACCCCGGACTCGGCGACGGCGCGGCCGACGCCGCCCTCGTTCGCGTAACCGGTGGCGGTGTCGATGTGGCGGTATCCGGCGGCGAGCGCCTCGCGCACGGCGTCCGGGGCCTCGTTGTCCGGGATCTGCCACGTCCCGAACCCCAGGAGCGGCATCGCGCCATCGTCGAGGAGGGACACGGCAGGCTGCAGGTACGTCTTGTCGGTCATGGGTCCGGTCTACTCCCGACGCAGCGCCAAGGGTCCGGCTCGGCGCTCAGGCCCGGAGGCTCCAGCACCGAGGGTCCGGAGGGTCCAGCACCGAGGGTCCGAAGGTTCCGGCACCGAGGGTCCGGCGGGTCCGATCACCTGGGCGCGGACGGTCACGGCCGCTGGTGGAGCACCGCGAACGACGGTGTCCGGTCCCGTTCGATGTGGGCGAAGGCGAGCGCTTCGGCCATGCGGACGTCGCCGCGGCCGATCGCGGCGGCGAGCTCGACGTGATCGTGGAACGCGTCGTGCACGTCGAGTTCGGACGTCTGGTAGAACAACCACTGCACGCGGCCCGAGACGGACCGCATCGACGCCTGCATGAGCGCGTTGCCGGTGAGCGCGACGATGGACTCGTGGAACCGGGTGCTCGCCTCGGCGATCCGGTACGGGTCTCCCTCCTCGAGCACGGTGTGGGAGTGCTGGAGCGCCGCCTCCAGCTCGTCGGTGGCAGTGCCCTGCGCGACGGCGCGGGCGGCGTGCCCAGCGGCCCCGACCTCGAGGACCTCCCGCAGGTCGAACAGGTCGTGGATCAGCTGTGAGGTCCAGGTGGTGACGACGGCGCCGCGGCGGGGCGAGGTGACGACGAAACCCTCCATCTCGAGCATCGGCACCGCCTCGCGGAGGGGTACCCGGGACACCTGGAGCTCCTCGGCGATCCTCGTCTCGGCGAGCTTGTGCCCCTGGGGGTACTCACCGCGGATGATCGCCTCCCGGAGCCGGGCACGGATCTGCCGGGAGAGTGAGGGGGTGTCGTCGGCAACTGCGCGTCGGTATGTCGTCATCGGGTCCATCCTCCCGGTCTGCGGGCGACGTGACTGCCCGGATCGGTTGATCCGGGCGACGTGACGGCCCGGATCGGTCGATCCGGGCCGTCACACATCGGGGTGCGAGGAACGCGCCGCTGTTGTTACTTCTTGATCCCGAGCTTGCTGAAGTCGAGCTCGTTCGCGCCGATGTTGTGCGCGGCCGCGACGCCGGTGAGCCACTTCTGCGAGAGCACCCAGTCCTTGTTGTAGGACAGGTTGTAGTAGCACCCGGTCTGGGCGTACTGCTCGGCGGCGGCGACGTACTGCGCGTCGTCGCCGGTCGCCACGGCATTGTTCAGCGTCTGGTCCACCGCGGGCACGTCGCACCCGAAGTAGTTGATGCCGCCGGACTTGTCCCAGAACACGTGCCCCCACATGTACGGCGATCCGCCGTCGGGGCCGTTGTTGCCGTCGAAGAACGCGTCCGGTCCCTTGCTCGGGTCGTTGATCCACCCGAAGACCTGCGACGTCGGGTACGACTTCGCGGTGGCCTTGATGTCGAGCGCCTGGAGCTTCGCGGCCTGGATGTTCGCCATCTGCTGCGCGTTCGTGTTGCCGCTCGCGTAGCCGATGGTCATCGTGGTGCCGGACGGCAGGGTCTTCGCGTACGCCTTCAGGACGGAGGGCTTGTAGGTGAGCTGCTGCTCGTCTTTGCCGCCGGCGATCATGCCCTTGGCGTAGAGCGTGGTCGCCGGCTCGGACCGGCTGCCGAGCACCTGCTTGACCATCGTCTTCTGGTCGATGCTCTGCAGGAACGCGAGCCGTGCCTCCTTGCTGCTGAAGAACGCCTTGGACGGGTTGAGCGTCACGAGCGCGGACTGCAGCGTCGGCAGCATCGAGCTGGTGTACTGCTTCGAGTTCTCGTACTTCGACAGGCTCGACGACGGGAGCGCCGCGACGATCGTGGACACGTCGCCACGGTCGAAGGCGAGCTGCAGCGCGGAGACGTCCGAGTAGATCGGCAGCTTCACCGTCGTGAACGGCGACGTCGTGCCCCAGTAGTGGCCGTAGCGCTTCAGCGTCCACGAGGTGCCGGGGTCGGCCGTGCTGATCTCGTACGCGCCGGTGCCGACGTCGTGCGTCTGCAGGTACGTCTGGGCGTCGTCCGAGCCGGCGTGCTGCTGGAGCGCCGTGGGCGACTCCATCTTCGGGCCGAACGGCGAGGCGAGGTAGTCCAGGAACGCCGAGTTCGGCGCCTTCAGTGTCACGACGGCGGTGAGGTCGTCGGGGGTCGCGACGCTCTGGACACCTTCGACCATGTACGCGGCGCCGCCCTTCACCGCGATGCGGCGATCGAACGCGACCTTCACGGCGGCGGAGGTGAACGGGGTCCCGTCGTGGAACGTCACGCCCTTCCGCAAATGGAACGTGTACGTCGTGTTGTCGTCGCTCACGTCCCACGAGGTCGCCAGGCGCGGTGCGATCTTCACCGTGTCCGTGTCGTTCTTGTACTGCACCAACCCCTCGTAGGTGTTGAGGACGATCGCGAGACCGTTGTTCGCGTAGTAGATGTCGGGGTCCGGCGGCTGGCCGATGTCACCGAGCAAGCCGACGGTGAGCGTGCCGTCGGTGGGCGCGGCGTTCGCACTCGCGGTGCCGCCGCTGGAACATGCGGCGAGGGCGAGGAGTGGCAGTGTCGCTGCGGCGACGAGCGCGATGCGCGTCCGGCGACGGAGTGTGCTGAGCCTCACGGGATCTCCTTCGGGTGGGGGTGGTGCGCTGGGTGCAGGGGTGGAGCGGCACCGCGGTCACGCCAGGCGTGGGTCCGCGGCGGTCTGGAGGACGTCGGCGACGGTGTTCACGACGACGTACACGACGCCGAGCACGAGGGTCACGGCGGCGATCGCCGGGTAGTCGGACGTCGGGATGCTGTTGGCGAGGTAGTTCCCCATGCCCGGCCAGCTGAAGACCTGTTCGATGACGACGTCGCCGGCGAACATGAACCCGAGCTGGAGACCCGCCATCGCCAGAGCAGGGCCGACCGCGTTGCGGACCACGTGGTGAGCGAGGATGGCGCCCTCGCCGAGGCCTTTCGACCGCGCGGTGCGGACATGATCGGCTGCGAGCGTGCCCTCGAGGCCGGCGCGGAGGATCCGGCCGATGGCGAGGGCCGGGGCGATCGAGAGCACGGTTGCGGGGAGCACGAGGTGCGACAGCGCGGAGCCGATCCCGCCGGTGCCCTGCCCGGATCCGGGCAGCCAGTCGAGGTGCGCGTAGAAGAACACGATGCCGGCGAGGGCGAGGAGGAATGGCGGTGCGGTCGCCCCGAGCAGGAGCGCCCCCCGGTAGATCCCGGTGAACGGCCATGCGAGGGCAGCGGATGCGGCGAACAGCGCGGCGAGGACGAGCGCGATCACGAACGCGGCGAGCACGAGCTCGACGGTCGCGGGGAACGCCGACGCCAGGTCGGTCGCCACCGGGCGGTGGGTTCGGTACGACGTGCCGAAGTCCCCGCGGAGCGCGTTGCCGATGAACCGCAGGAACTGCGCGACGACCGGATCGTCGAGGCCGAGCCGGTGCCGTTCGGCGTCGACGGCGGCACGGGACGCGTTCGCACCGAGGGCGGCACGAGCCGGGTCGCCGGGCGAGATCTGCTGCAGCAGGAACACGACGGCGCTGAGCACGAGGAGGACGGCCGCAAGCGATGCGAGGCGTCGGAGCAGGAACCGGAGCACGCCGGTCACCTCCTGGTCCCGAGGAGGGTGCGGATGCCGTCGCCGGCGAGGTTCGCGACGAGGCTGAGGACGAGCACCGCTGCTCCGGGGACGACAGGCACCCACCAGGCGCTGAGGAGCAGTTGCGTGTTCGCCGCGGTGTCGGCACCGAGTTCCGCGGCCGGCGACGGCTGCCCGAGCCCGAGGAACGACAGCCCGGCGAGCAGGAGCACGACGTTGCCGATGTCGAGGCTCGCGGTGACGATCGCCGTCGGCACCGCGCCCGGGAGCACGTGCCGGACGACGAGCCGCGCACGACCGACACCGGCGACCCGGGCCGCCTCGACGTGCGGTTTCGCGACGGTCGCGCGGATCTCGGACCGGATGATCCGGGCGTAGTACGGCCACCACACGATCGAGATGCCGACGAGCGTGTGCACGATGCCCGGCCCGAGCGCTGCGACGATGGCGATCGCGACGAGCGTGGACGGCAGGGCGAGGAACAGGTCGGTGATCCGCATGAGCACGGTGTCGACCCAGCCACCGGACACCCCCGCGGCGACGCCGACGATCCCGCCGACGACGAGGCCGACGGCGACGACGGCGAGCGCCGAGAACCACGAGGTCTGGAGGCCGTACAGCGTCCGCGAGAGCACGTCCCGGCCGATCGAGTCGGTGCCGAGCAGGTGCCCGGCGCTGCCGAGCGGCAGCTGCACGCCGCCGACGGGCTGGATCGGGTCGTACGGCGCGAGCAGGCGGGCGACGACGGCGAGGAGGGTGAGGGCCCCGAGGAGGCCGACCAGCACCCACGCGGTCCGGCGGCCGGCGTGGACGCCGGTGGTGAGGGCCGCGGGCGAGAACCGGCGGGTCGCGACGACGGCGCTCATCGGGTCGCCCCGGTGTGGATCTCGGGCACCGACGCGACGAGGGTCCGCGTGTACGGCTCCTGCGGATCGCCGATCACGGTGTCGGCGTCGCCGAGCTCGACGATGCGGCCACGTTCGACGACCGCGATCCGGTCACCCATGAGTCGGGCGACCGCGAGGTCGTGCGTGACGAACAGGACGGTCATGGCGAGTTCCTCCCGCATGTCCCGGATCAGGTTGAGAGTCATCGCGGCGAGCGACGCGTCGAGGGCGCTCGTCGGTTCATCGCAGAGCAGCACCGCTGGCCGGACGACCGTCGCGCGGGCGAGCGCGACGCGCTGGCGCTGCCCGCCGGACAGGTCCGCGGGCCGGAGGCGCGCCACCGTCGCGGGGAGGCCGATGGTGTCGAGTGCGGCCGCGACACGACGCTCGGTCTCGCTGCGTCCGAGGCGGAGCGGGACGAGCCGCTCACGGAGCGTCTCCCCCACGGTCATCCACGGCGTGAGCGACGAACCGGCATCCTGGAACACCATCTGCGCACCACCCTCGGCGACCGTGATGCGGCCGGAGCGGACCGGCACGAGACCGGCGACAGCCCGGAGGATCGTCGACTTGCCCGAGCCGCTCTCGCCCACGATCGCGAGCGACTCCCCCGCGGCGACGCGGAACGACATCCCACGGACGGCCTCGACGGTGCGACGGCGGCGGCCGTGCCCCGTCACGTAGGTGCAGACGACATCGTCGGCGGCGACGGCCGGTGCCCCGGCGTGATTCGCATCCATCGGTCCCGTCGCGTCCGTGGCGTGTTCGACAGCGAGCGCGAGGATCACGGGAGCAGCGTCCGGCACGTGCTTGCGAACCGTCTCGCTCGGCAACCAGCAGGCCGCGCCGTGGCCGGGCGCGGGGACGGAGGCGTCGAGGCCGGGCATGTCGGTCGCGCAGCGGTCGAAGGCGAACGGGCACCGGGCGCGGTACGGGCACCCGACGAGCCGATCCTCAGGCGTGAGCGTGTCCGCTGTGAGTGTCGGGAGCCGACCGGCGCGGTCGAGGTTGAGGGACAAGCGCGAGCGGAGGAGCCCCGCGGTGTAGGGGTGCGACGGGTCGGTGAGCACCTGGGCGGTCGGGCCGACCTCGGCGAGCCGGCCGGCGTACATCACGGCGATGCGGTCGGCGATCTGCGACGCGACGCCGAGGTCGTGGGTGATGAGGAGGACGCTGCAGCCCTGCTCGTCGCGGAGCTCACGGAGCAGATCAAGCAGCTGCGCCTGCACGGTGACGTCGAGCGCGGTGGTCGGCTCGTCGGCCACGACCAGCGCCGGACGTCCGGCCATCGCGATCGCCGCCATGACGCGCTGACGGAGGCCGCCGGAGAGCTCGTGCGGGTAGACGCTGAAGCGCATCGCGGGATCGGGGACGCCCATGCTGTCGAGCAGGGCGATCGCGCCGGCGCGGTCCTGCCCGGCCTCGACGATCTGGCGTCCGACGCGCATCGTCGGGTTGAGCGACGTCATCGGGTCCTGGAACACGGCGCCGAGCGCGGTGCGGCGGGCCCGGCGGCGGTCGGCGTCGGTACCGTGCGCCATGTCGGTCCCCTGCACGCGGACCTCGCCGGTGATCTCGGGGTGGGCGGCATCCGGCAGGAGTCCGAGCAGGCTCATCGCGAGCATGCTCTTGCCGGAGCCGGACTCGCCGACGAGGCCGACGATCTCGCCTCGGGCGATCTCGAGGTCGACGCCGCGGAGGACCGCGGAGCGGACGCCGTCGCGTTCGAGCGAGACGCGCAGGTCGCGGATCGACGCGGTCGGCGTGCCGGCCGGCGCCACGGGTGCGTCGGGTGTGGGGCTGGCGGTGCTCATGCGGGCTCCTCCGTCCGGGCGAGGTGGGCGGCGATCGCGCGCGGCTGGGTGAACCAGACCCGGTCGCGGTGCGCCGCCATGTGCTGGAGGGCGCGGTCGAGGGCCCGGAGGCGGAACGGGACGCCCGAGATGAACGAGTGGACGACGACGCTCATCACGAGCGGCTGCTCCTCGGAGCGTTCGAGCAGCTCGTCGAACTCGTCGACGACCATGTCCGCGAACTCGGACGCCGAGGCGCCCCGGCCGATCATCGTCGTGCTGTCGTTGAGCTCGAGTGCGTACGGCAGCGCGAGGAGCTCCCCCGCCGGCGTCGCGATCGGCACCGGCCGGTCGTCGAGCCGCAGGTCGAGCAGGTACCGGTAGCCGGTGGCGACGAGGTTGTCGAGCGTCGAGGGGGTCTGCGTCAGCCACGGGCTCGACCAGCCGCCGGGTGCCTCCCCCTCCTCGGCGGCGATGCGGGCGGCGACCGCGCCGAGGTAGTCGGCCTCCTGTACTGAGGACATCCCGGCGAGCGAGTCCGAGTTCGAGACGCCGTGCCCGACGAACTCCGCGCCGACCGCCCGGGCGGCGTCGATGAGCTCGGGTGCGGCGTCGTACACGGCGGTGTTGAGGAGCACGGTCGGCGGGATGCCGGCCCGGTCGAGGCGCTCGAACAGCCGGAATGCGCCGACGCGGTTCCCGTAGTCCCGCCACGAGGTGTTCACCAGGTCCGGGGCGGTGACGTCGGGCACGATGTCCTCGGTCTGCCCCGCGCCGAACCGGTACTCCTCGAGCCCCACGGCGACGTAGACCGCGAGGCGGCGGCCGTCCGGCCAGTCGGGACCCGGCGGCGCGGTGATCGGCCGGTAGTCCCACAGGGCGTGCCCGGGCGTGGTGAGGAGGGTGTCGTCGTGGCTCATGCGCTCGTTCCGTTCGTGGCGATCCACCGGTCCATGCCGACGTCGGTGCGGGCGGCCCGGCGGACCACCGCGTCGTAGGCCGGGTACAGCGCGTCGGCCGCGGCCCAGGTCCGTTCCAGCGCCGGACGACGGGCGGCGTGCAGCTCCCGCGCCTCGGCGAGGAGCGCGTCCTCGTCGACCGTGACGACGCGGCCGTCCTCGGCGACGACACGACCGGCGACGACGGTCATCCGGACGCTGCCGCCGTTCTCGCAGTAGACGAGCTGGCCACGGAGGTCGTTGAAGGGGGTGAAGGCGGGCGCGTGCAGGTCGAGGACGGCGAGGTCCGCCTCCGCGCCGACCCCGATGCGCCCGATCTCGCCGCGGTCGGTCGTCCCGTCGCGCCGCATCGCGGCGGCGCCGCCCGTCCAGAGCGCGTCGAGCACCTCCGCGGGCGTCGGCCAGCGGTCGGCGTCGAGGCCGGCGATGGTGTGGATCAGGCCCGCCTGCTTCACGACGCCCCAGGTGTTGACGGTGTCGTCGCAGATGGCCTCGTCCACGCCGAGCGCGATCCGGATGCCGCGGTCCCGCATCGCACGGAACGGCATGACGCCGCTGCCGAGGCGCAGGTTGCTCACCGGGTTGTGCGCCACGACGGCACCGGCCTCGGCGATGAGGTCGAGGTCCGCGTCGTCGACCCACACCGCGTGGATGACGTTGACGCGCTCGTTCAGCAGCCCGAGGTCGGCGGTGTAGCGGACGAGGCTCCGTCCGGCGAAGCGGTCCTGGCCGCTCGAGGGGTCGGATAGGGCGCGCTGCACCCGCGTCTCGAGCATGTGTGCGAAGAGCGGGATGTCGTGCTGGCGGCTGAGGTCGTCGAGCGCGGCGTGGTACTCGGGGCTCACGCGCTGCGGCGCCGAGATCGACACCGCCGCGGTGAGCCGGCCGTCCGCGCCGCCGTGCCAGGTCGAGATGAGGTGGTCGTACGCGGCGAGGAGCTCCGACGCCGGCGCGGGTGCGGGGGCGTGCAGGGCGGCGGCGAACCCATCGCCGGGGACGGCCGCGGCGGCGTGGTCGAGGAACGGCAGCTTGTCAGCGTCCGGGAGCTCGGGCTGGTCGATGGCGACGCTCGCCCGGATGCCGCTGTCGGCGTACGCCTGCATGACGGCGTCGATGATGTCCGGGTCCGGCGTCGGCATGAGGAACGCGTCGTCCTGCACGCTCGTCGTCCCGGTGCGGAGCATCTCGAGCGCACCGAGCATCGTCCGGAGGTACGCCTCGCGCGGGGTGGGCGTGAGCGCCGGGTCCGCCGGGGACTCGTACAGCATGAACGTCTCGAGCGGGCGGCTCGGGAACGCGCCCTTGAGGTGGTTCGCGGGCGAGTGGAAGTGCGCGTTCACCAGGCCCGGCACGACGACGTGGTGCTTCGCACCGTCGACGACGCGGGCGTCCGCGGGCGACTGCTGCCGCGCCTCCCGGCCGATGGCGGTGATCTCGGTGCCGGTGACGAGCAGGTCGGTGGGGCCGGTCATGCCGGACGGCTGCTCGGGTGCCCAGAGGAGCACGTCGGTGAAGAGCGTGCTCATCCCCACACCTCGCTCGTCATCCGGGAGCCGACTGGTGCGGCCCACGTGTTGGCGCGGGAGGTGCCGAGCCCCTGCGCGAGGAGCCCCTCGACCGCGGTGGTCGCGGCGGCGACACCGTCGACCACCGGCACGCCGAGCGCGTCGCCCAGCGCGGTGACCAGCTCGGTGAGGCCCGCGCAGCCGAGCACGACGGCCTCCGCACCGTCCGCGGCCAGGGCGAGTCGGGCCTCCGCCGCGAACGCGTCGAACGCCGGGCCGGCGCCGGTCTCGATGTCGACGACCGCGACGTCGACCGCGCGCACCGTGCAGCGGTGCTGCAGGCCGAGCGACGCGACGACGCGGTCGGTCATCGCGACGGTGCGGGGCGGCATCGTGATGACGGTGAACCGGTGGGCGACGAGCGCAGCGGCCTGGAGCGCCGCCTCGGTCATGCCGACGACGGGGCCGGCGGCGCGCTCGCGGGCGGCGGTGAGGCCGGTGTCGCCGAAGCAGGCGACGACGTAGCCGTCCACGCCGTCGCGCTCGCCCTGCTCCACCTGCGCGAGGACGCCGGCGGCGCCGAAGACCTCGTCGACGTGGGTCTCGACGGTCGCCGGCGCCGTGGTCGAGTGGGAGGCGCTGATCGTCGTGTCCGGGCGGGCGACGGCTCGGGCGGCCGCGGCAACCGCGGCGGTCATCGGCACGCTCGTGTTCGGATTGAGGATGCGCACGTGGGTCATCGCGTCACCGCCGTCGTCTCGTCTGCAGGGGTGCCGTGCTCGGCGGTGCCGGGCGCGCCGTGTGAGGCGAGGAGGGCGTCGACGCCGTGGCTGCTGATGGCGACACGGGCGGCGGCCGCACCGGCCCGGGCCGCGGTCTCGAGGTCCGCGCCCTGCACGTGGGCCGCTGCGAAGCCGCCGCAGAAGGCGTCGCCGGCGCCGGTGGAGTCGACGGGCGTGACCACCTCGGTCGGGACCGTGGTGGTGCCGTCGGCGGTGGCGAGGACGCACCCACGCTCCGCGGTCTTGATCACGACGACGTCCGCGCCGTGCGCGCGGAAGATGCGCGCTGCCTCGTCGAGGTCCGTGGTGTGCGCGAGGGCAGTCGCCTCGATCTCGCTCGGCATGAAGACGTCACAGGTGCCCAGGAGCGCGAGCAGCTCGTCCTCGTGCCCCTGGACGTAGTCCTCCTGCAGGTCGAGGTAGACCGTGCTCGCACGGCGCCGTGTCGCCTCCCGGAGCCACGGGCCGAGGGCCAGCTGCGACTGCAGGCTCATCGCGGAGACGAGCACGCCGGTCGCGGTGAGCGCGGCCGGCGAGACGTCCTCCGGGTACACCGACATCACGTCGAACGCCTCCTCGCCGAGGAGCAGGTCCCAGACCCGCGAGCCGTCGGCGGCGTACGTGATGCGGTTGCGGACTGTCGGGCTGGTGCGTGGGCGCGCCGACTCGACGCGGATCCCGGCGTCGGCGACGGATCGGAGGAGCGGCGCCGGCAGGTCAGTTCCCACCGGTGCGAGCATGCGCACGTCCGTCAGCTCCCGACGGGCGGCGAGCGCGGCGAAGAGGGCGTCGCCGCCGAGCGCGGTCGTCGTCGTCCCTGCGATGACGGTCTCGTCGATCGTGAGGTTGCCGACGCAGAGGAGGGACGGGGCGGTCATCCCGCTGCCGTTTCTTGGGTGGCCGGGCCCGTGCTCGTCAGGTCGGTGTCCGTCGTGCCTGCTGCCGCCCCTTCCGCGGTGGCGAACTGTTCCATCGCGAGCAGGTAGCCGACGAGCTGCGCCGGCAGGACCGTGAGGAGCGGGCTCAGCGGCTCCGAGACCGCGGGCACGGTGAGCACCTGATCGGCGACGGCGTCGAACGCGTCGACGCCGTCGGTCGTGACCACGTAGACGCGGCCGCCGAAGCGCTTCGCCTCGCTCGCGGTGTGCACGGCGCGCGGGACGGACGGGCCGGCCGGGGCGATCACCCAGATGGGCTCCCCCGCCTTCAGCGAGTTGTAGTGGTGGAACTCCTCGACCTGGATCGCCTCGGCGCGGTCGGGCGTGCACTCCTTCACCTTTGCGGCGCCGATGATCGCCGCACCCCAGCTCGGACCGGCACCGGAGAAGAGGAATGCAGTGCTCGCCTGCTCCCGCTGCGCGACCGGGGTGAGCGCTGCCTCCGCAGCGGTGATGACCTCCGCCATCCGCGCCGGGATCTCCCGGAGCTCGCGCTGCAGCGTTGTCGCGCTCGGCACGTTCCGCCGCACGCCGACGCGAATCGCGAGGTCGTTCAGGAGCGCCAGTGCCGTCGTCGACGACTGTGTCGGCCAGCCCACCCGGGTGGCCTTCAGGAGGAGGGTGCGCTCGGACTCGCTGTCGAGGGTCGAGCCAGCGGTGTTCGTGATCGCGACCGTGAGGGCACCGACGTGCTGGGCGACGAGTGCGGCCTCCACGGTGCGGGTGGTCTCCCCCGAGCTCGACAGGGCGATGACGATGCTCCGGCTCGTGACCAGGGGCGCGAGGTAGTAGGCGAGGTCGAGGCTCTGCGCGGGCTCGACCGGGACCCCGAGCATCAGCTCGAGCGTCTGCCGGGCCGCGATCGCGATCGCGAGGGAGTCCCCCGCCCCGGTCACGAAGACCCGATCGACGTCCATGCTCGCGATGACAGCGGCGAGGGCGTCGAGGGCGGCGTCGTTCGCGGCGAGGGTCTCGCGAATGCGCTCCGGCTGCGCGACGAGCTCCGGGTACGTCGCCGCGTCCCGGTCGCGGCGCTTCGGGTCGAGGGGGTGGTCCGTCGGGAGCGCCACGATCGAGGCGTGCTCGGCGGCGGAGACCCGCTCGACGACCTGCTGCTGGCGGGCGTCGAGGGGGCTGTCAGGGCCGATGAACGGGCTGGGCGGGGTGGTGGTCATGGGGTCCGTCCTGAGGTCGTCGCGGTCAGATCGCCCGGGCGAACCGGGCGGCGGTCTCGGGGTCGATGCGGGCGTCCGGGGCGCGCGACACCTTGATGGCGCTGCCGAGGATCGCGCCATCCGCGCGCTGGACCGTCTCCGCGATGGTGCCGAGGTCGACCCGACCGCCGACGACGAGCGGGACGTCGGGGTGCTGTTCCCGGAGCGCGGCGATGTCGTCGAGCGCGTCACCCACGCCGCTGTCGCGGGTGACGACGAGCAGGTCGGCGAGTCCGAACTCCCGCGCCTCCGTCGCTGCCCACTCTTTCGTGCTCGCGAGCGCCAGGCTCGTCGCCTCATGCACGTCCGCCCACACCTCGACGTCGCTGCCGAGCCGCTGGCGCATGGCGGCGACGTCGTGCCCGCAGCCCTCGATCCAGCCGGTCGGGCCGACCGAGACACCGGTGAGGACCTTGACCCGGACGAAGCGGGCCCCGATGGCATGCGCGATGGCGACGGCGCTCGGGCCGTCGTTGTGCCCGACGACGACGCCGACGGGAATGTCGACCGCTGCGGTGACCGCCGCGCCGATCACGGCGAGCGCCGCGACCGTCGGTGCGTCAACGCGGACGGCCTGCGGCATGTCGCTCGCGTCCTGCACCATCACGTGCGTGAACCCGGCGTCCTGCAGCGCGCACGCATCCTCGGCCGCACGGACTGCGATCTCACCGACGGAGGCACCGGCGTAGTTCACCGCGCCGGGCAGCGGAGGCAGGTGCAGGACGCCGACGAGGCGGAAGGCAGGAGGGGTGGGCATGTTCACGAGCAAACGGTATACAGACGCGTGTTTCGCCCGCATGAACGTCTGTTGCAGGCGTGTGAACGCAAACGCGAATCAGCGGACCAGCGCCGTGGATCGGCGCAGATCGGGAGGAAATTCGCCCCCTGGTGCACTCCGTCGCCCGCGCCTCGGCCTAGACCGGTCTGTATACGATTTCGCTGATATGCTCGCTGACCAGCCGCACCGCACCTGTCCGCCGCCCGCCGTCGGATCTCCTCCGAGCGGCCAGGAGACGTTCCCCCGGAAGCCTCAGCGCCCCGCGACCAGCCCGATGAACCGCGACAGCAACGACAGCCCCGCGACCGATGTCGGCAGCGACGTGGTGAGTCCTGGCGAGTGCACGAGGAACGCCGCCCACTTCGCGCGGGAGATCGCCACGTTCAGGCGGTTCGGCATGAGCAGGAAGTCGAGGCCGCGTGGGATGTCCGCGGCGGAGGACGCGGCGAGCGAGACAATGGTGACCACGGCCTCCCGGCCCTGGAAGAGGTCGACGGTGCCGACCTGCGTACCGGTGAGCCCGGCCCGGTCGAGTTCCTGCCGGATCACCGCGCCCTGGGCGTTGTAGGGCGCGACGACGATGATGTCCTCGTCGGTCAGCGTCCGGGTGGTGTTGCCGTCGGTCCAGCTCCGCCCGACGATGTCCTGCGCGAGGGCGACCACGCGCGCGGCTTCTTCGAGCGACGACGTCGTGTTGCCCGCGTGCACGATGGGCTCCGGGTGCACGCCGGGTTCGATGCCGTCGAGGTGCCGGCCTGATGCCATCGACGTCAGCTGCCCGTCGTAGGACAGCTCCGACACCGCGGACGTCAGCGCGGGCTCCATCCGCCGGGTCCGGGCGAGGAAGTACCCGAATTCTGCGGGCAGCACGTGCTCGCCGTCGGCCAGCCACCCGAGTGCTGACTCGTCCACCGGCTCGGGGTGCGACCCCTGCGACACCTGCGGCAGCTGCTGCGGGTCCCCGAGGAGGAGGAGCCGTTCCGCCGCGATCGATGACGCGATCGTGGGCGCGAGCGAGAACTGGCCGGCCTCGTCGACGACGAGCAGGTCCAAGGACCGCCGGGCGATCGTCGACTCGTTCGCGAACGTCCACGCGGTCCCGCCGACGACTCCCCCGGTGCCGGTGGCAGCGCACGACGACAGGAACGCCGCGATCGCTGCGCCGTTCTTCACCGGAGTCCACGCGGCGGCCTCGATCTCCTCAGCGCTCGCGCCGGACTTCGGCTGCTTCACGACACGATCCGCCGGAACTCCGGCGGCGATCACCGCGTCGAGGAAGTTCTCGCTCGTGGCGTGCGACTGCCCGACGACGCCGACCCGCCAGCCGTGCTCCCGCACGAGCCGGGCGACGACGTGCGACCCGACGTACGTCTTGCCGGTGCCGGGAGGCCCCTGGATCGCCAGGTACGAGCGGTCGAGTCCGAGCAGCGTCGACACGACGGCGCTCACGGTGTCGTCGTCGATCACGGGTGTCAGTGCACCCCGCGGCGGGACGCGGCGGAGGAGGTCGAGCGCCGGATCCGGCAGCATCGTCGGCAGGGCGTCGAGCACCTCCTGCCCCCACTCGGCGATCGCCTCGGGCTGCGGTTTCGCCCGCGGCGGGGACGACGGCGCGAGCGCGACCGGGAACTCGTGGTGCGGCTCACCGCCGACGGGCAGGCGTTCGAGCAGCAGGACCTCGATGGCCTCGCCGTTGTCGCGCACGTCGAGGATGACAGCGCGGTCCGTCGCACCCTTCGAACCGGGGCCCGGAGCGCCAATCGACGGCGGGGGCGGCTCGTCGTAGACGAGGTGGGGCGTGCCTCCCTGCCGGAGCCGCGAGCCGGGCGCGAGCGTCCCTGACAACCGAAGTTCTCGGGACTGCGACCGCTTGCCCGGCGGCATCGACCAGTCCCGCTCCACCGATGCACGCTCGACCACGAGGACGTCACGCGCGTCCGCCCAATCGTCGAGCGGCTCGCGGAGGCGGCCGAAGTGGTCCTGCCAGAAGGTCTTCGCCTCGCGGCGGTGGTAGTCGATCGCCGCTGCGGCGAGCGCCAACGCCGTCTGGTCGGGGGTGCGGTCAAGCGCGTCGACGTGGTCCAGGTGCGACGCGAGCGCGAGGTATACGGGGTTCGGCTCGCGCTCGACGGGGATCGGCGGCAGATCCAGCTCGCTCGGTGTCTCGGCGGGGGCGGGCCGCAGCGACAGGAGCCAGTCGCGCAGCCGGAGTGTCGAGTGGCAGTCGTAGGCGTTGTAGTCGGCGACCTGGTCGAGCATCCGGTGACCGGCAGCGCGGTCACCGGTTCGGAGCTCCTCGATCGCATCGACGTACGCGGTGATGCTGTCGACGGCGTTCGTGACGTCGCTCTCGCGGAGATCCGACCCCATGTAGAGCGGCTCGAGCTTCTTGATCGAGTAGCTGCGGCTGCCGACGACCAGGGCCTTCCGCACGACCGGATACAGATCGACGAGCACGCCGGCGCGGAGGAGGTCGTCCACGGCCTCCTCGCCGACGCCGTGCCGGGCCGCGAGGGAGAGCAGATGGGTCCGCTCGTACGCGGCGTAGTGGTAGATGTGCATGCCGGGGTGCTCCTCGCGCCGCTGCATGACGAAGGCGAGGAAATCCACCAGCGCCTGGCGTTCGTCGCGGATCGTGTGCGCCCAGAACGCCGTGAACGCGGCCCGATCGTCGACGAGCCCGAACAGGTAGTCGAGGCCCCAGTGGATGCCGTCCTCGGTGTGCAGCGGGTCGCCCTCGAAGTCGAAGAAGATGTCGCCCGGGTCCGGCGCGGGGATCGCGTCGAGGGCTCGCGGGTCGATCAGGTCGAACCGCGGCCGCTTCGGCTGGCCGGGCCGCGCCTCCTGGTCGCGTTCCGACTCGGTCTGGAGGCTCGCCTGACGCACGAGCCTGGCTTGCGTTGCGCGGGACATGCCGGCCACCGGCGCGGTGCGGACCGCCAGGTCGTCGATCGTCCGCACCCCCTGCCGGATCAGCTTCGTGCGCTGGTCGAGGCGCATGCCGGCGACGAGGACCAGGTCGCGGTGCTCGGCCACCTGGGTCTGGCAGACCGAGCAGCGGCCGCAGCTGGAGTACCGCGGATCGCCCCAGTGCAACGGGGCGTCGGCCTCCAACCGTTCGGCGACGACACGCTCCAGCTGCGCCCGCTGCATGCGGTACACCGGCGCGATGTCGGCCAGGTCGTGCGTGGTCGTCGTGCAGTCGCCGAGGATCAGGTGGACCTGCTGCCCGGTCGGGATGCCGTGCGCCTGCATCTGCTCGGCGTAGGCGGCGAGCTGCAGGAGCGCGCTGATCTTGGCGTGGCGGGCGAGCTTGGTGTCGTACACCTCGTACTCGCCGCAGTCGTTGCGGATGATGAAGTCCGCGAAGCCGATGAACCCCGCACCGCGGACGGACGCAGGGGCGTGGAAGGTCGGTTGGTAGAGGACGTCGGCGCCGTCGCGCATCGCGGCTCGCGCTGCGGCCGCTGCTTCCTCGTACTGCGGTGGCGCCGGGCGGTCGAACTCGACGACATCGTGCGTGCGCTTGAGGATCTCGAGGTAGTCGAGCTCGTGCTGGTCCCCGAGCCTGGCCGTGCGGTCGAGCATGTCGTCGTGCTCATCGGGCAGGGGTGCGCTGCGCCCGAGCTTGACGTCGAGGCGGCGGAGGAACGCCCACTCACAGGACGCCCACGTAGTGAGGTCGCTCGGGCTGAGGACCGCCCGGCCGTCAGTGGTGATCTGCACGGGGACAGGTTAGAGGCGGCCACCGACAGCAGGCCTCGAGTTGACATATGGAGTTGCAGTATCAGTAGGCTGAGAGCTGTCCCCGCCCAACACGTCTGGAGCGCCTGGCTTGTCTGACCTCGTCACGATCGACCACTTGTCCGTCCGGTTGGGTCGGAAGGTCGCTCTCAAGGACCTCTCGCTCACCCTTGCCGACCGGGGTCACGTGGTGGGACTCTTCGGCCAGAACGGCGCTGGGAAAAGCACGTTGATGCGGGCGCTCTGCGGCCTCATCAATCGGTACACGGGCACGATCCACTCGACGGCATCTGGCATTGCCTACCTCCCGGACTCGTCATTCCTCGCGCCATGGCTTCGCATCGACGAGTGCGTCGGTCTCGCGGAACGGCTCTGGTCGGACTTCGACCCGCACGTCGCACGGTCGATCCTCAGGCAACTCGGGCTCGATCCGCGGCTCAAGCTGCGCGAGACGTCGAAGGGAATGTCCGAGCAGATCCACCTCGGGCTCGTCCTGGCGCGGCGCAGCCGTCTCTACGTCTTCGACGAGCCGCTCGCCGCCGTCGACCCACTGACACGAGATCGACTGATCGACATGGTGCGGGAATTCCGCACCTCCGGGTCCACCGTGGTCATCTCGACGCACTTGATCTCGGGGCTCGAGGGACTCTTCGACGAGGCAGTCGTCGTTCACGACGGAACAACCGTGCTGCACGAAGACCTCCTCACGGGCGGCGAATCGCGCACCCTCGAAGCACGAGTAAAGGAAGTGATCGCGGCCGATGCTCTGGCGCACTGAACTCCGCAAGCACCTCCCCATTTTCGCCACGGTGTGGATGGCGACGCTCGCGGCCGGGGTCGCGGCAGCGATCGCACCGCACGTGGTCGTGCTGGAGGTGGTGCACGCCCTGTGCGGCATGCTCTGCTGGACAGCATCGTCGCTCTACGCAGCTTCCGTCCTGTTCCGCTTCATCGCGCTCGGTGACGATTTGTTCCTCCAGATCAGCAGCGTGAGCCGCTGGAAGTTAGCGCTGCTGAAGGTCGCACTACTCGGTGCGCTGATGGTGGTCCAACATCTCATCGCAGTTGGCACGGACCTCGGACAGCTCCGCAACGCCGCGGGAACATCGTTCAACGCAGCCGTGCTCTACATGCTCCTCGCGAAGACGCTGTCGATCGCGGCGTTCCTCGCCCTGGTGCTGCTGGCTGCCACTTCCGCCAAGACACTGCCTGGCCGAGGCGCGTCCGGAACCTTCTTCGGGCTTGCGGTGGTGGCGACGATCACCGCGCAGGCGATCCTGCTCTGGCGAATCGGCGCCCCCGCGACCCAGGACTTCTTCATCGGCGTCGGCGGAGAGATGTTCACGGTGAATCTCTACGCCAACCTCCTGCCGCTCACGTTGACGGCTCCGGACAGCGGCTTCATCCCGCCCATCACCGGCACCTCGGTCGCACTGAACGCTGCTGGGATCCTCGTGTTCATCGGCTGCTGGGCCGTTCTGATCCGAGCTCGACGATTCAACTTCCTGCAACTTTGAGCGCGGCAGCTGCACGCGTTTGACGGTTGGTAGAGGACGTCGGCGCCGTCGCGCATCGCGGCTCGCGCTGCGGCTGCCGCTTCCTCATACTGCGGTGGCGCCGGGCGGTCGAACTCGACGACATCGTGCGCGCGCTTGAGGATCTCGAGGTAGTCGAGCTCGTGCTGGTCCCCGAGCCTGGCCGTGCGGTCGAGCATGTCGTCGTGCTCGTCGGGCAGAGGTGCGCTGCGCCCGAGCTTGACGTCGAGGCGGCGAAGGAACGCCCACTCACACGTCGCCCACGTGGTGAGGTCGCTCGGGCTGAGGAACGCCCGGCCGTCGGTGGTGATCTGCACGGGGACAGGGTAGGGGCGGCCGCCGACGTCAGGACGGGAAGGCGTGGTCCGCAGCGACCGGACGACAGAGCGCGCGCGGGGCCAGCAGAACCGCGGCACTCACGAGGTACGACAACAACTCGATCCAGACATCGGTCTTCGGGGGCGCACTCATCATGCCTTCGGCAAGGGCCCGGAGCACCACGAGGACAGCGCCCAGAGCAGAGACGAGTACCGTCGGCAACGCCCAGATGGTGCTGGGTCCTCGCAAGGCTGCGACCGCGGCGATGACATACCCGGTGCCCATCATGACGAGGCCGATGGTGGCCACCGCGGCCCAGAGTTCGACGAGCCAGAGTGAAGCCGACTCCGCATTGAGTGGAAACCACGGTACGAGGGACGCAGCTGCCCCGCCGCACAGCAACGCGCACGCGATGCGCTCCCAGGCGCGGCCACCCGAGCACGGGATGCCCGTGGTGCCTGCTATCAGCGCCACGAGTGCCGCGACCCGGAGAGGAGTCGACACGAGTTCGGCCTGCGCCAGGTCGAGCAAACCACCGAGGAGGAATGGCAGGACGCTGATCGCGGCGGCGGCCATACCGATCGGTGGAAGCATGATCGCGGCTCCGTAGCGGAGCCGTCGAGCCGGCGTCACGCTGCACCCTCGTCGATCCGCACATCCTGCGTTCGTCGCTCAGCTCGTGCACATGCTTTTTTGAGTGCCGGTCCGATCCGGCTCAGACGAGCCGCGCGGCGATCCTGATCTGGCTCGCTCCGCACGTCTGCGATCACAGGAGCCGTCGCGGACAGCATCGCCCGCCGCGCGCCTGGGAACAGCGTATCGAGCGAGTGGATGTCGGCGGTGTCGATTCGCTCGCCGTTGACGCGGGAGAGCGCCATCTGCCCGAGGAATCGGACGCACATCGTGCGGTACTCCTGACTCCTCGTGGGCGGCACGGGACTTCCGGGATCGTCCGCGATAACGGGCTGGCCGTCGGGCTCCTGGAGCCTCTGGGTCAGACGAGTGGGCCCAATCACGAACCAGTTCGGGCCTCGTACGACCGAACGCCCATTGGTCAGCGTGGGCGCCCAGTCCTCGAGCACTTGCTCCACGGTGGTTCGATGCGAGTAGACGCGAACGAACGCGTCCTGCGTTGAGTCAGTCGGATTCGACGGATCCGTGTTACTCAGACAGTCGAAGCCGCTCATCCGATCCCAGACCTGAAGATCGTCTTGGAGCTCATCCATCGACGGGCACGGAAGCTGGGCGACGAGAGCAGCCGCGATCGCACGTCGCTCATGCTGGCCGATGGCTGATGACTCCTCGCTCGCTTCGGTTCCTGGCTCGGACGGCACGTTCGCGACTGCCGTACATCCCGGCACCGTGAGGACCACCGCGAGCACGCTGGCGGCACAACTGATCGTCCGAATTGGCCCTCGAGGACGCGAACAGAGTCCCACGCCGATCATCAGGACCACTGCAAGCCGGCCCAACCGCCGATCCCGAGGCCTTTGATCCTCTTGGTTGCGGCGACTGTGCCCCATGGGACCGTCTTGGTCTGGCCCGTGCCGCACCCTGCAGCCGTCCAGACTGCGCGATGCCGCGAGTCGTATCCAAGACCCTGCACGCAGGCGGTGCTTCCCCTCGTCCCGGCGTGGCGGTACCACTTGTAGTGGACCTTCGCGCTCGGCGTGGTGCCGATCACGTTGCAGCCGGGAACCGACGTTCCCCAGACCCCGCTGATCGCGGTGAACGCTTTGTCCGGGCAGGGATTCCCGCGTGTGTCGCTCATTGCTCCTCCGCCGATGACGACAGCGTGCTCGTCCTGTCGGAAGCTGGGATCGACGTACGTGCCGGCAGGGATCGGTGTGGAGTCACGAGGGTCAGCTGGTGCCCCGATGGCCGTGACCGCGGGTACGAGGGCGACGACCATTGCGAGCGTCACGGCGCTCGCAGTCCGGACGATGAAGAACGTGATCACGATGCTCCGCTCGACGGGGGAATTTGGTAATGGCGGTTAACATGTGCGTTTCTAATATGCCACACAACCCCTGGTGAGAAGCAGGCGGAGCGGCCGGGGAAGCCGTCGGCACCGGCGGCGATGCACCGGCGGGGGTCAGCGCGGGCACATGGTCCGCGCTCGTTGTTGCGCCTTCAGCCCGCGGCTCAGTCCGCCGCGGGCAACGGCACGAACCGGGGGCCCTCGTGGCCGTCGCGGATGACGTGCGCGGTGAAGTCGGCAAGCGAGCGGACCCACCGGCCACGGTCGCCGTACAGCGCCTGGTAGACGACCAGCGGCTCCTCGGTCTCGACGTCCTGCGCGGTGAACAACACCTCGTACTCGCCGCCCTTGAAGTGGCGGTAGCGGCCGGGGGCGACGTCGGTGCTCACGTTCCCGATGGTAGAACGGATCTACCTGGAGCTCTCGGGCATCACGATCATCTCGCGTTGTTGCGGTGACCCATATCGTGAGTGGCCACATCGACTCGACCCCGAGCGCCCCCCGAACAGGTGCTCCCGCCGAGTCCCACCTATCCCTGAGGATGAGTCAGCACCGCCCGTTCCGGGGACTGCAGGCGGTGCCCGCTCAGCGCGTCCTCGAGGGGCACCACGATGACGATCGCAGGGGAATCAGCGGGCGTCGAAGCACGCCGACAGCGCGGCAGAGCACACGAACTCCGCCGCCAGGCCATCGAAGCCGAGCAGCGCGCCGGCCGCTTCGAGATCGCCCACCGCACCGAGGCCGAGACGGCGAGGACCCTCGCGCCCCTCGCCGGCATCGGCTACCACCTCCTCGCCGACCGCCGCTGGCCCGGCAGCAGCACCGCGAACGTCGACATGGTCGTCGTCGGCAGCTCCGGCGTCTGGATCGTCGACACAAAGGCCTGGCGCGAGGTCGCGGTGGACAACGGCCGGATCACCCGCGGGCAAGAAGACGTGACCGACGACGTCGCTCGCCTCGCCGACCTGGCGTGGAACACCGAGAAGGTGCTCGCGGAGGTCGGACTCGCTCCGGGCGAGGTCCACGCGGTTGTCGCACTCGCCGGCAAGAAGGGCGTCCAGGCGCGTGTCGCCTCGGTCGACGTCGTCGGCACCCGCGACCTCATCGCGCACATCACCCGCCCGAAGGCCAGGCTCTCCCCCGCCCGCGTCGACGAGGTGCTCGCCGCAGCCCTCGCGCACTTCCCGGTGATGGGCGGCGCCAGGGCGAGCACGCGACAGGTGGCCGTGCCGCAGACCGTCCTGCCCCGCGAGCCCGAACCACCGCTGGCCCTCATCGACCAGGAGGAGCTCGACCAGGCTGAGCTCGACGAACACCTGCTCGACGGCCTCCTCGAGGCACCCATCGAGGAGTGGATGGCATCGCTTGACCCCGCGCAGGCGAAGCTCGTCCGCCGCAGCTTCAACGGCCCTGCCCGCATCCGCGGTGCCGCCGGCACCGGCAAGACCGTCGTCGGCCTCCACCGTGCCGCCTACCTCGCCCGCTCGACCGGCGGACGGGTCCTCTTCACCACGTACATCCGCACCCTCCCGGCCGTGCTCGAGTCCCTGCTCGAACGTCTCGCGCCGGACATGGTGGGCCGCGTCGACTTCGTCGGCGTGCACGCGTTCGCGACCCGTCTCCTCAAGGAGCGCGGCATCGCGTTCTGCGTCCCCGGACGGGAGGCGCAGCTCGCGTTCGCCGACGCGTGGAACGCGGTCAGCGCCTCCAGTCCCTTGAAGGCACCGCGCTTCACGCGCCGCTACTGGGAAGAGGAGATCAGCCACGTCATCAAAGGTCGCGGCTTGACGCACTTCGACGAGTACGCCGACCTCGCACGGGTGGGACGGAAGCACGCGCTGTCGGTCGACGTGCGCCAGGCGGTCTGGGACCTGTACGAGGCGTACTCGACCGGGCTCCGCGAGCGGGGCGGCTGCGACTGGGAGGACGCGATCCTGCTCGCGCGCGACGCCCTCCGCGAGGTCCCCCTCGGCCGCTACGACGCCGTCATCGTCGACGAGGCCCAGGACCTGTCGTGTGCGATGGTCTCGATGCTGCACTCGATCGTCGGCGACCGCTCGGACGGGCTGACGCTGATCGGCGACGGCCAGCAGACGATCTACCCCGGCGGCTACACGCTCGCCGAGGTCGGCATCAGCCTCGCCGGCCGCGGCGTCGTCCTCGACGTCAACCACCGCAACACGGCGGAGATCCTCGACTTCGCGAAGCAGATGGTCGCTGATGACCAGTTCGTCGACATCGAGGGCGTCGACGGCGCCGGAGACACGGTGTCAGCAGTGACGCGCTCCGGCCCGACGCCCCGCATCCACCGCTTCGCCGACCGCACCGAGCACGACGCTGCGGTGCTGGCGCGGGTCGAGGACGTACTCCGCCTCGTCGGGACCGGACGCGGCGACATTGGCATCCTCACCGCGACGAACCCCCAGGCCGCGACCGTGATGGCCCTGCTCGCGGAGGCCGGCGTGCCATCCGTCTCGCTGAAGAACTACGCGGGCAAGAGTTCCGACAGGGTCCGTGTCGGCACCATCAAACGGGCGAAGGGCTTGGAGTTCAAGCAGGTGCTCCTGCCGCACGTCTCGCCGAAGCTTCTCGCCGATGCCCCCTCGACCGAGTCCGAGTCCGAGTCCGAGTCCGCGAAGGAGCGGCGCGAACTCGACCGACGGGAGCTGTACGTAGGGATGACCCGCGCACGGGACGGGCTGTGGGTCGGTGTGTGCTGACCCGCCCCGAACCCATACGGCACTCCAAGGCACTTCATGGACCGGTCCGTGAAGATGGCACCATGAACGCGGCAGATCCCGGCAGCACTCCACCGCGCCGGGTCAGCCGTCGTGATCTGCTCGTCGGTGCCGGATCGCTGGTGATCGGCGCCGCCGCGGGATTCTCAGCACGCCCGATCCAGACGGCGATCTCCGACGCGGTCGCCCCGTCGAATGACTCCTCGTCGGACCCCGCCACCGACAGCACACGGCGGTACGTCTCGTCGCAGGCCACGATCTCGTCCTTCCGCATTCAGAAGACGGCCGGAGCGACGCTCGGGGCGGGCCTTCTGTTCGCGGGCGTGGCAATGGACGTCCACCGGGGTGTGGCGTTCGACGATGACGGCGAGCCGGTGTGGATCGACACCACCGGTGCGGACATCTACAACCTCCGCGTGCAGCAGTACCGCGGTGAACCCGTGCTCACCTACACGTCAGGGCTCCTGATCGACGGGTACGGGATCGCAACCGGGACGATCCTCGACTCCCAGTACCAGGTCGTCGCCACCGTCCGGGCGGCGAACGGGCTGTCCGCGGACCTCCACGAGTTCCTGCTGACGGATCGCGGAACGGCGATCATCACCGCCTACCCGACCGTCACCGCCGACCTGTCGTCGGTGGGAGGCCCGAAGCGCGGCCACTACATCGACGGACATCTCCAGGAGATCGATGTCGCGACCGGCGAGCTCCTGCTCGACTGGCGCGCAAGCGACCACATCGCGCTGTCCGAGAGCTATCAGTCGATCGGTTCGGGTGGGCGCACGGCCGCCGACCCGTGGGATCCGTTCCACCTCAACGCTGCAGCGGTCGACATCGACGACAACCGACTTCTGATCTCTGCCCGTCACACGCACGCGCTGTACGCCATCGACCGTTCCTCCGGCGTGGTTCAGTGGCGCCTGAACGGCAAGAAAAGCGACTTCACCCTGACTGACGACGCGGTCTTCGCGTGGCAGCACCACGTCACCCGGCAATCCGCCACGACGATCACCGTCTTCGACAACCACGTCAAGTCATCGTCCGGAACGTCGCGCGGGCTGGCGCTCGCGGTCGACGAGTCGGCGCGGACCGTTCGGGTCGCGCAGGCCTACACGCACGCCGACCGTCGAGCGATCGCGATGGGCAACACGCAGCACCTCGACGGCGGGAACGTCCTGGTCGGGTGGGGCACCGGGAAGGCGCTGACGGAGTTCGCCGCCGATGGGACCACGCTGCTCGACGTGCGCTTCGAGGGTTCGTCCTACCGGTCGTTCCGCGCACCGTGGGTCGGGACCCCGGCCAGCCCACCGGCGATCGCCACGCGACGGGCCAATGGGCAGGTCACCGCGTACGTCTCCTGGAACGGCTCGACCGAGACCGCCCGGTGGCGGTTCGAGTACGGGGACTCCGCCGCCGCTCTCACGGCGTCGCAGACCGTGGCCCGGACCGGATTCGAGACCAGCGCCAGCATCCCGTCGTCGGCGTCCTCCGTTCGAGCCGTCGCCGTGGGAGCGGATGGCACCGATCTCACCTCCTCGGTGACGGTCTCGGCCTGATCTGCAGGCCTCAGGTGAACGCGTGCGCGAGATGCGCTCGGAGCGGGTCGTCCGTGACGAACACATACGTTCCGCGCACCGCCCGCGTGAGCAGCACCGCGTAGATGTTGCGTACGTAGTCGAGCAGGTCCTCATCCGAGTATTCGATCCCGAGGCGGGGGTTGTTCTCCATGCCCTTTTTATCGAAGTAGTTCGAGCGATCGAAGACGATACGGCCAGTGTCGGGATCGAGCCGCAGATCCGGACCGATGATGACACCCGCATAGTTCAGGTCGTATCCCTGAACGGTGTGGATCGAACCGACCTCGTCGATCGCACCGACTGAGTTGATCCAGTCTTTCTGCGTCTGGTTCCAGCGCAGCTGGTACCCGTCGACGTCGATGTCCAAGGCCGATGAGTCCTTCCTGCTTCTCCACGGCCAGGCGTAGCCCGCGACCAGTCGCGACAACCCGTATTCCTCGTCACGAGCGCGGATGGCGCCATGCATCTGACCGAGGTCGTCGAAGAGCCTGAACTCATAGTCGCCGAAGTCTCGAGGCGCGGGCTGGTCACCACGAAGCAGTACTCGCACGAATCCGATGTAGTCGGACCCGGCGCGCACACGCATCTGTGATGCAAGTCGATGAAGCCGCCCTTGCTCGGACGCGGAGGCGGTCAATTCGCTGACGACGCGGGCGGGAAGATCGGCGGGGCGAACGCTCTGCGCGGCGTCGAGAAGGAAGATGCGATGCCTGCTCTGGGCCACGATCCAGTCTGCCTGCGTGTGCTCGTCGCCGTCCGCGCCGAACAGCTTCTCATTGATCGCGCCGAACCGGCGGTTCTGCATTGCGGACGCCTGGTTCGCCCGTTGGTTGAGACGGTGTGTCTCGTCCACGATCAGGAGATCCCATGGCTCGTCGCTGAGACCGACGTCGAAGGGCGTCAGGACCATCGCGGCGTCAAGTCCTGGCGTTCGGCGGAACACCTTCTGCAGCGAAGCGCGCAGCGCCTGCTGTGGGACGACGATTCCCATCCGGAAGCCCTCCAACAGCTGGGCGTACCCCTCGAGGAAATAGTCGGAGAAGAGCGAGTCGCCGTCGAGGTCCTCCGTGTCGACGCTCCGCTCGATGTCGCCGAGCAGCTTCATGAGGTACACCGCGATGACCGTCTTCCCGGTGCCCGGTTCACCCTCGACGACGATGGTGCTGCCGTCGCTCTTCGCAAGGTCCTCGAACAGCACATCGAGGATCCCCTCCATTGCGATCGCCTGATCCTGGTTCAGCGCCTTGAACGGGGACAGCTTGAAGAGCTCGGTGTTCTCGATCGCAAGGATGTCGCGGGTGAACAGTCTCTGCTCGCGAAGCGCTTCGAAGATCGCGTCGAATCGCTCTTGATAGGTCGTCCGGTCGTAGTAGTCGGCGTTGACGATGCCCTCGTTGCGATTGAGGACCTCGTACTTGCCGTCGCCGGCGAAGAGGCGGATGAGCAATGACTCGAGATCGAGGCATGCCGACTTGTTGAATGTGTCGTCGAGCACGACGCGTACCGACTCGAGCGTCCGACGCTCCTGGGACTCGAGGTGCTGCTTCATGCGAGCCGCCGCATTGCGGGTCTCCCCGACGTAGACACGCTGTCCGTCTGCGAGGACGTACACGACCGGCCAGTTACTGAAGCGCGGCTCCACCTGGCGCCAGGTGTCGACATTGCGCTGGTCGAACGGCAGCCGCTCGATCCTAAAGCTGGTCATACTTCGTGCTTCTGCCCCGAGCCGTTTCGACGGGATACTTCTTGCGCGTCACGACAAGCTTCTCCCGTACGATCTCGTCGGGATCGAGACCGAGGCGATCCGCGAGCAGCAGGCAGTAGGTCAGGACGTCAGCCAGTTCACCCCGGACATCCGCGCCCTCGGCGTTCGCGCCCCATTGGTAGCACTCGAGCAGCTCGCCCGCTTCGATCGCAACGCTCTTTGCGAGGTTCTCCGGGCTGTGGAACTGCCTCCAGTCGCGCTCCGCAACGAATGCGCGGAGTTCGTCGATCAGCCCCCGGTTCACCATTCCTGCACCGTAGCAGTCACCGCTTCTCGGTCGGGGGCCTCCTGTATTAGCAGGAACGCTCATATCACCTCAATATTGCGTATCGTATGTTTGCGTGACATGCCAACGCGCGGTACCTTCCCCAGGACCGCACTTCAGCCCCGGACGGGAAGGAACTTCAGCATGTCTCTTCGACGCACTCTCGCAGCAAGCGGTGCCCTGGTCCTCGGCGGGGTCCTGCTGCTCGCCACTCCCGCGCATGCGGCGCCGTCCGCATGCAGTTCCGGCCTGGGCTGCACCTACGAGGATGCGAACTACGGCAAGGGCCACATCAACTTCAGCTACAACGTGCGGGACTACGCGGCTGTCGGATGGTGGGTTCCGACAAACCATCTCATGACGAATGACGCGGCGTCCTCGGCCTTCAACAACGGCACGACCGGCCAGCGCATATCCCTGTATGAGAACGCGGGGTACCGCGGTCGCGCGATTTCCGTGAGTCGTGGCCAGGGCATCCCCAACCTCGGTTCGGCGAGCCTCAACGACAGGGTCTCGTCCGCATGCTTCGACTCGTACTGCAAGTGATCCCTCCTCTTCGCAGAACGCTCGCCGCCGGTACGGTCACCGCCGCGGTCGTCAGCCTGCTCGCCGGGTGTTCCACCCCATCGGCAGACGTGGCGCTTCCGCGCAAGAACCAGGCGGCGTGGGTGTTGCCGCTCGACCAGTACGTCGCACCCACCGTCGACCGGTCACAGCTCGCCGTGCAGATCCTGGCGCAGGATTGCCTCCGCACGGCCGGCTACACCTGGCGGGTGTCGATGGACCAGCTCGCCGCGCGTCCGGGCGAGTCGTGGAACGCCGCGAACCGCAAGCTGTTCAACGGCGCGCTTGCTGAGAAGTACGGGTACGGCAACTCGGACCGAACCGACCTGTCATCGGCCGCGCGTCAGCGGGTCCTCGACGACGACGCTGCCAATCGCACCCTCGCGGACGCCGCCCCTGAGGCCGTGGACCGGTGCATGAACCAGGCACAGAAACGACTCGGTCAGACCCAAAAGAGCTCGTACCTCCTCGCGGAGGAGCTCGCGGTGGCGGCATCCGAGGACTCCGCCAATGACAGCACGGTTCGGGCTGCGGCGCGCCGGTGGCGGACGTGTATGGCGTCGGCCGGCGTCCCGGATCTCCCGTCGACGCCCGAGGACATGCCTCCGCGCTCGATCTCGAGCCTCCGCCCGGCAGTCGACGAGGTGACTCCCGTCGGCGCAGAGACCGACGTTCCCGCGGAGGAACGCCGTGTCGCCGTCGCCGACGCCGCATGTCAGGAGTCCTCCGGGTGGGCGAAGGCCTCGTACGACGCGGAATGGGCCGCCGAAGCTGACGCCATGCGGAAGCACGCCGACGAGCTCGAACGGAACGCCGCAGCAGCCGAGTCCACCGAGCGGCGCGCCGAGAACATCATCGCGTCGCATGCGCCGCAGAGCGAATGACCGTGCCTCGTCGAACTGACGGCAGGCGGCTGGCACGGGGTCCGATCCTCGCCGTCGTCGCCACCGTGGCCGCCGCGGGCCTCCTCGCTGCAGGGTGGTTCCTCGCTGCGGCGTTCGAATCACCGGCTCAGCGTGAAGCGAGTTCGCTGCCGCCGGCCCCGAAACCGGTCACCGCAACGGTTGAACGGGGCGACCTGCGTGAGACAGTGTCGTTTCGGGCGACCGTGCAGCGCCAAGACAGCAGCACGGTCGCCTTCCCCGCCCAGACGGCGGACGATCCGATCGTCACCGCCCGGCCGATCGACACCGGACACGAGATCACCGCCGGCACGGTCGTCAGCGAGGTCGTCGGGCGCCCGGTGATCGCCCTGCCCGGCTCGTTCCCGTACTACCGCTCGCTGCAGCCGGGCGACACCGGTCCCGATGTCCGGCAGCTCCAGTCCGGACTCACCGCCGCCGGCCATCCGGTGCGCCTCGACGGCAGCTTCGGTGCTGCGACGGCGCGTGCCGTGCACGCGCTCTACCAGTCGGCCGGCTACGCCACGCCGGCCTCTGACACCGCGAACCGGGAGGGCGAGCAACCGCCCGCCGACCCGTCCGCCGGTGCTACCGGTACCGCCGGTACCGACCCGTCCGCCGGTGCCGCCGCCACATCACGCCTCACGCTGCCACGGTCCGAGCTGGCCGTGTTTCCGTCCCTCCCGGCGACCCTCACCGCGCTGCCGGCGGTCGGATCGGCGGTCACCGCCGAGACCGCCTTCACCATCGAGCGCGGCACGCCCCGGCTGAGCGCATCCGTGCCACAGCTGGTCGCACAGCGACTCGCCGTCGGCACAGCGGGAACGTTCACCGGACCACAGTCCCAGCGCATCGCCGTGCACGTCGATGAGGTCGGCGGCAGCGGCGACGATGATGCTGGAGCCGCTGAGTCCAGCGTGCTCCTCAGCAGTGACGCCGAACCGATCCCCGCGGAGTGGCTCGGCGCGGAGGGCACGGCGTCGATGGAGCTGCGCCTCGCCGCTGAGGACGCCCTCCTCGTCCCGACGATCGCCGTCGCGCCCGGTGGCAAGGGATCCGCGCACGTGCGGGTTCGGTCCCCGGACGGCACATTCCATCGCATCGCGGTCACCGAGGAAGCACAGCTCGACGGCCGAAGCGCGATCCACGCCGAGGACGACGACGCGCTGCATGCCGGCGACGTCGTCCGGATCGATTGATGGACCTCGAGCTGCAGGCCGTCTCCCGACGGTTCCCCGGCCCCGTTGACGTTCAGGCGCTCTCAGACGTCTCGTTGACCGTCCATACCGGAGAGTTCCTCGCCATCGTCGGCCCGTCCGGCGGCGGCAAGTCGACGCTCCTCAACATCATCGGGCTGCTCGACGTCCCGGATGCGGGGGTGTATCGCATCGACGATGCGGACACGGCCTCCATGTCACCGGCACTCCGGGCCCGGATCCGTGCGGAACGGTTCGGGTTCGTCTTCCAGAGCTTCCACCTCCTCGACGCCCGGCCCACGATCGACAGCGTCGAGCTCGGCATGCTGTACCAGCCGGTTCCCCGCGACGAGCGCGTCCGCCGCGCGCGGGAGGCGCTCGCCGCGGTCGGTCTGCCGCATGTCGCCGAACAACGGGCCTCCCGCCTGTCCGGCGGCCAACGCCAGCGAGTCGCGGTGGCCCGCGCCCTCGCCGCACACGCGACCGTGGTGGTCGCCGACGAACCCACCGGCAACCTCGACTCGGCGACCGGGAGGCGCATCCTCGACGCGCTCCTCGCGCTGCGCGACCGGGGATGCACGATCGTCCTCGTCACCCACGACCTCGACCTCGCGCAGGACGCCGATCGCGTCGTGCACGTCCGCGACGGGCGCATCACCGCAATCGACGAGATCCGCGCTCCGCTCCAGCCGCGACGTGCGCAGCCCGAGGCAGGAGGCGCGCAACCGGGCGAAGGAGGCCTGCAGCCCGGCGAGGGAGGCCCGCAGCCCGGCGATCACCGCACGCGACCCCGCGACGGACGCGAGCACCGGGATCGGCGCGATCGGGCCTCCCGGCTGCGGGTCGGCGATGCGATCCGCGACGCGTTCCGGACCCTCACCGCGCGCCTGGGGCGCACCGTGGGACTCGTCGGCGCGGTGGCGACCGCCGTCGGGCTCGCGGTCGCATCGATCGGGATCGCGGATTCCGCGTCCGCCCAGGTGTCCGATCGGTTCGACGCGCACGCCAACCGTGATGTGAGCGTCACGATGAGCGAGTTGACGGACGCGGACAGCGGCGACGCGATATCGGTGCGTGACCACGGCCGGGCGCTGGTGCGCAGCGGTACGCGCCTCGCGGGCGTTGACGCAGCCGCGGTCACGTTCGCGCGCGGCAGCGCCACCGTGCAGGCGACGCCCACCCGTCCGTCAGTCCAGGCACCGGCGCTGTCGGTCGTGGGCGACATCGTCGGCGCCGCCCGGTTGCGGATCGCGTGGGCGCCGAATCACCCGCATCGGCTGTCCGCCGGTGAGATACTGATCGGCCGCAGTCTTGCGCGGCAGCTTCCGCTCGGATCGGTTGCCGCGGGACCGATCGTCGACGTCGGCGGGTCGGACGTGGGCGTCGCCGGGGTGATCATGGGCTCCCCGCGGGATCCCGCGTACCTCGGCAGCATCCTCACCGCCGGCCACGACGACCCCGCATTGGAGGCCCCCTCGAAGATCGTCGTCCTGTTGCGAACGACGTCCGGAGCGGCGCAACAGGTCGCACGGCAGTCCCCGGCGGCGCTCGATCCGACGCACGCGGACGCACTCACCGTCGATGCCCCGGTCGACCCGTCCACGTTGCGCTCCGAGCTCGAGGGCGATGTCCGTACCACGCTGTTCGTGTTCACCGCGGTTGCCGTGCTCGCGGCGATCGTCGCGCTCGGCAACGCCATGGTCCTCGCCGTCATGGAACGCCGCGCGGAGTTCGGCCTCCGCCGGGCGGTCGGCGCCAGGCCGGTGCACATCGCGGCACTCATCATGTGCGAGTCGCTCATCGTCGGCGCGATCGGCGGCGCCGTGGGACTCGTGCTCGGCCTGGGCACGGTGCTCGGGATCACCCTGGCGCGGCAGTGGGTCCCGGTGTTCGACCTGTGGCTCGCGCCCGCGGCTGTGATCGGCGGGGCGATGGTCGGATGTCTCGGCGGGCTCCTCGCCGCCGGGCGCGCCACCCGGATCGAGCCGCAGGAGGCCCTCCGCTCGTGACCGTGCCCGTCGCGCTCCGCGCCGAGCGGTCCCGCCGCGTTCGACGACTCACCCACCCCACGCGCGGGGCGTCGGCGAGGTCAGCCGCAGTACTCGGGAGCGGTGGCGGTTCCGGGCGTCACGGTGCGGACCGCAGTCGCATCGGCATCTCCAAGAAGAGGTCACGATCCAGCACCGAACGGGAGGACCGCCGCGGCTTACCAGGTGAGCACGAACCGGCCCCGCACCCCGCCCGCCTCGAGTCGTCGGTGCGCCTCGGGCGCTTCCGCGGCGGGCAACACCTCCGCCACCCGCGGTGTCAGGACCCCGTCCTCGACGTCCTGCCGCAACCCGTCGAGCTTGTCGAAGGACCGGTACTCGTCGAACACCATCGCCTGCTCGAACCGGATGTTCCTCGCGCCGTTCCCCTGCCAGCCGCGCACCGCGAGGAACACGCCGCCGTCTCGCACCGCCGGCACCACCTGCTCGTGCTGCAGTGCCGTGTCCGCCAGGGCGTCGACCCCGTCCGGCGCGATGTCCCGCATCCGCACCGCGACGTCCTCGCCGCGCTCGACCACGTGGTCCGCACCGAGCCCGGTCACGAGCGGAACGTCCCCCGCGGCGGCATCCGCGATCACGACGAGCCCGCGCTGCTTCGCGAGCTGCACGAGGTAGTTCCCGAGCAGCCCCGCCGCCCCGGTGACGGCGAACGTCTGTCCCGGCTCGAGTCCCGCCTTCTCCAGGATCTGCACCGCGGTCAGACCGTTCATCGGCAGGGTCGACGCCTCCTCGAGCGATGCCCCGGCCGGGATCCGCGCGAACGAGCCGACCGGCGCGACGAGCTCCTGCACGTAGGCGCCGCCGTGTTCGGTGAGCGGCAACGCGATCGCCATGACCTCGTCGCCGACGGCCCAGCCCTCGACGTTCGCACCCACCTCGTCGATGACGCCCGCGGCGTCCATACCAGGGACGTAGGGCGGCTCGGAGGCGCTGCTGTCGCGTTGGCCCGCGCGGACGCCGGTGTCCGTGGGGCTGACGGCGAACGCGCGCACCTGAATCCGCACCTCCCCCGGGCCGGCGTGCGGCTCCGGGACCTCGTGGACGGCGAGGGCCTCCGGCCCTCCGAACTCGGTGACTCCGACGATCTTCATGATCCCGGTCTACCAAGTGCCACGATGCCGCTCCCAGGCACGCCCGGTCGCGGTCCAGTGGGCGGGGAGGCCCGCGGACGCAGCAAGCCCGGCCGCAGTCCGGTGGGCGGCGGGGCCGGGAGGCTCAGCGCGGCCAGCCGTGCTCGGCGGCGACCCGGGGCAGCCGCTCGTGCAGTCGCGCGCTCGCCTCCTCGGCCAGGGGGTTCGTCGACACCCCGTCCTGGTTCACGAGCTCGCCGCCGACGTACACCTGCTTGAGGTTGCGCAGTGAGCAGGCGAGGACGTACTGGTCGACGGGGTGCCAGAGCGGGCCGATGTCCGGCCGGCGCGGGTCGACGACGACGAAGTCCGCCTCCTTGCCGATCTCGAGGCTGCCGACCCGGTCGTCGACGCCGAGCACGCGTGCGGACCCGATCGTGTGCAGCCGGAGCATCTCGACCGGCGTCATCGACAGCGGGTCGCCGGTGGTGGCGCGCTGCTGGTAGATGCCGATCCGCATGTTCTGCCACGGGTCCGCGACGTCGGTGCATGCCTGATCGTCGAGTCCCACGCCGATGTCCATGCCGCGGGCGCGCATCGCCGGGATGTCGGCGATGCCCGACGCCAGCCGGCCGTTCGACGCCGGCTGCCAGGACATCCGCACGCCGGCCGCCGCGGTGCGCTCGATGATCTCCTGCGTGGTCTGGATGAAGTGGCCGAAGATCAGGTCCGGGCCGAGCGCCCCGGCCTCGTCGTACCAGTCGAACTTCGCGCGCTGGAGCTCGACCTCCTCCCGGGTCTCCAGGAAGTGCGCCTGATCGATCACGCCGAATCGGCGCATCGCCTCCACCTCGAGCTCGGCGGTGTCCCGGCGCGGCGACCACTGCACCGCCCCGAACACGGCCGAGCCGAGGCGGAACCGCTGGTCGGCGGCGTCGTCGTGGGCGAACGCGGCGCCGAGTCGGTCGAAGATCTCATCGTCCGACCCGACGACGACATCCATGCCCACGGCGTTCACGTAGCGGATCCCGGCGTCGGCCTTCCCGTCGGCCTGCCGTGTCAGGTACTCCATCGGCCGTAGCTCGCCGAGGCCGGCGCGCTTGCCGTCGATCATCGGCTCCCACGGCAGCCGAGGATCGCAGAAGTCGAAAGCGCTCGTCACGCCGTTCGCCAGGAAGTCGAGGGAGCCGTGCAGGCTCGACCAGTACATGTCCTCCGGCGCGGCGTGCGAGAAGAAGCCGAGCATCGAGTCGCACCATCCGTAGAGCGTCTCGGAGACGCCGAGGCCGCGGGTCCCGCTCGTGAACAGGTGCGAGTGCGCGGACACGAAGCCGGGGGCGACGAACGCGCCACCGACGTCCAGGACCTCCGCGTCGACCGTCGGCGGCGTGCCGTCGCCCACCGCGGCGATCCGGCCGTCGTCGCCGACGAGCATCCACGCGCCCTCGACGGCGTCGGGCCGGTCGGCGGCCATGGCAATGAGGATCGCGTTCGTGACGAGCAGCATGGAGCCCATTGTGGGCAGCGCCCGTTTCCGGCGCGTTACGGGCGTGTGGCCGGTCCCGCCTCCACCGCCGGATCCGGCCCGGTCGGCTCGCTACTCGAGAGCGGCCAACTGCCCGCACGCACCGTCGATCTCCTTGCCGCGGGTGTCGCGGAGGGTCGTCGGGATGCCGGCGTCGTTGAGGCGGCGGACGAACTCGTCCGTCACGGCGGGCTCCGATGCGGTCCAGACCGAGCCGGGCGTCGGATTGAGCGGGATCGGGTTGACGTGCACCCAGCCCCGCCCGCGCGCGTTGAGCTTCTCGGCGAGCAGGTCCGCACGCCAGGCGTGGTCGTTCATGTCCCGGATCAGGGCGTACTCGATCGACACGCGCCGGCCGGTCGCGTCGAAGTAGGCCCGTGCGGCGTCGAGGGCCTCGTCCACCTTCCACCGCGAGTTCACCGGGATCAGCTCGTCGCGGAGCTCGTCGTCCGGGGCATGCAGCGACAGGGCGAACGTCACCGGGATGTTCTCCGCGGCGAGCTTCGTGATCGCCGGGACCAGGCCGACCGTCGAGAGGGTGATGTGGCGAGCGCTCATGCCGAGCCCGGTGGGCTGCGGCGCGACCATGATCTTGACCGCGTCGATGACCCGCCTGTAGTTCGCCAGCGGCTCTCCCATGCCCATGAACACGATGTTCGTCACACGCTCCGGAGCGTCACCGCGGTCCTGCCCGCCGCGGGTGGGCCGCCCGCGCAGCTCGCCGTCGGCGAGCGCCTTGTTCGCGCGGACGATCTGCTCGATGATCTCCGCCGTCGACATGTTCCGCGTGAGACCGGCCTGCCCGGTGGCGCAGAACGGGCAGTTCATCCCGCAGCCCGCCTGCGAGGACACGCACAGCGTGATCCGCCCCGGGTACCGCATGAGCACCGACTCGACGAGGGCGCCGTCGTGCAGCTTCCAGAGGAACTTGATCGTGTCGCCCTTGTCGGTCGCCAGGCGGCGTGCCTCCGTCAGGAGGGGCGGCAGCAGTCCGGCGACGAGCTCCTCGCGTCCGGCGGCGGGCAGATCCGTCATGTCCGCCGGGTCCGACGTGGAGTGGGCGAAGTAGTGGGTCATGAGCTGCTTGGCACGGAACTTCGGGAGGCCGAGCTCGGCCATGCGCGCCGTGCGCTCCTCCACGGACAGGTCCGCGAGGTGCACGGGCGGCTTCCCGCGCTTCGGCGACGCGAACTGCAGCTTGGGCCGCCCGTCCGCGTCGAGCTGCTGCGTCCACCCCTCGGTGGTCGGCCGCACCTGGCGGTCGGGAGTGGTTGCGACGGGTCGCGTTTCGAGCGTGGCCATCCTTCTATTCTACGGCCTGGAGGCGCGGCCCACGAGAGAGAGAATGAGCCGTGCACAATGACGAAGACCTCAGTACGAGCGCGCGACTCCTGGCTGCGTATGACGCTCAGCTCCGAACAGACGCCGAGACCCCGAGCGCCGTCACGGTCGCCCATCACGGTCCGCTGCGACTCGTGACGTTCGCCGGCGGCCGCGGCTTCATCACCTACCGGGACCTCGGCGGCTTGGACGGGCACGCCATCGCGCAGCTCGTCCCCGACGCGTTGCGGTATTTCCGGGCGGACCCGGAGATCACCCGTGTCGAATGGAAGACCCGCGGCCACGACCATGCACCGGGCCTGGTCGGTGCGCTGCAGGAGAACGGCTTCGTCGCGGACGACCCCGAGTCGATCATGATCGGGCAAGCATCTGCCCTGGCCGTCGATGTGCCGCTGCCCGAGGGCGTGACGGTGCGCCGGGTGTTCACCGAACCTGACGTGCGGGCGATGAGCGCGATGCAGGACGAGGTCTTCGGTGATCCCGTCTCGGAGGACGCAGCGAAGGCGCTCCTTCGCCGGCTCGATCGCGGCGACGGCATGGAGCTCTGGGTCGCCGAAGCAGGAGGGATAATCGTGACTGCGGGGCGTCTGGAGCCGGTCCGTGGTTCCGATTTCGCCGGGATCTGGGGCGGTGCGACGCGCGAGGAATGGCGTGGCCGCGGGATATACCGCGCGCTGACGGCCGCCCGTGCCCGCTCCGCGCTCGCGATGGGAACGACGCTGATCCACAGTGATTCGACCGAGTACTCGCGCCCCATCCTCGAGCGGTACGGATTCATCAAGGTCTCGACAACGACCCCGTATCACTGGACGCGATGAGCGTCGGATCTCCTGCCGAACTGGGAACACGCGGCACGCGATCCGGTTGTCTGGAGGAGCAGGCATGACGCCGACCGAGAGGACCATCACCGTGAGCACCGAACCCGCCACGAGCGCCGACACGACCACGAATGACGATGCGGTCCTGGTCGCCGGCGCCGGGGGCGTCGTCGGGCGCAGCGTCGTGGAGCACTTCGCCCGCACCGGCGTGCGCACGCGCGGTGTGAGCCGACGCGCGCCGCAGGGCGGGACCACGGGGTGGGAGCACCTGGCCGTCGACCTGTCGGACGCCGCGTCGGCGGCCGAGGGGCTGCGTCCGGCGGCGGACACCACCCGGCTGGCGTTCGCGGCGTACATCGAGAAGGCGGATCTGGCCGAGCAGGTGGCCCCGAACGTCGCTCTGCTCGAGAACACGCTCGACGCCCTGGATCGACTCGGGGCGCCCCTGCGGCACGTGACGCTGTACCAGGGCATGAAGTACTACGGGGCGCACCTCGGGCCGTTCACGACCCCGGCGAAGGAGGACGATCCCCGGCTCATGGTGCCGAACTTCTACTACGACCAGGAGGACCTGCTCCGCGTCCGTGCCGCCGAGCGCGGGTTCGCGGTCACCGTCTTCCGACCGGAGGCGGTGATCGGCTACGCGCAGGGCACGCCCATGAACCTGCTCATGGCGATCGGCACGTACGTGACGATGACCCGGGAGCTGGGTCTGCCCCTTCGGTTTCCGGGCGCCCGCACCACCTACGACGGCATCTTCTACCAGATGACCGACGCCGAGCTCCTCGCCCGCGCCACGGACTGGGCGGCGACCGCGCCCACCGCTGCCGGTGAGGCCTTCAACATCACCAACGGCGACGTCGTCCGGTGGACCCACCTGTGGAAGCGGCTCGCGGAGCACTACGAGCTCGAGCTCGGGGAGCCGCAGGCGCTTCCCCTCGCCGCCGTGATGCCCTCGCGGGAGGACCTGTGGGACCAGATGGTCGAGCGCCACGGGCTCGTCCCCACCCCCTACGCCGACCTCGTCGACTGGCGGTTCGCGGACATGATCCTCAACTCGACGTGGGACAACGTGTCGTCGGTGATCAAGCTCCGGCAGGCGGGCTTCCAGGACAGTTTCGACTCCGCGGACCGGCTCGTCGAGCTCCTCGACGACCTCGGCCGACGAGGGATCCTGCCCGCCGCGTCCCGCTGACCCCGGGGCCGGGCGGGGCGCGTCAGTCGGCGCGGCCGGCGATGCTCGCCACGGGCACGCCGAGCTCATGCGCCAGGAACGCCCACATCCACGTCAGCGCCACGGCGCCGGTGAGGCCGGGCACCCGCTGCGCGAGCTGCGTCGCGACACCGTCGCTGTACGCGGCGAGCTTGAGCGCGACCGCGGCGGGGTCCTCCGTGCGGAACACGCCGGCATCGCAGCCGCGGCGGACCACCCGGCGCAGGCACGCCTCCCAGATGCGGATGCGCTCCGCGTACTCGGCGGCGACCTCGGGGCGGCGGGCGACGGCGGTCCAGTAGTCGGACCAGATCCGCCAGTGCCGCCGCGTCGCCTCGCTGTCGTCGAAGAGCGGCTCGACGAGCATCCGGATCCCGGCGGTCGGGTCCGGCTCCGCGTCGACCGCGGCCACGATGGCGCCGTAGAAGCGCTCCGTCTCGGCGACGACGACCTCGTTGAGGATCTCCGCGACGCTGCCGAAGTGGTACGTGACCGTGCCGACGGAGACGTCCGCCTCGCGGGCGATGTCGCGGAGGCCGGTGGCGCTGAGCCCCTGCCGGACGATGACCTCGCGCGCGGCCTCGACGATGAGCGCCCGGCGCACCTCGGGGCGCTGCCGGACGCGTGTCATGCCGAGGTCCTCGGCACCGCGTCGCGGTAGGTGTGCTCGGCGACCACCTGCTCGGGGGTCTCCGGGCCTCCGTCCCGCGCCCACGCGCGCACCGTGTTGACGATGTGGAACGTCGCGGCGTCCGCAGTGACCTCCGACTCGGTCTCGATGCGCGCCTGCCATGTGGGCTGTTCGAGGCCGATCGACCAGCGGGACGACGCCCGCGCGGACGTGGGGTCGCCGTCGACGATCCGGTAGGTCTCGCGGGCGTCCTCGGTGAACACGAGCCCGTCCGGGTACACGCGGGACCCGCCGTACCCGGGGTCCACGTCGAGCACCCACTCGCCCGTTCCGACGTCGTGGGCGACCGTGCGCTGGGCTCGCTCCGTCGCGGCGGGCACGGCCCGGATCGCGAGGGGTTCGGCCCGCTCGGGCTCCTCGAACCGGACGCCGTCGTCGGTGCTGCGCGTCCACGTGGGGAGTGTCACGCTGCTCGCCCGCGTGTCCAGGGTGAGCGTGGCCTCCTGCCCATGCGGCCACACCCACGGCCAGTACGCACTCGACACGGCGATGCGGAGGCGGTGCCCCGCCGCGAACCGGTGTCCGGTCGACACCAGGGACACCCGCACCACGGCCGGCTCCCCCGGCGTCAGCGGGTCGTCGCGGTGCATCCCCTCGCGCCTGGCCGCGTTGCACACGCCTCGCGTGACGAGGGTGGAGCTGCCGTCGGGGGCGACATCGCACAGGCGCACGATGAGCGTCGCGCGCGGCACGTCGCTCGTGACGGCGAGGTCCACGAGCACGTTGCCGAGCACGTCGAGCGGCGCGTCGAGCGGCAGGTCGAAGCACACGGAGCGGCCGTCCTCCGCGCGCTGATCCGGGGGGAGGTCCGTGAGGTTCCCGAACGGGAAGAACCGGCCGGCGTCGATCCCGGTGTGCTGCGGCGAGCGGACGACGACCGGGCTGCTCCCCCCGCCGGCGGGACCGTGCAGGTCGGCGAGCGGGAGGGTGCGGGGCTCCGTCGCGGCGGACGGCCATGCCTCGGCGCCGACCCAGCGTCCGGTGCGCTCCGGGTAGAAGGTGGCGGGCAGCGCACCGTCATTGATCCAGGCCCGCAGCGCGGGGTCCCGCTCCACGCCGGTGTCGATGCCGCGGAGCCAGCGGTCCCACCATCGCAGGGTCTCCTGCAGGAACCCGATCGACGGGCCCGGTGCGTGCCCGCGGTCGGGGTACTGGTGCGACCACGGCCCGACGATCCCCTTGACGGGAGCGTCGACGTGCTCGACGAGGCGGAGCACGGCGTCCCGGTACGGGTCGGCCCACCCGCCGACGGCGAGGACGGCGGCGCCGATGGTCCCGTAGTCCTCGCAGGCGCTGCCGTGCCGCCAGTACTCGTCGCGTTCCTGGTGGGACAGCCACGTCGGCGTCATCGGACGGCTCGCGTCGAGTCGTTCCCGCCAGCGGGCGACCCAGTCCGCACCGACGACCTCGGGCCGCGGCGGTCGCGCGTTGAACGCGAACATGGTCCCGCCCCACGCCGCCATGTCGATGCCGAGCACGGCGCCGCCGATGTAGTGGACGTCGTTGTCGTAGCGGTCGTCCGTGGAGCAGACGGTGACGATGGCGCGGAGGGCCTCCGGGGCGCGCGCGGCGAGCTGCAGGGCGTTGAAGCCGCCCCATGAGATGCCGAACATGCCGACCGCACCCGTGCACCAGGCCTGGTCTGCGATCCAGGCGATGACCGCCTCCCCGTCGCGGAGCTCCGACTCGCTGTACTCGTCGTCGAAGAGGCCGTCGGAGGAGCCGGTCCCGCGGATGTCCACCCGGATGGAGGCGTACCCGTGCGCCGCGTACCAGGGGTGCCGCTCGGAGTCGCGCGGCGCGGTCCAGTCGTCGAGCCGATACGGCAGGTACTCCAGGAGGGCGGGGACGGGTTCGTCGGTCGCCGGCGCCCAGATCCGGGCGTGCAGCCGGGCGCCGTCCGGCATCGGGATCCACGTGTCCCGAACCGTCACGCCGTCCGGCATGCCGTCGGGGGTCCCGATCGCGGTCAGTGTCCCATCGCTCATGCCTGCTCCCAGTTCCTGATCCGGTGGCCGTTGCCGTGGTCGGTCCAGCCGTCCGCGTCGCGCCAGTTCTGGACGCCGTCGTCGACGTCGGGCAGCGTCGTGTCGCCGGGTTCGAGGGTCGCGTCGTGCAGGGTCCGCGTGTACGGGTGGTTCGGCCCTTGGAACACCTGCTCCGTCGGTCCGATCTCGACGATCCGGCCACCGGTCATGACGGCGACCCGATCGGCGACGCCGCGGACCACCGCGAGGTCGTGGCTGATGAACAGGCAGCTCAGGCCGTTCTCGCGCTGCAGCCGGGCCAGAAGCTCGAGGATCCCCGCCTGCACCTGCACGTCGAGCGCGGTCGTGATCTCGTCCGCGATGATGAGGCGCGGTCGGGCGGCGAGCGCCCGGGCGATGCCGACCCGCTGCCGTTGCCCACCGGACAGCTGCGCAGGCAGCCGGCTGGCGAACTCCGGGGTGAGGCCGACCTCGGTGAGCAGGGCGCCGATCTGCTCCCTGGTTGCCTTGCCGGTGAACAGCCGCAGCGGGCGGGCGATCGCGGCCCCGACGGTCCGGCGCGGGTTGAGCGATGTGTCCGCGTTCTGGAACACGAGCTGCACGGCACGGCGGAGCTCCGGCGAGCGGGCGCCGACGGGGTCGGCGAGGTCGCCGGTGACGCCGTCGGTGCCCGCGTACTGGAACCGCCCGGACTCGGCGGGCACGAGGCCGGCGAGCGCGGTGGCGAGTGTCGACTTCCCGCTGCCGGACTCGCCGACGACGGCGAGGGTCTCCCGCTCCGCGATCGTGAACGAGACGCCCCGCACCGCCGGAGGCAGGGCGCGCGCGTACCGGATCACGAGCTCCTCCGCGGCCACGAGCGGACGGACGGCGGGCACGGCCGGCGCTCCCGCGTCCGCGGGGCGGGCAGGCGCCTGCGGTCGGCTGCCTGCGGGCACGGCGGCGAGCAGCGCACGCGTGTACTCGTGCTCGGGGTTCGCGAAGAGGTCGGCGGTGGGGCGGTGCTCGACGATCACGCCGTCGCGCATCACGGCGATCTCGTCCGCCATCGCGGAGACGACGCCGAGGTCGTGGCTGACGAGGAGGATCGCCATGCCGAGCTCACGCCCGAGCTCGCTGATGAGCTCCAGGACCGCGGCCTGCGTGACGACGTCGAGCGCGGTGGTGGGCTCGTCGAGCACGAGGACCCGGGGTCGGGCGGCGACGGCCATCGCGATCGCGACGCGCTGCTGTTGGCCGCCGGAGAGCTGATGCGGGTAGCGGCGCACGATGCCGTCCGGGTCGGGCAGGCGGACGTGGCGGATGAGCTCGCCGACGCGGTCCGGGCCGCTCGGCTCGCCGTGGGCGCGGAGGGCCTCACGCAGCTGGTCGCCGATCCGCATCGACGGGGTGAGCGCCTGGCCGGCGTTCTGCGCGACGACGGCGACGGTCCCGCCACGGAGGGCGCGGCGGGCGTCGGGGGCGAGCGCGAACACGTCCTGCCCGTCGACGGACACGCTGCCACCGACGATGCGGGAGCCGGCGCGGAGGTGCGCGAGGAGCGTCCGGGCGACGGTGGACTTGCCGCTGCCCGACTCCCCCACGAGGCCGAGGGTGCGGCCGGCCCGGATGTGCAGCGTCACGCCGCGGACGACGGGGGCGAGCGAGCGGCCCGCGGTGTACGAGATTGCGAGGTCGTCGACGCGGACCACGGTGTCGGTCGCGGTCGGCGTGGCGGTGGCGGTGGTCATGCGGAGGTCGCTCCCTGCTGGGCGCGGTCGACGCCGAGCGACTTGCTCAGACCGTCCGCGGCGAGGTTGAGGCCGATCACGAGGGTCGCGAGCGCGACGATCGGGGCGAGCGTGCCGAGGGGCACGACGGTGAGCGCGGTCCGGTTCTCCTGCACCATGAGGCCCCAGTCCGGCGTCGGCGGGTTCGCGCCGAAGCCGAGGAACGACAGCGACGAGATGAGGAGCACGATCCAGGAGGCGCGCATCGCGTACTCGACGAGGACGACGTCGAGCACGTTCGGCAGGATCTCCCGGAAGACGACGGAGAGCCCGCCCTCGCCGCGCGCTCGGGCGGCGGTCACGTAGTCCTGCGTGATCACGGTGCGCGCTGCGCCGCGGACCACGCGGGTGACGGCTGGGGCGTACACCACGGTGACGGCGAGCACGATGACCCACAGCCCCGCGTCGAACACCGTGACGACGACGAGGAGCGCGAGGATCGACGGCACGCTGAGGAGCGCGTCCACGACCCGCATGACGACCTCGTCGAGCCAGTTGTCGGCGTATGCGGTGACGCAGCCGAGGAACGTGCCGAGAGCGACGGCGATGGTCGTGGCGAGGAACGTCACGAGGAGCGCGTACCGGCCGCCGTTCAGGGTGCGCGACAGGATGTCCCGGCCGTACTGGTCGGTGCCGAGCCAGTGCACCCATGTCGAGCCGGACAGCACGTCCGACGAGTCCGTCGCGACCGGGTCGTGCCCGGCGATGACGGGCGCGAGCACGGCGAGGAGCACGTGCAGGACGATGAGGGCGAGCCCGATCGAGAGTGCGGTCGAGGATCGGAGCGGGGCCACGGCGGCGCCGAGGACGGTCCGGCTGCGGGGGCTGATGGCGGTCATGCGGCGGCCTTTCGCTGAGCGGCGGCGCGGCGGGTGCTCGTCCGGGCCCTGGCCCTCCGACGTCGGGTGCGCAGCCGCGGGTCGAGGACGAGCGCGACGAGGTCGGCGGCGAGGTTGCAGAGGACGTAGACCATGGCGCTGAGCAGCGCGATCGCCTCGATTGTGGGCAGGTCGCGGTTGAACACGGACTGGAGCATGAGCGTGCCCATGCCCGGGTAGTTGAAGACGTTCTCGACGACGACGACGCCGCCGAGGAGCCAGGCCACGTTGAGCGCGATGACGGTGAGCGTGGGCAGCAGCGCGCTCGGCACCACGTGGCGCCACACCACGCGGCGCATCGTCAGCCCCTTGAGCTCGGCCGTGGTGACGAACTCGGCGGCCATCACGTCGATCGTGGAGGACCGTGCGGTACGCACGATGTAGGCCGCCATCGCGAGGGTGAGCACGATGATCGGCAGCCAGATCGTCGGCAGCAGCTCGCCGAAGGTGGCGTCGCTGCCTCGGAGCACGACCGCAGGAAACAGCGGGATCCCGATCGCGAAGAGGAGGACGAGGACGGTGGCGACCATGAACTCCGGGACGCTCATCACGACGAGGCTCACGATCGAGATGATGCGGTCGCTCGAGCGTCCGCGGCGCACGCCGGCGATGACCCCGAGGGTGAGCGACAGCGTGATGCCGATGAGCATCGCGGGGACCGCGATGAGCATGCTGTTGCCGAACGCCCGGAACAGCGTCGGCGCGACGGGTTCGCCGCTCACGAGCGAGGTCCCGAAGTCGCCGTGGACGGCGCCGAGGAGCCACTGCCCGTAGCGGACCCAGACGTTCTGGTCGAGTCCGAGAGCGGCACGGAGCGCCTTCACGGCCTCGGGCGTGGCGTTCTGGCCGAGCAGCTGTTGCGCCACGTCGCCGGGCAGCGCCTGCACCGCGAGGAACACGAACAGCGAGGCGAGGACGATGGTGAGCACGGCGATGCCCACGCGGCGGAGGACGGTGACAAGGACGATCATCGGCGCAGTCCGATCCTGAGGTAGTCGAATTCGAAGCCGAACTCGGCGTAGTTGACGACGTCGCGGGAGATGCCGACGAGACGGTCGCCGAACATCGGGGTCATGTCGGCCCCGTCGGCGACGACGAGCCGTTGGGCGTCCTGGTACAGCGTCCGGCGCTTCGTGTCGTCCATCTCCGCACGGGCGTCGTCGAGGAGCCCGTCGAACGTGGTGTTCGACCACGCGCTCTCGTTGTAGGAGGAACCGGATCGGAAGATCTGATTGAGGAGCTGGTCGATGGGCCGGCCGGTGAACCAGTAGCTGACCATGAGCGGCTTCTGCATCCAGATCTGCGTGTAGTACGAGTCGGACGAGGCGTTGCGGACGGTGAGCGTGACGCCCGCGTCGGCGACGGCGTCCCGGTACGCGACGGCCATCGGCGTGAACACCGACTCGTAGCTCGACGTGTAGATGGGGAGGGTCATGCCCTCGCGTCCAGCGCGCTTGAGGAGAGCCCGAGCCTCCTCCGGGTCGTGCCGACGCTGATCGTCGACGAATGCGGCGAGCTGCGGTGGCACGGGGTTGTCCCATGCGGGCGAGCCGGTGCCCTGCAGCGCCGTGTCGACGATGTGCTGCGGGTCGTACGCGAGCTTCATCGCCTGCCGGACGAGGGGGTCGCGGAACTCCTCGCTCGTGGCGAGCATCGGGATCGTGTACCACTGCGCGTTCTCGGACCGGGCGACGGTGGCCCGGTCCGACGCGGCCACCACGCGAGCCGTCGCGAAGTCGAGGTTCGTCTGCGAGATGAGGTCGATCTGCCCCGCGAGCAGGGCGTTCACCCTGGCCGTCGTGTCCTGGATCGAGAAGAAGTCGATGCCGTCGAGCGCGGGGCGTCCGGCGAAGTGGTCCTCGAACGCCTCGACGCTTCCGGCACCCGCCGGGGTGAACGAGGACAGCCGGAACGGGCCCGTGCCGATCCCGGTGCGGCCGATATCAGCGAGCGCGCCGGCCGGCACGATGTAGCACTGGTACGCCGTGAGCAGCGACGGGAACTCCGCGTTCGGCTTCGTCAGCTGGAAGCGCAGCGTGGACGGGTCCGGCGCGCTCATCGACGACGCATCCATCACGTCGCCGAGCACGCCGCCCTGCGGTGACCCGGTGTCGGGGTCGAGAATGTGCGCGATGGAGGCGATCGCGTCCGCCGCGGTGAACCGGGTGCCGTCGTGGAACCGGACGCCCGTGCGGAGCCGGAAGGTCCACTCGGTGCCGTCGGCGTTCGCGGTCCAGTCCTCGGCGAGGTCGGGGACCGTCTGCCCTGCCTCGTCGAGCTTGACGAGACGGTTGTAGAGGGCGCCGAGGTACTCGTAAGCGGACAGGGAGCTCGCGGAGTCGAGGGTCTCGGCGGCGGATGCCGCCGGACGGGCGATCCGGAGCCGGCCACCCTGGCGCGCGACGCCGGTGGCGGCCGCCTTGGGGATCGTCGGGGTGCCGGCGGCGCCGGTGCTGCAGCCGACGAGTGAGAGCAGTCCGAGGCCGGCGGCGCCGACGAGGACGGCACGTCTGCTGGGGGTGGGGACGATGGGTGGCATTCGGGTGGCCCCTCCTGTAATCGTTCCGGTGAACGATAGAGGGCGCGGCGCACCGGGGCGAACCGGGCGCGCGAGCACCGGGCAATCCCGTCGTGCCGCCCGATCCGCGGCCCGCCGGTGATCGGGGCGGGGTCAGGAGGGCCGATCCCAGGCCGCGAACGTTTACCAACCCGTTACAGACGGCCCGTCTGCAGCACGGGAGGCACGGCGCCCGTCCCGCGCCGTGCCTCCCGTTCCGTACCGATCGCGATCGTCAGTCGCGGAGCTCCAGGTACCTCGCGATGAGTGCCTTGGTCGACGAGTCCTGCGACTCGAGGGCCGCGGTGTCGCCGTCGACCGCGGGGGCGACCTCGAGCGCGAGCTGCTTGCCGAGCTCGACACCCCACTGGTCGAACGAGTCGATGCCCCAGATCGTGCCCTCGGTGAACACGATGTGCTCGTAGAGGGCGATGAGCTGGCCGACGACGCTCGGCGTGAGCGACGGCGCGAGGATCGACGTGGTCGGCCGGTTGCCGCTGAACTCGCGGGCCGGCACCACCGACTCCGCCGTTCCCTCCGCCCGGACCTCGTCCGCGGTCTTGCCGAACGCGAGCGCCTTCGTCTGCGCGAAGTAGTTCGCCATGAACAGCGCGTGGACGTCCTGGCCGGGCTGCACGGCCTTGCCGTCGCCGGTGTCGTCCGTGAGCGGACGGGCCGGGTTGGCGACGGCGATGAAGTCGGCGGGGATGATCCGCGTGCCCTGGTGGATGAGCTGGTAGAACGCGTGCTGCCCGTTCGTGCCCGGCTCGCCCCAGAAGACCTCACCGGTGTCGGTGGTCACCGGGGAGCCGTCCCAGCGGACCATCTTGCCGTTCGACTCCATGGTGAGCTGCTGCAGGTACGCGGGGAAGCGGGAGAGGTACTGCGTGTACGGCAGCACCGCGTGGCTCTGCGCACCGAGGAAGTTCGAGTACCAGACGTTGAGCAGCCCCATCAGGACGGGCACGTTCTGCTCGAGCGGCGCGGTGCGCATGTGCTCGTCGACGGCGTGGAAGCCGGCGAGGAACTCGCGCCAGTTGTCGGGACCGATCGCGATGACGACGGAGGTGCCGATCGCGGAGTCGACCGAGTAGCGGCCGCCGACCCAGTCCCAGAACCCGAACGCGTTCTCGGGGTCGATGCCGAAGGCGGCGACCCTGTCGAGCGCGGTCGACACGGCCACGAAGTGCTTCGCGACGGCGTCCTTGCGGGCGTCGTCGTCCGCGATGGCGCCCGACGCCTGCAGCCGCTCCCACAGCCACTGACGCGCCAGGCGCGCGTTCGTCAGGGTCTCCAGGGTGCCGAAGGTCTTCGACGCGACGATGAACAGTGTCGTCTCCGGGTCGAGGTCGGCGGTCTTCTCGTAGATGTCCGTCGGGTCGATGTTCGACACGAAGCGGCATTCCAGGCCGGCTTGCACGTACGGCTTCAACGCCTCGTACACCATCACGGGACCGAGGTCGGAGCCGCCGATGCCGATGTTCACGACGGTCTCGATCCGCTTGCCGGTGACGCCCTTCCAGGCACCGGAGCGGACCTGCTCGGCGAACGCGTACACCTTGTCGAGGGTCGCGTGGACGTCGGCGTCGACGTCCTGCCCGTCGACCTCGAAGCCCCGCGGCGGGACGAGGCCCTCGTCGTCGGCGGGTCGGCGGAGCGCGGTGTGCAGGACCGCGCGGTCCTCCGTCACGTTGATGTGCTCGCCCGCGATCATCGCCTGGTAGCGGCCGGCGACGTCCGTGTCCTTCGCGAGCTCGAGGAGGTGCGTGAGGATCTCCTCGGTGACCAGGCCCTTGGAGAGGTCCACGGTGAGGTCGGCGGCCTGGAAGGTGTAGCGGTCGGCCCGGCCAGGGTCGGTGCCGAACCAGCCGCGGAGGTCTGGTGAGAAGCCGTCGGCGATGCCGGCGAGCGCGCGCCAGGCGTCGGTCGCGGTGGGGTCGACGGGAGTGGATTCGGTCAAGGGGGTCTCCTGAACGCTCGAACGGTGCGCGGCCCACGGCTCACGCAACACTGCGAGGCGGACCGCATTCAATCTATTGCCGCGCGGCTGTGATCGTCCGCCAGGGAACGATTGCGCCCGCCTGGACGGTGGTCGGCGTGCGTCCGCGACCCGTTCCTATGTGCCTCCAATACGTCGTCCTGACGCCTTCTTAGGAAATCCTGAACCCCTTGAGGGCGGCTCCTCGGGCGCGCTTCTTAGCGTGAACACGTTCGCACGAACCCGACCCAAGGAGCCCCCCATGTTCTTCGCCTACCTCCGACGAGAACTGATCAACAGGAAGAAGCAGAGCGTCATCATCGCCATGGGCATGGCCCTGGCGATCGCGCTCGTCATCATCGTCAACGGCGTCTCCGCCGGCGTGAAGGGCGCACAGGCGTCCGCCCTCGAGTCCGTCTACGGCGTCGGCACCGACATCACCGTCACGCAGACCGCGTCGGCCGGGTCGGGAGGCCCCCAGCGCTTCGACTTCGGATCGGACGATGCCTCGTCCGACGGCTCGAGCGACTCCAGCGGCTCGAGTGACACCACCGACCTGGCGCAGAGCACGCTCTCGACCGCGATGGGCACGGCGACGTACAGCGCGAGTGCGCTGAGCACGGTGCAGGCGATCGACGGCGTCAGCGACGCGACCGCCACCCTGTCGCTGCAGAACAGCTCGTTCTCCGGCTCGATCGGTGCTGCGCCGTCCTCCGGCTCGGCTCCGTCCGGCTCGTCCGGCTCGTCGTCGTCGGGCTCGTCGTCGTCGGACTCGTCGTCGTCGGACTCGTCGTCCGCCAGCGGCAGCGACTCCGGATCGTCCGGCATCGGTGACAGCCAGTTCAGCGTCGACTCGTTCACGGTGACCGGGATCTCGACCGGGCAGACGTCTGTGGGGCCGATGTCCTCGACGACGCTGGAGAGCGGACGGTACCTGAAGTCCGGCGACAACGGCACCGATGCCGTCGTGCTCGACAGCACCTACGCCACCGGCGCGGACCTCGCGGTGGGCGACACCACGGAGATCGGCGGCACGACGTTCACCGTCGTCGGCATCGTCTCGTCGACGTCATCCGACTCCGCCACCGCATCCGACTCCTACATCCCCCTCGACACAGCGCAGGAGCTCTCCGGGCTCACCGGCAAGATCAGCGACATCTCCGTCTCCGCCGAGTCCGCATCGGACGTCAGCACGGTCAAGGCCGCGATCGAGAAGGCGCTGCCGAAGACGACCGTCTCGACGCAGGCCGACCTGGCCTCGAGCATCTCCGGGTCGCTCTCGACCGTCTCGAACCTCGTGTCGAACCTCGGCACCTGGCTGTCGCTGATCGTCCTCGCCGCCGCGTTCGCGATCGCGATCCTGTTCACCATCTCCGGCGTCAGCCGCCGCACCCGCGAGTTCGGCACGCTGAAGGCCATCGGCTGGTCCAACGGCCGCATCATCCGCCAGGTGGGCGGCGAGTCCATCGTCAACGGGATCATCGGCGGGATCGTCGGCGCCGCGGTCGGCATCGCCGGCATCCTCGTCGTCAACGTGATCGCCCCGACCCTCTCCACCGCGTCCACGAGCACCGCGACCTCGGGCCCGGGCGGTGCCGGCCCGTCGTCGGCCACCAGCGCCGCAGCCGACGTCGCGCTGCAGATCCCGCTCACCGCCGGCATCATCCTCATCGCCGCCGGCCTCGCCGTCCTCGGCGGTCTGCTGGCCGGCATGTTCGGCGGATGGCGTGCCTCCCGCCTGCGTCCTGCCGCAGCACTGCGGAGCGTCGCATGAGCACCCCGACCCTCCCCACCACGCCCACCATCACGCACAGCACGGAGCACACCATGACCACGACGCTCGACCTGCCGGCAGCCGCGCCCACACTGGGCACGACCCCGGACGTCGCCTTCGCCCTCACCGGCGTCACGAAGACCTACCGCCAGGGCAAGCGCACGGTCGAGGCGCTCCGCGGCGTCGACCTCGTGATCCCGAGCGGGCAGATGGTCGCCGTCCAGGGGCCGACCGGCGGCGGCAAGTCCACCTTGCTGCAGATGCTCGGCGCGCTCGACCGGCCGACGAGCGGCTCCGTCACCCTCGCCGGGCAGGAGCTCGCGACGGCGTCGGACCGCGAGCTCACCGGCGTCCGGGCCCGCGACATCGGCTTCGTGTTCCAGGGGTTCAACCTGATCCCCACCCTGACCGCCGCCGAGAACGTCGAGACCGCCTTCGCGGACGGCGCCGTGCCACGGGAGGAGCGGCGGCGGCGCGTCGAGCAGGCGCTCGCCTCCGTCGGCCTGGCGGAGCGGGCGGATCACCTGCCGTCCGAGCTCTCCGGCGGGCAGCAGCAGCGCGTCGCCATCGCCCGGGCGCTCGTCAAGGAGCCGCGCGTCCTCCTGGCCGACGAGCCGACCGGCGCGCTCGATGAGGCGACACGGGACGACATCATGGCGCTCCTCGAAGGCGTGTGGCGCGACCGGGGGCTCACCCTCGTCATCGTCACCCACGACTCCGCCGTCGCCGCACGCGCCCAGCGCCGCCTGCACATCGCCGCAGGCCAGGTCTCCGAGGCCGACGCGGTCGACGCGGTCGACACACCGCAGCATGACCTCCTATAGCCGGACCCCGTACCCTGTGCAAATGATCAGCCTGCAGACCGTGCGCACCCGACGTCTCCCCGTCCTGGGGGCCGTAGCCGCCCTGACCCTCGTCCTGGCCGGGTGCTCGGACGCGGATACGGGCGACGAGTCCCCCGCCACGGCCACCTCCACCGCGTCGACGGCGCCCAGCACCAGTGCCAGCGGCAGTTCCACGGGCGTGCCCGCCCTCGCCGAGGCGTTCCGCGCGACCCTGTCGGACGACCAGCAGGACGCGATCCAACTGGAGTACACGTTCGACAACGCGCAGAACTGGTCGAACTTCCCCGACGCGCTCCTGTCCGGCAGGGGCGGCGGCCCCGGAGGCGGCAGCTCGAGCAGCTCCGGCCGCGTGGGCCTGCAGACCGATTCGCTCTCCGACGACCAGTGGGACGCCCTGGAGGACCTGCTCGCCGCCGCCACCGGGTCGGCCGAGAACGAGGGCTTCGACGAGATCATGCAGCACCTCGACGCCGACGACTACCTCGCCGACAAGGGCGGGGGCGACGCCTACGGCCGGGGGAACTTCTTCATCGCCTACCTCGGCACCCCGTCGGACTCCGGCACCTGGGAGCTGCAGTTCGGAGGCCACCACCTGGCGCTCGCGAACACCTACCAGGACGGCGCGCTCGCCGGCGCGACCCCGTCGTTCCGCGGGATCGAGCCGTTCACCACGGTCGAGGTCGACGGCGAGGAGGTCATGCCGGAACAGCAGGAACAGGAGGCGTTCTCGGCGCTGCTGGGCTCGCTCGACAGCACCCAGCTGAGCACCGCGAAGCTCTCGAGCTCGTTCAACGACATCCTCCTCGGCCCGGGCGACGACTGGGCGTTCCCGGAGAGCTCCGACGGCGTCACGGGCTCCGAACTCGACGAGGATCAGCGTGCGCTTCTCCTCGCGGCGATCAGCACCTACGTCGACGACATCAACGACGCGGACGCCGCGACGATCCTCGCAAAGTACGAGAGCGAGCTCGACGACACCTCTGTCGCCTACGCCGGCACGACGGACATGACGGAGACGGGCGACTACATCCGCATCGACGGGCCGTCGGTGTGGATCGAGTTCTCCATGCAGAACGGCGTCGTCCTGGACGGGGCGCACCCCCACGCGGTCTGGCGGGACAAGGAGACGGACTACGCCGGCCTGACGTCCTGACGTCCTGACCTCTTGACCTCTTGACCGTGCGCCGAGCCCTCATCGCTGCGTTCGCGACCATCCTCGCGGGCGCAGCGATCCTGGTCCCCGCCCTGCCCGCCGCAGCACATGTCGTGCCCTCCACCACGATCGCGCTCGACGTGCACCAGGACGACATCACCGCTGCGATCACCCTCCCGATCGCGGACCTTCGCACCGCGAGCGGCATCAGCCTGCCGACGACGGGCGCACCCGGCCGGTCGACCGCGAGTGCGGTCAGCGCCTACATCGAACAGCACTTCCATGTCACCACGGACGACGACGAGTGGGCCGTCACCATCGCAGATGTGGACACCGCCGACGCGGAACAGTGGGGCACCGGCGCCTTCCCCGCGGTCACAGCCACCGCAACCCTCACCCCGGCAGATCCCACGGACCTCCGGTCGTTCACCATCGACTACGACGCGATCATCCACCAGGTGATCACCGCGGACATCTTCGTCACCCTGCACCGCGACTGGGCGACCGGCCAGCTCGAGGCCACACGGAGCATCGGCACGATCTCACTGGACACCGTCACCGGCACCGTCCCACCACTGCCGGTCGACCTCGACGACGGCAGCCTATGGCAGGGCTTCATCGGCATGGTCCGTGCAGGAATGGCGCATATCGCCGACGGCACGGATCATCAGCTGTTCCTGCTGACCCTGCTCCTGCCCGCACCGCTGCTCGCCGCGCGGTGGCGCTGGGGTGCCGCCGCCGCGCCGAGAACGGCCCTTCGGCGCATCACCGCGATCACCATCGCCTTCACGATCGGGCATTCGATCACCCTCGCGCTCGGCACGCTCGGGGTGCCGGTCCCCCAGCAGGCGGTGGAGGCCGCGATCGCCGCCAGCATCCTCGTCGCCGCAGCCCACGCCCTCCGTCCGCTGTTCCCCGGCCGGGAGCCACTGGTCGCCGGGGCGTTCGGACTCGTGCACGGCATGGCGTTCTCCAGCACACTGTCCGCGCTCGACCTCTCCGGCGCACAACTCGGTCTGAGCCTGCTCGGCTTCAACATCGGCATCGAGATCATGCAGCTCGCCGTCGTCGCCGTCACCCTGCCACCACTCGTCGTCCTCGCCCGGACGACGGCGTATCGGCCGCTGCGGATCGTGGCCGCGGCGATCACCGGCGTCGCCGCGGTCGGCTGGCTCCTCGACCGCGTCGGTGCCGCGAACGCGGTGGGCACCGCAGCGGACGGGATCGGTGCGCTGTCGCCGTACATCGCGGTCGCGCTCTGGCTCGGCGCGGTCGCGACCGTGCTGGCCGGACGCCGCACGGGGCGCGACATCACGCGGAACGGCGAGCAGCGGACGCTCTGACCCGACGAGCCCGATCCTCCGCGCCGCGGCGAGTGATCAGCTACGGTGCTCTGTACGCTTTTGACGCGCAGGGCTAGGATCAGTTGTACACATGGGACGGAGGGGCGACATGATCTCGAAGAAGTATCGAGAACTCGGCGGATCGCGGGGTCGCAGCAACGGAGGAAGCAGCCGCTCGGCTGTGAGCGGCCGGTTCATCGCGAAGAGGGCTGCTCGCCGGCACCTGGTGCCGACGATTTCCAAGGCTGCCGGTATCGGTGACTGGGAGACAGTCGGCCCACGGCTGGCTATCGCCGAAGTTCGCGAGACCGTCACCACCAGTGGGTCAGGTGACGATGCGGAGGAACGCCTCGTCACCGCGCTGCTGCGCCAGATCCGATCGCTCGACCTCGCTGAGGTCGAACGCGCGAACGGATCGATGGACGCTGTCGCTGAGCGCATGATCGCGAGCCTCCCCGGCGCCAACATCCTGGACGAGCGGGTCGGCCCCTTCTATGACACGTCCGGCCTGCGGAAGTGGTTTCAGATGAGCAGGCAGACGCTCGACGCACAGGCGACCGCCGGCGATGTGCTCTGCGTGATGTCCTCCGACAATCACCGGCTGTACCCGTCGTTCCAATTCACGGCTCAGGGGCAGCTCCTGCCGCGCCTGCGCCAGGTCCTCGCTGCACTCGACCCCAAGCGCATCGACACCTGGGGAGACGCGGTCTGGTTGAACACCCCGGCGAGCGCGCTTGACGGGCTGCGGCCCGCCGAAGCGCTGCGAACCGAGCGTGCTGACGAGGTGCTCGGATTGGCCAAGCGGGCGGGAGCGCACCAACTCGGATGAGCGCTGGCACCGCCCGCAACAGCGTCGCACAGAAGCCACCTCGGGCTGGCCTCGACCTCACCGGATTCCCCGGCGGTGGCCAGCCCGAGGACTCGATGTTCCGTGCCCACTCGCGGGAGTTCGATCCCTGGTTTTTCGCGAGCCACGAGAACGGCCGGTTCAACCTCGCCGACCCGAATGGGACCTGCTACTTCGCAGGCGGCCTCGAGACGGCGGTGCGGGAGTACTACGGCGAGCTGGTCGTCGACACGAACGCCCTCAGCACAGCGGCCGCCGCCATGCTGCGCGTCTCGGTCGTGCATCCGCCGACCGGCGCTGTCTACGCGCACGTGAGCGGACCAGGCGTGTCGCACTACGGGATCACCTCGGAGCTGACCACGATGGGCGACTACGCCATCACCCGCGCCTGGGCTGAACGGTTGAAGGACGACGCCAACGGGCTTCGCTACAACTCGCGATTCAACCCCGGCCACGAGTCATGGGCGCTCTTCGGCAAGGCCGGCCCCGCGCCGTCGCTCGGCGTCGAGCCGTCTCGCGCCGTCGACGGCGTCGCTGCAGTCACGGCGGCCGGCATCGCCGTCCTGCCGGACCCGCCCCGCAAAAGTTCCGTGCGGCTGGTCTCAGACCCGCGCACCTGATCCGCCGCTCAGGCGTTGGATGTCGCACGCTCTCGTATAACAGCGGCAGCTGGCGTCGGCGCACGCGGCGCTCGCGGAACACCCTCCCTGACGGCCACCGCTGACGGGGTCGCCCGACACCGCCCGGCAGCACGAGACTGGGACCATGCACCCCCGCCTGCCGCTCGTCGTCCTCGCCGTGCTCTGCACCGGACTGCTCACGGGGTGTTCCTCGGCCGAGGGTTTGGTGCGGAGCGCCGCTCAGGAGCACGGCGGGACGGACCGCCCACTGCCGTGCCCCTCCAGTACACCGACCGTCACAGAGCCGACCCCGTCGCCGACCCCGTCGCCGCGACCAGCCCCGACCCTCGATCCGACGGTCGCCGGGGAGGTCCGCGACGCCCTGCGTGCGGTCCGCCGGCTCCCGGGCGTCGAGCGTGCTGACGAGACGACCACGAACACGCCGAGCATCGCGCCCGACCCGACCTGCCCAGCGCGCCTCGTCACCACGAACCACTTCGCCACCACGTTCACGGTCACGACCTTGCCGCAGGCCACGCCCGAGCAGGCCGGCGCCGTCCCCGCGGAGATGTCCGAGCACCTCGCATGGACCGGCGTGAACCTGACCCTGACCGTGCCCGCCGGGGCGGGACACATCGCGAGCACCGTGGACTACGACGGCACCTTTGACCAGCGGATCCCCGAGGCCACGTCCACATCGGTCGCGCAGGGGCTTGCCACACTCGCCGCGACCCCGCACGTCGTCGGGCTCGAAGCCGTCATCCCGATGACGATGCGCGTCGAGTACGGTTCGTTGACGATCGGCGTCGACACCGCTGACGAAGCCACCCTCGACACCGTTCGCAGCGTCATCGACGGCACCGCCTTCGCCAACACGACCCTCCACGGCTCCTTCGGGAACGGCGCAAAGCCGTGACGGAGGCTCCGAGAGCCCCCGCGCTGTGGAAGCTCCCCGCTCGGCGCTACGGCATCGTCGCCCCGGTCAGTCGACCTCGGCAAGACGCTGGAACATCAGATGATCCTGCCACTCGCCCGCAATCTTCAGGTACCTCGGCGCGAGGCCATACCGCGTGAACCCGGCACGAAGCAGAACCCGCTGCGAAGCAGTGTTGGAGAGCAGGGTCTCGGCCTGCACCCGGTGGAGGCCGAGCTCCTGGAACGCGTAGGCCAGGGCAGCGATGACGGCTTCTGTCGCCAGCCCCATGCCTGTGCGGTCATGTGACAGCCAGTAGCCCATGGCGCATGACTGGAAGGGTCCCCGGACGATGCCGCTGAGCGTCAAGCGGCCGGCCACTCCCCCTTCGTCGTCGACAATGACGAACGGTGCTGCATCGCCGCGCTCATAGCGCTGCAAAGCTGCATCGATGTCCGCTCGTTGCCCGGCGACTGTGAAGTACGCGTCCGGGCGCACCGGGTGCCACGGTGCCAAGAAGGCGCGGTTCCGCGTATGGAGCTCGGCCAGCGCCGCGCTGTCGGCTGCCATGACGAGGCGGATGGGTGACACGGCGACCAGCCTGGCATTGGTCATCGTTCGCCACCGTTCCGGCCGTCGGCAGAAGGGCGGATCGCCTCGGCGGCTCCGAATTCCGCCGACACGAGGCGCGGCGGGGCGAGCGGAGTCGGGCCAACTTCGTCGGAGTCCCCGGTGGGCAACGCCCGGAGTCGCGCGAACTCCGCCCAGCTGACGGCGCGGTTCATTCCACGCCCACCGGGTCGCGCTGATCCGTCCGCGACTCGCTTCGCGCCGCGAGACGCGCTGCGGTCCGGTCGAACACCGGCTCGAGCCGTTCGTACACATCGATGAAGGTCTCGTACGCGACCTCGAGCTCGCGGTGCCGCGTCGGGTTCGGCTCGTGCCGGCCGCGAAGGCTCGACAGGTTCCGCGCGACGTCGAAGTCGTCGAAGAGTCCGACGCCCACGCCGCCGACGACGGCCGCACCGAGGGAATTGGCCTCGTCGACCAGGCTCCGCGCGACGACCGGGACATCCCACACGTCGGCGAAGACGTCGAGCAGCAGGCCGGAGTTCGCCGCGCCTCCGATAGCGGACACCGAGTCGATGGTGACGCCGTTCTCGGTGAACGCGCGCAGACCGGTGGCGAGGTTGAACGCGACACCCTCGAGCACGGCGCGGGTCAGGTTCGCCGGACCGTGGTCGATATGCAGGCCGACGAACGCCGCACGGGCCGCCGGGTTCCAGTACGGCGAGCGCTCCCCGAGCAGGTACGGCAGGAAGAACAGGCCGTCATCCGCCGCGCGTGCGTTGGCGGCACCGGCCAGGAGTGTGCGGTACCGGTCCTCACGGCCCGGCGCGAGGACGTTCGTGATCCACTGCAGGGAGGCACCGCCCGCCTGCATGGTGGCGGTCGGCACGTACGCTCCGGGGACGACGTGATTGAACGTCATCGAGCGCATCGCCGGGTCGTGCAGCGGGCGATCGGCGCTCACCGACACCCACGACGACGAGCCGAGGTAGGCGTAGGCGCCGTCCTCTGCAGACACGATGCCGGCGCCGAGTGCGGCCGTGGGTCCGTCGCCGCCGCCGATGACGACCGGGGTGCCGGCCAGGAGGCCCGTCTCGAGCGCCGCCGCGGACGTGACCGTTCCGATCACGGTCGTGGATGGCACGATCTCCGGGAACAGGTCGCGGCTGAGTCCCGCCGCCTGGATGAGCTCGTCGGACCAGTCCCCCGCCTGCTGGTCGTACGCGTTCGTGCCGGAGGCGTCGGACGGGTCGGTGACCATGGTGCCCGTGAGCCGGAACGCCACCCAGTCCTTCGCCTGCAGCACACGGCGCGTTCGGTCGAACGCATCCGGCTCGGTGTCGCGGAGCCAGGCGATCTTCGACAGTGAGTACGTCGGGTTGAGCCGGTGCCCGGTGATCGTGTAGCAGCGCTCCACCGACACCGAGCGGGCGATGTCCCGGCACTGGGCACCGGAGCGGGTGTCCGCCCAGATGATCGCCGGACGCACGGGCTCGCCGGCGCCGTCGACCGGGACGACGCCCATCATCTGCCCGGAGAACGACACGACGTCGATGTCGCCGGGCGCGACCGCGCTGTCGGCGAGCAGCCGGACCGTTGCCTCGGCGACGGCGCTCCACCACATGGCTGGGTCCTGCTCGGCGAGGCCGCCGCCCCCGAAGACGACCGGGTAGCCCACGGTGACGGCGGCGATCACGGCGCCGTTCCGGTCGACGAGGGTGGCTTTGTCCCCGGTCGTGCCGAGGTCGTGGGAGAGGATCACGGGTACTCCGTCGTACTGGTGCGGGTGGGTGTCGGGGCGCTGCTCAGCGGAGCGAGTAGCCGCCGTCCATGAGCAGCTCGGCGCCGACGTAGTAGTCGGCCTCGTCGCTGAGGAGGAACGCCACCGACGCGGCGACCTCCTCCGGCGTGGCGAAGCGCCGGGTGACGACGCCCTGCTTCCACGTCTCGTGCATGTGGGCCTTCAACGCGTTGAGCGGTGTGCCGACATACCCGGGCGAGAGCGCGTTGATGCGCACCCCGAGCGGCGACCACTCGACCGCGAGCGAGCGGGTCAGCGCCGAGACGCCCGCTTTCGAGGTGTTGTAGGCGGCCTGGCGCTGCGGGGCGTTCACCACGGCGTTGCCCGACATCGACGCGATGTTGACGATGGCGCCGCCGCCGCGGGCGATGAGCTCGCGCCCGAACGCCTGGCAGGTGATGAACGTGCCGCGAAGGTTCACCCCGAGGACCGCATCCCACTGCTCGATCGGCATGTCGACTGCGGGGACGTCGTCCTCGACGATGCCAGCGCTGTTCACGAGGTGCACGGGTCGGTCGTCGCCGGCGTAGAGGTCACGCACGACGTCCGCCACCGCCTCCGGCGACGTGAGGTCGAGTTCGACGCCGACCGCGCCGTCGGGAAGCGCTTCGGGGGTGCGCCGGTCGAGCGCGATCACCTCGGCGCCTTCATCGACGAGGCGCGCGACGATCGCGCTGCCGATACCGCCGGCGGCGCCGGTGACGGCGACCCGCCTGCCCTGGAATCGAGACACGGGGTGGTTCCTTTCGTGTGGCGTGAAGCCGAGGGGCCGGGACCCGCTCGTCGCGGATCCCGGCCGCTCGCGGGGATCAGAAGACGCTGTCCGGGTCGTAGTAGTCGTCGACGTTCTCGCAGCCGATGCCGGCGGCCTTCGTGTACTCGTTGTCCTTGTACGACGACGCCTTCGTCTTGCCGGAGCCGATGGATGTGGCGATCTCGAAGGCGCGCTGCGTGGCGAGGTCGGGCGAGTTCAGACCGGTCGAGACGTACTGCGCGTCGCAGCCCTTGTTGATCTGCTCGAACGCCTCCTTCTGCCCGTCCGCTGAGGCGGCGACCAGCGTCGTCGTGTTGTTCTGGTCCTGCAGCACGGTGAGCGCGCCGAGGGCCATCGAGTCGTTCAGGCCGAGGATGAGGTCGAGATCCGGGTGCGCGGCGAGCATCGACTCGGTCGCGGGGACCGCCTTGTCCTGCGCGTACACGGCGCTGGTCTCGGCGACCACGTCGTACTTCACGCCGCCGTCCTCAAGCCCCTGCAGGAAGCCCTTCTGCCGCGCCGGGCCGACGACCTCGTCGTTCGGGCCGCCGTTGAGCACGCCCACCTCGATGGTCTCGCCCTGGTCGAACCGCTTCGCCGCGAGCTTGCCGGACAGCTCGCCGCTCTTGACGTTGTCCGACGTGACCGACGTCACGCCGACGCCAGGGATTCCGGTGTCCATGAACACGACGGGCACCTGGCCGGCGATCTGCTCGAACTGGTCCTTCTCGGTGCTCGGCGACAGGACGTCGGCGACGATGACGTCCGCACCCTGCGAGAGCATCGTCTGCGCCTGGTTGAGCTGTGTCACCGGGTCGCCGCCGGCGTTCTGCACGAGGAGCTTGAAGCCCTGCTTCTTGGCGATGGCCTTCGCCTGCTCCTGCATCGCCGTGTAGTACGGCGCATCGAGCTGGCGCTCGAGGAACCCGATGGTGAGTTCCTTGACGGGCTTGCCGTCGGTCTCGCCAGAGCTGGTGGCCGCGTTGGTGGACCCGCAGCCGGCGAGGAGGGCGATGGTCGCGGCGGCGGCGAGGACGCCGATGCCGCGCTTGTGGATCGTCTTCATTGACTCGTTCCTTGGTGTTCGGGAGTTGGGGAAGGGGTTCGGTCAGCGGAGGGTCGCCTGACGGCGCTTCCGCAGCTGGAAGGTGGTGAGGGTGATCGCGACGAGGACGAGGGCGCCGCTGAAGGCGTCCTGCAGGTACGTCGAGACGTTGAGGAGGACGAGGAGGTTCGAGATCACGCCGAAGATGAGCGTGCCGATGACGGCACCGAACACCCGGCCGCGCCCGCCGCGGAGGCTCGTGCCGCCGATGACCACGCCGGCAATGGCGTTGAGCTCATAGAGGTTGCCGGCGGTCGGCGTGCCGACACCGACGCGGGAGGCGAGCAGGAACCCGGCGAAGCCGACGAGCACGCCGGCGAGGACGTACACGCCGAGAAGGGTTGCCCGGACCGGCACACCGGAGGCCCGCGCCGCCTCCTTGTTGCTGCCCACCGCGTAGACGCGACGGCCGAACACCGTGCGCTTCACCAGGAACCACATGCCGAGGGCGATCGCGATCCAGATGATGCCGATGACCGGGATCCCGGCGACGGTCGCGGTGGCGATCCCGCGGAAATCGGCCGCGTTCGGTGTGACCGGCACGCCCTCGGTGTACGCGTAGACGAGACCACGAGCCAGGGACAGCATGCCGAGCGTGACGATGAACGCCTCGAGCCCCCGGAAGGCCACCAGGTACCCGTTCACGAGGCCGATGAGCGCGCCGACGGCCGCCGCGACGAGGATCGACACCAGGACGTTCCCGCCGCCGAACAACCCGGCGGACAGCACGCCGGCGAGTCCGACCGCGGATCCGACGCTGATGTCGATGCCGCCGGTGAGGACGATGAGGAACTCGGCGAGCGTCACGATGCCGATCACGGAGACCTGCAGGATGAGGTTCGTCAGGTTCCGGGTGGTGAAGAACGCATCGGTGGAGAAGCCGGCGATGATGAGCAGCACCACGAGGATGTAGAGCGGGTACTGCTGCTTCGCCCATGTCAGCACGCGGTTGTCCGACCGGTCGAGGACGGGCGTGCTCACGGTGGGCACGTTCGCGGTCTGCTGGCTCATGCTGCTGCTCCTCCAAGGGATGCGCGGATCAGGTCATCGGTCGAGGCGTCCGCGGAGGTGAACTCGCCGACGATGCGACCCTCCTTGAGCGCGAGGACCCGGTTGCACAGCGTGAGCGCCTCTTCGGCTTCGCTCGTGACGACCAGCACCCCCTTGCCCTGCGCGGCGAGCTCGCGGACGATCTCGTAGATGTTGAGTCGGGCGCCGACGTCGATGCCCTTGGTGGGCTCGTCGAGGATGACGAGCTCCGGTGCGGTCTCGAGCCACTTGGCGATGATGACCTTCTGCTGGTTCCCGCCCGAGAGCGTGCGGGTGTAGGTGTCCGGTCCGCCCTTCACCTGGAACCGCGTGATGAGTTCGCCGACGCGCTTGCGTTCGGCGTCGCGGCGGATGACCCCGGCCCGGGCGTACTTGTCCTGCGCGGCGAGCGTCATGTTCTCGCCGTTCGTGAAGTCGCCGACAAAGCCCTCGCGGCGCCGGTCCTCGGTGAGGTAGGCGATGCCGGCACGGATGCCGTCACGGGGCGATGCGGCGTCGATGGCCTTGCCGTCCAGGGTGACCGTGCCGGTGTCGCGCGACTGGTTGCCCGAGATCGACCGGGCGATCGAGCTGCGCCCGCTGCCGACCAGCCCGTACAGGCCGACGATCTCGCCGCGGCGCACGTCGATGTGGATGTCGCGTGCCGACCCGGAAGCGAGCCCGCGGACCTCGAGCAGCGGGGCAGCGTCGGTGGCGAGCGGTGCCGGAGGCTCGAGCGCGCGCACGGCCTTGCCGATCATGAGCGTCATGACCTCGTCCGGCGTGGTGTCGGCCGTGCGCACGACGTCGATGAGTGTGCCGTTGCGCAGCACCGCGATCCGGTCGGACATCGCGAACACCTCGTCCATGCGGTGCGAGACGAAGATCACGGCGACCCCGGCCGCGCGCTCGCGCTGCACGAGCTCGAGGACATCCTGGAAGTGATCCTCGGTCGTCGACGCCGTGGTCTCGTCGAGCAGGAGCACCCGGTGGTCGGTGACCTGCGTGCGGCTCAGGGCGAGCATCTGCCGCAGGCCCGGGCCGAGGTCGGCGGCGGGACGGTCGATGCGGAGCCCGCGGAGCCCGACGGCGTGCAGGGCGTTCTCGGTGGCTTCGCGCCGGGAACGAGGCATGAGCCCCCAGGGCTTGGTGCCGCCGGCAGAGCTGAGGTCGCGGAGCCAGAGGTTCTCGCCGACGGTGAAGTCGTCCACGATGATCGGCTCCTGGTGCATGAGCAGCACGCCGGCCTCCTCGGCGTCGGCCGGGCTCCGGAGCGGCCGGTCGAACCCGGTGATGCGGACCTCGCCCTGCGTCGCGGGCTCCTGCCCGGCCAGGATCTTCGACAGCGTGGATTTACCGGCCCCGTTGGCGCCGCAGATCGCGAGCACCTCGCCGGCGTACCCCTCAAGGGTCACGCCCTGCAGGGCGCGGACACCGGGGTAGGTCTTCGAGACGCCGTCGACCGAGAATGCGACGCGTCGTTCGTCAGTCATGGCTCGCGTCCGCTCTGCGGCGCTGCACGCTGGCACGGCTCATGATGTGTGGCTCCTTCGACACGATCGGGCTCCTGCCCGGGGCGGCCCCGAAGAGGAACGCCATGTAGTGATACTACGTAAGACTAGGGACAAGGTGGCGCAGACGCAACACTTGCGGAAGCAGTACGCCTTTTTTGGTAGCAGGGCTACAGAATCAGGCGATGCGGCCAGCGGCCGCGGCCCCGACCGCCTGCGAGATGAGGACCCGGAGCCGCCCCTCGCCGTCCGGGTCGGCGAGGAGCGCGGGCGGCACCATCCAGCTCCCGCCGACCGCGGCGACGTTGCTCAGCCGGAGGTAGTCCCCGAGGTTGCCGAGGCCGACGCCGCCGGTCGGCACGAACCGGACATCCGCGAACGGGCTCGCGAATGCGGCGATCGCCGCCGCGCCGCCGCTCGCCTCCGCGGGGAAGAACTTGAGCAGCCGGTGCCCCTCGTCCCGCGCGCGCATCACCTCGGAGGCCGTGACCGCCCCCGGCAGGAGCGGCACGCCGGTGCGCGTCGCCGCGCGGAAGAGCGCTGGGCTGCTGCCCGGCGCGACCACGTAGGTCGCGCCCGCATCCACCGCAGCATCGTACTGGGCCTCGTCGAGCACCGTCCCCGCACCCACCGCGAGCCCCGGCACCTCTGCGAGCCGCCGGATCGCCGCCAGCGCGCCCGGCGTCCGCAGCGTCACCTCCGCGACAGGCAGGCCGCCATCGACGAGCGCGGCGCCGAGGCGCTCCGCGTCCGCCTCGCCGCTGATCACGACGACCGGCACGACGCCGCTCTCGAGCGCGCGTTCCAGCCCCGATGCGATTCCCTGTTCCTGCGTCACTGCAGCCACCTCCATTGGTCGTTCTGTAGTTATACTACAGACGGGAGGCTCCAATGCAGTAACTGGGGCCCGTTTCGCGCCCGGAACGTCGAATTAGGGTAGTTGTGCTACTCCCCCGCGCGCCGGAAGCGGGCGAGTCCTTCCTTCATCTGGGAGAGCCGCTCGAGGTGCTCCTCTCCGCGGCGGAGCGCGACCGCGGTCGCGAGGACGTCGATGACGACGAGGCCCGCGAGCCGGCTGACCGTCGGCGTGAAGATGTCGGTGTCCTCGATCGTCTTGACCACGAGCGGGATGTCCGCGTGGTCGAGGATCGGCGTCTCATCGCCGGAGATCGCGATCACCGTGGCCCCGTTCGCCCGTGCCGTGCGGGCGACCTCGATGACCGACTGGGTGCGGCCGATGTTCGAGATGACCAGCGTCACGGTGCCCGGACGGGCCATCGTCGCCGCCATGTACTGCTGGTGGGGGTCCGTCGGTGCGGAGCACGGAATGCCGAACAGCGGGGCCTTCTGCTCGGCATCGAGCGCGATCAACGCCGAGGCACCGAGGCCGACCAGGTCCATCGATGACGCGGTGAGGATCGCGTCCACCGCCTCCGCGACGAGGTTCGGGTCCAGGAACCGTCGGGCTCGATCGAGCGAGCTGATGGTGTGGTCGAAGACCTTGGTGGCGATGTCGGGCACGGTGTCATCGCGGTCGATGCCCGACAGCGTCGCCGGGATGCCGAGCGCCAGACTCTGCGCGAGCACGATCTTGAACTGCTGGAACCCCGTGTAGCCGAGGCCGGTGCAGAACCGCATGACCGTCGGCTCGCTCACCCCTGCGGCCTCCGCCACCGCGGCCATCGTCCCGTTCATGACGAAGGCCGGGTTGTCCGCGACGAGCTGCGCGACCTTGCGTTCCGACGCGCGCAGGCTCCCCCGGGCCTCGGTCAGGCGCTCCAACAGCGTTGGGTTGTGTTCGACAGCCATGACCACTCCTTGTGTTCGCTCCGGGATCAGTGCCCCAGGCTATCCACGAGGTTCGTCACCGCGAGTTCGGACGCACGGCGGGTGCTCGCCGCGGTGTACCCGCCGAGGTGCGGCGTCATCACCGTGCGCGGGTGCCGCAGCAGCGGCGTGAGCACGGGCGGTTCCTGATCGAAGGCGTCCACGGCGTACGCGTCGAGCGCTCCGGTCTCGAGCGCCGCGAGCACGGCCTCCTGGTCGACGAGCGCCGCGCGGGCCGTGTTCACGAGGATCCCGCCGGAGCGCATCCGGGCCAGCCGGGCGGCGTCGACGACCGGTGTGCCGTCGGCCGCGGGAGGCACGTGCAGGCTGACGACATCGGCGTCCGCGAAGACGTCCTCCGCCGATCCGGACCGGACCCCCTCCACGGCGACGAACGGGTCGTGCGCCACGACGTCCGCACCCATTGCCGCGAAGGTCCGCGCGACGATCCGTCCGATCGCGCCGAACCCGAGCACGCCGATCCGCAGGTCAGGGACCTCGCGACCGAGCCGGCGCTCCCACCGCCCCTCGTGCATCGCCGCGTTCGCACCCCCGAGATCGCGCAGCGCGTTGAGGACGTGCGCGACCGCGAGCTCCGCGACGCCCTGCGAGTTCGCACCTCGGGCGAGGACGACCTCGATCCCCTGCCGCGCGGCGGCGTTCATGTCCACGGCATCGGCGCCGACGCCGTTCCGGCTGATCACCCGCAGCGCGTCGGCATGCTCGAGCACCCGCGCGCTGATCCGTTCGACGCCGGCGATCCAGCCGTCGATGCCCGGTACGAGCGCGCACAGCTGGTCCTCGTCGGGGAGCTGTCCGGCCGGCCCGGCGACGATCTCCCACCCGCGCTCGACGAGCGGTGCGAGCTCCGGCAGCTCGGCGGGCGGGGTCCGCGTCATCGAGCGCGGGGTCACGAGCACGCGCACGTCAGCTCCTCGTCGATGCGGCGAGGTCGGACAGTCGCTCGAACCCGGGACCGCTGGTCGGGATGTCGACGTCGAACACCTCGGCGATCACCTGGGTCCAGCCGTGCACGAAGTACACCCAGCCGTCCTCGACGTGCAGGTGCCGGTCGGCCTCCTGGGCGCGGGCCTGGTCCAGGAACACGAGGTCCCCGCGGTAATTGAGGTCCCAAAGGAGCGCGCCGTGCGGGAACACCGCGCCGTCGGTGAGCGGTGAGCCGGGGGCGTCCTTGCCGAGTCCGGTCGCGTTGATCACGACGCTGCCGGCCGGCGCGTCGGCGACGAAGCCGTCATTGACGGAGGCGTCCGCAGCGACCGCGGTGACGAGCTCGGTCCCGGCACCGGACGCGTCGTGCACGCGGCGCAGGGCGTCGAGCCGAGGCGCGCTCCGGTTCGTCACGACGACGCGACGGGGGCGGTCGTCGCCGCGCTCCGGCCGGGTGAGGTACCAGTCGATCGCGATTGCGGAACCGCCCGCGCCGAACACGACGAGATCCGCGCCGCTCGCGGCGAAGTGCCCGGCGGGGACGAAGGCGTCGAGCGCGAGTCCCGACGAGATCGGGTCCTTCGCGTGGGCGACGAGTCGACCGTCACGCTTCGAGATCGAGCTGACCTCGTCCATGAGCGTCGCGAGCGGGTCGATCTCGTCGAACAGATCGCCTGCCGCGTGAAACAGGTCGAGCTTGTGGGTGGTGACGAGCGCGCCGAGGCTCAGCGGATCGTGCTTGATGAACTCGGTGACCGTCCGGTAGTCCTCGGCAGGGGCGTGCAGCGGCAGGTCGATGCCGACGAGCACCACGTCCCCGAGCCCGAGCTCCTCGGCCCACAGCGGGAACACCCGACGGATCGACGATCTGCCGGTGGTGACGCCGATGAAGTAGAACGTCCGGGTCGTCGCCGGTTCCAGGGTCGCCGCCGTGAGGGTTCGGTCCTCGTGGATGCCAATGCTCATGCGTTCGCCTCCGCGTGATAGCCGACGTGATCGGGGTTCGGGGTGGCGCGCCAGCCGTCGGCAGCTCCCACGACGACGAGGGACTTCATGCCGCCGGCGTCCTGGATGATGCCGTAGTCCTGTCCGGCGTCGGCGGCGTAGCAGAACAGGGTCACGAACGGTTCGTCGCCGATGTTGACGCTTCGGTGCGCCCAGTGGCCCGGGACGTTCACGGCCTGGCCGGGCACCAGCTCGATGGCCTCGGTCATGCCGTCGACGGTCTCGAGCAGCATGACGCCCCGACCCGACAGGCAGTGGTAGAGCTCGGCCCGGTCGGCTTTGGCGTGCAGGTGGCCGCGCGTCACGGCGAACTCCTCGCCCACCCGGCCCGGCAGCACGGTGCTCGTGCCGACGATGAGCGCTCCGCTCCCGTCCTGGTACCGCTGTTCGTTGACGGAGTAGACGACGGTGCTGGCGCCGAGCCGGTCGACCTCCGCCTGCCACGCATCGGCGTCGCGGTAGACGCCCGCCATCTCGCCGATGGTCTTCTCGTAGCGGCGGGTTGCCCCGGCGAGGTCCCCGTCGACGCCGATGGTCAACAGCGTCGGATGGTCAACGCTCTGCTGTGCGTGCGTCATGCACTCCTCCTCGAACCATGTAGTCAGACTACATTAACGTCAGCTCGGATGCGAGCGCCGGCGGCTTCTGCCACACCGAGCCTCCAGTCTGTGTAGTTTTGCCAACATGTCCGACCGCATCATCCGTACCGTGACCGGCGACGTGACCGGCGACGCGCTCGGCGCGTTCGACTACCACGAGCACCTGTTCCAGGTGTCGCCCCTGCTGCCCGGCGACGAGCTCGAGGATGAGGCGCGATCCGGGGCCGAGGCCGTGTCGCTTTACGCGGGCGGCATCGACTGGATGGTGGAGGCGACGCCGACCGGGCTCGGCGCCGACCCGGCGTCGGTCGCGCGCATCAGCGCACGGACCGGTCTGGCCGTCGTCCACACCACCGGTGCGCACCACGGTGGTCACTACTGGACCGGGCACCCGCTCACCGCCCTCGACGTCGACGCCCTCACCGCGCGGTTCACGGCGGACGTCACCGCCGGCTTCCGCGACGGCGGTGGCACCCCCGTCACCGGGCCCACCGGCGAGCCGGTGCGGGCGGGCCTGGTCAAGGCGGGGGTCCGCTACTGGTCGATTGGATCCTTCGAGCGCCGCGTGCTCGACGCCGCGGCGGCGACCGCCCGCGCGACCGGGTGCGCGGTGATGGTGCACCTGGACCACGGATCCGCGACGCACGAGGTCCTCGACCTGCTCCGCGAGCAGGGCGTCGAAGCGGACCGCGTGGTGCTCGCCCACGTCGACCGCAACCTCGACCCCGGCCTGCACGCCTCGCTCGTCGAGCGCGGCGCCTACCTCGGGTACGACGGCATGGCCCGCCACCGGGAGGCGCCGGACTCGGCGATCCTCGACTGCCTCGCGGCGGTCGTCGCCGCCGTCGGGTCGGAACGACTGGTGCTCGGCGGCGACGTCGCACGGGCGAGCCGGTACCGGGCGTACGGCGGCATCCCTGGACTCGACTACCTGCCCGTGCGGTTCATGCCGCGCCTCGCCGCCGCCCTCGACGAGCGGGACGCGCGTCGGATCACCGTGCTGAACGGCCGGGACCTGCTGGCGCTGCGCCCCGCCGCCTGACCACTGCCGCGACCGCGGCGAGGTCACGGGCACCGCGGCCTTCGAGCGTCGGCCAGATGGTCGCGCCCGCGTCCGCCGGCAGCGCGACGACGTGCGGGATCGCGATCGTCACCGCCCCGGAGGCCACTGCGGCGCGCAGCCCCGACAGCGAATCCTCCAGGGCGACGCAGTCGCGGATCGGCACGCCGAGCAGCCGGGCCGCCGTCTCGTACGGTTCCGGCGCCGGCTTCGGTGTGGTCACGTCCTCCAGCGCGACCGAGGCTGCGAACGGGGCACCGGCCAGGAGGTCCGTGACGGCGTCCGCGACGACGCGCGGTGACGACGTCACCAGCGCCTGCGGGACGCCACGGCCGGCCAGGTCGTCGAGCAGCTCGCGCGCGCCGGGCCGCCACACCGGCCGATCGACGACCTGCCGCGCAACGACCGTGGACAGGCGGCGTCCGATCTCCTCGGTCGGCAGGTCGACCCCTCGCGCGCGGAGCGCGGCGGCCGACGCCGACATGTCCTTGCCGATGAGGGACATGCCGTCCTCGACGGTCCAGGTGCGGCCGAACGAGCGGACGAGCTCTATCTCGGCCTGGATCCAGAACGGCTCGGAGTCGACGAGCGTCCCGTCCATGTCCCACAGGACCGCGGCCGGGAGGTCCGTCACAGCCGTGTCTCGCGGGTCGCCGTCACCCTGCGGTGCGACCCGTCCTCGCGTTGCACTCGGGTCGGCCGTCACGGGCGGATCGCGACTTTGATCTCGGCACCGGAACGGGCGGCGTCGAAGGCGGCGGCAGCGTCGTCGAGCGGGTACTGCGCGGTCACCATGGTGGCGCCGGCATCCGGCAGGTCGCGGAGGATCCGGATCGACTCGCGATAGTCCTCGGCCGTGTAGGTCGCGGTGCCCTGCAGCCGGATCTGCTTGTCCTGCAGCGTGAACGCCGGCACGGGGAACGAGCCCGCCGGGACGCCCACCATGACGACGGTGCCGCCCCGCTCGACCATGTCGACCGCAGCCGCGACCGTGGGCTCGATGGAGACGCAGTCGAACACGACGTCGGCCGTCTCGCCGAGCTCCGCCTTCACAGCCGCCGGCAGATCCGGAGTCGTCGCGTCGATCACGGCGTCGGCGCCGCTGCGCAAAGCGACGTCCCGCTTCGCCTCGAGCGGATCGGTCATGACGATCCGGCGAGCGCCGCCGGCGCGTGCGGCGGCGAGCACCAACAGGCCGATTGTCCCGCACCCGGTGATGACGACGGCCTTGCCCTCGACGCCGCCCGCATTCCGTACGGCGTGCACCGGGGTGGCGAGCGGTTCGATGAGGACGGCCTGCTCGTCCGAGAACTCCTCCGGCACCACGTGGAGGCGGTCAGCGCGGATGGTGAAGCTGTCCGCCATGCCGCCCTCGCGGAAGCCGCAGCCGAAGAACTGCAGGTTCTCGCAGATGTTCGAGCGGCCCGTGCGGCACATCTTGCAGTGCCCGCAGGGCAGCGTCGGTTCCGGGATGACGCGCTGGCCCGGGGTGATGTCCGTGACGTCGGCGCCGACCTCCTGGACGATGCCGACGACCTCGTGACCGGGGTGGAACGGCGGCACCATCAGCGGGTGCTTGCCGGCGAGGGCGTGCAGGTCGGACCCGCAGACGCCGGCGATCACCATGGTGACGAGCGCCTCGTCGGGTGCCGGCTCCGGGACGGGCTCGACGGCGGTGGACACCTGTCCGACGTCCGTGACGATGACGCGTCGGCGAGTGGGTGCGGGACTGGACATCTGGAGCCTCCTGGCGCGACGATGCGATGGAGGTAGCAAGACTACTTCATCGCGCACTTCGGGGCGTATGGCCCGCCGTTCACTGGCCGATTCCAGCTACTCTCGTAGTCCCACTACCAATTTGCGACGAAAGGTCAGGCGATGACGACTGACACAGCCTCCCGGCCGACGGCCACCACCACGATGGCGGCGGTCGTGTTCCGCGATGGCGTCAGCTGGCAGGTGGAGCGGGTCGACCGCCCGGCGCCAGGACCCGGCGAGGTGCTGCTCCGCATCGTGCAGACCGGTGTCTGCGGCACGGACGAGCACCTGCTGCACGGCGGCTTCATCGCACGGTTCCCGCTCGTCCCCGGCCACGAGATGGTCGGCGAGATCGCCGAGCACGGCGCCGGCGTCACCGGTCCGAAGGTCGGCACACGCGTCGTCGTCGACAACACCGAGTTCTGCGGCGAGTGCCGCGCATGCAACGCCGGCACTCCCCTGTACTGCGAGAACTTCGTCTCCCTCGGCTGCAACGCCCCCGGCGGGTTCGCGGAGTACGTCGTCGTCCGGGCCAGCAAGGTGTACCCGATCGGCGAGCTGCCCGTCGACGTCGCCGTGTTCACCGAGCCCACCGCGTGCGCGATGCACGGCGTGGACGTCCTCGGGCTCCGCGCCGCGTCGGACGTGCTGCTGTTCGGCGCCGGGCCGACCGGGCTGCTCATGGCGCAGCTGCTCCGCATGGCCGGCGCCGCCCGCGTCACCGTCGCTGCTCCCACCCGATCCAAGCTGGACCTGGCGCTCCGGCACGGCGCGGATCACGTCGTGCAGACGTCACGGGCCGACGCGACCGCCGGACTCGACGAACTTCGTACGCTCGCCCCGGACGGATTCGACGCCGTGATCGAGGCGACCGGGTCGACGACCGTGCTCGAGAACGCGATCACGCTGACGAAGACCGGTGGGACCGTGCTGGTGTACGGGCTGGCGGGCGAGCAGGCCACCGCCGCCATCCGACCGTACGAGCTGTTCAGCCGGGAGCTCACTCTCCGGGGGTCGTTCGCGCAGGAGCACTGCATCGGGCGGGCGCTGCTCGCGCTGCAGTCGGGGACCATCTCGACCGAGGGCATGATCACCCAGCGGGTGGGGCTCGACGGCTTCGGCGAGGCGATCGAGGCGTTGCACGACTCAGAGCAGGTCAAGACCGTCCTGGTGGTGCCGCGCGAACAGGGATGACGCCGGCGAAGCACCAGACGCCTCCGCGCGGGTGGGCGGGTCCGCGCCGGGACGGGCGACGGTGATCGCGGCGCAGGCGAGCGCGAGCTTTGCCAGCCCGTCGAGCTCGTCGCCATCCAGGTCAGGTGGCCGCTCACCGCAAGCCAGGAGGCCCGCGAGCAGGCCCGACATGAACGAGTCGCCGGCACCGATCGTGTCGGCGACGTCGACCGGAGGTGCTGGCAGCGTGCGACGGACCGTGGTCGTCGCGAGGCTGCATCCGGCTCCGCCCAGGGTCACCGCTGCGAGTCCGACACCCGACCTGAGCAGCCCGTCGAGGACCGCGTCGACGTCCCGGTCCGGCCACAGCCAGCTGGCGTCCTCGTCGCTGAGCTTCACCACGTCGGCATCCGCGATCAGTGGTGCGAGGGTCGCGAGCATGGCGTCCCGGTCGGTCGTGATGGAGGGCCGGACGTTCGGGTCGAGGGAGAGCAGTGCGCGCGACGGGCGGGACCGAGCGGCGTGGAGCACGGCCGCGGCTCCCGGCGACAGCACCGCGCCGATCGAGCCGACGTGCACGAGCGGCGTCCCCTCGGGCACCGCCACCGGGTCGAGCCGCCAGTCCAGGTCGAACTCATACCGAGCGACGCCCCGCTCGTCGACGGTCGCGACTGCTGCGGAGGTGCGGTCGATCGCCGTTGCGTCGACCTGAACACCGCTCGCGTCGACGTGTGCGCGGATCGCCGAGCCCCGGACATCGTCCCCGAGCGCGCAAACGAGCCGGGCGGGGACCCCCAGGCGCGCGAGCCCAACCGCGACGTTCATCGGGCTGCCACCCGGGTGTTCGACGCGCCCCTCCGGTCCGTCGACCACGTCGACGAGGGCTTCACCGATGACGACCACCGTGTCCATGTTGCTCACCTTTCCAGAGTCGGCTGACGGACAGGACCGCGGGACGGCCGGGAGGCGCGTGCGGACTGGCACCCCACCTCCCGACCGTCGTCCGGTCACCGCGGGACGCGCGCCGCTGCTACGGGCAGCACCGGGAACGACACGTGCGGTTCCGTCTGGTACCAGTAGGCGACCGTGCTGATGTCGTCGGACCGCTCGAACAGGCCGTGATCCCACGTGCCGATCTGCTGCACCGTGACGCGGAGGTCCTGCTCGAACCAGATCGGGTCGGGCAGGTGCCACCGGTACAGCGCGTGCATCGGCGCGACTGCGTGGATGAACTCCGCCGCGCCCGTCGTGTCGCGGCTGCTGCAGAATGGGTACCCGAAGTACGGGGCGCTGAAGGTGAGCGGAACCGGTTCCGGATCGGTTCGGAGCTCGTCCTGGAACGCCCATGCGCCTCCGGCGTAGTCCTCGAGTCCGGTGCTGCACAGCGACGGCAGGTCGTCGTCGCCGTCGACGAAGAACTTCACCTCGCCCTCGCCCCACCAGAACCGGCCGAGCGACGCGAGCGCCACGTAGGTGCCGACGTAGCGGCCGCGGCCCTGCACCTCGTCGAGGATCACGTGATCCTCGCCGAACGACGTGCTGGCGTTCGACCGGCGCCACTGGGCATGGAAGTACGGGGTGTCCGGGGCGATGTCGTCGCCGGTCGTCAGGTCGACCTGGAAGAAGACGTGCTCCAGGTCCGCGCCGTGCTCGCTCGTCAGGGAGAGCCGCGCGTGCTTCCGGAACGGCATCGGGAAGTAGCTGTTCATCCCGCCGGTCGGTGCGACGGTGATCGGTTCCGACGTGACGAGGGCCCGGGTGGCAAAGCCGTTGCAGAAGAAGTCGCCGAGCGGCACCTCGATGGACGGCTCGTCCTCGTCGTCCCAGTACGCCCGGAGCACGAGGTCGCGGAGCACGAACGGGCCGGCCTCGGTCCGGTCCGTCACCGTGATCCAGATGTGCCGGATGACACCGGGGCCATCGATGTCGAGCAGGTCGATCGTCCCCCCGGCGGGAAGGGACCCCCAGGCGCTGCCCTTCCGCCCGGGACCGAGGTTCGACGACGCGGAGGCCGCCGACCCGAACGCGCCCGTGGGGTTCTCGGCGTTGACGGATCGGGATCGCACTCCTGCGGGCGGGGCGAGTTCGGTCAGGGTGGGGAGCATGGAGCCTCCGGATTCGTTGTGGAGTTCGGTCATTTGACCGCGCCGGCGGTGACGCCGCGGCTGAGGGTGCGCTGGAAGACGAGGAAGAAGACCAGGGTCGGCAGCAGCGACAGCAGCGACCCGGCGTTGAGTGCTGTGAGGTTGATGCTGTTCTGCCCCTGCAGGGTGGCGAGCGCGATCGGGATCGTCTGGGCGGACTGGTCGGTGAGCAGGATCAGCGGGATGTAGAACTCGTTCCACGTCCACACGAAGAAGAACACGAAGAGCACGGACAGCGTCGGCCGGAGCACCGGGAACACGACCGACCACAGGATCCGGAACCGTCCTGCACCGTCGAGCGCCGCAGCCTCGAGCAGCGACTGTGGGATCGTGCCCAACACACTCGACAGCAGGTACGTGCCGAATGCCGCCTGCAGCACCGTGAACACGATGACGACGCTCCAGATCGTGTTGAACAGGCCGGTGGCCTGGGCGCCGTAGAACAGCGGGTAGACGAGGGACTCCTGTGGGAGCATCGTCGCGAGCAGGAACACCGCGAGGAGCCAGGTCCGCCCGCGGATCCGCCCGATACCGATGGCGTACGACGTCACGAGTGCCAGCACGGTGCCGAGGACGGCGACGAGCCCGGAGATGACGATCGAGTTGACCAGCGCACGCGGGTAGTCGACAAGGGACAGGTACTGCTGGAACGCCTCGATGCTGAAGTGCTCCGGCAGCGCAAGCGGACCGTGCGCGGAGTAGTCCGCACCCGACTTGAACGCGTTCAGGATCAGGAGCAGCAGCGGCGCCAGCATCAGCAGCGCGAACACCGCTGCGATCGCGAGGACGACCCACCGGCTGACGCCCCGGCGCTTCCGGCGCCGCGGGAGGCGCTGCTTGCCGGCGCTCGGGCCCGCCGGTGTCGCCGGTTTCGTCGGTTCCGACGGGGACGGCGGGCCGGCCGCGGCTTTGGACATGATGGCGCTCATCAGGCGGCCTTCCCTTCGGCGTCACGGCGCTGCAGCCACATGAGCACTCCAGCGATGACGAAGATCACGATCGACATCACGGTGGCGATGGCGGACCCGTACCCGACCTTCGACAGCTCGAAGAAGTTCCGGTACGAGTAGTACGAGGGCACGACGGTCGACCCTTCCGGGCCGCCGCCGGTGAGGATGAGGATCGGCGCGAACACCTTGAGCGCGCCGACCGTTGCGGTGATCACGACGACGAAGACCTCGGGTCGGATCTGCGGCAGGGTGATCGCGGTGAAGCGCCGCCACCAGCCGGCGCCGTCGAGCGATGCCGCCTCGTAGAGCTCCGGGTCCACCCGCTGCAGCGCTGCCATGAACACCACGACCGGGTACCCGAGCTGCAGCCAGACGAGCACGAGCATGACGGCGTAGATCGCGATGTCGGGGTTGCCGAGCCAGTCCGGCGGGCTGGTGTCGCCGACCGCGGCGAGGACGCTGTTCAGCAGACCGTTCTGCGTCGCGAGCACCCAGCTCCAGACGAAGCCCGCGACCGCGATCGGCAGGATCTGCGGCAGGTAGTACATGGCGCGCAGGGTGGCCGCGACCCTCGAGCCGAACTCCCGTGCCAGGTAGTCGAACAGCATCGCGGCCAGGACCAGGCCGATGATGGTCGGCACCACGACGATGCCGACGATCATGAAGACCGAGTTCTTGAACGCGAGCCAGAACTGGGCGTCGCCGAGCAGGTCGACGTAGTTGCCCGCGCCGTACCAGCGCATCGGGGCGAGGCCGCCCTTCCACTGGAACAGGCTGTACCAGACGTTCATCCCGAACGGCACGAGCACGACGGCGAGGGTGCCGACCATCATCGGCACGAGGTACCACCAGTACGAGTGCTGCCTCTGCGGGCGGGGGCCCGGCCGCCCGGCTCGTCGAGTTCGTGGGGCTGGTCGAGCTCGTTGAGCTCGTTGCGTGGTTGTGGTCATCAGATCTCCTTGCGGTGGGGCGGCCACGGGTCGTGCCCGCCCCACCCGGATCGGGGTCAGCCCTGGTTGACGGTCTTCTTGCCGTCGTCGTAGAAGGACTGGAGCTTGTCGAGGTACTCCGCGGCGGTCTCGTTCCCGTTCGACATCGCCGACATGTTGTTCTGGATGAAGTCGAGGAAGCCGGGGACGGGATAGTCGGGGTAGAAAGTGAGCGTGTCGTCCTCGACGACCTCGTCGAAGCGCTGCGTGTACGCCTTCGTAACGGGGTCCGAGATCGTCTCTGTGTCGCCGGCGAGCGGCAGCCCCCCGAGCTCGCCGATCTTGTCCTGCACCTTCGCGCTGAGCGTGGTGTTGATCCAGTCGTAGGCGAGGTCCTTGTTCGCCGACTTCGCCGGGACGCCCCACAGGTGGCCGGACGACCCCAACGTCATGTTCGCGCCCGGCAGGGTGAAGGAGCCCCACGGGAAGGACGCCTGGTCCTTCACCCGCGAGAAGACGCCGTTGTTCCAGATGAGCATGCCGGTCTTGCCGCTGAGGAAGTTGACGTTCGCCTGCTCGTAGTTGAGTCCGCCGAGGTCGGTGCCGACGTAGCCCTTGTCGATCCAGTCCTGGAACTCCTCGGTGCCGGTCTTCCACGGGTCCTTCGAGAAGTCGACCTTGCCCTTCAGGAACATGAAGTCGTCGATCTGCTTCCGGTCTGCTGCGGCGGAGACGAGCGAGTACCAGATCCACATCTGGTTGAAGCCCTGGTTCACGGCCGCGGAGGACGAGATCGGCGTGATGCCCGCGCCCTTGAGCTTCTGCAGGTCGGCGGTGAACTCCTCCATCGTCGTCGGTTCGGACGTGATGCCCGCCTGCTGGAACTTGTCCTTGTTGTAGTAGAAGGTGACGTACTCGCCGACGTTCGGGACTCCGTACCAGTTGCCGCTCCCGGCTTTGCCCTGCGCGTCGTACTTCGCGAATGACTGCATCGAGCCGGTGACCTTGTCGTCCCAGCCGTTCTCCTTCACGGCGTCGTCGAGGTTCTGCAGCAGGCCCTGGCTGGCGAGCTGGCCGCCGTCGGCGTTGCCCTTGTTGAACTCAACGACGTCCGGCACCTTGTTGCCGCCGAGCACGAGCTTGGCGTTCTTGCGGAACCCGTCGAAGCTCGTGGTCTGGAACGTGACGTCCACGTCCGGGTGCTTCTTCTTGAAGATGTCGAGTGCGAGCTGCCAGCCCTGGCCCTGCGCGGTGGTTTTGTCCTCGTACTGAAGGATCGTGAAGGTCTTGCCGTCGCCGGAACCGGCCGTGCTGCAGCCGGTGAGCGCTGCCGCGGCGAGCGCGATCGTGGTGATGGCAACGGCCCGAACGGACCGTCGTCGCGTGATTCGGTGCATGGTGCAGCTCCTTTGCTGGATAGGTGGACGGGTGCACGCCGGGCGCACGCACTCACCGCAACGTGTCGTGCACGTCGTGTTCGGATGGAGGGGTGGGGTCGGTGCGGAATCAGGGCGGGTCGCGCGGTGGCGCGACGGAGCTCCGGACGACGAGCGGACAGTGCATCCGGAACCCGACCGGGTCGTCCTGCCTGCCGGGGGCGCTCTCGATGTGTCCGAGGATCCGTTCGACCGCCCATTCGCCCATGGCGCGGTGCGGGAGCTGCATCGTGGTCAACCCCGGGTCGAGCGCTTCGGCGACGAACTCCTGGTTGTCGAAGCCGACGATGGACAGGTCGGTCGGGATCGCGATGCCGAGGGTCCGGGCGACCTGGTAGAAGCCCATCGCGATCTGGTCGCCGAAGCAGAACACCGCGGTGGGGCGCTCTGTCGCAGGTCGATCGAGCAGTGCTCGCGCCGGCGCGATCCCCTGGGCGGTCGCCGCGTCCTCGGCGGCCACCAGCAGTGCGGGGTCGGCCTGGAGGCCCGCAGCGGCCAGTGCGCGCAGGTATCCCTGGGTGCGCAATGCGTCGGCGATCGAGTACGCGCTGACCGTGCAGAACCCGATGCGGCGGTGCCCGGCCTCGATGAGGTGGGTGACGGCGTCGAACGCTCCGCGCTCCTCGTCCGGGACGACGAAGTCGGTGCTCGGTTCGTCGGCGTCGGGGCGGCCGTCGAGCAGCACCACCGGGGTCGTCGTGGGGACCTGCGGCATCTCGACGGTGCGGTGGAAGGTGGCCGCGACGATGAGTCCGTCGACGTTGCGCTGCATGAGCGACTGCACGGCCGGCGTCTGCAGGTCCTCATTGCCTCCGGTGTCGACGAGCATGAGGACGTAACCATGGCGCCAGGCGGCCTCCTGTGCGCCCGCGAGCATCGCGCTCGAGAATGGGACCGTCGCGACCCGGTCGGATACGAGCCCGATTGTCTGTGTCTGCTTGGATTTGAGGGACCGTGCGAGCTGGTTTGGCACGTAGCCGAACGTGTCCGCGAGCTCGCGGATCCGGCTGGCCATGTCCTGGTTCACACGGCCGGCGTCACGGCCGTTGAGGACGAGCGAGACCGACGACACGGACACGCCCACCTGGGCGGCGATGTCCTTCATCGTCAGCATGGTCGCTCCTTCGCGTCAATCGGTTAACGTGGTTCGTCAATCGATTGATGTGACGGTAGGAGCGTCAAACGTGTTGACGCAAAACCGTGTTACCGGATCGTGACATCGGGTGATTCGGACCCTGGAGCGTGCAGACCGGCCGGGTACCCGGCCGACCTGCATCGACTCACCGGGCGGCAGCCGCGATCACGACGGCGGCGCCGATCGCGCCGGCGTTGTCACCGAGGGTCGCCGCACGGAGATCGACGTCCACGCGGTAGTCCTCGGACCGCTCCAGCGTGCGGAGGACCTCGTCGTGGATGAGCGGCAGGCAGACCGCCGCGCTGCCGCCGATCACGGTCACGCGTGGCTGCCACAGTGTGTGGAGGGCCGCAAGTCCGCGGCCGACGGCGACCGCGTACTCGTGGAACACTGCGCGGACGCGGTCGTCGTCCTGCGCCCTGGTCATGGCCTCTGCGATCAGCCCGCGGTCGGCGGCGACGCCGCCCATCGCCTCGCTGAGCCGCCGCTGCAGCGTGGTGCGCGAGGCAGCCTGCTCGAAGCATCCCGTGAGTCCGCAGTAACACCGCGCGGGGTCGCTGGTGATCGGGAGGTGCCCGCCTTCCGGGTGCGCACCGTCGGCACCGCGGACCGGACGGCCATCGACGAGCATCGCGACACCGACCCCGGTGCCGAGCGTCACCATCAGGAGCCGATCGGAGAGGGCGCCCGCGCCCACGCGGTATTCGCCGAACGCGGCGGCGACGGCGTCGTTGTCGATCCCGACGGGCACACGCAGACGGTCGTGCAGCTGGTCGACCACCGGGAAGCCCGTGAACCACGGCAGGGTCGCTCCGTTGTGGATCACGCCCGCGTCGACGTCGACCGGACCGCTCGCGCCGATGCCGACGGCGGAGAGCGCTGAGCCGTCGGGGGCGACGCTCTCGATGAGCTGGGCGAGCCGCTCCACGCGCTGCGCCTCCGATCCGGCGCCGAGCTCCGCGGTGGGCACGTCGATCGAGGCGACGATCTCGTCGTCCACGACGCCGATCGCGCGGGAGCCGGTCCCACCCAGGTCGACCCCGACGCGACAGACGCGCGATGCGCTCATAGTGCCGCCGTCACCTTCTGGCCGAACCGGAAGCGGCCGGCGACCTCCCCGGTGGCCTTGGCGAAGGCGAGGGTGAGCAGCTGCGTGCGGACGGAGCCGACGGCGAGCCGGGCGAGCGCGCTGCTTCGGTTCGGCGTGGCGAGCAACCCGGTGCCGTCGTACGCGCGGGGGCCGATGGTCATGACGGTGGCGCCGGACCGGGCGAGGTCGCGGGCGAGCCCGGGCAGGAACGCGTCATCCTGCCCGCCGGGGCCGAACAGCACGGCGGTCAGCCCGGGGCCGGCGAGCTCGTACGGGCCGTGTCGGAATGCGCCGCCGACGAAGCCCTCGACGGGGACCTTGCTCGATTCCTTGGTGATGAGGGCGCCGGTGAGCGCCGTCGCCGCGTCGTCGCCGATGCCGATGTAGCCGAAGCGTGCGCGGGGCGCGTTCCAGGCCTGCTCGGCGAACGCGTCGGCGACCGGCCACTCGGCAAGCAGCTCCGCGACCTCGTCGGCGATCCGGCGGATGTCCTCGTCGACGGCGTCGACCGATCCGCCGGTCATGGTCGCGAGCGCGCGGTGCTGTGCAGCAAGGGTGTTGAGGTAGCTCTTCGTGCTGACCGTGGCCTCCGGGCCGCTGTGCAGCTCGAGGACGATGTCGGCCATGCCGGCGAGCGGGCTCGTCGTGTCATCCGTGGTGGCGATGGTGAGCCCGGGCTTGCACCGGCCGGTGAGCCGGTCGGCGAGCGCAGCGACCTCGCCGCTCCGTCCGGACTGGGACGTCGCCCACACGAGCGTTCGGTTGGTGACCCGCTCCGGGACGTCCAGGAGTTGGCCGGCGTCGATCCGGACGACCGGCAGGCCCATGGCGGCGAGTGCGCGTTCGATCGGGACGGCGGCGTAGTCGGAGGACCCCATGCCGGTCAGGACGATCCGGTCGTGGTCGCGCAGGTCGATGTCGCGCAGGGCGGCCGGGAGCGGGGCGTCCGCCTGCCGCCGCAGCGCTGCGGGCTGCTCGGTGATGTCGTCGATGTAGGAGGAGGTCTCGGCGGTGTCGTTGGACATGGTGGTTCCCTCGTTGGTTCTGGGACGGGTGGTTCTGTGGGAGGTGTGGGTGCGCCGCGTGGTGATCAGCGGGACACGGGGACCACACGGAGGACGTCGCCGTACACGGCGCGGTCCTCTGCCGGGATGCCGTCGTCGGTGATGACGGCATCCACATCGTCGAGCGCGCACACGGTGGCGAGCGAGCGTCGGCCGAGCTTCGAACTGTCCGCGACGACCGCGACGTTCCGGGCGGCGGCGATCATCGCCCGCTTCAACGGGATCTCGACGACGTTGATGTTCGTGATGCCGGCATCGGGATCGACGCCTTCGGCGCCCAGGAACGCCCAGTCCACGTGCAGGCCCTCGACCGCGTGCGTCGCGACCGGTCCGACCAGGGTGAACACGGTGTCGAGCAGCAGTCCCCCGGTGACGTGCACCTGGCGCACCCCCTGGTTCCGCAGGCACATCGCGACCATGAGGTCGTTCGTGACGACGGTCAGGTCACGGTAGCTCCCGAGCGCCGACGCGACCTGGTACGCGGTGGACCCGTTGTCGATCAGGACGGACTGACCGTCCTCCACGAGCTCGGCTGCAGCGGCACCGATCGCCGTCTTCTCGGCGAGACGCTGCGAACGCCGGACCTCGTACGGGGTGTCGATCGTGTCGGCCGGGTCGGCGGGGAGCGCCCCGCCGTGCATTCGCCGGATCAGGCCCGCGCGCTCCAGGCGTTCCATGTCCCGTCGGATCGTCGACGAATCCACATGCAAGGCCGAGGTCAGCTCGACCGCCCGGACGTAGCCGCGATCGCGCACCTGGTCGAGGATCGCCTGACGGCGCTCGGCCGGCGTCTGCGGCATCGGCGACCCCCAGGAGTGGTGTGCAGGTGCTTCGATCGTAGTCATGCGTGTTCGCGGATCGTGTCGTCCGCCATGACCGCTGCCGACCCTGTCCGGAAGTGCTCCTCGAGCTCCTCCAGCGTCCGCCCCTTCGTCTCCGGCATGCGCAGGCAGAACCCGACGAACACCAGACAGACGACTGCGAAGATCGACAGCGTCGCCGGCGCCCCGATGGAGTCGAGGAGCGGCAGCGAGAACACGCCGATGACCAGGTTCGTGGCGAAGATGACGAAGGTCGCGGCGGCCGTCGCCTTGGCGCGGACGTGCAGCGGGAAGATCTCCGAGATCACCACGTAGGCGACGAGGCCCGGGCTCACCGCGTACACGACGATGTAGAGCGCCAGGCAGATGAGGGAGAGCGTCGCGGTGCTGCCGTTGACGGGGAAGGCGAGCAGCACGGCGAGCGCGCCGAGCGACACGGTCATGCCGATGGCTCCGACGAGCAGCATCGGACGTCGTCCGACGCGGTCGACGAGCGCCATGCCGACGCCGGTGAAGACGACGTTGACCACGCCGAGGCCGACGGTCGCGAGGAGCGACGCCGAAGCGCCCATGCCGATGGACTGCAGGATCTGCGGCGCGAAGTACACGATGAGGTTGATGCCGCACCCATTCGCGAAGAAGGCCACCAGGATGCCGATGAGGACCATCGGCCGAACCCACCCGCGGAAGATGTCCTGCCACCGGCCCCGATGCGCCGACGCGTCCTCACGGTTGACGGCTTCGATCTCCTCGATCTCGTGGGACACGTCGTCCCGCCCGCGGATGCGTCGCAGCACTTGCAGCGCGGCGTCGCGACGGCCCTGCACGACGAGCCACCGCGGCGACTCGGGGATGAGCAGGACGCCGAACGCGAGCAGGACGCCGGGGACCGCGGCCAGGCCGAGCGACCAGCGCCACGCCTCCGTCGAAGCCAGGGCGGCGTTGATGCCGTAGCCGACCAGGATCCCGAGGGTGGTCAGGAGCTGGAACCCGGCGACGAGGGCGCCGCGAACGCGGGACGGGGCGAGCTCGGCGATGTACACGGGGACCAGGACGGAGGCGGCGCCGACGCCCACGCCGACGATGACCCGTCCCACCATGAGGAGCGCCAGATCGGGAGCGATCGCGGAGACCAGGGCGCCGAGGCTGAACAGGACGCCGGCGAGCAGCAGCGTCCAGCGGCGTCCGTACCGGTCGGCGAGCGGACCGCCAGCCAACGCGCCGATCGCACCGCCGAGCGTCGACCCGCTGACGACTGCACCCTCGAGAAAGCTGCCGAGGTGGAAGTCACCGGCGACGAAGCCCCCGGCGCCGCCGGAGACGCCGATGTCGTAGCCGAAGAGCAGCCCGCCGAGGGTGCTGACGGCGATCGCGATGTACACGTATCCCGTCATGCGGTCGCGAGTGGGAGGCACTCGGGTCGTCGATGTCATGTCAGGTCGTCCTTGCCCGTTCACGTGCGTGGGAGAGATGGGCGCTCCCGCGGGAGCGGCAGCGCCTCACCAGTGTCACTGCGCGAAATCGTGCAACAAAGAGGACAACCGTGCGCGTTTTCGTGCACGGTCCCGACACGCGACCGAAACGGACGACGACTTAGGATGCGGTGCCGCAGCCGCTGCGCAGCACCGCATGTTCGCCGGCGATCATCGAGCGGTGACCGCCTCCACGACCGATGCGGCACCGAATTCCCATGCCTGATCGATATCGCCGCCGAGCCGGAAGTTCCCGTTGAGTTCCATGCAGATGAAACCGGTCGCCCAGGCGGTGAGCGTCCTGGCCGCGTCGAGGGCGCGATCGACACCGGCGAGCTCGCGGGAGACCCGCACGATGGCCTCGCTCGCCGCGGCGCCGAACTCGACCCGCGCCGTGGGCATCCCGGCGCCCGGCATCACCACGAGCTGAAAGGCTGCGGGAAACTCGTGACCGAACTCGCGGAAGCCGTTCAGCACGTCCGCTGCCGTCGACGCGGAGGCGAGCCGGTCGGCCAATGCCGTCAGCGTCGCCTCCGCCACCAGTCGAATCAGCTCCTCCCGGCTCTGCACCCGCTTGTAGAGCGATGGCGCACGCACGCCGACCCGCTGGGCCACGGCATTCATAGTCAGCCCTGCAAGCCCGTCCTTCTCCAGGAGGTCGCGGGCAGCATGGACGATGGCGTCACGGGAGGTCCGGTCCGGAGTCGGCATGCGTTCAGTATAGCTATTGACAGTAGCCATGATGGCTATGTACAGTAGCCATCATGGAAATCGCGCCTTCCCTTCACCGCATCGGCAACGACATCGTCGCCGCGTACCTCGTCGAGACCCCCGCCGGAGTCACCGTCATCGACGCCGGTATCTCCGGCCTGTGGAACGACCTTCTGGCCGAGCTGGAGGCGATGGACCGCACGCTCGCCGACATTCGAGGCGTGATCCTCACGCACGGCGACGGCGATCATTGCGGGTTCGCCGAGCGTCTCCGCCGCGATCACGGTGTGCCGATCTACCTGCACCCAGGCGACGTCGAGCGGGCCACAGGAGGACCGAAGCCGAAGAACGCCAAGCAAGCGATGAAGATCGGCCCGACGCTGAGATTCTTCGCGTACATGCTGCGCAACGGAGGCCTTCGCACGACCTGGCCGACCGAGGTCGTCGAGGTCGATGGCGGTCGCACCCTCGACCTTCCCGGGTCGCCCCGCATCATCGCCCTGCCCGGGCACTCGCAGGGAAGCATCGCGGTGTTCGTGCCCGAGGTCGACGCCGTGTTCGTCGGCGACGGACTCACCACACGTCACGTGCTCACCGGCACGGAGGGACCGGCTCCCGCGCCATTCACCGACGACCCCGAGCAGGCTCTCGCGTCCCTGCAGACACTCGTGGCGACCGGAGCGAAGTGGGTTCTCCCCGGCCACGGTGCGCCGTGGGGCGGCGGCATCGAGGCGGCCGTCACCGCGGTTCGAAAGGCCGCCCGCTCAGCGAGCTGAGCGCGGTCGCCGCACCGGGTGCCAGCAAAAGGCGGACCGCTGCTCCACGAGCTCGTCGTAGGTGCTGTCGTGCTCAGCCCAGCGATGCATGAGCACGCCCCGCACGAGCACCTCGTGCGGTGTCGGGTCCTGCGCGAGGAGGTCCATGACTTCCTCGCCGAATGCGCCGACATCAAGCGCGTGCGGGTTGCTCGACCCCATCTGCGTGCGCACTGCAGGAGGAACGAGTTCAGCCACGTCCACACCGGTTCCGGCCAGCTGTGCACGAAGCGCCTCGCTGTAGGCGTGAACCGCGGCCTTCGACGCCGCGTAGGTCGGCATGAGCGGGAACGGCAGGAACCCGATCCCGGAACTCACGGTCACGATGGTTCCGCCGCCACGCTGCACCAGGTGCGGGGTGAACGCATCGATGACGCGGACGGTGCCGAGGAAATTGTGGTCCATCGTCGCCTCCGTTGTCGCATAATGCGCCATGAAAACTGAGCGAGAAGTGATGTCCATACCCCGACAGTAGGTCGCAAGTTCGCCCACCCATGAGGCCCTGACAGGGCCCCTCATCGCGTGAGCACCACGGTCGACGAGGTGCTCCACAACAGCACCCGATCCAAGGTCGACGACCTCTCCCCTGAGCGTCGAGAATGACGACCGGTCGGTCGAGCCCTGCACGCTCAGCGTCTCGGTCCTGGCGGCCCAGGCAGAGCTTGGCTGCAGGTTCAGAGTCACCTTCGACACCGACTGCACCGTGCCGAGGTCGACCTGCACCCACTGCGCGAACGCGTTGCTCTGCGACTCCCAGGACGACGACATGTTGCCGTCGGTGACGTTGCCGGCACCAGAGGCTGTCGAGTTCTTGCGCGAAACTGCTTGCGTAGACTGTCCAGCATGTCCCGTCGTCTCGCCGATGTCGCCAAGAAGGTCGGAGTCAGCGAGGCCACCGTCAGCCGCGTCCTGAACGGCCGCCCTGGCGTTTCCGACCAGACCCGGCAGGCGATCCTCACCGCCCTCGATGTGCTCGGCTACGAACGACCCACCAAGCTCCGCGGCGACCGCGCTCGTCTCGTCGGGCTCTTCCTGCCCGAGCTGCAGAACCCGATCTTCCCTGCGTTCGGCGAGGTGGTCGCCTCGGCTCTCGCGCAGAACGGGTTTACGCCCGTGCTCTGCACCCAGACGGCCGGGGGCATCTCCGAAGCGGAATATGTCGACCTGCTCCTCCAGCAGCAGGTGGCCGGCGTGGTGTTCATGTCCGGCAGCCATGCGGTGATGAACGCCGACCACAAGCACTTCGAACGACTCCGGGGCCTCGGGCTGCCCGGCGTGCTGGTGAACGGCGCCTACCCGTCCGCGGGCTTCGCGACGGTGTCGACCGACGACGAGAGCGCCGCCGAACAGGCGTACGCACACCTGGTGCAGCTCGGGCACGAACGGATCGGGCTGCTGCTCGGGCCGGTCGAGCACATCCCCTCGCAACGCAAGGCCACCGGCGCCCAGCGGGCCGCGCACCGCACCGGGGTGGCGATCCGCGACGAACTGGTCGCCCACGCGCACTACTCGCTCGAGACCGGCCAGGCGGCAGCGACCCGGCTCGTGACCGCGGGTGCGACGGCCATCGTGTGCGCGAGCGACCTCATGGCGCTCGGTGCGGTGCGCGCGGTCCGGCGAGCCGGACTCCGCGTCCCGGAGGACGTCTCGGTGATCGGATACGACGACTCCGCGCTGATGAACTCGGTCGACCCACCGCTCACGACCGTGCGGCAGCCCATCGACCCGATGGCGCGCATGGTGATCGAACTCCTGGTGTCACAGGTCGCCGGTTCCGCGTCGGCACCGGACGAGTACCTGTTCGAGCCCGAGCTCGTCGTTCGCGCCAGCACCGCGCCGCGCCCCTGACGAGGAGGCGGCCGGGGCAGTGCAGCGGTTCGCGATCTTTTATTGTTCAATTCTTGCGTGAATTTGTCGCCCGTTGTACTTTGAACCCGCTGACATGGGAGTCGGCGGGAACGAGACGACGATGACCGACCTGCTCGACACGGACGCGCCGCGTGCCACCGACCGGCTCGCCGATCCGCTGTGGTGGCGGGACGCCGTGATCTACGAGGTCTACCCGCGCAGCTTCGCGGACGGCAACGGCGATGGCACGGGCGACCTCGCGGGCGTTCGGCAGCGCCTGCCGTACCTCGCCGACCTCGGCGTCGACGCCGTGTGGTTCACCCCGTGGTACGCCTCCCCCCTCGCGGACGGCGGGTACGACGTCGCCGACTACCGCACGATCCACCCGGACTTCGGCACGCTCGAGGACGCCGAGGCGCTCATCGCCGATGCCCTCGCGCTCGGGATCCGCACGATCGTCGACGTCGTGCCGAACCACGTCTCCCGCGAGCACGAGTGGTTCCGCGCGGCTCTCGCCGCCGGGCCGGGCAGCGCGGAGCGGGAGCGCTTCTGGTTCCGTCCGGGCGACGCGGCGCCGACGCACTGGGAGTCGAACTTCGGCGGCGAGACCTGGACCCGGCTGCCGGACGGCGACTGGTATCTGCACCTGTTCGACGCCGCCCAGCCAGACCTGAACTGGGCGCACCCGGACGTCCGCCGCGAGCACGAGGAGGTCCTGCGGTTCTGGCTCGACCGCGGGGTCGCCGGTGTCCGGATCGACTCCGCAGCGCTGCTCGTGAAGGATCCCGCGCTGCCGGAGGTCCCCGCCCACCCGCGCCCTGGCGAGCACCCGAACACCGACCGCGACGAGCTGCACACGATCTACCGCGGGTGGCGCAGCGTCACCGACGCGTACACCGGGGCTCCGGGTGCGGTGGACGGCACGCGCGCCGGCACCACACCGGCTCCGGGGACCCGTGCCCTCGTCGGGGAGATCTGGCTCGAGGACACCGACCGCTTCACCGCGTACCTGCGCCCCGACGAGCTGCACACCGCCTTCAACTTCGACTTCATGTCCCGACCGTGGAACGCCCGCGACCTGCGGGACTCGATCACGACGACCCTCGCCGCACACGCCCCGGTCGGTGCCCCCGCAACCTGGGTGCTCAGCAATCACGACGTCACCCGTCCTGTCACCCGGTACGGCCGGTCGGCGAGCGGGTTCTCGTTTGCCGCGAAGCGCTTCGGCACGCCGACCGATCTCGCGCTCGGTACACGCCGGGCCCGCGCCGCGGCACTGCTGACCGCCGCGCTGCCGGGAGCGCTGTACGTGTACCAGGGTGACGAACTCGGGCTGCCCGAGGTCGAGGACCTGCCACTCGACGCCCTGCAGGACCCGATGCACCGGCGGTCCGGCGGCGTCGATCCCGGCCGCGACGGCTGCCGGGTACCGATTCCGTGGGTCGGCACCGAACCGCCGTACGGCTTCAGCAGCGACGCCCGCGGAGCGGTGGCGGCGGACCCCGCGCCCACCTGGCTCCCCCAGCCCGCGGACTGGGCGCCCTACACCGTCGCCGCCCAGGAACGCGACCCGAGGTCGATGCTCGCCCTCTACCGCGACGCCATCCGGCTGCGCCGCGAACTGCTCCACCACGACGAGTCCTTCGCCTGGCTGCCGAGCGACGACGACGTCCTTGCGTTCCGCCGCGGCACCCTCGTCTGCGTCGTGAACACCGGCGACCGACCGGTCCCCCTCCCGGACCACCACGACGTCCTCCTCGCCAGCGCCGACACGTCGGACGGCACGCTCCCGAGCGACGCCGCCGCCTGGCTCGCACCCGAACCCAACCCCACCACACAGCAAAGGAACTGACGATGAAGTCACCCTCCAGGACCATCACCCTCGTCGCGGCAACCCTCGCCGGCGTCGGCCTCCTCGCCGGCTGCTCGGCGGGCAGCAACGCCGCCGACACCGACGGCAAGACCACCATCACCGTCGCCAGCCTGATCCCGGGCAGCACGAAGGAGGCGTTCAAGGCCTTCGACGACCGCGTGAAGGCGTTCGAGAAGGCCAACCCGAAGATCACGGTGAAGACCGAGGAATACCAGTGGACGGGTGCGACCTTCGCGTCGCAGCTCGCCGGCGGCACCCTCCCCGACGTCTTCAACGTACCGTTCACCGATTCGAAGACCCTGCTGCAGAACGGCCAGCTCGCCGACATCACGAGCGAACTGCAGAAGCAGAGCTACACGGACAAGTTCAACCCGAAGGTGCTCGACGTCGCCAAGGACGACCAGGGTCACCTGTACGGGGTTCCCTACGGTCCGTACGGCATGGGCATCTCGTACAACCGCGCGATCTTCACGGAGGCCGGCCTCGACCCGGACAAGCCGCCGACCACGTGGGACGAGGTCCGCGCCGACGCCAAGACGATCAGCGAGAAGGTCCCGGGCACCGCCGGGTACATGCAGATGACGTCCGGCAACACCGGCGGCTGGGAACTCACCACGACGACGTACGCCCGCGGTGGGCGCGTCGAGGTGGAAAAGGGCGACAAGACCGTCGTGACGACCGCCAACCCGGGGACGAAGGCCGCGCTGCAGTACCTGCACGACCTCCGCTGGGACGACGACTCGATGGGCAGCAACTTCATCTACGACTGGTCGGGCATCAACCAGGCCTTCGCCGCCGGGCAGATCGCGATGTACCCGTCGGGCTCCGACGTGCTGACCAGCCTGGTGCAGCAGAACGGCTTCGACCCGGAGGACTACGGCCTCGCGACGATCCCGCTCACCGACAGCAAGAACGCCGGGGTGCTCTCCGGGGGCAACGTCGCAGCGGTCAGCCCGAAAGCAGACGACGCGCAGAAGGCCGCGGCCGTGAAGTGGATCTCGTTCTACTACGTCTCCAAGCTGACGAACCAGAAGGACGCCCTCGCCGACGCCACGGTCCTCGCGAGGTCCGGGCAGCCGGTCGGCGTGCCGTCACTGCCGGTCTTCGACGAGAAGACATACGACCAGCAGCAGTCCTGGATCAAGTCGGAGGTCAACATCCCGCTCGAGAACGTCAGTCCGTTCACCGACAAGATCTTCGACCAGGACGTCATCCCGGAGCCGGCCAAGTCGACGCAGGACCTCTACGGCGCGCTCGACTCGGTCGTGCAGTCGGTGCTGACCGACAAGAACGCCGACATCGACGCGCTCCTCAAGGGCGTGGACGAGAAGATTCAGGCGAAGGTCGACGCCGCCAAGTGACCGTCACCTCGCCCCATGCGGACGGCCTGGAGGCGCAGCACGCCTCTCCAGGCCGGTCCGGTCCGGCGTCCGGTCGCCGCCACGGCTCCCTCCGCACCTGGGTGCGCGGCGGCGGCCTCACGACGCTGCTGTTCCTCGTGCCCACCCTTGTGGTCTTCGGGGTGTTCTCGTGGTTCCCGATCGTGCGTGCCTTCGTGATGAGCGTCCAGCACACGAACCTCGTGACCGCCCCGACGTGGGTCGGCTTCGCGAACTTCACCGCCGTGTTCCACGACCCGCTGTTCTTCACCGCCGTGAAGAACACCGGGTGGTTCGCCCTGCTCGCCCTGCTCTTCGGCTACCCACTGCCCCTCGTGCTCGCCGTCCTGATGAGCGAGGTCAAGCGGATGCGCGGCCTGTTCACCGCGCTGGCGTACCTGCCCGTCGTGGTGCCCCCGGTCGTCGCCGTGCTGCTCTGGAAGTTCTTCTACGACGCCTCCCCCACTGGGGTGTTCAACACGATCCTCGGCTGGGTCGGCATCGACCCGCAGCCGTGGATCCAGTCGACGTCCTCCGCGATGCCGTCCCTGGTCCTCGAGGCCACCTGGGCCGGTGCCGGTGCGACCATGATCATCTACATGGCGGCGCTGACCGGGGTACCGGCGGAGCTGTACGACGCCGCCGAGATGGACGGCTCCGGCATCTGGCGGAAGGTCTGGCACGTGATGCTGCCCCAGCTGCGGGGCGTGCTGCTCGTCACCCTCATCCTGCAGATCATCGGGACGTCGCAGGTGTTCCTCGAACCGTTCCTGTTCACGGCGGGCGGTCCGGCGAATTCCACGATCACGATCCTGCAGCTCATCTACCAGTACGCGTTCCAAAACTCCCTCGGCGGGGACTACGGGGCTGCGACCGCGCTGAGCATCCTGCTCGCGGCGTTCCTCGCGGTGCTCTCGTTCGTGTACTTCCGCGTCACCAAGGCCTGGAGCGACAGTTGACCACGACAGCACCGTCGAGCACGGAAGCGAGCCTGCTGCCGGAGGGCACCGGCGGACCGGACCCTGTCGGGACCGCGGGCGGCGCGGTGGGGGCGACCCGTGCCTCCAGGCCGTCGCGCCGCGACCGACGAGACGAGAACGCGGACCGCAGCATCCTGTCCTGGGCGGACCGGACCCGCCGGAGGGTCCGGTGGACCACGAACTCCCTGCACGGCGTGCTGCTGCTCGGGCTGATCATCAGCGGCCTGCTGCCGCTGCTCTGGCTCGGCAAGGCGGCGCTCACCGACACGCAGGACACCCTGCGCACGCCGATGGCGATCTTCCCGCACGGCATCGACTGGCAGAACCTCGTCACGGCGTGGAGCACGGTCGGCATCGGCACGCAGTTCGCGAACACGCTCTGGGTGTCGCTCGGTTCGTGGGCCGTCCAACTGCTCGTCGCGACGACCGCCGGGTACGTGCTGTCCGTACTGCGGCCGAAGTACGCGCCCGTGCTGAACGCACTCGTGCTCGGCACGCTGTTCGTCCCCGCCGTCGTACTCCTGGTGCCGCTCTACCTGACGATCCTGCACCCACCGGTGATCGGTACGTCGATGATGAACACGTTCTGGGCCGTGTGGCTGCCGGCCGGCGCGAACGCGTTCAACGTGCTGCTCGTGAAGCGGTTCTTCGACAACCTGCCGCGCGAGGTGTTCGAAGCCGCACGGACGGACGGCGCCGGACCGGTCCGGCTGTTCTGGTCGATCGTGCTGCCGATGTCGAAGCCGATCCTCGGGGTCGTCTCGGTGTTCGCGGTGATCAACGCCTGGAAGGACTACCTCTGGCCGATGCTCGTGCTCCGCGATCCCGGGGTGCAGCCGCTGTCGGTGCGGCTGCCCCAGCTGCAGAGCGCGATCCAGCTCGACGTGTACTTGGCGGCGCTGGCCATCTCGACACTCATCCCGATCGCGCTCTTCCTGATCTTCCAGGGGATGTTCCTGCGGAACGCGGGGCTCGGCGGCGCCGTCAAGGGCTGATCAGCAGTCCAGGTACAGGGACACGCCCCGGGTAGCCACACGTGGCGCACGAAACCGTGCTGCCCGGCTCTTGACACACCTCGTACGCTGGTCGTGTGAGCAACCGTTCCGAGGAGGTCGTCGGCGTCCACGCCGGCATCAGGGCCTGACGCCCCGGGTCACGTCGTCGACGTGGCCCCTGTCGTCGTCCCCTCCCAGAACACCCGTCCGGCACCGCGCACGTGCGCACCGGGCGGCACCATAGAACGGTTCACCATGCTGCCCCTCAGCGAGAAGACCATCCGCGCCTCCTTCGTCAACGCCTCCCGCAAGGAGACCAGCAACATCACGCTTCCCACCGACCTCGAGACCCTGGGCTGGGACACCCTAGACTTCCTCGGCTGGCGCGACCCGAAGACCGTCCGCCGCGCCTACGCCGTGCCGACCCCGGATGGAGAGCTCGCCGGCATCCTGTTCCGGCAGGCCGAGGCCTCGCCGCGCTCACGGGCGCAGTGCTCGTGGTGCCAGGACGTCACGCTGCCGAACGATGTCGTGTTCTACAGCGCCAAGCGCTCGGGTCCCACGGGCCGCAACGGCAACACCGTCGGCACGCTCGTCTGCCAGGACTTCCAGTGCTCGCACAACGTCCGGACGACCCCGCCACTGGCGTACGAGGGCTACGACGTCGAGGCCGCCCGGCTGCGCCGGATCGAGGACCTGCAGCTCCGCGCGTCCGCGTTCGCCGCCGCCGCGTGACCCCGCTTCCCGGCCTGGAGGCTCCCCCGCCTCCGCCAGGAGGGCGAAACGCGCGGAGGGGGCATCAGGCGCGCTGGCAACGCTCAGCGAGGAATCGCTCGACGCGCTCCGAGCGCACGTGCCCGATGGGTACGACGCGGCGTTCGAGCGCGGCCGACTCCTTCGTGGATCGGACGGCGAACTGCTTGACGGCCTCCTTGGTCACGGCCCGACGTTCCACGATTCGCACCTCTCTCTTCCGGTCTTGGCGTTCGCGGTGCTACCGGTTCTACTGCTCGGGCCCCTCACGGCACCCTGCGGGATGGATGCTCTGAACCTCGGACCACGGCGCTGCGCGAGGCAGCTAAGAAATCCGCTGAAGGTCCTCGTCCGCTGGTTGGCCGGTCACATCGAGATGGTACCCAGCGGGGACTCCCGAACCAGCCCCTCCGACAGAACCGAGTTGCGCTGTCGCGATAGCGGAGCGGCTACCGCGACCGTCTATCGGGCCCGTCGCCACGGAGCGGCGAACCCACCACCTCGAATCGGAATCCTCCGAACTGGCCATTGAGCAGCGGCCTGGCATCGGCGATCGCCGCCATGACGTCTGGCTGCCGCAGTGAGGCTTGGTGCGCTGCCGCGCTCTCCCACAGCTCCACGACGAAGACCGTGTCCGGTTCGTCTTCGTTCACGCCGACCTCGTAGGCGGTGCATCCAAGCTCTCGAAGGCGCTCGTTGCGCTGGGTCAGCCGCGCAACCAGTTCATCCCGCCTGCCGGGGAGCGTACCGAGCGTGCCCGCATTGACGTACGTCATGGCAGGAGGCTAGCCCGGCTTACAAGAAGGCGGGAGCTGCGCCCAGGAACGCGAGGTGCCGGTGCCGAACGCGTCCACGACCGCTCGCGACCGATCGCTGTGCAGGCCGTCGAAGGCGAAGAGGAGGCCCTAGCGAAACGGCAGGGGCCTCTTCTTTGCTTCCACGTCCTAGGACGTTCCTCCGGTTCGGTCGGGCTGACAGGATTTGAACCTGCGACCCCTTGACCCCCAGTCAAGTGCGCTACCAAGCTGCGCCACAGCCCGAGAGCCCCATGCGGGACTCTGGTGTTGCTCCGACCGAAGCAACCCGGCAAGCATACCGGACGCGAGAAGCCCCCTACGCACGCCCACACCGGGAGCAGCAATGCGCCACGACCACGGATACGGGACGGCCACGCCCACGGAACGATCACCGCTCCCCGCACCCGCCCCGCACCGCACCCCCACGGCCCCGCGCCACGCACCCCGCGCCACGCGCCACGCGCGTAGCGCGGACGCGCGGACGCGCGGACGCGCGCCCCGCACCCCCTACGCGCTGAACCCCGTGCTGCGGCTCACGACCTCCCACTCGTCGACCTCCGCCAGGAGCGCGCCGAGCGCGGCACGGAACCCGTTGACGGCGTCGTCACCGAGCACGAGCATGAACGGCGGCTGCTCCGACTCCACGGCGGAGATCATCGCCTCGGCTGCCTTCGCCGGGTCGCCCGGCTGCGAGCCGTGGTCCGCGGCGGAATTCTCGATCCGTCGCTTGCCGGCGGTGTCGGCGTAGTCGCCGATCGCCTCCGCGGACTGCTGCAGGGACCTGCCGGCAAAGTCGGTGCGGAACGCGCCGGGCTCGACGACCGTGACGCTGATGCCGAGCGGTGCGAGCTCCTTGCGGAGCGACGCGGACATCGCCTCCACGGCGGCCTTCGCGGCGGAGTAGTAGCCGGAGCCGGCGGGTGAGATGCGCGCACCGATCGACGAGATGTTCACGATCGCGCCACTGCGCCGTTCCCGCATCGCCGGGAGGACCGCCTTGGTCATCGTGACGGTGCCGGAGAAGTGCGTGTCGAACAGGGTCGCAACGTCGGCCGCATCCCCTTCCTCGACGGCCGCGCGGTACCCGTACCCAGCGTTGTTGACCAGGACGTCGACGCCGCCGAACCGCGCCTCCGCCTGCTCCACGGCAGACCGCACCTGCGCCGCGTCCGTGACGTCGAGCGTCACGGCGAGCGCCTGGTCGGGGTAGGCCGCGGCCAGGTCCTGCACCTTCGCGACGTCCCGTGCGGTGACGACGACGTTGTGGCCGGAGGCGAGCAGCGCCTCCGCGAGGGACCGGCCGAGCCCGGTCGAGCATCCGGTGACGAGCCAAGTGGACATGAGACGCCTTCCTGCGTGTGATCGTCGAGCCGTGGCGGCTCCAACCCGACGCTACGCGTCAGCGCAACGTCCGGCGCCCGCCCGCAGCGTCCGGCGCCGGCCCGCGGCGTCCGGCGCCCGCCCGCAGCGTCCGGCGCCCGCCCGCCAGTGTCCGGGGTCCGCCAACCGCTCCGCGTCAGCGCAGCGTCCGGGGTTCGCCCTCCCGGGCGGGGACGACCTCCTGCGCCGCGGCGAGGAACGGCAGGGCGAACCCGCAGACGAGTGCGCCCGCACCGTCCGCGACGAGATCCCCGATCGTGTCCCGGTACCCCACGAAGATCGTGCTGTCCACGTACGTGTGCCCCAGGTATTCGAGCATCTCCCACACGGCGCCGATCGCGAGACCGAACGTCAGGGTCAGCACGACCGGCACGGCCCGGACGCGCCCGCCCGCCTGCGGCACCGCGCCGACCCGCTCGCCGATGACGTACAGCAGGGCGGCCAGCACCCCCACGAGCACGGTGTGCACCACGGTGTCCCACTGCACGATGCTCGTGTACCACCCGAGAACGCTGCTCCAGCCGGCGACGACGACGCTGATGACCACGAGCAGGTCGAACGCCGCGCGGAGGCCGAGCGCGCGCGGCACGAGGACCCCGAGCAGCGCCAGCATCATCACCGCGAACGCCACGAACCCCCACCCGATGGTGGCGACCACGACGCTCACCGCCATCAAAATCCGCAGGGCGTCCGCGACGACCGCTCCGGCGCTTCGTGGACGGCGCAGGAAGGTGGGGATCACGTCATGGAGCGTACGCGCTGCCCGCGTCGGGCACCGGTGGGCGCAGCACCGCCTGCACCGCGTCGTGATCGGACGGCGCCAGCCCTCCCCGGCGGAAGGGGTTCACCCCAACGCGGGCGACCCGCCAGTCCGGCGTCGCGAGCAGCCAGTCGATCCGGCGGCCTCCCCGGACCGGTGCGCGGTACCGGGAGTACGTGCCCCACCGTTCCCCGACCCGTTCCGCGGCGACGTCCCACGTGTCGACGAGCGGCGCGGCTGCCGCTGCGCCCTGCGGCAGCCGGCCCGGGTGCGACACGAGCTCCCGGTACGGGGGCGTCCCAACGTCGGTGTTGCCGTCGCCCATCACGATCGCTGGGCCGTCGAAGTCCACCACGATCGACCGGAGCATGCGCGCCGACGCGAGCCGCGACCGTGCCGACAGGTGATCGAGGTGCGTGACGACGACGAGGAACCGTGAGCCGACGTGCCGGTCCCGGAGGACCGCGCCCACCGCGATTCGCGGGAGGGCGTTGCCCCAGGAGCGGGAGCCGGGCACGTCCGGCGTCGACGACAGCGCCCACCGCCGCTCCTCGACGAGCTCCAGACGCTCCGAGTCCACGAGGATCCCGCACGCCTCGCCGTCGCCGCGACGCCCACGCCCGACCAGCGCCGAGCGGTACCCGTGCCCGAGGACGTCGGCGACGAACGCGCCCTGCTCCGGCATCGCCTCCTGCACGCCGAGCACCGTCGGACGCTCCGATTCGAGCAGTGCGCCCAAGACCGGTTTGCGGACCTCCCACCGGTCCGGGTGCGTGCGGCGCAGGTGCGGCACCGGCCGCCGCACGTTCAGCGTCATGACGGAGAGCTCCGGCGCTGCGACCGGTCCGATGAACGGCTCGTGCTGGGTCCCGCGAACGGCTGCCATGTGTCATGGCTACCAGGGGCGCCTGCAGGTCCGGTCCTCGCACGGCCAGGAGGCGCAGCACCCGTCCGTCAGACACGCCCCGGTTCCCCGGTGCTCCCCCACCCCGGGCAGGACGACCAGCGGCGGGGATTCCAGGTGCGATGCAGGAGGCGCGGGCACCGCGACGGACCAGACGAGCGCCTCCAGTCGGCCGGACAGCAGGTCCCATCGCCCGTCCGTGGAACGTGTCCAGGCACCGATCAGGGTCGAGCGGGTCCCCGGCGGGCCCGGCAGGCCCGACGCACCCGGCCCGCCCAGATCCTCCGACCAGTTCGGCGGGCCCGGCAGGCCCGACGCTTCCGGCGGGCCCGGCGGAGCCGGCAGGGGCAGCTCGGCCGTGCGGGGACGGCGCGACGCCCGCCCCATCGCCTTCCACAGCGCCTCCGCCCTGGTCCACCCCACGGCGTCCGGAACGCGCACGTCGGCATCGCGCGCGAGGAGCCGGAACGCCGCGGGGCTACACCGGACCGCGGGTTCGACGTCGACGCCGACCGTGTCGTCACTGCTGGCGACGACGACGCGGTGGCCGGTGTGCGAGACGGACCAGCCGCGCCCGCAGCCGGTGCACCCCGTGGTGCCGTCGGCCGCGGTGACCGGGCGGCACCCGATCCCGGGCCCGCAGGGCACGCGCGCCGCGACCGCCCGCAGGGCCGCACGCCCGGACGGGGACCGCGGCCGGCCGAAGTCGTCGCGCCCTCGGCGCCCGTCCGTGAACGCCCAGAGCACGACCACCGGTCGACCCGTCATGGCGCTCGGACGATGACGGACTGGTAGTTGCCGCCGACCTCGTACGAGGACACCAGCGCCGTCTCGACGTCCGCCGCCATATCCTGCTCCACCCAGCCGAGCGGGGCGTGGAAGGGGCGGGGCCCGCCGCCCGGGATCGTCCCCTCCTGCATCATCCACAGCGCACCGGCGACGCCGAGCAGCGCGCTCGACGCGCTCGGATCCCCGAAGGTGCGTTTCGGGGCGACGAGCGGGGTGCTGCCGTGCCCGCTGCGTTCGAGCGCGGACCGCTCCACGTCGTCGATCCGGTGCCGCCCACACGCGGCCGCGACGACGACGTCGACCTCCGCGCTCGACATGCCCGCGGAGGCGTGTGCCGCCGTGAACGACCGCCGCCACCCGGTCGGGTCCTGCAGCAGCCCGCCCGGCCCGCTGCCGTCGCCGGCGAGCCCGAACCCGGCCAGTCGACCAAGCACCCGCGGGCGGGTGTCGTCGGACGCCCGCTCGAGGAGCAGCGCCACAGCCGCGCCGCCGAGGAGGCGACCGGAGTCCTGGTACGGGCGGGACACCGACCGGCTCAGGTACCCGTCGATCCGGGCGTACGCGGCGAGCATCGCCGCGGGCGCCTCGTCCGCGGCCAAGACGATCATCCGGTCCGCCGCGCCGCGTGCCACGAGTCGCATCGCGAAGTGCAGGGCCGTCACGCCGCTGATCCCGCCGGAGCAGATCGTCGCGGTCGGTCCCTGGATGCGGTGCAGCAACGCGACGTGTCCCGCGGCGGCGTTCATCACCGTGTTCGGGAACAGCCGCGAGTTCCCGGACCCGGTCTCGATGAGCTCGCGTTCGAACGCCTCCACGGTGGAGATGGGCCCGGTGCCGGTCGCGAAGAGCAGCCCTGTCGTGGCGAGCTCGTCCCGTGACAGCCGCCGCTCGGCGAGGAGCTGCCCCACCGCGACCGCGCCCCGCCGGCCGAGCGCGTCCATCCGCCGCACATGGCTCGGGTTGATCCCCTGCTGCTGCGCCGCGTGCGGGATCTCCGCCGTGGGCAGCCGCCCGTAATCGTCGACCTCGGCCGTCTGGTCGCCGTATGCGTCCTCGCCGCGCAGGAACGCCCGTCGCACCGCAGCCGTGTCGGTCGCGTTCCCGGCGATCGCACCGATCCCGGTGATCACCACGTCCGCTCGGGCATGAAGACCCTGTCGGTCCGGTTCGCCGGCGGCGCGCACGAGCAGGGAGGCGTTATTCCCGCCGAACGCGAAGGAGTTCGATAGGACGTTCCGGATGCGCGCGGGTCTGGCGGTGTTCGGCACGATGTCGCCGGTGGCCCACGGCAGGTCCGCGGCGGGGACGACCGTCGGCGGCAAGAGCTGATGCTCGAGCGCCAGCGTGCACGTGACCGCCTCGATCGCCCCGGCGGCGCCCAGGGTGTGCCCCACCATCGACTTCGTCGAACTGAACGGGGGCGGCGGCGCGTTCCGGAGCTGCGCGATCGCCTTCGGCTCGACGGCGTCGTTCGCGGGCGTGCCCGTGCCGTGGCCGTTGACGTAGTCGACGTCCTCCGGGTCGACGCCGCCCATGGCGAGCGCGGCGCGCATGGCGCGAACCGCTCCTCTGGCTGCCGGGTCGGGTGTCGTGGCGTGGTGCGCGTCCGCGCTGAGACCGTAGCCGCCGAGGCGGGCGCGCACCCGGCCTCCCCGCCGTTCGGCGTCCGCCGAGCGTTCCAGCACCACGAAGCCGGCGCCCTCGCCCAGGTTGAGCCCTGCGCTCCGCGAGTACGGCGCGCAGTGCTGCGGGTCCAGGGCGCCGAGGCACGAGAACCCGCCGAAGGACAGCAGCGCCAACGGGTCGACGCCCCCGGCCACGACGACGTCCGCCAGGCGTGACTCCAGGAGCTCGAGCCCGTACGCGATCGCCACGGTGCCCGCCGCGCACGCGTTCGACTGGACGCTCCGCGCGCCGAACAGCGCGAACTCGGCCGCCAGATGGTCGGCGACCGCATGCAGCGGGTAGTCCATGAGCAGCCGCGTGTCGGCCGCGCGGAGTCCCTTGGCGAGCCACTGGCGGTGGAACGCCTCCCCGGAGCGAGCGCCGCCGAGCGACGTCCCGACGGAGAGCGCACGGCGCTCGGGTGCGGGGAGCTCGGCGAACGCGGCGTCCCGCAGGGCCTCGGCGACGCCGGCGCGGGCGAGCCGCCGGCACCGGTCCTCGTACCGCCGGCGCGCATGCCCGGGCGGCGGCTCCTCCTCGCTCCGCACCTGGCCGCCCAGGTCGCTGGCCAGCCCCGCGGTCGGGACGATCGTCGTCGGCGCGATGCCGGACCTCCCCGCGGTGATCGCCGCCCAGTTCTCCGCCACGTCCAGACCGGTGGCGGCGCGCATGCCGATCCCCGTGATCACGACGCCCATGGTCAGGCCATCGCCTCGACCCAGGACCTCGGGTCGACGGCTGGTCTGCTGACCGTCGTCAACGTCGCACCGCCCGCGTCCAGGACGAGTCCCGGCACCGCGAACGGCGGTTCGAGGAGCGCGAGCGCGAACGCCCGCTCCTGGCCGACGCGGGGAACCACCAGGTGCACCCGCCCGCACGGCTCCCCCGCCGCCGTGATCGCCGCGCCGGGTTCGATCTCCTGCTCGCTCGTGACCGCGACGAGGGTGCTCCCGGCCTCCTGGGCGAGCAGGGCGGCACGGCCCAGGTAGTCGTCCTCGCGGTCCGGGGAGGTCAGCCAGCGCACCCCCGCCTGCCGCACGGTCAGCCCGTCGAACTGCGCGGGAACCAGCGGGTGCGACACCTCGGCGCGAGCGCGTTCCAGCGCCGCGGGCGTCGCCGCGCCGCCGCCGATTGCCTCGACTCGACCGCGCACGTCCGCGCGCAGCACTGCCGGATCGCAGTCGGCCGCGATGAGCAGGTAGCCGTACTCCGCGGTGGTCCCGACGCGTGCGAGCACCATCGAGGAGGCCGGCACGGCGGTCGTCGCGGCTGCCGTCGCGGGTCGTGTCTCGTTGAGGAGGACGGTGGCGATGTCGTCGTCGGTGTACTCGTCCGCAACCCGCCATGACGCCGGGCCCTCGACCGCGATGACCGGGTGCGACGCGGAGACGTCCTCCCATGCGAACCGGGTCGCGCCTGCGATGGCCGCGGCCTCGCCGATCGCCTCCGACAGGTCCGCGGACCCGAGCAGCAACACGTCGTCGGCGCGCGGGAACACCGTGATCAGGTCCAGCACCATCCCGTCCTGCCGGAGCACGAGTGACTCCAGGACCGAGCCGACCTCGGTGTACTCGGTGCGCTTGGCAGTGAGCGCCGCCAGGACGGCGTGACGGTGCTCACCGCGGAGCACGGTGGCGACGGAATGGCGCTCGTACCAGACGGCTCCGGTGCGGATCGCTGCGTAGGACTGCGCGTCGTCGGACATGATGACTTCTTTCATTGGGTGTGGTCGGGGGCGGTCGGGGTGGGTACTGCTGCGCCGGTTGGCGGGTGTGTTCATCGCTTCCGCCGTCGGAACCGGTCCGTCACCTGCAGCCGCCAGAGCGGGTCGGCGCAGGAGTCCGTCGCGCTGACCATGGACACGACGAGCCGGTGCTCGCGGACCCGGAGCAGGATGACGTCGCCGGGATCGGCGCGAAGGGACGAGCACCGGAGGCTGCGCCCCTGCTCCGTCCGGATCAGCACCTCCCGGGTCGCCGCGCGCAGGCCGCCACGTGCGGGGACGCTCCACCAGCGTCCGTCGCCGCCACGGACGGTGAGCGACTCCCCCGCATCGGGCAGCACCGCGAGGTGGCAGACGCGCTCGTCGCCCGGCCGGCCCGCCCAGGGGAAGGCGATGCGGATGTCCCGCAGGTCGGCGTCGGCGCTGAGCGACCATCCGGCGTCGGACGGGTGGAACGCGCCGGACTCGTCGGACGCGCCGGACGCGTGTGACGCACCGGTCAGGTCGGACGCACCGGACAGGTCGGACGCACCGGACTCGTCCGGCTCCGACGGGCCGCCGCCGATCATCGGCGCGCGCCGACCGTCCCACCCGACGCCGTGCTCCGGATCTCGGCGGTCGCCCTGGACGCAGAACCAGGCTGCGGCGCGGCTCGCCGGGATCGGGCCGACGGCGCGTGACGCGGGATGGGAGGCGTCGAGCACGGGACTCCCGTCGACCTCCCAGTGCACGATGCCGACGTCCGGCACGACCGCGATACGGCTGTCGCCCGACCGGTGCTCCAGGATGTCGTCGCGGCGCGAGCGGGTCCCCCGCCACGGCAGCGGCGACACCGGCGGCGGTGCCGCGGACGTCATCGGCGGTGCTGTCGCGACGGGCACGGCGAGCATGTCCGCCGGTGGTTGGACGGGAGGCGCGGTGATCGACCGCAGGCGGACCTCCTGTCGCACCGCCCCGCGGACCCGCAGCCACGGCACGTACTGCCCCTCCAGCCGCGCGCGGAGGTCGCCTGCGACGGCCATGTCGATGCCGATCCCGGCGTCGCGCGCGCTGATCGTCGTGGTCGCGGTCGGTCCGGCGGCCGACCAGGGCACCGCGGCCTCGAAGCAGGTCAGGTCGAGTGGCCACGCCCCGCGGAGCAGCGGGCCCGCGGTCCTCGTCCCGTCCGGCGCCGCATGGTCGACGAAGGCGGTGCGGAGGCCGAGCCATGGACCGTCGCAGAACTCGTCGACGCCCGCGACGGCGGTGTCCAGGGTGAACCCGTCGGGCGTGAACCGGACAGTCCTGGTGATCGTGGCACCGCCGATCTCCGCGCAGACCATCCACCCGTCGTCGCTGTTCGCCCGCACATCGAGGGCGTCCGGGCGCCGCGGGCGCCGCCACCCCGTGCCCTGCCCGGCGGGCACCGGCAGGGTGTGGACGAGCACGGGGTCGACGCTCCGGTCGTGGTGCAGGCGCAGCGTCCCCAGCGCGTCCACGGCGACGGAGAACGATCCGAGCGCGCGGTGCAGCGCCGGAGCATCCGGCACGGCGTGGTGCCGGTCGGTGGGGCGCCGGTCGCCCGGGGCTCCGTCGGCGGTGCGGCGGGGAACCGGGCTTCCGTCGGCCGGGCGCCGGTCCACGCGGCGGCCGTCGATCGTCGTCTCGACGTGGCTGCCCGTGCCGAGCAGCACCCGGACCGTGACGGTGGTACCGCGCGCGAGGAACCGGTACTCGACGACCGGCTCGCCGTTCCTCCATGAGACGCCGTCGAACGGGGACGCGCGACGGGCCACCGCCATGGTGCGCCACGAGAACAACTCGACCAGGTCCTCCAACCGGACCTGATCCGGGAACTCGCGCAGCAGATCGGCGACGACCCCCGGCAGCTGGCTCACGAGTTCGACGTACCCGTCCTCGTCGGGCACGAGGTCCCCCTCGGCCCGGAAGCCGACCCGCACGTACAGCGGATACGCGTGCTTGTTCGCCGGGTCGGCCTCCACGCGCAGGGTCCGGACGCCGCGTTCGATGAGCAGCGGGAACGACTCCATGAACAGCCGGCCGGCGAGCCGACCCGAGCGGTGCGCCGCGTCGATGAGGAACAGCCCCGCGAACGCCGCTCCCGCGCCTGCGGCCCGGCGGCCGGAGACGCCCGTGAAGCCGATGGTGCCGACGACGCGGCCCGCGTCCTCCGCGACGAGCATGAGCGTCGTGCCCCGCTCCTCCAGCACGGCGGTCAGGGTGTCGCCGGAGAGCTCCGGACCGCCGTCTGCCACCGGTCCGTACCCGTGGCGGTTGTACAGCGCGGCCACCGGAGCTGCGTCCCGCGTCGGCTCGTACTGCCGCACGATCATCGTGCCGCTGCCCCGGGATCGGCACCCACGGCCAGGGCGAGGACCCCGTCCGCCACGACCCGCCCGCCGACCGACACCGTGACGGCGAACTCGGTGAGGGCGGCGACGGTGACGCCCGCCCGGCACCGCAGCTCCAGCGTGTCACCGGGACGGATCAGCTGCCGGAACCGGAACCGCTTGACCGACGCGAGGTACGCGATGCGCGCCCCTCCAGTCACGGTCGCGCTGGCAGCAGCGCCAGTCACGGTCGCGCTGGCAGCAGCGCCGGTCGCGGTCGCGCTGGCAGCCGTGGCGGAGGCGTCCCCGACGCCCGGCAGGATCAGCCCGCACACCTGCGCGCTCGCCTCGATCACGAGGACCCCGGGGTAGATCGGCTCGCCGGGGAAATGCCCGGCGAACACCGGATCCGACACCGTGATGCTCTTGCAGCCCGTCGCCGACACCCCGGGCTGGAGGTCCCGCACCCGGTCGACGAGCACGAACGGGTGCCGGTGCGGGAGCCGCCGCATGATCTCGCCGGCGGTGAGGTCAGTCATGCGGGCTGCTCCTGGCGGTGGGCGACGATGAAGTCCACGACCTTGTTGACCGATCCGAACACATACCGGTCGTCGTCGGTGATGGCGACGCCGAACTCCTCCTCGACGACGCTGACGATCTCGAGCGTGTCCAACGAGTCGAGCTCGAGGCCGCGGCCGAACAGCGGCTGGTCGTCGTCGATCTGGTCGGCGGAGACGGGCAGGTCGAGCGCCTCCACGAGCAGTGCGCGGAACCGCGCGGTGAGTGCCGTCCGCTCCTCGGCCGTCTGCCGGATCGCGGTCCTGTCGGTGGTCATGCTTCCTCCTGGTTCATGCGGTGCAACCGTTGTCGGGGTGATGCGGTGAAACCGCTGTCTGGGTCATGCGGCGAAACCGCCGCCCGGGCCGTCCGTCCGTTCGCGCCGTTCGGCGAGCCGGACTCATGCGGTGAGTCCGCCGTCCACCGCGACGATCTGACCGGTCATGTACGACGCGTCGTCGCTGGCGAGGAACGCCGCGACCGACGCGATCTCGTGGGGGTGCGCGATCCGGCCGAGCGGGATCGCCCGCGTGTACTCGTCCCGGGATCGGCGGTCCATCTGCTGCAGCATCGCCGTGTCCGTGAAGCCGGGGGCGATCGCGTTGACGCGGATGCCCATGTGCGCGACCTCCTTGGCGAGCGACTGGGTGAGCGCGTTGATCCCGCCCTTGCTCGCGCTGTAGTTGCCCTGGCCGGGCTGTCCGCGGAGACCGGAGGTCGAGCTCATGAGCACGAGGGAGCCGCCGGTCCGCCGCATCGCCTTGACACTCTCCCGCGCCACGAGAAAGCTCCCGAGGAGGTTGGTGTCGACGACGCGGGACCAGGTCGCGGCGGACATGGTGGCGAGCAGCCCGTCCGCGGTCACCCCGGCGTTGACGACCACCACCGACGGGCGCCCACGCGTCTGCAGCGTCGTCCGGAACGCCTGCCGCACCGACCCCTCGTCCGTCACGTCCGCCTGGATCGCGGCGGCGCGGCCCCCGGCGCCCACGATCTCCTGCACGGCTTGGGCGGCGGCGGCGTGATCCCGGCGGTACAGGATCATGACGTCGTGCCCGCGCCGCGCCAGCTCGGCCGCGCATGCGCGGCCGATGCCGCGGGATCCGCCCGTGACGACGGCGACCCGGCCGCCCGGACCCGTCGTATCGCTCGTGTCGTTCATGGGAGCGCTCCGGGACGCTCCGCGCCGATGCAGGTGACGGCGTGCTGTTCCTCGCGCGCGATGCGGCTGAGCATCGTCGCCGGGCCGAACCCGACCCAGCGTTCCACGGGCCGGATGCGCGCCATGACGAGGTCCCACCGCACGGTCGCCACGAGGCCGTCCCGGAGGTCCTGCGCGACGTCGTCGCCGGTGGTCAGCAGTGCGCCGGTGACACCCGAGACCAGCGGGCCCGTCGGTGGCGCGAATGACACGTCCGCGACCGCCGCGTGCCACCGTTCGACGACCGGGAGCATATGGCGGGAGTGGAACGCGTGCGAGACGGCGAGGGGGACCGCCCGCGCGCGCAGGCGGGTGCGTGCCGCCTCGATCGCGTCGGGTGCGCCGGAGAGCACCACCTGACGGCGCCCGTTGACCGCGGCGACGTCCAGAGCCAGCTCGTGCGCGAGCTGCTCGACCCGCTCGCGCGCCTCGCCCGGTCCGGCCGCGACGGCGAGCATCGCGCCCCGCCCCGGGGCAGATGCCATGATCTCGCCACGCGCGCGGGCGAGCAGGAGGCCCTCCGCGACCGGCAGGCATCCCGCCGCGATCGCCGCCGCGAGCATGCCGACGCTGTGGCCGGCGAACACGGCCCCAGCACGATCCGCCGGGTGTTCCTGCGCCCAGGAGCACCAGGCTGCGACGCCGACCAGGACCACCGCGAGTTGCGCGTTCTGCGTCTCGGCGAGCGTCGACTCGTCTGAGTGCCAGCACAGGTCGGCGACGTCGATGCCGATCGTCTGCGACGCGAGGTCGAACAGCTCGCCTGCGACGGGGCTGCGCTGCGCCAGCGCCCGCCCCACGCCCATGAACTGGCTGCCCTGCCCGGGGAAGAGCGCCGCCATGCGCAGCCGACCCGAGGCCTCCGCGAGGTCGGTCACCGGATCCTCCGCATCGTCGAGGTCGGTCATCGGATCCTCCGGCCGATCCGCCAGACGCCGAGCACGAGGAACACGACGAAGACGACGCCGAGCTCGGCGAGCGCGATCCCCGGCGTGACCGCCATGTCCCCGACGGTGGCGCTCATCCCGTAGAAGGTGTCGAGAGCGTCCTGCGCCTGGCTCTGCCCGTCGGTCAGCGCCGCCGTCGCGCCCGCCATGTACGGCAGCCGGATCACCATGGCCGCCTGGGCGAACGGCAGGGCGTTCATCACCGAGACGACGCCATCCGGCAGCGTGCCTGCCGGGATGTACGCGCCGGCAAGGAACCCGATGATCGTGCCGACGATGGTGCTCAGCGCGGCGAACGCGTTGCTCGTGGACAGGAAGGTCACGACGAAGCTCGACAGGGCCGAGAACGCGGCGGCAGCGGCCGCGACGTACCCGAGGCAGCGCAGCAGCTCCGGCGGCGTCATCAGGGCGTCGCCCTGGAGGAGCAGGTACAGCTGCCCGACCAGGATGATGACGCTCGTCATGACCATGGCGACCACGAAGCTCGCCGCCATGTACCCGACGACGAGGTCCACCCTCCTGATCGGTGACACGAGGAAGTCGCGAAAGCGGCCGGACGCGCCGTCGTCGACGAACACGCTGAGCCCTGCGAGCCCCGTCGTGATCGTCGTGATCATGGTGATGCCCGCGAACACCCACGCGTTGACGAACCAGGTGATGTCTGAAATGGACGCGTCGGGGAACCGGTCGTGGAGGTTGTCGACCTGGAGGCTGCCGAGGAACAGCGCGTACAGGGCGATCAGGATGAGCGCCGACAGCAGGGAGAAGAACACGCCGACCCGGTCCCGGAAGAACAGCCGGAGGTTCCGCCGCATGAGGATGAGCGCGTTCATGCCGCCTCGCTCCCCTCGGTCACCGCGAGGAACACGTCGTCCATGGTGCCGTGACGGAACTCGAAGTCCCCGATCAGCGCCCGGTGCCGGTCGAGGAGCGCCAGTGCGTGCTCGGCGTCGGGAACGGCCACGTGGAGCACGTCGCGTTCGCGGCGAACGGGGATCGCCTCCTCGTGGGCGACCGCGAGGAAGCCGTCGACGGAGCGCGGGGTCAGGGACAGGACGCTCGAGCTGTACTGCCGCCGGAGCTCGGCCGGCGTGCCCTCGGCGACCGCTCGGCCGGCGTCGATGATGCACACCCGGTCGGCCTCCTCGGTCTCCTGCATGTAGTGCGTCGTGAGGAACACGGTGAGCCCGTCGGACTGCCGCAGATCGTGGATCGTCGACCAGACCTGCTCGCGGCTCTGCGGGTCGAGCCCGGCGGTCGGCTCGTCGAGGAAGAGCACCGACGGCCGGTGCACGAGGGCACGCGCGATGTCCGCCCGGCGCTTCTGGCCACCCGACAGCTGGCCGTATCGGCGGTCCAGGAACGAGCCGAGCGCCACCAGGGCCGCGAGCTGGTCGACGCGCTCCCGCAGGCGCCGGCGCTCGATCCCGTAGAACCCGCCGCGCAGCATGAGGTTCTCGCGGACGGTGAGCGCGGGGTCGAGGAGCGACGACTGGAACACCACGCCGATCGCGGCGCGGATCCGCTCGTCGTCTCGGCCGACCCGGAGGCCCGCGACCGACGCCGACCCGCGCGTCGGCACGAGCGTCGTCGTGACGCACCCGATGGTCGTGCTCTTGCCCGCCCCGTTGGTGCCGAGGAACGCGAAGATGCTGCCGTCGGGCACCTCGAACGAGATGCCCCGAACGGCCTTGACGGAGCCGAATGACTTCTCGAGCCCCTCGACGCTGATTGCTGTCATGTGATGTCCCCTGTTCTCGCGCTGCTCGGGCCTCTGGCGGTCCGAGCCGCTTGCCGTGCAACATATCACATTTCATACCGGACGGTCGTTATGTGGGCAGTCGTCCTGTCGACGGTCGTCCTGTGAATGGTCGTCCTGTCGACGGTCGTCCTGTGAATGGTCGTTCGTGTCGGGCGGCCCTGTCACCATGGTCCCCATGACCAGCACACCGGCCGGCTCCGTACCGCGCACCACGACCGCGGGTGGCCTTGCACCGAGCGACGACATCCGAGCGGAGGCGACCGAGGCGCTGCACGCGCTCACCGGACGGTCCGACGCGGTGTTCCACGACGGCCAGCTCGAGGCGATCAGCGCACTCGTCGAGCACCGGCAGCGGGCATTGGTCGTGCAGCGCACCGGATGGGGCAAGTCCGCCGTGTACTTCCTCGCGACCCTCCTGCTCCGTCGGCGCGGCTCCGGACCCACGATCCTGGTGTCGCCCCTCCTGGCCCTGATGCGCGACCAGGTCGCTGCCGCCGCCCGAGCCGGGGTCCGCGCCGTCGCCATCAACTCCGCCAACGCGCACGAGTGGGACGACGTTCGCGCGCGCCTGGCGGCGGACGAGGTCGACGTGCTTCTCCTCTCCCCCGAACGGCTCAACAACCCGACGTTCCGCGACGAACAGCTCCCGACGCTCATCGCGCGGCTCGGCCTGCTCGTGGTCGACGAGGCGCACTGCATCTCCGACTGGGGGCACGATTTCCGCCCCGACTACCGCCGGCTCGCCGAGCTGATCCGTGCCCTGCCCGACGGCGTCCCCGTCCTCGCCACCACCGCGACCGCGAACGCCCGCGTCGTGGCCGACGTGGAGGAACAGCTCACCGTCACCCCCGAAGCCCCGGTCTTCACGATCCGCGGCGGCCTGGCCAGGGCGTCGCTCCGACTCGGCGTGCTCACGCTGCCCGACGCACGAGCCCGGCTCGGCTGGCTGCTGTCCCACCTGGAGTCGCTGCCGGGAAGCGGGATCATCTACACGCTCACCGTGTCTGCGGCGGAGGACACGGCGCGGCTCCTCCGGGACGCCGGACACGCCGTCCGTGCCTACACCGGTCGAACCGACACGGAGGAACGCGAGCAGCTCGAACAGCAGCTCAAGGACAACCAGCTCAAGGCGCTCGTGGCGACGAGCGCGCTCGGCATGGGCTTCGACAAGCCGGACCTCGGGTTCGTCGTCCACATCGGCGCGCCGTCGTCACCGGTCGCCTACTACCAGCAGATCGGCCGTGCCGGGCGCGCGACCGACAACGCCGACGTCCTGCTGCTGCCCGGGCGAGAGGACCGCGAGATCTGGCAGTACTTCGCTAACGCCTCCATGCCCTCCGAGGCGCGGGCGACCGCCGTGCTGCAGAACCTCGAGCGTGATCGGGCGTTCTCCACTGTCGCGCTGGAGGGGCTCGTCGACATCAAACGGTCGACCCTCGAACTGCTGCTCAAGGTCCTCGACGTCGACGGAGCCGTCAAGCGGGTCGCCGGCGGATGGGTCGCGACCGGACAGCCGTGGACGTACGACGCCGAGCGGTACGCGCGCGTGGCGGAGGCCCGCATCGCCGAGCAGGAGTCGATGCTCCGGTACGAGCAGGCGACGACGTGCCGGATGCAGATGCTGCAGCAGGACCTCGACGACCCCACCGCCGAGCCCTGCGGCCGATGCGACATCTGCGCCGGATCCTGGTACCCGGCCTCGGTGTCGGACGACGCCGCATCGGGTGCCGCATCCGCGCTCGATCGGGTCGGCGTCGAGATCGCACCCCGTGCCCAATGGCCGACCGGCATGAGCAAACTGGGCGTCGCCGTCAAGGGCAAGATCGGCCCTGCAGAGCAGGTCGCCCCCGGTCGAGCGGTCGCGCGGCTGACGGACCTCGGATGGGGCGGCGCGCTCCGAGCGCTCTTCGCCCCGGGCGTGCCGGACGCACCCGTCCCGGCAAACATCATGCAGGGCTGCATCCGCGCCCTCCGCGACTGGCCGTGGGAGGTCCGGCCCACCGGGGTCGTCGCCATGCCGTCGCGTTCCCACCCCGAGCTCGTGGCGTCGCTCGCGGCGGAGCTGGCCCGCATCGGCAGGCTCACGCCGCTCGGCGCCCTCGGTCGCGACGGCGGCGGGTCCCGGGGAGACGGCAGCACGAACAGCGCCTACCGACTCGCGGAGCTGTGGGACACGTTCACCGTGGGCCCGGAGCTGGAACAGGCGCTCGCCGGGCACACCGGTCCGGTGCTCCTCGTCGACGACCTCATCGACAGCCGATGGACGATGACCGTCGCGGGCCGCCAGCTGCGGCGGGCGGGTGCGGCCGCAGTGCTCCCCTTCGCCCTCGCCGTCGTCGCCTGACGGACCCGGCTCCTGACGACGCCGTCGCGGTGCTTTCGACGGCGCTGTCGCGGTTCCTCTGGCGGTGCCGTGCCGGGTCTGCTGACGGTGCCGTCCCCATCATCGGGTGGGGCGTCGTTCACGTCGCCGCGATGATCAGGCCCTCCGGAGGCGGCTCCGGGCGGCCGGGCCACGGCCCGAGCCTCGCGGTCACCGCGGACGCCGGGAACAGGGCATAGCTCCTCGTCGCGTCCTGGTCTGTCTGCGAGAGATAGCTCACCTGCGGCCACCCGTTCTGCTCGGCGACCGGACCGACCGCGATCTGCGGGTCCGCGTGGATCGTCAGCGCGACACCGGTATCGGGCTGCGTCTCGTTCACCGACCAGCTGACCGCCACCAGGTGATCGATGAGCCGCTCCGGGCGCGGTATCGCGGCGCCCCCCTCGAGCGTGACCTCCGTCGCGACCTGGGAGTGGGTGGTCAGCCCCGACACGAATCGCTCGACCGTAATCAACGCCGACGCGACCCCTGGGATCGCTTCGAGCGCTCGTTGCGCCGCCTCGGCTGGCTGTCCGGCGGTGGATTCGCGCTGCGGCTCGGACGCACCTGAGCATCCTCCTGCCGGCACGGCGAGCGCGACGCAGACTGTCGCGAGGACCATCCGGATCACAGGTCGGCCTCGCGTGGTCACGATCGGTCTCGCTGTGCTTGGTAGTCGATCACCGTCGTGCTGGTGCCCGCCCCGGCGAAGAAGGGGCGGAGCGCGGGATCGTGGTTCACCAGGGGCGTATTCTTGGCCATCAGCGCGTACCGGTTGGCGTCGTGCGCATCCGCCAGCCCCACTGGGCCAGTCTCCGTCCGCAACTGAGCGGCGGGCTCGCGGACGGTGACCCAATGCGCGGATCTCGGGTTCGCCCTCCCATCCAGTGCCGCGACCGGGTCCTCCGTCGCCTCGAACGACGTCACGCGCGTGCCCGGCGGAACCGCCATCGATCCGACGGGGGCGCCCGCGGTGACGACGTGCTGCACGTTGTAGCCGCGGGGATCGGCCGCGATGGCCGCAGCGGTGATGCCGCCAAGGCTGAATCCGCTGAGCATCACGGGCTCATCGGTGATTCCGGCGCGCTCCATGGCGTCGAGCACGGCGTGTGACAGGGCGGTGGTGTTGCCGTACCGCATGGCGTACAGGTCCGATGTCAGGTCGTTCGGCGCCGGTCCCGCTTCGCCGGCCCAACTCTGCGTGCTCGGGATCTGAACGATGTACCGGACCACACCATCTGCTCCGACGTTCCGGACGATCCGGATGTCGGCGGCGTCGTCGTCTCCGATCCGGTCGATCTGGTTCGCACCCGCGAACAGCGACGCGACGTCCGTCGGGAGGATCCGGAGCTGCTGGTCGAATCGGAGCTGATCGCCGATCTCCGCCTGGCTGTCGGCGATGGCGTCGCGTGCCCGGCGCTCGGCATCCGCGGCCGAGACAGCCCCCGTGACCAGGGTCGCGCTGCCGTCGTCGAACCAGCCGACCCGGTGCCCGTCCGCGATCACGACGCCGAGCAGCACCGGGTACACGCCGAGCGCCTGCGCGTCCCCGAGCGTCTGCTCGATCAGCGTGACGAGCTGCGGGCTGAGTTCCGTCAACGAGAAGTTCTCGTCCCAGTGACGGCCGAGGTCGTCGAGGAACCGGGACGTGAACAGGGTGGCGAGGCCGCCCGGTTCCCTCTGGGCATCGTTCAGCGCCTGCACGACGGACCTGTCGAGGTCGGCGAGGAGGGAGCCGAGCACGCCGCTGTGGACGCTCTCGGGGACGGCGGCCACGACGACCGGGAGCACGAGCGCCACGGTCGACGCCGCAAGGGTGACGTCGACGACGCCGTTGCCGGCGCCGACCGCCGCGGTGACGATGACCGGTACGGCTGCGCTGATCGCCGCGTCCGCGGCCTCGTAGGTGATCACGACCGACGCGGTGATGACGGCGAGCGCCTCGGACCGGATGATCGTCACGCCGAGCTCGACGGAGGCCGAGAGGAGGGCCGCCTCGGCACGCGCCGCCGTGCTGGGAACCAGGATCGCCGACGCGAGGAGATCACCGTCGACGGCCAACGCGGCGACCGACGGCACCAACGACGCCGCGAACGCGTTCACCCTGGTGATTGACGTCGTCACGAGCGCCACGCTGTCGGAGGCGATGGACAGGTCGCGTGCGCTGCTCACCGCGCTCGTCCCGCCCGTGCCGCTGCCGCTCCCACTCCCGCTGCTGCCGCGGCTCGGTCACGAACGAGCCCTGCGACGAGCCCGAGGACGTCGTTCGCCAGATCGTCTGGACGTTCCGCGACGACCGTGACCGTCCCGCCGTCGACGATGCCCTGCGCCGTCGTGCCCGCCGCCGGTCGGGGCGGGCGTGCCGACGGTCGCATCGCCCGCGCCGTCGTCCCCGCCGCCGGTCGCATCGCCCGAGCCGTCGTCCTCGCCGCCGGTCGCGTCGTCCCCGCCCGCATGCGCAGCCAGCCGCGGCTGGTCCCGAACCAGTTCCCCGCGAACACCACTCCCCCACCTGCAGAGAAGACCTTGAGCCGATACCCGCCCAGGAGCGGCCCGCTCAGGCCTCGGAACACCTCCACCGCGTCCGGCGGGAGGTGCATCTCCATGACGACGGCGCCGACCAGCCGCGCATCTCCGCTGCGCAATGCGGCGACGAGCGCCTGCGACGCCGCCATGGTGATCGTCGCGGCACCAGCCGCGGCCTTCGTGACCGGCAGGTCGGGAACCACCGACATCATCATCGGCCAGATCGCAGCGAGCGAGGAGACGCGAATGGTCACGCGGTGCCGGTCTACGTCCGTGTCGCCCGCCGGCCTCCGGACCGTGATGTGCGCGGCGCCGTGCCCGCTGACGACGGTGGAGTGATCGGTGGCGCCGTCGTCACCCCAGCTGTGGCTCTGGAACGCCAGGTCGGCAGCGCCGTGGACGATGAACGCCAGGACGAGCACCCCCGGGAGGTTCCGGACCCATTCGTCGTCGTCCAGCGACGCGATGGGTCCGAGGATGCGCCGGCGCTGCAGCGCCGCCAAGGCTGCCATCGCGCCGTCCTCGTCATCGACAGGGGCCGTACCGATGAACGCGGGCAGCACGAGACCGGGGATGTGATCGCGGATCAGACGGAGCTCGCCCACTGTCAGGTGGATCGCCGGCTCCGGCAGTCGGGCGGTCATGCCAGACCTGCACGTCGTGCCTCGGCCTGGACGTCCATCCAGGCCCTCGACCCGGGCGGCGGTGCCACGGGGAACCGAGCGACGAAGCGACGGGCACGGTCGGCGTCCGCGCTGCTCGCGACGAGATGCCGCGCGGACTGCAGGATCGACGCCGCAACCCGTTGAGCGGCGGCGATCTCGTCCTGCACCCGCGCGACCGCGTCCGCGTGCGCGTCGAGCGCGTCCGCGGCCTCGTCCAGGGTCCGTGCGCGATGCCCGAATGCTGTGGTCGCCTCCTGCACGCGATTCCGCAGTGTGTCAGCCGCGGTCGACGACCAGGCCATGGACGCGCTGTCCGCCAGCAATGTCGAGGACCGGGCACGCAGGTCGTCGGCGTCGGCACGGAGTCGCCGCGCCTTCGCGCGCAACCGGTTCATGTCCCCGTACATCGCGATCCTGACCCCGACCGTTCAGCGGCCCAGCTTCGCCGCCAGCTGCTGGTCGACCTCGCCCAGGGTGGATGCGGTGGTGCGGAGGAACTGCGCGAGGTCATCGAGGCCGGCGATGGCGTTCTGCGCGCCCTGCGTGAATCGGTTGTACGCGTCCGTGTAGGCGGCCGACGAGCGATCCGTCCGGAAGCCGGCAGCGGTGAGCGCGGTGATCTGCGACTGGAGTGCGGTGAGCGTCGAGGTGATCTCGTCCCTCCCGGCGATCAGGCGGTCCGCGTTGCTGGTGAGTTCCTGGTAGCTGACGGTGATGTTGGCCATGACGGTGCTCCTCCGACGGTGTGGTCGGGCACCCCTCGTGCCCGCGGAGCCGACGCTAACGTCCACCGCGGACCGCTCACGCCCGCCCTGTCCGCCGCTGTGAGCGGCTGGGCGTCAGGGCGCTGCTGTGGAGGAGATGATCACGCCGCGGCCGGACCGGGCTTGGCCGCGGCCGAACCGGGCACCGCCGCGGCCGAACCGGGCACCGCCACGGCCGGACCGGACACGGCCGCTCCCTCCGGGGTGAACGCGACCTGGACCCGGGCCAGCCGCCCGCCGTCGACCATGATGCCGCGGCCCACTGGGAAATCCGCGCGGGTCATCCGCGGGAACGCGGTGCGGAACAGCGTCAGACCGTCCGTCTCCTCGGGCTGCAGGGCGATGCCGGCCCGCGCAGTCTTCAGCTCCGAGAACAGTTGCCAGGCGCTCGGCGCGGTCACCGTGTCCGCCTCGGCGAGGACGAACGCCCCGGCACGGCGCGCGGCCTTCATGAGCCGGGCGACCTGCGACTCGGCCGGCAGACCCTCGAAGTCGCCGACGTTCTCGATGACGATGAACGGCTGCGCGCCGTCCGCATCCGGCACCGGTGCGGCTGCGGCGGGCTCGGCACGCTCGAGCCGGGTGGACAGCCGGGTGGCGAGGTCCCCGGCGCCCTCGGAATCGGTGGAGGCCTCCGCCCAGTCCGTTGCGGTGCGCAGGGAGCTGCGCCGCCCGACGATCAGATACGGCACGAGCGACGGCGATGTCGCCCGCACGGACCGGATCAGCGTCCGCATCGTCGAGCTCCGCCCGGAGCCGAACGGCCCGGTCACGACGAACATGCCGTCCGTGGGTATGCCGATCGCACGCAGGGACTCGCCGCTCACCCCGATCGTCGGACGGCCGCCGACGGACGGCGGGAGGTGCGCGGCGGGGACGAGCGACGCCAAGCGGGAGACCGCCGGAACGTCCCGGACGCCGTGGGCGCGGAGGAACGCGCCGATGCCGTCGACGGTGGCCGCTTGCCGGACGAGGTCGGCGCTGCCGCCGGGGACCGCGACCTGCACCTCGTGGACGCCGACGAGCGCACGCCCCGGGACGGCGCCGACGAGCACATCCGTGGGGACATCGGCGGCGGCGTACTCGACGTCGCCAGCCAGCCGGAGGACGACCCGCGCGCCGATGTTCGCCTGCAGCGCCGTGGGGAACGCGCCGGACCTGTCCGCGGCGATGACGAGGTGCACGCCGAGCGCGCGGCCGGCGGCGGCGATGGCGACGACCCGCTCGAAGACCGCACCGCCATCCCGGAACTCGTACTCGTTCCGGAACGCGCCCATGCCATCGATCAGCACGATGATCCGCGCGTCGCGGCGTCCGGTCGCCGCCCGATACTCCGAGAGCGACCCCGCCGTGACCTCGGCGAACCGCGCCGACCGGTCGGCGATCGTTGCCGTGAGTTCCGCGAGCAGGCGGGTGACCCGCTCGTCATCCGGCGCCGTGATGACCGACCCGACGGTCGGCAGGGACTCCAGTATCGCCAGGCCCCGGCCCGCGCAGTCGAGCCCGTGCACGACGACGGGGTGTTCCCGCGCGGTCGAGGACGCCGCGATCGCGATCGTCCGGAGCAGGGTCGACGTGCCGGCCCCGCCGGTGCCGAGGACGGCGACGTTGCCGACCGCGTCGAGGTCGAGCGTGAACGGGGTCTGTCGCTGCGCCTCCGGTTCGTCGACGAGCCCGACGACGAGGGTCGCGCCGTGCGACGGGGGCAGCATCGCGATGTCGACGACGTCCGGCAGCTGGTCGAGCCACGGCCTCCGCGGCAGCTCGAGACGTTGGTCGTCCGCTGCGCGGGCGATGGTGTCCGCGAGGCGCTCGATGTCCCTGCCGAGCGTCGCGTTCGGGCGCACCGGGGTCGCAACCGCCCACCGCTGGCCGGGTCCGAAGTGCAGGTCCTGCACCTCGATGTCCGGTTCGGCGGCCCCGATCGCGTCCGAGCGCCCGCCGAGGTACGCGGTCTGGACGTCGAACACCCGGCCGGGGCCGAGCTTGGCGGCGGCACGACCGGGCGTGGCGGGATCGAACGAGGCTGCGTCGGGGATCCCGAGGATGTCGACGCTGTCCGCCTCGTCCGCGACGCGCAGCGCCACGCGCAGGTTCGTGTTCGCCCGCAGTGAGTCCCTGATCACCCCGGAGGGCCGTTGCGTCGCCATGATCAGGTGCAGCCCGAGCGAGCGGCCACGCTGCGCGACGTCGATCACGCCGTCGACGAACTCGGGCACCTCCGACACCAGGGCGGCGAACTCGTCGATGACGATGACCAACGCCGGAGGCGCGTCCCGGTCGCCGCGCTGCTCAAGCGTCACCAGGTCCTTCGCACCCTTCTCGTTCAGCAGCGCCTCACGGTGCTGCAGCTCCGCCCGGAGTGAGGTGAGCGCGCGCCGCACCAGGTGCGGGGTGAGGTCGGTGACCAGTCCGACGGTGTGCGGCAGTCCGACGCACTCGGCGAACGCGGCGCCGCCCTTGTAGTCGACGAGCAGGAACGTCACCCGGTCCGGCGCGTACTCGGTAGCGATGCTCATGATCCACGTCTGCAGGAACTCGCTCTTGCCGGAGCCCGTGGTCCCGCCGATGAGCGCGTGCGGGCCGTGCGCGCGGAGGTCCAGGGTGAGCGGTTCGCTCGGACCCTGCCCGACGACGGCGCGGATCCCCCCGGGCTCGCGCGCAACCCCCTGCCTCCAGGCCGCGACCAGGCTGTCGTTCGCCGCCCAGCGCCGGACGATCACCGCAGGGTCGCCGGTCACGTCGCCGTCGTGCAGGCCGACGAACGAGACGCTGTGCGGCAGGTCCGTCTCGTCGAGCACGCGGGCGCCGCGGTCCTGGAGGGGCGCGATGGCGCGCGCGACCCTCGCCGCGGTGATGCTGTCCACGCGGTTGATGGCGCGGAGGGGGATGGCCTGCCCGGAGCGCACGAACCCGACGACGCCGGTGCCGGTCAGCTCGTCCGCGTCCAGGTAGGTCCGGCACACGACAGGCAGGGCCTGGAGGGTCGGCGCCAGCCACAGGACGAAGACGCCGTCGTCGGGTCCCTCCTCGGCGAGCGTCACGAGCCGCGCCCGGTCCGCGGGGGCCTCCGCGGTCACGATGACGAGCACGGCCGGGGTGGCGGGGAGGCGGTCGACCGACGCTCCGTGCTCCTGATCGAGCGCGTGCCCCTCGGGAATGCGTGACCGGACCTGCCGGGCCCGACCGGCCGGCCGTCGCCTGGTGACGAGCCCCTCAAGGTCGGCCAGCAGCACCGCCGCGTCCGTGCCGTCTCGGACCAGGCCGGAGGCCCGGAGCGGGCTGTGCGCGGAGTCGACGTGCGGCAGCCACTTCAGCCAGTCCCAGGCGCTGGTGGTGTCGCCACCGGCGAAGGCGGTGACCACCAGGTCGGCGGGGCTGTGCAGTCCGACGAGCTGCACGACGATCGATCGTGCGGCGTCGGCGGCGGTGGTTCCCGCGCCCGCGACGCCGATCGCGCCGGCCCGTTCGAAGCGTTCCACGACCGGGACCGGTTCGACGACGGCGAACTCGTCGGCGAGCGCCTGCACCCGGTTCCAGTCGTCCCCGCTTCCGGCGTTCCTCGACGGCAGCTGCGCCGACGACCGCGAGGGTTGCGGCCCGGTCCCGAACCGGACCTCCAGGAACGCGGCGTGCTCGGGTTTCCGGGTCCAGAGCAGCGGCGAGCGGGCCTGCATGGCGTCGGCGACGGCCGCCGGGTCGGGCGATTCGGCGATGCGGGCGGCGACCTCGTGGTCCCGCTCCGCCTCGAGCTCGTCGCGGACGAGCGCGAGGGACCGGTCGAAGCGCTCCCGTTCGCGGTTCCGCGCGCGGGTGCCCTGGACACGGTTGTCGATCCACGTGCCGAGCACGATGGCCGGCGAGAGCGCGAGGAACACGAGGCTGGACGGCTGCTCCGTCACGAGGAAGAGCACCGCGCCCAGGATGACCGGCGCGATCACCGCGAGGACCGGGAACCGCGGGGGCTCGCCCGGCACCGGGATCTCCGGCAGCGTGAACTGCCGTCCGCGGTGCGCCGGCTCGACACGGGGAGACCTGCTGAAGCCGGCCGTGCCGTCGGATCCGGAGGCCCACCCCGAGCCGGCAGCGGACGGGCCCGACGCGCCCGGCACGCCACGGACGGCGCCCCGCATGCCACAGACGGCGCCCGGCATGCCGCGGACGGGTGCGGGGGCGTCCTCCAGGTCATCGCCGGGGCGCCGGTCCGTGACCGGGACGACCTCGACGCGGCACCCGGACCGGAGGCTCGACTCGTGCACGGTGGCCGCCGGGTCGAGCAGGAGCGCCTGCGGACGGTCGGGGAACACGGCGCGGAGCGTGCGCGGCACCGGCGGGCCGCCGTGCGCTCCGGCGGCGCCGCCCAACCGCGCGGCGACGCTTCCGATGGTGGCGGTGACATCCGCGGTGACGACGACGTCACGATCCGGGCCGACACCATTCGTCAGCGTCAGTATGCGTTTCATGCCGACCCCCTCGATTCCGACGATGGTACGAGCGCCCACCAGACCCGGACGCGTTTCCACAGAACGCGACAAACCCCGCCCAGAATCCACAACGCCAATCCGTTGCAGGCTCTGAGCGGGGTGTCCAGCGAGGGGTCCAGCGCAGCGACCGTTATGTGCGCTTCCGACGCTCCCGCACGCGCATGTTCACCGTGATCGGCGTTCCCGTGAAGCCCCACACCTCGCGGAGCCGCCGGGTGATGAACCGGCGGTACTGCGGGTCCAGGAACCCGGTCGTGAACAGGACGAACGTGGGCGGGCGGCTCGACACCTGCGTGCCGAACAGGATCCGCGGCTGCTTCCCGCCGCGCACGGGGTGCGGGTGCTCCTGCGTGAGCTCGGCGATGAACGCGTTGACCTTGCCCGTCGGGATCCGGGTGTCCCACGAGTCGAGGGCAATCTCGAGCGCCGGGACGAGCTTCTCGAGGTGCCGGCCGGTTCGGGCGGAGATGTTCACGCGCGGCGCCCAGGCGACATGCGACAGGTCCTGGTCGATCTCCCGCTCGAGGTAGCGGCGGCGGTCGTCGTCGAGCAGATCCCACTTGTTGTACGCGATGACGAGCGCGCGGCCCGACTCGAGCACGAGGTCGATGATCCGGAGGTCCTGCACGGAGATCGACTCGGTGACGTCGATGATCACGACGGCGACCTCGGCCTTCTCGAGCGCGGCCGTGGTGCGCAGCGACGCGTAGAAGTCCGCGCCCTGCTGCAGGTGCACGCGCTTGCGGATGCCGGCGGTGTCGACGAAGCGCCAGATCCGCCCACCGATCTCGACCTGCTCGTCGACCGGGTCACGCGTGGTGCCGGCGAGCTCATTGACGACGACCCGCTCCTCCCCTGCGGCCTTGTTGAGCAGCGAGGACTTGCCGACGTTCGGACGGCCGAGGATCGCGACGCGGCGGGGGCCGCCGATCTCCTGCTTCGCCACGGCCGACACGGACGGCAGCGTCGTCACGATGAGGTCCATGAGGTCCGCCACCCCCCTGCCGTGCACGGCGGAGACGGGGTGCGGCTCGCCGAGGCCGAGGTTCCAGAGCTCGTGGGCGTCCAGGTCGCGGCGTTCGTCGTCGGCCTTGTTCGCGACGACGATGACCGGCTTGTCGGTGCCGCGGAGCATGCGGACGACATGCTCGTCGGTGGCGGTCGCGCCCACGGTGACGTCCACGACGAAGAGCACCGCGTCGGCGAGGTCCACGGCGACCTCGGCCTGGGCGGCCACGGAGGCGTTGATGCCGGTCGCGTCGGGCTCCCACCCGCCGGTGTCCACGAGGGTGAAGCGGCGGTCGTTCCACTCGGCCTTGTACGAGACCCGGTCCCGGGTGACACCGGGGACGTCCTGCACGACAGCCTCGCGACGACCGAGGATCCGGTTCACGAGGGCCGATTTGCCGACGTTCGGACGCCCGACGATCGCGAGCACCGGCAGAGCGGGCGAGTACGTGAGGCCGTCCTCGCCGACCGTCACGCCCTCGAGAAGGTCGATGTCCTCCTCGTCGAGGTCGTACTCGGCCAGACCCGCTCGCAGCGCGTTCGCGCGCTGCTCGGCGGCCTCGTCGTCGATCTCCTCCAGGCGTTCGGCGAGCGAGTCGTCGTACGCAGGAAATTTGTCGTCGTCGCCGGAGTCGTTCCGGGCGTCGCGCTCGTCGAGTTGCGCCATGTGTGTCGTTGTCCTAGCTGCTGGTGGTGGCCGCACGGGCCAGATCGACCACCGCCTGCACGGTCTGGTCGAAGTCGAGATGAGTGGAGTCGACGGTGGTCACACCGTCCGCGGCGTTCATGAAGTCGACGACCCGGGAGTCCGCCTGATCGCGTCGTGCCAGCGCGCGAGCCGTCGCTTCGGCCGACTGAGCCGTCACCTCCGCCGAACGCCGTGCCATTCTAACCGACTCGTCGGCGGTCAGGAGGATCCGCACCTCTGCGTCCGGCGCCACGACCGTCGTGATGTCCCGGCCCTCCGTGATGATGCCCGGGGCGGCGGCGGTCCGCATCACCGTCCGGAACAGCTGCACGAGCTTCGCGCGGACCTCCGGCAGCTTCGCGATGTGTGCCACGGCGGCGGTGACCTCCGGCGTCCGGATCACGTCCGTGACGTCGGTGCCGCCGACGCGCACGAAGAACGCGTCCGGGTCCGTGCCGACCTCGTACGCGAACGTGTCCCAGGATCGGAGGATCGCGGCCGGGTCGTCGAGATCGACCGCCTGGTGCATGAGGTGCCAGGCGAGCGCACGGTACGCGGCACCGGTGTCCTGGTAGTCGAACCCGAGCGCACGGGCGGCCGCCCGCGAGACGCTCGACTTGCCGCTCCCGGCGGGGCCGTCGACCGCGACGACGAACTTCGCGACGAATGCGCCGTTCGGCAGGCCGGACGGGATCGGGTCCCGGGTCATGCCGGGTTCGCCGTCGCCGTTCGCGTCGCCGCCGATCACGCCACCGATCTCGCCGCCCGGCGCCGTTCCTCCCGGCGTGTCCGGTCCCGGGGTGCCCGTCGGGCCGGGGAGGCCGGTGTCCGGTCCGGTGGGACCTCCCGCGACCTCGCTGGCGTTCGTGCTGTCGTCACTGTCGTTCATGCCCATGCGGCTGCGATCCTCCATCCGCGGCGCTCGAGCTCGTCGAGCAGCCGCCGTTCCTGTTCTGGGGCCACCGACACCTCGACGATGCCGATGGGCGCTCCCGGCGAATGCTCGAGGCGGAGATCCTCGAGGTTGACGCCGATGCTGCCGATCTCGGTGAGCAGCTGCGCGAGCTGCCCCGGGCTGTCGTCGATGAGCACGACCACCTGGCTGAACCGTCTCGTGACGCCGTGCTTGCCAGGGATACGCGCCACCCCGGCGTTCCCGGCGGCGAGCACCTCCGCGACCCGCCGCTGCGCACCTGCCGCGGCGGGGTCGGCGAGCGCGCCGATGAGCTCACCGAGATCCTGGCGGAAGGCCTCGAGCACCGGCAGGACCCGAGCGGCGTTCGCCCCGAGGATCTGCACCCACAGGCCCGGCTCGCTGGCGGCGATGCGGGTGACGTCGCGGACCCCGCCGCCGGCCAGGTTCAGCGACGTCTCCGGCGCCGACCCGAGTCGGGATGCCATGAGCGTCGCGACGATCTGCGGTGTGTGCGACACCAGGGCGACGGCCTCGTCGTGGGACTCGGCGTCCATCTCGACGACGGTGGCTCCGAGATCGAGTGCCAGGTCCTCCACCGCGCTCGCCCGCTGGAAGGAGATGGCGTCATGGCCGGCGATGACCCACGGACGGCCGATGAAGAGGTCGGCGCGGGCGGCGATCGCGCCGCTCCGCTCACGCCCCGCCATCGGATGCGAGCCGATGTACCGGGAGACATCCGCCCCCATCTGCCGGAGGGACCGCAGCGGAGCGGCCTTGACGCTCGCCACGTCCGTCACGAGCGCGTCCGGGTGGTCGGCGAGTTCGCGTGCGACCACGGCCGCCGTGATGTCGGGCGGGACCGCGACGACCACGAGGCCTGGCCGGTCCCCGTCCTCGGCCCGCCTGCCCGCGCCGTAATCGACGGCGAGCGCGAGGGCCGCCGGCGATGCGTCGTCAAGGATCACGTCGACGCCCTGCTGGACGAGGGCGAGCCCGACCGACGCGCCGAGGAGGCCGGTGCCGACGACACGCACCTGCCCGGTGAGCCGGCGGGAGGGTGGGGTGTCGGTCATCCGGCCAGCCTACCGACCGCCGTTCCACCGGGAGGGGCCTGTCACATGACCTAAGCGGTCAATCCTCCGTCTGGTCGGCGGGCTGCTCGTCGACGGCGCCCGACAGGGCCGGCACCGACGCCCCGTGCTCCCGCGCGATCGTCAGGATCTGCCCGAGCTCGACCGTCGTCAGCTCGCGCGTCCTGCCCGCGGGCAACGTGCCGAGATTGATCGGGCCGAAGGACCGACGCACGAGCTCCTGCACGGGATGGCCGACGGCCTCGAGCATGCGCCGCACGATGCGATTGCGTCCGGAGTGCAAGGTGATCTCCACCATGGACACGTCCCGCGACGTCTCCATGAGCCGTGCCCGGTCGGCGCGGATCCACCCGTCGTCGAGCTCGACCCCCTGCTGCAGCTGCTGCACCGTCGCGGGGGCCATCGCACCGTCGACCTTCGCGATGTACGTCTTCGAGACGCCGAACGAGGGGTGGGCGAGCACGTGCGCGAGCCCGCCGTCGTTGGTCAGGATGAGCAACCCGGAGGTCTCTGCATCGAGTCGCCCGACATTGAACAACCGCGTCTCGTACTTGTCCGCGAACTGGGACAGGTCCGGCCGGCCGTGCTCGTCGAGCATGCTCGAGACGACTCCGGTCGGCTTGTTGAGGACGATGTACTTGCGCGAGTTGTCCACCTGCACGGCGACTCCGTCGACCGCGATGTCGTCCGCCTCCGGGTCGACGCGACGGCCGAGCTCCTCGACCACGACGCCGTTCACCGTCACGCGCCCCTCGACGATCAGGTTCTCCGCGACACGGCGGCTCGCGATGCCCGCCGACGCGAGCACCTTCTGCAGCCGCTCACCGGTCGGCAGCGCCGGCACGGAGGCGTGTTGTCCGGCCCCGGCGACCGCTCCGACGGCCTCGGTCCACTCGGGGATGTGCGGGCGCTCAGGCGTGCCCTCGACCGGCTGACCGTGCTCGTCGAGCCTTCCCGAGGGCAGCGGCGTCGTCTGGGCCGCTGCTGCCTGCTGCGCGGCCTTGGCAGGCTTTGTGTTGCGCGGGCTCGCGGTCCCACCGACGTAGCGCCGACCGTTGTGCCAGACCCGGGACTCCTGCTGCTGGTCGTCGCGACCACGGTAGCCGCCCTCACGGCGGTCGTCACGCGGGCGGTCGTCGCGACCGCGGTAGCCGCCCTGCTGACGATCGTCGCGACCACGGTAGCCGCCCTCACGACGGTCGTCACGCGGGCGGTCGTCACGCGGGCGAGACGGGCGGTCATCGCGACCCCGGTAGCCGCCCTCACGGCGGTCGTCACGCGGGCGAGACGGGCGCTCGTCACGCCCACGGTGTCCCTCTGGGCGGGAACCGAAGCCTCCGCGTCGCTCGCCGCGATCGTCGCCGCGGGAGTCGGCACGCCCTCGGTACCCACCACCGGGCCGGTCGTCGTTCCCCCGATACCCACCCGAACGCCGGTCGTCGCCACCGCGATACCCACCCGTCGAGCGGTCACTTTCACGAGCATCATCACGTCCCCGGAACCCACCACTGGGCCGGTCGTCGTTCCCCCG